>Ga0172373_10000082_pt1 | contig 130327 bp, 97 predicted proteins | sample Lak10m_2_FD_114546 | JGI IMG/M metagenome (GOLD analysis project Ga0172373, IMG submission 114546) | Freshwater microbial communities from Kabuno Bay, South-Kivu, Congo - kab_092012_10m | ecosystem: Environmental > Aquatic > Freshwater > Lake | place: Democratic Republic of the Congo...
CGAGGGCGAGGGCGAAGGCGAGGGCGAAGGCGAAGGCGAAGGCGAGGGCGAGGGCGAAGGCGAGGGCGAGGGCGAAGGCGAAGGCGAAGGCGAAGGCGAAGGCGAGGGCGAAGGCGAGGGCGAAGGCGAAGGCGAGGGCGAGGGCGAAGGCGAGATCGACTCCGGCTGCGGCGTCCCCGTCGACGTCGACCCGGATGGCGACGGTGACCCCCTGCTCGGGTCACTCGCTGCGCCGCTCACCGTGCAGGCCGCCGGCCGCACGCGCGAGTACTACGCGCGCCTGCCGACCACCTACGATCCGAACCGCGCCTACCCCGTCGTGTTCTTCTTCCACGGCGACACCAACCTCAACCAGCTGCCCAAGGGCCTTGAGGGCCGCGGCTTCTTCGGGGCCGAGGCCACGCTCGGTGACGACGCCATCCTCGTCTACGTCGACGCCGAGAACCTGAACCTGGCCGGGCGCAACAGCCCCGACGAGCAGAGCCTCTTCTTCTCGTGGGACGCCGCGACCCTGCCGCCGCAGAACCCCGACTTCGCATTCTTCGAGGCCATGCTCGCGCAGGTGCGGTCCGACTACTGCGTCGACGTCAACGGCACCTACGCCGTCGGTTTCTCCGGCGGTGGCTTCTTCGTCCACAGCCTCGCCTGCCTGCGCGGCGGGCTCGCGGCCATCGCCGTCTACGAGGGCGGCTTCGAGGATGGCACCCTCGCCCCCGAGGTCACCGTCGACCTCGACGCCTGCGTCGCCGACGCCCCCGCGACGCTCATCATCCACACCGACGCCGACACCACCGTGCCGCTGTCGTACGGCAGCATCGCCGTGGATCACTGGCGCAGCGAGAACACCTGCGCGGCGACGACGTCGGTGAGCGTGCTCGACGCCGACTGTGTGGAGTCCGACGGCTGCGGCAACGACGTCGTCTTCTGCACGCCGGCCTGCACCATCGACACCGACGTCGACGGCATCTGCGACGGCGACCAGCACAACCCGTGGCGCCCCGAGGGCCCGGAAATCGTCGACGCCTTCTTCCGCCGGACGTTCTGATCGCGGGATCGTTGGCGTCCGCCATGAGAATTCGGGCTTCGCCCTCACCTTCGCCCTCGCCTTCACCCTCGCCCTCGCCTTCGCCTTCACCTTCGCCGGTATCGGCGGGCACGCCTTCGCACGCCGTCACACCGAGACCGAGCGAGAGGGACAGCAGACTGATCGACATCACGGACTTCTTCATGCGCACTCCTTGGAGGGACAGTGCGCGCGACCGGTCGACGCGAGGCGTCCAGATCGGACGTGCCCGATCGAGGACGGCGTTGGAGCGCGGCGGGCGTCGGGGGCGCGGCGACGGCGGAACAGGGATATGTGGCCACCGGTTCGCTAGGCTGCACGCGTGATCGCCCTGGTCATCCCCCTGTGTCTGGCCCTCCACGCCGGTGACGCCGACGTGACGCCCTCGTCATCGGGGCCGACGACGCCTGCGGGGACGGCGACGTCACCGACGACCGCCCGGGGCTCGGTCCAGGGCTTCGCCGACGACATCGCCGCGGCCATCCAGGAGCGCGCGGTCGCCGAGGGGCTGCACGGCGGGGTGCGGGTCGTCTTCGATGAGATCCGGGGCCTCGACGCGACGCGGGCGCGGGCAGCGCTGTGGCCGCGGGTGAAGAAGGCCCTCAAGGGCGGGCCCCTCATCGCCGTCGACAATGGCGCCCTCACCGCCACCGTGGCCCTGTCGGAGGAGCGGGGTCAGCTGTGGGCCGTCGTCGTCCTCGACGGCCCGACCGTCGCGGCGCCGACGACGCTGGTGGTCCAGCGAGGGCTCGACCGCGAGCTCGAGGTGGCCCTCGGCACGGTCTCCCGCCTGCTGCCGGGTCGCTTCGTGCTGGAGCGGGTCGCGCCCCTGCCGCCCCCCGGCCCGGGCCGCGCCTGTCCGGTCTTCGACGTCACCCTCGTCGACGTCGACGGCGATCCGGCCCAGGAGCTGGCGGTGTTGTCGTCGTGCGGCGTGAGCCTCTACCGCGTCGACGACGCCGGCCTCGTGCCCGTCGGCGGCCCCTTTGCGCTGCCGCCGCGGCGGTGGCCGCGGGTGGCGCTCGGGTGGATCGTGACCCTGTCGGCGCCCGACCTCGGCCCCATCGTGTGGGCGGCGACGTCGGCGGGCCACAGCGTGTTTGTCGAGGTGAAGACGGGCCGCGTCGTCGAGGCGCCGGGGGAGCGGGTGCCGCTGCGGGGGGTCCCCGGCAAGGACGGCCCCCACGCCCTGCACTGGCGCCTCGGCTCACCGGTGCTGGCGCTGCCGCTCGTCACGCCCGGGGGCATCGACGTGCTCGTGCAGGGCCTGCCATCGCGGGTGCGCGACCTCGCGCGCCTGCCGGGCAGCGAGGGCTGGGTCTTTGTGAGCGAGGACGGCACCCTCGTCGGCCGCGACGACGCCGGCGTGAGCGGGGCCCTGGCGCCGGAGCGCGTGGGCGATCGCCTCCTCGTCGTCGATCTCGACGCCGACGGCGAGGTCGAGGTGCTGACGACGACGTCGGCATCGCCCGGCGAGGCCGACCAGCTCGTCGTGCGGCGCCTCACGCCCTCGCGCGATGGCACGACCGTCGTCTTGAAGAGCCCCCTGTCGGGCGGCTCGGTCGCGGCATTTGCCGCCGGCCACGTCGACCTCGACCGCCGCATCGATGTCCTCATCGTCGAGGAGTCCCAGGACGGCGCCGCCACCGTGTGGCGTCTGGAGCACAGCCCATGAGGCGCCTTCGCCGGCACCACGGCCTCGTCGTGCCCGCGGCGCTCGCGCTGCTGGTGGCGGCGACGGCGACGGCGCGGCGGGCCCCCTCGCCGGGAGGCGCCGTCGTCGTGGCCCTGCCGCCCGAACTGGCGCCGGCCTTCCTCGAGGCCCACACCTTCGTGCCGCTGCTGACGCCCCGCGACGAGCGCGACGTCGTCGACGACGGCAGCCTTGATGTCGTCGACGGCGCGCCCGGCCAGCGCTCGACGGTGCTGCGCGCCGTATCGCGCGAGGACGACGGCCGACGCTGGCGCCTGCGCTCCCGGGCCCCGGCCGCCGACGTCGCCCACGCGGTGGGGCGCTGCCTCGGCGGTCAGGGCGAGCGGCGCTTCGCGGCGACGGCGCTGTCGGCGGCGGGCGTGCAGGTCGAGGTGGGCGTCGTCGGCGACGAGGTCGCCGTCGTCTTCAATCGCCCCGTCGGCGTGCTGCCGGAGCTGCTCACCTGGTGCCCGCTGCGGCCGGCCCTCGGTGGGCCTACCGGCCCCTACGCGCTGCAGGCCACGGGCCGCCTCGCCTGGCGCTCGGGGAGCTTCGAGGCCCCGCCGCTGCTCGGGGCCATCGAGCTGCGCGGCCCGCTGTCGTCGGGCAACGCCAACGAGCGCGCCGACGTCATCGTCGGTCCCGGCGCCGACGTGGGCGCCGGCGCGACGCTGCTGTCGCCATGGCCCGACGTCATCGCCCTCGTGCAGCGCGAGGAGACCGCCGAAGACGACCCGTTCGGGCTGCGCGACGCCGACGGCGGGCTGCCCGCGTTCCGCCAGGCGCTGCGCGCCGACCTCCTCGCCGCCGCCTGGGCCGCCGGGCGCGGCGGCTCCACCGAGCAGCTGCTGCCGCCGGGCGTGGCCCCGGCGCGCCCCCTCGCGTCGACGTCGCCGATCACCGGCGCGCAGGCGGCGCCGCTGTCGCTGTCGCCGGTGCCCCCCGACGCGCCGCGGCTCGGGCTGCACGTGCAGGAGGGCGACGTGCTCAAGGACGCCGTCGCCGAGCGCCTCGCGGTGCTGCTGCGGGCCAGAAAGACCCTGCTCGATGTGCGACGGGGCGGTCCCGGTCAGGGCGCCGTTGCCGACGCCGAGCTCGTGCGCTGGCGCCCGCCGTCGCGCGACGCGGCCCTGTCGCTGCTGAGCTTCGTCGGCGAGCGCGAGGCCCTCGCCCGCGAACCCGCCGTCGAGCGGGCCCTCGCCGACCCCCGCCTCCTCGACGGCGACGCCGCCACCCGCCTCGCCGCCGCCCTCGTCCTCGAGCGGGCCCTGCTCGAGAGCCGCCTCGTGGTGCCCCTCATCGTCGTCGAGCGCACCGTCACCGTCGACGCCGACCTGCGCGGCGTCGTGCTGCGCGGCGACGGCGTGCCGCTGCTCGACGGGGCCTGGTGGGGAGGCGGGCGATGAGCGAGCCCGACGCGCCCCCACCGGCAGACCACCTCACCCCCCAGCCCCCTCTCCAGCTTCGTGGAGAGGGGGAGCGGACGAACACGGCGACAAAGACGACGCCCACGCCAGCACCCACAGCGGTGACGGCGCTGCTCGGACGGATGCCGGTGGTGCTCACGCTGCGGGGCCGGCTGAGCCTGTCGCTGCTGGTGGCGGTGGCCGTCGCCGTGGCGGCAGGGACGGCGGCGCACCTCGTCGAGGTGAGCGACCGGCTCGAGGGCGACCTGCAGGACCAGGCCGCGCGCGTCACCGGCGCCGTCCGCACCGACCTCGAGGCCACCGCCACGGCCCTCGACGAGGAGCTCGCGCTCGCCGCCGACCCGCGCGCCGGCGTCGCCCGCCTGCTCGGTGCCGGGCGCGTCGAGACCCGCTTCCTCGGCGCCCAGGCCCGCCTCGTCAGCGGCCGCCTCGAGGTGCTGAAGGTCCTCGCCAGGGACGGCACCATCCTCACCTCGGGGCACTGGCCGGCGTCGTTTGGTGCCCTCGACCCCCTCATCGCGGCCTACACGACCGAGCCCGGGCGGCTGCCGCGCATCGTCGACGAGGCGACCCCGCGGGGCTCGGCGCCGGCGCTGGAGCGCTGGACGACGCTGCGGCTGAGCGGCCGCGAGCTCGTCGTCGTCGCCGGACGGTTCCTCGACCCGCCGGCCCTCGAACGCCTGCGGGCCCGCACCGGCGCCGACCTCCTCGCCCTGTGCGGCCCGGCAACGGCTGGCACCCCCGGCGCAGCGCTGTCGTCGTCGGCGGCGTCGTCGGGCTCGTCTGCGAGCAAGCGCAAGGCGCCCGCCGAGAGCTGCCTCGTGGCCCGGGCATCGCGGCTGCCGACGACGACGTTTCGCCCCGAGGGCCGAAACGACGGGCTCCGCCTCGACGTCGTCGACGTCGGCGGCCTCTCCCTCTACGTCGGCCTCGACCGCTCGGGCATCGAGCGGGTGCGCAGCGGCATCATCGGCCGCGCCGTCGTCGTCGGCATCCTCAGCGTGCTGTTCGCCGTCGTCATCGGCGCGATGGTGGCGCGGCGCATCGTGCGCCCCATCGAGGAGCTCGCCGACGCCGCCGCCCGCGTTGCCCGCGGCGACCTTGCCGCCCGCGTGCAGGACCCCCACACCGGTGGCGAGGTGCAGGCCCTTGTCGAGGCCTTCAACCAGATGGCGATGGATCTCGAGAGCGGCCAGAAGCGACTGCTGCAGACCGAGCGCGTCGCCGCCTGGCAGGAGATCGCGCGCGGCCTCGCCCACGAGCTGAAGAACCCGCTCACACCGATCCTGTCGGCGATGGACGTCATCCGCCGCGCCCGCCAGCTCGGTCGCGCCGACTTCGACGCCATCCTGCAGGAACAGGCCCAGGCCGTCGTCGAGGAGGTCATGCGCCTCAAGGAGCTCGCCGACGCCTTCGCCCGCTTCGCCCGGCTGCCCGAGAAGCGCCCCGAGCCCCTCACACTCGACGAGCTCATCGACAACGCCCTCGCCCTCTACGCCTCGGGCATCCCCGTGAACCGCGAGCTTCCTGCCGTCGTCCCCGTCGTCGTGGCCGACCGCACCCAGCTCATGACGGTGCTCACGAACCTCATCAAGAACGCCGCCGAGGCCATGGAGCAGATGCCCCCCGAGGCCCGCCGCCTCGGCGTCGTCGTCGTCGAGGGCCCCGGCACCGTCACCATCCACATCGACGACGCTGGCCCCGGCATCGCGAAGGACGTGCGCGACCGGCTGTTCACGCCCTATGTGACGACGAAGGGCTCGCGCGGCACCGGCCTCGGCCTGGCCCTGTCGCACCGCATCATCGTCGAGCATGACGGCAGCATCGAGGCGGGCACCTCCCCCCTTGGCGGAGCACGCTTCACCGTGCGGCTGCCGCTGGACGCCAGCGCTGTGGGGCGCATCACCCCCGAGGCGTGACGCACCGCACCACGGACGACAACGCTGTGCGCCGCGTCGCAGCGGAACAGAACGACGGCGGGGGACGTTCGTTTCCACGTCTGTCCCTCAAGTGTCTGTCTGGTGTGCCGATGGAGCCTTCGATGACCCGCACCCTCCCCGCCCTCGCCGCCTCTGCGACCCCTGTCGCCACCGAGCTGCAGGCCTCCGGTCGCATGCTCGCCCGCCTCGCCCAGGCCATGGCGGCGGCCCTGGTGACGGTGCAGCGGGAGCGCATCCGCCCGCGTGAACCGCGACCGCTGCACCGCGTGTAGCGTGCTATCGGCGGCCCATGACGACGTCGGTCTTCGTCGCGCCGCGCGGCACCCGTGACTTCCTCCGAGACGCCGCGGTCGCCGGTGGCGCCACCCTCGTCGACGACGTCCGCGCCGCCGACGCGATCGTGTGGGCGGCGCCAAACGATCCCGCCGGCCTCGGCGCCCTGCTCCACGCTGGCATTCGTTGGGTGCAGCTGCCGTGGGCCGGCATCGAGCACTACCTGACGGTCCTCGATCGGCGTCGCGTGTGGACGGCCGGCCAGGGCGTCTACGCCGACGACGTCGCCGAGCACGTCCTCGCCCTCACCCTCGCGGCCCTGCGGGAACTCAAGTCGCGGGCGCTGGCGACGTCGTGGACGAAGCCGGCGGGGCGCTCGCTGCGGGGCGCACGCGTCACCGTCTTTGGCGCGGGCGGCATCGCCACCTCGCTGATGCGGCTGCTTCAGCCCTTCGATGTCACCCTCACCATCGTGCGGCAGCGGCCCGAGCCGTGTGCCGGCGCGGCGCGCACCCTGCCCTTTGCCGACCGTCACGTCGCCGTGGCCGACGCCGACGTCGTCGTTCTCGCCCTGCCGCTGCTGCCGTCGACGCGCGGCTTCGTCGACGCCGACCTCCTCGCCGCCATGAAGCCGGGTGCCGTCCTCGTCAACGTCGCCCGCGGCGGCCACGTCGACACCGACGCCCTCGTCGCCGCGCTGCGATCGGGTCGGCTCGGCGCCGCCGCCCTCGACGTCACCGACCCCGAACCCCTGCCCGCCGGCCATCCGCTGTGGGCCGAGCCGCGCTGCCTGATCACGCCCCACTGCGCCAACACACCGGAGATGGCGCTGCCGGTGCTGTCGGCGCGTGTGACCGAGAACGTCCGCCGCTTCATCGCCGGCGAGGCCCTGCTCGGCGTCGTCGACGTCGACGCCGGCTACTGACCCGGCGAGCTCATCCCTGCGGCCCCTCACGCGGCGCAGCACCCATCACCTGATCGAGGACGCGGGCGAGGGCGGCCTCGTCGAAGGGCTTTGGCAACACCAGGTCGCTGTCGCTGGCGATGCCGCCACGGCCGGTGACGAGGATGCCCGGCAGACCGGGACGGCGCTCGCGCAGCCGCAGCAGCGTCGTCGGCCCGTCCATCTCCGGCATCGTGACGTCGACGACGGCGAGGTCGAAGGCCTCGGTGACGGCGAGGGCCTCGGCGCCGCTGGCGGCGGCGACGACGCGGTGGCCGAGGCGCTCCAGCAGGCGGCGCGTGGCGCGGCGGACGCGGTCGTCGTCGTCGACGAGGAGCACCGTGAAGGACGCGGGCACGCCCGACGGGGCCGAAGCCGGCGCGCTCGACGCGGGCTTCGGCGCCGGTTCAGCGACAGCGACCGCCGCGACCGCCGTCTCCGCCGACGACACATCGGGCCCGGGCGGCTGTGGCGACGGCGCGACGCCGATGGCGCGGGGCAGACGCACGGTGAAGGTGGCGCCCTGGCCGGGCGTGGAGTCCACCTCGACGGTGCCGCCGTGGGCGCGGGTGAGACCAAAGACCGTCGCGAGACCGAGGCCGCGCCCGCCCCGCTTGGTCGTGAAGAAGGGCTCGAAGATGCGCCACTGGGCCACGGCGTCGATGCCGGGGCCGTCGTCCTTGACGACGAGGGTGATGGTGTCGTCGCCCACGCGCAGGACCGCGTGGACCAGGCAGCCAGCAAGGCCGCCTGGCGTCGCTGACGATGACGCTGACTGGGCATGTGCGGGTGGCGGCGAGGCCGGGGTCGACACGGCGTCGAGCCCGTTCTTCATGAGGTTCAGGACCACCTGCTGCAGCTGGGTGCGATCGCCGACGACGGTGGCACCCGGCTCCACCGAGGTCGTGAGGCGCACGCCCGTCGGCACGCCGGGCAGGAGCAGGCGGGCCGTGTCTTCGACGACGGCGCCAAGATCGACAGCGCCCGTCACCGCCGCGCGCTTGCCGGCCATCGCCAGAAGCTGGGTGACGAGGTCGCGGGTGCGTTCGATGGTGACGTCGGCGTGGGCGAGGGCCTCCTGCCGCTCGGCAGCCGAGACGTCGCGGGCGGCGGCGAGGTCGACGTCGGTGCGCAAGATGGCGAGCAGGTTGTTGAAGTCATGGGCAACGCCGCCGGCGAGGATGCCGAGGGACTCGAGGCGGGCGCGGCCCTCCTCCTCGGCCTGCCGCTCCCGCAGCGCCGTGATGTCCTGGGTGAACGAGGCAAGCCGGCGGATGACGCCGTCCTCGTCGGGCATGGGCACCACCTGGCGGATGACGGCGCGGCGGCCGCCCTTGGTCTCGAGCCAGCCGTCCTCCTCCCGCTGGGGCAGGCCGGTCTCCCAGGCGCGGGCCAGCAGTTGCTGCAGCGACGGCGGCGCCAGCGTGCGGAAGGTCGTGCCGATGGCCTCGTCGCCGAAGCCGAGGACGGCCTTGCCGGCCTTGTTGACGCTCTCGAGGACGAGGTCCTGATCCACCACGATCCAGAAGGCGACGACGTCGCTCGTGCGCTCCAGCAGGCTCTGCAGACGGCCCTCGCTCTGCTGCACGAGGGCGAGGGAGCGCTCGAGATCACGGCGGAGCTCGTCTTCCTCGACGATGATGCGCTGCCGCTCGGCGAGGCTGCGGGGCAGGAAGCCGCCGATCACGCGCAGCAGGATGAAGATCACGACGGCGACGTTGAGGAGCTTCGGCAGGGCGAGGGCCCAGGGGTCCTCGAGGGGCTGGCCGACCCACGTCGGCAGGAAGCCGAAGCGCGTGCTCCACAGCAGCCCGAAGTAGACGTTCTCGACGATGTTCTTGAAGGCGTCGACGACGAGGACGACGAGCAGGGTCGCGATGAGGGGGTCGAGGCGGCGCATGTCCCGCTGCCGCAGCAGGTAGAGCCAGCACACGGCGGACCACAGGACCACGAGGGTCACGTAGGTCACGCTGGTGAGGACGGCGCCGGTCATCGTCGGGACGCTACACAGATCGCCGGGGAGGCCGCAGCCCCCGGCCCCCGACCGGACGCATCGGCGTTGACGGGAGGCCTTTCGTCGACGAGACCCACGCCATGCTCGCCGTGCGTGGTCTGCGCTTCTCCCATGGTGCCAGGGTCATCCTGGACGACGCCACCCAGGTCTTCGACGACGGCGACCGCACCGCGCTGGTGGGCGACAACGGCGCCGGCAAGTCGACGCTGCTGGCGATCCTCGCCGGCCGCCTCACGCCCGACGGCGGCACCGTCGAGCGCGGCCGGGGCCAGACCCTCGCGTTCTTGTCGCAGGAGCCCGCCCTCGACCCCGAAAAGACCGCCCGTGAGATCGTCGCCAGCACCGGCCGCGAGCCCTGGGAGGTCGACGAGGCCCTGTCCCGGCTGCACATCGCCGAGCCCGACAAGCCCATCGCGGCCCTCTCGGGCGGTCAGCGTCGCCGCGTCGACCTCGCCCGGGTCCTGCTCGTGCGCAGCGACATCCTGCTGCTCGACGAGCCGACGAACCACCTCGACAAGGCCGCCATCGCCTTCCTCGTCGAGCGCCTCAAGAAGTGGCGGGGCCCGGTCATCGTCGTCTCCCACGATCGGCACTTCCTCGACGACCTCTGCACCCGCGTCGTCGAGCTCTCGCGCGGCAAGCTGCACAGCTACGCCCCGCCGACCGAGCCACACATCAGCCTGACGACGTCGTTTGTCGAGCAGAAGCTGCTGCGCGACGAGGTCATGGTGCAGACCCAGCACAAGAAGGAGCGCCTCTGGCTGCGCGAGCTCGCCTGGCTGCGGGCCGGCACGCCGGCGCGCACGACGAAGCAGACGGCGCGCATCGATCGCGCCGCCGAGCTGTCGGCCTTCGTCGAAAGCGAAGCCGAGGCCATCCGCAAGAAGCAGAAGGCCGTCGTCATGGAGGCCCAGCAGAGCAAGCGCCTCGGCAAGACGATCCTCGAGTGCCGAAAGCTCGGGCTCGACCGCGGCGGGCGCCGGCTCTTCTCGAACCTCGACCTCGTCGTCACCCGCGGCCAGCGCTGGGGCGTGGTCGGTGAGAACGGCGCCGGCAAGACCTCGTTCCTCCTCGCCATCCAGACCGCTTGCGGCCGCGACCTTCCGCCCGCGGAGCAGGTCCGCCCCGCCGCCGGCGAGCTGATCGTCGGCGAAAACACCCACATCGCCGTGTTCGACCAGCACCGCGCCCAGCTCGACCCCGAGGCCACCCTCGAGGGCACCCTCGCCGCCGAGAACGACCACGTCTTCTTCGGCGGCCAGCGCCTGCACGTATCGTCGTGGCTCGAGCGCTTCCTCTTCGACGGCTCCGACCGCAAGCGCCGCGTGAAGACCCTCTCCGGCGGAGAGCAGAACCGGCTCGTCCTGGCGAAGCTCTTCCTCGGCGACGCCAACGTGCTGCTGCTCGACGAGCCCACCAACGACCTCGACGTCACCACCCTCGGCGTCCTCGAGGAGGCCCTGCTCGAGCACGACGGCTGCGCCTTCATCATCTCGCACGACCGCCGCTTCCTCGACCGCGTCGCCACCGGCATCCTCGCCTTCGAGAAGCCCGACCCGGAGGGCGAGTCGGTCGTGACCCCGGTGCTGGGCGACTGGACCCACTACGAGCGGACCCAGCAGGCCCGGCTGGCGGCGGCCAGCGCGAAGACGACGACGGCGACGGCGACGGCGACGACGACCGCCGCCACCGCGAAGACGACGACGACGACGACGGCAGCGGCAGCGCCGAAGCGCAAGCGCTCCAACAAGGAGGAGCGGGAATTCGCCGGCATCGAGGCCACGATCCTCGACAAGGAGACCCGCCGCGAGGAGCTCGCCGGGCTCGTGCAGTCGCCCGAGGTGCTGAAGGACGCCGGCAAGGCGAAGGCCGTCAGCGAGGAGCTCTCCGCCCTCGACGTCGAGATCGAGCGCCTCTACGCCCGCTGGCAGGAACTCTCCGACCTCGCCCCCATGTGAGGGCCCGACGATGAGCGCCTCGATCCCCACCGGCGGCCAGACCGCCCTCACCCGCGACGACGGCCCCGGCGTGCTGGTGTCGACGGCGTGGGGCGATGTCCACGTGAAGATCGACGGCGACCCCGGCGCCGCCGTCGTTGCCGCCTTCGTGCACGGGCTGCCCGGTTCCACACGGGACTTCGCGGCGGCCGGGCGGGCCCTCGCCGCCCGCGGCGGCTGCGCCGTGCGCCTCGACCTGCCGGGCTTTGGTCGTTCGCCCGCGTCACCGACGCCGCTGCTGGCGCCGGCGGCCCGCGCCGACCTCGTCGCCGCCGTGATGCAGGCCCGCGGCCACCGGCGCTACGCCGTCGTCGGCCACTCCTTCGGCGGCACGGCCGCGCTGGCGCTCGCCGGGCGCGCGTCGACGATGGGGGCGGTGAGCGCGGTGGGTCTGGTGGCCTCGGTGGGCATCACCCGCCACCGCGGGCTCAGCCTGCCCCACGAGCTCACCGGCGCCCTCGCCGGCCTCCACGGCGTCCCCGTCGTCGGCGAGCGGCTGGCGGGCCCCCTGGTCGCGCGCTTCCGCGAGGCCCTGGGCCGCTTCGGCATCCGGGGCGACCGCCCCTACACCGATGCCGAGCTCGTCGAGCAGGCGGCCACCGTCGGCGCCCTCGACTTCAAGGACCTGCGCCACTGGGCCGCGGCGGTGCGGGCCCCCGTGCTCGTCGTGTCGGCGGAGGACGACCGCATCGTCGAGAGCGACGTCTCCTTCACGCTGGCGGCGGCCCTCGCGGGGGCGCCGCTCGTGAGCCACCACCACCGTCGGGTCGGCGGGCACTTCCTGCAGCGCAAGGTCGGCGATGTCATCGCCGACTGGCTCATGGTGGTCGGCGGCGGGGCCGGCGCGGGCAGCGCCTGAGCGACCGCGCTATGGTGCAGCCGTGGCCGCGAAGGACAAACAGAAGACGTCATCGACGCTGACGACGACGACGACGCTGACGACGACGAAGCGTCGCTCGGCGAAGCCGCCGGCGGAGGGCCTGCCGGGCGTGCGCTCGTGCGGGGTGCTGCTGCACCAGCGCCGCCCGGTCGACGCCGTGCTGGCCCTCTTGCGCCACGACGGCTCGCCGGACCTGCCCAAGGGCCACGTGAAACGCGGCGAGAGCGACCTCGAGGCCGCACTGCGGGAGTTCGAGGAGGAGACAGGCATCGACCGCGACCGCATCGTCGTCGACGCCACCCGCTCCTTCGAGGCCACCTACCGGACCCGGGCGAAGAAGACCGGCCGCCTCGTCAACAAGACGGTGCGGATCTTCATGGCCGAGGTGGAGGGCCCCGTGGTCGTCGACGTCGAGGCCCACCACGACTACGCGTGGCTGCGCACCGGCGACCGCCACGCCCTCGAGGCCGCCCTCGTCGACAACCCCACCTTCCTCGGCGCGGTGAAGGCGCTGCTGCACCGCGAGTCGGTGTAGGGTGGCCCCGCCATCGTCAGGACAGGAGCCGCCATGACCGAAATCTCCCGAGTCGATCTGCAGAAGAAGCGCGCCGCCGAGCACGCCGTGTCCCTCATCGAGAGCGGCATGAAGGTGGGGCTCGGCACCGGCAGCACCGCCCGCTTCGCCGTCGCCGCCCTCGGTGAGCGCGTCCGCCGCGAGGGCCTCAAGGTGAAGGCCGTGCCGACGTCGGAGGCCACGCGCCTGCAGGCCGAGCAGGAGGGCATCCCCGTCGTCTCCTTCGACGTCGTCGACGGCCTCGATCTGTGCTTCGACGGCGCCGACGAGGCCGACCCGCGCCTCAACCTCACGAAGGGCGGCGGCGGCGCGCTGCTGCGCGAGAAGGTCGTGGCGTTTTCGTCGGCGCGCTTCTACTGCGTCGTCGATGAGGGCAAGCTCGTCGACAAGCTGCACGCCTTTCCCCTGCCCGTCGAGGTGATCCCGTTTGCGGCGAAGGTCATCGAGCGTGAGATCGTGAAGCTCGGGGGTCAGCCGACGCTGCGGCAGAAGAACGGCGCCACCGTCGTCACCGACAACGGCCTGTGGATCCTCGACTGCCGCTTCCCGCCCATCGAGGACCCGCCGCTGCTGGCGAAGGCACTCTCGTCGATCCCCGGCATCGCCGAGCACGGCCTGTTCTGCGGCATGGTGCACGAGATGATCGTCGGCACCGACACCGGCACCCGCGTCATCCCCCGCTCCTGAGGTCACCCATGCGCACCGTCGCCGCCCTCGCCCTCGCCCTCGGCCTTGCCGCCTGCGCCACGTCGACGCCCGCGCCGACGTCCGCGACCGACGCCGAAACGGCCGCCACGAAGGCCGAGAAGGATCGCGCCGCCTGCAAGAAGATGTGCGAGGTCGCCGGCAACGCCGAGGGCAACGCCGACGCCGTCGCCGACTGCCAGGCGAAGTGCGACGCCGGCACCTGACCGGTCTGGCGGTGGACGGTGTGGGGGCCTGACCGGCACCACACCGCGCGCCCGCAGCCCCACCACCGCCACACCGGTGTCTTCGCGCGACGCCCGCTTCCGGCTGCGCGGGAGGCGCTGGCACAGGCCGTGAACAGCACCGGGCATGCGCGCAATCTGCTCCAGCCTTGCCCTGCTCGCCGTCCTCGTCGCCACCGCGGCCCACGCCAACGACCCCGCCGCCGACGCACCGACGACGCCACCGCCACCCGAAACGGCGACGACGACGACGACGACCGTCGTCGATCCGGCCAGCGACGAGGGCGCGCCACCGGCGTCGGACGGGCCGACGACGCCCGAAGCCACGCCGCTGACGACGACGACACCGACGACGACGACGACACCGACGCCGGTGTGGCGCGACGACGCTGCCGCCGATCTGGCCTACAACGCCTGCGCCCGCCTCAGCGAGCTCACGTCGACGGAGCTGGCGGCGGCGCGGCGCTGCTATGCCGACGTCATGGCGCAGTACCCGGGGACCCTCGCGGCCATGCGCGCCGAGACGGCCCTGTTCGTGCTCGGCACGCCCCTCGTCGTCGGTGGCGACGACGCGTCGTTCAACATCCCCGCCGGGCGCCTCGGCATCACCACCGCCGCCGGCGCCTTCGGCCTGTGGAACGCCATCGCCGGCGGCATCCTGCTGGGCGTCAACATCCCCGACGTGAACGGTACCGCCCTCATCGGCGGCACGGGCGTCCTCGGCGTCGCCGCCGGCCTCGGCTTCGGCTACGGCGGCTACGTCCTTGCCGAGAAGCTGCAGCTCGACGAAGGCGCGGCCCGCCTCGTGGCCTCGAGCCTCGTGTGGGGCTCGGTGCTCGGCGCGAGCGTGGCGCCTGCCATCGCCTTCTCGGACTCCAACGGCCCCGCCGGCTTCAACCTCTCCCTCGCCACCGTCGTCGGCGCCGGCTACCTCGCCGGCGGCGCGGCGCTGCTGCTCACGTCGATGGTCTCGTTCGACGAGGCGCAGGTCTCGGTGATCAACTCCGGCGGCGCCATCGGCGCCACCCTCGGCCTGCTCGCCCTGCCCCACCTGTCGTCGGCGGGCGTGCCCGGCGTCGCCCCCTACTCGCTCGCCTTCGCCGGCGCGACGACGGCCGGCCTCGTCGGCGGTGGCCTGCTCGGCCGCTCGCTGGCCCTCACCTGGGGCGAGGCCCTGCTGTGCGACCTCGGCGCCGTGCTCGGCATCTTCGCCGGCGGCACCGTCGTCCTCGTCGCCGGTGCGCCGTCCCTCGCCTTCGCCACTGCCGTGCCGGCCATTGGCCTCGTCGGCGGCTACGCCGGCGGCCTGGTCTTCGTCAGCCAGTGGCGGGCGTCGCGCGGCGCCCCGATCTGGCGCGACGGCCCCGACGTCCGCCCCGTCGTCACCAGCCTCTTCACCGGCCGCGAGCAGGTGCCCGCCGTCGGCGTGAGCGGCCGCTTCTGATGCTCACAGCTCGTCGGCGCCGACGTCGAACGGCGCGACCCGCGACTGGCCATCGATGTCGTCGGTCGGCGCCACACCGGCCGGCGACGACGTCACGCCGGCGTCACGACAGGGGTTGGTGAGCCCACCGTTGAGGTGGAGGTCCGCGGCCTGGGCGTCGACGAGGGGGCACGCCGCCACCTGATTGTCCGCCCACGGCGTCACGGTGGCGTTGCAGGTGATGGCGCCAGCCACCGACACCGCAGCGTTGACGTCGTCGGTGTTGAATCCAGGGCACTCCAGCTCGCTGCCGGTGTTGTTGAAGACATTGGCGTACAGGCTCGAGGCCGTGGCGCCGGGGCTGAGCATGCGGACGCCCTCGGTGAAGCCGGTGATGTAGTTGTTCATGAGGGCAAGTGGCACCTGGGTCTCGATGGCCCCGGCGTCGCCACGCGCGCCGCTGTTGCCGACGAGGGTGTTGTTGAAATAGCTGCCCGACCCGCTCGACTGGCTGATGGCCGCCGGATCACCGGGCGAGGCCACAAAGAGGAAGTTGTTGCGCGCGCGAATCGTGCCGCCCGTGACGCGGATGACGTTGGTTTCGTTGAAGGTGAAGTCACCCGAGATGAGCAGGCGGTTGCGCTCCAGCTCGGTGATGCCGGCGTTCATCGTGATGGTGTTGTTGCGCCCGCCGATGTTCGCCGCCGCCACGAAGACGTCGCAGTCGATGACGGTGGCACTTGTGCCAGACAGCTCGAACGCCTCCTGGTTGTCGCGCACCCCGCGGGCCTCGACCCGCACCCGCTCAGCGACGAGGCGCGATGCGCCGATGGCGCGCACGATCTGCTGGTTGACGGAGCCCTCGCCGACGACGACGCTGTCACGGATCGTGAGGGTGCAGCCGTCGCACTGGATGACCTGGCGGGTGCCATCGAAGGGCCGCGCGAATCGGACGGTGAGGTCCTCGATGACGGCGTCCTGGGCGTTGTTGCCAAAGAGCAGGAACGACGTCTGGGTCATCGTGCCGCCATCATGAAGCAGCACGCTCTCCCCATCGATGGTGAAGGTCGCCGATGAACGGCCCCCCAGCAGGCTCGTACCGGCCGGAATGCGGGCCTGCGTCGCCGTGAAGATGCCGCTGGTGAAGATGAAGTCGCGACCGTCGCCAATGGTGTTGCCGTCCGGGTCGACGGCAGCGATGGCCGCCGCCAGCGTCGCGCAGGGCTCGGTGACCGAGCCGCAGGTCGGCGACGTCGACGACCCCGGTCCCACGTTCAACACGACGAAGTCGCGCAGGCCGGGGCCGGCGAAGATCTCGAGGGTGATCGTGTTGCTCACCGCCCCCTGGGGGTCCGTCGCCGTCACCGCGTAGGTGGCGCTGCTGCCCTCGGGGGCCGCGAGGGCCGCGAGGTAGGCCGGCCCGACGAGGTTCGGCGTCCTGCCTGAGAGGGTCTGCGGGAACGATGGATTGCCCGCCACGCGCTCCCAGACCACGGCGTGCAGTGCATCGTCGAGGTCGGTGACGGTGACGCTGAAGGCGGCGGGCTCGCCCTCGCCGACCACGAAGCGATTCTGTCCAGCCGACAGCACCGGCACGCTGTTGACGTTGTCGATGGAGACGAGGACGCGATCGGGCGGCGACTGCACGCCGTCGGCCGTCACGATGAGTTCGAACTCGTACTGATCCTGGACCGGCGCAAGGATGCGGACCGTCTCACCGGTGAACAGGCCGGGGCTGCCGTCGGGGGCGAGGCCGGTGCCCGCCGTCTGACGCCAGGCAAACGTCGTGATGGCGTCGCCATCGGGGTCGAAGGACAGGCTGCCGTCGAGGAAGATGTCGCCGAGGAGGCCGTCGTTGTCGTTGCCGGCGCGGGCGACCGGGGCACGGTCCGTCGACGTCACAAAGACGGTCACGGGGGCAGAGTCCTCGCGACCGTCGGAGACGATGAGCTGCAGCTGGTAGCAGCCGCCGCCGTCGACGCAGTCGACCGGATCCGCCACCGGCGTCTTCTTCGACGGCGTGAAGCTCACGGCCGGGGTGTTGGCGCCGACGAGGCCGACGCGGCCGCCGTCGGGATTGTCGATCATCGACCAGCGGAAGGAGAGCACGTCGCCGTCGGCGTCGATGCCGCTGCCGACGAGGGTGACGGGGCTGCCATTCACCGTGGTGTCGTCGTCGGGCGGCGTCGCCACCGGCGGGCTGTTGATGACGTCGATGCGCACGAGCTCGGGCGGGCTCGTGTCGTTGAGGGTGTCGGTGGCGGTGAGCGAGAGGAAGTAGGTCCCGCGGCCGGTGAGGCGCACCGTCGGCGCGCGGATGTCGCCCTGCGGCGGCGAGAATACGGCGCTGCCCCCCGGCGGCCCGCTCGCGAGCGCCCACTTGAAGGCCGTGATGCTGCCGTCGGGGTCGCGGCAGTCGTCGTCTTCGTCTTCGCCGTCGTCGGGGGTATTCACGCCCTGGCCGCAGCGCAGCTGCACGGTCTGGCCCGTCTGCACGACGACGAGGTCGGCGAGGGGCACCACCACCGGCAGGGCGTTGAGCTGGTCCTGCACGACGGTGACGGTGAAGATGCCGATGCTGGTGTTGACGCCATCGCTCACGGTGAGGCGGAACGTGAGGGTGGCGTCCTGGTCGGGGGCGACGAAGCTCGCGATCGACGACGTCGCTGCCGTGATGTTCACCGGCGGGTCGTTGCCGTTGTCGACCTGGGTCCAGCGGAAGGTGAGGGGGCGGTCCTCGGGATCGCTCGTGCCGCGGGCGTCGAGGACGACGGCGGCCTCGGCCGAGGCGATCTGGTCGGCGCGAGCGAGGTCGACGACCGGCGGCTGGTTCTCCCGCTGCGTGATCTCGACGCGCACCACGTGCGGAACGCTGTCGACGGTGCCGTCGTTGACCGTCAGCGCAAAGAACATCGTCGTCGTGAGGTCCGGCGCGCGGAACGTGACGACGGTGGCTTCGCCGGAGGCCGGGGCGAGGTTGACCGGCACTCCGTTGTCGAGGCGCTGCCAGCGGAAGGCCAGGGCGTCGCCGTCGGCGTCGCTGGAGGCGCTGCCGTCGAGCGCCACCTGGGCGTCACCGGCCACCCGCAGCACGTCGATGAGGGCGCCGCCGGCGTCGGCCATGCGGGCCACGGGGGCCGTGTTGGGCGGCGGCGTCACATCGACGATGACCACCGCCGGCACGCTCGCGATGAGGCCGTCATCGACCGTGAGCTCGAACACGAGGCGGGTCGCTTCGGTTGGCGCCGTGAAGGTGAAGGACGACGTCGTCGCCGGCAGCCCCGGCAGGGCAACCGCCCCGGCGGTCTGCGTCCACCGGAAGGTGAGGGGATCGTTGTCGGCGTCGCTGGAGCCGCCGCCGTCGAGCACGACGGTGCTGCCGGTGATGACGGTGCGGGTCGCGTCGGTCACGCGGGCGACGGGCTGGATGTTGGGCGGCACGAAGACGTCCACCTGCACGACGCCGGTCTGCTCGAGGTTGACGCCGTCGCCCACGAAGACGCGGAAGAACAGGCGGGTCGTCTGGTCGGGCGCAGTGAACGACGCCGATGACGCGAGCGGCGTGAGCACGTTGACGGGAGAGGCCCCCTCGACGAGCACCTGCTCCCAGCGAAACGACAGCGGCACCCCCTCGGGGTCGCTCGAGCCGACGGCGTCGAGCACGACGGTGCTGCCGGCCTCCGCCTCGATGAAGTCGTCGCCGAGGACCACCGTGGGCGGCAGGTTCACAACCGGGTCGATGTCGACCCGCACGATGAAGGGCAGGCCCTCGTTCACCCCATCGTCGACGACAAGCTGGAAGAACAGGGGGCCGTCGCTGGCGGGGGCGGTGAACGACGCGACCGCGGTGTCGGCGTCGCGCAGGTTGACCGGCACGCCACCCTCGTCGAGCAGCTGGGTCCACGTGAAGCCGAGCTCGTCGCCCTCGGGGTCCGACGAGGGGGTGCCGTCGAGGACCACGTTGTCGCCGACAACGACCCGCAGCTGCTCGGCGACGCCGAGGGCCACCGGGCGCTGATCCTCCGGCACGACGACGGTGACGGTGACGAGGCCGGGCGCGCTCTCCTCGATGCCATCGCTGGCGGTGACGAGGAAGTTCAGCGTCGTCGCCACCGACGGCGCCACCACGCTGGCGGTCGAGGTCTTGGCGTCGGCGATCGGGACCTGGATCGGATCCGTCGGCAGCTGCGACCATGCAAAGCGCAGGGCGTCGACGCCGTCGTCGTCGTCGCTGGCGCTCGCCCGCAGCACGACGGTGGCGCGAGCCTCGACCGTCTGGGTGGCGTCGGCCTCGGCGATCGCCACAACAGGCGCGGCGTTGTCCTCCTTCGTCAGCGTCAGCCGTGGGCAGGCGACGACGGCAAGGAGCAACGGAAGCACGACGACAAGACCGGGTGAGCGCATGGCTCCTCCGTGGGCTGGAGAGACAGATGGTCGGACGCAGATTGCGTCGGATCCCGGGTCGGGAACAAGATGAGCGCGTCATGCTGCATCACCTCCGGACGCCCTCGTCGTCGCCGTCACCCTGTCGTCGGCCACCGCTGCGGTCGCTTGCCGTGCTGGCGTTGGCCCTCGGCGGTGACGCACTCGCTGCCGATGCTCCGTCGACGTCGACGTCGCCCCCGGCATCGCTGTCACCGCCGACGACGACATCGTCGACAACAACGGGCTACCTCGCGCCGGCGGCACCGCCACCATCGGCGACGACGCGGCCGCGCCTCGCGGTGGCAGGCTTCGTGGCTCCGGGCGTGCCCGACGAAGTGGTGGCCGCCCTCGAGGGGGCCTGCGCCACCGAGGTGGCGCGGCTCGTGAAGGCCGACGTCATCTCCGCCGAGGACATGCGGATGCTGATGAACGTCTCGATGTACCAGGCGACGATGGGCTGTGAGTCGGGCGACTGCCTGCAGTCGCTGAGCAACGCCCTCGCCGTGCAGCAGCTCGTGTCGGGCAGCGTGCGCAAGAACGGCGAGGGCTACACGCTGAGCCTGTCCCGCCTCGACGCCGTCAATGCGCGGGTCCTGCAGCGGACCACCGTGGAGGTGGCCGACGCCGCAGGGCTGATGAAGGCCGTGCGGCAGGCGACGCCAGCGCTCTTCGGTGTGATCGGCAAGCTCGAGGTGTGGGACCAGCCGGCGGGTGCCGAGGTCTTCATCGACGGCGCCCGCGTCGGTGAGACGCCGATGGCCACCATCGACGTGAAGACGCCGGGAGCCCACACCATCGAGATCGTGGGTCCGACGGTGACGCCGTGGCATGCCGACTTCGAGCTCGGCGCAGGCGATGAGCTCAAGCTGCGGGCGAAGAACCGGCCCATCGACCAGGTCGAGGCCGAGAGCGCCGCCTGGACCCTGGCCGGCGCCGGCCTCACGGTCGGCGGCGTCGCGGCCACGGCGGCGGCGGGGGCGTTCTACTTCCTCGCCGTGCGCAACGATCAGCGGGCCGATCCGGTGACGCTGCGCTCCGCCTCCCAGGAGGAACTCAACAGCATCGCGGACGTGACCCTCGGCTGGACGATTGCGTCCGGCGCGGCCGCCGTCGTCGGCGTCGCGGCCCTCGGCGGAGGCGTCGCGGCGCTCCTCCTGAACCCGGCGGCTGCCGAGCTGGGCGCGGCCCTCGAGTAGCGGGCGCGATCCCGGTCACAGGCAGGGTGTGCGTGTTCAGCGGCATGGCGGGCAGACCCCGGGACAAGCGAAAAAGAGCCGCCTACACTGGTCGGCATGGCCCGGATCAAGGACCCACCGAAGGCACCACCGACGCTGAGCGTCTGGCGGGCGGCGCAGGTGGTCCTCAATGAGCCGGCCCTCACCGAGGCATTCGCCGAGGCGCAGAAGGCCGAGAAGGCCGAGAAGGCCGAGAAGGCCGGAAAGGCCGGAAAGGCCGCACCACCGTCGTCGACGGGCAAGGCTGGCGAGACCTTCGGCGACGCCTATGAGAAGGCGCTGCACGCGCAGCGCTATTCATTGAGCGCGGCCGTGCCGCTCGTCGACGCGTTGGCGAAGGTGGCCGGCGACGACGGCGTGATCAGCGGCGACGAGTGGCAGAAGTTCGGGCCGCGCTTCAGCGGGCTCGCGCTCCAGATCGCCGAGAAATCGAAGTCGGTGAAGCCGGCGACGGGCAACGCCGCCGCCGTGCTCGTGCAGCGGACGGCCCCCGAGACCCGCGAGGCGCTGCGCAAGACCACCGAGAACATCGTCGGGCTCGATCGCATGCCGGTCCTGCAGGCCCTCGTCGACGAAGCCGCACAGACGAAGCCCCTCGCCGGCCACCGGCTCTTCGCCGTACAGCACCTCTTCGCCTCGACGCACGGGCTCTTCGAGGGCCTCGTGCAGGCGGGTATCCAGGCCGAGGGTTCGGTCGTCTTTGGCAAGAACTACTCGACCAACCAGGAGGTGAAGAGCGCGCTCGCCGCACGCGGCTTCACCGTCCACGACGACTACGCCGGCATGGAGGCCATGGTCGACGATGGGAAGCTCCTCGGCATCGACGCACCGCTGCTCTCCGGCCTGCGGGAGGCCCTGAAATCGGCTGCCGCCGCGAAGCCCCCGCAGAAGGTGCTCCTGCTCGATGAGGGCGGCAAGCTCAACAAGATGCTGCACGACGTGCTGCCCGAGTACGCCCACCTGTGCACCATCGTCGAGCAGACCACCAATGGTCTGCAGAACATGGCCGGCACGACCCTGAAGGCGCCGGCCGTGAGCGTGGCTTCGTCGCAGCTCAAGCGTGAGGTCGAGGGCCCGATCATCGGCGAGGACGTCGCCGCCGCCACCCTCGACCTGCTGCAGGACATCGACCCCCGGCTCATCGCCGGCAAGAACGTGGGCATCGTCGGCTACGGCGCTGTCGGCATCGCCACCGCGAAGGCCTTCGCCGAGCGCGGCTTCCACGTCGTCGTCACGGACATCCGCGACGAGCGGTGGCCGGGCTCAAGAAGGGACCGCTCAGCACCGCCGCTGGCGGCAGCATCCGCCTCGCCTCGCGCAACGACGTCCTCGGCGCCGGCATCGTCGTCGGCTGCACCGGGACGGGCGCGATGAGCCTCGACGAGACCGCCAGGCTCAAGGACGGCGCCATCCTCGTCAGCGCCGCCTCCGGTGACCACGAGTTCCCGCAGGTCCATACGAAGGCCGCCCGCTCCGTCGGTGCCAGCAAGCCGGCGCTGCCGATGAACCAGTGGGGTCTGGTCATCGACCAGGCCGCCGCCGAGATGAAGCAGAAGACGGGCACGAATCCGACGTCGGGCCCCCTCATCGTCACCCCGAAGGTCACGCTGTTCAGCGGCGCCCGTGACGACGCCGGCATCGTCGCGGCCACGGCGGTCGGTGTGCCGGGGACCACGATCGTCACCCAGGCGTTCCCGCTCGGCGATGGCACCACGAAGACGCTGCCCCTCGAGGGCACGAAGCTGGGCCAGTTCCTGCTGCAGCAGGACGACCGTCGCTTCATGATCCTGCGCGGCGGTACGCCCATCAACCTCGGGCGCGACCTTCCGCCCGAGGCCATCCAGCTCACGCGCTCGATGCTCTTTGCGGCCTGTGTGCAGGCGGTCTCGGAGAAGGGCACCGGCTGGAAGACCTTCAGCACCGAGACCCAGGCGCGTATCGAGCAGCACTGGCGCTCGCTGCAATAGCGCTCGCGACGCCGTCGTGTCCGCAGGCGGTCGGATGTCCGCAGCGCAACGGCACATGCCGCGGCATTCTTCGTCGTCGACGGGAGCGATTGCGCCAGCTACGGATGGGGCATGCGTTTCGCCGATATGTCCCTGCCCCCGACCTTCCAGCGTGCCCTGGCCACCCGTGGCTACGAGGAAAGCACGCCGGTGCAGGAGGCCATCGTCATCGGCGCCCACGGTGACCGCGACCTCCTCGTCTCGAGCAAGACGGGCTCCGGCAAAACCGTCGCCTTCGGGCTCTCGGTGCTGCCTTCGCTGCTGAACGAGGCTGGCGTCAGCAAGACCCCACCGGGCCCGCCGAAGGTCCTCGTCATCGCGCCGACCCGCGAGCTCGCCCAGCAGGTGGCCCGTGAGCTGGCGTGGCTCGCCGCCGAGGCGAAGCTCCGCGTGGTCGTCTGCGTCGGCGGCGTCGACCCCCGCTCGGAGTCGCGCCAGCTCTTCGCCGGCTGCCACGTCGTCGTCGGCACGCCGGGGCGTCTGGTGGATCATCTCACCCGCGGGGCCCTCGACCCATCGCAGATCTCGGCTGTTGTCCTCGACGAGGCCGACGAGATGCTCGACATGGGCTTCCGCGAGGAGCTCGAGGCCATCCTCGACAAGCTCCCTGCCACGCGCCGCACGCTGCTGTTTTCGGCAACGCTGCCGAAGGAGACCGTCGCCCTCGCGAGCCGCTACACGAAGGACCCGGCCCGCATCACGGCGGCCCAGAACATGGGCGGTCACGAGGACATCGAGCACGTCGTGCACCTCATCGACTACAGCGACCGCGACCGCGCCGTCGTCAACGTGCTGCGGCAGTATGAGGCCAACTCCGCCATCGTCTTCTGCCAGACGCGCGACGGCGTGAGCCGCCTGTCGGCGGCGCTGCTCGAGCGTGGCTTCTCGGCGGTGGCGTTCTCCGGTGAGCTGTCGCAGCCCGAGCGCCAGCGGGCCCTGCAGAGCGTGCGCGACGGCCGCACCCGCGTCCTTGTCTGCACCGATGTCGCCGCCCGTGGTCTCGACCTGCCCCAGGTGGGCCTCGTCATCCACGCCGACCCGCCTGGCGACCCCGCCGTGCTGCAGCACCGCAGCGGCCGCACCGGTCGCGCCGGCAAGAAGGGCACCGCCGTCGTTCTCGTTCCGCTGCAGCGGGCACGTCAGGCGGAGCGCCTCTTCTACGCCGCCCGCATCAAGGTGAAGCCGACGCCCGCGCCGACGCCGGACCAGATCAAGAAGGCCGACGACGCCCGCATCCTCGAGCGCGTCACCACCACCATCAACGCCCTGCAGCCCGAGGACCTCGTCGGCACCGAGGCCCTGCTGGCCGCCCACACCCCGGAGCAGCTTGCGGCCCTCGTGCTGCTCGCCGAGCGTCGGCAGCTGCCGGCCCCCGAGCCCCTCGACGCCACCGAGCGGGGCGGCAAGCGCGCGGCGCGGCCGGCCCGCGTCGACGTCGACGCCGGCTCCCCCGGTCCCGGCGGCGACGACGGCATGGTCTGGTTCCACGTCAACGTCGGACGCTTCCAGCGGGCCGATCCGAAATGGCTGCTGCCGCTGTTGTGTCGTCGTGGCGACGTGCAGAAGCGCGACATCGGCCGCATCGTCATCCTCGAGAGCGAGACCCGCTTCGAGATCCTGCGCGAGCGTGCCGAGCACTTCGACCGCGCGGCGTCCCGGCCCGACCCGGAGGACCCGCGGGTGTTCATCCGCGCGTTCGATCCCCACCGCGCCGAGCGCGACGAGCGCCCGGCCCGCGACGAGCGACCTGCCCGCCCGCCACGCCCCCGCTTCGAGGGCCCCGGCCCCGGCCCCCGCCGCGGCCCGCCGCCTCGTCGTCACGACGGTGACGGCCCGCCCGCCGGCGACGGCAGCGCGCCGCCGAAGAAGCGCAAGTTCAAGCGCGCCGACGGCTGACCTCGGCGCTTGCCTTTCAGCGTGTCCGGCGCGTAGCAGGGGGACCCGCCTGTGAGGTCCGCCGTGAGCACGCCCCATCGTTTCAGCCTCGCCGAGCGCCTGCGCTACGCCTTCGACAACACGCTGTCGCGCGGCACCATCGCGCTCGTGGCCTGGCTCGCCGCCATCACCCTCGCCACCATCGTCGTCTTCGCCGTCGTCATCGTCGCGACCGGCACGGCGCCACCCGACAGCGAACCCCTGTCCCTCGCCGAGGCCTTGTGGGCCGCGCTCATGCGCACCCTCGACGCGGGCGCTGTCGGTGGTGACCAGGGCTGGGCCTTCCGCTTCGTGATGCTCGTCGTCACCGTCGTCGGCATCTTCATCTTCTCGACGTTGATCGGCGTGCTCGGCGCCGGCCTCGAGGCCCGCATCGACGAGCTGCGCAAGGGCCGCTCCCGCGTCATCGAGCAGGACCACACCGTGGTCCTCGGGTGGTCGGAGCAGATCTTCCCGATCCTCTCCGAGCTCATCGAGGCCAACGCCTCCCGCGGCGACGCCGCCATCGTCGTGCTGGGCCAGAAGGACAAGGTCGAGATGGAGGACGCCATCCGCGACCGCATCGGCGACACGAAGTCGACGCGCATCATCTGCCGGACGGGCTCGCCCATCGAGCTGCACGACCTCGAGATCGCCTCGATCGATCAGGCCCGCGCCATCATCCTCGTCGCGCCGGACAGCCCCGACGGCGGCCGCAACGACGACCCCGACATCGACATCATCAAGACGCTGCTGGCGGTCACCAACAACCCGCAGCGCAAGCGCGAGCGCTACCACCTCGTCGCCGAGATCCGCGATCCGAAGAACATCCAGGTCGCCCGCATGGTGGGCAAGGACGAGGTGGAGCTCGTCCTCGTCGGCGACCTCATCGCCCGCATCACCGCCCAGACGTGCCGCCAGTCGGGCCTGTCGACGGTCTACACCGAGCTGCTCGATTTCGGCGGCGTCGAGATCTACTTCAAGCGGGAGCCCGGGATGGCGGGCCGTCGCTTCGGCGAGGTCCTGCACCACTTCGGCGACGCCGCGGTCATCGGCGTGGCACCCGCAGGTGGCCAGCCAAAGTTGAACCCGCCGATGGACACCGTCATGGGCGCCGACGATCGGCTGATCGTGATCGCCGAGGACGACAGCACCATCCGGGCCGGCGCGCCGGTGCTGCCCGACGACGCCCGCATCGCCGTGAGCGCGATGCCCGCGCCGCAGCCCGAGCACACCCTGATCCTCGGCTGGAACTGGCGGGGCTCGAGCGTCATCAACGAGCTCGACGGCTACGTCCCCGCTGGCTCGACGGTGCACGTCATCGCCTCGTCGCCCGAGACGCCCGAGACCATCGCCGCCGAGTGCGCCGGGCTCACGCACCTGCGCCTCAGCGTCGAGGTGAAGGACACCACCGATCGCCGCGTCCTCGACGCCGCCGACGTCGGCCGCTTCGACCACATCATCGTGCTCTGCTACAGCGACGAGCTCGACGTGGCCCGCGCCGACGCCCGCACGCTCGTGACCCTGCTGCACCTGCGCGACATCGCCGACGGGCTGCAGAAGCGCATCCCCATCGTCAGCGAGATGCTCGACATCAACAACCGCCGCCTCGCCGAGGTGACGCGCGCCGATGACTTCATCGTCAGCGACCGCCTCGTGTCCCTCATGCTCGCCCAGATCTCGGAGCAGAAGGACCTCGGCCACGTGTTCAAGGAGCTGTTCTCGACGGAGGGCAGCGAGGTCTACCTCAAGCCGATCGAGCGCTACGTCCGCACCGACGCGCCAGTCACCTTCGCCACGCTGGTGGCGGCGGCGGCCCGTGCCGGCGAGGTGGCCATCGGCTACAAGCGGGCGGCCCTCGCCGGCGACGCCAGCCGCAGCTACGGCGTCGTCGTCGCACCGAAGAAGGGCGAGGCGATCGGCTTCAGCCCGGGCGACCGCCTCATCGTGCTCGCCGAGAGCTGAAGACGCTGCCGCCTGGACCCGCGCTCAGCGCGCGGCCCCGGCGACGATGGCCTCCAGCGCCGCCATGGCGTCGGCGTTCCCGGATCGGACCGTGCGCGCCGCAGCCTCCCTGGCGGCCGTCACCAGCGACGACGTGGAGAGCAGCGTGAGTGCGGCCGCGAGGTTCTGTCGTCGGAGACGTGCACGGGGGATGGGGCGAGGCCCGAGCCCGGCCCGATGGACGCGATGGCCCCAGTCGGGTTGATCGGCCGTGTGGGGGACGATGAGCTGCGGCACACCCGCCCGCAGGGCGGTCGTCGTCGTGCCGACGCCACCGTGATGCACCACAGCTGCGCAGCGGGGAAACAGTCGCCCGTGGGGCTCGGCACCGGCAATCGCCAGCGTCGACGATGGTGAGAGGCCCTCGGCCGCCGTGCGCGACACGACCGCGCGGACGCCGGCGTCAGCGACCGCGCCCGCGATCATGGCCGCCAGACCGGCGGGGTCGGCCTCGGGCATGCTCCCGAAGCCGATGAAGACCGGCGGTGGCCCGGACTCCAGGAAGCGCTCCATGTCCGGGGAGAGATCGACGGCGTCGTCGAGCACGAGGGCCGGCACCTGGTGGACGCCCAACCGGCCCGCCACCGACGACGACGTGAGCACTTCGTCGGCGGCGAGGATGACGTGACCCGCCATGAGGTGATCGAGCACATGGGCGATGGGCGGCAGGCCGCGCTTTTGCCGCTCAACGTTCAGCGGTGCGCGCAGGGGGCGATCGAAGCCGGCGTGGGCGATTCCCCATGCCCACCGGTTCACGACGGAGGGCAGGTTCCGCCAGGGCACGAAGAACGGCGCGTGGAGGGGCGACGGGATGATGGTGGGCACGAAGGCCAGCTGGACGTAGGGCTTGCCCGCCGACGCAGCCACGGTGGGCGCGGCCGAGACCAGCGACGAGCTCACGAGGATGTCGTGCCGCGCCAGCTCGTCGTCAAGCAGCGCGAACTCCTCACGGACGTTGTCGCGCAGGACCCTGAAGACCTCGCGCATCACGGCGCCGACGCTGCCGACGGTGTGGCGATTGGACTCCGCCCAGCGCATGAAGTCGATGCCGAGGCCAAGGCCCCGGACACCATGGGATTCGATCCACGAGACGAAGTCGGGCGGCGCCGCGAGGGTGACCTCGTGACCCGCCGCCTTCAGGGTCCGCGCAAGCGCCAGGGGCGGCTGCACGTCGCCGCGAGTGCCGACGGTCGCCATGAGGACACGCATGTGCCGAGGCTACGGGCTCTCCGCCCAGAGGCGCCAGCGGGAAGCCCTACCGTGCCGGCTCAGCCGAAGAGATCCTCGAGGCGCAGGCGCACACCGGCGCCGAAGAGCACGCCGAACTCGGGGAAGACCCGCGGCGTCACGAAGAGGTCGACGTCGAAGGTGTCGACGCGGCCGTAGGTGAGCGTGAGCGGGAGCGTGAGCGATTGCTGCCCGCCCTCGTCGCGGGCGAGCAGGTGCGAGATGCCGGCGCGATCGGTCTCGGTGAAGTTGACGACGACCTCGCGCACCGGACCGCCGAGGGTGCTCGCGAAGCCGACGCCGCCCGAGACGGCGAGGTTGTCGAGCAGGTCCCAGGCGACGTTGGCGTCGACGGCGACGGCGTGCTGGTCGTCGTCGGGCAGCAGGCTCGTGCGGTTGCGGTAGCGGACCGACGCGAAGGTCGCGAAGCGATCGCCGATGGCCTTCTGCCAGGTGACCACGCCCTCGAAGTGGAAGCGGACGCCGACGTTGGCCTCACCGCTGTCGGGCACGACGCGCACGCCGGCGTCGAAGTAGGAGAGGCCGCCGTCGACGACGAACGCGCCGAGGTCTTCGGCGACGCCGCCGAAGCGGTAGCGGCCCATGAGGCTCGTGGGCCACGGCAAGAGCGCCGTGCGCAGCTCGAAGCGGTCGGTGAACGCATAGCGGACGTCGTCGACGAAGCGGGTCGGGCCGTTGCCGACGAGGCCGTAGCGCATGCCGAGCATGAGGGTCCCGGCGCGCAGCGTCGGCTCACGGCGGGTGAGGGGCGTGGGCTCGCCGAAGCGGGGACCGGCTGGCACTTCGGCGCTCACGCCGGCGTCGCCGGCGGGATCCTGCGTGCTCGACGGGGCGGACGCCGGTGGCGGCGACGTCGGCGCCGATGCCGGCGCCGTCGCGGGCGGCGGCTCCGTCGCGGGCGGCTCCGTCGCGGGCGGCTCCGTCGCGGGCGGCTCCGTCGCAGGCGGCGGCTCCGAGGGCGGCGGGGCCGGCGGTGGCGCCGTGGACGGCGTGGCCGTCGACGGGGCCGGCGCCTCTCCGGCCGGGGGATCGTCCGCGAGGGCGGAGCCTGCGGCGAGGAGAGAGAGGGCGAGGAGCGACCACGGGGACATGGCTCGCGTGTACCATGCGGCACGGGCGGCCGCAGGCGGCCTGATGGAGGGTGTGACGTGGAGCCGCGCGAGGCCTTCGACTTCTCCCGGATCGTGTGGGTCCTCGTCGTCGCCGGCGGCCTCGCCCTCGTCTGGCTGCTGCTGCGCCGGGCGCGGGATCGGCTCCTCGATATCGGCATCGGGCAGGCCGCCGACCAGATCGAGCGGGTCCTCGCGGTGCTCAACGACCCGGCCCCGCACGAACTCGCCGTGATCTCGCCCGGGGCCTGGGCCGCCGACCGCCTCGCCCTCGTCGAGCAGCGCCTCGCCGACGCCGACGCCGCCGGCTTCGTCCCCTTCGGCGACGTCGAGGACCGCACGGTGTCGCGGGCCACCGGCACCGCCTCGATGATGCGCGGCATGGTGCACACCGACGGCGTCACGATGCTCTCGGCCCTCGCCCGCCCGGACCACAGCGGCACGCTCATCGTCGCCGTCGAGTGCGGCAGCGAGCTGTCGAACGGGCGCTTCGTGGAGACCATCGCCACCGACGCGCCCCTGCTCGACCCCGGCCCGTCGGTGTCCCTCGAGCAGCTGCCGGGGTCGACGACGCTGCAGGCCCTGTGTGAGCGGCACCGCGGGCGGGTCGCCGAGGCTGCTGTCGGCGACGTCCGGGCGCTGCCGATCGGCGACATCGACGCCGCCATCCAGCGGGCCCACCGGCGCCTCGCCGTGACCGCCGCCGCCCGCGCCGCGCTGCCCGGTGGCATCAGCCGCACCGAGCTCGCGCGCCTCGCCGTCGACACCGACCCCGCCATCGTCGACCGGATCCACGCCGAGCTCATCCGCCGGCAGCGGGCGCAGACGGGCCCACGGTGAGCGACACGACCGACCCCGGCGCCCTGCGCGAGCGCCTCATCGCCCGGCAGCGGCGTCCCCAGCGTCATCGGCTGTTGCAGGGCTTCCCGGCGGTGCCGGCGATGTCGCGCGCCGTCGCCTCGAGTGGGTTGGTCCGGCGCATCGACGGCGCCGTCGACGACGTGGACTTCGCGCACGCCCGCGACGCCCTGGCGCAGAGCCGGGCAGCGCCGCCAGCACCGCCGCTTCGCGCCGACGCCACGCCCGAAGCGCGGGCCAGCGCCGAGGCCGCCGAGACCCGCCGCGTCGAGGCCGAGGCCATCTGGCAGCGGCAGATCGCCGGCGGCGATCGCTCGACGCCGGCGACCCTCACCATCGACGAGACCCGCGACCTCATCGTCGGCGTCATCCCCCACACCCAGTGTGTGCCGCGGACCGAGGGCTGCGGCTTCTGCACCTTCCCCCACGACGCCGCCAGTCCTCGCGGCCGCCGCGACATGCTCGAGGCGGTGCTCGACGAGATCCAGCACCACGGGCGCACGCCGGGTCTCGCCGGTCGACGCGTCTCGGCCATCTACATCGGCGGCGGGACGGCGAACCTCGGCGAGCCCGAGGAGATCGGCCACATCGTGGCGGCCCTCAAGGCCGGCTTCTCCATCGCGGGGGCCGAGCTCAGCCTCGAGGGCACGCCCCACCTCTTCGAGCGCCTGCTGTCGTCGCACCTGCGCACCCTCGCGCAGCAGCCGACGGAGACGAAGCGCATCTCGATGGGCGTGCAGACCTTCGACGCCGACTTCCTCCGGATGATGGGGCGCGAGAAGTTCGGCGACGCGGGCACGGTGCGAAAGCTCGTGAAGAAGGCGCGGGGCCTCGGGCTCTCGACATCGGCGGACCTGCTCTTCAACCTGCCCGGCCAGACGCCGGCGCAGATGGAGCACGACGTCGACACGGCCCTTGGCTGTGGCCTCGACCAGATCTGCCTCTACACCCTCGTGCTGTACGAGGGGCTCGGCACGCCGTGGTCGAAGGATCCCGCCCTCGTCGCGGCGATGCCCGGATCGGAGGAGGCCTGCGCCCGCTGGCTGCGGCTGCGGGAGCGACTGCTGCGCGCCGGCTACGTCCAGACCACCCTCACGAACTTCGAGCGCGAGGACGTCGCCGCCGGCCCCCGCCGCTTCCGCTACGAGCGGGCGAGCTTCGCCGTCGACGTCACCGACGGCCTCGGCGTCGGCCCCCTGTCGCTGTCGACCTTCATCGATCTGCGGCACCGCCGGGGGCAGAAGCTGCTGCGCCGCAAGCAGATCGCAGGGACGCCGTGGTCCCGCGAGGACCTCGCCTTCGACTACGACGACACGACGCTGCCGCTCCTGTTCGTCACGCGCGGGCTCGCCAACACGCGCCTCGACGGGGCCCGCTACCGGGCCGCGTTCGGCCGCTCCCTCCTCGACGACTTCGCCGTGCCGCTGCGCGTCTGTGGTGACGCCGGCCTCCTCGTGCAGGAAGGCGAGGACATCGCGCTCACCCCCACCGGCATGTTCTCCGCCGACAGCGTCGTCGCCACCCTCGCCGACGGCGTCGTCATCCGCGGCGCCGGCGTGCGGACGGCCGACCTGCTGCAGGAGAAGCCCCGGGCCACCGACTACCTCAGCATGGGCTGACGACGTCGTCGGGGCTCAGAGGCTGACGCAGATGCGTCAGCCCTTCAGTAGGCAGCGGCGCCGACCTCGCGGCACCACGGCGCACATCGCGGCACCGTCCGGTGTCGCGCGGTCGACGTCAACGCACGGGAGCACGCCGTTGCGCGATGCCGCGGCGTTGGGCACACCGCGACCATGTCCGTCGACGAAGGCCCCTTCGACTCCGATGCCGTCCTGCAGGCACTGCGCGTCCTCGAGCGCGTGGCCGCCGACCGCGCCGTGCTCTCCGTCGTCGACGCCGACACCCGGGCGCGCCTGCAGCAGCTGTGTGGCGAGGTCGCCCGCCCCGACCTCAAGCAGCGCAAGAAGCTGCAGAAGGCGCTGTTGCGCGCCGAGCAGCAGGCGAAGAAGGCCAGCGACGAGCAGGCCCGACAGCAGACGGGCATCCGCCAGCTCCGCGCCGAGCCCGTCTTCGTCACGCCGCCCGCCCTCGGCTCCGGCGTCGACGTCCGCGCGCTGCCGGCGACGGCCGCTGCCGACGACGCCGTCGTCGATGACGACACGCTGCAGGCCCGCGACGAGCGCGACGACCACGACGACCGCGACGCCGACCACGCCACCGTCGGCGCCGGACCGACGCTGCACGAGGCGCGCATCTGCTACGTGTGCAAGCAGCCCTACGAACGCCTGCACCACTTCTACGACCAGCTCTGTCCGTCGTGCGGCGACCTCAACGTCGCGAAGCGCTCGCCGCGCTTCGACCTGCGGGGGCGGGTGGCGCTGGTGACGGGCGCGCGGGTGAAGATCGGCTACCACGCCGCCATCCTGCTGCTGCGCAACGGCTGCGACGTCGTCGTCACCACCCGCTTCCCGAAGGACGCCGCGGCCCGCTTCGCCCGTGAGCCCGACGCCTCCGACTGGCTGGGGCGGCTGCAGATCTTCGGCCTCGACCTGCGCCACACGCCGTCGGTGGACGCGCTGTCGAAGCACCTCACGGCGACGCTGCCGCGCCTCGACTTCATCATCCACAACGCCTGCCAGACGGTGCGGCGCCCACCGGGCTTCTACGCCCACCTGATGGCCACCGAGGACGCCGCGACGTCGTCGCTGCCGCCCGCGCAGCGCCAGGTGCTCGCCGCCTGGGAGGCCTTCTCGCACGACGCCCGCCAGCTCGCTGGCGTGTCGGCGTCGGCGGCCCTGTCGCAGCTGCACAGCGACGCCGACCAGCACACGCTGCCGGCCACGACGACGGCGCTGGCCTCGATCTTCCCCGCCGGCGCCCTCGACGCCGACCTGCAGCAGGTCGACCTGCGCACCCACAACTCCTGGCGCGCCACCCTCGGCGATGTCCCCGTCGTCGAGCTGCTCGAGGTGCTGCTCGTGAACGCCGCCGCGCCCTTCGTGATGACGAGCCGGCTCCTGCCCCTGCTCAAGCGCGACAACGTCGGCCGGGACCGCCACGTCGTCAACGTCAGCGCCATGGAGGGGCAGTTCTATCGGAAGAAGAAGACCGACAAGCACCCCCACACCAACATGGCCAAGGCCGCGCTCAACATGCTCACCCGCACGTCGGCGATGGAGCTGGCCCCGCACGGCGTCTGGATGAACGCCGTCGACACCGGCTGGGTCACCGACGAGGACCCGGCCCACATCGCCGCCCGCAAGGTCACCGAGCACCGCTTCAGCCCGCCGCTGGACGTCGTCGATGGCGCCGCCCGCATCGTCGACCCGATCTTCGTCGGCCTGCAGACGGGGCAGCACTCCAGCGGCGTGTTCTTCAAGGACTACGCGCCGGCGCCGTGGTGAGGCCCGGTGTGACGGCGGTGACGTTCGTCCGGACCACCGTCATAACATATTGAAATCACGAAGGATTCATCCGGGTCACCCGTCACATCCGGGCGTTTTTGGTGGAGGCTTTGCAGCGTCGCCGGTCTAGCCTCGCCGCATGCATCTCCTGCGCGCCACCACCCTCCGCCTGACCCTCGCTGCCGTCGTCGCCGTCGTCGCCGCCTGTGACGTGGTGCCGGCGACCAACCCCTTCGATCCGGCGGCGCCGCCGGAGACCCAGCGCCCGGCGGTGCTGGTGGGGCGCGTCGTCCTCGACGACGCGAGCGCGGCGCGGGCCTCGCTCATCGCCGAGCTCGGGGCCGTCGAGGTCATCCTGCGGGGCGAGAACGGGCGCGACCTCGAGAACCCCGACCGGACCCCGGTGCGCGCAACCACCGAGCTCGACGACGACGACGACACCGCGGGCCTCGCGTTTTCGTTCGCGGGCGTCGTGCCCGGCCGCTACAGCTTCCGCGTCGCCGGGGTGGGCAGCCGCTACACGCCGCCGCAGGTGGCGACCGTCGAGCTCGGTCCGGGCGCCATCGTCGACGTCGGCGACGTGGTCTTCTCGGCCGGCGACACGGGGCCCGGCACCATCGAGGGCGCCGTGCGGCTCGTCGGCGGGGCCGGCGGGGCGCGCGACGTCGAGCTCTTCCGGCTGACGGACGCGGGCCCGGAGCTGCTCTCGAGCCGGCGCACCGACATCGACGCGGCCTTCCGCTTCAGCGGACTCGCGGTGGGTCGCTACGCCGTCGTGTCGACGCTGGAGGGCTTCACGCCCGACCACCGGCTCGACGTCGAGATCGGCGAGACCGGCGACGCCCGGCTGGCCTTCTCGTTCTCCGGCGACGACTCGCTCACGCTGCATCCGGTGACGGCGGTGCTGCTGCCCACGATCCAGCAGACCGAAGGTCGCTTCTACACCCGCGACGACAGCGTGCCCCTCGCCGTGCTCGCCTTCGGCGGCGTGACGACCATGCGCCTGTCGACGGACGCGGGCTTCCTCGAGGGCGACGTCGCCGTGCCGTTCGTGCCGTTCTCGGCGCAGGCGACGGTGCCGCTGCCGGATCGCCAGGGTGACATCCCGGTGTTCGCGCAGTTCGAGGCCGCCGCGAACGGCTTCTCGTTCCTCTCGCCGACTTTCTCGACGACGGTGGTGCGTGACGTCACCGCGCCCCGCGTGGTGGGCGCCGTCCCGCCCGGCGTGGCGCCGAACGACGACGGCAGCTTCTTCATCACCGGCGATACGGTGAGCCTCACTCTCGACATCGACGCCACCGACGACCACAGCGCCGTCGCCGGCGTCGCCGTCGTCGCGGGCGATGGCACGACCATCCCCGACAGCAGCGGTGTCGCCTTCGTCAACGTCACGAGCGTCGGCGGCCTGACCCGCGTGAACCAGCCGGTGCCGATCCTCGCCGGGGAGGGGCCGCGGCCCGTGTTCGTGTTCGTGCGCGATCGCGCCGGCAACGTCTCGGCGCCCTTCCGCGTCGACCTCGTCGTCGACACCGGCGCCGTCTCCCTGCCCCTGCTCGTCGAGAGCACCGGCGGGCAGCTGCGCTCGCGCATCGCGTCGCTGTCGTTCGACGAGACCGGCGCCGCCGAGCTGCCCGTCGCGATGCAGGTGGGCGTGGCCCCGCTGCGCAGCAACGTGCCGATCGTGCCCTACGAGGACACCGTCACCGTCGCCGTCGAGGGTGCCCACGGCAGCGTCGTCGCCTTCGAGGCCCGCCTCTTCGACGCCGCCGGCAACAGCACCGTCGTGCGCTCCGACAGCGTCGTGCTCACCCTGGTGGCCGACATCGAGGGCGCCGTCCTGCTTGAGGGTGTGCCGACGCTGCGCACGAGCCACGCCGGCGCCCGCGTGCAGCTGCTGCGCAATGGACTGGTGCAGGAGACGGTGTCGGCCGACAGCGGCGCCTTCGCCTTCCCCGCCGTCCCCGAGGGCGATGGCTACCGTGTCGCCGTCACCGTCGCCGGCTACACGGCCGTCGAGCAGCTCCTGCCGCCCGTCCCCGCCAACAGCGTCGTCACCGTGCCCACGATCCCCGTGCGCCTCGGCCGCGGCGAGCTCGGCGGCCGCTTCCAGCTCGCCGACCAGCAGCAAAACGGCGAGGCCCACGGCGGCATCCTCGTCGTCGCGACCCTCGGCGGCCTGGACCGCCGCCTCACGCTCACCGCGGTGACGACGCCGACGGGCGACTGGCGCATCGGCGACGTGCCGGTGACCCGCGTCGGCGAGGTCTGGAGCGTCGAGGGCGTGGCCCAGGGCTACTCCCGCGCCGTGGCCGGTGACGTCGAGGTGCAGGAGGGCATCGCCACCGTCGTGAGCCCCAACGCCGACGACGCCACCATCGCCGACCCGGTGCTGCTGCAGCCGAACGCGGGCGACTTCGACCTGTGCGCGCCGTCGGGCGCCTGCGTGCCCCTGGCCTTCACGAACCTCGACACGCTGCGGGTCCGCCTGCGCGCCGCCGCCGGCGTCGAGCAGGTGCGTGTGCGCGCCCGTACGGCGTTTGCCGAGAGCGACGTCAACCCGCCCTTCGTCGCCTTCGACACCCTCAACGAGCCCACCGTCGACGTCCGCGGCGCCGACGGCACCGTCGAGGTCTTCGTGCAGGTCGTCGTCGACGGCAGCCCCGGCCCGGTGCTGCGCTCGAGCTTCGTGCGCGACACGGTGGCGCCCACGACGACGGCCTTTGGCATCACGCCGCATCCGCTGGCTCTCGACCCGCAGTTCACGAGCGCGAGTGTGGTGCGCGCCCGCATCGACGCCGACGCCGGCGCCGGCAACGTGGCGCCCCTCGCCTCGGCCCGCCTCGCCTTCGCCGACGTGGCGCCGTCGACCCCGCCGGCCGGCGCCGCCCTGTGCGCCCACAGCGTCGAGTGCGACGTGGCCCTGCCCCGCGTGGGCGCCGCCGTCGAGGAGCGCGCGTTTTCGCTGTTCGGCTTTGCCTGCGACGCCGCCGGCAACTGCTCGACGACGCCGTCGCAGGCCCGCATCGTCCACGATCGCACGCCGCCGTCGGCGCTGCATGGCGTCGAGGTCGACCCGACGGGCGCCGGCCTCGTGACGGTGAACGGCACGACGTTCACGCGCAGCCCGAGCACCCGCACCCTCGTCGACGTCGGCCGGGCCCGCACCGGCGCCGGCGTCGAGGTGCGCAACCTCGGCAACCAGCCCGTCGCCGACGTCTTCGCCGTGCGCCTGGGCCTCGAGCCCCTGCTGCTGGGCGCAGGCACCATCGCCCTCGAGGGCACGCTCGTGCCCGACAGCCAGCGCGAGCTGATCGCGCCGGCCCTGCCGGCCGAAGACGGTGTCTCCACGATCTTCGCCCAGCTCATCGACGCCGCCGGCAACCGCACGAGCGTCGAGCCCAACACGTTCTTCTACGACCTCACGCTCGACACGCAGCCGCCGTCGCCGTCGTTCCGCCTCAACGCCGACGCCGCCACGACGACGTCGGAGACGGTGACGCTGACGGTGACGGCCGATCCCCTCGACCGCCCGACGCGCGTCCGCATCGCCACCGACGACGGGCTCTTTGGCACCTTCATCGAGCGCGCCTTCCCGTTCGCCGTCGGTCAGGACACCTTCACGCTGCCGGCCGCGGCCGCGCCGGGCGGCGATGGCACCTACACGGTCTTTGCCCGCTTCTTCGACGCCGCCGGCAACTTCAACGATCGCCAGGACAGCATCCGCCTCGATCGCACCGCCCCCGTCGTGCAGGGCGTCGCCTGCAGCTCCTGCGCGAACGTCGGCGGCGCGCTGTTCAGCAACGCCAGCAACCGCCAGATCGTACTCGACGCCGACGCCTTCGACACCGGCGGCTTCGTCCGTGAGCTGCGCGTGCAGGTGGGCACGGGCACCGTCGCCACCGTCGCCTTCGGCCTGCCCTTCACCGTCACGCTGCCGGCCGATGGCGCCCACAGCATCTCCGTCCGCGCCGTCGACGACGCCGGCAACATCTCGCCGGCCTCGCTGCTCACGGTCACCCTCGACCGCGCGGCGCCGACGGTGAGCGTGGCCATCGACGGCGGCGCCGACTTCACCCGCAGCCCCGACGTCGTGCTGTCGCTCACGGCCGCCGACGCGGGCTCGGGCCTGCACACGCTGCGGGTCTCGCCCTCGGCGGCGTTCACCGGCGCGCCCCAGCCCTTCACGACCGCCCTGTCGTTCCGCGTCGACGCCGCCAGCACCGACGGCAGCAAGACCGCCTTCGTCGAGGTCCGCGACGCCGCCGGCAACATCGCCGTCGCCAGCGACAGCATCACCCTCGACACCGCGGCCCCCGTCGGCACCCTCGTCATCGACGGCGGCGCGGCGTTCTCCGCCGACCGCAGCGTGGCCCTCGCGCTGACCTTCCCCGCCGACACCAACGGCTTCGCCTTGGCCGAGGGCAGCCTCGACTGCGCCACCGCCACCTACACGGCGACGGCGGGAACGACGGCGTCGGTGCCGGCGTTCTCCGTCAGCCCCCTCGACGGCACCAAGACCATCGCCGCCTGCTTCCGCGACCGCGCCGGCAACACCGCGAGCACCTCGGCGAGCATCACCCTCGACGAGAGCGCCCCCGAGGCCGCCGTCGTCATCAACAACGGCGCGGCGTTTGCGACGTCGTCGACGGTGGGCCTGACCCTTTCGGCCACGACCGACACCGCCGAGATGTCCATCGCCACGAGCGGCGTCATCAACTGTGCGACCGCGACCTACGAGGCCTTCGCCACCAGCCGCACGGTGTCGCTGCCGGCGGGTCAAGGCAGCCGCACGGTCGCCGTCTGCTTCCGCGACCGCGCCGGCAACGCCCGCCAGGCCAGCGCCAGCATCGTCGTCGACAGCCTCGCCCCGACGCTGACCCTCACGCTCAACGGCGGCGCCACCCACACCAACAGCGCCGTGGCGACGGTGGCCTTCGCCACCACCGCCGACGCCGTCGCCAGCGCGGTCTCGACGGGCGGCAGCATCGACTGCGCCACGGCCACCTACGAGGCCTTCCAGGCGACGCGCCTCGTACCGCTGCCCGCCGGCGACGGTGGCAAGACGGTCCGGGCCTGCGTGAAGGACCAGGCCGGCAACACCACCCAGGCCACCGCCAGCATCACCGTCGACACCGTGGCCCCTGTCGTCACGCCGACCCTCGCCGGCGGCGCGGGTCGGATTCGCACCCAGGCGACGACGCTGTCGGCCACGTCGACGGAGGACATCGTCTTTGCGATCGGCGTCGGCGTCCTCGACTGCGCCGCGGCGACCTACTCCGGCACCTTCGTGTCGTCGGTGCCCTCGACGCCCGTGACCCTCGCCGACAGCGACGGCACCCAGCAGGTCGTGATCTGCGTGCGGGATCGCGCCGGCAACATCGGCGCGGCCGCCCGCAGCGTCGAGCTCGACCGCCAGGGCCCCACGGCGACGATGCGGATCAACGACGGCTCCACCCACGCCGCTTCCACCGCCGCCACGCTCTTCTTCCTCGACGCCAGCAGCGACAGCAGCAGCGTCTTTGTCACGACCGGTGCCCTGTCTGACTGCGCCGGCCTCGCCGGCGGCAGCTTCGTCGCATTCACGGCGTCGCGGGCGCTCACGCTCGCCAGCACCGACGGCAGCCAGACGGTGCGCGCCTGCCTGCGCGACGACGTCGACAACCGCACGCTGCTGTCGCCCGTGTCCGTCGTGCTCGACCGCGTGGCGCCGACGGCCCCCTCGGCGCTCACCATCACCGACCAGGTCCGCAGCGTCGTCGTCGCCAGCGGCGGCCGCAGCCGCGACGCCCAGCCGCGCCTGTCCTTCACCGCCAGCGCCGACGCCAACGGCGGCCCGGCCACCTACGTGCTGCAGCTCGCCAGCGAGCCGACCTTCGCGAACCCCGAGTTCTCGGTGGCCCTCGGGACGACGACGTCGTTCTCGCCGCCTGGCGAGCTCACCGACCGCACCTGGCACTGGCGCGTCACGGCGCGCGACGCCGCCGGCAACACCACGCCGAGCGCGACGTCGTCGTTCACCGTCGATCGCACCGCGCCCCAGGCGCCGCTGCTCGACGCCATCGCCCCCTTCATCCGCACGTCGACCAACGCGACCTGGGCGGCCGCCGACGCCGACAGCGCCACCTTCCGCGTCGAGGTGCTGCGCGGCTCACCGGGCGTCTCGGTGTTCTCGACGACGACGGCGTCGACCTCGCAGGCCCTCACGGTGGGCGTGCAGCTGCTCGCGGGCACCCAGACGGGCACGGCCTATCAGGTCCGCGTCCGCGCCATCGACCTCGTGGGCAACGAGAGCGCTGCCGCCACGACGTCGTTCGTGTTCGACGATGGCGCGCCCTGCCAGAACATCAGCGCCCTGCGCCTCAACAACAGCAGCGGTTTCGTCGATGGCGTCCAGTTCACCAACACCGGTGCCACGCTGGCGAGCATCGGCTGCAATGGTGAGCAGCCGACCCAGATGCGCCTCAATTGCGACGGCGCGAGCGCGGCGGCCTCGCCGCTGGTGGCCTTCCAGCAGGACGTCACCTGCAGCCTCAACACCGCATCGCAGGGCAGCAAGAACGTGAGCCTCATTCTCGAGGACGCCGCCGGCAACCAGCGCGTGGTGACTGGCCGCAGTATCTTCTTCGACGACGCCACGCCGTCGACGCCGCGCTTCGCGGTGCCCGCCGCGGTGGTCGGCACGACGACGCTGACGCTGGCGCCGCTGGCGCTGCAGTCGACGGACCCCAACGGCGCCAACGGCGCGTCGTTCTCGACGACGCCTTATGAGGTGCGCACGACGGCGTCGCCGACGGCCATCGCCTGGAACGGCACCTCGAACCTCGTGGTGGACCTCGTCGAGGGCGACAACACCCTGCGGGTCCGCGCCGTCGACCGCGCGAGGAACGCCTCCGACGAGGACCTCGTCATCGTGAAGCGCGACACGAGCCGTCCGGTCGTGAGCGACCTGCTGGCCGAGGCCGGCAACGGCGACATCGTGCTGTCGTGGAGCACGACGGCCACCGACGTCGAGCGCTTCGAGGTGCTCTACGGCCCCATCAGCAGCCCCAACGTCGCCGACTACACCGGCAGCAACGCCGACCAGGGCTTCTCCCCCGTCGACGTCGGCACCGCGACGAGCGCACGCCTCACGGGCCTGCCCAACGGCACGCCGGTGTTCGTCGCCGTGCGCGCCTTCGACGGCGTCGGCGCCGGTGCCATCACGCGCTTCACGACGGCGGTCATCCCCAACGAGGTGCCCTTGTTGCGCGCGAGCGAGACCCCGGTGGCCGACGCCGGCCGGGCCCGCAGCGTCGCCTGGGCCGACGGCATCGCCTTCGTCGTCTACGGCTGCACCAACGCCACGAGCTGCACGAGCAGCGGCATCCGCGCCTTCGACGTCTCCGACCCGGAGCAGCCGGTCCTCATCGGCTCGTTCCTGCGCACCGACGGCGTCTTCGCCCTCGCGACCGACATCTCGATCCTCGGCGACCGTGCCTACGTCGCCGACGGTCCCGTGATCCGCGTGGTCAACATCGGCAACCCGGTGAGCATGTCGCTGACGTCGTCGACGACGATCCCGAACGAGATCGCCGGCACCGACTTCGCCCTTGCCCTGCAGGCGCGACCCGGCCAGCTGTTCGTCGCGGCCGAGGCCGAAGGCCTGCTGGTCTACGACATCCTCAGCGACGTCGGCAGCCTCACCTTCCGCGACGCCTGCAACAGCGTCGACGGCGGCTGCATGTTCAGCCGCTCGGCCCGCGCCGTGAGCCTCGCTGTGCAGGGTGACTTCGCCTACGTCGGCAACGGCGACTTCCTCGGTGGTCCCCGTGCTGTCGAGGTCGTCGACGTCACCACGAGCACCAATCCGCTGCGCTTCAGCACTGGCGAGATCACTTCGCTCACGGCGTGGGACCTCGAGTTCCACGGCCGCCTGCTCTACCTCGCGCAGAACGCGCGGCTGCGCGTGCACAACATTTCTGGCACCTCCTTCACCGAGACACAGGATGCAGATCAGGCAGCGGCAATCTCGAGCGGCCAGCCGGTGAGCGTGACGGTGGCCGGACCCTATGTCTATGTCGTCGACAACGACAGCGGCGGCCGTATCAAGGTGCTCTCGTCGGAGAACCGCTCGGCGGGGAACCGCGAGATGCGCCTCCTCGGCGAGGCCGAGACCGACAGCCAGAGCCAGTTCAATGTCTGCGACCTCACCGGCAGCGGCACGCCGTTTGGCATCACCGAGGGCGGCTGCGGCGCCAGCGCTGAGCGCCCCTTCGCCGTCGGCTCGCGCATCGCCGTGGCCGGCAACCTGCTGCTCGAGGCCAACCGCAACGACGGCTTTGTCGTCTACCGTATCGGCCAGCCGGTGCGGCCCCGTGAGGTGGCGCATCTGCCGGCCGCCACCGATGGCAATTTCGGCTCGGAAACCAACGGGCTTGGTCTCGGCATGAAGGGCCGCAACCTCATCAACGCCGGCCGTACCGGCGTCGGCCTGTATCGCGTCGACAATGCGGCCAACCCGGTCACCCTGGGCTCACTCGGCAACGCCATCGACCACCACGTCATGGATCTTGTCGGCGACACCCTCTACCTCGCCCGCGACTCGACGATGGAGCAGCTGCGCTTCAGCACGGCCGGCGGCACCGCGGCGCTCTCGACGAGCGAGGCGTGGCGCCTGCAGGATCTCCCCGACTTCGCCTACGGCAACACCAAGAGCGCCAACGCCCTGCATGTGCGCTGGCCCTTTGCCTATCTGCTGCTCTCGGACACCGGCGGCAACGCCAACACCGGCAACGAGCTCAAGGTCATCAACCTTCGCACCGGACTCGTGACGGCGACGATCGCCTTGCCCGACGGCGCCGGCTTCCGCGACGGCGCCATCGCCTATCACCGCAACCGCCTCTACATCACGCGCGGGCGCGGCACGAACGTCACCATCGTCGACATCACCAGCCGGGCCACGCCGTCGACAACGCTGGGCACCCTCGCCGTCATCGGCGCGGCCGGTGTCAGCGTGCAGGGCACCCAGCTCTACGTCGGCGGCAACAATGAGCTGCGGGTCTTCTCGCTCAGTGACCCCGCTGCGCCCGCGCTCCTCGGCAGCGCTGACTTCGGCGGCGCGGTGCTGCAGGCCAGCGGCGACTTCGTCTACTCATCGCGTGAGCCGCGACCGGTCATCCTCAAGGTCACCGACCCGAGCGCCATCCAGCTCGTCGCCCAGCCCGGCCGGCTGCGCTTCGAGGAGGGTGTCCTCGTCGTCGGCAAGCACGTCTTCATGCAGGATCGCGACGAGCTCAGCGTCATCGAACTGCAATAGCGACAGAAGGGCCGCAGGGGCCCTTCCACATCGCGCTACACGACGACGAGGGGGCCGCACGGCCCCCTCTTCCTTCATCCACAGTTGGCAGGCTCGTCGATCAAAGCGTTGCAGTCGTTGTCGCGGGTGTCGCAGCTGACCTCGGGCTGCTCGAAACCCGGCACGAGGCTGTAGTCAGGCTCGACGAATGCGCCGGTCTGGGCGTCGCAGACGCGCAGCATGTCGGCAGGACAGACCCCGATTCCGGCCCGGCTGGCCGGTGGCGGGTCGCCGATGCAGGCCTCGCCCTCGCCCTCTCCTTCGCCCTCTCCCTCTCCTTCGCCCTCACCCTCACCCTCACCCTTACCCTCTCCTTCGCCCTCACCCTCACCCTCACCTTCGCCGACGCCGTCGTCGGACGGGCGACCGGGGCAGGCCACCGCGAGGGCCGCGACGGCGACAGCGAACGAGACGGCGAGACGACGCATGGGCAGGCTCCGCTGGCAGGGTGACGCCACCCCCTCGGCGACATCACCGCCGGAGCGTAGCAGCTGCGTCGGGGCCGGGCGCTACCAGCCCGACGGGGCCGGGGCGGGGACCGGCGCGAGGGCCGGGACCGGCGCCGCGGGCTTCGGCGCCTCCTTCAACACGGGGGCCGAAAAGGCGACGGTGCGGCCGTCCTCGAGGGTGAAGGTGACGTCGACGACGTCGCCCTCCTTCGGCGCGGCCGGCAGCTGCATGACCATGAGGTGCAGGCCACCGGGGGCGAGCACCACCTCGCCGCCGGCGGGGACCTCGATGAAGGGCACCTGGCGCATCTTCATCATGCCGTCGACCTTGAGGTGGGTGTGCAGCTCGGCGCGCGGCGACAGCGACGTCGTCGCCGACACGACCTTCACGACGGCGCTGCCGGGGTTCTTCAGGCGCACGTAGCCGCCGAGCATCTTCGCGCCGGGCGGGGGCTGCCGGATCCAGGCACCCTCGACGACGAGGGCGGCGCTCGCCGTCGTCGTCGGCGCCGTCGCCGCGGTCGTCGGCGTGGGCGTCGTCGGGCGGCGGCCGGGGGCGGGTTCGTCGTCGTGGGGAGCGGCGGCCAGGGCCAGGGCGAGGGCGAGGGTGATCATTTCGGGGCTCCGGGCAGGAAGCGACGGATGACGGCGGCGGCGGCGGCGGGGTTGGCGGCGTGGGCGATGCGTCCGACGAGCCGGCCGTCGGCGTCGACGACGGAGACGAAGGCGGTGTGGTCGATGAGGTAGCCCTCGGCGGGCGGCGGGCCACCGTCGGCGCCGACCTTCGCCCACGACACACCGAAGGGGGCGGCAGCGGCCTTCAGCGTGGCCTCGTCGGCGCTGACGCCGCGGATGTCGGGATGGAAGAACGGGCCATAGGTGGCGAGGTGCTCGAGGGTGTCGCGCGCCGGGTCCACCGAGATGAACAGCGTCTTCACACGCGCGCGCTCGTCGTCACTGAGGCGCTTGAGGGTCTGGCCGAGGTACGACAGGCCCATGGGGCAGACGTCGGGGCACGACGCGTAGCCGAAGGTCACGAGAGCGAGATGTCCGCGCAGGTCCTTGAGGGACACGGGCCCGCTCGCAGACTGGAAGGTGGCGTCGACGACGACGGGGGGCGCGGTCGGGTCGACGGGGGAAAAGACGTCGGTGTCGGCGGCGGCAACGGCGGGGGCGACGCCCGCCTCCTTGAGGTCCTCGGGGTTCGGCGCCGTGGTGCTGCGCTCGGTCTTGAAGGCGAAGATGGCGTGGTGGGCCTCGCCATCGAGGTCGACGTCGACGCGGGCCTGCCAGTGCATGGTCGCCGTCGTGCACAGCGGCAGCGCGGTGCGGGACATGAACAGGCCGTCGTCGGTCGGGGCGAGGGGCACACGCAGGGTGCCCATGTCCATCGTCGTCGACGTGAAGGTGACCTTCGCGTTGGTGGCGGCGCCGCGGAAGCGGGCGCCGACGGCGAGCGGGCTCACGACGCGGATGGGGCGCGGCGCGATCGACAGCGTGATGCCGTGGGTTTCGTCGAAGTCGACGGTGCAGGGCCCCGCGCCGAGGTCGCAGTCCGTCGACGGCGGCTGCGCCGGCGGCGCCTTCGCGCCCTCCTCCTTCGGCGGCATCGGCGCAAAGACCATCACCGCGACCCAGCAGACGATGAAGAAGACAAAGAGCCGCGCCAGCATCGGCACGATGGAGGCGGGCTCGGCGGGGGGCGGCGGCGTGCTCACCCGGGCAGGCTAGCGACCCGGGCTCTGACGACGAGTGGGGTGGGGTCTGGACGCGGCAGGACGCCCCGCCGCGCCGCTCAGCGCGTCGGGCCGGTCAGCGCATCGGGTAGGTGACGCGGAAGTTCTCGGGCGAGCCCGGGATCTTGTCGCTGAGGACGTCGAAGGAGAGGCCCTCGGTGCGGGTGAGGGCGTCGCGGGCGGCGCGGGTGATGAGGATCTCGTTGGCCTTGGCGGTGTCCTCGCCGAGCTTCGACGCCGCGTTCACCTGGTTGCCGTAGACGTCGAGGTCGCCGATGCGCAGCAGCGGCCCGTAGCCGATGCCGACGCACAGCAGCACCGCCGTCTCGGGCGGGCGCGTCTTGTTGAGCTCCTGCAGCGTGTGCTGCATCTCGATGGCGCAATCCATCGCCGACTGGGCGCGACGGAAGATCATCATGAGGCTGTCGGCCTCCTGCTTGATGAGGATGCCGTCGTGGCGGGCGATGACGGGGTCGAGCAGGATCTTGTGCTCGTGGATGATCTGCAGGAAGTGCAGGATGCCGAAGGCCTCCACCTGCCGTGAGAAGCCCGAGAGGTCGGTGAAGACGATGGCCCAGGTCTCGCCGAAGAGATCCCACACGCGGCGGTCGATCTCCTTGATCTTCTCCTGATCGCCGCCGGCACCCGCCCGCTCGGCCATCAACGCCCACAGACGCTCCTCACTGCCCTTCAGCTGCTCCCTCGCCATCATCGACCTCCGGATCGGCATGGCCGGCAGTATGCCCGAGCCCGGGCCTCGACGGGAACCCTCAGGCGGCCGTCCTGGCGAGGCCGGGGTCTCCCGGGGAAGCGCCCGTCGACCTCGCGACGACGCCGTCCTGCCCGACTGCACGGCGACGCCCGGGCCAGGCCGGGCGACGCGACGATGGCGCAGGGCGCGATCGGTCAGGGGGTGGCGGGGGCGCTGACCTCGAGGCGGAGGTCGTCCGCCGCAGGCCGGTGCCGGTCCCACCGATGTTCAGGACGAGCGATGCCGGCGCGTCGATGACGTCGGTCGTCAACCGGACCGTGACTTCCCCGAAGGTCGTGCTGTCGAGCGCGATCGGCGCGAAGACAGCGGTCAGCTCACGGTTGATGTCGGTGCTCAGCACATCTTCCTCGGGATAGATGGCGAGGCGGGCACCGCCGGCGGCGAAGCCGTCGACGTCGGCGCGACGGGCGGCCTTGAAGCGCACGGTGTAGGTCTGGTTCGAGGCCACCCGGCCGATGACGAGGCGGTAGATCTGGTCGCCGTCGCTGTTGACGCCGAACTCACCCACGCAGAGGCCGTCGGGGGCCGTGGCGATGGCGGCGGACGGACAGTGGATGCCGGAGTAGGGGGCCTCGAAGCCGATCGGCACCCAATGGGGCAGCCCGACCGTGAACCGACCGACGTCGACGCCGGGCGCCTCGAACGACGGCGACGGGATGCGCAGGCCCTCCTCCACCGCAACGCCGGCGGGTGTGTGGGCGACGTCGACGACGTCGACGGCGAAGGCGTGCGGGCCCGGGGTGCGGGTGTTGACGAGCACCTGCACCAGGGCCTCGAGGGGACGCCCATGCAGGTGCGTCGGCACCACGAAGCTCGACGTCACGGTGACGAAGCCGCCGTCGTCGGTGCCGGCCACGACCTGGCGCGCGATCTCGCCGCCCGACGAGAAGCCAATCGACGGGATGATCTCCGGCGCCTCCGTGAAGGTCCGCGACCGCGCCGCCGACGCCGTGATGGTCCAGGTGTCGCCGGCGATCGCCGTCGCCGTCAGCAGCCGCGTCGCCTTGATGACGCCGTCGGCCGTGCACCCGAGCACGAGGGCGCCATCGCCGCCGCCGGTGGCGCCGAAGCCCTCATCACCATCGATGAGGCTCGTGCGCACGGTTGCCGTGCAGTCGTCGTCCCCGCTGAGGACCCAGGTACCGAGGCCCACCTCGAAGGTGTCATCGGACGGGACCTCGCCTTCGCCCTCCCCTTCGCCTTCGCCTTCGCCCTCGCCTTCGCCCTCCGCTTCGCCTTCGCCCTCCCCTTCGCCTTCGCCAGCGTCGGCGGCGGGGGCGTCGTCACAGGCGGCGACGGGCAGCAGGAGGGGAGCACACACGGCGAGGAGGAGGGGATGGTGACGACGCATGGGCAAGGCCTGGCACCGGCCATGGCGTTCGCGTCGTCGGCGCCGTCGATGTCAGAGCGCTGTCAGATGGCGCTCACGGGGCGCCGGCCACGAAGCGCGCGAGGTGCTCACCCGTCAGCGTGGAGCGCGCCTGCACCAGCGCCGACGGTGGGCCCTCGAAGACGATGCGGCCACCGCCGTGGCCGGCGCCGGGGCCCACATCCACGATCCAGTCCGCATGGGCCATCACCGCCTGGTGGTGCTCGATGACGATGACGGACTTGCCGCCATCCACCAGCCGATCGAGCAGGGCGAGGAGCTGGCGCAGGTCGGCGAGGTGCAGCCCCGTCGTCGGCTCATCGAGCACGTAGACGTCGCCGGCCTCGCCCATGTGCGTCGCCAGCTTGAGGCGCTGCCGCTCGCCGCCCGACAATGTCGTCAACGGCTGGCCGAGCCGCAGATACGACAGGCCGACGTCCTGCAGCCGCTTCACGACGGCGAGGGCCGCCGGGATCTTCGCTTCACCGTGGGCGAAGTAGTCGACGGCCTCCTCCACGGAGAGGTCGAGGACCTCGGCGATGTGCATGCCACCGAGCCGATGCACGAGGACCGCGTCCTGGAAGCGTCGCCCCTCGCAGACCTCGCACACCGTCGACACGCCGCTCATGATGGCGAGGTCGGTGTAGACGACGCCGGCGCCATTGCAGGCCGGGCAGGCCCCCTCGGAGTTCGCTGAGAACAGCGCCGGCTTCACGCCGTTCTTCTTCGCGAAGGCCTTGCGCACCGGCTCGAGGAGGTCGGTGTAGGTGGCCGGGTTGCTGCGCCGCGAGCCACGGATCGCGGTCTGGTCGACGACGACGACGCCGTCGCGGCCGGCGATGGAGCCGTGGATGAGCGAGCTCTTGCCCGAGCCCGCCACACCGGTGACGACGACGAGCACGCCGAGGGGGATGTCGACATCGACGTTCTTGAGGTTGTGGGTGTTCGCGCCCCGCACCGCGAGACTGCCACGCGGCCGACGCACGCCCGCCTTGAGGCCGACGCGATCATGCAGGTGTCGACCGGTGCGGGTGTCGCTGGCGACGAGGCCGGCGACATCGCCGGTGTAGACGATTTCGCCGCCCGCGCTGCCGGCGCCGGGGCCGAGATCGACGACGTAGTCGGCGATCGCGATGGTCTCGGGCTTGTGCTCGACGACGAGCACGGTGTTGCCCTTGTCGCGCAGCTGCAGGAGCAGGGCGTTCATGCGCTCGATGTCGTGGGGGTGCAGTCCGACGGTGGGTTCGTCGAAGACGTAGGTGACGTCGGTGAGGGCGGAGCCGAGGTGCCTGATCATCTTGACCCGCTGCGACTCGCCACCCGACAGGGTCCCCGATGGCCGGTCGAGACTCAGATACCCGAGGCCGATGTCGATGAAGGCCGCCAGCGCCGCCCGCAGCGACGTCAACAGCGGCGCCACCGCCGGCGCGTCGAGCTCCCGCAGCCACGCGGCGAGGTCGTCGATCTGCAGGCGGCAGAGGTCGGCGATGCTCTTGCCCGCGATCAGGCTGCTGCGGGCGAGGGCGTTGAGGCGGGTACCGTCACAGTCGGGGCAGGTCTTGAACGTGACGGCCCGCTCGACGAAGGCCCGCACGTGGGGCTGCATGGCCTCCTTGTCCTTCGAGAGGAACGACCTCTGCAGCTTCGGGATGAGCCCTTCGTAGGTCATCGCGATGCCGCCGATCTTCACCTTCGTCGGCGCCTTGTAGAGGAAGTCCTCGCGCTCCTGCGGCGTGAAGTCGGCGATGGGCTTGTCGCCGTCGAGAAAGCCCGACTCCGAGAAGATGCGGACGTACCAGCCATCGGGCGTATAGCCGGGGATCGTGAGGGCCCCCTGCCGCAACGAGCGCGTCTCGTCGAAGAGCTGACGCAGCTCGATGTCGCTCACGTGGCCCATGCCCTCGCAGCGTGCACACATGCCGCCGGTGACCTGCACGACCCGCTCGACGGTCTCGCCGGGCCCCTTCGTCACCGTGACCTCGCCGCCATAGTGGGCACTCGTCCCTTCTTCGACGACGCGCCCGCCGCCCCGCTCGCGTTCGACGGTCATGACGCCGGTAGCGCGGGCCGAGGCGACGTTGAACGAGAAGGCCTGCGACGAGCCGATGTGGGGCACGCCGAGGCGGCTGTAGAGCACGCGCAGCATCGCGTGGACGTCGGTGACGGTGCCCACCGTCGAGCGCGCGTTCGCCCCCATGCGCTCCTGGTCGACGACGATGGCGGTCGTGAGGCCCTCGAGCACGTCCACCTCGGGACGCCCCGGCGAGCCCATGAAGCCCTGCAGGAAGGCGCTGTAGGTCTCATTGATGAGGCGCTGGGATTCGGCGGCGATGGTGCCAAAGACGAGCGACGATTTGCCGGACCCCGACACGCCGGTGAACACCGTGAGCCGTCGCTTGGGGATGTCGACGCTCACGTCCTTGAGGTTGTTCTCGCGGGCCCCCCGCACGCGGATGAGGTCGTGGGCGTCGGCGGGATGGGCCTTGTCGGTCATCGGCGCAGCCTGCCATCACCCGGTCGTCGCCACCACCACCCACACCCGGCATCACCGGACCGGCGATGACGGTGTGGATGACGGTGTGGATGACGATGCAGAGGTCGGTGACGGCGTCGTCAGCGGCACGAGCATGACGGTGCGCTGCAACACCCGGGTGGCTTCCGCGAGCGTGTCTTTGAGCGCCGCGAAGCGGTCGGCGTTCCAGCGACCCGCCTTGAGGGTGAGGCGTCTTCGGACGACGAGGTCATCACCGTCGCTGCGAGCGTCGACGTAGACCTCGAGGCGGTCCATCTGGCGACGGTCGGTGATGAAGCCCTGCGACGAGGCGCGATGACCGGGGGGCGCCTTGACGCGGATGACGTCCTCCATGATGACGTCGGCTTCGACGGCGATGGGCAGCGTGCGGTCCTTCTCGTCGAGCGCGCGCTCCAGCGGCAGCGGTACCAGCGGCATCATCACAAGCCTTCCTCCGTCGTCGCCCGGCGTCACGGCCTGTGGGACGGTGAAGGTTTGACGGCCCATGCAACGCGAGGTGGACCGCTCGCACCGGAAGCGCTCATAGCGCGTGAGCGACGCCGACGGCCACGCCTTCAGGAGCTTCTTCTCATTGTGGGCGCGGATGCCCTGGTCGCTGATGTGCAGGTGGTACATCGTCGTGTCGATGGCCTCCTTGTCGGTCTCGCGCTCCACGAGATCGACCTCGACATCGTCGCCGGTGACGCCCGGCGTGATGGTGAACTCGCGCGTGAGGGTGCCGGTCGGGAGCGTCGTCGACGGCGTCGTCTCGAAGGGATCGGCCTCCAGGGTCGACCAGCCCATCTCCCTGCGCGCCCTGAGGCGGGCCACGCGCACCCCGGCGCTCCACGGCGGCATCACGCCCGGTCCGCAGCTCTCGCACGAGGGGTCGATCCAGACGGTGCTGCCCGACGGCAGGCGCACAGTGACGACGCTGTGGTTCAAGAAGGCCGCCGACGTGAAGGTCTCATCGATGGGGATCTGGTCATGGCGCGTTCCCACCGCCATGTGCGCGTCGAGCCCGCCGGCCTTGAGCATCAAGGTCAACACGAGGGCGAGTTCGTGGGCATTGCCGCTGCCGGCGGTCACGATCTCGTCGACCTTGCGCACCTCGAAGCCAGCCAGACCACGCAAGCGGACACGCTCGTGCAGGCGCGCCACGGTGGCGGTCTGGACGCACCGGGCCCGCACATCGCCGTCGCCCTCACACGTCGACGTCGATACCGCCGGCAACGTGTGGAGCGAGGTGGTGAGCGGCTTCCACACCGGCCACGCGGCGCTTCCCCATGTGGCACTGGCATCGCGCCACGACCACCACGGCGATGTCACCTGCAGCGGTGGCGCCATCGAACCGGTGGCCCGCGCCGGCAGGTTGTCCACGGCAAAGTGCAGGCGTTGTCGCTGCTTCTGGCGGTCGAGCTTGAGGTCGGGCTTGAGGTTCAGGACGAAGAGATCGGGCCGCGACGATGCCGGCACCTCGATCTCGACCTCGGCACGCTCGACGGGGAAGCGGTCGTCGAGGTAGCGCCAATAGGAGCCCATCGCCCACGACATGCGCACGCGATAGCGCAGCTCCAACACGCTGCCGGGCTGAACGCGTGGAAAGCGCAGGCTCCAGGTGTCGACCCGACCGTCTTCCTGGCTGCCCTTGTCCGCGATCAAGGCGCTGCGCTCCACCTCGAAGATCTCGTCACCGTTGATGGTGCGGGCCTCGAACTCGACGAGTTCCTGCTTGATGGTGACGTCGTCGACGATCCGCTGCCGCCCGCGAGCATCAGCGGCACCGACGGACGATCGGCAGGCCACGTCGGCACTGCCGGCGCCACGAACGACGACGCGGGCCACAGCACCGGCAGCGACGATGACGATGACGTCGTCGACGATCGCAGCGTCGCCCGCAGCGTCACCGGCAGCGGCAGCACGGGTGGGGTCGCGTCGTCGACGTCGATGCTGGTGGCCGACACGGCACCCGCCACGCCGAGAAACGTGGAGAGGGCCTGACGCTGCGCGACGCCGCTCGTGCCAAGCATGAGGTCGCGGACGGTGTCGGCGAAGTCACCGGCGGCGACGGCCACGACGCTGCCGGTGACGTCGCCGCGACCGTCCATCGCGAAGGACCAGGTGCGGCGCAGGACATCGTGCTCAAAAGACGTCGAGTGCGTGGGGATTGGTTCTTCGCCGGCCTTCGTGAAGGGATGGCACATGCGATCCTCGTCGGACGCGGGCAGCTCCCCAAAGGCCGTCGTGCGCGTCGTCGGGTCGACGAGGACATCGCCGTCGTCCAGGCGCACGCGCAGGATCTGGTGATTGGTGTTGAGGCCGAGGACGGGCAGCAGCAGGGGCCGCGGCACGTCGTCGGCGTAGATGGCGACGAGGTCGCTGTCGATGCCTTCGTGGCGCAAGAGGGCCCGCAACAGGTTCGCTTTGTCATTGCAGTCGCCGTAGCGCCCCGTCGCCGTGGCGCGGGCCTCGTGGGGCACCCAGCCCCCCATGCCGACCATGATCGCGCAGTAGCGGATGTGATCACGCGTCCAGGGCCTCAAGGACGATGGCGGCAACCTCGGGGCCCGGGGTGGCCTGCGCGTCGGTGAGCGCGAACATGTGGGCCGACAGCCGGGCGAACGAGGCTGGCCCCTCGACGACGCGACCGTCGCGCAGCGTCGCGCGGCGCACCCGCACGTGCACGGTCTCGGCGAGTTCACCGATCCACGGCGCCTGGGCGATGGGCGGGTAGGCCGGTACCCCCGTGCGCTCCCAGATGTGGTGGACGACAGAGCGTCGGCGACGCTCGCACCTCGAGCTCCCACGCCGCAGGCACCTGCACGACAAAGCGCGCGCGCTGCGTGACGATGCGCGCGCCAAACGTGAAGCGCGCACTGAAGAGAAGCGGCTCCTCTTCCTGCACCACCGACGCCACCTCGACGACGCTGCCCGGCGCCACCACCGGCACCGGCAGGCGCAGCTCGCGCACGTCGGAGTAGAGGAAGTAGCCGCCCAGGCTCGGGACGTCGCTGAGGTCGGCGGCGCCGAGCCGCGTGAAGCCCGACGGTCCAGTGATCGCCGCTTCGAAGGCCTGCAACGTTTCGAGCTTGCCCTGCACGAAGCGCTCCGCCACGGCGTAGCGTTGGCCTGCATCCCCCCAGATGCGCGTCTTCGTGCGCGTGAACTCGCGCGCCACCAGCCGGCCCTCGTGCTCGCCGTAACGCACCACCGTCTCCGCGAGGAGCAGCTCGGCCGGCTCCGACGACGACGGCGAGGGCAACGACGACAGTGCCGCAGGCTGCATCACATCGTCGGCGTAATCGTCCCACACCGTGGCGCAGGCAGCGCTCCACGCGATCATCCACAGGCCCGTCAGGCCCGGTCCCAGGCGCTGGTTTCGCCCCCCACGAACCATCCTGGCAGCGTGCTGGAAAAGACCGCTTTGGGCCTCATTCAGCAACCTGCGAGGTACTTCTGGGCCTCGTCTCCGACGCGGCCGGATCAACACCTAGCAGGTGCTGAAGAAACGCAAAGCCGTTTTTGAGCAGCCTGCGAGCGGGTTCGCGACGGATACGCAACGTCGGGCCCCTGCCCCGAGACCCGGACGCGCGTGGGTCGCCGAAGAACCGAAAGCGGCGCCCGGAGGGCGCCGCTTCAAGAAACCACCGTGTCAGACGACGTCAGCCGACGAGGACGACGACGACGGCGGTGACGGCAATGTTGATGAGGCCGATCGGGATCAGCCACGACCACGAGAAGCGCATGAGCTGGTCGTAGCGCAGGCGCGGAATCGTCGCGCGGACCCACACGAACATGAAGAAGAAGAAGGCGATGCCGGCGAAGGTCCACCACGGGCCGGGCAGGAAGCCGAAGGGACCGCCCCAGCCGCCGAAGAAGAACGTCGTCGCCAGCACGCTCATCGTGATCATGGCGATGTACTCGGCGATCATGAACAGCGCGTAGCGGAAGCCCGAATACTCGGTGTGGAAGCCGCCGGTGAGCTCGGTGTCGGCCTCGACGAGGTCGAAGGGCGGGCGGTTGGTCTCGGCGAACATCGCAATGAAGAAGAGGCCGAAGGCGACCGGCTGCAGCAGCACGAGCGGGATGTGGTGCTCCATCTGCCAGCGCACGATGCCCGACAGCGAGACCTCGCCGGTGATGAGCACGACGCCGACGAGCGAGCTGCCAAGCACCACCTCGTAGGAGACGAGCTGGGCCGCGCCGCGCAGCGCACCGAGCAGCGCGTACTTGTTGCCCGAGGCCCAGCCCGCGAGGATCACGCCGTAGGTGTGCAGCGAGCCGACGCCGAGGACGTAGAGGATGCCGACGTGCATGTCGGCGACGTACATCGTGAGCGTGCCCCAGCCGGGGATGTCGTAGGCCGGGCCGAAGGGCAGGATCGCGAGGCCCATCAGCGCCGCGAAGAGGGCCATGCCGGGGGCCAGACGATTGAGCGTCTTGTCGGCGCTCTCGGGGATGAGGTCTTCCTTGAAGAAGGTCTTCAGGCCGTCGGCGACGGGCTGGAAGAGACCGGCGGGGCCGACGCGGTTGGGACCACGACGCACCTGCAGGAGCGCGATGACGCGACGCTCGAACCAGGTGCCGGCGGCCATGCCGCTCATGCCCGCCACCATCACGACGAGGCAGAGCACCAGCAGGTACACGATGTTCGACAGGGGCCAGCCCATGATGGTCGTGGCGTTGAAGGTCTCGAGCATGACGGTCCTTCCAGAGCGAAAACGATGGCGGCGGCGATGATGGCGTCGTCGTCGATGATGACGATGGCGGCGACGACGCCCGCGCTCACATGACGTTCAGCGACGTCGGCAGCGTGGTCTTGTTGGCCGGCAGGGCGGCGAGGCCGGAGGCTGCGAAGCGGGCGCGCAGCCCCTTGAGGTCGGTGGGCAGGTGCACGCCGAGCTCGGCGAGCAGCAGCGTGAGCAACTCCCAGTCGGCCCTGGCCTTCTCGGCGCCTTTGCCCGGCGGGATGCCGCCGGCGTCGAAGCCCTGCAGGCGGCCCTCGATGTTCGTGTAGGAGCCGGCCTGCTCGTAGATGTCGGCGAGGGGCAGGATGACGTCGACGAAGTCGGGCACGCCCGCGCCGTCGACGGGGGCCTGGGCCGTGGCCCAGATGACCCGGGCCTTGCCCGCGTCCTTCACCGGGAAGCCCTTCTGGAAGGGCGCGTCGCCAAACACGAGCAGCGTGTCGAGGTCCTGCGAGAGGACGCCGTCCTTCGCGGTGGCGTCGACGAGGGCGCGCTCCCCGAGGATCGCGCGGGCGCCGCCGGCGTTGCCGGAGAGGTCGACGCCGCCGGTGAAGCTCGTGTCGTCGGTGCAGCCGAGCAGCTCCCGCAGCTGCTCGAGCGCCGCCTTGCCCTCGGGGTCGTTGGCGACGCCGGCGCCGGCGACGATCGACGCCGGACGCTCCTTGAGGAAGGCCGCGGCCGTCTGGGCCTCGGGCGAGCCCTTGCCCGAGAGCGCGGCGACGAGGTCCTGCAGGCCCTTGATGGTGTTCTCCGGCGTCGTCTGCAGCCACGCCTTCGTGTCGCGGTGCAGGCCGTTTTCGGCGCCGACGACGACGAGGGTGCCGCCGCCGCCGCTGCTGATGCCGCCGTTGGGGAACGGCACGATGGCCTTCCTGATGTGCATCGCGAGGATGGGGGCCTCGACGTAGGGGTCGAAGCCGACGACGACGACGGACTTCGACGTCGACAGCGACTTCAGGCTGCCGCGCGGCGCCCACGTCGACAGCCGCGGGAAGACCGACACGCGGGGCGTGAGGTTGTCCTTGAGCTGGCAGAGGGCCTCGTTGGTAACCGTCGTCGCCACAAGCACGCCGGCCTTGTGGTTGCGCAGCATGTTGCCGGCCTTGCGCAGGCCGTCGAACCACGTCGTGGCGACGAAGCCGTTGCCCTGGCGCACGAGCGGGGTGCCGGGGCGCACGGTGCGCTCGGCGGGGACGGTGTCGAAGCGGGTCTTGTCGGCGAGCCAGGCGTCGTTGATCTCCTGGTGCTCACGGGGGCGCAGGCGCAGCACGCGGCCGTCACGGGAGTCGATCCAGAGGTTGCTGCCGACGGGATCGTCCTTGGCGAGGCCCTTGCTCTTGCGCAGGTCCCAGGGGCGGCTGCGGAAGCGGTACTGGCGCGAGGTGAGGGCGCCGACGGGGCAGATGTCGACGACGTTGCCCTGCATCGGCGAGGTGTAGCGCTCGCCCTCGGCGAGGCCGATCTCACCCTTGCTGCCGCGCTGGAGCACGGCGAGGTTGCGGTCGCCGGGGATCTCCTCGTGGAAGCGCACGCAGCGGTAGCAGAGGATGCAGCGCTCGCGGTCGAGGACGATCTTGTCCGACAGCTCGAAGGCCTTGTCCTTGTGGCGCTTCTCCTCCTCGAAGCGGGAGGTGCCGACGCCGTGGCCGAACGCGTTGTCCTGCAGCGGGCACTCGCCGCCCTTGTCGCAGACGGGGCAGTCGAGCGGGTGATTCGCGAGGATGAGCGTGACGATGGCGTTCTGGCCGTTCGTCGCCATCTCGGAGCGGGTCTTCACCACCATGCCCTCGGCGACCGGCGTCGTGCAGGCCGTCTGCAGGCGGGGCATCTTCTCGATCTCGACGAGGCACATGCGGCACGCGCCGACGGGCTTCAGCTTCGGGTGGTAGCAGAAGACCGGGATCTCCTCCTCGAGCTGCTTCGCCGCCTCGACGACGAGGGTGCCCTTCTTCACGGTGACCTTGCGGCCGTCGATGGTGAGGGTCACCTGGTCCGACGGCGGCGCCGGCGCGGCAGCAGGCGCGGCAGCGGCAGGAGCAGGCGTGGCGGGCTTGGGATCGGACGTCGTCGTCGTCATGGGCGCCGTCAGACCATCGTCGGTCGCCGGTGGCAAGTGCCTTTCAGTAGGCGGTGGCCGCGACGGGTGGGACCGGCTCCCACCCCAGCCCGGGCCAATTGACACACCGTGTCATCTGCGGGCCGCGGCAGGATGCTATCGCGTCGCCATGCGCGCCTGCTCCGCCCTCCTGCTCGTGGCCGCCCTGCTGACCACGGGCTGCCTCTCCCTGTCGAACCGCTTCCGCCAGACCCCGGCCCAGCACACCGGCCGCGATCTGCCCTGGCGGGTGACCGCCGACGGTGTCGTCGACGACAAGCACCGCCTCGACATCTGGTCGCCGGCGACGGTGCCGCCGGGCGGGGCGCCGGTCGTGATCTTCGTGCACGGCGGCTACTGGCGGGCCGGCGATCGCCACTACTTCGAGCCCGTCGTCGGCCTCTACGGCAACGTCGGCGTGGCCCTCGCCGAGCGGGGCATCGTGGCGGTCATCCCGAGCTACCGGCTCTTCCCCGAGGCGACATCGCCGGAGCAGCAGCTCGACGACATCGCCGAGGTCATCAAGACCACCCGGCGCATCATCCGCGACCACGGCGGCGACCCGACCCGCATCGTGCTGTCGGGCCACTCCGCCGGCGGCCACCTCGCGGCGCTGCTGGCGACGAAGCCGGGGGCGTTGTCGTCGCGCGGCCTGCCCGACGACGCCCTCATCGGGGCGGCCCCCATCTCGGGCATCTACGACGTCGTCACCTCGGCCGACAACGCCGACCCGCCCGAGCTGAAGGCGGAGCTGTGGGACCCCTTCTTCGGCCCGGCGGAGCAGAAGCTGGCGGCGTCGTCGCTGCAGCACTTCGGGGTGGCGGCGCATCCGCCGATGCTGTTCGTGATCGGCGAGCACGACTTCAAGAACTGCCTGCGCGACCACAAGAACGCCGAGAAGGCCTTCGCCGAGCGCGCCCCCGACCGGGCCAGCTTCCACTTCGTCGCCGGCAACACCCACGAGGACATGGTGCTGGAGATCGGCACGGCCGACGACGAGGTCACACCGGCGCTGGCGGCGTTCGTCCACCGCGTCGCCGCCCGCTGACGGTGCTCCACGCCCTCAAGCGGGGCGGACGTCGAGGGACCGCAGGGCCTCCCGCTCCGTCGTCGACAACACGCGGACCGGCACGCGCGGCTGCCCCCCGTCGTCGAAGAACGGGTGGGGGCGATGGCCACGGCCGAGGGTGGCCCGCAGCAGGAACCACATCGTGGCGACGGCCTGCGACGGCGTGACGACGTCGGCGGTGCCGGCGGGCGGCGTCTGGGTGGCAAAGCGGCCCTGGATGCGCATCACCGGCGGGTAGTCGCCGTCGCTGCCATCGAGCGCCGCGCGGGGGATGCCGATGAAGGCCATCTTCGGGTTCGCCATCGTGTTGCCGATGGGCGTCTGGCAGCAGCGGGTGTGGAAGCGGAACATGCCCTTGTCCGAGAGCCGGAGGCACGTCACGTGGGCGAGGGCGCCGTCGTCGAGGTGCAGGCGCGAGGGCGTCGTCTGGTACAGCAGGGTGCCGCCGGCGGCGTCGAGGGTGTCGTCACGGCCGATGGCGCGGGCGAAGGCGCGGCAGTCGTCGCAGTAGCAGCAGCCGCTCTGGCCGAGGTCGGCGTCGACGCGACCGGTGACGAGGCCGCAGCGACAGCGGAGGGTGTGGCCCTGCATCGTCATGCCTTCGCCGACGCGAAGCGGCCGGGGCCGACGGCGACGACGCGGGTGCGCTCGGGCCACACGCCCTCCTGCTCGGGGTGCAGCGGATCCCCGGGCAGGGCGAGCACGATCTCGCCGTCGATGTCGTGCAGCACCGGGCAGATGGGCGTGAGGGGCCACGCCTTCGCCCGCACCTGCGAGAGCGTGAGCGGCGCCAGCTCCTCGAGGGTGACGAGCGTGGGCGGGGCGAGCCGGATCGTGCCGCCGTGGGCCTGGCGCAGCGCCTCCGCCGGCGTCAGCCACACGCCGTCTTCGACCTCGACGCCATCGGCTCGGGCGCTCTGGCGCTGCAGCGGGGGCACGACGGCGAAGAAGAAGCGGGTGTCGTAGCGGCGGGGCTCGGCCTCGGGAGTGACCCACCAGGCCAGCGGCGTCAGCGCCTCGACGTCGGGGACGAGGCCGGCGGCGGTGAGGGCAAACGCAAACGGCTCGCCAGCGGCGACGCGGGCAGCGACGGCCTCGATGGGGGCGCGCGTCGACAGCGGCAGGCCGCTCTCGGGCCGGGCCAGCAGCACGCCGCACTCCTCGAAGGTCTCGCGGATGGCGCAGATGGCGAAGGGATCCTGCTCGGGCAGGGCGTCGTCGGCGTCGACCTTGCCGCCGGGAAACACGTGGGCCCCGGCCATGAAGCCGCTGCGGCCGTGCCGCTTCACGAGGAAGACCTCGAAGCCGTCGTCGGGGATGACCCGGGCGAGGACGATGGTGGCGGCGGGCGTGGTGCTTGGGGGGCGCGGCGCGGCGGTCATGCGCGGCAGCCTCATGCAGCCGGCGGTCCCTGCCAAGCCGTCGGACACAGGTGGGACATGGACCTACCATCGGGCGGAAGGGTGTGACGCCGTCGACGAACACAGATCAGGAAATGGACGGGGAGGGGTCGGCCGTCGCTACACTGGTCCTGTTGGCTCCACGGTCGTCCCGACCGTCGACGGAGGTGCCGATGAACGGTGTGTCGCGCGCGGCGCTCTTGACGATGACCCTGGCCCTGCCCGGCCTGGCGGCGCCATCGGCGAAGACCGCGACGACCGCGCCCGCGAAGACCGCGCCCGCGAAGGCCCCGACGGCGACGACGAAGACGGCGAAGAAGGAGGCGGCGCCGAAGCCGCCGCGCCCGGTGCGCCCCGTCCAGGTCGACGCGAACCTCCCCGAGACCCTGCAGACGAAGGTGAAGGAGGCCCTCAACGTCGAGGCCCTCGACGGCGTCGACGTCGGCTTCATCGCCGTCGACCTCGAGAGCGGGGCCATGCTCGCCGAGACCGGCGCCGACATGCTCATCAACCCGGCGAGCAACGCCAAGATGATCACGTCGGCGGCGGCGCTGCACACGCTGAAGCCCGAGTACCGCTTCAAGACGGAGTACTACGCCCAGGGCGTCGTCAAGGACGGCACGCTGTTCGGAAATCTCGTCGTCAAGGGCTACGGCGACCCGTCGGTGACGAGCGAGCGCCTCGTGAAGGTGGCCAACGAGCTGTTCCTCATGGGGGTCGAGAAGATCACCGGCGGCGTCATCGTCGACGACACCTGGTTCGACGGCGTCGAGGAGGCCCGCGGCTGGGAGCTGGAAGACGCGCCCGACCGCGCCTACGCCGCCGCCATCTCGGCGACGACCGTGAACTACAACGCCGTCGCCATCTACGTGCGCCCGGCGAGCACGCCCGGCGCCCCCGCCGTCGTCGTCGTCGACCCACCCACCGAGCGCGTCGTCGTCGAGGGCACCATCACCACCGAGGCCGTCGGCGCCGGCGTCCGCGTCTACAGCCAGAAGAACGACGCCGAGACGCCCGCCGGCCAGCCCCATGAGGGCACGCTGCTCACCGTCGAGGGCAGCGTCGGCCTGCGCGACGCCCCGGCCCGCATCTACCGCCGCGTCTACGACCCCGCCCGCCACTTCGGCTCGGTGCTCACGTCGTTCCTGCAGCAGCGGGGCGTGAAGATGCGCCACAACGTGCAGAAGGGCACCGTGCCCGCCGGCTCGCGCCTGATCCTCGTCGACAAGAGCCAGCCGCTGAAGGAGATCGTCGACGACCTCAATCATTTTTCCAACAACATCCTCGCGGAGACCCTCATCAAGCAGATGGGCGCCGAGGTCATGGGCGCGCCGGGCACCTTCGACAACGGCCTGCAGGTGAGCCGGACCTACCTCGAGGACATCGTCGGCTTCGCCCCCGGCTCCTACATCTTCGAGAACGGCTCGGGCCTCAACGACGTCAACCGCTTCTCGGCCCGCCAGCTGGCGATGCTCACCCGCGCCGTCGCCAACGACTACGAGATCGCGACGGAGTGGTTCACCTCGCTGGCGGTAGCGGGCACCCAGGGCACCATCGGCTTTCGCATGAAGGACACGCCGGCGAAGCGACGCCTGCGCGCCAAGACCGGCACGCTGCGCGGCGTGAGCGCGCTGTCGGGCACTGTCGTGCGGCCCTCCGGCGAGGTCGTCGCGTTCTCGATCCTCACCGCGGGCTACAAGACCGGCGCCTCCGCCATGTGGAAGGTGCAAAACGCGCTCGGCGCGGCGCTCGCCTCCGACGGCCTCTACGACCCCGAGGCGAAGGAGGAGATCGAAGACGGCGAGGCCGTCTCCGCCGCCCCCACCGACCCGGTCGTCGAGATGGCATCGGGCGGCTGACGACGCCGCCGCCCCTTTTCCGGGCGTTTGAAAAAACCTGATAAGTCGGTGGCAGCGGCGTCCGGTCGCCGCGAACCGTCGTCGTCACCTCGTACAACAGGGGCCTCGCCATGAGGTCCACCATGCGACGTCGCTGCCCATCGACTGCCGCTGTCCCGAGGCGCAGTTCAGCGACCGCTGCATCCGGCCCGGCAACCTCGAGCTCGGCATCTCGTTCGCCGAGGGCCCGCGCATGCGCGACCTCACCGGCCAGGTCCGCGCCTGGCGCGGCACCGTCGTCGGCCGCGAGTGGTTCCTGCCGGTGGCGTGGGGCAGCGGCAACGAGCAGCACCAGACCATGATCTTCGCCATCCACCTCGACACCGGCGATCGCCGCCACGTGTCGGGCACCTTCCCGGACCCGCGCCTCGGCACCACCGAGGTCGGCAGCGGCGATCCCTTCGTGCAGGTGATGGACCTCGCCCTGCACAGCGACGGCATGCTCTATGGCGTCGGCGCCACCTCCGACATCGCCGACCCGAAGCTGTGGCGCATCGACCCGACCACGGTGATCGCGAGCTGCTCTTCGACGCCGCCACCGCCGCCGAGAGCGAGCTGTGCCCGAACTTCAGCACCCTGCCCGGCCGCCGCACCGTGCAGATGACGCCCGAGGGCTGGGCCATGGACAGCCAGGGCCTCCACTACTTCTCGATGGTGAACACGCCGGGCCCGAGCATCGTGCGCCTCACCATCGACGACACCGGCACGAGCTGCGAGTACCTCACCCGCGTCAACGACTGCCCCACCTGCAGCAACCAGAGCGACGTCGGCGCCGGCTTCTCCGACATCACCTTCGACATGCGCGCCTTCCACATCGAGGGCGACACCCTCTACACGGTGAGCGACACCAAGCTCATCGCCGTCGACCTCGCCACCGGCAACCGTGCCCTGCTCAGCAACGGCAAGTCGTCGGGTGGCCTCGGCAGCGGCCCCATCAACGCCGAGGCCCTCGGCGATCGCTGGACGAGCTTCGACCCGTTCCGCAACGTGCTGTGGACGGTCGGCGTCCTCGGCGGCACCCACGCCGTCGCCGTCGACCTCGAGAGCGGCGACCGCTTCACGTGGCCGTGCGACCACCCGACGCTCGGCTTCATCTCGACGTGCAACGACACCGGCAAGGCGCTGCTGCCCGGGCCGCTGGGCTTTGGCGGCATGGTCATCGACCCCGAGCCGCCACATCATCTCTTCTTCGCCCACGACCTGTTCTCCATCGTCGAGTACGACCCCACGACGGGCAACGCCTACACGTTCTCCCTCTGACCCATCGGTCAGGATGACGTGGCGGGGGCGATCGCGCGATCGCCCCCGCTTCGTTTCCATCCGGGCGGCGTCGTGGCGGGACGGCGTCACCGTCCGCCAGAGCCCTGCTGCGTCCCCGCCCGCAACATGCTTCAGTGGGGCCATGCGTGCTCCCGTGCCTGCCGCCATCGTCGCGGCCCTCGCTGCCTCCGCCCTCCTGCCTGCTTGCCCGCCTCCCCCTGCGGAGGGCGAAGGAGAAGGCGAGGGCGAAGGGGAAGGGGAAGGCGAGGGTGAAGGTGAAGGTGAAGGTGAGGATTGGACCGGCTGCCCCGCCGCTACCGACCACGTCGCCGACCCGACCTGGACGACCACCTTCGTCGTCGAGACGGAGGACCTCGTGCGCTGCACCCAGCCCCCCGAGAACAATGACGGGCGCCCGATCGCTGGCGCGTTTGCGCAGAAGCTGATGCTGCGGCTGCCGGTGGGCACCTACCGCCTGCCCGACACCGACGGCACGTCGACGTACACGCTGCCGCTGTGCACCCGGAGCGCACGCGACGCCGTGGCCGAGGGCATCAGCGGCCCGGGCTCCATCACCCGCGATGGCTTCATCAGCGCCACCCAGCCGCTCGCGATCGGGACCGGGCACCTGTCGATCTTCGACCTCGCCGGCGGCCCGACGCTCGAGGTGTGCGTCGCCGGCGACGACTGCGAGACCGACGCGGGCCCGCGCCGCTTCATGGGCGCCGAGTGCGACGCCGACACCACGCCGTGGGACACGCCGCGGCCGGGCGTGTTCCGCCGCAGCGACCTCACCGTCGACTTCGACGGCGGCAGCCTCACCTTCGACGTCGTCACCATCGTCGGCTCGGAGAACCCGGACATCGTCAGCCTGTTCCCGGTCGCCGGGCCGCTCTTGTCGGTGCAGGGCGAGTTCAACGGCATCGCCATCGCCACCACCGACTACTGGGAGATGGCCTACGAAGCGGCCCACCACGTCTTCGGCCAGTACTTCGGCGTCGTGCTGCCCACGCCCGACGGCGACACCTGCGCCCTCGAGGTCGCCCAGGCCGCCGGGGTCGACCCGCCCGAGTTCACCGTCCATCGCCTCGACTGCACCTTCGCCCGCATCGGCGAGCTCGACGTCACGGGCTTCCGCGTCGAGGACCGCTGAGGCCGACGGCGGGATGGATCGGGACCGGGCTGTGGTTGGACCCCATGCGGCGGGTGTCGGGAAACTGGCTCCAGCTGACGCCATGTGTCTCAATGGAGGGGTCATGAGCACCGCCGCGCCCCGCCTCCTGCCCTCCCTGTCGCGTCCCCTCGGCGCCGCCCTCATCGCGCTCGTCGCTGTGAGTGCGCTGCTGACGATGCCGGCACAGGCGGTGCCGCCCGAGTTCGAGAAACCGTCGGCGCTCGTGCCGAACGTGGCCTTCTGGAAGCGCGTCTACGGCGAGTGGCGCCTCGACGACATCGCCCTGCACGACGAGGACGACCTCGGCGTCGTCTACCGCGTCGTGCGGGTGCCGAAGCGCGGGCAGAAGGACGAGAAGGGCCGCACGCGCCAGCAGGCCATCACCGAGGCCCGCCACGAGGTCGAGGTCGCCATGCGGGCGCTCGCGAAGAAGCAGCCGAAGGACGAGACCGGCCTCACCGGCCTCGAGAAGGACGTCTTTGTCGCGCTCAAGGCGAGCACGCGGCCCGACAAGTACACGCGCACAGCGAAGATCCGCGGGCAGAACGGCCTCTATGAGCGCTTCGTGCAGGGCTACAGCAACTCGGGCCTCTACGAGCGCTTCATCACCGAGGAGCTGGCGAAGAACGGCCTGCCGAAGGAGCTGATCGGGATCGCCTTCGTCGAGAGCCTCTTTGCCGTACAGGCGAAGAGCCACGTCGGCGCCGCCGGCGTCTGGCAGTTCATGAGCTACACCGGCAAGGAGTACATGCAGCTCAATCCCGTCGTCGACGAACGCTGGGATCCGATCCTCGCCACCGAGGCGGCGGCGAAGTACCTCAAGCAGGCGAAGAAGGAGCTTTCGACCTGGCCCCTCGCCGTGACGTCGTACAACTACGGCCGCGGCGGCATGAAGGGCCTCGCCAGAGACGCCGGCACCAACGACTTCAACGTCATCCTCGCCGTCACGAAGGGCAAGCGCTTCGGCTTCGCCGCCCGCAACTACTACGCGAGCTTCCTCGCCGTGCTCGAGATCCTCGATGAGGCGCCGGTGCGCTTCGCCGGCGTGCAGAAGAAGCCGGCCTGGAGCTACGACGTCATCCGCACGCCCTTCCCGGTGTTCTCGACGCAGCTCGTCGGCACCAGCCTCGTCGACCAGGCGACCTTCGAGTGGCTGAACCCGGCGCTGTCCACCGACGCCGCCCGCGGCCGCCTGCCCCTGCCGCACGGCATGAGCGTGCGGGTGCCGAAGGGTCAGGGCGACGGCATCGTCACTGCGCTTCTGGCGCTGCCCGAGCGCGACAAGCAGAAGGCCATGCGGGTGGCGAAGGCGGTGCACACGGCGCCGACGAAGCAGAAGCTCGCCGACGTCGCCAGGAAGCACGGCGTGCCCGTCGAGCTGGTCGCTGCCAGAAACGGGATCGCGAAGGACCACGTGCTCGCGAAGGGCGACCGCGTCGTCATCCCGCCGCCGCAGCCGAAGACGTCGCTCTTGCCGGAGGCGCGGGCGATGCCGCTGCCCGCCATGATCGAGGCGCCGGTGCTGCTCGCCGACGCCACCGAGCTGCTGCCCGACGCGGTGCCGGCGCCGCCGAAGAAGCATGGCCTCAACGCCGAGTCGCTGCTCACGGCGAGCGCGCTGAAGGGCACCGTGCAGCTCGTGCGCGTGAAGAGCGCGCCGCTGTCGGCCGACCCCCTGCCGGGCGTCGACGCCGTCGCCGGCCTCAGCGTGGGCCTGCCGGCCATCGACGTGATGGCCGGCGACCCCGGCCAGAACACGGTGGCCGTCCCCGTCGTCGCCGACGCGGGTGCCGACGAAGACCCGGGCCAGAGCTGATCGTCACCGCCGTGTCACGTCGACCGGTGGGCGGGATCCCTCCTTCTGCTTTGCGACGGGCCTGCTACGACAGGGCATGACGTTCGCTTCCCTCTCACTTCATCCGACGCTCCTGCAGAACGTCGCCCACTACGAAAAGCCGACCCCGATCCAGACCCAGGCCATCCCGCCGGTAATGGCGGGTCGTGACCTGATTGCCATCGCCCAGACGGGCACCGGCAAGACCGCGGCGTTCGCGCTGCCCCTCATCCAGCGCCTCATGGCGACGAAGCCGGCGACGCCGGTGCGCCCGATCCGCGCCCTCATCCTCACGCCGACGCGCGAGCTCGCGAGCCAGATCGGTGAAGGCCTCGAGACCTTCGCGAAGAACACCGGCCTCAAGCACGAGGTCATCTTTGGCGGCGTCTCCGAGGAGCGGCAGAAGCAGGCGCTCAAGCGCGGCGTCGACATCCTCGTCGCCACCCCCGGCCGTCTGCTCGACCTCATGGGCCAGCGCGTCGTCGAGTTCAGCAAGCTCGAGGTCCTCATCCTCGACGAGGCCGACCGCATGCTCGACATGGGCTTCCTGCCCGACGTGAAGCGCGTCATCAACGCGCTGCCGCAGAAGCGCCAGACGCTGCTGTTCTCGGCGACGATGCCCGACGACATCACGAACCTCGCCCACAAGATCCTCATCACGCCGGTGCGGGTCGAGGTGACGCCGCCGTCGACGACGGTGGAGCGCATCGAGCAGAGCATCTTCCACGTCGACAGCCGCGAGAAGCGCGCGCTGCTGCTGCACCTGCTGCAGGACCCGGACGTCAGCCGCGTCCTCGTCTTCACGCGCACCAAGCACGGCGCCAACAAGGTGGCCGACGTCCTCGAGAAGGCCGGCGTCCCGGCTGCGGCCATCCACGGCAACAAGAGCCAGGGTGCGCGCGAGCGGGCGCTGGCCGGCTTCAAGGGCGGCAGCCTGCGCGCGCTGGTGGCCACCGACATCGCGGCCCGCGGCATCGACGTCGACGGCGTCTCCCACGTCATCCAGGTCGACCTCCCCGAGGTGCCCGAGCAGTACGTGCACCGCATCGGCCGCACCGCCCGGGCCGGCCGCGACGGCATCGCCTGGGCCTTCGTCTCTCCCGACGACCAGCCCCTGCTGCGGGACATCGAGCGCTCCATCCGCCTGCGCATCCCGCAGAAGACGCACCCGTTCCCGCCGGGCACGACGCCCAATGCCACCGACATGCTCGCCGAGGATCGTCCCCCGCGCGGCTTCGGCGGTCGTGGCGGTCGCGGCGGCGGCGGTGGTCGCGGTCGTCCCGGCGGCGGCGGCGGTGGCCGCGGTCAGGGCGGTGGCGGTGGTCGCGGTCAGGGCGGCGGTGGCGGTCGTTCGTCGTCGACGTTGGTGGCCTCGTCGGGTCCGTCGGGTACCAGCGCGCCGGCGTCGATGGGCGGCGGTGGCCGCGTCGGCGGCCGTTCGTTCGGCCCCGGCCGGCGCTGAGCGTCAGCGCGCGCGGCTCCGCCAGCGCGACTCGAAGACCGTGAGGTCCATGCCGTAGACGTCGTCGAAGGCCCGCGCGAAGGGCTTGCCTTCGCGCAGGGCGGAGAACATCGCGGCGAAGCTCCCGGCGCCGCGCCAGTCCTCGAGCTCGTCGATGAGGTCGAAGGCGCAGTCGTACTGGAGCTGTACCGTCTGCCTGTCGCCGCCGAAGCCGCGCGAGAGGCGGCTGAGGGCGGGCAGCGTCTCGGGGCTGCGGGCCTTCATGCGGGCGGCGATGGCGTCCTTGCCACCGTCGGGCTCGGCCCACTGCGCGAGGCCCTCGTTGAACCACGTCGGCACCGGCGCCGCGATCGTCGTGCGCAGCAGCGCGTGCAGGTACTCGTGAAACAGCGTGTCCTGCAGGGTGCCGCGCTCGGCCTTGAGCTGGCTCTCCTTGATGCGGATCTTGCCGTCGTAGATGGCGCCGGACCAGTCGGGCCCCGCCGACGACCGCGCATACTGGTCGCCGGTGTAGAGCACCACCGTGATGGGTGTGGGCGGCACCACCCCGAGCCGACGCTCGAGGGTCGTGCGGGCCTCCTCGAGGATCGCGAGGGCGGCGTCGGCGAGGTCGCGACGCTCCTCGCCCTCGGAGCGGGCGATGAAGTGTTGCGTCTGTCGGCTGTCGAACGCCTGCTCGACGGCGAGCTTCCGCTGCAGCCGCTCGACCTTCGCGGCGAGGAGCCGTGACCGCTCGGGCCACAGCGCGCCGGCCTCCTGCCAGGCGGCGATGGCACAGGGGCCGTCGTTGACGGCGTCGCAGGCGTCCCCGAGGGCGACGAGAGTCGCCGGGTCCGGGCGCAGCTCGGCGGACTCCTGCAGCAGCTCCTTCTTCGGCATCGGGTCCGTCGTCGTCGACGCCAGCGCCCGCAGGATGTGCGCACGGACGTGGCGCAGCGCCGGGTCCATGCGGCAGACGCCCGTCCCCCACAGCGCCCGCGACGACGCATGCGCCGCCGCCGGATCGCGCTCGGCCTCGGCCGCCAGCGCCTGCATCCGGGCCCGATCGTCGCGACAGGCGTCGTCGTCGACACCGGCGTCGACGCCGGCATCGACGCCAGCGGCGGGGATCGCGGTGCTCGCGCCGCCGTCGACGAGCACGCCCGCATCGAACGGCACGCCCGCGCCGGCGATCACGTGGGCGGTACCCGCGTCGGCGACGTCGGCCACGGCGTCGACGACGACGCCGGCGTCGACGACCGGCGCGGGGCGCTTCTTCTTCGAGCGCCCACAGCCCGACAGGAGGAGCGCTGTCGCCAGCGTCGGCAGCAGCAGCGACGAAGCGATGCGGATGGTCATGAGGCCACGCATGTCCCTCCCCCCGGGCGCGGCGATAGCGCGGGCGTCTGGCGACGCCAACCGCGGGCCCTGCTGCTACACCGGGGGCATGACGTCTGCTGCGCGGCCTTCAGTGTCGGAGATGGTCGCGACGCTCGCTGCCGCCCGCAGCTTCCCCTCGCTGCTGGCATCGCTCGGGCTGCAGGCGCCGCCGGCACCGGCGCCCGTCGACGAAGCGGCCCTCGTGGCCTTCATCGAGGCGACGCCGTGGGCAGAGGCCCGGCTCGTGGGGCTGTGGCGGTGGCAGCGACGGGTCGAGGCCGGGGGCGATCGTCGACGGACCGGCGACGACCTGCGTGGCCTCGCCGAGGGCCTCGTCACCGCCACCACCGGTGTCACTGACGTGGTGCAGGCGATGCATCACGCCTTCGGCGCCTTCCCCGTCTTCACCGACCTCAACTACGCCGCCATCCGCGGCGTCACCCGGATCTTGGGACGGGGCCTCGACACCGCCCTCGACGCGCTCTCGCCGCTCCTGGGCGACGGCGTCCCCGGCGCGCAGCGTGACGCCGTCGTCAGTGCCATCAACGGCGTCGTCGGCGACCACCTCGCCACGACGGGCAATCCCCTCGCCATCACAGAGACGCTGCGGCCGCCGCTGCTCGACGACGACGGCGACCCCGACGCGGTGCTGTTGGTGCTGGTGCACGGCAGCAGCGCGAGCGACCAGCAGTGGCACCAGGGGACCCACGACCACGGCGTCGCCCTCGGGCTCACGCTGGGCTTCACGCCGATGTACGCCCGCTACAACAGCGGCCGGCACATCTCGGAGAACGGCGACGCGCTCGCCGCGCTGCTGGAAGGCGTTGCCGGGGCGTTTCACGACGTCGTCATCGTGACCCACTCGATGGGCGGCCTGGTGAGCCGCGCGGCGCTCCAGGCCGGCACGACGGCGCAGCACGGGTGGCGTCGCAAGGTGCGCGCACTCGTCACGCTCGGCTCGCCCCACCACGGGGCACCGCTCGAGCGGGCCGGCAACGTCGTCGAGGCCCTGCTCGGCAAGACCCCGTGGACGGCGCCGCTGTCGACGCTGGCGACGCTGCGCAGCGCCGGGGTCACCGACCTCCGCCACGGCACGATCCGCGAGGTGGACTGGCGCGATCGGGACCGCTTCGCGCCCGGGCCCGATCGCCGCACGCCGACGCCGCTGCCGGCAGACGTGCGCTGCTACGCCGTCGCCGCCACCATGAGCCCCGCACACACCGCGACCACCGTGCTGCGCGGCGATGGCCTCGTGCCGGTGCCGAGCGCGCTGGGCGAGCACGAGGACGAGCGACACCGGCTGGCGTTCACGGCGACAGCCATCGTGCACGAGACCCATCACGTCGGCCTGCTGGCGAGTCCCGTGGTCTTCGCCTTGATGGTCGACTGGCTGCGCGACCTCGCCGTGGGACCCACCGCCCCCGACGGGCTGCCACCGCCGCAGCGCTGAGCGAGCGCAAGCGAAGCGAGCGCAAGCGAAGCGAGCGCAAGCGAGCGCAAGCGCAAGCAAGCGCAAGCAAGCGCAAGCAAGCGCAAGCGAAGCGAGCGCAAGCCAGGACCGAGCCGCCGGCGGGGCGGGCGCCCGCAGCGCGCGGCAGCGGGGATTTCTGGCGCTTGCGCCAGAAATCAATCAACGCCTTGATTTTCCATGAGAAAGACCTGCTGACGGTTCCTCCGTCAGCAGGTCTTTCTCATGGAAAATCAAGCCCTGGCGGTGTCGTGCAGGCCGAGGGCGCGCGCCTTTTGCGCCACCGCCCGCGCCACGGCCTCGTGGACGGCGGGCGACAGCGGCGAGGGTACGAGCTCGTCGGCGGTGCCGAGGGCGGCGATGGCCTGGGCGGCCGCGATCATCATCGACGGCGTGATGCGGCGGGACCGCACGTCGAGGACGCCGCGGAAGATGCCCGGGAAGGCCAGCGCGTTGTTGATGGTGCGGCCGTCGGAGGCGAAGCGCGCGCCGGCGGCGAGGGCCTTGTCGGGGTCGATCTCGGGGTCGGGGTTCGACAGCGCGAAGATGATCTGCCCCTCGCGCACCCACGCCGGATCGATGAGCCCCGGCCGTCCGGTGGTGGCGATGACGACGTCGGCCTGCTTCACGAGCTCCGACAGCGGCGCCGGCTCGGCGCCAAAGCCGCGGGCGCGCTCGACGGCGGCCTCGCTCACATCGGAGACGAGCACCTTCTTGAGACCGTAGGCCAGGCACAGCTTCGCGATGGCGGAGCCGGCCGCGCCGAGGCCGATCTGCCCGAGCGTCGCCTGCGAGAGGTCGATGCCCATGCGCGTCGCCACACTGATCAGCGCCGCCAGCGCCGCCGTCGCCGTGCCGTGCTGATCGTCGTGCATCACCGGCTTCTCGAGGGCCTCGATGAGGCGATCCTCGATGATGAAGCAGTCGGGGGCGCGGATGTCCTCGAGGTGGATCGCGCCAAACGACGACGACAGCCGCACGACGAGGTCGACGAAGGCCTGCGGATCCTTCTCGGCGACGACGAGGGGGAAGGCCGAGAGCTTCGAGAAGCGGGCGTAGAGCGCGGCCTTGCCCTCCATCACCGGCAGGCTGGCGAGGGGGCCGACGTCGCCGAGGCCGAGGACGCGGGTGCCGTTGGTGAAGATGCCGATGGTGCGCGAGATGCCGGTGTACTGCCAGGCGAGCTCGGGCGACTTCGCGATCGCCTTCGTCACGCGGGCCACGCCCGGGGTGTAGATGTGGCGCAGGTCGTTGACGCTCTCGATGGGCGTCGTCGACACGATGGCGAGCTTGCCGCCGGCGTGGACCTCGAAGACCGGGTCGCGGGTCGAGACGAGCTCGATGCCGTCGAGGGCGGCGATGCCCTCGATGACGGCGCGGCCGTGGGCCTCGTCGTTGGCCTCGATGGTGACGTCGCGCGTGATCTCCTCGTCGCCGCGCTCGATGATGCGGATGTCACCGAGGAGCGCGCCCTCCTTCGCGACATGGGCCGCGACGCGCGCGAACTGCCCGGGGCGATGGCTCAGGCGCAGACGCACCACCAACTCGAAACTCTGCTTGCGGACTCCGGTCTTCATGGGGCCCACATAGCAGCGGGATCGGGGCCGTCACGTCGCACTGCGTCGACGTCGGCCGGCCACCGCCGCGCGTCGCGCTGCCGCACGGCGTCGGGTCGCGACGGGCGACATGGTAGGACAAGGCGTGGCCCACTTCGTCCGGCATCTGCTGCGCGCGTTCACCTGGGGCGCCGTCCTGCTGGCGGCGGTCTTCTTCGGTGGCGACCTCGTCGCTGGCGCCCTCGACCGCGTCCCGGCCGAGGGTGGCGTCGGCGCGATGCCATACGAAGCGCTGCTGTCCCTCATCGTCGGCGTCGGCGTCATCGCCGTCCCCGCCGCCCTCGTCTTCTTCTCGGCCTTCGCGTTCTTCCACGACGCCGCCCACGGGGCCCTCGGCCTGCCGCAGCGGGCCAACGACGTCGTCCTCATGCTCTCGAGCGTCCCGCTCTTCATGTCGGCGCACGCCCAGCGGCAGCACCACCTGCACCACCACGCCCGCCCGCTCGAGCCCTCCGACCTCGAGGGCAAGGGCGCCCTCACCTCGCTGTGGTGGGCCGCCGTCGTCGCGCCGTACGCATCGTGGGAGATGCGCCTCAAGGGCTTCGTCGTCGTCCCCGACAAGGTGAAGCCGTGGGTCGCCGTCGAGAACCTGCTCAACCTGCTGTCGGTCGCTGTCGTCGTCGCCCTCGATCATCCCGGCGTGTGGGTGTCGTTCCTCGTGCAGGCCGTGCTGCAGCACACGATGAACGCCTGGGCCAGCCACATCCCGCACCGTGCGCCGCGCTGGCTGCTCGGCATCGCGAGCCGCTTCGCCTGGACGGGCTCGCCGGTCGTCTTGAGCCTCGTCTACCACCTCGAGCATCACGCCCATCCCCGCGTGCCCTGTGCGCTGCTGCGGCCCGACCTCGCCGTGCAGAGCCCGCTGCTCGAGGTGGCCGCCGTGCGGCCGTTGCCGTGGGCGCAGCTGCAGGTGGAGTCCCGCCCGCGACCGGTGGCCGCCCGCACCACAGCATGACCACAGATGACGACGGCGACCCCCAGGGTCGCCGTCGTCGGTCTCTCTGTCTCGGCTGCCGCCGGGTGGTCAGTCGTCGAAGGCCGTCGTCGGCACCGCGGTGGCGCGGATGCCCACCTCGGGGTCGAGGAGGAAGAGGCGGCCGCCGTCGCTGAGGTCGCTCTCGCTGTTGAACGTGTAGCCCTGGTTTGTCGCCATGAAGTCGAGGGCGGGGTCGCTGTTCCAGTTCCACGACCAGGCGAGCATGCCGATATCGAGGTCCTTCAGCGTCTGCAGCGCCGGGCGGGTGCGGTAGTTCACCTGCGACGATCCCTCCCAGCCGAGCTCGCCGACGATGATGCCGAGACCGAGCGCCTGGATGGCGCTCAGCTCGTCGCGGATGTTCCACGGCGACTGGGTGCCGCCGTCGTTCCAGCGGCCGACGTCGGTGGCCTCGTCGGTGCGCCAGTAGCCGTACATGTGCACCGAGAAGACGACGTTGTGCTCGGGATCGGCCTCGAGGAGGGCCGCGCCGCGGTTGCGGATGGAGCGCGGGTTCTGGCCGCAGGCGCCGCCGGCGTCGACGACGAGCATGTGGTGCAGGCCGGCGGCGCGCAGGCGCTCGATCGCCGTGCGGTAGTTCTGCTCCCACTTCGTGTCGTCGAAGCCGAGCATCCACTCGTTGGCGATGTTGAGGATGATGCGGTCTTCGTACTGCTGCAGCCAGGCGACGTTCTCGGGGCGCAGCCACTCGTCGACGGCAGCGGCGAGTCGGGCCGGATCGTCGTTGCAGGTGGTGCGGTGGTCCTCGACCATCGGCACGATGCCTTGCGCGAGGTACTCCTCGACGACGGCGCGGCGCTCGGCGGGCGTGTCGGCGCCGAGCCCCGGCGTGAACACCACGCGCACGACGTTGGCGCCGGTCTTCGGGAACTCGGCGACGGCGTTGAAGTTGCCCTGTTGATCACCCCAGGCGTGGGTGTGGTTGAAGCCGACGAGGCGGGTCGGCAGGCCATGGGGATCGAAGATCTGACCGTCGACGACGAAGAAGCCGCGACCGAGCATGTGGGCGGGGCGCGTCACGCCGGTGGGGTCGGTCGGATCACCGGGATCGGTGATGGGGTCTTCGGGATCGGTGATGGGATCTTCGGGATCGGTGATGGGATCCGGGTCGTCGGTGTCGGTGACGTCGACGGCCGTACGGGGCGGCGGATCGACGGGCGCCGTACAGGCGACCGGGAGGGCACAGAGCACGAGAGCGAGGGTGTTGGTCTTGCTCATTCCCCGATCGTAGGCGCCGCACCGACACCGACCACCGTCGAGACGCAGCGGCGACGCGCCACGCGTTCGATCTCACCCGTTGTGCTCGATCACCCGCGTGCTTTCGCACGCCTGCGCCACGTCACCCGCCGATGTCGGCCATCGAGAAGGGCACGCGCTCGCTCTGCGTGAGGGGATGAAATGAGCGTTTGGCGGCCACCTTGTCTTCGACGAGGGCGCGGATGGTGGCGACGTCGGCGCCGTCGCGCAGCGCGCGACCGAGGGGCACGCCGCCGCTCTCGTAGAGGCAGCCGCGCAGGCGGCCGTCGGCGGTGAGGCGCAAGCGATCGCAGTCGCCACAGAAGGGCTCGGTGTCCGACGCAATGAGCCCGAAGACGACGTCGTCGCGGACAAAGAGCGCTGCCGGGTCGCTCACGTGACGGCGCGGCACCGGCGTGGCACCCAGACGGTCGATGACCTCGCGCCCGGGCATGAACACGTCGTCGACCACGGCGTCGGCGCTGCCGGTGCGCATGAGCTCGATGAAGCGCACCTGCACACCGGTCTTCTTCGACCACTGCAGGAAATCCTCGAGCTCGTCGTCGTTCTTGCCCCGCTGCACGACGACATTGAGCTTCACCTCGTCGAAGATGCGGTGCGCCACGGCGACGGCCTCCAGCACCTGCGCGGGCGAACCCCGGCCCATCAACGCCTCGTAGCGCTCGCGACGCAGCGTATCGAGGTGCACGGTGACGCGGTCGATGCCGGCATCGCGCAACATCGCAGCCTGCTCGAGCAGACGCGTGGCGTTGGTGGTGACGGCGAGCTCGGCCCCGGGCAACGCCTGGCGCCAGGCGGCGACGACGTCAGCGAGGTCGTCCCGCAGCAGGGGCTCGCCGCCGGTGAAGCGCACCTTGCGCACACCGACGGCGGCGAAGTGGGGTGCGAGGGCCGCGTGCTCGGCCGCCGACAACCACCGCGTCTTTGGCACCGGCGTCGTCACGGTGCCCGGCGCGCAATACGTGCAGCGCAGGTTGCAGGCATCGAGCACGCTCACGCGCAGGGCAAACGACGAGCGCCGCGGCAGATGCACGCCGCGGGGCTGATCGACGATGGGCAGGCCACCGTCGGCGGGGCTCACGGTGTGGCCTCGCTGGTGGCGCCCGATGGCGGCGCCACCACGGCATACTGCGGCGCCGGCAGATCGACGGGGAAGTGCGTGCTGAAGTAGGCCGTCAGCGCCGTGACCTCGACGTCGGTGACCGGCGAGCCCCAGCCCTTCATCTTCTTGATGGTCTTTTCCCATTGGGCCGGCGTGAGGCGCTGCTGGGCGATGTAGCTCGTGGCGTGGCACATCGCGCACTTGCCCATGAACATGGTGATTTCCGGGCCCGGCGGGAACTCGCCCCGCAAGGCCATCGCCTGGGTATCCGACGTCGACACCGGCGGCGGTGGCGGCGCGGGGGCCGGCGGCGGCGGCGGCGGCACCGCGCGCTGCCCCGGCGTAGGACAGGCCGCGATACCGACGACGCAGGCCATGATCGCGACGCGAAGAAACATGCGCCTCATCCCCGCACCTCGATGGTGACGACGTCGATGGCGTTGTGCAGATAGCCCGAGGGGTTCCACACCGGCTGCGTCGGTTGGACGGCGCCGGTCGCGTCGGTGGCGCGGGATCGGACCGTGTGCGAGCCGGGCTGCAGCGTGGCGGTGTGGGCAAAGACGGAGAAGCCGTAGCGGCCGCCGTCGTCGGTGATCTTCGCCTTCTGCCAAGGACCGCCGTCGATCGACACGTCGACGCGGGCGATCTTCTCGCCTCCGGAGAACGCTACGCCGACGACCTCGACCTTGCCGGGCGCGTGCACCGTACCTGTGGTCGGCGCACCGATGACGCTCTTCACGACGAGGCGCTCCATCGGCTTCATCAGCTCCTTCGCCACCGCCTCGCCGGGCTTCCCCGGCGACGTCGGATAGCGATAGGCGGTCTCCCAGAAGAAGCCCTTCGGCTCGCCGTCGATGACGGTGAGGGTCTGGGCCCACTTCGTCCACCCGTCGGCCACCCAGCCCGGCATGACGAGCCGGGCCGGTCCGCCGTGCAGGCGCGGCAGCGGGCGGCCATTCATCTGCAGCGCGAGGATGGTGTCGTCATGCTGGGCCTTCGACAGGGGCACGGCGCGCGTGAACGTCGGCGTCGTCGTCATCACCGGACGATCCGCCCCCTGCAGCTGCAGCATCGTGCCCTGCGCCTTCGGTCGCGCGAGCGCCAACACATCCTTCAGGCGCGGGCCCTTCCAGACGGCGTTGCCCATCGCCCCCTTCACCCACTGCACGCCGGGGACGCGCGGCTCCATCAAGGCGCGACCGTTGCCCGCGCACTGCAGCACCGCCTCGACCTCGACCTGCGGAAGCTTCTCCAGGTCGGCGAGGCCAAGCTGTTGGGGTGAGTCGACGAGGCCGTCGACGGCGAGGCGCCAGGTGGCGAGGTCCACCGTCGGCGTGTCGTGGTGGCTGCGGATGTAGAAGCGGGCCGTCGGCGTCACCCGCGTCGTGAAGACGTCGAGGGGACTCTCATAGTTCGGCGGTCGCGTCGACAGCTCGATGAGTCCGGTACCGGGGGCGACGTCGGCGCGGGCGTCGCGTGGCAGCAGCAGGCCGGCACCCACGACGGCGGCGCTGCCAAGAAGGGTACGACGGTCGACGCGCATCAGCGGCTCTCCTCGAAGGGGCGGTCGTCGCCAAGGCGGGCACGGACCTCGGGGCGGGCCAGCACGGCGTCCACGAGGGCACGGTAGCGGGCCTTGTCATCGGCTGCGCCGGTGGCGATGGCGGGCATGCCTTCGTCGCACGAGGCCCGCACGCTGTCCTTGAGGGGGAAATGCCCGAGCAGCGGTGCGCCGTAGCGCTCGGCGAGCAGCGCGCCGCCGCCCTCGCCAAAGGGCCTGTGGCGTGAGCCATCGCTCGCCTCGTACCAGCTCATGTTCTCCACGACGCCAAGGATGGGGGCCTTGACGTCGATCAGCATGCGCATGGCGCGGCGGACGTCGTCGACGGCGACCAGCTGGGGCGTGGTGACGACGACGGCGCCCGTGAGGCGGACCTCTTGCACCATCGTGATCTGGACGTCGCCCGTGCCGGGCGGCATGTCGATGACGAGGACGTCGAGGGAGCCCCACTCGACGTCCTCGAGGAGCTGCACGAGGGCGCTGGTGGCCACCGAGGATCGCCAGGCGAGCGGCGTGTCGTCTTCGGGGGTCGTCAGCGCCGTGCTCATGACCTTCACGCCGAAGTTCTCGGCGGGGATCATCTTGTCGTCGCCCCAGCGGAGCTTTTCGTCCTGCAGCAGCATCATGCGGGCGACGGAGGGGCCGTAGACGTCGGCGTCGAGGAGCCCCACCTTGAGGCCGCGCTGGGCGAAGCCGACGGCGAGGTTGATGGCGACGGTGGTCTTGCCCACGCCGCCCTTGCCCGACGTCACGCCGATCACGACCTTCGCGAAGCCGGCCCGGTTGTTGGGCGCCGTCGACGTGCCGTACCGGAGGTCGGGCCGCTCCGCGTCTCTCGTCGTCTTCTTGCCGATCTGGATCAGACTCATGGGCTCCCCCGCTCAAGGCTCATCGACGACGACACACCGCGCTCACAGACAACCCTTGAAGGAGCCTGCCTTCTTCTTCTTGTTCACCGTGAACTCGCCCACCTCGACCGTGGCGACGCCGGCCTTGTCGACCTTGGTCACGACGCCCTCGAAGTCGATGCTGCCGCCGCCAAACGCGCTCTCCAGCTGGTACTTCGCGACGTTCTTCGAGGTCGGTACGAAGATCTGACGCTCAGCCACGTCGACGATGACGAGCCCGCTCTTCACCTCGGCCATCGGGCAGGCCGAGCCCAGCAGCGAGAGGTCGCCGGTCTTCATCGCGCGCAGCGCACACGACAGGGCCGTCACCGGGCCGGCCGACACCTCGACCTCCTCCTTCGGCTCGACAGCGAGGGCGGGGATGGCAGCAAGGGCGACGACAACGGAGAGGAGGGTCTTCTTCATGGCGTGGCTCCAGGGGTGCTGGTCGACGTCGCGGTCGACGTCGCACCGAGGGACTTCAGGTAGGCGATCATGTCGGCAAGCTGCGCCGGCGGCAGCGTCGCAAACGCCGGCATCACGCTCATCGTCTTGCCGTCGGGACCGGGCACGCCGAACGTGCCGAGCGGCGCGCTCGGATAGGCGCCGTTGTCGTCGCGGGGCTTGCTGCGATCCTGATGCCGGTTCTTGTTGAGGTTCGGCACGAGGACCGCGCTCGGCGTGAGGATCGAGTCGCGCAAATAGGCGTGGCTCGCGTAGACGCCGACGTTCGTGAGCTCCGGCGCCGCATCCGGCGGTCCGAACGACTTGTCGCCGATGCGATGACAGGCAAGGCACATGGCCTCGACCATGCCCTTGCCGCGGGCAGCGTCGCCGAGCTCACCATCGCCATAGCCGTAGCTCAGCTCCTTGAGGAAGGTCTGGTCGAAGGCCCTGCCCGGCAGCTGCAGGGTGCGCCAGCCCGACAGCACCTTGTTGCCGCCACGCTGCTCACGCCCGCCATCCCACACCGCAAACGCCATCGGCACGAGGCCGGCGTCGACGCTGTGGTCGGCGGCGACGATGGGCCGCGAGAACAACGCCCGCCACTTCTTCTCCTTCGGCAGGTACACCATCGCCACGCGCATCCACGTCACATCGGGTGCGTGCGTCAGCGAACCGAAGCCGGAGGCGACGGCGTGACGGGCCGTGATGGTGTCCTTGCCGGCCCGCACCATGTGCACGAGGACCTGGCTGCCGGCGTCCCCCATGCCGACATAGGGCAGGCGCTGGCCGGCGCCGAAGGCGAGCGGCACCTCGATGGCGATGGCGTCGCCGTAGTGGTCGGTCTCGCCGGCAAAGCGGTCCTCGGTGGCGTCGTCCCACTCGAGCAGCACGGCGAGCTCGGTCTTGGTCGCGGCGGCGCGCACCATGACGGCGCCGGGCGCTCCCGAGGTGCGGGTGGCATTGGCGCCCTTGTCGTTGAGCCACACCGAGGTCTGGGCGGCCACGGGGACGCGGGTGGCCTTGAGCTTCTGCCAGGCCGCGTCGTCGATGCCGGTCGGCATGGCGGCGACGCCGGCGACGACGATGCCTTCGGCAGCGAGGTAGCGGTCGGTGGCCGGTGAGGCGGCCAGCGCGAGCGTGAGGAGGGTGCTGGTGATGAGCATGGTCGTCCTCCTTCCTTCAGGGCTGCGACACGATGGGGAGGGACTTCCCCTTGCCGGCGACGGCCGCCTTCGGGCGACGCTCGATCTGCATGAGCTGCTGCGGCGTCTCGGCGATGCGGAACATGTCGGCGTGCTTGTAGGCGATGAGGATGTCCATCAGCTCCGACGGCTGCCCCTTCTTGCGCTTCTCCATCTCGGCCTCGACCGTCTTGAGCGCCTCCTTCGTCCCGGCACCAAAGAGGCTCTCAAGGTAGCTCACCGGGATGCGCTCGCTGTCGGGGATCGGCTTGCCGTTGGCGTCGAACTTCGGCGGCCCCGGCAGCGGCGGCACGTAGAAGACGTTGGGCTGCGTGCCCATCTCGGGGTGCAGCGGCAGCGCCACCTTGTACGTGTAGACGAGCTTGTGGACCTGGCCCTCGACGTCGTCGAGGTAACCGACGAATCGGATCCGCCCGACGCACTGCTGGGCGCACGCGGGAGGCAGGCCTTTCTCGATGCGCGGAAAGCAGAAGATGCACTTCTCGCTCTTGTAGAGCTTCGGGTTGAAGTAGACCTTCTTGTAGGGGCAGCCGGCGATGCAGTAGCGCAGGCCCTCGCATCGCTCGTGGTCGACGAGGACGATGCCATCCTGATCGCGCTTGAAGATGGCGCCGCGGGGACAGGCGGCGAGGCAGCCCGGGTTGCTGCAGTGGTTGCAGATGCGCGGCAGGTAGAAGGCATACGAGTTCGGGAAGTCGCCGGCGCCCTGGTCCTCATCCCAGTTGGGGCCGACCTTCAGGGGCTGCTGGGCCTCGAGGAGCTCACCGGCCTGGACGTCCTCGAGGTTGTAGTCCCACGGCGTGCCGTAGTCCGACGTCTTCGACGGCACGACGCCTTCCCTCAGGTTGCCCTGGGCATCGAAGCCGCCGCCCATCTCCTCCCACTTCTTCGGGTAGCCGGCACCGGGCTTCGTCTCGACGTTGTTCCAGTACATGTACTCGCGGCCATTCCGGTTGGTCCACTGCGTCTTGCAGGAGACCGTGCAGGTCTGGCAGCCGATGCACTTGTTGAGGTCCATGACCATCGCGATCTGACGCTTCGACATGATGGTGACCGTTCCTTCGGGATGACTGACGACGAGTTCGTCGGAGAGGTGGCGAGGGTCCGATCAGACCCTCGAAGAAAGCGGCTCAGACCTTGATGAGATCGACCGTCGCGTCGTAGGCGTGCTGGTTGCCGTCCCAGTTGGTGCCGAACTTGAGGTGGCCCCAGCCCTCGCTCATCTCGAGCATGTTCAGCATGTCGCCGACGAGGTTGTTGTGGCCCTTCCGGCCCCGGTACATGAACGGCTCCCAGCCGTGCTCCATGACAACGCAGTCCTTCGGCACGCCGGCCACGATCTTGGCCATCAGGATGGCCTCGCCGAGCTCGTTCTTCATCTTCACGCTGTCGCCGTCGTTGATGCCGCGGGCGGCGGCGACCTCGGGGTTGATCATGACGTAGGGCGCGCCACGTTGCAGCCGCAGCAGCGTCGGCGACGTCTTGTAGGTCGAGTGGATCGACCAGCGGGCGTGCGGCGTCATGAGCGTGAACGGATGCCGCTTCGGGCGGATGCTCTCCCTCGCCGTCGGCACCGCCGCGCCGGCCTCGATCCACAGCGGGTGGTCGACATAGAAGGTGAGCCGACCCGACACCGTGTCGAAGCGCTGAAACAGGTGCTGCTGGCTCTCGAAGGTGTTGTAGGGCTTGTCCTTGTAGAGCGGTGAGCTCTTGCCGGCGCTCTCGCCCAGCGTGAGGAAGCCGCCGCGCTCGTAGACGGTCTTCACGCTGTTGGGCTTGAACTGGTCGACGTGTTCGAGCGCGAACTCGACGGCGTCGCGGTCGGTGCGGACCTTGCCACCCTGGGTGAAGTCGGCGCCGAAGGTCTCGAGGGCCCGGAATCCCGTCGTGGTGTGGGTCTCATCCTTGATGTGGATGTCGGCCTCGTTCTTCGTCTTGTCGTAGCGGGCCTTCGCGAGGGCCTCGATCTTCTCGGCGATGAGCGTCGAGATCTCCCACTCGCTCTTCACCTCGCCGACCGGCTTCAGGTGCTGGGGCGGGACGGCGATGTTGGCGAAGCGGTGGTAGCCGGGGTTCGTGCGGATGTCCCAGCACTCATAGTGCGAGGTGCAGGGCAGCAGCACGTCGGCGTACATGGCGAAGTCGCTCATGCGGATGTCGCCGTAGGCGATGAACTTCGCCTTCTCGAGGAACGCGTCCTTGTAGGAGCCCTTGTTCCGGCGGAAGCGGGCGTCGGCGAAGATCAGGTAGCTCTCGCAGGTGTCCCACCAGGGCTTGCCATTCTTGTAGCCCTCGTCGTTCTTGCCCTGCTGCAGCATCGCGGCGATGCGCTCCTTGTAGACCGACTTCGACATGCCGGTCGCCCGCTGGACGTCTTCGTCGGTGAAGGCCTTGTCGTAGGTCTTCATGCCGTCGCCGAGCATGAACTCCGACGTCATGCCCGAGGCGAAGCGGTGCATGTACTTGCCGTCGAAGCTCGACAGGCCGCCGAGGCCGGTGATGTTCCACTCGTTCTCGGTGTTGATGCCGCCGTGCTCGCCGAGCTTGCCCGACAGCGCCGCCAGCGCCGAGATGGCCCGCTGGGAGAGCATGCCGTTGAAGTGCTTGCCGACGGAGAAGCCCAGCGTGAGCACCGCGACCTTGCTCTTCGCGAGATCCACCGCGAGGGTGTCGACGATGCTCGGATGCACACCGGTGAGAGCCTGGGTCTTTTCGGGCGCGAAGTTTTTCAGCTCGGCCTTGAAGCGCGACCACACCGTCGCCACCTTCACGACGGTGCCATCCTTCAGCTTCACGCTGCCCTTGCCCTCGAGGTTGGGCGTGATGTTCCAGGCAAGGTCCTGCAGGCGCAGGGTCTCCTTCGAGGACCCCTCGCAGCCCGGCAGGGGCACGAGCTTCTTCGTCTTCTTGTCGTAGGCGACAAAGACCTCGTGGTGCTTGTCGTGGTCGGCGGCGAGCTCTTCGATGAGTCCCTTGTCGACGGCGTCCTCGGGCAGATCGTGCAGGCGCAGCATCTGGCCGTTGTCGTCGCGCACGAGAAGCGGCAGGTCGGTGTACGTCTGCAGGAAGCTCTCGTCGTAGAGCTTCTTGTCGATGATGCGGCGGCAGATCGACAGGGCGAGGTGCCCGTCGGCACCGGGCTTCACCGGTACCCAGAGGTCGGCGTGCATCGCCGTCGAGTTGAACTCCGGCGTGATGACGATGATCTTGCTGCCGTTGTACTTCCCCTCCCACAGGTAGTGGGCGTCAGGGATGCGGCTGGTGTTGGGGTTGCAGCCCCAGAACACGGCGACGTTGCTCTTGTAGATGAAGTCGAAGGTGCAGCCGACGTTGCCCTCGCCGTAGACGGCGGAGACGCCGGGGAACATGTCGCCGACGTAGCTGGCGATGTACGGGCGCACCGCGCCCATCAGCGCCCCCAGGCGCTTCACGCTCGCCGCGCGGGCTTCGGTGAGCACGCCGGCGCCGATGTGCACGTAGTTCCCCTCGGGGCCCTTCTCGCGCATCGTGTCGTAGAGTTTCGTGGCCACCTCGGTGATGGCCTCGTCCCACGAGATGCGCTTCCACTTGCCGGCGCCGCGCTCGCCCGCCCGCTTCATCGGGTAGAGCAGGCGGTCGGCCTCGTACATCGTCTGGCTGTGCTGCACGCCCTTGTTGCAGCCGCGCGGGTTGGCGTCGGGGATGTCGTCGGCGATGGCCGGGTAGCTCGCGCTCTGGTTCTCGCGCGTGACACGACCGTCTTTGCTCCACACCTGCCAGGCACAGTTCCCCTGACAGTTGACGCAGTGGTAGGCGAAGCCATGTTCGCCGCTGTCGCCAAGGGTCTCGGCGAACTCGGCCCGATACATGTCCTCGACGGACGCCTTCTTCGGCGGCGCCAGCCGCGGATCGTCGCGACGCTCCGGGGTCGGCAGCTTCGCCTGGGCCGTCGTCGCCACTGCGGCGGTACCGACAGCAAGCAGGTTCTTCAGGGCGTCTCGTCTCGAGGTCGTCATCGCGACTCCAGGTGCGGGTGTCGTCGTCGTCGAAGGAACGGCGGTCGCCTAGCAGGTTGCTGAAAAAGGCAGCTTTGGGCCTTTTTCAGCAACCCTGCTAGGTACTTCTGGGCCTCGTCTCCGACGAGGCCGGATCAACACCTAGCAGATGCTGAAAAACGCAAAGCCGTTTTTCAGCAGCCTGCTAGAGGCAGCCACCGCCAGCAGAGGGCTTCGGCGGGATGTACTCGCCGCTGTCCTCGGGGAGGCTGGCATCCACCCAGGCCTCGAGACCACCTTCAAGGTTGCGCGCCGAGGTGAAGAACGTCGCGCACTTCTTGAACGCCTCGGCGTCGCCGTCCTCGGAGACGATGATGGTGGGCACCGAGGGGAGGATGCGCTCCATGACCTTTGGATCCATCCCGGCCGGGTCACAGCCCGGGAATGGCAGCGCGCCCGGCAGATGGGTGTCCTCGTAGTTCTCCGAAGGGTCGGGGCGCACGTCGACAATCTGCAGCTTGACGTTGGGGCTGCTCACCCACTTGTAGAGGGCCTTCGGCGCAATGGGCGTCTGCTCGTCGAGCTCGGCGCGCCGGACGCCCTGCGAGACGACAAACGACGACGACAGGGCGAGGGCCGCCACCCAGGCGATGGGTTCGAGGCTCATGGCGTGCTCCCGTTGTGGGCGACAGCGGACGAGGTGCCGAGCTTCGCCGCGAGGGCGTCGTTCTCGGCCTTCATGGCGAAGCCCGCGGCCAGCAGGGCCACGACGGCAACGGCATAGAGGAGGCGGACGTGCTTCTTCATCGAAGACTCCAGCAGGGCGGGTGGAAGGAGGGTTCAGTCGTAGACGCGATCGCCGATGGCCTGGGCCTGCTTCATGTCGAGGGCGCCAAGCCAGATGCGGGCGTTGGAGACGGCCATCGAGGTGGCGAAGAACGTCAGCGACATCGCGAAAGATCCGAGGGACAGCGTCGGCCACGCCGAGATGAAGGCACCGGTGGTACAGCCGCCGCCGATCATGGCGCCCGCCGTCATGATCGTGATCATGGAGGTCGTCTTCAGCAGCGCCGGCACGTCGAGCACCTTCGGGGCTGGATGCGTCGCGGCCTCCTTCGACGGGGTCGAGAGCAGCTTCGCCACGAAGCCACCGGGCAGCACGCCGATGATCAGGGCCGCGCGCCAGAGGATGTCGTCGTTGATGGTCGGCACCGCCGAGAACGGCACGCCGATGAGGTTCGCCACCCAGCCGACGGCGGCGAGCACGGCGCCCGAGAAGCCCAGGTACCCGCCCTGCATCGTCGCCGCGAGAATCAGCAGACCACCGACGACGCCGCCGGCGACGAAGCTCCACTCACCGCGGATGTAGTCGATGACGCTCTTGCGCTCGGCGACGGGCTCGTAGCTGCGCTCGGGCGTGAGGCGGTCGACGCCCATGACGATGGCAAGGACGGCGGCGCCGAGCACCAGCGCCGTCGGCGCGTAGGGCAGGCCAAGCAGTCCATGCAGCGTGAGGGGCTTCTGGTTGCCCGCAATGACGCCCACCTCGAGCAGCCAGTCCTTGATGGCGACGAAGAAGAGGGTGCCGAACAGGAGGCCCAGCAACGATGCCAGCCCCATGAACTTCTTCTCGCCGCCGCGCCCACCGGTGCGGGCCGCGCAGGTGCCGGGACAGAGTCCCGTCGTGCCCATCGCGACGCCAAACATCACGCCTCCCAGCAGATGAGCCGGGCCGATGAAGGGCATGGTGCGGGGCACGAGGTTCATTGCCTCGGCGACACCGAGGGCGCCGGCGAGGCCGTAGCCCATCGCCGTCACTGCGATGGCGGTGAAGGCGAACTTCATGATCTTGGTGTCGCGCAGGGTCAGCATGCCCATGACGCGCGAGTAACGGGTGGCGCCGACCTTATAGAGGACGATGCCAAAGGCCAGTCCGGTGAGCGCACCCTTGAGAAACGGCAACATGGGAACTCCTGCGACGACGACGGGCGAAGCGACGAACGCGCGGCGGGCCGCGCGTTCGTCGAGGGGGCGATCACTCTTCGGCGGCAGCGCCGACACCGAGGGGCAGCTCGGGGGTATTGCCCCACTCGTGCCAGGAGCCGACGTAGACCTTCACGTTCTTGTGACCGGCCTGCTTGAGAGCGAGGTACTGGAACGAGCCGCGGCCGAGGCCGACGTGGCAGTAGGAGACGACGGTCTTCTCCGGCGCGTAGCCGTTCTTCTTCAGCTTCTCGAGCTGCTTCTGCAGGCTCTTGTCGTCCTTGAGGGTCGGCTTGTCGGCGGCGCCGCCCTTGTTGCCGGCGTACTTGGTCCACGGCGAGTAGACGGCCGACGGGATGAAGCCGCCGCGCGCGACCGTGATCTCCTTGCCGCCCGACATGCCGGTCTGCAGCTGCTTGCCGGTGTACTCGTCCAGGTTGTGGCGCGCGTCGAGCACGAGGTACTTCGCGCTGTCGACCGTGGCCTTCTTCATCTCGTCGAGGTTGACGATCATGTCCCACTGCACGGCGGGCTTGAAGGTCTTTGCGACCATGGGCTTCAGCGCGCCCGTCTCGACCGCGCCGCCGTGGGCCTTCCAGGTGGCGAGACCGCCGTCGAGGATCTTCACGTTCTTGTGGCCGTAGAGGGCGAGGAAGAACCACGCGCCCGAGGCGTTGGCGCCGGGGCCGCCGTCGTAGACGACGACCTGGGTCTTGTCGTCGATGCCGAGCTTCGTGCCGATGAAGGTCGCCGCCTTCGCCTCGCACATCGGCAGCCCCTTGCAGGCCCGGACGTCCTCGAGGAGCGTGAGGTCGTGGGCGTAGGCCTCCGACGAGCCGGGGATATGGCCCTTCTCGTAGTCCTTCTCGCTGTCGGCGAAGACGAAGGCGACGTCGGGCTTGCCGACCAGGCCCTTCGCCGTCTCGACGTCGATGAACGCGCTCTGGGCGTGGCCCGCCGCGGCGGGGAGCAGTGAGAGGACGGTCGCGATGATCATGTGCTTCATGCGGGACTCCGGACGCGCGCCTTCGCGCGTGAAGGGACAGACGGTGACGAGGACGACGACGGCGGTGCCGACGGCGCGGCAGGTGCGGTGCTGATGAGGGCGAGGCGGCGCTCGGCGATATCGGCGGGGCCGAGGTCGAGGTGGTCGGCGCGGAAGCCGGCGCCACGCAGCATGTCGACGGCGGCGAGGGCCATCGGACAGTAGGGGCCACGGCAGTAGGCGATCACCTCGTGGTCCTTCGGCAGCTCCTCGAGGCGCACCGGCAGCTCACCGAGGGGAATGTGGACGGCGCCCGGCAGGTGGAAGGCGTCCCACTCCTCGTCGGGGCGCACGTCGAGGAGCGTGGCGGTGCCGGCAGTCACCTTCTCGAGGAGCGCTTCACGCTCGGGCTCGCTGTGGACCTGCAGGGCGTCCTTCAGCCGATCCAGCTCGGGCAGCAGCGACTCCCCGAGGCGCCGCAGACAGGTGAAGAAGGTGCCGACCTCGGGGGAGGACAGGCGGTAGACGATGCGCTGGCCCTGCTTCTCGGAGGCGACGAGGTGGGCCGCCCGCAACTGCTGCAGGTGTTGCGACACGTTGGCGACGGAGACGCCAGCCTCGTCGGCGAGGACCTCGACGCTGCGCGGGCCCTGACGGAGCAGATCGATCAAGCGCAGCCGGATCGGACTGGACGCAGCCTTGCCGAGGCGCGCGAGCTCCTCGTAGTGGGCCAGGGCGGCGGTCCGAAGCGCGGGGTCCACGGGTTCTCCCAGGTGATCTGACGCTGACGCTTGCGTCCACAATCGTTCAATGGTTTACTTGAATACGAGATCAACGCCGGGCCGTCAAGTCCGGACCACACCTGGAGATCACCGATGCGCGTCCTGCTGCCGATCCTGACGGGCCTTGCCCTCGCCACCGCCACCGCCACGACCGCCCTCGCCACCGACCCCGCGCCAAAGCCGAAGGCACCGAAGCTCACTGCCGAGCTCGTCGCGAAGGGGCGCGCCGCCTACGAGACGGCCTGCGCGAGCTGTCACGGCACCCTCGGCGACGGCAACGGCCCCGCCGGGATGTACCTGAACCCGAAGCCCCGCCACTTCGGCACGGAGCCCCTCAAGCAGGGCGACAGCATCGAGGCCATCTTCCTCACGCTGCAGACGGGCGTGCCGACGACGCCGATGGTGTCGTTCGCCCACCTCCCCGAGGAGGACCGCTGGGCGATGGCCTACTACGTGAGCCATTTCCTCGGCACGAAGGACGGCAAGAAGGTGAAGAAGCTCGTCGACAAGCTGCCGCCGCTCACGCCGCCGGCCACGCCCGCACCGGCCGCGCCCGCGCCAGTCACCCCCTGACCGGGCGCCAGCCGCCCGATGCGTGAGCGGCCACCCTCCGGGTGGCCGCTTCGTCATCACGCGTGGTGCCCCGTCGTCGCCGTCAGCGGCGCAGCTCGAGGCGGTGGGTCTCGTTGAGGGTCTGCTGCCCACCGAAATCGACGCCGAGCGAAGACACGAGGATCGTCCCCTCGAGGGTCCAGGCGTGGTTCCAGAGGTCGTCGGTGTCGTAGATCGTGATCTGATCGGGCTCGCTGTCGAGGCCACCCGGCGACCAGTCCGAGATCCCCGACGACGCGCCACCGAAACTGGCGTCGGTACTCCCCCGCACCGGTGTCGCGGTGACGGTGCGGATGAGGGAGAACTCGCCGAAGCCGGCACCGGGCTCCGAGGTGAACTCCAGGGTCCCCGCCTCCTCGGCGATGGCCTCATCGGTGCTCACTTCACCGACGGAGTTGGTCTCGACGGTGAAGGTCCAGCGCGCGATCGTCCACGGCGCCCCCTGCAGGGTCGAGGCGGCGTCGCAGCCGGCGACCGAGGAGGGCGGCGGCGAGGGCGCGAATGGCGCGCGTCGTGATCGCCGACAAACCACGCAGCGCTCAGCCCTCGGTGGCGAGCTTCCGGGTGGCGTCGCGGATGCTGCACTCCAGAAAGCCGCGCAGGATGTGCATGTGATCGGCCGACAGGCCCTGCCCGATGAGCACCGCGCCATGGATGAAGCCACCGGCGGCGAGCGCGCCGGGCACGACGAGAAACGGCCACAGCGAACCGCCGAGGATCAAGAGCGAGAAGCCGTACATCGCGCCGGCCACCGCGAGCAGCGCGAGGGCGAAGTAGACGGCGACGACAAGCATCCACAGGTGCGGGTGGGGCGCGAAGCGGGCCTTCATCACGTGGCCGCCGTCGTCGGTGGAGCGCACCACGATGTGCAGCACCGGCGTCAGCAGTCGCTGGTCCTGCTCCGGGATGCGCAGCTCCAGCTGGCTCGGCACGATGATCCCGGTGACGGGCGCACCCGGTCGCTTCAGCGCCGCCTGCACCTCGGCGATGAAGGCCTCGGGCGGGATGGCAAGCGGCATCTCGAAGCGCGGACGAAAACGTGGCCACTGCATCGGACGACGCTACCGCAGGAGCCGGCGACGACACCTGCTGCGCCGCGGCGGGCGAGAAGGCACACTGTGGCGATGACCGGCCGCGCCCTCACCACCCTCGCCGACGTCGAGCCCCTGCTGCGCCGTCCCCTCGTCGTCGCCGTGCTCGGCTGCCACCCGCAGACGCACCGCCCCGCGCACTACGTGCCGGCCTGGCTGCATGGGCAGGGCCACACGATCCTGCCGGTGAACCCGCGCTTCGTCGGCACCCGCCTCTTCGACCATGACGTCGTCGCCCGCCTCGACGCGCTGCAGGTCCCCGTCGATGTCGTCGACGTCTTCCGTCGCAGCGACGACGTGCCCGCCCACCTCGAGGAGTTCCTCGCCATGCGGCCCCTGCCCCGCGTGGTGTGGCTGCAATCGGGCATCGAGCACGACGAGACCTGTGCCCGCCTGCGCGACGCCGGCATCGACACCGTCGAAGACCGCTGCATGCTCGCCGACGGTCGTCGCCTCGCGCTGTAGCCCGCTCAGACGACGCGAACGACCGCGCCATCGACGTCGACGACCGTCGGCGGACTCTCGCACTCCCAGGTCGTGCAGTTCACGAAGGTCGTGGTGTCTTCAACGACGACGCCGCGCTGCGTGTGGATGTGGCCGAAGAGATGCAGCCGTGGGCGCACCTCGCGCACGCGGGCCCGCAGATCGGCGCAGCCGGCGAAGCGTTCGTCGTCGTCCATGCCGCCCACCGCGTCGAGCAGACCGCTGCCGCGGTAGTCGCTGACATCGTCGAGGATGCGCCGGGGCGGCCCGTGCGTGATGAGCACGTCGGTGCCCTCGGGGATGAGCGCCCAGCGCGCGGCGAGAGCCGGACCGCGCGGCATCATAAAGGCCCAGTCGTGGAACGTCGGCGTCCATGGCGCGCCCCAGAACGAGACCCCGTCGATGACGACGCCGGCGTCGATGAGCAGGCGTACGTCGGGGAAGGCCGCGCGCAGGATGCTGGCGTCGCGCTGCAGGCAGCCGTCGTGGTTGCCGGGCGTGAAGAGCTTGTGGCGGTGGGGCAGCGCGCTGAACCAGCGCAGGAAGCGCTCCATCTCGTCGACGGTGCCCATCCGCCCCACGTCGCCGGCGCAGATGACCGCGTCGCCATCGGGCACGATGAGTTCGTCGTGGAACTGGTGGGTATCGGCGAAGCAGACGAGCCGCATGTCACCAGCCTGACACATTGATCGGATGGGTGGTCGACGTCGATCGGCTGCGCTAACCGACGATGCATGCCCCATCGCGCGCTCGGAGAACGGCTCGGCGGCAGCCATGCCCTCGCCCCCGGCGAGGTCCTCGGCGCCATCGACGTCGGCAGCAACGCCGCCCGGCTCAAGCTCGCCCGCGTCAAGGACGACGGCAGCTTCGAGGTCGTGCACCTCGAGCGGGATCCGATCCGCCCCGGCGAAGGCATCTGGCAGAGCGGCGAGATGGGCGAGCCCGTCGTGCGGCGCCTCGTCGCCACCCTGCAGCGCTACGCCGACGTCTGCCGTCGCCTGCGCGTGGGCCACGTCCGTGCCGTCGCGACGTCGGCGCTGCGCGAGGCGAGGAACAAGGACGAGGTCGTCCGCCGGGTGCGCGAGCGCTGTGGCCTCGAGCTCGAGGTCATCCCCGGCCAGGAGGAGGCCCGCCTCATCGGGCTCGGGGTGTTTCGCGGCCTGCCGGCGCGGGCGCGCTCGCTCCTCATCGACATCGGCGGCGGCTCCACCGAGGTGGCCCGCGGCGTCGGCGAGGAGCCCGTCGAGCTCTACAGCGTCAACGTCGGCGCGGTGCGCCTCACCGAGATCTTCGGCAGCACCGACCAGGCCTCACGCGAGCAGCTCATCGCGATGCGCCGCTTTGCCCAGCGCGTCGTCGAGGCGAACCTGCCAACGAAGCTGCCCCACGCGCCTCGCCACGCCATCGGCTCCTCGGGGACGGTCCGCGCCGTCTGCGCCTTCGCCGCCCCGGCGCATCAGGCGACGGTGACCCGCGAGGAGATGAGCCGTGCCGTCGAGGAGCTCGTGCGCCTCGGCCCCGCCGCCCGCCGCAAGCGCTTCGACGCCCAGCGGGCCGACATCGTCGTCGCCGGCGCCGTCATCCTCGAAGCCGTGCTGTTCCACTGCGGCCTCGAGAGCATCACCCCCGTCGACGGCGGCCTGAAGGAGGGCCTCCTCGTCGACCTCGTGCGCCGCGCCCGCACCCGCAAGGCGGACCCGCTGCTGTCCGAGGCCGTCGTCGCCGCCGGGCGGCGCTTCAGCTTCGACGAGGCCCACGCGCTGCACACCCGCGACGTGGCGCTCATGCTCTTCGACCAGCTCGAGGACGTGCACCACCTGCCGCCGGACTGTCGGCTGCTGCTCGAGGCGGCGGCGGTGCTGCACGACATCGGCTACCTCGTGTCGACCAGCCGGCACCACAAGCACTCCCAGTACCTCATCGCCAACCTCGACCTGCCGGGCCTCTCCGAGCAGGAGCGCACGCTCGTGAGCCTGATCGCGCGCTTCCATCGGCGCTCGCTGCCGACGCGGGACCACCCGGCCCTCGCGCCCCTCACGCTGATGGAGCGGCGGGCCGTGCGGGCGCTGTCGTCGCTGTTGCGCATCGCCGACACCGCCGACCACGGCCGCCGTCAGCCCGTCGCCCACGTCGAGACGACCATCACCGATCGCCGGGTGCGGGTGCGCTTCGCGCCGCGCCGTGGCCTCGAGATCGAGGCCTGGGACCACGACGCCGAGCGCGAGCTGTTCAAGGCCTGCTTCGGCCGCGGCCTCGAGATCGTCGTCGGTCGCTCCGCGGCGAGCGCCGATGTCACGTCGAAGAAGAAGACGAAGAAGACGAAGAAGGCGAAGAAGAAGGCGACGGCGCGCTGAGTCCGTCATCGAGCAGATACCGCGCAAAGAACGCCATGAGGTCCTGCCAGCCCTCGGCGCGGGCGGCGGCGTCGCGGGCCGGGTCGACGTCGAGGATGAGCCGCGTCAGCGCGCCCGCCACCGGATGGTCACCCTCGGTGAGGAAGGCGTGGCCGGCGTCGTAGACCTTCACCTCATGGGGCACGCCAAGCTGCTGTAGCCGCTGCCGCAGCACGGGAGCCTTGCCACGATAGGCCCGGTCGCGACCGCCAAAGCAGGCGATGGTGGGCCCGAGGCCGCGCAGCACCTCGATATCGGGAACCTCGCCGTAGGCGCACGCGGTGACGCGGAAGGCGCGGCCGACAGCGAGGGCAAAACCACCACCAAGACAGAAGCCGATCACGCCGACCCGGTCGCGGGGCACACCGCTGCGAGCGACGACGACGTCGGCCGCGGCCTCGAGCACCGCCACCGAGGGCCCCCGGCCCGCCGCGATCTCGCGCAGGCTCCGGGCAATGCAGAGCGGACGCGCGCCATCGCCAAAGAGGTCCGGCATGAGGGCCGCGTAGCCGGCGGCGGCGAAGCGCTCGCACACCGCCTCGATCTCGGGGGCCCGCCCGAACGCCTCGTGGATGACGACGACGGCGGCCCGCGGCGACGACGGCGCGACGTAGAGGGCGGAGGCCGGCGCGCCCGGCACCGGCACCTCGGCGCGGACAAACGGCTCAGGCACCGGGCAGCTCGGCGACGGTGGCGAGGCGCCAGCCTTCCTCGGTGCGGACCCAACGCTCGGGGAGCTGCACCGTCTTGACGGCCATGCTCGCCTTGTCGACCCAGGTGACGACGACGACGACCTCGGCGGTGTCGTCGTCGATCATGGCGACGCCGGCGACATCCATCTCCTGCAGCTCGAGGCCCTGCATCCGCCGGGCCCACGTCTGCACGAACGCGCCGCGCAGCTCGGGGCTCACCCGCAGGGCGGCGTTCTCGATGCGCCCCCAGCGCAGGTCGATGTGGTGCTTGGCGAGGTCGACCGTGAGGTCGTCGCGGCCATAGAGGTGCCGGCCGCAACCCGCGCCGAGGCCAACGATGGTAAGGGCGGCGACGACGGCGAGACGCAGCATGGGGCTACCATACGGTCCCGGGATCCGGCGTCAAAGGCGGAGACGACGCCCGGATCTCCGGCTACGCTGCTCGCATGTCCCGCCCGCTTTCCCATCTCGTCGGCCTGCTCTCCGTCTGCGTCGTCGCGCTGCACCCGGCGTGCTCCTGTGAAGACGAGGTCCCGGACGTCCCCGACGATGGCGACGGCTGCGTGGTCGACGACGACTGCGAGCCCGGCTTCGTCTGTCGGCGGGAGCTGTGCGTGCGGCCCCTCGGCGAGGGTGAGGGCGAAGGTGAGGGCGAGGGCGAAGGCGAAGGCGAGGCCCCCGTCGGTGTCCTCGTCGCCCTGCCCGAGCCGGCGGTGGAGTTCGGCGCCATCCGCGTCGGCGTGCCCGTCGATCGGACCCTCACGCTGAAGAACACCGGCGACGCGGCCCTCACGATCCTGCAGCTCGTCATCGACGACAACGAGGCGGGCACCTTCCGCAGCGAGCCCGCCGGCGCCCAGAGCCTCGTGCTGCAGCCCGGCGGAGAGACCGGCGTGCTCCTCGTGCACACGCCCAACGACGGCGTCCCCGACCGCGCCGAGTTGAAGGTCCTGCACTCCGGTGAGGGCGAGCTGCTCTCCATCGACCTCTTCGCCGAGTTCAAGGGCGACGCCACCATCAGCATCACCGGCGACGTCGGCTCGCTGGCGCCCGATGTCAACGTCGTCGACATCGGCGAGGTCCCGACCGGCGAGAGCCGGGCCGTCACCCTCTATGTGCGCAACGATGGGGCCGCCGACAGCGCCCTGACGGTGAGCGCCGCGCTGATGACCCCCCAGTCCGTCGGCATCGGCGTCACGGTGCCGGCGCTGCCCCGCGCATTGTCGTCGTGGGATGGCCTGTGTCCGGCGGGCCTCGGCGACTGCGACGGCGGCGCGGCCAGCTGCACCGGCGGCGTGTGCGTCGACGGCGCCGGCGTCCCCGTCGACAGCCTGCCCCTCACCGTGAGCTTCGCGCCGACGGCGGCCGGCCCCGTCGAGGCGGTGCTGTCGGTGCGCCACGACGCCGGCGGCGCCGAGGTCACCACCGACATCACCGTGCGGGCCACCGGTGTGACCGGCCAGCTCGAGGTGCAGCCGGCCCAGCTCGTCTTCGACGAGGTCTTCGTCGGCGGCAGCGAGGTGCTGGCCGCCACCGTCGAGAACATCGGCGGCGCCAGCGTCACCCTCGCCGGCGCCACCGTCGGCAACACCAGCGTGTTCTCGGTGCAGAGCGGTCGGCCCTTCCCGATCACGCTCGCGCCGGGCCAGCGCCACAGCGTCGACGTGCGCTTCACCCCCGCCGCCGCCGGCCAGATCACGACGACGCTTTTGTGGGACGTGCAGGGCACGGCCCAGGACCCGCAGACGAGCGTCGTCGGCAACGCCCGCCTGCCGCCGCGCCTCGGCCTCTACGACAACGCCACCCGCATCCCCTTCGACCTCGCCGCCGCCGCCGTCGACTTCGGCGAGGTCTACGTCGGTCGTCAGGCGACGCGGGTCATCCGCATCGTCAACGAGGGCGCCGCCGGCTCGGCCCTCGCCATCCGCCGCATGGCCATCGAGGGCCCCCAGGCCAACCGCTTCGCCATCACGCCGGCGTCGTTCTCGTCGACGCTCGCGGGCAGCACCAACCTCGAGCCGCACCTCGAGCTGCAGGTCACCTACCTCTCGCAAGGCGTCACCGGCTTCGATGACGAGGCGGTCCTCATCATCGAGTCCGACGATCCGGAGCAGCCCGCCGTCGAGGTCGACCTCGCTGGCCGCGCCATCCGCCCCGTGATCACCGTGACGCCGACGGCGCTGGACTTCGGCGTCGTCCTCGTCGGCACCTCGCCGTCACCGACCCGCACCTTCACGGTGCGCAACGACGGCGCCGGTCCCCTCGTCGTCAGCGCCGTCACCGCCCCCGGCCTCGCGGTCTACAGCCGCGCGACGTCGGTGACGCTGCCGGCCACGCTGCAGCCCTCCGGTCAGCTCACCGTCACCGTCACCTACACCCCCGTCACCGCCGGCGTCGTCGCCAGCTCGAGCCTGCAGGTACAGAGCACCGACCTCGACCGCGGCCCGGTCACCGTGACCCTCACCGGCTCGTCGGGCGGCTGCCCGCCGCGGGCCAACGCCAGCGTCAGCCTCAACGGTCAGGAGTGCGTCTACACCTGCAACAGCGGCTTCCACGCCTGCGGCGACGCCTGCCTGAGCAACACGAGCCCCGACTCCTGCGGCACCTCCTGCACGCCGTGCGAGCTGCGCGGCAACGCCGCCCGCGGCTGCACCGCAGCGACGTCGACGTGCACCTACAGCTGCGACGCCGACGCCCGCGACCTCGACGGCAACCTCTCGGTGGCCCAGGGCCAGTCGTCCAACGGCTGCGAGTACGAGTGCCCGGTGTTTCCGACGTCGAACGAGTCCTGCAACCGCCTCGACGACGACTGCGACGGCGTCCCCGACGACAACCTGCCGCGCGAGAGCCCCGAGCCCGCCGATGTCTGCGGCGGCAGCTCGCTGAACCTCGGCGCCGTGCTCGACAACAACCAGCCCCGCGACTTCACCGGCTTCAAGCTCTTTCCCGACGGCGACGAGGACACCTTCCGCTTCACCGCCAGCGAGGACGAGTTCAACTTCTGCCTCAGCGGCGAGCCCTACCGCACCACCATCCAGCTCCTCGATGTGCCGAGCAACCGCGACTTCGACCTCGAGGTCTTCGAGGACAGCTGCAGCGGGACCCGCCGCGTGAGCGTCAACGGCACCGGCGCGAGCGAGACCATCACGATCGACTGGGAAGGCAGCTGCGGCGACGACGACTTCAAGGACTTCTTCGTCCGCGTGCACTCGTTCCCGTCGTCGACGGAGCCCGGCTCCTGCGAGGCCTATCGGCTGCGCGTCACCCACGATCGGCTGTGAGCATGAAGCCCCTCGACGACGCGGCCATCGCCGCCGCCCTCACGCGCCTGCCCGGCTGGCGGCGCGCCGGGGCGGCGCTCGAGAAGACCTTCGAGCTGCCGACCTTTCCGGCCGCGATCGCCTTCGTCGCGGGCGTCGCCGACGTGGCGGAGGCCCTGCAGCATCATCCCGACATCCTCGTGCGCTATCGGCGGGTGACGCTCACCCTGTCGACGCATGACGCCGGCCACCGCATCACCGAGCTCGATCTCGACGTCGCGGCCGCCGTCGAGCGGCTGCCGACCGTCGTCAATTGAGCCCTCTTTTTTTCCTGTCGTCCTCGTCGGGCTTTTTTCGGTCTTTGCTGACGTGGCGTCTTTCGCCTTCGGCGGGACCAGAGGGGTCCTCCAGGGCGAGGACCCCTCTGGACTCCCCGCGCCCTGCGTGGGTGTGCGTCTCAACCCTGCTCACGGGGGCAAGCCCCCGGACCCCAGCTATCTCGCACCTGACGCGCTTCGCGCGCTCAGGCACTCGGGCTCCCAGGCACGGCGCCAGTGGTGCTGCGCACGGTGAAGCTGCCGTTCAAGGCGCCGTGGGCTGGAGCCACGGCGAGGTGCGCCGTCGTTGGTGCTGCCGTGACTCGATGAGATCTGGCTGAGCTCCGGCTCCGCTTCCGCTCCGCCTCGCACGCGACGGCTGCCGCCCCCCCCGGCCTGGGTCTCCCGGTGGAAGCGCTCCCCTTCTCCACGAAGCTGGAGAAGGGGCCGGGGGATGAGGTCGGAAGGCGAAAGACGCCGCGTCAGCGAGACGAACAGATCCCGCAACGACGACGAAAGCACTCAGAGCGAGGGCCAGATCCCCTCGAAGAAGAACCACAACAGCACCGACGACGCGGCGCCGGCGAGCAGGGCCCGCACGAGGCCGGGGCCACCGCGCAGCCCCTGCGCGACGGCGACGTGGCCCATGACCCCGAAGCCGGTGGGAAAGATGGCAAACCAGCTCGCGCGGATGCCGTTTTCCTCGCTGCCGAGGACGCCGACGAAGAAGACCGCGAGCCAGGCGACGGCGGCGACGACGAGGGCGGCGATCGACAGGTGGCGCAGGCGACGACGACCGGGCTCGGGGTCGTCGACGACGATGCCGGCGACGTCGACGCTCTGGCTCGGGAGGTGGTGCGGGGTCGTCATCGCTGCAGGGGGAGGATGCGCAGCAGCTCGGCGGTGACCTTCTGCTGCACGTCGAAGGAGGAGGTCTTCAGGCCTTCGCTGGTGACGTCGAAGGAGCCGCCGCAGCCCATCGCGAACTGACCGGGGGCAGCGCCCATGGAGGGTGAGAGGAGGCAGCCGGGTGGATCGATGAACCACGTCGCCGCGAACAGCCAGCGCGAGCGGAACGGCTGGCCACCGTTGACGAGGGTGGGGGCCGGGGTGGCGGCGCGGACGGCGTCGTCGATGGCGAGGCGGATCTTCTCCTGCAGGGCCTTCTCGGCGGCGGTGCGCAGGATGTCGATGGCGGTGACCTTGCCGTCGCCGTCGTGGTGGACGTCTACCTCGAAGGTGAAGCGCACGCTGAGGCCGGCCTCCTTGCGTGTGAGGAGGTCTTCGATGGTGCTGCGGCGCAGGCCGCTGTCGGCGGCGGCGCCGAGGTTGGCGCTGTTGCCCAGGGCCAGTCGCTTGATGGGGTCCTGGCTGTGCAGGCTCGTGGCGACAAGCATGGGCCCAAGCACACGCTTCGCCTCGTCGTCCCACGACGTCGGGTCCTTGAGGAAGTTGGCGAGGATCGCGGCCTGCGAGACCTCGGCGGGGTTGTCGAGGTCCGACGGCGTCGGCCGGAAGCCACGCTCGGCGGCGTTGCGCACCTCGCGGAACCAGTCCGACGCCATGCCGACGGTGACGTCGTGAAACGCGATGTCGGCCTGCAGCACCCGCTTCGCCTTCGCCGCCGCCAGCACCGCACCGGTCTTGCCGGCGTCGTCGTCTTCGTCGGTGCGGTAGTCGAGGGCGCCGCGCAGACCCTCGGTGCTCTGGCGCGGCCCCCGGCCGTCCGTACCGCGCACGAGGCTGCCGAGGGTCGGGTCCCCGAAGCCCGGCGGCAGATGGGCGAGGTGCTCCGGGCGCGGGGCCAGGTCGTCGACGATGCCGCCGGTCGGGGGCGACGTCGACGACGACGCGCCGTCTGGCGGGGCCGATGGTGGCGGTGACGACGACGACGGCGACGGCGGCACGTCGCGCGGTGACGACGGTGACGGCGACGGCGACGCCGGCGCGGGGCGCGGCACCGGAGCGGGCGGCGGCGGCGACGGCGACGGCGACGGTGGCGGTGGCGGTGTCCGCACCTCGAGGGTGATGGGCGTCGTCGTCACCGACGGCGGTGCCCACGCGATCTGGACCTGCGCCTCGCGCGGTGTCTGGCTCACCTGCTGCCGCTGCATGACGACGACAGCGCACAGGTGCAGGCCGATGGCCGCCAGCAGGGCGAGCCACCGTCGTCGCTGCCCCCGGGCGGACGGACGCTGCATCGCCTTCAGCCTAGCAAGGTGCTGGCACCTCGTCGCGGCCGAAGCCGCGCCCCCATGGCGCCGGCACCCTCAGGGTCGCGGGCCGCGACGACGACGACGCCACAGGAGCAGTTGCAGGCCCGCGATGACGACGACGACATCACCGCCGCCGACATCGGCGCCGGCGCAGGTGCAGCCGACGACGCTGCGGGGATAGAATCTTGGCCCCACGTCGTCTTCGCCCTCGCCCTCGCCTTCGCCTTCGCCCTCGCCTTCGCCCTCGCCCTCACCCTCGCCTTCACCGCCTCCGCCGATGCACAGGCCCGTGGCGCCGACGCAGACCTCGCCCTCGGCGCAGCCGGCGACCTCACAGCCGGCGACGCAGCGACCCGCGGCGCAGACCAGGTCGCCGGCGCAGACGACGCTGTCGCTGCAGCCCTGGCCGTCGCCGACGTCGCCGTCGCCGCGCCAGTCGAAGCGGAAGGCGTCGAGGCCGATGTGGCCCGTGGTGTCGGTGCTCGAATTGCGCACCTCGACCGTGACCTCGTCGCCGTCGCGCAGCACCACCTGACCGAGGGGCGCAAAAAGGCCGCCCGGGACATCCTGGTTGAGCGTGAAGGTGCGGGCGCCGCCGCGGGCGACGACGGTGACGACGACGGCCTCGTTCTCGGCGGGGTTCAGCGGCACGAAGCCCGACACGGCGAAGGTGCCCGACGACGGCGCCGGCCCCCGCCAGCGCGCGACCACGGTGGCCTCGCCGGCGACGGGGGCCACCGAGCGGAAGCCGTCGTCGAAGCCGCCCTCGGCGTGGCTGGCCACGGCGGCGACGTCGCCCTCGAGGGAGAAGCCGGCGTCGGCGTCGTCAAACACCAGCGTTCGCCGATCGGCCGGTGGACAGCCTGATGGCGGGCAGACCTCGACGCAGGGGTCGGCGTGGGCCGGCTGCGGCAGGGGGATGGCGACGTCGAAGAGGCCCGACTGGTTGGGCACGCCGACGCAATTGCCGTTGGCGTCACAGCAGGCGCGGTCGGAGAGACCGCCGCTGCACGTCGGCGGATACGTCGGCAGCAGCGACGAGAAGACCGGCTCACCTTCCTTGCGGAGGGGGAAGCCGAGGTAGCCCCACACGATCTCCTGATACGGGTAGCTGCGCCGCGACAACGTCGCCGGCGAGTTGAACGGCGGCCGCTCGGCGGGCTTGTCGGGGTTGCTCGGATTGTTGCTGTAGACGAAGCCGTTGTAGGCCCACGTCGCGAAGTACCAGCTCTCGAGGAACTGCGGGTCGCTGTCGCCGAAGTGCCCGCCGAAGCTCTGATCTCCATTCCACTTCTGGGCGAGGATGTCGGCGCCGGCGGCGACGTTGATGTCGACGCGCGACTGCAGCCCCGGATAGCGCGCCGCGCCGCTCGTCACCTGCATGACGCCGAAGCCGCAGTCGAACGAGATGATCGTGAGCCCGTTGTCGCAGAACTGCGCGAGCCCGCTCTCCGTCATGCCGATGGCCGGCAACAGCTTGCACGGGAACTCGGCGGCCTCGCGCGCGCCGCGATCGGCGCCCACCTCGATGGTGGCGATGGCCGGCAGCCCGTCGAGGTTCTGCCGACGGCTCACGTCCGTCATCACCGCCCGCCACGACGACAACGACGGGTTCGTCCCCTCATCCGGTTGGAACGCGCAGGCCGTGCACGGGTTCGGACAGGCCGGCCCCGAGCACTGCGCCGCCAGCGACAGGAGGATCGCGGCCCACATCAGCGCGCCTCCTTCGACATCGTCGGCGTCGTCGGTGACGTCGGTGATGTCGGCGACTTCGGCGACGTCGGAGACGGCACCAGCCCGAGCACCGTCACCGCCGTGCGCGGCGTCGGCGGCAGCAGCACGCGGGCCTTGTCGCCGACCCGCCACAGCTCACCGGGCAGCGATGCGCCCCGATCCAGCCACGCCACGACGACGACGTCGTCACCGTCGTCGACCACGAGCTGCGGGCGGGCCACGCCGGCGCGCGCGCCAGGCACCATGCGCCAGGCGCCATCGCCGCGGCCCACGAGCACCGAGCCGTCCTTCTTCGACGACGACACCGCCAGCACGCCGGCCGGAGAGACTGCCGGCGAGAGCCCCGGCCGCCCCTCGATGAGGACCTTGCCGGTGCCGACCTCGATGAGCCGCGCCACCACCGATGATGACGTCGACGACGATTGCTCGACGAGCAGCCGCTCCGCGAGTCGCGTCGGCGACCGAAACGCCCCGGGCCCGAGGCGCGTCCGGGTCACGAAGATGCCATCGATGACGACGTCGACGTGGGCGTGGCCGTCGCCCGTTCGGCCGCCGTTCATCGCCTCGGCCACCGACACCGGGCCCTGGAAGCCCGGCGCGCCGTCGATGATGAGGTACCCGGGAGCGAGGCCTTCGGCCGGCCCTCGAAAGGGCGTGACCCACAAGCGCTGTCCGCTCGCCCGCACCTGCGACTGACCGCTCGTCACGTCGACGCCGACGACCTCGAAGAGGCCGCCGCGGACCTCTTCGCCGCGCAGCCGCACCACGAGCAGCTCGCCACCAGCATCGGGGCGCGACCACAGCACCGGCGCCTGGCCGGGCACCGCTTCGTCGACGAGCGCCGTCTCGGCGCCGGTGGCGAGGTCCTTCTTCAAGACGAGGGCGTCGCCGCTGTTGCCGACCTCGACGACGAGGGCGACCGTCGCCGCGTCGAGGACGGCGCCGACGGGCGCGTGGCCGACGCGGTGGGCGACGGTGCCGAGCGGACGGGGCACCGCGTCGATGTCGAGGTCGACGGCCAGCAGCGTCGTCGTGCCGGCGTCGATGGGGGTGACGGCGACGACGACCTCGCGGGCCAGCGACGCCGGCGTCAGGAGCAGGGTCGAGGCCACGAGCAGGGAGTCGCGCACAGGCATGGGCCAAGTATCGCGCCGGCGCTGGCCGGGAGCCATCCTCCCCTGGCCCGAAGCGCCCGGGATTCAAACGCCCAGGCGTTTGAATCATGAGAACTCTTCGGGCGCGAAGCGCCCGAAATGACGACGCCCCGCCGGAGGGCGGGGCGTCGGGTGCCGGACGGAACCGGTCAGATCAGCTGCTCGAGGGGGCGGTACTCGAGGTGGTGGGCCTCGGCGACGGCTTTGTAGGTGATGTGGCCCTTGTGGGTGTTGACACCCTTCGCCAGCGGCACCGAGTCCTTCACCGCGTCGACGAGGCCCTTGTTCGCGAGCATCCGCAGGTAGGGGAAGGTCGCGTGGTTGAGGGCGAAGGTCGACGTGCGCGGCACCGCGCCCGGCATGTTGGCGACGCCGTAGTGCACGACGCCGTCGACGACGAAGGTGGGGTTGTCGTGGGTCGTGACCTTCATGGTCTCGACGCAGCCGCCCTGGTCGACCGCGACGTCGACGATCACCGAGCCCGGCTCCATCTCCTTGAGCAGCTCGCGCGTCACGAGGCGGGGCGCGCGGGCACCGGCGACGAGGACGGCGCCGATGACGAGGTCGGCGTGGCGCACCTGCTCGGCGATCGCGTGCTTCGTCGAGTAGAGGGTCTGGGCCCGCTCCATGAAGATGTCCTCGAGGTAGTCGAGGCGCTCGAGGCTGGAGTCGACAATGGTGACGTCGGCGCCCATGCCGACGGCGACCTTGGCGGCGTTCACGCCGACGACGCCGCCGCCGATGACGACGACCTTGGCGCGCGGCACGCCGGGCACGCCGCCCAGGAGGATGCCCTTGCCGCCGTGCTCCTTCTCGAGGCACCACGCGCCGACCTGCACGCTCATCTTGCCGGCCACCTCGCTCATCGGCTTGAGCAGCGGCAGGGTGTTGCCGACCTGGATGGTCTCGTAGGCGACGCCGGTGACCTTCTTCTCGACGAGGACCTTCGTGAGCTCGGGCTCGGGCGCGAGGTGCAGGTAGGTGTAGAGGATCTGGCCCTCGCGCATGAGCGGGAACTCGGGGGGCAGCGGCTCCTTCACCTTGCAGATGATGTCGGCCTTGCCCCAGACCTCTTCCTTGGTGCCAACGATGGTGGCGCCCGCCGCGACGAACTTCTCGTCGGAGATGCCCGAGCCGATGCCCGCGCCGCTCTGCACGAGGACGGTGTGGCCGGCGGCGGTGAGCTCGAAGACCGAGGCGGGGATGATGCCGACACGGTTCTCGCGGGTCTTGATCTCGGTGGGGCAGCCAATGATCACGGCGGACTCCTCAGGTGGGAAACAGGGTGCGCGCGTCGATAGCAGCACGTCGACGAAAGCCAAGCGGCCCCGGACGCGCTGACGACGTCAGCATGACGCGATGCGATATCGGCTCCGACGCGTGCCCGGTGGTGAACCGCTTTCACGGTGACGTCGCCGTCGGCGTGGCTATGGTGGAGCGATGGAACAGGGCGTGCTGCAGCGTGTCGTCGGGGGCCTTCGTCGCGTGCGGCAGCGGCGCGTGGTGTCGTGGCTCATCGATCTGGCGCTCGTGCTCGCGCTGCTGGCCGGCGTCGGCGCCTGGCAGAACCGCAACCTGCCCGAGGGCACGCCGCCGCCCCTGTCGCTGGCCACCCTCGACGGCAGCCGCCTCGGCCTCGACGACTTCAAGGGCACGCCCACGCTCATCGTGTTCTGGGCGCCGTGGTGCGGCGTCTGCGCCGCCGAGGCCGACAACCTCGCCCGTGTGCAGGGCCTGGTGGGCGACCGCGCCCGCGTCGTCACCGTCGCCGCCGGGTACAACGGCCTCGACGAGGTGGAGCGCTATGTCGCCCGCCACGAGATCGCGCTGCCGGTGCTGCTCGGCGGCACGCGCGCCGCCCGCGACTGGCGCGTGAGCGCCTTCCCCACCGCCTTCGTCCTCGACGAGGACGGCCAGATCTCGCACCGCATGGTGGGCTACACGTCGACGCTGGGGATGCTCTGGCGCCTGTTGCTGGCATGAAGCCCCGATGAGGCCTCACAGGTCGAGGCGCACGCCCATCACCACCTGATCGTCGATGACGCGGGCGCCGACCACGTGACCGGCGTCGTCGACGACGAAGCGCCGCCAGTCGAGGCGGACGGTCGCCGAGAAGCGCTCGAGCCGGAGGGGCAGTACCTCGAGCCGCGCGGTGACGACGCGCGACCGCGTCGGCGTCCCCGTCGGCGTCGTCAGCGCCACGGCGTCTGGACCCTCGCGAGAGGACGAGCGCAGGGTCTGCTCCCCCTGAAGGCGCTCCTCGACGCCCAGCTCCAGCTCACCGAGGCCCACGTCGAGGGCGCCCACCCACAGCCGCAGGGCCCGGCTGTCGGGGCCCTGGCGCGTGTCGCCGAGGGGGCCGGTGTCGACGGCCGACGGCACGCTCGACGCCGCGATGGCCTGGTGCAGGAGGGCGATGACGAAGAACGGCGCCATGCGGCGGGGGGCCTCGGGGAAGGGTGACGAGGTGGTCCGGTTCTCTGGACTTCGTCCGGCCCTGTGCTACCACGAAGCGGCGTCGTCGACGACGGCGCGATGCCACCGCCGCGCGCCAGACGCCCGACGGTCGGCGCTGGACATGGCCATCGGCTGACGCCGACGGCTCGACTGGAATGGTTCCCATGCGTGCTTGTCCCTGGCTGATGATGCTGATGGTGGTGGCGTCCGGCGCACCGGCGCTCGCACAGGGCGGCGTGTCCATCGGCGGCGTCGGCGGCGTCGGCGAAGGCCAGTACGTCGAGTCCACCGAGCAGCTCTTCGACGAGTTCGGCGACCCCATCGACGACAGCGCCCGACAGCGCCACTCGCCGACGGGCGCCTACGGCCAGGACGGCACCGTCGTCGACGAGCGGGCCCGCCGCCCCACCAACGTGCGGCAGGTGAAGAAGCTCCGGCCCCTCGAGCCCAACGGCTTCCAGCGCTTCGTCCAGCAGAGCACCGGGCGCCTGCTGCCCCTGCACGGCGTCGCGGTCTTCGATCAGGGCGTCGAGTTCGGGCCGCCGCTGTCGGCGGTGGCGCCGGCCGACTACCCCATCGGCCCCGGTGACGAGGTCCTCATCCAGGTCACCGGCCTCACCGACCTGCGCCTGCGCCTCGTCGTCGACAGCGCCGGCCGCGTCACGATCCCGAAGGTCGGCCCCGTCTCCCTTGCGGGCGTGAGGGCGAGCGAGCTCGAAGCGCGTCTCGACAAGGAGCTGCGCCGGACCTTCAAGACCTTCACGCTGTCAGCGAGCCTCGGCGCCGTCCGCCCCGTCGACGTCTACCTCGTCGGGCAGGCCCGCGTGCCCGGGCGGCAGACGGTGAGCGCGGCGTCGTCGTTCGTCACGGCCGTCTTGTCGACGGGTGGGCCAGGCTCCGGCGGCAGCTTCCGCCACGTCGAGCTGGTGCGCGACGGCAAGGTGATCGCCACCCTCGACCTCTACGCCTTCCTCGCCACCGGCCGCGCCGAGGGCGACACCCGCCTCGCCCCCGGCGACACCATCGTCTATCCGCCGGCCGGCCCGCGTGTGGCCCTCCTCGGCGACGTGCAGGCGCCCGCCATCTACGAGCTCTCCGGTCGCGACGAGCCCCTCGCGGCCCTCCTGCAGCTCATCGGCGGCGTGCCGGTCACGAGCCGTCGCCAGGCCACCGTCGAGCGCATCGACCCGCTGCTCGCGAACCCGCGCCGCGTCGAGAGCCTGCCCCTCGACGACGCCGGCCTCGCCCGCCCCCTGCACGACGGCGACATCGTCACCTTCCTGCCGATGAGCCCCGCCTTCGACAACGCCGTCACCCTGCGCGGGAATGTGGCCGTGCCGATGCGCCACCCGTTTGTCGCCGGCATGCGCGTGAAGGACCTCATCCCCGATCGTGAGGCCCTGATCAGCCCCGAGTACTACCGGAAGAAGAACCTCCTCGTGCAGTTCGACGACACGCCGCCGGCGTCGACGGCGAAGGCGAAGACGTCCGGCAACGACGACGACGGCGAGCTGCCCCAACGGGCGGCGACGGCCGAGTCCACGCGGCAGAACGTCAAGGACATGCTCGAGGAGGTGAACTGGGAGTACGCCGTCGTCGAGCGCCTCGACCGGCAGTCTCTCACGACCCGGCTGCTACCGTTCCATCTCGGCAAGGCGATCCTCGACGGCGACGCCAGCCAGAACCTGGCCCTCGAAGCCGGCGACGTCGTCACGATCTTCTCGGTGAAGGACCTCACGGTGCCGCAGGCGCGCCGCACGCGCCTCGTGCGCATCGAGGGCGAGGTGAAGGCCCCGGGCATCTACCAGCTCGCCGCCGGCGAGACGCTGCCCCAGCTCCTCGAGCGCGTCGGTGGCACCACGGAGCAGGCCTACCTCTTCGGGCTTGCCCTGCGCCGCGAGCGGGTGCGCAAGGCGCAGCAGGAGACCGTCAACGACGTCGTCAAGCAGCTCGAGGCCGAGCTGCGCTCACACATCGCCTGGCGCCAGTCGAACCTGCCGACAAGCGGCGACCCGGCGCAGATGGCGGCCTTCCAGGCCCAGCTGCAGTTCGAGGAGCGCTTCGCGATGGACCGCATCGCCCGCATCAAGAGCGCGAAGCCCGAGGGGCGCATCACCCTCGAGATGGACCCGGACGCCCCCGCCGTCCCCGACGTCATCCTCGAAGACGGCGACGCCATCACCGTGCCGGCGACGCCGTCGTTCGTCAGCATCGTCGGCGCCGTGCACAACGAAAACGGCCTCGTCTGGAAGGAGGGCCGCACCGTCGGCGAGTACCTCGCCCTCGCCGGCACGACGCCGACGGCCGACCTCGACAACATCTATGTGCTGCGGGCCGATGGCAGCGTCCGGTCGCGCGACCGCGGCTTCTTCTTCTGGTGGCCGGCCCAGAACCATGGCCTGGCCCTTGAGCCCGGCGACGTCGTCATCGTCCCCGAGAAGATGGACCTCGAGAGCCCCTACACCGTCGTGGTGCGTGGGCTGAAGGACTGGACCCAGATCCTTGCCAACATGGGCATCGCCATCGCGTCGGTGACCCTCCTCTTCCGATGAGCACCGCAGGACCCACCCCCGTGACGACGTCTCCGCCCCCCGCGACCGAGCTGCCCCTCATCAACGAGGCCGGTGAGGTCGACCTGTGGGCGGTGCTGCGGCTGCTGCTCGCCCACGCGAAGCGCATCATCGGCGGCGCGCTGGGCGTCGGCGTGCTCGCCCTCGGCATCACGTTCCTCATCCCGCCGACCTTCACGGCGACGACGGTCATCCTGCCGCCGGCGCAGTCGTCGTCGTCGGGCCTCGCGATGCTGGCGGGCCAGCTTGGCGGCGCCCTCGGCGGCCTCGCCGGCGCGGCGGCGAGCATCAAGAACCCCGCGGACCAGTACGTGTCGATGCTGAAGAGCCGCAACGTCGCCGATCGCATCGTGGATCGCTTCAAGCTGATGGAGGTCTACGAGTCGCGCTTCCGCAGCGATGCCTGGGACGAGCTCGAGCAGAACACGCGGATCTCGGCGGGCATGAAGGACGGCCTGATCACCATCGAGGTCGACGACCACGACCCGGCCCGCGCCGCCGAGATGGCCAACGCCTACACCGACGAGCTGCGGCGCATGACGACGGACTTCGCGGTGGGTGAGGCCTCGCAGCGCCGGGTCTTCTTCGAGGGGCAGCTCAAGCAGGTGAAGGACGCGCTGACGACGGCCGAGAAGGAGCTGGGCGCCTCGGGCATCACGGACGAGGCCCTCAAGGCGGCGCCGGAGGCGGCGGTGTCGGCGCTGGCGAAGCTGCGCGCCCGCATCGCGGGGGCCGAGATCGCGATCGCGTCGCTCACCGGCTTTGTCACCGAGGATCACCCCGACCTCAAGCTGGCCCGTGCCGAACTTGCGGCGCTCAAGGCCCAGGAGGCGCAGATGCGCGGCGCCGAGGCGTCGTCGACGTCGACCGACAACGGCTACATGTCGAAGTACCGCGAGTTCAAGTACAACCTCGCCCTCTTCGAGATCATCGCCCAGCAGTACGAGGTCGCGCGCCTCGACGAGGCCCGCGAGGGCAAGGCCATCCAGGTCATCGACGTCGCCATCGCGCCGGAGAAGAAGTCCCGGCCCAAGCGCGGCCTCATCGCCGTCGTCGTCACGATCCTCGCCACGATGGGTCTGTCGGCCTGGGTCGTGGGCTCCCGGCTGGCCGGTGGCCTGGGGCTGACGTCGACGTCGCCTCCGTCTTCCTCGCCGTCTTCCTCCAACGTGCAGCAGGGGTAGGTGTGTCCATGGTCCAGTACGCATTGATCGGCGCCGCCGGCTACATCGCGCCCCGGCACATGCAGGCGATGAAGGCCACCGGCGGCGAGCTCATCGCCGCCTACGACCCCAATGACTCGGTCGGCATCATCGACAGCTACTTCCCCGAGTCGGACTTCTTCACCGAGTTCGAGCGCTTCGACCGCCACATCGACAAGCGGCGTCGGGCCAACAAGGGCCGCGCTGTCGACTTCGTGTCGATCTGCTCGCCGAACTACCTGCACGACGCCCACATGCGCTTCGCGCTGCGCTCCGGCGCCGACGCCATCTGCGAGAAGCCGCTCGTGTTGAACCCGTGGAACATCGACGGCCTCGTCGAGATGGAGAAGGACACGGGCCGCAAGGTGAACACGATCCTGCAGCTGCGGCTGCACCCGTCGATCATCGCGCTGCGCGACAAGGTCGCCGCCCGCACCGACGGACACGTCTTCGACGTCGACCTCACCTACATCACGTCGCGGGGCCGCTGGTACCTGCAGTCGTGGAAGGGCGACACCAACAAGAGCGGTGGCATCGCCACCAACATCGGCGTGCACTTCTTCGACATGCTGCACTTCATCTTTGGCGCCCTGAAGGGCAACGTCGTGCACCACATCGGGCCGACGAAGGCGGCGGGCTTTCTGCAGTACGAGCGGGCCCGCGTGCGCTGGTTCCTCTCCGTCGACGTCAACGACGTGCCGCAGGACGCCCGCGCCGCCGGCAAGCGGACCTTCCGGGCCATCACCGTCGACGGCGACAACTTCGAGTTCTCCGAGGGCTTCACCGACCTGCACACCCGCAGCTACGAGGAGATCCTCGCCGGCCGCGGCTTCGGCCTCGACGAGAACCGCGTCGCCATCGAGACGGTCTCGGCGATCCGCACCGCGCCGATCGCGCCCCGCGAGGGCGACTTCCATCCCTTCCTGCTGCAGGTGAAGGCGTGAGCTTCTTCCAGCACGAGAGCGCCATCGTCGACGCTGGCGCGCAGATCGGTGACGGCTCGCGGGTGTGGCACTTCGTGCACGTCTGCGGCGGCGCCCGCATCGGCAGGGGCGTCTCCCTCGGGCAGAACGTCTTTGTCGGCAACAAGGTCGTGATCGGCGACCGCTGCAAGATCCAGAACAACGTCTCCGTCTACGACAACGTCACCCTCGAGGAGGGCGTGTTCTGCGGACCGAGCATGGTGTTCACCAACGTCTACAACCCGCGCGCCCTCATCGAGCGCAAGGACCAGTACCGCGACACCCTCGTGAAGCGCGGCGCGACGCTGGGCGCCAACTGCACCATCGTCTGCGGCATCACCATCGGCGCCTTCGCCTTCGTCGGCGCCGGCGCCGTCGTCCACCGCGACGTCCCCGACTACGCCCTCGTCGTCGGCGTCCCAGCCCGCCACATCGGCTGGATGAGCGAGCACGGCGAGCAGCTCGAGCTGCCGCTGACCGGCGACGGTGAAGCCACCTGCCCCGCCACCGGGGCCCGCTACGCGCTGCGGGCCGGCCGCGTCACGCGCCTCGACGACGACACCGCCGCCACCACCCCCACGAAGGACGCTGGCTGATGGACTTCATCGATCTCAAGGCGCAGCAGGCCCGTCTCAAGCATGAACTCGACGCCCGCATCGCGGCGGTGCTGGCCCACGGCCAGTTCATCCTCGGCCCCGAGGTGCAGGAGCTCGAGGAGAAGCTCGCGACCTACGTCGGCGTGAAGCACTGCATCTCGGTGGCCAACGGCACCGACGCGCTGCAGATCGCGCTGATGGCCCTTGGCGTCGGCCCCGGCGACGAGGTCATCACGCCGGGTTTCACGTACATCGCGACCGCCGAGGCCGCCGCGATCCTTGGCGCGAAGCCCGTCTACGTCGACATCGACCCCCGCACCTTCAACGTCGACGCGCGCCTCATCGAGGCCGCCATCACGCCGCGGACGAAGGCCATCATCCCGGTGTCCCTCTACGGCCAGTGCGCCGACTTCGACGCCATCAACGCCATCGCCGCGAAGCACGGCCTCACCGTCATCGAAGATGGCGCCCAGAGCTTCGGCGCGAGCGCCCATGGCAGGAAGAGCTGCAGCCTCACCCGCATCGCCACGACGAGCTTCTTTCCGAGCAAGCCGCTCGGCTGCTACGGCGACGGCGGCGCGGTCTTCACCGACGACGAGGAGCTCGCCCGGGTCATCCGCCAGATCGCGCGCCACGGTCAGGAGCGGCGCTACTTCCACGTGCGCATCGGCATGAACAGCCGCCTCGATACACTGCAGGCGGCCATCCTGTTGCCGAAGCTCGCCATCCTCGACGACGAGATCGCGGCCCGTCAGCGCGTCGCTGCCCGCTATGGCGAGCTGTTGCGCGCCGCCGGCCACACGCCGCCGCACGTCGAGGCCGAGAACGTCTCGGCGTGGGCCCAGTACACGCTGCGCTTCACCGACCGCGACGCCGCGCAGAAGCGCCTGCAGCAGGCCGGCATCCCCACCGCCATCCACTACCCGCTGCCCCTCAACCAGCAGCCGGCCGTGAAGGATCCCTCGGCCCGCGTGCCCCATGGTGACCTCGCCGCGCAGCAGGTGATGAGCCTGCCGATGCACCCCTACCTCGCCGACGACGACATCGCCCGCGTCGTCGACGCCATCGGCCCGGCCACCGGAACGACGGCGTGAACGGGCTGCGGCAGCTCTGGCGGGGAGGCCTGCGGGCCGTCGTCGGGCTGTCGTCGGCCACCGTGGCGGGTCAGCTGCTCGTGGCGGCGGCGATGCCGGTGCTCACGCGTCTCTATGCGCCGGCGGCGATGGGCGTCTTTGCGACCTTCTCGGGCATCGCGATGACCGTCTTTGTCGCCGCGGGCCTGCGCTACGAGGGCGCCATTCCCATCGCCCGACGCGACGCCCACGCGCGCCTGCTGCTGCTCCTGGCGCTGGTCTGCGGCGTCGCCTTCGCCGTCGCCTGCGTGCCCGTCGTCGTCCTCGGCCGGGAGCGCATTGCCGTCGCCGCCGACGCCCCCGGCCTCGGCGCGCTGCTGTGGTTGCTGCCGCCCTTCGTGCTCTTCGCGAGCGCCAACCGCGCCTGGCAGGCCCTGGCCGTACGCGATCGCCGCTTCGTCGACGTCGCCCGGACGCGGATGGTGCAGGCGCCAGCGACCCTCGTCCCCCAGCTCGGCGGCGGCCTGCTGCAGCTCGGCGCGCCGGCCCTCGTCGTCGGCTTCATCCTTGGCCAGACGGCGGGGCTCCTGTCGCTCATGCGCGGAACGGGCGGGCTGCGGGGCCTCGTCGGCGCCGCGTGGCCCGGCCGACGCCTGCGGGCCCTCGCCCGACGACACTGGCGCTTCCCCGTGCTCGACATGCCGGCGGCCTTCGCCAACACCCTCGGCAGTCACCTGCCGGCCCTCGCCCTCGCCTTCGCCGTGTCGCCGGCCGCCGCCGGCGTCTACGCCGTGCATCAGCGCCTGCTGCTGGGCCCGGCCGCCATCGTCACCCAGGCCATCGGGCAGGTGCTGCTCGGCGACGTGCGCGTCGACCTCGAGAGCGGCGCCATCCGCACCAAAGCCCCGCGCGTGGCCGCGCTGCTCGGGGTGGTCGCCGTCGTCGTCGCCATCGTCGGCTACCTCGTCGCCGATCCCCTCATGACGCTGGCGCTGGGCCCCGACTTCGCCGCCGACCACGCCCCCTATGCCCGCTTCGTCCTCGTCGGCGTCTGCGCGCAATTCGTCTACTCGCCGCTGTCGGTGCTGCTGTCGGCGACCCGGGCCCAGGGTCAGTACCTCGTCGGCCAGCTGCTGCTGCTCGTCGGACGCGCCGCGGCCCTCGCCTGGGGCCTCGCCCACGGCAGCGCGTTCGACGCCGTCGTCGCCACCTCCCTCGTCGGCGCGGCCATCTACCTCGCCGGCGCGCTCGCGATCGTGCTGCACGTGCGGCGCGTGGCGGTGAAGCCATGAGCGCCACCGCGACGACGACCGACACGCTGTCGACGACAACGACGGCGACGACGGCGACGACGGCGACAACGACGATGCGGCGTCTGCGGGTGAAGCCGCTGCCGCCGGGGCTGATGCGGCGGCTGCGCGAGGGGGTCGAGGCGGGGCTCTATCTCGCGTTCTACGCCTCGCTGCTGTTTGCGTACGTGACGTTCTTTCCGCAGAACTTCTCCTACGAGGGCTACGTCGAGGCCTTCGACGCCGTGCGGGCGGCGCTGGCCATCCCCCTCATCCTCGGTCTGGTGCTGGTGGTGCAACGGGCGCCGTCGTCGACGTCGTTGCTGCTGCACATGGGCCTGATGCTCGTCGTCATGCCCATGATCGTGTTGTGGGCGGGGGCCGGCAAGACGAGCGCCTACCTCGCGACCGGGGTGCTGTCCTTCCTCGTCATCGTGGGCGTGGTGCGGCTGGTGCGGCTGCGGCCCCTGCGGCTCGCCAACGTCGGCAGCGCCTGGACGCTGCGGGGGCTCATCGCCCTCGTCGGGCTCATCATCCTGGCGATGGGCGCCCTTGGCGGCTTCCGCCACTTCAACCTGAGCCTCGCGAGCGTCTACGAGTTCCGCGACGAGGCCGCCGACAACCTGCCGGGCATCTTTGGCTACCTCGTCCCGGCGGCCACCAAGATCTTCCTGCCCTTCGGCCTCATCGTCGCCCTCTACCGCCGCTCCGTCATGGGCGTCGTCGCCATCGGTGTCGGCGTCATCCTCATGTTCGGTCTGTCGTCGCACAAGGCGATCCTCGTCTACCCGATCCTCGTCGTCGGGCTGTACGTGATCGCCGGCAGCCGCTGGTGCGTCTCGCTGTTCGTGCTGGGCCTCACCGCCCTCGTGAACCTCGCGAGCCTGCTGCTCACGGTGACGGAGAACCCGGCGGCGGTGTTCTTCTCGAGCATGGTGGTGCGCCGGGGCATCATCCTGCCGGCCGAGCTGACGAGCTACTACCTCAACTGGTTCCTCGAGCAGCCCTACATCTACTGGGCCGAGTCCAAGCTGACCCTCGGCGCCTTCCCGAGCCCCTACGGCATCAAGATCGTCAACGTCATCGGACTGGAGTTCTCGGGCCGGCTCGACATGGCGGCCAACGTCGGCTGGATCGGCAGCGGCTATGCCAACGCCGGCCCGGTGGGCGTGCTCGCCTACGCCGTCGGCATCGGCCTGCTCATCGCCGTGCTCACGGCCTTCGCCGAGCGCTTCGACGCCCGGATCGTCGTCGCCGCCAACGCCCCCCTGGTCGTCACCGTGCTGTACGCCAGCGACTTCGTCACGAGCCTGCTCACCCACGGCATCCTCGTGTCGCTGTTGGTCCTTTCCTGCGTGCGTCCTTTTGGTCAGGGTCCGCCGTCATGAAGGCACAACGGTCCCTCCGGGTCGCCCACCTCACGTCGGCCCACCCCCGCCATGACGTGCGCATCTTCATGAAGGAGTGCCGCAGCCTCGCCGCCGCCGGCCACGAGGTCCACCTCGTCGTCGCCGACGACGCGGCCGATGAGGTGCGAGACGGCGTGCACATCCACGGCGTGGGGCTGTCGCGCGGCCGCCTCGCCCGGGCCACCGAGGCCACCCGCCGGGTCCTCAAGGGCGCCATCGCCGTCGACGCCGACATCTACCACCTGCACGACCCCGAGCTGCTGCCGGTGGCTGCGGCGCTGAAGGCCCGGGGGGCCTGCGTCGTCTTCGACGCCCACGAGGACCTGCCGAAGCAGGTGATGGGCAAGCACTACATCCCCGAGGCCCTGCGCGGCGTGCTGTCGACGGGCGTGCGGGCCTTCGAGTGGTCCATCTGTCGCTCGCTCGACGCCATCGTGACGGCGACGCCGGTGATCCGCGACAAGTTCCTCGCCGACAACCCCGTCACCGTCGACATCAACAACTTCCCGTGGATGGGCGAGCTCGACGCCGGCCCCGACGTCGGCTGGTCGCAGAAGCGGGCCGAGGTCTGTTTCATCGGCGGCATGACCTCCATCCGCGGCGTGAAGGAACTCGTGCAGGCGATGGCGCTGTCGACGTCGTCGGCGACGCTGGTGCTGGGCGGCACCTTCCAGGAGCCGGGCCTCGAGGCGGCGCTGCAGGCCGAACCGGGGTGGGCCCGCACGCGGGCGGCCGGTCAGCTCGGGCGGGCGCAGGTGCGCGAGGTGCTCTCCCACGCGATGGCGGGCCTCGTCACCTTCCTGCCGCTGCCCAACCACGTCGACGCGCAGCCCAACAAGATGTTCGAGTACATGAGCGCGGGGCTGCCGGTGATCGCGTCGCATTTCCCGCTGTGGCGCGAGATCATCGAGAGCAACGACTGCGGCCTGTGCGTCGACCCGCAGAAGCCCGCCGAGATCGCCGCCGCCATCGACCGCCTCATCACCGACCCGGCCCTCGCCCGTCGCCTCGGCGACAACGGCCGCGCCGCCGTGCGCTCCACCTACAACTGGGAGGCCGAGCAGGACAAGCTGATCGGCCTCTACGACCGACTGCCGGCGCGCCGCCTGCGCCGCTCGTCCTGACGACGACGTGACCTGCCGAGGATCCCCATGAAGGTGCTCACCATCGTTGGCGCGCGGCCCCAGCTCATCAAGGCCAGCGTTGTCTCCCATGCCCTGAAGGCCGCCGGGCTACACGAGGTCCTCGTCCACACCGGGCAGCACTTCGACGCCAACATGTCCGACGTCTTCTTCGACGAGCTCGGCATGGCGCCCCCGGCCCACCACCTCGGCATCGCCGGCGGCGGCCACGGCGACATGACGGGGCGCATGCTCATCGCCATCGAGCGGGTGCTGCTCGAGGAGAAGCCCGACGTCGTGCTCGTCTACGGCGACACCAACTCGACGCTCGCCGGCGCCCTCGCCGCCGTGAAGCTCCACATCCCGGTCGCCCACGTCGAGGCCGGGCTGCGCTCGTTCAACATGGCGATGCCCGAGGAGGTCAACCGCATCCTCACCGATCGGGTGTCGACGTGGCTGTTTGCGCCCACGCGCGAGGCCGTCGCCCACCTCGGCCGTGAGGGCGTCGCCGCCGGCCGCGTCTTCCTCGTCGGCGACGTGATGTACGACGTCGCCATCGCCCACGGTCGGCGCGCCCTGCAGCTCGGCCGCGGCGTGCTCGACACGGCCGGCCTCGCCGACAAGGGCTTCGTCCTCGTCACCGCCCACCGCGCCGAGAACACCGACGACCCCGCACGCCTCTCGGCCATCGTCGACGGGCTCCTCGAGGTGGCGCAGACGACGCCGGTGGTGTGGCCGCTGCACCCGCGCACCCGCGGCGTCCTTGAGCGCATGGGCCGCCTCGCCGAGGTGACGTCGTTGTGCACGCTGCTGCCGCCGCAGGGCTACCTCGACATGGTGCGCCTCGAGACGGCCGCCGCCGTCATCGCCACCGACTCCGGCGGCGTGCAGAAGGAGGCCTTCTTCCACGGCGTCCCCTGCGTGACGCTGCGCGACGAGACGGAGTGGACCGAGCTCGTCGACAGCGGCTGGAACCGCCTCGTGCCGCCGACGTCGGCGCGGGCCGTCGCCGACGGCGTGCGCGCGGCGATGGGCACGCGGGGGCAGACCGTGCAGCCCTACGGCGACGGCCACGCTGCCCGCGCCATCGTCGACGTCCTCGCCCGGGGCCAGCCTCGTGTCTGAGCGGCGCGGCCCGGTCGTCTTCGTCGTCGCCGACCTGCTCTCGGGGGAGAACGCGCTGTCGGTGCGGGGCCAGGCCATCGCCCGCGCCCTCGGCCGTGGCCTCGACGGCGGCGTCGTCGTCGTCTGCGGCGCCCACGAGAAGCGCTTCGCCGCCGACGGCGTCGTCGTCGAGATGCTCGGCCGGCGTCTCGTGAAGAACGACCGACCCTTCAGGGAGCGCATCGCTGGTGAGCTCGCCCTCGGCGCCGAGATGGCCGCGACGCTCCGGCGCCTGAAGCCCGCGCACGTCGTGCTGACGACGCCGCCGTTTCTCACCGCCACCGTCGTATGGAGCGCCGTGACGGCGCTCGGCATCCCCTACACCCTCGACGTCCGCGACCTCTACCCCGAGGTCTACGCCCGTGCCGGCCTGATGCCGGAGGGTGGTCGTCGCTACCGCGCGATCCTCGCGCTGGCGAAGCGCATGTATGCGGGCGCCGCCGTACTCTCGACGGTGACGCCGGACCTGCAGGACTACCTCGCGTCGCTGCTGCCGGGTCGGCAGGTCGAGCTGGTGATGAACGGCTACGCCGAGGCGAGCTTCCACCCACGCGCCGACGTCGACGCCGACAACGCCGTCGGTGGTGACCGCGGCCCGATCGTCATCGTGAGCCACGGCAACTTCGGCGAGCTCTTCGACCTCGACGTCTTTGCCACCATCGCGCGCCGCCTCGCCGAGCGCGTCGCCGTCGACTACCGCATCCGCATCATCGGCTTTGGCAAGAAGCTCGAGGCCCTCAAGGCCCTCGCGCTGCCCCACGTCGAGGTCATGGGCCCGCGCGACAACGCCGAGATCGGCGCGCTGCTGCGCGAGGCCCACATCGGGCTCTCGGTCCACAAGCACTACGACGACGCCGGCCGCGCGTTTCCCGTGAAGGTCTTCGAGTTCCTCGGCAGCGGCCTGCCCACCGTCGTCATCCCGCGCAACGAAGGCGGCCGCGCCGTCGTCGCCCGCGGCTTCGGCGGCAGCTTCGAGGCCGGTGAGGTCGACGACGCGATCGCGCTGCTGCAACGGCTCATCGAGGACGGTGCGGCGCGCGCGACGGTGGCGGCGGCCGTGCGACGAGGCCGGGCCGAGTTCTCCCTCGACACCCAGGTGGCCCGCCTGGCCCACGCCATTCGGACCGCCCTGCGGGCGTCCGCCGGGGCGTGACCGCGACCACGGTGGTCCGTTCCGCGCGGACAGATCCCTTCAGTCCCGGTGGAACGGCCCGATAGAGCCGTGGGGGTCGGCATTCCCGGCTGGGCACCGAGATGTCGTATCACCTTGAAAATACAGCTGAATTTCTCGACTCCCGGGTACACAGGGGCCCGGTGGCCCACGTCGACGAGGGGCAGACCGCGACACGGATGTCATGGCTGTTCCACGTCGACGCAGCGAGATGGACAGCACAGTCCGGGTTGTTGCGTCGCCGCGATCTCACGGCAGACTTGACGCATTGCATGACCGGTCGGGCATCCCGCCCGGTCCCTTGGTTGGAATGACATGGTCCGCCGCTGCGGCGTCGGACGATCGGAGCGGCCATGACAGCATTCGAGCTACAGGTCCTTGAGGCAGGCCCCACCTTCCTCACGAACGGGCGACGGGGTGCGTCATGCTGACGTTCCTGATCGCGTTCCTGCTCGCGATGAGCGTCGCCGCCGTGCTGACGCCGACGGTCGCGTGGGCAGCGCACCGCTTCGGTCTCCTCGACCAGCCCGACTTCGCCCGCAAGGTCCACGTCCGCGCCATCCCGCGCCTCGGCGGCATCGCCGTCGTGCTCGGCATGCTCGCGCCCATCCTCGCGCTGACCCTGCACGAGAACCGCATCGCCGCCGCCCTGTTCGACACCACACGCCTCGTGCTTGCCTTCGTCGTCGGCGCCGCCGGCATCGTCGGCCTCGGCATCTATGACGACCTCAAGGGTGCCCGGGCCCGCCTCAAGTTCGTCGTGCAGATCGCGGTCGCCGTCGTCATGTGGCTCGCCGGCTTCCGCATCGAGGCCATCGGTGGCTCGCTCGGCCTCGCCGTCGACGTCGGCCTGCTGTCGCTGCCGCTCACGGTGTTCTGGTTCGTCGGCGTCATCAACGCCGTGAACCTCATCGACGGCCTCGACGGCCTCGCCGCCGGCATCGCCCTCATCGCCGCCACCGCCCTCTTCGGCGTGGCGCTGCTGTCGGGGCAGGTGCTGCTCGCCCTCTTCATGGCCGCCCTCGGCGGCTCACTCGTGGGCTTCCTGTTCTTCAACTTCAACCCGGCACGCATCTTCCTCGGCGACAGCGGCAGCCTCTTTCTCGGCTACGTGCTGGCGACGACGTCGCTGTGGACCCACCACAAGGCCGCGACCGCCACCGTCATCACGGCCCTGCCCCTCTTCGTCGTCGCCGTGCCGCTGCTCGACACGACCCTCTGCATCATCCGCCGCGTGTCGCGCGGGCAGAGCCCTTTTTCGCCGGACCGCGAGCACCTGCACCACCGCCTGATGGCCCTGGGCCTCTCGCACCGGGGCGCCGTGCTCACCCTCTACGGGGTCGCTGGCATCTTCGCCCTCGCCGGCGTGAGCCTGCTGTCGGGCGACGTCGTGCGCACCACGGTGGCGGTGAGCGCCGCCCTCGTCGCCGGCGCCGTCCTCGTCGCCCGTGTCGGCCTCTTTGGCGACCAGCCCCGCGAGGCCCGCGCCCTCGTCGACCTCGCCGACGAGAAGGCCCGCCTCGTCCAGCAGGCGCCGACGATCGACGCCGCCTGGCGTGAGGTCGAGGAGGCCCTGCCGGCCCTTGGCTGCGCCGAGGCCGAGCTCGTCGTGCCGCTGGGCCCCGCGCGCGAGGCCCGCGTGCTGCGCTGGCGCCGCTCGGCGTCGGCCATCGTCGACACCGACGACCACGCCATCGTCGTGCGCAGCCGTCGCCAGCCGCGCCGCCTCGGGCCCCTCACGGCCCGCTGGGGTGAGCACCAGTCGGCGCCGACCCGTGCCGCCCAGCGTCGGGCCCTCAAGCGCCTGCACCGCGCGCTGCGCGCGGTCTCGCAGCGCACCGCCGGCACCGCCAGCGCCGGCGTCGGCTCGCCGGAGCTCGGCCGCGGCCAGATCCTCGACAACGCCGAGTAGCGCGGGTCAGGCTGGCCGCGTGCTGCGCCCTGCGTCCCTGCTGCCTGCCCTCGTCGTCTGCGCGGTCCTCGGCGCTGCGGTGTCGGCGCAGGCGCAGCGGATCGGGGATCCCAACGACGTCCTCTACACCGACCTCGAGGTCTTCGAGGCCCGCGGCCTGACGGGCCCGCTGCCGCCTTTGCAGCCCCTGCCCCTGCCCCTCGTCATGGCGCTGCTCGAGCGCGTGCGCGAGCACGACGACGCCACCGACGCCGAGGCCGAGCGCGCCGCCTTCCTGCTCGCCCGCCTGCGCGATGACCTGCCCCACCTCGCCGTCGACGGCGAGCTGCGTACCGACGCGCTGGCGACGTCGGGCGGGCCCTACGGCCTCGTCGCCGTCGACCCCGACTGGCAGTTCCGGGTCACCGACTGGCTGTCGCTGCATTCGCAGGTCCGCGTCTCGCTGGTGGCGCTCGAGGACGGGCTGTTCCTGCCAGCCGCCGTCGGCAACCCCGAAGACTTCATCGCCGACAACACCGACGTCGACGCCTTCGGCCGCACCCTCGAGCTGCGCCAGATCTCGTATGGCGGCCTCGCCGCCGGCGTCGTCGACGACGAGGGCGCCCTGTTCTTCCAGGCGAACCTCACGCGGCACCGCTTCGGGCCGTTCTTTCGCAACGGCATCGTCCTTGGGCCGCAGGCGCCGGTAGCGGGCGAGTTCTCGCTGCTCATGCAGCGGGACTTCTTCACCGCCCACATCGCGCTCCTCGAGCTGCAGGCCACCGACGACGCCGGCCTCGGCCGCCGCAGCGGCAAGCACCACTTCTTCCACGGCCTCGACCTGCACCCGGCGCCGTGGCTCGACGTCGGCGTCTTCGAGACGGTCATCACCGGTCGCCTCGAGCTCCTCTATCTGCTGCCGGCCTCGGCGTACTTCCACAGCCAGGGCCTCGGCGGCTTCGCCGACAACTCCCTCGTGGGCCTCACCGGTCGGCTGCGCCCGCTGCCCGGCCTCGAGCTCAGGGGCGTGTTCTACGCCGACGACTTCCAGTTCAACGACACCATCCGCGGCGTCCTCGACACGAAGTACAAGTTCGCCGCCCAGCTCGGTGCGTCGTGGGCGCCGGTGAGCACCCTCCCCGACGTGCCCCCCCTCGAGGTGCTGCGGCTCGTGACGCTCGATTACACGGCGATCATGCCCTACACGTTCTCGCACCTGAACCTGCCGCGCGACGGCGTCGTCGACCCCTTCAACGTCGGCAACGCCACCAACGGCGGCCAGCCCATCGGCGCGGCCCTCGACCCCAACAGCGACCGCCTCGAGGCCCGGGCCCTGTGGCGCGTCGCCGACCACGACGAGGGCCTCATCCTCGACGTCGAGACCCGCGGCGCGCTCATCCGTCATGGCAACGCCTCGGCCGGCATCATCGACGGCGCCGACGGCAGCATCTTCGACCCCGGCTACATCGGCACGACACCGACGTTCCAGCCGCCCTTCGAGGACCCGACCGGCCAGCCCTATACGCGTTTCCTCACCCAGGACGTCATCGAGACGACGACGCAGCTGGGCGCCGCGCTGCGCCTGACGCTGGATACCGGCACCACCGACGCCCGGTGGGACCGCGGCCTCGGCAGCCTGACCCTCGGTCTCGACGCCACCTGGCAATGGCAGGGCAACGCCGACCTCGTCGCCGGGGAGCAGCGCCAGGGCCTCTTTCTCGGCGGCACCCTCGCGTACCACTGGTGACCGCTCCGGCGCCGCCGCGCGCGCGGCCCGACCGGGTCGCTGGTGCGCCGGCGGCGACCCGTGCGATACCGGGATCGCGAGGGGTCGCATGATCGTCGTCGGAGAGACCGGCCTTATCCGGTGGAGCTGTGTGCGGGGCGACCTCGGCCCGGACGACATCGACGCCTTCGTCGGTCACCTCCGGGGAACGCGCTCGCGGCCCGGGCTCATCATGTTCGACATCACCCACGACATCTCGCCGCCGACGGCACCGGAGCGACGCGACATCGCCGATGCCGTGCGCGACACCCTCGCCAGCACCAGCGGGATCGCGGGCCATGTCGTTGTCAGCAACTCCGCCGTCGCCCGCGGCGTCCTCACCGCCATCAACTGGATGGTGAAGACGCCGTTTCCCGAGCACGTCGCGTCGTCCCCGACCGCCGGCCTTGTCTGGGCGAAGCAGCAGAGCCCCGAGCTCGACGTCGACGCCTTCCAGGAGGCCGTCGCCCACGAGGTCCCCTGGTACGCCGCCCTCCGCTGGTGATCGGCTGCACACCCGGCGGCGGCGCCCCTCGCCTACCGTGCGGCCATGCGTCCGGGACCCATCGCCGTCGCCGCCTTCATCTTCGTTGTCGTCACCGGCATCACTGCGGTCTGGCGTGCCCGCGCGGTGGGAATCGCCCTGAGCGAAGCGCCGGCGGCCGAGCCACTGCCGTTTTCGGTCGTCGAGCTGCGGACCACCCGAATCGAACAGGCCTGGCGGGCCTGCAAGGTCCTCGCGGAGCTCGCCCCGATCGAGCCCTCCGACATTGCCGACGGCGTGATGCGCATCGAGGTCGACCTGCCCCTCGCCGGTCTGCGCGAGGCGCTGGCGTCATCGACGCTCGTGACGACGGCGGGGGAGCGCTTCGTTGTCGACGAGGAGCTACCGCGGACGGGGACGCTGCGGGTCCACCTCCAGCGCTGAGGGCACAGACGACGCCACCGCGCTGGCGGTGGCGTCCATCGTCGGGGTCGCGATGCATCAGCGGCGGCGACGACGCAGCAGGCCCAGCAGCAGGAGCGCGAAGGCGGCCTGGCGCGGGTGGCCGCCGGCGCTGCAGCCACCGCTCGCCGAGATGGGCCCGGCGCCGCCGAGGTCGCCACCGTCGATGAGGTCGTCACCGCCGATGGGCGCGGGGGCCGCGGGATCCTCGAGGGGATCGGTGGCCTCGCCGCCCACGATCGGGTCATCGAAGTTGCCGTCGACGAAGCTGTCGGTCTCGACGTCGGCGGACTGGGTCGTGGCGGCGGCGCCGCAACGGATCGTGAGGCGGTAGGGGCCGGCGTGGGCGATGCCGTTTTGCGTGTCGGTGTAGGGGTTCACGAGGATCTTGAAGGGCCGGCCGGAGGCGGTGCCGCTCAGGCGCTCGACACCGGTGTTGCTCTCGGAGCGGGCGAGGATCGTGCGGCCGTCGTCGGAGACGATGTACAGGTCGAGGTCGGGGGCGCCGCCGTCGATGTCGATGGCGATGCGCTGGTTGGCGGGCGGCGTGAAGGAGAACCAGTCCTGGTCACCGGCGGCGGCGACAAGCCGGCTCTCGTTGACGCCGCAGGCGGCGGCGGTGGCGGTGGCGGCGGTGTCGTTCTCCTCCCACTGGTCGTCGCCGGCCGGCGGCTGCGTCGTCGACGGCGGCGGGGTCGTCGTCGGCGTGCTACCGAGGCTTGCGAGGGCGGCGCCGATGCGGATGGCGGGGATACCCTGGCAGTTGGTGCAGGAGGCGCCCGTCGAGCGCAGCAGATCGACGATGGCGGCGCGGCCCATCGACGGCGCGGCGGCCTGGATGAGGCTGATGGCGCCCGCGACGTGGGGCGAGGCCATCGAGGTGCCCTGCTGGCTGCCAAACGAGGTGCCGAGCGTCGACAGCACGCCGCCGCCGCGGATGGAGAGGTCGCCGCCGGGGGCCATGACCGTGAGGTTGGCGCCGAAGGAGCTGTAGCGGGTGCGGGCGTTGGTGGGGCCGACGGCGCCGACGGAGACGGTGCCGCGGCAGTTGGCGGGCGAGCCCACCGCGCCGCCGTCGTTGCCGGCGGCGATCACCATGATGGTGCCGGCGTTGTTCACGAAGTCGACGGTCTGCTGCTCGAAGGACGAGCACGTGCCGGCGCTGCCGAGGCTCAGGTTCATCACCGAGACCTTGTTGGCGCCGACGTCGGGGACGCCGTTGATGCGCGCGCCGGCCATCCAGGCCGCGGCCTCCATGATGTCGACGTTGGAGCCGCCGCAGCGGCCGAGCGCGCGGGCGATGACGAGGCCGGCGTTCCAGTTGAGGCCGGCGATGCCCTGGCCGTTGTCGGTGGCGGCGCCGATGGTGCCGGCGACGTGGGTGCCGTGGAAGGAGTTGCCGCCGCCGCCGCAGGCGTCACCGGCGTCGTTGAAGTCGGCGTCGCGGCCGTTGCCGTCGTTGGCGGTGTTGCTCGACGAGATGAAGTCGAAGCCACCGGCGACGCGGCCGGCGAACTCGGGGTGGCTGCGCACGAGGCCGGTGTCGATGACGCCGACGCGCTGCGACGACGTGCCGATGGTGCGGTCCCAGGCCTGCTTGGCCCCGATCTGGTCGAGGTGCCACATCTGGTTGAGCATCGGGTCGTTCGGCGTGCGCAGGGGCTTCATCCAGCGCTCCTCCGACACGACGTCGACGTCCTTGTCGGCGGCGAGGCGGGCGATCAGGCGCCGCGTCTTCTTGGCGTCCGGCAGGGCGTCGACGCTGCCGGCGTCGCGGATGTCGACGAGGGCCCAGCCCCACAGGGTCGCCCGCACGAACGAGAGCTGCAGGCCGGTGCGCTCGCCGATGACGGCGAGGGCCGCGGCGTCGTCGCTGCCGGCCTTGGTGAAGTGCAGCAGGCTCGCGTCGTCGACGCCCTTCACCTTCACGAGCACGCGGCCGGGGACGAGATCGAGGGTCCCCTCGCTGTCGATCACGGCCTGGAACGGGTCGTTCACATCGGCGGCGACGGCGGCGGTGGCGTGGGCGGCGAACACGAGGGCGGTGAGTGCGAGTCGCATCTGGACCTCCATCCCTGCACATCACCCTACGGAGGCTCAGCAGATCCCGCGCTTCGTCATCGGGCGGGGGTCGATCATCCGATCCCCGGATCCGCACCCTTGGGCGCGCGCCGTCGATACTGCCGTCGGCCTGCAGGTACGACATCGACCTACAGGCCTGCGACAGCGACGGTGACGACGACCGACGACGCCACCCACGGCCGATCCGGTGTCTTGTGGTGTCCTGGCGCGGATGTCCGATGCCCGGGGCCCGGCCGCTGCCGATGCTTCGGTCATGCACCGCCACCGGCCCGCCCCACGCCCCCTCACCACCCTCGTGGCCCTCATCGCCCTCGTCGCCAGCGGCTGCACGACCGGTCTCGACGGCGAAGACGACGCCCTGGCGGTGTCGCCCGCCGATCCGGCCGAGGTCGCCCTGCGCGAGAACGACGACCCGGACTGGCTCGTCGTGTGGACGAACAACATCGAGAACATGCTCTACGACTGGAAGGACCTCGTGCACGAGATGGAGGTCGACGAGCGGGCCCCGGATCTCTTCCTCGTGCAGCAGCTCAGCGGGCAGCAGGAGCTCGATCGCCTCGTGGCCTTCATGGAGCGGCGCCTCGGCGTCGACTACACCGGCGTCGTCGCCCAGCCAGACCCGACCCACGATCGCTTCGGCGCCCAGGTGCTGCCGCGCCCCGGGGTGACGACGGGGATCGTGTTTCGCACCGCCCGCTTCGAGGCGCGCACGCAGGACGGCTGGTTCCCCTTCGGCACCGGCTTCGACGGACAGGCGCAGCGCTGCGACCGCCGCACGACGAACTCGGGCTACGAGACGCTGCGCCTGCGGCTGCACGACCGGATCGCCGACAAAGACGTCGTCGCCGTCAGCCTGCGCCACTGGACCTGGCACCCGTGCTCGACGAAGAACCTGCAGGACATCGTCGACGGCAGCGTCGATGACAGCGATGACGGCGACGCCCGCAACCGCCACGCCGGCTTCGGCCAGCGCGCCGCCCTGCACCTCATCGGCGGCGACTTCAACGACCGCGTCGACGGCCAGGGCGGCGGCCTCGCCTGCTGGTACCGGATGATGAACCGCGACGTCCCCGCCGGCCGCTGCTCGACGACGCGCGACCTCGGCTTCACCGACCCGCTGTGGCAGGCCTGCGACGGCGACGTCGCCTGCGTGCAGCGCCGCGGCGGCATCGACTGGCTCTTTGCCCGTCGGAGCGACGGCGCTCCCGTCCGCACGCGCCACTTCGACATCGTGTCGTGGGGCGACGCCGAGGCGGCCAGCGTGGCCGCCACCGGTGGGGATGGGCCATCCAACACCCGGGCCCGGCAGGGCTACGACGACGTCGGTGACCGGTACTCCGGGCATCGTGCCCGGAAGGCGTGGATCTCGTATCGGTGAGTGTGTCTTTCTCGACGACGTTCACCTCCGCTTTGCTTTCGCCTTCGCGGTGTCATCGTTGACGACGACGTTCACCTGCGGTGGGCCTTGCCTCCGGCGGCTCGGCTCCGCTCGCTTTCGCCTTCGCGCAAAGCGGTGTCACCGTTGACGACGACGTTCACCTGCGGTGGGCCTTGCCTCCGGCGGCTCAGGGGGAGGTCTGGCCACCTCCCCCTGAGAACCCCCGGGCCTTCTGACGAGCACGCAGCGTGTCCTGCACATTTTTCGGTTCGGCGGCGCGGGTCTGATCCCGTCGGCGGGTCGTGTCCTGCCGCCGAGGGCGAAAAATGGCCTCATGGGCGCTCGTCGCGCGTGCAGCGCTCGTGTCGATGTGGCGTGTGGAGCGACGGCTTCGCTTCCGCTTCGCCGTCGCACGTGACGGCTGCCGCACCTCGACATCGATGGTGCTGTCCCACGTGACGGCTGCCGCACCTCGACATCGATGGTGCTGTCCCACGTGACGGCTGCCGCACCTCGACATCGATGGTGCTGTCCCACGTGACGGCGTACGGCGTGCGGAGCAACGGCCGCACCTCGACAACACCCCTCACACAGAGGCGCGGCAGCCGTCGCGTGCATCGACGAGCGGAAGCGAGGAGATGCCTGCACGCCTCATCGACACGGGCCTCACGAGCGCGACGAACCCCGAAGCCGCGCACTTTTCGCCCTCGGCGGCAGGACACGACCAGCCGTCGCTGCCCGCTCCGCGCCGCCGAACCGAAAAGTGTGCATGCGGGCGTCGAACTCCGCCTGAGGCCCGGGGGTTCTCAGGGGGAGGTGGCCAGACCTCCCCCTGAGCCGCCGGAGGCAAGGCCCACCGCAGGTGAACGTCGTCCTCGAGAAACACCCTGCTTCGCGGGAAGGCGAAAGCAGCAGGAACACGAGGCAATGGCAAAGAAGGCGAAGGCGAAGAAGACGAAGGCAAAGAAGGAAAAGCCCGGATGATCCAGATCACGACCGCCACACCCGCCGTGCAGGCTGCATCGTATGGCCACAGTCCCCATGTTGGAGGCCAGATGTCCCGCCCGACCCCCCTGACCCGCCTGCTGCGCCACGTCGTCGGCCTCGCCCTGGCGACGACCGGCCTCTTTGCCTGCCGCTCGCCGGCGGAGCCGACCACCTCGATGGAGCACCCCGTGATCAAGGACGACCGCGTCTACCGCCGCCCCGACGACGCCACGCTGCGAAAGACCCTCACGCCGCTCGCCTTCCGCGTCGCCCGCGAAGACGCCACCGAGCCGCCGTTTCGCAACGCCTTCTGGGACAACCACGACGACGGCCTCTACGTCGACGTCACGAGCGGTGAGCCGCTGTTCTCGTCGCGGGACAAGTTCGACTCCGGCACCGGCTGGCCGAGCTTCGTGCGGCCCATCGATCCGGCCCGCGTCGTCGAGAAGACCGACCGCAGCCACGGGATGGTCCGCGTCGAGGTCCGCAGCAGGGCGGGTGACATCCACCTCGGCCACGTCTTCGACGACGGCCCGCGCCCGACGGGCCTGCGCTACTGCATCAACTCGGCGTCGCTGCGCTTCATCCCGGTGAAGGACCTGGAAAAGGAAGGCTACGGCGCGTACCTGCCCCGCTTCGGCGGGGTCGCCACGAAGGTCGACGACCTCGGCGCCGCCCAGTGCAACGTCGACGGCACCGGCGGCTGCAGCACGTCCTTCGAGACCATCGTCCTGCCGCCGGGCGCCAACGTCGCCGCCCTGCAGGCGAAGCCCGGTGTCGTCGAGGTGAAGAAGACGGCGGCCGGCGTCGAGGTGGTCTTCGATCCGACGCAGACGAGCGCGGCCGCCCTGCGCTGACGACGTCGGCCCCGGCGCGCGACGCAGAACGCGACCGCGGCGACGACATCGGGCATGATGCCGCCGGATGTCCCTGCAGCCCGGCGACACGGTGGACCACTTCCAGGTCGTGCGCCTCCTTGGTCAGGGGGGCGCTGGCGACGTGTGGCTCGCGCGCGACCAGGTGCTGGGCCGCAAGGTCGCCCTCAAGATGCTGCGGACCACCGCCGAGGGCACCGCCCTCAACGACCTGCTCGACGAGGCGCGGGCGACGGCGACGGTGGTGCATCCCCACGTCGTCACCGTCTACGCCGTCGGCAGCATCGCCGGTGCGCCGTACCTGGCCCTCGAGTTCGTCGATGGCGTGACGCTGCGGCAGCGCCTCGCCGAGCGGCCCACGTCGACGCCGGAGGCCCTGCGCTACGCGCGCGACATCGCCAGCGCCGTCGCCTGCGCCCACGAGCACGGCGTGCTGCACCTCGACCTCAAGCCCGACAACGTGCTGCTCGGCAGCGACGGGCGGCTGCGCGTCGTCGACTTCGGCCTCGCCCGGCTGCGCCACCCCGGCGCCGACGACGACCGCGCCGGCACCTCGATCGCGGGGACGCCGGGCTGGATGGCGCCGGAGCTGTGGCGGGGCGAGATGCCGACAGAGGCCGCCGACGCCTGGGCCCTGGGCGTCGTGCTCTGCGAGCTGCTCACGCAGCGACTGCCGTTTCCGCAGGCGCGGGTGTCGGAGCTCGTGCAGGCGCTGCTGTCGCCGCAGGAGACGCCGCTGCCGCCGCTGCCGGCCGACGTCTCGGGTGATGTGCGGGGGCTGCTCGCGCGGCTGCTGCACAAGGACCCCGCCCGCCGTCCGGCCCTCGGCGACGTCGTCCCCGTCCTCGAGGCGGCCCTCGTGCGGCCCGCTGGCGCCGTCGACGAGAACCCGTTTCGCGGTCTCGACGCCTTTCGCGAGGTCGACGCCGCCCGCTTCTTCGGCCGTGAGGCCGAGATCGAGAGCTTCGTCACCCAGCTCGCCGCCACGCCCTTCCTGCCCGTCGTCGGTCACTCGGGCGCGGGCAAGAGCTCCTTCGTGCAGGCCGGCGTGATCCCGCGCCTGCGGGAGGGCGAGCCGTGGATCGTCGTCGAGCTGCGCCCGGGGGCCCGCCCGTTTCTGTCCCTCGCGCGGGCCCTGCAGAAGGCCCGCAGCCGCCTCGCGCCGACGTCGCCGTCGCAGGAGCACCCGCCCATTCTCGCCACCCTCGACGACATCGACGTCACCGAGACCGGCTCGGAGGCGACGTCGCGGACCTTCGTGAGCGATCCCGAGCGCACCGAGCCGGTGCGGGCCCTCGCCACGACGCTGGCCAAGGCCCCCGAGCGGCTCTACCTCGAGCTCGCGAGCCTCGCCCGCGACGGCGCGGCGAAGGTGCTGCTCTTCGTCGACCAGCTCGAGGAGGCCGAGACCCTCTCCAGCGACGAGCGCACGACGCAGGCCTTCCTGCACGCCCTCGCCGCCGCCGCCGACGACGCCGCCGAGCCGGTCCGCGTCGTCGTCACGCTGCGCGATGACTTCCTCGGGCGGCTCGCCGCCGTCGAGGCGCTGCGCGGCGCCTTCGGGCGGGTGACGGTGCTGCGGCGGCCGTCGCTGTCGGCGCTCGTGGAGTCCATCATCAGCCCGCTCGTGCACACAGGCGTCGCCTTCGACGACGGCAGCCTGCCGCTCGAGATGGCCCGCGCCGTCGAGCATGAGCCGGCCGCCCTGCCCCTGCTCTCGTTCACCTGCGCGGCCTTGTGGGAACAGCGCGACGTCGAGAAGGGGCGCCTGCTCCGCGCCGTCTACACCCGCCTCGGCGGGGTGGTGGGCGCCCTCGCCACCCACGCCGATGCCGTGCTTGATGGCCTGTCGCCGTCGCAGCAGCGGCAGGCCCGCTCGCTGCTGCTCGGGCTCGTGACCGCCGAGCGCACGCGTCGACGTCGGAGCCGCCGCGAGCTGCTGGCGGCGGCCGAGCCCGGCACGGCGGCGGTGCTCGATCGCCTTGTCGGCGCCCGGCTGCTCACCGCCGAGCGGGGCCAGCGCGACGACGACAGCGAGATCGAGCTGGCCCACGAGGCGCTGGTGCGGACATGGGGACGGCTCGCCCGCTTCCTCGACGAGGAGCGCGAGCAGCTCGACTTCGCCGCCGAGCTGCAGCAGGTCGCCGACGTCTGGTCGCGGCGCGGTCGTCGCACCTCGGAGGTGTGGACGGGGGCCGCCCTGCAGGACGCCCTCGCCCGCGTCGAGCGGGGCGCGGTGCCACTGCCCGAGACCGCCCGGGTCTTCCTCGACGAGGGACGCCGCGAGAACCGTCGTCGGGCCCGCCAGCGCAGCGCCGCCGTCGTCGCCCTCATCGCCCTGCTCGTCGTCGTCGCCGGTGTGCTCTTCGTGGCCCGTGGCCGCGCCGTCGACGCCGCGAAGGAGGCGCGGATGGCCCGCGCCGTGGCCGAGCGCGAGGCCGCCGAGGCGGCGTTGTCCCGTGGCGACGTCTGGAGCGCCCGCGCCAAGGTGCGCACCTCACTGGAACTCGACGACAGCCGCGAGGCCCGCGCGGTGTGGCGACGCATCGAGAACAACGCCCTGCTGTTCTCGACGCGGTTGTCGGGCGCCATCGTCGACGGCGTCTTCGCCGACGACGGCGCACTCATCACGGCCCACATCGATGACCGCGCCTTCCTCTTCGATCGCAGCACCTTCTCGCCCCGGGACTTCGCCATCTTCCGGGACAGCCGCAGCTCACTGAGCACCGTGGCGGTACTCGGTGATCGCGCCCTGTTCGGCATGCGCGATGATGGCCGGCTCGCCCTCGTCGACCTCAAGGCGGGACGGGTGTTGCGCGTGCTCGAGGTCCACGATGGTGGCAGCCTCGCCATCGCCACCGATCGCACGCGGAAACGCTTCCTGTCGGCGGGGCGTGACGGTCTGCTGCGTGCCATCAGCGTCGACGGCGAGCTGGGTGACACCCTCGCGAGCCACAACGGCGGCATCGAGCGGGTCGTCATCACCGACGACGGCGCGACCGCCTTCGCGGTCAGCTTCGACGACGCCATCCTCGAGGTCCCGCTCGATGGACGCGAGGCGCCACCGCCGCTGCCGACCGGCTTCGACGCCCGCGACATCGTCGCGCTCGCCGATGGCACCGCACTCGTCGGGACCTTCGACGGCCTGCTGCTGCATGTCGATCGCCAGCGACGGTTCACCGCCATCGGCAACGTCGGCGAGGTGGTGCGCCTCGCCACCGATGCCCGGCGACATCGGCTCGCCACCCGCACGGGCAACGGCGACGTGACGGTCTGGCGGCTGCACCTCGAGAACGAGCGCCGACGGGTGGTCCCCATCGCCTGGCTTGAGCCCGCAGGAGCAGGCGGCATCGGTGCGCTGGCCATGGACGACGCCGGCGAGCGACTGCTCACCACCACCCGCGATGGCGATGTGCGGGTGTGGCGTGTCGACGAGGCGACCCTCGCCCGTCGCACCGAGCCCGCGGCACCCTACAACGACATCGCCATCTCGGCCGATGGCGCGCTCGTCGGCGAGATCATTGAAGGTGGCGTCGTCGTCCGCGACAGCCGCAGCGGCGACGCTGTCACCTGGGTCCCCTTCGACGGCCGCATCCATGGCATCGCTCTCGACAACGTCGGTCGCATCCTCATCGGCGGCGCCGAGCGCATCGTCATCCATGATCCGCGCGGCCTGGAGCCGCGTCGGGTGTTGCGCATCGACGCCGCCTTCAACGGCGCGGTGTGGCTGCCCGACGGCGACCTCGTCTTCCTCACCCGCGACGCCGTCCACCTCGTGCCGGCGGGGGCAGCTGCGCCGGCGGCGTCCGTTCGGCTGCCCGAGCAGGCCATCAGTGTCGAACGAAGCCCCGATGGTCGCGCTCTCCTCGTCGGTGGTCGCGATGGGACGGCGTTCCTGCTCGCGCGCGATGGGCTTCGGGAGCTGCGTCGTTTTCGTGTCGCCGACACCTACAGCGTCACCGGCGTGGCGTTCTCACCCGACGGCGGTCGCCTCGCGCTGTCCACGTCGACGGTGTTGGAGGTGCGCAGCATCGACGGCGCGCTGGTGCGGCGGCTGCCGACCGATCGCATCGTGGGCGCCTGTACCGCGTTTCTTCCCGACGGGCGGGTGCTTGATGTGCGGAGCGATGGCGTTGTCGCTGTTGACGTCGACACCGGCACCGAGTCGCCGCGTTTCAACATACCGCCGACGGGCTCTTGCGCGGCGACCAGCACTGGTCGGCTCGCGATGCGCCTCGGCGATTATGTGCTTCCCTACGACATCGCCAGGGACGCCCCGCTGTGGTTCTCGCGGGCCGTGCTGCACGACCGCATCTCCACCCAGCGTGGTGGACCGCCCTGGCCGCCAGGCGACGCCATCGACATCATTGACGTCGACGATGGCGTCACCTTTCTCTGCACGGCCGAGATCGGCGGACGCTTCGCGATGCGCAGCCCCGACGGCGCCCGCGTGGTCACCGAGGCCATCGACGGGGAGGCCTGGCCGATGGTCGCCGCCGGCCTCGGTGGCTGCGTCTGGCAGCATGGCGACACCCTGGTCCGGCTCCGCGCCGATGGCGTGAAGGACGTCATAGCCAGAGACGTCGTCTCCTTCGGCGGCGGCGAGGGTGTCATCGTCGCCATCGGCGACGGCCGCGTGCGCCTGGTGCAGGCGGGAGGCGAGCGGGTCCTGCCCCTGGGAGAGGGCGTCGTCGACGGCACCGGCGTCCTCACGGTGGGGAATGGTCTGGTGGTCCATGCCCTGCCCTCGGGCGCGGTGGCCATCTGGACCGTCGCGACCGACGCGCCGCCGCGGATGGTGCGAGGCATCGCCGGTGACATCAGTGCGGTCCGCCCGCTCGGCGGCGGCCTCGTCGCGATCGGCACCAGTGGTGAGCGCCTCTACGTCGTCGACGAGGCCAGCGGTGTGGCGATCGTCGATGAGGTGGTGCGTGGAGCCGTCTTCGCGCTGCTCGAGCGACGCGACGGCGGTCGGCACATCCTCGAGGTGGGCACCAACCTCGGCGCCATCCACACCATCGACCTCAACGTCATCGTCGGCGAGCGCTGCGCTGTGCTGCGCGCCGTGTGGCAGGCAGCGCCGATCGCGTGGGAGCATGGCCGCATCGAACCCCGTCCCCCACCGCCCGACCATCCCTGCGCATCGGCGATGACACCCTGAGCGGTCCGGGCGTCACGCCCACGAAGCCGAAACAAGCGAGCACAAGCGAAGCGAGCGCAAGTAAAGCGAGCGCAAGCAAAGCGAGCGCAAGCAAAGCGAGCGCAAGCAAAGCGAGCGCAAGCAAAGCGAGCGCAAGCAAAGCGAGCGCAAGCAAAGCGAGCGCAAGCAAAGCGAGCGCAAGCAAA
>Ga0172373_10000084_pt1 | contig 129313 bp, 110 predicted proteins | sample Lak10m_2_FD_114546 | JGI IMG/M metagenome (GOLD analysis project Ga0172373, IMG submission 114546) | Freshwater microbial communities from Kabuno Bay, South-Kivu, Congo - kab_092012_10m | ecosystem: Environmental > Aquatic > Freshwater > Lake | place: Democratic Republic of the Congo...
CTTCGTCGTCTACATGAAGCGCCTTGAGCAGGGCCGGTTCCAGCTCCCGACCGTCGGCGCCGGCAAGGCGCACGTCGAGATGGAGCCGGCGCAGCTGGCCATGCTCCTCGACGGCATCGACCTCAACGCCAGACGTCCAGCTGTCGCTCGAACGGAAACGGGTAGGCGCTCCAGTCGCGGCAGCGCTCGTGCTCGCCACGCGGATACTGACCGGGGATGACCCACCAGCGCTCAGCGCCAAGCTCTTGCCCGCAGACGGCACACGCCTTGTCGCCTGCGCCAGTAACGGCCCGCGCGAGCCCAGCGCCGTCGGCGACGGCGCTCACCGCGCCGCCCTTCGAATTTTGACGCCGTCACCGTGATGACGCGGTCGGCGAGGGTGCCGGCGCGGACGGCGGCCATGAAGGTGTCGTGGTCCTGGATCTCCCGCAGGGTCATGCTGGCTCCGTCGGCGGGGCCCGCGTCATCGTCGACGACGAAGACCACCGCGCTGTCTTTTGTGGAGGGGGACTGTCAGCGCTCGCCGAGCTCGCGCTTCACGTCGACGCGGCCATCGCCCAGCAGGAGCGACAGGATGCGCCCCGAGGTCCGCACCACGCCCTCGAGGTGCTGCAGGCGCTCGCGCACGAACTCCTCCTCGGGGGTGAGCGACCGCTGGGCGCGCTCGGTCTTCACCAGCTCGACGGCCTCGGAGAAGGCGTCGACGGCGTCCTTGAGCTCCTGCTGCTCCCGACCGCCGAGGACCGAGCGGATGATCTTGCGCAGCTCGGGCTCCGCCTCGTAGAGGACCTTGCGCGAGCCCTTCTCGTAGACCTTGTGGACGGCGCCCCAGCGCATGAGCCCGTTGAGGCTCATCGACACGTTGGCGGCGCTGACGTCGAGCTGCTCGGCCAGCTCGGCCTGCGTCATCGGCCGCGCCGACAGGAACAGCAGGCAGAAGACGCGGCCCTGGGTCCGGGTGAAGCCCCAGAACTCGGCCATGCGCCCCATCGTCTCGATGCTCAGGTCCTGAGCACGGTCGAGGGGGCGTCCGCTGGCGGGGGCAGGGGCCTGTCGGCGAGCAGCCATAGGCGCGCACGGTCGGACGTTGCGTCGTCGGAGTCAACCCGCCGGCCCCGCCGTCCGCCCCGCCCACCCGGCGCCCGCCGGCCCGGGTTGCCGTCGCCGTCGCCGTGCTGAAGCACCCGCTCATGCCCGCGGTCACCGCCTACGCCCACACCAACATCGCCCTCGTGAAGTACTGGGGCAAGCGCGACGGGGCCTTCCCCGGCCTCAACCTGCCGGCGGTGGGCTCCCTCAGCCTCACCCTCGACCGCTTCGGCACCGAGACGACGGTCGAGACGTACGACGGCGACGTCGACACCTTCGTCCTCGGCGGCGTCGCCGTCACCGCGAAGGAGACGGCGAAGGTCCAGGCCTTCCTCGACAAGGTCCGCGTCGTCGCCGGCAGCCGCCAGAAGGCCCGCGTGACCTCGAGAAACGACGTCCCCACGGCGGCGGGCCTCGCGTCGTCGGCGTCCGCGTTTGCGGCCCTCGCCCTCGCGGCCTCGCGCGCCTACGGCCTCGTCCTCGACGACAAGGCCCTCTCCCGCCTCGCCCGCCAGGGCTCCGGCTCCGCGGCCCGCTCGCCCTTTGGCGGCTTTGTCGTCATGCACCGCGGCGAGCGCGATGACGGCGGCGACTGCTTCGCCGAGCCGGTCGCCGACGTCGCGCCGTCCCTCGACGTCCGCCTCGTCGTCGTCCGCTGCGGCGAGGGCCCCAAGGAGACGAAGTCCACCGAGGGCATGGACCACACGGCGAAGACGTCGCCGTACTTCCGGGCGTGGGTCGAGACCCACCCGCAGGACCTCGACGACGCGCTGCAGGCCCTGCGAATGGGCGACCTGCCGAAGCTCGGCGAGGTCATGGAGCACTCGACGCTGAAGATGCACGCGACGACGCTGGCGGCGCGTCCGGGCTTCTTCTACTTCATGCCGACGACGATCGCGGTGCTGCAGGCCGTCCGCGCGCTGCGCGCCCGGGGTACCGGCTGCTGGGCGACGATGGACGCCGGTCCCCACGTCAAGGTGCTGTGTGCGACGGCCGACGTCCCCGCCGTCGTCGACGCGCTGTCGGCGGTGACGGGCGTCCTCGGTGTCGACGTCGCTGCCCCCGGGCCGGCCGCGCGGGTGCTGTCGTGAGCCTCGCCGATCGCGTCCACGACGCCGCCACCGGCCCGACCTTCGTCGCCCGCGCTCCCGGCAAGCTCGTCGTCATGGGCGAGTACGCCGTGCTCATGGGCCACGCCGGCGTCGTCGCCGCCGTCGACGTCTACGCCACCGCCCGCCACACGCCGGCCCGCGGCCGCATCCGCCTCGACACCGGCGGCCTGCTGCAGGCCTGCATCGACGAGGCCGTCGACACCGGCGTCCTGCTGAAGGCCCCGAAGGGGGGCTGCGAGGTCGACACGTCGTCGTTCTCCGACGCCCAGGGCCGCAAGCTCGGCCTCGGCTCGTCCGCCGCCGCCGCCGTCGCCTTCCTGCGGGCGATCGCGCCCGACCTCGACGTCGACGGCCTCCACGCCGTCGCCCAGCGGGCCCACCGGCGCTTCCAGCACGGGCAGGGCTCCGGCATCGACATCGCCGCCTCCGTCTACGGCGGCCTCGTGCACTTCCGCCGCCACAGCGACGTCGCCGACGACGTCAGCGCGAGCCCCCTGACGCTGCGCCTCGACGACGCCGGCGTGAGCACCCTCGTCGTGTGGTCGGGCCGCAGCCAGGACACCCGCGCCTTCCTGCCGGCCGTCCAGCGCAGCCAGGAGACGTCGTCGGCGACGCCGGCGCTGCTCGCGATGGCGTCGGCCACCGGGGCCTTCCTGCAGGCGCTGTCGGCGCACGACGGGGCCGGCGTGCTCGGCGCCGTCGAGCAGGCCCACCAGGCCCTCGTCGACCTCGGCGCCGCCGCCGGCATCGACATCGTCTCTCCGCCCCACGCGGCCATCGCGGCCATCGCCCGTCGTCACGACGGCACCGCCAAGCCCTCGGGGGCCGGCGGCGGCGACGTCGCCCTTGCGATGTGCCCGCGGGCCGTGGTGCCGGCGCTGTCGGCGTCCCTCGAGGCGGCCGGCTACCCGGTCTTGCCGATCCGCCTGGGCGCCTCGGGCGCGATGGTGCAGCGGCAGCCCCCCGACCCCGACGCGTCCGACGTCTGACGACACCGACGACAACGACAGCGACGACAACGACGACGACTTGCAGCGTGCAGCAGGGAGAGGTTCGCGATGAAGGCAGTGGTCACCGGCGGCGGCGGATTTCTCGGCAAGGCCATCGTCAAGATGCTCGTCGGGCGCGGTGACGACGTCGTCGTTCTCGGCCGCTCGAAGTACCCCGACGTCGAAGCGATGGGCGCCACCTGCGTGCAGGGCGACGTCGCCGATCTCGCCGTGGTCAAGGACGTCGTCGAGGGGCGCGACGTCGTGTTTCATGTCGCCGCGAAGGCCGGCGTGTGGGGCGACCCGCGCGAGTACGAGGCCGCCAACATCGACGGCACCCAGAACGTCATCGATGCCTGCGTCGCGCGGAGTGTGCCGCGGCTTGTGCACACGTCGTCGCCGAGCGTCACCTTCGACGGCGGTGACGCCGCCGGCGCCGACGAGTCGCTGCCGTACCCGAAGGCGCACCTCTACCACTACGGTCGCACCAAGGCCGAGGCCGAGCGCCGCGTCCTCGCCGCCAACGCCACCGCCCACAAGAAGGGCCCGCAGGTGCTGCTGACGACGGCGCTGCGGCCCCACATCATCTACGGGCCCGGCGACCCGCACATCCTGCCGCGCATGATCGCCCGCCACCGCCAGGGCCGCCTGCGCATCGTCGGCGACGGCACCAACCAGATCGACATCACCTTCGTCGACAACGGCGCCCACGCCCACCTGCTCGCCGCCGACGCCCTCGGCCGTGACAACCCGAAGAACGCCGGCCGGGCCTACTTCATCTCCGACGGCCACCCCGTCGTGCCCTGGCAGTGGCTGAACCGCATCTTCTCCGAGCTCGGCCTGCCGCCGCTGACGAAGCGGGTGCCCTACGGCGTCGCCACCGTCGTCGGCGCCGCCCTCGAGGGCGCGTGGAGCGCGTTCAACCTGAAGGGTGAGCCCCCGATGACCCGCTTCGTCGCCGCCCAGCTCGGCACGAGCCACTGGTACAACCTCGCCGGCGCCCGCCGCGACCTCGGCTACGAGGCCATCGTCGACCCCGACGCGGCCCTCGCGGCCACGATCCCGTGGCTGAAGGCGGAGATTGCCGCCGGCCGGGTCTGAATTCCCCACCCTTCGGGTGGGGAATCAAACCACATGATTCATCGCCGTAGGCGATGAATTTCTTCGCGTATCCCGGACATGGCGGAGGAACCGCCATGTCCGGAATACACGAAGAAATTCAGGCGCTTATTGATTTCGGGCGCGAGCGCCCGACATCCCCGCTGCCGCGCGCTTCGTGCGCCCGTCGCGCCTTGTCGGGCGCGAGCGCCCGAAATCCCCGCTGCCGCGCGCTTCGTGCGCCCGTCGGGCGCTTCCGCCCGAAAGCCAGCTGCCAATGAAAACGGGCGCCTTGCGGCGCCCGTTTCTGTGCTGGGCTGGTCGTTCAGCCGCGCTGCGGTCGGAACGTGAAGCTCGCGGTCGAGGTCTCGACCTCGCCGGTCTCGATGCCGGTGGCCGGGTCGAGGACGGGGGCCTCCGTCTGGATGTCGACCGTGCGCAGGCCGTTGGGGGCCTCCTCGACGGTGACGGTGCCGTTGCGGGCCGGCTGGTCGTAGTCGAACGACGACGAGGAGTCGCCGCCGCAGACGTTCACGTAGATGGTCTCGTCGGAGAAGCTCGCCTCGTCGTAGCTGAAGCGGTGCTCGCCGGTCGCCATCTCGTCGAGGGTGTTGCCGGAGACGGCAAGGATGACCATGCCGGCGCCGAGGCCACGCTGCTCACGCACGACGTTGACCGAGGTGCTGCGGTACTCGCGGTCCGAGCTGCCCTCGAGGCGGGTCGCCTCGCCCTCGAAGCCGCGGCGGGTGCCGAAGTCGCCGGCGAGGAAGCCATCCTGCAGGGCCATGTTGGAGCCGCCGCCACCGAGGTCGACGTTCTGCGTGGGGTCGACGTAGTCGAACTCCTGCACGCACCCCACCGAGAGACACAGACCAGCCGTACAAGCGCCGAGGAGGATGTTCTTCATCGCGTCGTCCTTCGTGTCCGGGGTTGGGAGAACGGACATTCCCAGTCTGCGACCTGCGGTGCGGATCTGCAAGTCGCCCTCCTCGACAGTCCGGAATGCAGGTGTGTGCGGGTCACACCCGGCTGCCGGCGTCACGTCGCCCCGGTCACCGCGGCCGTGGTAGCAGGCCGCCATGCTGCGCCGCTCCCGGGTCGTCGTGACCGCCCTGCTCCTCGCCCTCGCCCTCGCCGCCGTCCCATCGGGCTGCGCGACCCCGTCGCTCGGCACCGTCGCGACGCTGCCGGAGCGCCCGGCCTCCCTGCGCGCCGCGTTCGACGCGATGCCCGACGGCGCCGTCGCCCGCGTCCGCATCCTCGACGACAACGTCGACGCCTGGGTGGCCCGCTACAACGCCATCGAGAGCGCGAAGCAGTCCATCGACGTCCAGTATTTCATCCTCGACCCCGACGCCTACGGCCTCGCGCTGCTCGGGCACCTCGCCGAGAAGGCGCGCATGGGGATCAAGGTCCGGCTCATGGTCGACGCCCGCGGCGCCTTCGGCACCATCCGCAGCGGCCAACGCTTCCTGCTGCAGGAGGCCCAGCGCGCCGGCGTCGACGTCCGCGTCTACAACCCGCTCATCTTCCAGGCCGCCGACGCCGTCGCCCGCGGCGACCTGCGCACGGTGGTGTCGTCGAACCACGACAAGCTCGTCATCGTCGACGGCCGCGTCGCCATCGCCGGCGGCCGCAACCTGTCGCAGGACTACCTCGCCGATCCCCGCGATCGGCCCCACGCCTACGTCGACATGGACGCCCTCTACGAGGATGAAACGGTCGCGCGCCGCCTGAAGCGCGCCTTCGACGGCGAGTTCCACGCCCCGCGCACGACGAAGCTGATGGTCGAGGCCCCCGGCGACGGCCGCGCCGCCCTCGAGGTCTCGCTCGCCGCCATGCGGGCCTGGCTGCGGGACGCGCCGTTTACGCCCGAGCAGCTCGGCGCCTTCGCCGACCCCGCCGAGGGGCCGGCCCGCGTCGCGAAGGTCGCGGTGGCCCTCGAGGGCGACATCGTCGGGGCCCTGCCGACCATCCCGGCGCCCGAGGTGCGCGAGACCCTCAAGGCAGTGACGACGACGCTGGCGAGCCATCCGCGCCTGCGCGGCGCCCTCGCCCGGCCGGTGCCGCCGATGCCCGCCGAGGCGGCGCCGGTGCGCCTGCTCGACACCCACTCCGTCGAAGGCGAGAAGCCGAAGAACACCATCACCGACAACCTGCTGAAGGTCATCCTCGCCGCCGAGCGCGAGATCGTGCTGCAGAGCCCGTACTTCGTGCTCACGCCGGTGGCGGAGCGGGCGCTCGAGGAGGCCGCCGCCCGCGGCGTGCAGATCACCGTGCTCACCAACAGCCCCGCGTCGTCGGATTCGCCGCCGACGCAGGCGGCCTTCCTGCAGCAGTGGCCGACCTTCCTCGCGAAGGTGCCCACGGCCCGCCTCTTCGTCGTCGCCGAGCCGCGCCTGATGCACGCCAAGGTCAGCCTCATCGACGGCGTCGTCTCGTTCGTCGGCTCCTACAACCTCGACCCGCTCTCGGCCTACATCAACGGCGAGGTCGTGGGCGTCATCTGGGGCGAGACCCAGGCCCGCAGCCTGCGCCGCGCCATCGACGACATCCTCGCCGGCGGCCCCGGGCGCGTCGTCGAGTACACCATCCAGCGCGACGCTGACGGCAGGCCCCTGCTCAAGGACGGGCAGCCCGTCGTCACGTTCGGCCCCGACGACCACTGCACTCCCGCGCAGCTTGAGGCGGTCCGCAAGTACGACGGCATGCTGAACCTGCTGGCGCCGATCCTCTGACGCGACAGCCGGGCGCTCCGGGCGTCGATCCGGACCCGTCAAGCGTTGCCCGGGCTGGCGATGAACGCGGCCGATCGGATGCAACCTGCTAGCCTGACGGCATGCAGCGCTTGCCGCAGGCGACCCCCCGGGCTCCCGGCACACTCCCGCGGGAGCGTTCCGACCGCGCACGTGCGGCGGCGTCGAATGGCGGCACGATCGTGATCGTCGACCGCGACACCGCCGCCTCCTCGCAGGTCGCCGACGTCCTCACCCGCGACGGCCACATCGTCGAACTGGCGATGGACCATCGCGGCCTCGACCTCGATGCCTTCGACGTCGCCGTCGTTGATGTCGGCGACAACGAACCCGTCGATGTGGTCGACGCCATCCGCGCCCGCGGTCAGGTGGAGGTCATCGCCCTGTCCTCGCGCCACGACGTCGACGCCGCCGTCGCGGCCCTGCACCACGGCGCCTCGGACTTCCTCGTGAAGCCGGTCTCGCCGACCCGTCTCCGCCTGGCCGTGGGGCGCGCCCTCGAACGACGCCGACTCCTCCGCGAGAATGCCCGCCTCCAGCGCGACCTCGCCCTGTTGCAGGCTGCCCAGCGGCTCCTTGAGCACCTCGACCCCGTCGAGCTCGCCATCGCCGGTGCCGAGGCGCTCCAGCGGGCGGCGTCGGCGACATCGGTCGCGGTCTGGTCCACGGATGTGCGGGCGGCGCGGGGGTTGGGTGACCTCGAGGCCGAGGCGCTCTACGAGTGCGCGGGGCCATCGGGCTTCGTCGAGCACCGGACGGGTGCGGCCTGTGGGGTTCCACGGCTCCTGGCGGTGATGCTGCTCGACCTCGGTGGCGGGATGTCTGCGGCGGTCGGGTTCACGTCTCCGCCCACGGGGGCCCAGCAGGAGGGGCTCTTCTTCGTCGCGCGCCAATTGAGTACGGCCTTTGGCAACGCCGCCCGCTATCGGGACGCCGCCGAGCAGGCCCTGCACGACCCCCTCACCGGGCTGTGGAACGCTGCAGCGTTCAGCCAGAGCCTCGAGCGGCTCTTCGAGTCCAGTCGCGAGCCCTTCTCCCTGCTCTTTCTCGACCTGGACCACTTCAAGCGGGTCAATGACAGCTGGGGGCACCTCGTTGGCAGCCGCGCCCTCGTCGAGGTGGCGCGGGCCGTGGCGGGCCAGGTCCGCGAGGGAGACATCGTGGGCCGGTACGGCGGCGACGAGTTCGTCGTGGTGCTGCCGGCTGCCGACGGTGCCGTCGGGGAGGTCGTCGGGGAACGTATCCGGCGGGCGGTCGAGGCCGTCCGGCTGCCCGACGCCGAGGGCCTGACCTTGACGGTCAGCATCGGCGTCGCGAGCGCCCCCGTCGACGCTGCCGACGCTGCCGGCCTCATTGGCGCCGCCGACCGCGGCCTCTACCGGGCCAAGGGCCAGGCCCGCAATCGCGTCTGCCATGGCGGCCCGCGGGCCTGACGTCGCTCCCCACTTCCAATCGACGTCCGGGAGGGCCACACGGCGGGCATGATGTGGCGTGCGCTCCTCCTGCTGTGTGTGCTCGGAGCCCCGGCTGCCCTCGCCTCGGAGCCCGCGTCGTCGTCGTCGTCATCGGCACCGGCTGCGGCCGACGGCGTCCCGCCGGCCCTCTCCGGTCTGTCCGTCGCCGCCGACAACCCCGCGGCGGCACCCGTGGTGTCCGTCGCGGTGGAGCCTGCCGACGCCGAGGTCACCGTGTGGTGGCGCGGCACCGGCACCGAGTGGACGGCCATCGCCACCACCCGGCCCGGCGCGTTCCGTCTGGCGCGCCTGCCCGAGGGCGTGCAGCACAAGGGCTTCGCGTTCTTCGTCGAGGCCAGCGCTGGTGGTCACAGCATCCGCACCGGCACCCGTGCGTCGCCGATCGAAGTGCCGCCCGCCATCGAAGGCAATCTCGATCGGCTCGAGCGCGACGAACGCGACGCCGCCGCCTTCGTCGGTCCCCATCCCGCCTTCGTGATGATCGCCCTTGGAATCGGCATCGTTGCCGGCGCTGGCGCTGGCGCCTTCGGGTGGGATCTCCAGGTCGTGCAGCGCCGGCGTACCGCCGTCGACGACGCCCTCGCCGCCGGTCCGACCGATGAGGAGCGGGCCGGGCTCGAGGTCGAGCGCCGCGGCCTCGACAACGCGGCGCTCCAGGACACGGTCGCCACCGCGGTCCTCGGCTCCGTCGCCGGTGTCGGCCTCGTCACGGGCGTCACGCTCCTCGTGATCGGCGCCGTCGAACAATAGTCGGCCGGCCACGGGACGACGAGGGGCCGTCTGCCGGGCCCTGTCGTCGGGGCATCAGCCGGGCTGGGTCATCCGCAGCGCCGCCGGCGCGCAGACGGCGATGGCGTCGTCGAGCTCGGCTGGCGTGGCACCGACGCCGAGCAGCAACGTCCGCACGAGCACGCCGGCGACCTCGCCGCTGGTCGGCGTGTCGGGCGTGGAGAGGCGATCGCGCTTGATGAAGTGGCTGACCCCGTGCAGAGCGCCCCACAAGACGAGGGGCAGGGCGCGGGCCTCGGGGGCACGGGGGCCAAAGACGGTGGCGTGGGCGGCGACGGCCTCGCCGACGACGGCGAGGATCGGGCGCACGGTGTCTTCGAGGAGGTGGGCCTCCTCGTCGCTGTAGACCGGGGCCGGCTTGCTCAGGATCTCGTCGATCAAGCGGAAGCGGGCCGGGTGCAGTCGGGGCTGGGCGAAGAAGGTGTCGGCCGCGGTGATGATCGGCACGAGGGCCCGGACGCGGTCTGGGCGGTCGGCGGCGCGGGCGACAGCGACGTCGACGGCGGCGCGCAGGTCGATGCCAAGGTCTTCGAGGGCGCGCACCTGCAGGGCGGCGATCACGGCCTGCTTCGAGGGGAAGAAGCGGTAGAGGGCGCCGAGGGCCGCACCGGTCCGGCGGGCCAGCTCCGTCGTCGTCACGGCGTCGATGCCACCCTCGGTGACGAGCTCCAGCGCCGTCCGCAGGATCTCATCGCGCCGGAAGGCCCGGCGCTGGGCCCGTCGGCCGCGAGGCTGGGTGTCGTCGGCGGCGTCGGTGTCGGTCTGCTGGTCCATGATCGTGCTCCCCATGCCGGTCCTGTCCATCATGTGCGTTCCTATCGTACCGTTGCTCAATGGGGCACCCTGCGGGTGCCTGACGCGCTGCGGCATGTGTGCATCAACCACTTGACGGACATGTGAAAGCATTTCACAGTTTGTGCGGAGCGATCAACCGCAGGAGGTCAGCGATGCCGAAGTTCGACGTGCTCGTGAAGGGTGGGACGCTGGTGGACGGGACGGGCAGCAAGGCCCGCGCGGCCGACGTCGGCATCGTCGGCGACCGCATCGTCGCCGTCGGCACCGACCTCGGCGACGCCACCCGCGTCATCGACGCCACCGGCAGGCTCGTCACCCCCGGCTTCGTCGACATCCACACCCACTACGACGCCCAGGCGACCTGGGATCCCGACATGACCCCGTCGGCGAACCACGGCGTCACCACCGCCGTCATGGGCAGCTGCGGCGTCGGCTTCGCCCCCGCCGCGCCCGACAAGCACGAGTGGCTCATCGGCCTCATGGAGGGCGTCGAGGACATCCCCGGCTCGGCCATGGTCGAGGGCATCACCTGGGGCTGGGAGAGCTTCCCCGAGTACCTCGACGTCCTCGAGCGGATGCCCCGCACCCTCGACCTCGGCACGATGCTCGCGCATGGCCCGCTGCGGGCCTACGTGATGGGCGAGCGCGGCGCGAAGAACGAGGCCGCCACCGCCGACGACAACGCCCGCATGCACGCCCTCGCCGTCCAGGCCCTGCGCGCCGGCGCCCTCGGCGTGTCGACGTCCCGCACGAGCCTGCACCGCGCCATCGACGGCGAGCTCGTGCCGGGCACCACCGCCGAGCGCGACGAGCTGTTCGCCCTCGGCGACGCCCTCGGCGAGGTCGGCCACGGCGTCTTCGTCGCCGCCTGCGAGCACAAGGATCTGCCGGCCGAGATCCCGACCTTCGTCGAGATGGCGAAGCGCACGGGCCAGAACGTCACCGTCAACCTCAGCCAGATCGAGGCCAACCCGATCCTGTGGCGCGAGGGGCTCCGCCTCATCGAGGAGGCCCGCAAGGGCGGCGCGCCGATCGCCGCCCAGGTCGCCGGCCGCGCCATCGGCGTCATCATGGGCCTCGAGCTCACCGCCAACCCGCTCATGCTGTTCGCCGGCTACCTCGAGCACCACGGCGGCACCGTCGCCGAGAAGCGCGCCGCGTTGATGAACCCCGACGTCCGCGCCCGCATCATCGCCGACGAGCAGCTCGACCTCGGGCCCCTCGGCGAGCTCGTCCTGAAGAACATGGACAAGATCTGGGTCGTCGAGGGCGCGATGGACTACGAGCCCGATCCAGGCCAGTCGCTGCTGGCGCTGTCGAAGAAGACGGGCCTCTCGCCGCGCGCCATCGCCATCGACGCCATGCTGCGTGACGACGGCCGCGGCCTGCTCTACCGGCCCCTCTTCAACTACGCCGACGGCGGCCTTGAGATGGTGCGTGAGTGCCACCTCAACCCGGCCACGCTCATGGGCCTCTCCGACGCCGGCGCCCACTGCGGCGCGGTCTGCGACGGCGGCATGCCGACCTTCATGCTGTCGTTCTGGACCCGTGATCGTCGTCGGGGCGAGCGCCTGCCCCTCGAGTACGTCGTGCGCCGCCAGACGAGCGACACGGCCCGCTTCTTCGGCCTGCACGATCGTGGCGTCGTCGCCCCGGGCTTCCGCGCCGACCTCAACGTCATCGACTACGACCGCCTGGGCTTCAAGAACCCCCGCGTCGTCTACGACCTCCCCGCTGGCGGCCGCCGCCTGCTGCAGGACGCGCAGGGCTACGACTTCACGATGTGCGCCGGCGTCGTCACCCTCGAGGGCGACACGCTCACCGGCGCCCGGCCCGGCAAGGTCATCCGCGGACCGCAGCGCTGACGTCGGCGACGCCCTCGCCGTCGGAGAATCGTCATACCGGTTCGTCGTCGGCGGCGCGGCCCCGGTCGGGTGTCCGCGCCGGTGTCCCACGCCGTGATGAAGCGCACAGGCAGTGCCCGATGCGCTAGCAGGGACACATGCTTGCGTTGGTGCTCGCCCTGGCCGCGACGGTGGTGGAAGCCCCGTGTGGTCTCGTCGAGAAGGCCCTCGAGCGGGACCGCCGCGACCCGTCCGACGCCGTGCTGCGTGAGGCCGCCGCCGAGGCCGAGAACGCCGGCGACATCCTGCTGGCGACGAAGCTGCTCGCCCGTCTGCGCGATCGCACGAAGGACGCCGCCGTCGCCTCCGAGGCCGCGTTCATGCTCGAGACCCTCGACCCGCGCTCGTCGGAGTTCACCTGCCGCGGGCTGACCCGCGACGTGCTCGTCTACTTCGACCCGGCCTCGCTGCTGTCGGAGGAGGAGCGCGAGGTCATGACCGGTCTCGTCGGCGATGACCTCGACCGCCGCGACGTCACCGCCCTCTTCGAGGCTGGCGCCGCCTTCGAGGACTGCGTCGACCTCGACGACCGCTGCGTCCGCCTCATCCTCGCCGAGCGTCGCCTCGGCGGCGTCATGCGCCTCAAGGGGGTGCGCATCGACGACACCGTCACCGTCGAGGTCACCGCCGTCGGCTTCCCCGGTCGTACCGATCACCGTTTCGTCTTCACCGGCCACCACGATCGCTGGGACACCGTGCTCGATCGCGTCGCCCTCGACGACGTCGACGCCCTCATGCCAAAGGGGGCGGGCCGCGCCCTGCGCGTCGGCGACAGCGCGGTCAACCCCGTCATCGCCGGCGCCACGGCGATCGGCCTCGGCCTCGTCACCGCCGGCGTCGGTGCGGCGATCTGGCTGGAGCCCGGCCTCGTCGGCGCCGAGGGCCGCACGGCCCGCGAGCAGTGGCAGACGGGCGGCCTCGTCGCTGTCGGCGCCGGTGCCGCCGTCATGGTCGCCAGCGGCATTGCGCTCGCCCTCATTGTCGACGCCCGGAACGATGGATAGCCCCCAGAGTCTGACGCAAAATGCGTCAGACTCTGAGGCTTCTGTGGGGCTCCGCCCCACGCCCCGAGGAGATTCGGGGCTGTCACAAAATCACAAAGCCGATTTTGCGACAGCCCCTCAGTCCACACCACCGAGGGATCCATGAGCAACGTCCGCACCCGCTCCGAGCAGCTCTTCGCCTCCGCCACCGAGGTCCTCGTCGGCGGCGTGAACTCCCCGGTCCGCGCCTTCCGCGGCGTCGCCCTCGACGAGCCCCACAAGAAGAGCCCGATCTTCATCGAGCGCGCCGAGGGCCCGTGGCTCTACGACGCCGACGGCAACGGCTACATCGACTACGTGCTGTCGTGGGGGCCGATGATCCTCGGCCACGCCGACCCGAAGGTGAAGGAGGCCATCACCGCCCAGGTCCAGAAGGGCACGAGCTTCGGCGCCCCCTGCGGCCTCGAGGAGCAGCTCGCCCGCCTTGTCATCCAGGCCTACCCCTCGGTCGAGAAGCTGCGCTTCGTGTCGTCGGGGACGGAGGCGACGATGTCGGCGCTGCGCCTCGCCCGCGGCGTCACCGGCCGTGACGACGTCATCAAGTGCGAGGGCTGCTACCACGGCCACGGCGACAGCTTCCTCGTGAAGGCCGGCTCCGGCGTGGCGACCCTCGGCCTGCCCGACTCCCCCGGCGTCCCCGCCGACCTCGCAAAGCACACCCTCACGGTCCCCTACAACGACGTCGACGCCATGCGCGCGGCCTTCGTCGCGAGCCCCGGCGTCGCCGCCGTCATCCTTGAGCCCGTCGTCGGCAACATGGGCTGCGTGCCCCCCGAGCCCGGCTACCTCGCCGCCGTTCGCGCCCTGTGTGACGAGTTCGGGGCGCTCTTGATCTTCGACGAAGTCATGACCGGCTTCCGCATCGCCCTCGGCGGCGCCCAGCAACACTACGGCGTGCGCCCCGACATCACGACCTTCGGCAAGGTCATCGGCGGTGGTCTGCCCGTGGGCGCCTTCGGCGCGAGCCGCAAGATCATGGGGCAGCTCGCGCCCGAGGGGCCCATCTACCAGGCGGGCACCCTGAGCGGGAACCCGCTGGCCATGGCCGCCGGCATCGCCACCGTCTCGCAGCTCATCGCCCGCAAGGACGACTACGCCGTCCTCGCCGCCCGCACCCACCGCCTCGCCAGCGGCCTCGCCGACGCCGCCCGCGCCGCCGGCCACGAGGCCAGCTTCACGGCCGTCGGCAGCATGTTCTCGTTCTTCCTGCGGGCAACGCCGCCGCGGAACTGGCAGGAGGTGAAGGCCTCCGACGCCGCCACCTTCCGCCGCTTCTTCTGGGCGATGCAGGAGCGGGGCGTCTACCTGGCGCCGAGCGCCTTCGAGGCCGGCTTCACGTCGTTCCTGCACACCGACGCCCTGGTCGACCAGACCCTCAGCGCCGCCCGCGAGGCCTTCGCTGCGCTCCGCTGAGGGGCGGGCTGACGGTGCGCGTCATCCCCGGCGCCGCCATGACAGCGATGTCGTGGCGGCGTCGTCGCATCCGGATGCGGTGTGCCGCAGTGCGGCAGCGGCGACCACGACACGGATGTCGCGATTCAGCCGTCGTCGCCGCCGGCCGATTCCTGTAAGTCCTTGTTTTTGCTCAGGTGGCCGAGTTGGCCTGGCGCCTGCTCATGGTGGAGTCGCTGAATGGAATGTCGCCTTCGGGCCATGACTTCACGACTGGAATGACTTGATTCAACGCGCGCGCCGGAAGGCGCGCGTTGTTGTTTCTGGCCGGCACCGCCGGGCTGTAGCCGCCATCACGCGATCTGGCGCGGATCCGCCGTCCGATCCGGGACGCCTCCGCAACATGCCGGAGTGCCAGTGCGATACTGTGGGTGTCCCAACTGGAACGGGTTGGGGAAAACAGCAGCCACCACAGGAGTCCAACGTGAACCTTCTCAACAACATCGTCGGCGGTCTCGGTTTCTCGCAGGGCAACATGATCCGCAACGCCATGAAGTTCGTCGGGCTCCCGGAGGGCATGGCCTCCGCCGTCGGCCTCGTCATGGACGTGAAGAACGGCAACCTCGCCTCGGCCCTCTTCAAGACCGGTCCGGCCCTCCTGAAGGCGCTCACTGGTGGTCAGGCTGGCCAGGCCAACAGCGTCGACCGCCCCTCGTCCGTGCTTGGCACCGTCGCCAAGGTTGCAGGCTTCGCCGCACTCGCCACGGTTGCAGCGCCCGCGCTCCTCGGTGGCAGCGGTCTCGTCGGTAGCGCCCTGAGCGGCCTCGGCAGCCTCTTCAAGGGCAACCTCGGCATCCTCGGCGCTCTCGGCTTCGGGGCCGCGGCGGTCGGCGGCGGCAAGATGCTGTTCGACATGGTCGGCATGGGCGGCTTCGGCAACGGCATCGAGACCAAGAACCTCCTCGGCCAGAACCGCACGTCGCAGGGCGCCGGCTCGGGCTCGATGCTCGCCGCGCTGCCGAAGCCGGCGATGTTCGAGGACATCGTCGCCGCCTTCATGGTCGACTTCGTGAAGGACAAGCAGGACGAGATCGAGGGCAAGCTCAACAAGCTGCGCCAGTCGGCCCAGAACGACGGCAAGACCGCCGGTGACAAGGCTGGCGGCTTCTTCGGCGGCCTCCTGCGCAGCATCCCGGTCGTCGGTGGCCTCTTCGGCCGCGCCGAGGACAGCGGCAAGTCGGGCAACTCCGAGTCCCGCAACATCGAGTTCGAGATGCTGAAGAACGAGATGCAGAAGCTCTCGCAGATGCAGCAGGCGATGTCGAACGTGCTGAACGAGATGCACTCGATGGCCAAGAACGCCATCTCCAACATCCGCTGAACCCTCGCGGTCCTGCGGAGACGACGAAGGCGCCGGCGACGGCGCCTTTGTCTTTTGTCGGCGCGGACCGGTGCGGATCCGGGGGCGTTGGTGGATCGCCGGCGGGCGAAGCGTTAGACGAAGTCCAAACTTGAGCCGATCGCCGTCGATCGCTTCACCGGAGGACTCCATGTCGCTTGTGCAGAAGCCCGCTCCCGACTTCACCGCCGAGGCCGTCATGCCCAACGGCGAGACGCAGAACCTCACGCTCTCGTCGTTCAAGGGCAGCAAGTACGTCGTGCTGTTCTTCTACCCCTTCGACTTCACCTTCGTCTGCCCGACCGAGATCCTCGCCTTCTCGAACCACATCGAGGAGTTCAAGAAGCGCGGCGTCGAGGTCATCGGCTGCTCCATCGACAGCGCCCACGTCCACCGCGCCTGGCGCAACACGAAGGTCGCCGAGGGCGGCATCGGCAGCATCGCCTACCCGCTCGTCGCCGACGTCAACAAGGACATCGCTCGCTCCTACGGCGTCCTCCTCGAGGGCGGCATGGCCCTGCGCGGTACCTTCCTCATCGACAAGGCCGGCGTCGTCCGTCAGGAGACCGTCAACGACCTGCCGCTCGGCCGCTCCGTCGAGGAGACCCTGCGCCTCGTCGACGCGCTCCAGTTCACCGAGGAGCACGGCGAGGTCTGCCCGGCCGGCTGGAACAAGGGCAAGGCCGGCATGAAGGCCGACCCGAAGGGCGTCGCCAGCTACCTCGCCGAGAACGCGTCGAAGCTCTGAACGACCTCGTCATCACGGGCGCATGATGAAGGGGCCCACGCGGGCCCCTTCGTCTTTCCGGGCATCGTCGTCGTCAGGCGCGCTCGGCCTGGGGGCGGTACGCAGGCAGGAACGTCTTTGCCCGCGCGGTGCGCTCCTCGACCGGCGGCAGCGAAAACGGCTTCGGCTGCATCTGCAGCAGGGCGGCCTCGTCGACGACGTCGATGAGCTCCTTCGGCAGGTACTGCTCGGCGTAGCGGCGGTAGATGCCGCTCTGCACGAAGAAGTCGAAGAGGACCGGGTCGAGGTGGTTGTCCTTCTTCATGAAGGCCATGATCTTCATGGTCTCCGACAGCGTCTTCGCCTTCTTGTACGGGCGGTCCTGGGCCGTCAGCGCCTCGAAGACGTCGGCGATGGCCATCATGCGGGCGGGCAGCGACATGTCGCCGGCGTACAGGCCCTTCGGGTAGCCGCCGCCGTCCATCTTTTCGTGGTGGCCGCCGGCGTACTCGGGGACGCGGCGCAGGTTCCGCGGGAAGGGCAGGGCCTCCAGCATCTGGATGGTCTGCACCATGTGCCCGTTGATGATCAGGCGCTCCTCCTCGGTGAGGGTGCCGCGCGAGATGCAGAGGTTCTCGACCTCGTCGGGGCTCAGCAGCGGGTGCGCCTTGCCGCCGATGACGACGGTGCGCTCGGCGATGGCGCGGATGCGGGCCTGCTTCTCCGGCGACAGGAACTCGCCGCCGATGTTGGCCGTCTCGAGGAAGGCGAGCTCCTCGTCGAGGCCGGCGAGCTCGGCGGCGGCGCCGGCGCGGGTCTCGGTGTCGTCCGGCGGCAGCTTCAACAGCTGCAGCTCGAGCTCCCGACGACGCAGCTCGAAGCGGGTGCGGACGGACTCCATCCGATCGTGGATGGTCTCGAGCTTCGTTGCCTTGTCCATGACGTGGACGGGCGTGACGACCTTGCCGCAGTCGTGGAGCCACGCCGCGATGCGCAGTTCGTACCATTCGTCGTCGCTGAGGGTGAAGTCCTTGAAGGGGCCGTCATTCGCATCGCAGGCGGCGCGGGCCAGCATCTCGGTGATGATCGGGACGCGCGTGCAGTGCCCGCCGGTGTACGGGCTCTTGGCGTCGATGGCGTTGGCGATGAGCTTGATGAAGCTCTCGAGGAGGGCCTTCTGGGCGTGCAGCAGGTGCTGGTTGTCGAGCGCGATGGCGGCCTGGGAGGCGAGGGCCTCGACGATCTGCTGCTTCTCGGCGTCGAAGGGGACGACGACGCCGTTGTCGTCGCGGGCGTTGATGAGCTGCAGGACGCCGGTGACGCGGGCCTCGTTGTTGAGCATCGGGATCGCGAGGAAGGACTGGCTGCGGTAACCGGTCTTCTCGTCGAAGGCCTTGGTCCCCGAGAAGTCGAAGCCCGGCTCGGCGTAGGCGTCGGCGATGTTGACCGAGTGCTTCGTCGTCGCGCAGTAGGACGCGATGTTCTTGTGGTTCGGCTGGCCCTCGGCGTCGAAGAGGGGGATCGGGTAGAGGTCGATGGGCTCGCCGGTGGTGCCGCCCCGGGCCACGCCGAGGGTGTCGTTGCGCAGGATCATGAAGCGCAGGTGCGTCGCCTCGTCCTTGCCATCTTGATGGTCGTTGTCGACGGCAAGATAGAGGGTGCCGCCGTCGGCGCGCGTGAGATCCTTGGCCTCCAGCAGGATCAGCTCGACGAGCCGGTCCTTGTTCTGCTCGGCAGACAACGCGACGCCGACGCGGTTGAGGCGCTCGAGATCCCGGGCCCGGCGTTCCCAATCGGTGCGGGGCCCGGCCGGCCCCCTGTCAGCAGGACCCATGGAACAACCTCCAGCTCACCCGGGTCTTGGTAGCATGTCCTCCATGCACGCTCGACTTCGCCCCCTCGTGTCCCTCGCCGCCACCCTTGCCGCCGCCTTCAGCATGTCGGCCTGCAACCCACCTCCGCGCGACAGCTTCCAGCAGTGGGTCGCTCGCGACGCCTGGGACGCCGGCTGCGCCGAGCAGGCGATGATCGAGCGCTGGAGCGTGGGCAACGCCCGCTGGAAGATCGAGGGCCAGTCCTACACCGTCGACGTCGACGCCACCTTCAAGCTGGCCAACGCCTGCAAGAGCGGCCTGACCCTCGACGGCATCAACGTCCAGGAGCTGCTCGAGAAGGGCGGTGGCGCCATCCACCGCAGCTACAAGCAGTTCGAGAACGTCGAGTTCAAGAAGACCGTCGAGATGTCGAAGTGCGAGAAGAACGGGAAGACCGGCTGGTCGCTCCCGGGCAAGGAGAGCACCCGCTGCTGGACCGGCCCGAGCCTCGTTGAAAAGTGAGGCCCGGGACGTGATGACGACGCCGCTGATGTGGTCGTCGTCATGAACAACCCCCCCGTGCCCCGCTGCCTGCTCGGCGCCGCCTTCGATGACCTCGCCGGCGAGCTGCACGGCGTCGGCGTCGACGACGGCGCGCCGGCCAGAGAGGTCCTCGGCGCCGTCGATCGCCTCCGCCACGGCCTCGCCGACGATGAGCGGCTCCTGTTCCTGCTCGGCTACGAGGCCTGCGCCGCGCTCGACCCGCGGGCCACGGTCCTGCCCCACGATCCGACCCTCGGCCCCGCGACGCTGCTGCGTCGGGTCCGGGTCACGTCGTCGTCGTCATCGTCGTCGTCGGCCGCAGCGCAGCGGCCCACCCTGACGACGAGCGCGGCGGCCCATCGGGCCCACCTCGCCCGCATCGAGCGTTGCCGCGAGGCCCTGCACGACGGCGTCATCTACCAGGCAAACCTCGCGCACCGCCTCACGGTGGCGCCCGCCGGACGCGACGAGGCCCTCGCCTTCTTCCTCGCCGGGCGGCCCCGCGCCGCCTGCGCCGCCTTCATCGACGTCGCCGGCTGGGGCTCGATCGTGTCGCTGTCGCCGGAGCGCTTCGTGGCGGCCCGCCTCGACGGCGCCGACGCCTGCGCGTGGACGTGGCCCATCAAGGGCACGGTGCGGCGGGGCGCCGACGACGCCACCGACGCGATCGCCCTCGCGACCCTGCGCGACTCCGAGAAGGACCGCGCCGAGCACGTGATGATCGTCGACCTGCTGCGCAACGATCTCGGTCGTGTCGCCGTCGTCGGTGGCGTCCGCGTCACGTCGCTCATGCACGTCGTGTCCACCGCCAGCGTGCACCACCTCGAGACCACCATCGAGGCCCGCCTGCGCGACGGCGTGGACGTCACCGCCCTGCTGCAGGCCACCGCCCCCGGCGGCAGCATCACCGGCGCGCCCAAGTCCGCCGCCGTCGACGTCATCGCCGCCCTCGAGGACGGTCCGCGCGGGGCCTACACGGGTGTGCTCGGCGTCGTCGACGGCCGTGGACAGCTCATGACGTCGCTCTTGATCCGGACGTGGCTGCGCCCCGATCGCGGCCCCGGGGCCCTCCACGTCGGCGGCGGCATCGTCGTCGACAGCGACGCCGAGGCCGAGTGGCAGGAGACGCTGCACAAGGCCGCCGCCTTCGGCGACGTCGACGTCACGGTGTAGGCGCCCGGCGCCCGCTCAGGGCTCGGGGCAGGGGTGGGCCGCGCGGTAGTCCTCGAACGAGGGGTAGAAGCCCTCGGGGAAGCGGCACATCTGTCCGCACTGGCCCTCGTCGTCGAGGTAGCAGTCGAAGGCGCCACGGCCACCCTCGCAGGTGATGTACGAGCCGGCCGTGTTGAGGCGGCGCACGCAGCTGGCGTCGCAGCCGGCCTCGACGATTGCGCCGTCGCGGGTGTCGCTCTCGACCTCGCCGATGCGGAAGAAGACGGGACACTCCTCGGGCGTGAGGGGCGGCAGCGGCGAGAACTGGGCGACCTCGGTGAAGGTGCCGCTGCAGTCGACGAGCCAGTAGACGTCGTCGATGTGCTGGCAGAACGGGTTCTCGCCTTCCCCTTCGCCCTCGCCTTCCCCTTCGCCCTCGCCTTCCCCTTCGCCCTCGCCTTCCCCTTCGCCCTCGCCTTCACCGACGTCGATGACGGGATCGGGGCGGCAGGCCGCGGCGGGCAGCAGGGCGGTGGCGAGGGTCAGGGCGAGGAGGGAAAGCCGGCGCATGCCGGGGCGATAGCAGACGCCACCGACGACGCCAGCGCGACGGGGATGACGTCGCTCACGCGTGGTTCGGGTGCTCGCGCCAGGCCTTCTGGACGCGCTCGACGAGCCCGTCGTCTTCCAGCCGGGCCGCGAGGGCCGCGAGGGCGGCGTCGTCGGGGCCGCGCCAGCGCAGGTCGGGCACCTGCTCGGCGAGGGGCACGTCGGTCCGCAGCGTGGTGAGCCGCTTGTAGAGGGCCGCCTCCTGGCGATGCGCCGCCAGCGTCGCGGCGAGCCCGTCGGCGCCCCGCAGCTTGAGCTCCTTCGGCCACGGCCCGTCGGGGATGGCCTCGAGGTGGCCGTAGCGCGAGAGCAGCGTCGCCGCCGACTTCATGCCAAAGCCCGGCAGTCCGGGGACGCCGTCGGCGTCGTCGCCGACGAGGGCGAGGAGGTCGGGGATCGACGCCGGCTTCACGCCGAACTTGGCGACGACGCCGTCTTCGTCGAGGGTGCTCTTGCGGATCCGGTCGACGCAGACGATGCGCGTGCCCTGCACCACCTGGGTGAGGTCCTTGTCGGGCGAGCACACCCGCACCTGCGTGACGTCGACGTCGGCGGCAGCGCGGACCGCCATCGTCGCCAGCGCGTCGTCGCACTCGAACTCGATCATGGACCAGGTGACGAGGCCGAGGGCCCGGCTGGCCTCCTCGACGAGGGGGAACTGGCGGGCGAGGTTCTCGTCGATGCCGGCGCCGGTCTTGTAGCCGTCGAAGAGGTCGTTGCGGAACGACTCGATGACGGTGTCGAAGGCGACGCCGACGTGGGTCGCCTCCTTCAGGAGCGACAGCAGCGTCGAGACCACGCCGCGGGTCGCGCCCACCTCGAGGCCGGCCGCCGTCTGCCGGGGCGGGGCGCCGAAGAAGCAGCGGAACAGCTCGAAGGTGCCGTCGACGACGTGGACGACCGGCACGTCAGCCCGCCTGCGTGCGGCTGCGGGCCGCCTTCTTGCGATCCCACGACGTCAGGGCGGCGTCGTGGCTCATCCGCTCGCGGGGCGCCCGGAAGAAGTGCACCGGTGAGTACTGGCGGAAGTTCGACACCCGCGACGTGTAGCAGCAGGCATACAGCTCGACCTGCGCACCGAAGCGCGAGAGTTCGTTGCTGGCTTTGAAGAGGCGGCCCCAGCGGTGGTTGAAGGACTTGTCGAGCTCGTCCTGATGCTCCCACGCCTCCTTGTCGAGGGCGCGCAGGGCACGTTTGGCGACGTCGATCTCCTTGCGCAGCTTCTTGGCGGCCTCCTCGAGGCGGGCCCGGTGCTCGTCGTCGACGATGCAGACCTCCTTGTCGTCGAGGGCGCCCTCGAGTCGCTCCAGCAGGGCGCGGTGGGTCGCGATGTCTTCGTCGAGGGCGTGGCGGCGCGAGTCGACCTCGTCGAGGGCCTCGACGCGCTCGCGGTTCTTCAGGGTGCCCTTCACCTCGGAGTCGAGCTCCTCGACGATGAGGCAGGTCCGCCAGCGGCTGTCGCGGCGGCTGCGGACGATGTCGCCGAAGATGTGGTCACCGACGTAGAGGATCTCCTCGCCGCGGGCGCTCACCATGCGCTCGAAGTCGGCGATGTTGCCGCCGCGGTAGACGCGGTTTCTGTCGAAGCGGTCGGCGTCGACCTCGCCGATGGTCTGCTCGACGCCCTTCTGGGCGAGCTCATCGAGGAACGGACGCCGGTCGGTGAAGAAGCCGGGCTTCTTGCCGCCGACGATGACGATGTCGAAGTAGGAGCGCCAGGTGGCGTACTCCTTCATGCGCCCGTCGAGCAGATACGTCATCACCGCGTCGGTGTAGATCCAGAACGAGTTCGTGAGCAGGAAGACCTTCTTGCCGGCCGAGCGCAGCTTGTGGAGCGTCAGCGGCAGGTCCGGGTCCACCTCGAAGTAGGTCGGCAGGTCGCCCATGATGACCGACTTGAGCGAGCCGTCGCGGTGGATCGAGTCGATGCCCTCGCGGACGTCGTCGAAGAGCTTCCAGGTGTTGAGGCGCCCGAGCAGGCGGTCCGTCGGCGCGTCCGGCGGCAACGTCAGTGGCGCGGTGTCCTCGCCGCGCTGGAGCTTGTTGTCGAACCAGGCGATGAGGTTCGAAAACAGGGCCACCTCGGGCATTGAAAACAGCGTGTCGACGGAGGCGAGGCTCTCGCTGCCAAGGCGCAGGCGCGCGTGGGCGTAGAGCTTGTGGACCTCGTCGTGGGTGAGGCGGCGATGGCCGTGCCAGGCACGGGCGACGCGGCCGTGGGTGTCCATCTTCAAGACGTTGCCGGTGCGCTTGTCGACGACGAGGCCGCGGATGGTGCTCTCAGGATCGTACTTCAGGGCCCGAATCTCGGCCGGGTAGCCCATGTTCACGATGAGCCGCTCGACGGTGAGGTCGTACTGCAGCTGCTCCATCGGGGCCTTGTTGTAGATGGCCAGGGTGTAGTCCATGTCGAAGCCGACGACCTTGATGCCCGAGAGGTCGAGGTCGCGGTTCGTGTAGACGGCCCGCTCCGGGGCGAAGTGCTCGTCGTCGGCGCCGACGAGCTGCATGAGGTCCGGGGCCAGCGGCGAAAAGAGGCTCTGCGACATAGGGCGGAGACGCTACACCGCCGCCGCCGTCACCGTCGACCGCAGCGGAGGGACGCCAGAAACGAACACGGGCACGTCGTCGACGTGCCCGTGCCTGCAGGGTGACGCGCGCCCGGGGGCCGGCTCAGAACCACCAGCCGACGACGTGGGCCGTGCCGAGGAAGAGGCTCAGCACCGACGCGATGAGGAACTGGAAGAAGAGCTGCCAGAACATGAACACGACGGTGCGCGCGATGTCGGTGCCGTGGATGACCTTCACGACCTGGTACCAGGCGGCGAGCCCGCCCATGAGGGCGAGGGTGTCGCCGAGCGGCCCGAGGTACTGGGCGAGCAGGCCGATGATCTGCATGAGGCCCAGCGAGATGAGCCCGACCATGGCCGCCTTGCCGAGCCCGCCCTTCAGGCCGAGGGCCTTGCCGGCGAAGTACGGCGACAGGACCAGCGAGGCAATCGAGAGGATGATGGCGATGACGATCATGGGGACCTCCAACCAGACACTGCAGTCGTAACACCGCCATCGGGGCGGATCACCTTCACGGGGATCCGGACGACGGCGGGGGCGGCGACACCGGCGCCGGCTGGCGCCAATCGGTGTCGACGGGCACCACCGGGTGACGCCGGTCACCGGCCCGAACCCAGGCGGCGCCGTCGTCGTCGACCTCGAGGGCGCCCTCGAGGGACTGGCCGGCGGCGCGGCCCAGCAGGACCCAGAAGCGGCCGTCGTCGATGGCGGCGCGCAGCCGATGGTCGCTGCCGAGGGCCAGCCAGGTGGCGCGGGCCTCACGACCGTTCGACAGCGCGAGGACGAAGCCGTCGGCGTCGACGTCGACACGGTGCGCCAGCAGCGGCGCGTCCTCGCTGACGAAGGGCAGGGTGTCGCGGCCGGTGGTGACGATGAGGTCGCCGTCGTCGCTGCGCGCCACCGAGCGGTGGAGCAGGCCTGCGAGGCCGGCGTGGAACACGCGGTCCCCGTCGTGGAACCAGTGCCCCGCGCGGGAGAAGAACAGGCCGGGGGGCGCGTCGGGGCGCCGCTCTTCGAGCGCGTCGCGAGGGTCACGCAGAGAAGACATCGTGCTGTAGCCTAGCCACCGTGACGAGCGTGACCAGTCCCGGAGCCGGGGTCGTGACCCTGCGGCCGCTGCGGCCGACGGATCGCGCCGCCATCCGTCGCTGGATGGCCGATATGCGCGTCATCGCCTTCACCGTCGTCGTGCCCGCCCCGGAGTACGGCCCCGTCGAGCCCTACGACGCGGCGTCGGCCGACCGCTACCTGGAGCTGCTGCTGCGCGACCCGGACCGCCGCAGCTACGCCATCCTCCGCGACGGCGTCCACGTCGGCAACGTCGGCCTCAAGCACATCGACCTGCAGCGGGGCACGAGCGAGTGCTTCATCGAGGTCGGCGAGATGTCGGCCCGACGTCACGGCGTCGCCCTGGCGGCGATGGCGCAGCTGCTCGACGTCGCCTTCGACGTGCTGCGCCTGCAGACGGTCCGCCTCGGTGTCTTCGAATTCAACGCGCCCGCCATCGCCCTCTACAAGAAGCTCGGCTTCGTCGACGACGGACGCCTCGGCGACCACTGGGCGGACGGGCGGGTCTGGGCCGTCAACGCCATGCGCATCGACGCCCTCGACTGGTACCGCGCGCGCGGTCGCCTCGGCCTCCCGTCGCTGCGCGCGTGACGCGCGTGGCCGGGCTCAGGCGCCGAAGAGGTGCAGCCGTCGACGCGGCGGGGGCAGGGCCTCCACCATGGCGTCGCCGAGCTGCCGCCGCAGAAACGCGCGGCCGTCGTCGTCGGTGAAGACGTCGCCGATGCCGTCGCCGACGACGACGCGATCGCGCTCGAGCAGCGCCGACAGCGGGATGGTGAAGGGGCCACGGGCGCTGTCGAAGAGCGGCACGTTCAAGAAGGCGGGCGGCAGCGCCGCACCCCGCACCAGCGCGCGCCGGAGCCGACGACGCCAGCGTGTCCCCAGCCGATCGAAGTCGAGGGCGAGGCGCGCCACGAGGTCCTCGCCGGCGCGGGCGAAGACGCTGCGGGTCGAGGCCAAGAGCGGCCCCCACTCCGTCGGGACGACGTCGCTGTCCCACAGGCCGACGAGGGGGAGGTCGCGGGGGCGCTGCTGCTCCTGTGAGACCCACACGCCACGGGCGTAGACGGTGAAACGCGACACGGTGTCGTCGAGCATGATCCCGATCTGGCCCCGCCCGCTGCCGGTTCGGACCTGACGGGCGAAGAACACGCCCGGTGGCAGCGACGGCGGCGCCCCGAGGCGCTTGCCGTCGATGCGGACGTCGGCGCCGGGGACGGCGTCGCGCCCCCCGTCGACGCGGACGTCGCTGAGGGGACGGTGCACCCACGCGCGCAGCTCCTCCCGCTCCGCCTGCCGCAGGCGCCGGGGCCGCAGCACCGTGACGCGGTTGCGGGGGCCGCCGTCGACGACGCCATGCCGCTGCGTCCGCCCGGCCTCGAGGGCGAGGGCCTTGCGTCGTCCGCGCGCCTCGGCCGCCGACGCCGTTGCGACGGCCACGAGCAGATCGGTGCCGCGGACCAGCTCGAGGCGGTGCAGCGCCGGCACCGCTGGCGCGTCGAGCACGGCGGCGATCTCGGTGAGCACGTCGTCGAGGTCGCGGCCGTCGTCTTCGACGACCAGCTGGTCGCCGCGGGTGCGGACGTCGATGACGGTGGCGCCGCGGCGGAGCGCATCACGCACGAGGAGCACCGCCGCGAAGGTCTCGCTGCGCAGGTGGCGCTCCGTCAGCGCCCACAGGGCCCGGCGGTCGTCGACGCTGAGCGCGAGCGCGTCCGTCGTCGTCATGGCCGCGCTCCGAGCTGCCACAGGCAGGTGGCCGTCTCGAGCAGCCGGCGCCACCCCTCGTCGGGGGGCAGGGCGAAGACGTCGTCGCCGACGAGGACCTGGTGGGTCTGCCCGTCGCGGGAGCGAAGGTGGACCTCGCGGACGCCCGGGCCCCGCATCGGTCGCAGCGCCACGCCGGCGAGGACCCGGTCGATCCGCGCCTGCCAGACCCGCCGTCGGCCATCGTCGGTGTCGTCGTCGGCCAGCAGCGAGGTCAGGGCGTCGACGTCGACGACCCGCGGCAGGAAGGGCAGCAGGGCCGTGACGCGCGGGGCGCCGCGCGGCAGCACGTGGACGCTGCGGTGCAGCCACGGCGACGACGACGACGACGATGACAGCGCGAGACGCCCACGGGCCGCAAGCGCCCGCGCCCGCCGCAGGCTGATCGTGCCGTGCGAGGTCGGCAGGACGGCCCGATCGAGCAGACCGAGGGACGCCGCGGCGCCGCTCTGCAGGCCGGCGACGAGCAGGGGGATGACGTCGTCGACGTCGCGGCGGGTCGTCGTGCGTCGACGGCGCGCGCGCCACCACCACACGCCGCTCCCGAGACCCACCCCGAGGCCGACGGCGAGGCCGGCGGCGATGGCCCGGGCTCCGGCACTCGAGGCCGCGTCGTCGATGGCGGTCGTCGCTGGCGGCGCTGCTGCGGTGCCGGCGGCACCGGTGGTCGGGGCGGCGTTGGCCGCGACCGTCGTCGTCGTCGTCGTCGGGGCGGTGGTCGCCACGGCGGTCGGCAGCCCGGGAAGGCCTGCGCCCTGTGGCACCGGCACGGGGATGGCCGCGCGCGGCGACGCGTCGACGAGGTGCCAGCCTCCGTCGACCCAGACCTCGCCCCAGGCGTGCAGGTCGGTGGCGACGGCGTCGCGGCGGATGACGAGGCCGCGGGCGAGGCGGGCGCGGAAGCCGGCGGCCTGCAGCGCGCGGACGTAGACCGCGTTCATGACGTCGCAGTCGCCCACGCCGAGGGCGAGGGCCTTGTCGATGACGCCGCGGGGGTCGGCGTCGAAGCGGCGCGCGGCGTCGGCGTCGGCGGCCCAGCGGATGGCGGCGCTCACCGCCTCGCCGATCTGCTGCACGCCCCGCAACGAGTGGTCGCCGCCGCCGGCAGCAACGATCGCGGCGAGCCCGGCCGACGGCGCCAGTGACGGCGTCGTCGTGGGACCGGGCGGCGGTGGCGGCGACAGGGCGTAGAAGCCGTCGACGATGGCGCCTCCGGCGGGCAGCTCGACGACCGGCAGCTCGTCGAGGCCCAGCCCGATCGGCAGGGCGGTCCCGCCGACGGCGGCGCGGACTGGCCAGAGGATCTGCGAGCGGGGCAGGATCGTCCGACCGCTGCCGACGAGCTGGGCCGTGGCAACGATCGGGGCGTTCGGCGTCGGCGACGGCGTGGTGGCGCTGTCGACGGCGGCGCGCGGCCGCAGGGCCTCGACCTCGTCGGGGACATCCCGCAGCTCGATGGCGAGGAGGTCGTCGAGGACGCCGCGGGTCGCGATCTGGTAGCCGTGGGCGGCGCTGCCGACGACGTCGATGCGCGGTGGTCCGAGGCCCGCGCGGGCGACGCCGAGCGAGCGGGGCGCCTCCGTCGTCGGGGCCGTCGCCCAGGCGCCGCGCAGTCCCGCCAGCGGCCCCGGTCCCGTGATGAGCAGGCCGCCGCCGAGGCCGATGGCCGACGCCGCCACCGCGACGGCGGCGACGCGAACCATCGGGCGGGCGACGGCACGGCCCACGGCGTCGAGCAGGCGCAGGCCGGCGGGCAGGGGCGCGGCGTCGTCGAGGACCTGCCGCTCAAGGCGCGCCGCGGCGGCCTCGCAGGAGGCCACGAGCCGACGGACGGCGTCGTCCTCGACGACGGTGCGGCGATCGACGAGGACCTTCAGGCCCGGCATGTCGACGCGCAGCACGAGGCCGAGGCCACGCCGTGGCCGCTGCCGCAGCGACGGCACGATGGCGGCGAGGTCGGTGGCCTCGACGACGCGCAGCCCATGGTGGAACAGCTCGACGCGCGGCGACGGCGAGAGCCCGACGTGACCGGCGAAGCCGTCGCCGCCGATGGGGACGCCGGCGACCACGCCGGGCAGATCGCCGAGGTCGAAGGGCCGATTGAGCACCTCGACGCGGCCGTCGGCGTCGAGCGCGACGATCGGGGGCGTCGCCGCGCGGCCACGCACCATTGCGGCGTGGTCGAGGATGCCGGCCCGCAGCGCGGCCGTCGACGCCGCGGGCGTGGTGGAGACGAGGGGATGCTCGTGCCCTGGCCGCGCCGTCGGGCAGGGCGCTCGGCGATCGTCCCGCGCCCGACGTCGATGACGACGCCGACGCCATTGCCGCGGGCGTCGACGGCGTCGACCTCGATGCGGGCCGGTCGTGCCCGCAGCACCGACCAGAAGCCGACGCCGAAGCAGCCGGCGGCGCCGCGATCGTCGCCCTTGCTGGAGGAGAACAGCCGCAGCAGCTGCCCGATCACCACCTGCCGCGACATGCCGCTGCCGTCGTCGTCGACGATGACGTCGTCGCTCTCGCGCCGGAAGGTGATGTGGCGGGCGCCGGCGTCGCGGGCGTTCTGGACGAGCTCGCGGATCCAGATCCGGTCGTCGTCGCCGTAGCGGCGCGCCTCGACGAGCGCGAGCGCCAGAACGTCTGGCAGCGCGGGGGCGGGCGCGGCGTCTCCGGGAGGGCTCACGAGGTCATTCTGCCGTCTTCTGCGCGGGCCGGGGTCGCCGACCGGGCCGGCCTGCGCTATCGATGCGCCGTGCCCTTCCGCGAGATCCTCCAGACCCTGGTGGACAGCCACAGCCCCGCCGTCCGGGCCGCGATCTTCTGCGACCACGAGGGCGAGCGGGTCGACGCCAGCGCCTACGACGTCGACGCCTTCGAACTCGACATCGCCGGCGCCACCTTCGCGGCCACCGCCCAGACGATGAGCGCCGGCCAGCGGCTGCGCGTCGTGGTCGGCGACGAGGTCTTCTGGATCGTGGTGGTGGACCTCGGCTGCTACCTCGTCGTCTGGTGCCGCAAGGGGCACGACGGCAGCTGCCGGGCGTCGTTCCCCACCATCGCCGAAGCCCTCGCAACCTACATGTAGTGCGGTGTGCGGTGGCGACCGCAGCCTGCTACACCCACCCCATGCGCGTCGTCGTCACGGTCCTGCCGGTCGCCGGGCTGCTCGTCGGGCTGCTTGCCGGCCTGCTGGTCGGCGCCGCTGGCTGCCGTGGCCGGCTGCCGACGCCGCCCGCCGAGGGCGAAGGTGAGGGTGAGGGCGAGGGTGAGCTGCCGGATCCCGACGCCCTGCGCGCCCTCGTTCAGCGGGGGGAGGCCGTCGCCGCCGACGGCGGACCGGCCGTCGACCCCGACGGGCTGCCCCGCCCGCCCGACGGCGTCGTCGCCGCCGACCTCGGCGACCTCGTGGTGGACGCCGACGGCAGCACCGGGGCCTTCTTCGTCGACGTCGACGCGCGGGTCCGCGCCCTGTCGCTCGTCGTGGTGGGGGACGCCGACGCCCTCGTGATCCCGACCCGCGTTTTAGACCCCGACGGCGTCCTCGTCGTCGACGGCACGCCCCTGCCGACGGACAGCCCCGGGCACGAACAGATCGAGGGGCTCGCGCGGGGCTTCACCGGGCAGTTCGCGTCGCCGGGCCGGGTCCTGCCGGCGCGCGGCGTCGGCGCCTTCGCGGTGCCGTCGAGCCCCGACGTGCCGCTGCGTCCGGGGCGCTGGCGGCTGCAGGTCGGGCAGTTCAGCCTCGGCTTCGACGACGGCGGCGATCCGGTCCCGTCGCCGCGGGCCGGCGCCGTGCGGGTCGTGGTGCTCCTGCGCAGCACGCCCGTCGGTCCTGCCGACGTCGGCCTCGCCCTGCACTACACCGGCGCCGCCGGGCTGACGGCCGCGACCGCGCCTGCTGCCCCGCCCATCGTCGATGCGCTGACCCTCCTCGCCGACGTGCTGGGCGGCGTCGACGTCGCCGTCGACGACGTCGTCCACCTCGACGTCGCCGACGGTGCGAGCCGCCAGACGGTCGTACTGGACCCGCCGTTTTGCGACGGCGGTGAACTCGATGCGCTGGCGCGCCAGGGCCTGCCGGATCGCCTCAACGTGTTCGTCGTCGACACCTTCGAGTGCGGCACCTTCGGCCCCTTCCTCCTCGGCCTCGCCGCCGGGCAGCCGACCGTCCCCTTCGCCCGCACGCCGCGTGGCGGTGTCGTCGTCGCGGCCTCGTTCATCGCCGACGAGCCGGAGCTGTTCAGCCTGGCCGTCGCCCACGAACTCGGTCACCTCATGGGCCTCTTTCACAGCCAGGAGAACGACCGCTTCGGCGCCGACATCTTCGACCACCTCGCCGACACACCCGACGACGAGGGCGCCCGCGAGAACCTCATGTTCTTCGACGTCTCGCGCATCGAGGACGCCGTGCTCACCGCGACGCAGGGGCGGGTGCTGCAGGCAATGCCGCTGGTGCAGCCATGAGCCTCGTCGTCGTCGTGCTCGCCGCATTGCTGTTGCCGGGCGAGGCCCCGGCGCCCCTCGGGGGCCTCGACACGATCCCGCCTGCCGACGTCATCGCGGCAGTGCCGACGGCGACGCTCGTGGCGGTCGTCGACGACGACGGCCAGGGGGTGGTGACGCGCGCGCGCGCTGCCCGTCTCCTCGGTGGCCGCGACGTCGACGACGGCGCCATCGACGCCGTCCTCGCGGCAGTCGGCTCGAGCCGGTCCACGCCGGCCGCCCTGCGGGCCCAGCTGACGCTGGGGCTCGCGGAGCGGGCCGCCCGTCGGGGTGATCAGGCCCGGGTCGCCGCGATCGCCGACGGCGCCCTCGCCGATGCTGCACCGGAGGTCGCCCGCGCCGGGGTGCTTGTGTGGTGGCTCCGCGGTGGCGACGACGCGCAGGCCCGTCTTCGGGGCCTGGCGCTGCGCCCGGACGATGTCGGTGGCGCCGCGCGGGGGCGGCTGCGGGAGTCTGCCCGCGCCGGTCGGTGGCGCCGTCTCGACGGCCCCGCCGTCGGTGGCGCCGTGCTAGACCCCGGCCATGGCGGTCCTTCCCCTGCTCGATGACGGCAGCTGCAGCGTCCAGAACACCTGTCTGACGAACGCCGACGCCGTCCACGCGACGTGTCCCCAGCTCTTCAAGTGCGGCACCTGCGTGGCCTGGACGCCGCGCGAGAAGAACCGCTTCACCCGCAACTCGGGCCAGTGCCTGCTCGATCGCTCGGCGACGCAGTACCTCGACTGCAACGCCCCGATCTGCCCGTACTACCGGCCCCGCGCCGACAGCCCGGCGGCCCTCGAGTGGCGCGCCCGCCCGACGACGGAGCGCAGCCGCGAGGTGAAGAAGCGCACGGGGACGATGACGCGGGAGGCGCCGCCGCCGTCGCCGGAGGCCCTCGCCTTCGCCGCCTTCCAGCATCAGCCGGATGCCGTCGGCGCCGTCGGTGTCCCGGCCCTTGTCGGGCTGCTCGGGCCGGATCCGCTGGCGCCCCTGCTGGAGCGCTTCCGTGGCGGCACCGTCCAGGTGTCCGGCAGCGACGGGACCCGTGAGCTGCCCATCGAGGGCCTGTGGGCGCGGCTGCTGCTGGTGCGTCGGGCCCTCGAGCGCCTCGAGGCCGCGACGTCGTCGTCAGGGCTCGAGGCCGAGACCCGGCAGAAGATCGAGAAGGACATCGCCGGCATGGCCGGATCCATGACCACCTTCAACCTGTTGTTCGCCCGGAAGGACGACGGGTTCAAAGGAACGGGCAAGGGAGAGTAGACTCCAGCCGGACGGGATCGAGGTCGCATGGCGGTACAGCGGTGTCCGAGCTGCGGACGAGCGTGGGATGGCGTGTGCTGCATGGCCTGCGGCCATGAGGCTGCGCCGTCGCCACCGCCGACGACGAACCCCGGCCTGAAGGCGCCGCCGCCGACGGGGGCGGCGCGCACGTCGACGGCCGCACCGACCGCGCCGTCGCCCCGCCCGGCCGAGGCGCCGCGACCGACGCCGCCGACGCTGCAGACTCCGACGCTGCCGGCGTCGCCGGGGGCGACATCCGCCCTCACCGACGTGACCGCCGAGTCGATGCCGGCGCCCATCGCCGCGCTGCCGGTGTCGCCGGCGGTCAAGGCGACGCTGGCGAAGGCCTGGAACGGTCCGCCTGCCTACGCCGCCGTCTTCGGCCTCGGCTTCGTCGTCGCCTTCGCCGTCGGCGTCGCCGTCGCCTGGCCGAAGTACGACCCGGCGGCCCTCCTCACGGCCGGCCGCTTCGATGACGTCGTCACCGTCGTCGACGCCAGCGCCTCGCCGTCGCCGGACTGGCAGCGCATCAAGGGGCACGCGCTGCACGCACGCGGCGACCTCGACGGGATGCTCAAGGCCTACCAGCTGGCGGTGGCCGGCAAGGCCGTCGACGACGTCGCCCTCGAGCGGACCATCGCCGCGCTCGGGGTCGAGAAGGTCGCCAGCCTGGCCGTGAAGACCCTCGAGGACTGGCCCGGCGAAGACGTCGTCGACACCGCCCTGCTCACGGCCAGCGCCGATCCGGTGTGGCTGCGCCGGCATCGGGCGACGGAGGCCCTCGGCCTGCGCCCCTCGGCGACGCCCGACCTCAAGCTCCAGGCCCAGGTGCGCAACGCCGTCGCCGACGTCCGCAGCGACGTCTGCGAGCACAAGCTCGACGGCATCAAGGCCCTCGGTGGCCTCGCCGACAACCAGCAGGCATGGCCCTGGCTCAAGAAGGCCGGCGCCTGGAACGCCGTCTACGACATCAACGCCGCCGTCATCCTCAAGCACCGCTGCCTGACGGAGGACATCGTGCGTCGCACCGACACCGCCCTCGCCAAGGTCGAGCGCGAGTAGCGCCGTGGCGACGAAGAAGAAGGCGGCGCCTGCGCCCCGTCGGCGTGGTGGACCGGGGCGCCTGCCCAAGGACGTGGTCCTGCTGCAGCTCGCGCTGCTCGTGCTGCACGGCGAGCGGCTCAGCCATGAGCGCCTCCACGACGAGTTCGGCCTGCAGCGCCGCACGGCCGAGCGCTACCTCAACGAGCTGCGTCGGGCCGGTCTGCCCATCGCCGTCGTGAAGGAGGGGCGCGAGAACGTCTACGCGCTGCACCACCTGCGCAGCCGGCTGCAGCTCGAGGCCATCGACGTCTCGCCGGCGGTGGCGAAGTCCCTGTCGCTCCTCGTCGTGGCGGCGGCGCTGCTGCCGCGCAACCTCGGTGTCCGCGAGGCCGTTGACCGCACCGTCCGCCAGGCCCTGCGGGTCCGTGGCCTGCGCCTCGCCGGTGAGCTGCGCCGCCTCGAGGACGCCGTGCTCGTCCTCGAGAACGACGCCAAGGACTACACCGGCCGCGAAGACGTCTTCGAATCCCTCTTCGACGCCGTGCTCGAGGGGCGCCTCGTCGACGTCGACTACACCTCGCCCCGTCGCGGGCCCGAGCGACGACGCTTCTGGCCGGCCGCCATTGGCCTGTATCGCGGCGGTCTCTACGTCCTTGGCGTCGAGCCGGGGGCGCCTCCGGCGTCGGCGCGCTGGTGGGCCCTCGAGCGTCTCGACGACGTCCCGGTGGCCGTCGCTGGCGGCGCGAGCCTCTCGGCGGGCGACCGTCAGGCGGCCATCGCCGCCGCCCGCGCCCGCTGGGGGCCGGCGTCGCCGTCGTCGTCGGCGTCCGCGCCCGCGGACGCGGCGGGCCCCACCGCCGAGACGCTCGTGACCCTGCACTTCTCGGCCCGCGCGGCGCCCTTTGTGCGGGCGCGGCCCTGGCACACCGCCGTCGACATGGAGCCCTGGGACGACGGCGGCGTGCGGGTGTCGATGCGCCTGCAGGGCGAGACCTTCATGCTCGAGAGCTGGCTGTTGAGCTGGGGCCCCGAGGTCCAGGTGCTGCGCCCCCTGGCGCTCGCCGAGCGCCTCGCGGCGGAGCAGGAGCGGGCGGCGGCGGCCCACCGGGCGGCCGCCCTCGCCTTCGCGCGCGACGTCCTCGGCGACGACGACGCCGCCAGCGGGCCGGGCGGGCGTTGACAGCACGGGCGCGACGACGCCATAGCCGGGCCATGACGAACAAGCGTGTCATCTCGACGGAGCGGGCCCCGAAGGCCATTGGACCCTACTCCCAGGCTGTGGCCGTCCCGATGGGCGAGCTGCTCTTCTGCTCGGGCCAGATCCCCCTCGATCCGGCCACCGGCCAGATCGTCGAAGGGGGCATCGACGTGCAGACGACCCGCGTCCTCGACAACATCGCCGCCGTCCTCGACGCCGCCGGCTGCGGCTTCGGCGACATCGTGAAGACCACCATCTTCCTCGCCGACCTCTCCGACTTCGCGAAGGTGAACGAACTCTACGCGGCCCGCTTCAACGGCGAGACGGCGCTGCCGGCGCGCAGCACCGTCCAGGTGGCCCGCCTGCCGCGCGACTCGCGCGTCGAGATCGAGGTCATCGCCGCGAAGCGCTGAGGCGCTGCCGGTGTGCTGCATGGTCTGCGCGTCGTCCTGACGGCGCGCCGCGCTCGAGGTGATCATGGCGACGAAGAAGAAGAAGGCGCCGGCGAAGAAGCCGACGTCGAAGGCGACCGCGAAGAAGGCGCCCGCGAAGAAGGCGTCCGCGAAGAAGGCGCCCGCGAAGGCGACGACGAAGCCCGCGAAGAAGGCCGCCGCGAAGGCGACGACGACGAAGGCGCCCGCGAAGGCGACGTCGAAGAAGCCGGAGACGGCGAAGACCTTCCAGGAGGTCATCCTCCGCCTCCAGCGCTTCTGGGCGGATCGGGGCTGCATCATCGTCCAGCCGACGCGCACCGAGGTCGGCGCCGGCACGCTCAACAAGCACACCTTCCTGCGCGTGCTCGGACCCGAGCCGTGGAACGTCGCCTACGTCGAGCCCTCGTCGCGCCCGACGGACGGTCGCTACGGCGAGAACCCCAACCGCCTGCAGCACTACTACCAGTTCCAGGTCATCCTGAAGCCGAGCCCCAAGAACGTGCAGGAGCTCTACCTCGACTCCCTGCGGGCGCTGGGCATCGAGCCGGCCGACTTCGACGTCCGCTTCGTCGAGGACGACTGGGAGCACCCGGCCCTCGGCGCCGCCGGCCTCGGCTGGGAGGTCTGGGCCCAGGGCATGGAGGTCACGCAGTTCACGTACTTCCAGCAGTGCGGTGGCCTCGAGCTGCCGCGCGTCGCCTGCGAACTCACCTACGGGCTCGAGCGCCTCGCGATGTACCTGCAGAACGTCGAGAACGTGTACGACCTCGTCTGGGCCGAGCTGCCGAGCGGTCAGAAGATCAGCTACGGCGACGTCCACAAGCAGGATGAGCTCGAGTGGTCGCACTACAACTTCAAGCAGGCCGACACCGCGGCCCTGCTGCGCTATTTCGACGACTGTGAGCGTGAAGCGAAGCGGCTCCTCGAGGTGAAGGAGCCCCACGCCCTCGTGCTGCCGGCCTACGAGCACACGCTCAAGTGCAGCCACACGTTCAACGTCCTGCAGGCCCGTGGCGTCGTCAGTCAGACGGAGCGCGCGGCGTACATCGCCCGCATCCGCGACCTCGCCCGCGGCTGCGCCACCCAGTACCTCGCCACCCGCGAAGCGCGCGGCTTCCCGATGCTGGTCGGCCCCGACCGCGCCCACTTCGTGAACGACGCCACGACGACGGAGCAGTGACCATGAGCACCATGAACGAGCTTCTCCTCGAGATCGGCTGCGAAGAGCTCCCCGGCGGCTTCGTCGATCCGGCCCTCGCCTTCCTCGAGACCGAACTGCCGAAGCTGTGCGCCGAGCACCGCCTCGACTGCAGCGACGTCGTCGTCGACGGCACGCCCCGCCGCCTCGTCGTCACCGCGCAGGTCGGCGCGCGCCAGCGCGACCTTGTCGAGGAGATCACCGGCCCGCTGTGGACGGTCGCCTTCACCGACGACGGCACCCCCACGCCCGCCGGCGAGGGCTTCTTCAAGAAGAACGGCCTCGACCCGTCGAAGGCGAAGAAGGTCGAAGGCAAGAAGGGCGCCGTCGTCGGCGTCACGAAGACCGAGGCCGGCCGCGCCGCCGCCGACGTCCTGCCGGGGCTCCTCGAGGGGCTCATCGCCCGCATCCCGTTCAAGAAGACGATGCGCTGGGGTGACCGTCACGTCACCAATGGCCAGGTCTTCGGGCGCCCGGTGCAGTGGCTGCTCGCCCTCTTTGGCGGCAAGACCCTCGGCATCCGCTTCGCCGACGTCACGAGCGGCAACACCACCCGCGGCCACCGCTACCACGCCCCCGGCGAGGTCGTCGTCAAGAACGCCGCCGAGCACCGCCGCGCCCTCGAGAAGGGGCAGGTCATGCTCTCGCGCAAGGCGCGCGCCGAGCACATCGTCGCCGAGGCCAACCGCCTCGCCAGCGCCGTCGGTGGTCGCCTCGTGCACGACGAGGCCCTCATCGAGCTGGTGAAGAACCTCGTCGAGAAGCCCTGGCCGATCCTCGGCCGCTTCGACGAGGCCTTCCTGCAGGTGCCGCGCGAGCTGCTGATCTCCGAGGCCCGCGAGCACCAGAAGTACTTCATGGTCACCGACGACGCCGGCAACCTCCTGCCGTGCTTCGTCGTCGTCACCGGCGCCGACGCGAAGGACAAGGCCGGCCTCGCCGCCGGCAACGCCCGCGTGCTGCGGGCCCGCTTCGAGGACGGCGCCTTCTACTTCCGCACCGACCGCGAGCGCACGCTGGCCAGCCGTGCAGCCGACCTCGACAGCCTCGTGTTCCACAAGGAGCTCGGGCACTACGGCGACAAGACCCGCCGCATCGTCGCCGTCGGCATGGCCCTCACCGACGCCGTGGCCGAGGCGCTGCGCGCCGTGAACCGTGAGCCCGTCGCCGTCGGGGCCGAGGTCACGCGGGCGGCGACCCTCTGCAAGGCCGACCTCATCTCGGGCGTCGTCAACGAGTTCCCCGAGCTGCAGGGCATCATGGGCCGCTACTACGCCCTCGCCGACGGCGAGAGCGCCGACGTCGCCTTCGCCATCGAGGACCACTACGCGCCCCGCCATGCCGGCGCGGCCCTGCCGCGCTCACACGTCGCCGCCATCGTGGGCATCGCCGACCGCCTCGACACCATCGTGGGCATCCTCGGCATCGGCAAGGCGCCGTCCGGCAGCGCCGACCCGTTCGCGCTTCGTCGTGCGGCCGTCGCCATCCTCACCATCGCCATCGAGCGGGGCTACACGTTCTCGCTGCGCGGCGTCGTCGACGCTGCCATCGCCGCCTGGCGTCAGCAGGGCCGCCTCGCGAAGGCGGACGCGGGCCTCGCCCAGCAGGTCGTCGACTTCATCGCCGGCCGCCTCAAGGGCGTGCTCGTCGAGAAGGCGGCGGCGGCGGGCTTCAGCGACGTCGGCGATGTCGTCGACGCGGCCCTCGCAGCCCGCGGCGGTCTCGACGACCTGCCGGACGTCTGGCGGCGCGTGCAGGCCGTCGCGGCGATGCGGCAGCAGGACGTCGCGGGCTTCGCCGCCCTGGCGGCCACGTTCAAGCGCGTCGGCAACATCGTGAAGAAGGCCCGGGACGAGAAGCAGGCCTTCTCGGCCACCGTGCCCGCCGAGGAGGCCCTCGAGCTGCCTGCCGAGCGTGAGCTGGCCCAGGCCGCCACGACGCTGGTGGCGACCGACAGCCACGCCGAGACGCTCCGCCAGGTGGCGGCGCTGCGCCCGGCCGTCGACCGCTTCTTCGACGACGTCATGGTGATGGTGGAGGACCCGGCGCTGCGCCAGGCCCGCCTGAGCCTGCTGGCCGCCATCGAGGGCCGGCTGGTGGACGTCGCCGACTTCACCCGCCTGCAGGGCTGAAGACAGCACAACCGACACGGCGCGCCCGCCATTCCCCGGATCGACACCGGTCGGGGATGGACGGGCGCGTCAAGTTCGTCGTCGACAGAGCCGACACGAGTGGCCTACCGTCACGGTGATGTTCGCCAATCTGCTCGGCCTCTTCAGCAATGACCTCGCCATCGACCTGGGGACGAGCAACACCCGCTTGTTCGTCCGCGGCCGCGGCATCGTCGTCAACGAGCCCAGCGTCGTCGCGGTGCAGACGGCGCCGGGCGGCAAGCGCGAGGTCGTCGCCGTCGGTCGCGAGGCGAAGGACATGCTGGGCCGCACGCCCGACGCCATCCAGGCCATCCGCCCCGTGAAGGACGGCGTCATCGCCGACTTCGACGCCACGAGCGAGATGCTGCGGCACTTCATCCAGAAGGCCCACGGGCGCACGACGCTCGTGAAGCCGCGCATCATCATCGCCGTTCCCGTCGGCGTCACCGAGGTCGAGAAGCGCGCGGTGAAGGAGTCGGCGGAGTCGGCGTCGGCGCGCGAGGTCTACCTGATCGAGGAGCCGATGGCCGCCGCGATCGGCGCGGGCATGCCCATCACCGAGCCCTCGGGCAACATGATCGTCGACGTCGGCGGCGGCACCTGCGAGGTCGCCGTCATCTCGCTGGGTGGCATCGTCTACAACCGCTCGGTGCGCGTCGGCGGCGACAAGATGGACGCCGCCATCATCGCCCACGTGAAGAAGCGCTACTCGCTGCTCATCGGTGAGCGCACCGCCGAGCAGATCAAGATCCGCATCGGCAACGCCTACCCCGACGACGAGATCCTCACGATGGAGGTCAAGGGCCGCGACCTCATCTCGGGGACGCCCAAGACCATCGAGTGCAACTCCGACGAGATCCGCGAGGCCATGAGCGAGCCCATCACGGCGATCTCCGAGGCGGTCCGCATCGGCCTCGAGCGCACGCCGCCCGAGCTTGCCTCCGACATCGTCGACCGCGGCATCATCCTGTCGGGCGGCGCGTCGATGCTGCGCAACCTCGACACCCTCATCAAGAAGGAGACGGGCCTGCCCGTCTACCACTCCGAGGAGCCCATCTCGGGCACCGTCATCGGCGCCGGGAGCTGCCTCGAGAAGATCGATCTCCTGCAGCAGGTGGCCCTCGGCTCCTGACTGCGTCGTCGTCGTCGTTCGCGATTCGTGAGGGAGGGCCGCGGTGCTCTCGTTCCTGCAGCGGCACAAGGGCCTGGTCGTCGTCGGCGTGCTGCTGGTCCTGCCGGCGGTGATGCTCGTCGCGCAGACCCGTCGCGGCGGGGGCCGCGGGCCGGTCGTCGGCGTCGTCCTCGACGTCGCCGGCGTCATCGAGCGCGGGCTGCTGTGGGCCGCCGGCGGTCTGATGGACGGTGTCGAGCACTACGCCACGTCGGTGGCGTCGTACGACGAACTCGCCCGCCTGCGGCGTGAGCGCGGCAGCGTGCAGGGCCTCGAGGCCCGCGTCGCGGAGCTCTCCATCGAGAACGAGCGCCTGCGGGCCCTCGCCAACGCCACCCAGGCCATCGCCGGCCCGCGCCCCGTCGGCGCGCGGGTCATCGGTCGCACTGGCGCGCCGCTTGCCCACGTCGTCACCGTCGACAAGGGTACCGCGCACGGCGTCCGCCGCGGCGACGGCGTCATCTCCATCGACGGCGTGGTCGGCGTCGTCGTCGCCGTCGGCCGTGCCCACGCCGATGTCCAGACCCTCACCGACCCGGCGGCCGCCATCGACGTGCTCGTGCAGCGCTCGCGGGCGCGCGGCGTGCTGCGGGGTCTCGGCGCCGACGACAAGTACGCCGCCGTCGTCGAGGACTTCGACCGACTGCGCGATGTCCAGAAGGGCGACCCCGTCGTCACCGGCGGCATCGGCGCCCGCTTTCCGGTCGGGCTGCTGGTCGGCAACGTTGTCGACGTCGACGACCGCGACGACCTCACGTTGCGGGCCGTCATCCGCCCGGCGGTCGACGTCGCGCGCCTTGAACACGTCGCCATCCTCGTCGAGCGCGAGATGCCGGCGGCGCCGACCCTCGACGACGACACCGCCGCAATGCCGCCGCCCATCCGCCGGGTCAAGCGCAAGCCCCGCCCCCGCCCCGAGAGCGCCACCGACGAGGCCTCGCCGCTCGTCGACGACGCCGCCGACGCCGGTGACGCGGTCGACGCCGGCGCAACCGCCGTGGAGCCCGCGCCGGCGGCGACCCCGGGTGACTCCGCTCCGCCGTCGTCGCCGCCGCCGCCGCCGCCGCCGCCGACGACGACGACGACGACAACAACGACACCGCCGCCTGCGCCTGCGCCTGCGCCCGCCCCCGCGCCGCCGCCAGCGGATGGCGCGACGACGTCGGAGCCACCATGAACCGGGCCCTGCTGGCGATGGCGGTGTGCCTGGTGGCGATGGCGACGCTGCGCGTGCTGCCCGTCGTCCTCGGGGTCAGCGCCGTGCCGCTCACGCCGGCCGCCGTCGTGGTCGCCTGGGCGGCGTTGGTGTTGCCGCCCCTCGAGGCCGTCGTCACCGCGTCGCTGTGCGGCCTCATCGTCGATGCCCTCGCCGGGCTGCCGGTGGGCCTGAGCTCCTTCTCGCTCGTGGTGGCCCTGTTGGTGGCACGTCTTGGCACCCGCAGCGTCACCCGCGCAGTGGGCCCGCTCGCCGCGCTCTTTGCCGGCGGTGTCGGCCTCCTGCAGGTGACCCTGTCGTGGCTGCTGCTCGCCGTGTTCGCCCCCGAGCGGGCGCCGTGGCAGCCGGGGACACTGTTCCTCGTCGGCATCTTCGATGGCGTCCTTGCCCTGCTGCTGCTGCCCCTGCTGGACCGTCTCGGTGTGCTGGTGGGGCTCGAGCGCTCGACGTCGACGGCGGATCGACTGGCGGCGCGGCTATGAAGAGCTCGCTCGAGCCCGCCTTCTCGTCGCGAAGGGTGACGGTCTTCGTCATCCTCATCGGGCTCTTCTTCCTCGTCCTCGTCGGTCGGCTCTACCTGCTGCAGGTCGTGCGCGGCGCGAGCTACCTCGCGAAGTCCGAGGAGAACTTCGTCCAGGAGCGACGCATCGCCCACCGTCGTGGGCTCATCCTCGACCAGACCGGCCAGGTGCTTGTCGACAGCCGCCCGGCCCACGACGTCATGCTCACCGTGGCGTTCCTCCCCGACAGCGGCCGTGCCCTCACGCAGCTGCTGGCACCGCTGGGGTTGCCGCGGCCGCGGATCGCCGAGCTCGACAAACAGGTCCTCGCGGCGGTCGAGGGGCGGGAGCAGGTCCAGCTCCTGGAGGTCGACGACGAAGACACCTGCGACGCCATCGCCCAGCGCCGGCAGCGCTTCGATACCCGCGGCGTCGAGATCGAGCGGCGCCCCCCGGGCTGCGTCGTCGTCGTCGACGCCGCCGAGTTCCCGTCCCGTGCGGCGGTCTTCACGAGGCTGCGGGAACTCCTGTCGGTGAGCGCCGCCGACTTCAAGCCGCGCCTCGATGCGGCGCTCCAGAAGGCCGCCGGCCTCGGCCGCTTCAAGCCGACGCTGCTGCTCGAGGACATCGGCTTCATCGAGTACGCGCGCCTGCAGCAGGCGATCTCGCTCGGCGACCTGCCGGGCATCGACGTCACCAGCTCGCAGCGACGACGCTACCGGCTGGGCACCCGGGCCGCCCACGTGCTTGGCTACCTCAACGAGATCTCGCCGGAGGAACTCAAGCGCCAGGAGGAGCGCGTCGAGAAGGGGGAACTCGCCGAGGGCGAGCCCGTCTACCTCCTCGGTGACCTCGTGGGTCGCAAGGGCCTCGAGGCGGCCTATGAGTCCCGGCTGCGGGGGCGCGACGGCATCGAGCGCGTCGTTGTCGACGCGAAGGGCCGCAACCGCGGGCTCACCTGGGCCGAGACCCTCCTTGGCGAGGGGCGCATCACGCCGCCGACGCCGGGCCAGTCCCTCGTGCTGTCGCTCGATGAGCACATGCAGCGCGCGGCGGAGGAGTCATTCAACGGCGTCGCCGGCTCCGTCGTCGCCATCGAGGTCGACACCGGCTTCGTCCTCGCGATGGCGAGCTTTCCCACCTACGATCCGAACCTCGTCGCGGGCCCGGCTGCCAAGGCCGTCAAGCGCCAGCTCGACCTCGACAAGAACCGCCCCTGGACCAACAAGGCCATTCAGGACCACTACGCGCCCGGCTCGACGTTCAAGGCGATCACCGCCGCCGCCGGCCTGCGCAACAACCTCATCACCGAGACGAGCACCCGCGCATGTCCGGGCTTCTTCCGCCTCGGTCGCGCGATGTGGCGATGCTACAATCGCAGCGGTCACGGCGCCATCGCCCTCGTGCGGGCGCTGCAGTTCTCCTGCGACACCTATTTCTACTCGCTCGGCTACGACCTCGGCCCCGACCGCCTCGCCGAGACCGCGCGCATGTTCTCGTTTGGCAGCCGCACCGGCATCGACATCGGCGGCGAGAGCCCCGGCATCATGCCGGACCGCCCGTACTACGAGCGCCGCTTCGGCGCCTACACGCCCGGTCTCGTCGTCAACAATGCCATCGGGCAGGGCGACGTGACGGTGACGCCGCTGCAGCTCGCCGTCGCCTACGCCGCCATCGCCAACGGCGGCAAGGTGATGAAGCCACAGCTGGTGCGCGAGATCATCGACGAGTACGGCAACGTCATCGAGGAGATCACGCCCGTGCAGCTCGCCGACGTCGGCCTGAGCCCCGAGGTGATGGCCCTGATGAACGAGTCCCTCGCCCACGTCACCGATCCCGGCGGCACCGCCAGCGGCTTGTGGTGGCGTCGTGACCGCTACGCGGCGATGAGCCAGTGGCTGCGCGACAGTGGCACGGTCATCGTCGGCAAGACCGGCACGGCGCAGGTGGTGCGCCTGTCGAAGAGCGTCGCCCACGTGCGGGCCGAGGACATGCCCTACGAGCAGCGCGACCACGCCTGGTTCGTCGGCTACGCCCCGCTCGAGGCCCCCGAGGTCGTCGTCGTGACGATGACCGAGCACGGCGGCTTCGGTGGCAGCACGTCGGGCCCCGTGACCGCTGAGGTCCTGCGGGCGTGGTTCACCCAGACGCGCGCGACCGAGCGCTACGCCGAGCTGCCGCCGATCGCGCCGAAGCCGCGCCGCTTCGACGCGCCAAAGGCCGCCGACGCCACCGAGGAAAGCGCGCCCGTCGACCACGAACCCACCACCGACGACACCCATGACGTCGAGCCTGGGGCCCCACGATGACGTCGATGCCTCCCCGTGGATCGGACCAGCCCGCCTGGCCCCTCGCCCTCATCGCCGTCGCGGTGACGATCCCGCTCATCGGCGTCGTGAACCTCTACTCGGCGGCGCAGAACTTCATCGACACCGACATCTGGCTCAAACAGCTGCTGTGGGCCTGCGCCGGCTTTGTCCTCGCCGCCTTCGTCGCGCGGCTGCGGCCGTCGACGTTGGAGCTGACGGCCTGGCCCATCTACATCGTCACCTGCGTGCTGCTCGTGCTGGTGCTCGCCATCGGTACGCCCATCAAGGGTGCCCAGCGATGGCTGAACCTCGGCGCGTTCAACATGCAGCCGTCGGAGCTGGCGAAGATCGCCATCATGCTCGTCGTCGCGCGCTACTTCGCGAACTTCGAGGTCCCCGGCGGCTACACGCTGTTGTCGTTGATCCGGCCCCTCAACCCGAGCCGGCCGATCGGCCTCGTGGCGCTGCAGATCTACCGCATGTTCGATCAGCGCAAGGATCTCGCACGGGCCTTCAAGAAGGAGGGCCTCGAGGTCCCGGCCCTCGGCGACGCCATCGACGCCGCCCGGGCCCTGCCGAAGCCTCCGCCGGCGATCGCCGAGGAGCTCGCCGGGGTCGACGAGCCGTGGGTGCTGCCGGCGGTGCTGGCGGTGGCGACGCTGTGGCTCGTGATCAGCCTCGTCGTGCTGGCCCGACGGGGGCTGCACCACCGCGCGATCATCGCCCCGGCCGACATCGTCCTCGTGCCCTTCGTGCTCGTCCTCATCGAGCCGGACCTCGGCACGAGCAGCATCGTCCTCGGCGTCGCCGCCTCCCAGATCCTGTTTGCGGGCATGCGCCCCCGCGACCTCGTCATCGCCGGCGTCTCCGGCATCGGCGTCGCCTGGTTCGCGTGGAACAACCTGCTGCACGACTACCAGCGCAAGCGCGTCGAGACGTTCCTGAACCCCGAGGCCGACATCCAGGGCTCCGGCTACCACGCGGCCCAGTCGATCATCGCCGTCGGCAGCGGCCAGGTGACAGGCAAGGGATGGGGCGAGGGCACCCAGACCCAGCTCTCGTTCCTGCCCGAGAACCACACCGACTTCGCGTTCTCCGTGCTCGGCGAGGAGTGGGGCTTCGTCGGCGCCGTCACCCTGATCGTGCTGTTCTTCGCCCTCGTCACGCTGATGCTGCGGGCAGCGGGTCGGGCCACCGACCGCTTCAGCGCGCTGCTGGCCGTCGGCGCCGCGGCCATGATCTTCTGGCACGCGTTCATCAACATCGGCATGGTGATCGGCGTGCTCCCCGTCGTCGGGGTGACGCTGCCGCTCGTCAGCTACGGCGGCAGCAGTATGATCACGAAGGTCATCGCGATCGGCTTCGCGGTGAACGCCGCGCGGCACGTCCGCCGCGCCTGAAGGGACGACGATGACGACGACGCCTCCCCGCCGCTCCGACGATGTCGTCGACGCCTTCGCGGAGGGGCTCGTCGACGAGGTCGTGAGCACGGCGACGCCGCCGCTGCCGTCGCTCCAGCAGGAGGCCCGCAGAGACGCCCTCGACGCCACCGTGCGGCTCGAGTCGCGGGCCCTTGTGCGTCTGCAGGACCGCCCCCTCATCGGCAGCCGTACCTTTTTTCGCCGCGCCGCCGAGGAGCTCGTGCTCTCGACGCGGACCGCGCGGGAGCTCGCCGGCAGCTGCTTCCTCACCGAGCGCGACGGCGTCGTCACCCTCGTCGGCCTGCGCCGCGAGCTGAGCGGACAGCCCGGCCGCGTCGGTATCGACCCGTCGTGGGGCGCCGTGCTCTGGCATACGCACCCGGGCCTGCGGGGCTCACTGGCGGCGTTCTCCCTCGAGGACCTCGAGGTGGCGAAGCAGGCGGGCAAGCCCCTGCTCGTGATCGGCTTCGTCGGGTTCTCCGTCGACGTGCTGTCGACGCTGGCGCTGCCCTTCGGCCTCAAGGCGGCCCTCGCCGCCGGCGGCATCAAGGGGCTCCTCGCCCTCGAGAAGTCGGGCCGCATCCCGACGAAGATCCTCGAGTACGGCGTCGGCGCCCGCGTGTGCTGGCCGTCGGGGGCGATCCAGCCGGTGCGCCGGAAGCACGCGCCGCCGTGGCAGCAGGCCGTCGATGAGATGAGCTTCGCCTTCGACCGCGGCGTCGGCGCCGTGGAGCGGGGCGGGCAACGGGCCCTGCGCAGCGTCGCCTCGCTGTTCATCGATCCCCGCCGCTGACGCGGTGCGCCATCGGTCAGATGTCCGAGGCCCTTGCGTGAAGGGGCTTCTCGTCTACGGTGCGTCCCACTGCGGAGTTTCCCATGACGTCCTTCTTCTCCCGCGCCACCGTCGTGTGCGCTCTTGTCGCCGCTGTGCCCACATGGGCGGCGGTCGATCTCGCCCAGGCCGACAACGCCTTCGACCGCTCGTGGGAGCGCCTGCCCGACCTCCGCCATGTGCGGGGCGGGCAGCCGAAGGACATCCCGCTCGTGGTCACTGCCGAGCCCGGTGAGGCGTGGACGCTGAGCAGCGACGTGCCGTGGGCCACCGTGACGCCGACGTCGGGCACCGGCCCGGGCACTGCCCGCCTCCGCTTCGACGGCGCCGCGCTCAACGCGCTCGACGACCCGACCGGCGCCGTGACGCTCGTCGGCGCCGTCGAGCCCGACACCAACCGTGAAACCCTCACGATCAGCTGGGACATCTACCCGAAGGTCTTCGACGGTCCGCTCATCACGGGCTCCGACGCCGCCGCCCTGCGCGACTACGCGAAGGACAAGACCGGCTGGCCGAAGGACGGCTTCTCCGGCGGCTGGGAGCTGTGGGGCTTTCTGCCCGACAGCACGACCCACGATGTGGGCGAGCTCCCCATCGACGTCGCCGAGAAGACGCCGTGCGCCGACGGCCAGATCTCGGGCTGCACCCGCGAGGGGCAGGCGGGCCTCACTGCCGGCATGAAGGCGGACCAGGGCTGGCTGCTGTCGACGGGCGACCCGGCCATCGTCATCGGCGTGCTCGACTCGGGCATCAAGTGGAGTGAGCGCGACCTCCTCGAGAAGCACTACCTCAACGCTCGCGAGCTCGGCAGCTGCCCGCCGCCCGGCGCCGACCCGAAGAACGCCGACCCGTTCCGCGGCTTCGATGTCAACGGCGACGGCATGTTCACCATCCGCGACTACGACGGCGCGCCCTGGCTCGAGGACATCAACTTCAACGGTCGCCGGGACCCGCAGGACCTCATCTGGGGCGATGACGGCGACGGCCCCTGCAGCGACGACGCCGACGACGACAACAACGGCTACGTCGACGACATCTCCGGCTGGGACTTCTTCTGGAACGACAACGACCCCTCCGACGACGCCGACTTCGGCCACGGTACCGGCGAGGCCAACGACTCCGTCAGCGAGATCCACGACGACGGCGGCCGCGGCGGCGTCTGCCCCCGCTGCCTCGTGCTCAACGTGCGCGTCGGCGACTCCTTCATCGTCGACGTCAACCAGTTCGCCGAGGGCGCCATCTTCGTCGTCGACAGCGGCGCCAGCGTGATCCAGGAGGCCCTCGGCAGCATCAACAACACGCCGTTTGCCCAGGCCGCCATCGACTACGCCTACTTCAACCACGTCCCGATCGTGGCCTCCGCCGCCGACGAGACGAGCTACCACCACAACTTCCCCGGCAGCGTCGAGCGCACCCTCTACGTCCACGCCATCACCCACGACGGCGACAACGAGTTCGAGTCGACGACGTTCCTCAACTTCAACAACTGCACGAACTTCGGCGGCCACCTCGTGCTGTCGACGCCAGGCGAGAGCTGCTCGTCGGAGGCCGTTGGCAACACCGCCGGTCACGTCGGCCTGATGCTCGCCTACTACAAGCAGCTGCAGGAGCGCTCGCGCGGGACGCCGCAGGAGGCCTACTACCTCGCGCCGTTCACGACGGAGGAGGTCTACCAGACGATCAACACCACGGCGGAGGACATCGACGTCGACGGCGCCGAGCAGGACCCCGAGGCCCTTGCCCTCAAGAAGTTCCCGTCGAACGAGGGCTGGGACCTCCACTTCGGCTGGGGCCGCAACGACGTGCGCCGCTCCCTCGAGGCCATCCGCGATCAGAAGATTCCGCCCGAGGCCAACATCTCGAGCCCGCTGTGGTTCACCGTCTTCGACCCCGACCGCCAGCCGACCTTCGACGTGCGCGCCAACATCTCCTCGCCGCGCCTGACCAACCTGCGCTGGGAGCTGCACATCTCCGAGGCCATCGTCGGCGCGCCCTTCACGAAGGTCGCCGAGGGCACCGGTGCCGTCGGCGACAACCAGGGTGCTGACGACGTCATCGCCACCGTCGTGCTGAAGGACCACGTCCCGGGCATGGTGGCCCGCGCGTTCGACGTCGCCACCGGCGAGGCCGAGCAGTTCTCGGGCACGCTCGAACTGCGGGTCGTCGGCGAGAACCCCGCCGGCGAGGACGTCCGCGGCGTGTTCCGGAAGACCTTCGGCGTCCGCGGCGACACCCAGACCCTGCCGGGCTTCCCGATCTACCTCGGCGCCTCCGGCGAGTCGTCGCCGAAGCTCACCGACCTCGACGGCGACGGCCGCGAGGAGATCGTGATGGCGACGTCGGACGGCCTCGTGCACGCCATCAAGAGCGATGGCAGCGAGCTGCCCGGCTTCCCCGCCGCGCTGCGCACCTACGACGCCCTGCACCCCGACACCTGCGCCCAGAACCCGGCGAAGTGCCACCGCAGCAGCCGCGCCTACCGCGAGGGCGTGACGGGCCGCGTCGACCCCGACGGCGTGAAGACCAGCGTGCTCGCCACCGTCGCCGTCGGCGACCTCGATGGCGACAAGGACGCCTGCCGCGACGTCGTCATCGCCACCCTCGACGGCTTCGCCTTCGCGTTCGACTGCCGCGGCGCCATCCGCCCGGGCTTCCCCGTCAGCGCCGACCGCAGCTTCCTGCTCGACGGCGTCAACGGCGTCCGCACCTGCGACGCCGAGTGCCAGAAGCGCTGTGAGTCGGTGCAGAACTACGTCGAGGGCGAGCTCGTCGTCGGCTGCCGTAGCGAGCAGCAGCATGGCGAGAGCGGCTTCTTCTCCTCGCCAATGCTCGTCGACCTCGATGACGACGACGATCTCGAGACGGTGATCGCCGGCCTCGACTCGCGCGTCTACGCCTGGCACCACGACGGTACGCTCGTCACCGGCTGGCCGGTGCACCTCGACCATCCGGAGATTCCGGCCTTCGACGACGACGGCGAGCCCAAGCGCCTCGTCGACCGCATCGTCGCCTCGCCGACGGTGGCCGACCTCTTTGGCGACGGCACCCCCTGGATCATCGTCGGCACCACCGAGCGCGAGAAGAACTCCAACAGCGTGTTCCTCTACGCCATCCACCCGACGGGCACCGAGAACGACGGCGGCGCCTTCCCCGAGGGGTGGCCGACGACGGTGGCCGGCTTCATCCCCGATGAGATCCTGCCCTACGTCGGTCGTGGCAATCCGAACTCCCCGTCGGCCGCCGATTTCGACGGCGACGGCGACGATGAGGTCATCAACGCCGGCATGGGTGGCGTGATCCGCATGATCGACGGCGACGGTCGCGCCCGCGACACCATCGACTTCTCGAGCGTGCAGTACGGCGAGAAGTCCGACGTCGACGACGGCGCCTCTCTGCCCGTCATCAACAACCCGTCCATCGGCGACATCGACAACGACGGCTTCCTCGACGTCGTCAACGGCACCGCCGGCCTCGGCCTCATCCAGGTCGCGAGCCAGGGCGGCAAGCGCGCCGAGTTCGATCACGGCGTCGGCGCCTGGACCGACGGCGGCTTCTTCCACGAGGGCTTCCCGAAGAAGGCGGCCGACTACCAGTTCTTCATGAACTACGCGATCGCCGACGTCGACGGCGACGGCGTGAACAACGTCATCTCCGGCGACGGCGGCTACTTCGTGTGGGCGACGGCCCCCGATGGCACGCAGGCGCCGGGCTTCCCGAAGTGGACCCAGGGCTGGCACATCACGACGCCGGCGGTGGGCGATCTCGACGGCGACGGTCTGATGGAGGTCGTGGCGAGCACCCGCGAAGGCTGGCTCTACGCGTGGGGCACGGGCGGCCCGGTGGGCGGCACGCCGGGGCAGGCGGCCATCCAGTGGGAATCCTTCCACCGCGACGACCAGAACACCGGCAACGCGAGCGGTCGCTTCGCGCAGCTCAAGTCCTACGCGCCGCTCAACGAGCCGACCGATGGTGGCGGCTGCGGCTGCACGCAGCAGCAGCAGAACCCGCTGACGCTGGCGGGCGTGGCGATCCTCGCTACGATGGGCCTGTGGCGTCGTCGTCGTCGCGCCTGAGGAGTCCAACCATGCGTGTGGTGAATGTCTTCCTGACCCTCCTGGCCACCAGCGGCCTGCTCGCCTGCGAGCAACTCACGACGCTGGTGGTGCCTGCCGAGAGCGAGATCGAGGTGCCAGGCCGAGACCTCCTCGGCGGCAACCCCCTCGTGCCCGACCAGGTCTTCCCCGGCGGGCTGCTCTCCGAGGCCCTCGCCCAGTCGATCAGCCAGAGCATCGACACCGCCGGCGCCAACAAGGAGGCCGTCGACAGCCTGAAGCTCACGAAGCTGACGCTGACGGTGACCGAGCCCGAGGAAGGCAACCGCCAGGTGCGCGGGCTCGGCTTCATCGAGACGCTCACGATCAACGTCTCGGCCGAGGGCGTCGAGCCCGTTGTCGCCGCCGAGAGCGAGGCCGGCGCCTTCGACGGCTCGCCCGGGCCCGTCGAGTACGACATGCCGACGACCGACGCCGAGCTCGTCGAGGTCTTCAAGGCCGGCGACGCCCTCGACATGAGCGCCGACCTCGAGCCCTCGGACCCACCGACCTTTGCCACGAAGGTGAAGTTCGCGACCGAGGTCACCATCCAGGTCAACGTCGTCGGGGCCCTCTCGGGCGGCTGACCGTCGTGTCGACGTCGTGAGCGCGACGTCGTGACAGCGCGGGGCGCTCGTGGCACATCGCGGCCATGAGCGCCTCGTCCTTTTCCGCGTCCTCGCCTGCCGCCGTGTCCGACCGCGCCTTCGCCGAGCTGGTGGGGCCCTTCGCCGACGCCGCCGCCATCCACCTCAACAACGCCGGTGTGGCGCCGATGTCGAGCCGCGCCGAGCGCGCCATCGGCGACGTCGCCATGAGCCTGCGCGAGGGCTCGCTGGCGATGACGAAGCTGTTGCGCCGCTACGAGCAGGCCCGCGGCTCGTTCGCTCGCCTCGTCGGCTGCAGCCCGGAGAACCTGGCGTTCTTCCAGACCTGCGCGGCGGCCATCTCGCAGGTGGCCTTCGGCCTGCCGCTCGCCCCCGGCGACCGCATCGTCCGCCTCGATCAGGAGTACCCGAGCAACGCCTACCCCTGGCACCGCGCCGCCGAGCGCGCCGGCGCCGTCGTCGACGTCGTGCCGAGCGCCGCCGACTACGCCATCGACCACGACGCGCTGGTGGCCGCCATCGGGCCGCAGACGAAGATCGTCGCGCTGTCGTTCGTGCAGTTCCAGAGCGGCGCCGTCGTCGACATCGCCCGCGTCGTCGAGGCCGCGCACAGGGTCTCGGCCATCGTCGTCGTCGACGCCATCCAGGGCCTCGGCATGCTGCCCTTCGACATGGCGGCCCTCGGCGTCGACGCCGTCTGCGGCGGCACCCACAAGTGGCTGTTGGGTCCCGTCGGGCATGGCTTCCTCGCGATGACGCCGACGCTGCGCGAGCGGCTCGTGCCGGTGCTGCAGGGGGCCATCACCTACGGCACCCCCGACGACCCCGTCGACCCGCAGCGGGCCATGCGCAGCGACATCCGGCGCTTCGAGCCGGGCACGCCGCTGCTGCTGGGGGCCATCGGCGGCGCGGCCTCGGTGGAGCTGCTCCTCGAGGTGGGCCAGCCGCGCCTGCTCGCCGAGGCCAGCGCCGTCGCCGACCACGTCGTCGAGCTCGCCCGTCAGCGAGGCTGGCCGGTCCGGGCCCGCGGCGCCTCGCCCATCGTCACCATCGTGCCGCCCGGCGACCCGAAGGCCCTCGGCGAGGTGCTGCGCGACGCCGACATCAGCGTCGGCGTCCGCGGCGGCGGCCTGCGCCTCGCGCCCCACGCCTTCAACACCACCGACAACGTCGAGCGCGTCTTCGAGGTTGTCGACGAAGCGCTCATCGAGCAGCGCTGAGCGCGGTCGGCGGCGACGGCGCGCTGCCGTCATCGGGTCACAGGATGTAGCGCGACAGGTCCTCGCGGCGCAGCAGCGGCGACAGCTTCTTCTGCACGAACGGCTTGTCGATGACGACGTCGCGGCCACGGCGGTCGGGGGCGTCGAAGCTCTCCTCCTCGAGGAGCTGCTCGAGGACCGTCGCGAGGCGGCGGGCGCCGATGTTCTCCTGCTGGTCGTTCACGATGGCAGCGACTTCGGCGATCTCGTCGAGGCCGTCGTCGGTGAAGGCGACCTTCACGCCTTCGACCTCGAGGAGGGCCTGATACTGGCGGATCAGCGAGACCTCGGTGTCCTTGAGGATCTTCACGAAGTCGGCGCGCGAGAGGGGCTTGAGCTCGACGCGGATGGGCAGGCGACCCTGCAGCTCGGGGATGAGGTCCGACGGCTTGCTCATGTGGAAGGCGCCGGCGCAGATGAAGAGCACGTGATCGGTCTTCACCGGTCCGTACTTCGTCGACACGGTGCTGCCCTCGATGATCGGCAAGATGTCGCGCTGCACGCCCTCGCGGGAGACGTCGGCGCCGCGGCGCTCGCCGCCGGCGATCTTGTCGATCTCGTCGATGAAGATGATGCCGCTGTCTTCGGCGCGGCGGACGGCCTCGCGCGTGATCTGCTCCTGGTCGACGAGCTTGCCCGCTTCGTCCTTCTCGAGGAGCGGCCGCGCCTCCTTCACCGTGAGCGTGCGCTGCTTGCGCTTGCCGCCAAACGCGCTGCTGAGCGCCTCCTGCAGGCCGCCGAGCTGGTCGGAGAGGCCGTCCATGCCCGCGCCGCCCATGCCGGGGGCAAAGACCTGCATCGTCGGCGCGGCCGCCGCGACGTCGATCTCGATCTCGCGGTCCTCGAGCTGGCCGTCGCGCAACATCTGCCGGAAGCGATCACGGGTGCGGCTGTCGTCCACCGACGACGACGATGACGACGGCGTCTGGTCGAAGGGAACGCCGCCGCCGAAGAAACCCGGCGCAGCCTTCGGCTTCGGCCGCGGCAGCAGGGCATCGAGGATGCGGTCCTCGGCGAGGTCCTTCGCGCGGGTGGCGACGTCGGCCATGGCCTCATCACGCACGAGCTTGATGCTCGCCTCGATGAGGTCGCGCACCATCGAGTCGACGTCGCGGCCGACGTAGCCCACCTCGGTGAACTTGGTGGCCTCGACCTTCACGAAGGGAGCACGATCAAGCTTCGCGAGGCGCCGCGCGATCTCTGTCTTGCCGCAACCGGTGGGCCCCATGAGCAGGATGTTCTTTGGCGCGATCTCGTCGCGCAGCGGCGGTGGCACCCGCTTGCGACGCCAGCGGTTGCGCAGGGCAATGGCGACGGCGCGCTTGGCGTCCTGCTGGCCGACGATGAAGCGATCGAGCTCGGAGACGATCTCGCGCGGGGTGAACGACAGCTCTCGCATCACAGCTCCTCGACGACGATGTTGTGGTTCGTGAACACGCAGATGTCGGCGGCGACCTTGAGGCTCTCCTCGGCGATGGCGCGGGCCGGCAGCGTCGTGTGGGCGCAGAGGGCGCGGGCGGCGGCGAGGGCGTAGGGGCCGCCGGAGCCGATGGCGTGGCAGTCGCCGTCGGGCTCGATGACGTCGCCAGAGCCCGACAGCAGCAGGATGCGCTCAGCGTCGGCGACGAGCATGAGGGCCTCGAGGCGCCGGAGGATCTTGTCCTTGCGCCAGTCCTTCGTGAGTTCGACAGCGGCGCGGGTCAGATTGCCGCCGTGCTCGCGCAGCTTGGCTTCGAAGAGCTCGAAGAGCGTGAGGGCGTCGGCGGTGGAGCCGGCGAAGCCCGCGAGCAGACGCCCCTCGTGGAGGCGGCGCACCTTGCGGGCGGTGGCCTTCATGATGGTGTTGCCCATCGAGACCTGGCCGTCGCCGGCGATGACGACGTGGCCGGCACGCTTGACGGCGACGATGGTGGTGGCGTGGAACATCGTGGCTCCAGGAGGGGGCAGGTGGGCCGGGCGGCGGCGCCCGGGGCAGGGACGCCCGATCTGCCGCGGCTGCGGGTGATCGGGGGCGGTGTCCGTTTTTTTGTGCCGGCGACCGACACCGCCTACGGTGGAACCCGTGGGCGCCACCCGGTGCCACACGACAACCGACCGGACAATGACGTCGTCGACGAAGTCGCCGGCGCCGCTCCGGCCCAACGCACCACGCGCTCATCGTGCTCGCACGAAGGCGCCCGTGAGGTGAGGCTTTCGTGAAGGGCGACAAGAAGAAGCAGAGCCTCTATTTCCCCACCGACATGCTCGACGAGATGCAGCGGGAGGCGGAGCGTCAGGAGCGCCCCCTCAGCTGGATCATGCAGCAGGCCTGGAAGCTGAGCCGGGACAAGATCATGACCTACCCCGGCGTCGAGGAACTCTGACCGGGACGACGGGGTGGGGCCCGGACCCACCACGTCGTCGACGGATGGCGCCGCGATGCGTCCGCCGCCGCCCGGTCCAGCAGCTGCTGCCATGTCCCGGTTTGCGGGAGCATCACGGCCGCCACACCTCGCCGGAGGTGGGCGGCCGCGGTGCTGTGGCGACGACGGCGTGCCGGGTCACATCGCCGGCCCGGGACAGGTGCGGCACGTCGATCGATCGGGCTAGAACGGCCGGGTGAAGATCCTGCTCGCCGAAGACGACACCACCCTGAGAGAGACGATCGCCGAGGCGCTACGCGGTCAGGGCTACGAGGTCACCGCCGTGGCCAACGGCGCCGCCGCCGTCGAGGCCCTCGCTGGCGACCCCTTCGATGGCGCGATCCTCGACGGCCTGCTGCCGAAGATGACCGGCTTCGACGTCGCCAAGCAGATCAAGGCCAACAGCCCGCGCACCGGCCTCATCCTCGTCAGCGGCGTCTTCAAGAGTGCGGCCCAGCAGCAGGAGCAGATGAAGGCGACGGGGGCGAAGACCTTCCTGACCAAGCCCTTCGAGATCCCCCGCCTGCTCGACGCCCTCAAGACCTTCGCGCCGCCGCCGTCGCCGCAGCGGGGCGCGAGCCCGGGTGCGTCGCCGTCCGGCGGGCATCGCGCGCCGGTCGCCACCCGCGAGACGCCGTCGGGCGGCAGCGGTGGCGGTGCGCCGGTCGTCGATCAGCAGCCCATCCCCGGAGAGGGAAACCTCCTCGAGACGCCGCCGATGTACCTGGGGTGGCGCATCCAGCGTGAGCAGCACACCGGCATCCTGGAGCTCTTCGGCTCCACCGAACGCGGTCGCATCTTTGCCTACAAGGGCCGCGCCGTCTTCGCGCAGCACAGCGATCCGATGCTCCACGTCGGCGTCGAGCTGCTGAAGGAGGGCCTGCTCAGCCCCGAGCAGTTCAAGCAGGCCCAGGAGCTGGCGGTGTCGCGCGCCGTCGGCATCTACGACGTCATCAAGGGCGAAGGCATGGCGACCGAGGCCCAGCTCAAGCTCGCCTACAAGGGCCTCGTCCCGCGGATCATCGAGCGGCTGGCCGCGCTCAGCGGCCGCTACCGCTGGACGGCGACCGACGCCTTCACGACGCTGCTGCCGTCGGCGTCGGCGGGCCTCGTCGACAGCCTGCTGCTTGGCGTGGGCAAGGCCGTCGAGAAGGACCTCGAGCCCCATGTGGCGCCGCGGCGCCCGCTGCGCCTCGCGCCCGGCGACTGCTGGGACGAGGTGACGTCGCTGCTCGCGTCGACGGTGGGCAGCGACTCCCTCTCCCGCGCCATCAACGGCCGCGCCACCATCGCGCAGCTGCTCGAGGTGTCGCCGACGCCGAAGGAGAAGCTGGCCCGGCTGCGTCAGGTCTATGTCCTGATGTCGACAATGGCGGTGCGCGCGTCGCTGGAGCCGATCCCGATGGCCCGCCCTCCGGCGCCGTCGACACCGCCCCCCGGTGGTCCATCCGCCGCTGCTGCCGCCTTCGTCGACGAGGCCCCCGCGCCGGCTGCGTTGTCGTCGACGCCATCGCTGTCGTCGGCGAAGCGGGGCCCCGCCGCTTCCGACGCCGGCGTCTCGTTCTCCGGCGCCGAGCAGGAAGCCCGGGCCCGCATCGCCGCCAAGGCGGCCGAGCTCGAGGGCAAGAACCATTGGCAGGTGCTCGGCGTGGAGCAATCCGCCGACGCCGCCGCGCTCAAGAAGGCCTACTTCGCCCTGTCGCGCGACTTCCACCCCGACAGCTTCGCGGGCCTGAACCTTGGCGCCGCCCAGCAGCAACTGGAGACGGTCTTTGCGACGATCCAGGACGCCTACGCTGTCCTCACCGACCCCAACAAGCGCGGCGAATACGAGGCCAAGGTCAAGCTCGAGCAGGGCGGCGGCTCCTCCGACATCGGCGCCATCTTCGCCGCCGAGAGCGACTTCAATCGCATCAAGAACCTCGTCGAGCGCGGCGAGCTGGCGGGCGCCCAGAAGCTCATCGGCAAGGTCGCGGCGGTCCTCGGCAACAGCGAGGAGGCCCGCGGCTACAAGCTCTTCCTCGACTGGTGGGCGGTGAAGAACACCACGACGGCGCCGACCGTCCTCAAGGAGCTGCAGGAGCTCCACAAGGCCGCGCCCGCCGCCCACGCCCTCGCCGAGTTCCAGGGGTGGATCCACCTCGAGACCGGCAACGTCGTGAAGGCCCGTGGTGCCTTCAAGCGCGTCCTTGATGTCGAACCCCGAAACGCCGGCGCCGAGCGCGGCCTGCGCGCCGCGAACAAGAAGCAGGAAGAGCTCGACAAGGCCGCCCAGGGCAGCGGTCTCGGCAAGCTCTTCAAGCGTTGACGGTGGCGGGCGGGCGTCGCGACGTCCTCACTCGGCGACGACGACCTTGACCTCGCCGAGCTTGAGGGCGCGGATGCCGGCCTCGATCTTCGCGCGATCGCCGACGACGATCCACACGAGCTGCTGCGGCTTCACCACCGACGACGTCACGGCGACGACGTCGTCGCGCTTCAGCGCCTGGAGGCGGGCGGCGTAGCCCTGGAAGTAGTCGTCGGGCAGCCCATAGGTGACCTGGTAGCCAACGGCGCCCTGGACGGCGGCGAGGGTCTCCCACTGACCGGGGAGCTTGAGGATGCGGTCGGCCTGGATGCGCTCGAACTCCTCCTTCGTGGGCGCCTGCGCGCCGACGATGCCGGTGAGCTCCTTGTGGATCTCGCCGAGGCTCTCGGCGGTCTTGTCGGTCTGCACCGGCGCCGACACCGAAAAGAGGCGCTGACCGCGGGCGTCGCCGAGGCCGGAGCGCACGCCGTAGCTCCAGTGCTTGTCCTCGCGCAGGTTCATGTTGAGCCGCGAGTTGAAGTCGCCGCCGAGGATCTTGTTGAGCCCGTCGATGGCGATTTCGGCCGGCGTGTTCGTCGGCGGCGCCAGCGAGGCCACGAGGATCTGGCTCTGCAGGCTGCCGGGGCGGTCGACGAGATAGATGGTCGGTGTCGTCGTCGCCGTTGCCGTCGGCACCGCCAGAGGCGCGACCTCGCCGGGGCTCCAGCGGCCGAGCCGGGCTTCGAGGAGGGGCAGCAGCTCGGCCATCGTGAGGTCGCCCGCCACCAGCAGCGTCGACGACCCCGGCTTCATCGTCGTCGACAGCCACGCGCCGATCTGCTCCCGGCCGAGCTTCTGCACCGACGCCTCGTTACCGCTCGCCGGCAGGGCGTAGGGGTGGCCGGCGCCGTAGACGAGCCGGCCGACGAGCCGCGACGCGATGCCACCGGGGTTGTTCTTCTCCTGGGCGATGCCGGCGAGCTGCTGCTGCTTGATCCGCTCGACGTCGGTGGCCGGGTACGACGGCGACAGCAGCACCTCGGCGAAGAGGGCGAGGCTGTCGCCAAGGGTGGCCTTGAGCGTCTGCAGTGCGACGGTGCTGGTCTCGAGCCCCGCCCCCGTCGACAGCGACGCGCCGAGCCCGTCGAGGGCCTCCGACAGCGCAATGGCCGAGCGCTTCGTCGTGCCCTCGTCGAGGGCATTCATCGCCAGCCGGGCGAGTCCGGCGGTGTCGGCGGTGTCGCTGCTCGTGCCGCGCGGCAACAGCAACCGCACGTCGACGACGGGGACGCCCTTGCGCTCGAGGAGGACGACCTTGAGGCCGTTCTTGAGCGTGGCCCGCTGCAGCGTCGGGAAGGTCGCGGCGGGGGCGGCGCCGAGCTCGGGCAGGCGGCTGCGGTCGACGCCGGCGGCGGCGTTCTCGAGCTTCGCGAAGGGCTGCACGACGAGGTCGAGGCGCGGGGCATCGAGCCAGCGCTTCGCGGCGGTCTGCACCTGTGCCGGCGTCGCCTGCTCGAGTCGCTGCAGCGAGCGCTTCCAGGCATCCGTCGAGCCGGAGAACACGACGCTGCGCGCCAGCAGGTCGCTCTTGCCGCCGAAGCCGCCGATGCGCTCGAGGCCGCGGGCGACGCCGGCCAGCGTCGACGTCTTGAGGCGCTGCAGCTCATCGGCCTTCGGGCCGGTCTTGAGGAAGGCCGCCAGCTCCTCGTCGACGGCGGCCTCGACCTTCGAGAGCGGCACGCCCGGCTTCACCGTTGCCGTCACGATGAACTGACCGGCGACCTCGCCCTCCCACACGCCGGCGCTGACGTCGGTGGCGATCTGGTCCGTGTACACGAGGCGCTTGAAGAGGCGGCTCGTCTTGCCACGCCCGAGCAGGGCCGCCGCGAGCTGCAGGTGGTCGTGGTCGGCGGCGTTGAGGTCGGGCGTTACCCACATGCGGTAGAGGCGGGTCTGCGGCACGCGATCCTCGATGACCTTCTTCACCGACGCCGACAGCGGCTCCGCCCACGGCCCCTGGCGCGGCAGCGGCGGACCGGCCGGGATGTGGCCGAAGTAGCGGGTCACCTTCTCGAGCACGACCTTCGGGTCGACGTCGCCGGCGACGACGATGGTGGCGTTCTGCGGGCCGTACCAGGCCTTGAACCAGTCCTGCACGTCCTTGAGGGTGGCGGCGTCGAGGTCCTCCATCGAGCCGATCACGGTGCCGCGCGGATACGCGTACGGATGGTGGCTCGGGAACAGCACCTTGTTGGCCTCGTTGAAGACCTGCCCGTAGGGCTGGTTCTCGCCCTGCCGCTTCTCGTTCTGCACGACGCCGCGCTGCTCATCGAGGCGGGGCTGGTCGATGACGCCGAGGAGGTGGCCCATGCGGTCGCTCTCGAGGAAGAGCACGCGGTCGAGGCCGCTCGTCGGCACGTTCTGGAAGTAGTTGGTGCGGTCGCGGTTGGTGGTGCCGTTGAGGTCCGTCGCGCCCATCGCGCCGAGGGCCTTGAAGTAGTCGGTGTTGAAGTGCTCCGAGCCGTTGAACATGAGGTGCTCGAAGAGGTGGGCGAAGCCGCTGCGCCCCGGCGCCTCGTCCTTGCTGCCGACGTGGTACCAGACGTTGACGGCGACGATCGGGGCCTTGTGGTCCTCGTGCACGACGAGCGTCAGCCCGTTCTTCAGCGTGAAGGTCTCGGCCTTGATGTCGAGGGTGTCGACGATCGACGGCGCCCCCTTCGCAGCGGCGACGTCGGCGGCGCCGAGCAGGACGGAGAGGACGGCACAGAGGGCGGGCACGTGGAGGCGCATGGCATTCCCCGGGTGGAGGTCGTGATGATGATGTCGTCGTCGTTGTCGGTGGCGGCGGCGGCGGTCAGCGGGCGAGGCGCTCGCTGCGGGCGCGGCGGCCCTTCACCCGGTTGAGCTCATCGGGCTTCGCACCCTTCGTCGCCGGCCGCGCCGTCGTCTCCCAGGCGTGGCCGTCGCGGTCGAAGAGGGCCCGCAGGAAGCGACCGGTGTGGCTCGTCGGGTGCGCCGCCACCTGCTCCGGCGTGCCCTGCACGACGACGAGGCCGCCGCCGGAGCCGCCCTCGGGCCCCATGTCGATGACCCAGTCCGCGGTCTTGATGACGTCGAGGTTGTGCTCGATGACGAGGACGGTGTTGCCCTGGTCGGCGAAGCGATGGAGCACGCCGAGCAATTGGTGCACGTCGTGGAAGTGCAGGCCGGTCGTGGGCTCGTCGAGGATGTAGAGGGTCTGGCCGGTGGCGCGGCGCGAGAGCTCCTTGCTGAGCTTGATGCGCTGGGCCTCGCCGCCCGACAGCGTCGTCGCCGACTGCCCGAGCTTGATGTAGCCGAGGCCGACGTCGGCGAGGGTCTGCAGCTTGCGGTTGATGGCGGGCACGGCCTTGAAGAAGTCGAGGGCGTCGTCGACCTCCATCTCGAGGACGTCGCTGATGGTCTTGCCCTTGTAGAGGATGCTCAGCGTCTCGGGGTTGTAGCGCTTGCCGCGGCAGACCTCGCAGACGACGTAGACGTCGGGCAGGAAGTTCATCTCGATCTTGATGACGCCGTCGCCCTCGCAGTTCTCGCAGCGGCCGCCGGCGACGTTGAACGAGAAGCGTCCGGGGCCGAAGCCGCGAACCTGGGCGTCCTGCGTCGCCGCGAAGAGCTTGCGGATGTCGTCGAAGACGCCGGTGTAGGTGACCGGGTTGCTGCGTGGCGTGCGGCCGATGGGGGTCTGGTCGATGTCGACGACCTTGTCGACGTGCTCGAGGCCGGCGATCGTGTCGTAGGGCAGGGGGCGCTCGCGGGTGTCGTAGAGCGCCATCGACAGGGCCCGCTGCAGGGTGTCGTTGATGAGCGTGCTCTTGCCCGAGCCCGACACGCCGGTGACGCAGACCAGCTTGCCCAGCGGGATCTCGAGGTCGACGTCACGCAGGTTGTTGCCGCGGGCGCCGCTGAGGGTCAGCGAGCGGCCCTGACCGGCGCGGCGCTCGGGGGGGATCGCGATGAAGCGCTTGCGGCTGAGGTAGTCGCCGGTGAGCGACCCCGACGACGCCACCTCCGACGGCGTGCCCTGGGCGACGATGGAGCCGCCCTTGTGGCCGGCGCCGGGGCCCATGTCGACGACGTGGTCGGCGGCGAGAATGGTGTCTTCGTCGTGCTCGACGACGAGGACGGTGTTGCCGAGGTCCCGCAGGTGCTCGAGGGTGCGCAGCAGCTTCTCGTTGTCGCGCTGGTGCAGCCCGATCGACGGCTCGTCGAGGACATAGAGCACGCCGACGAGGGCCGAGCCGATCTGGCTGGCCAGGCGGATGCGCTGGGCCTCGCCGCCCGACAGCGAGCCGGTGGCGCGATCGAGCGTGAGGTACTGCAGGCCGACGGCGACGAGGAAGTCGAGGCGGGCGAGGATCTCCTTGAGGATGGCCGTGGCGATCTTCGTGTCGCGCTCGTCGAGCTTCAGCGACGAGAAGTGCGCATGGGCGTCGGCGATCGAGCGGCCGACCACCTCGTTGAGGCTGACGCCGGCGACGCGGACGAAGCGCGCCTCCTTGCGCAGACGGGCGCCGTCGCACTCGGCGCAGTGGCTCTTCTCGGTGTAGCGCTCGAGGTCGAGCCGCACGCCCTCCGACGTCGTCTCCTTGAAGCGACGCTCGAGGTTGGGGATGACGCCCTCGAAGGCCTTCTTGAAGTTGTACTCGTTGCCGCTGCTCTCGGCGGCCAGCGTGAAGCTGTACTCCTTGTCGGTGCCATGGAGGATGACGTCGCGGACGGCCTTCGGCAGCTGCTTCCACGGCGTCGTCAGCTTGAACTTCATGTCCTTCGCCACCGAGGCGAGCATCTGGATGTAGTAGCTCTGCCAGGCCCCGCTCCACGGCTTGATGCAGCCGTCGTCGAGCGAGAGCGAGGTGTCGGGCACGAGGAGGTGCTCGGCGAACTTCTGCAGCTCGCCGAGGCCCGAGCACGCCGGACACGCCCCCTGCGGGGCGTTGAACGAGAACATGCGCGGCTCGAGCTCGGGGTAGCTGATGCCGCAGTCGATGCAGGCGAAGTTGGTGCTGTGCAGATCCTCGACGTCGCCGTCCTTCTCGTGGCGGATCACGGCGACGAGACCCGAGGCCTTCTTGATGGCGAGTTCGACGGCGTCGGCGAGGCGGGCGCGCCCGTCGGGCTTGACGACGACGCGGTCGACGACGACGTCGATGGAATGCTTCTTCTGCTTGTCGAGCTTGCCCCAGTCCTTCTGGGCGAGCTCGTCGAGCATGTGGATCTCGCCGTCGATGCGGACGCGCGAGAAACCGTCCTTCATGAGTTCCTTGAGCTCGCTCTTGTACTCGCCCTTCCGGGCCCGGACGATCGGCGACAGGATCGACAGCTTGCTGCCCTCGGGCAGGGCCATGATCTCGTCGATGATCTGGGTCGCCGAGCGCGACACGATCGGCTTGCCGCACGAGTAGCAGAAGACCTTGCCGACGCGGGCGTAGAGCAGGCGCAGGTAGTCGTAGATCTCGGTAACCGTCGCCACCGTCGAGCGCGGGTTCTTCGACGTCGTCTTCTGCTCGATGGAGATGGCCGGGCTCAGGCCCTCGATCAGCTCCACGTCGGGCTTGTCCTGCATCTGCAGGAACTGCCGCGCATACGACGACAACGACTCGACGTAGCGGCGCTGGCCCTCGGCGTAGATGGTGTCGAACGCGAGGCTCGACTTGCCCGAGCCCGACAGCCCCGTGAGCACCACGAGCTGGTTGCGCGGCAGCGTGACGTCGATGTTCTTGAGGTTGTGGACCTTCGCGCCCTTGACCCGGATGTGCTGCAGCTCGCTCATGGGACCCGTCTAGAGAGATTTGACAGAGGGGCGCAACAGGTGTTCAGGTTGGCGCCGTCTCTCTTCGATGCCGGTCGTTCTGCCCTTGTCGCGGCCCGCGCGGTGCTTCGATGCCGGCCGCGGCCACGTCGTCGACGGCCCGGGGGCGCGGCTTGCGCAACGACCCGCCCGATGGTGCATCTTTGCTTCCGTTGTCCGCGTTCCGACCCCTCCGAGGTGCCCGATGCTCTCCAAAGACGTTGAAATCGCCATCCGTGTGGCGCTCAACGACGCCCAGCGCCGCAGCCATGAGTACGCGACGGTCGAGCACCTCACGTTCGCCCTGCTGCACGACGACGAGACGGCCAACGTCCTGCGCCACTGCGGCGCCGACGTCGCCGCCCTGAAGAAGGCCTTCGAGAAGTTCCTCGACGAGGAGGTCGAGGTCGTCGAGGAGGGCGAAGAGGGCATGGAGGTGTCGCCGAGCCGCGGCTTCCAGCGCGTCGTCCAGCGCGCGATCATGCACGTCGCCGGCGCCGGCAAGCCCGAGGTCAAGGGCTACAACCTCCTCGTCGCCATCTTCGCCGAGGACGACAGCCACGCCGTCTTCCTGCTGAAGCAGGCCGGCGTCGATCGCCTCGACGTCGTCAGCTACATCTCCCACGGCGTCAGCAAGCTCACCGGCGCCGACGACAAGGCCCCCGGTCGACGCGAAGACGCCGCCAACGTCGGTGGCGGCGGCGACGACGATGAGGGCGGCGGCGTCGGCGGCGACCCGCTGTCGGCCTACTGCCAGAACCTCTGCGAGGAGGCGAAGGCCGGTCGCCTCGACCCCCTCGTCGGGCGCGAGAAGGAGGTGCTGCGCACCATCCACGTGCTCTGTCGTCGTCGCAAGAACAACCCGCTGTTCGTCGGCGAGAGCGGCGTCGGCAAGACGGCCCTCGCCGAGGGCCTCGCTCGCAAGATCATCGCCGGCGAGGTGCCCGACGCGCTGAAGAACGCCGAGGTCTACTCCCTCGACATGGGCGCGCTGCTCGCAGGCACCCGCTACCGCGGCGACTTCGAGAACCGCCTCAAGGCGGTGGTGAAGGCCCTCGAGAAGAAGCCCGGCTCGGTGCTCTTCATCGACGAGATCCACACCATCGTCGGCGCCGGCGCCACCTCGGGCGGCAGCATGGACGCGAGCAACCTGCTCAAGCCCGCCCTGCAGAGCGGCAAGCTCCGCTGCATGGGGAGCACGACCTACAAGGAGTTCCGCCAGTACTTCGAGAAGGACCGCGCCCTCGCCCGTCGCTTCCAGAAGATCGACGTCGACGAGCCCAGCGAGCAGGAGTGCATCCAGATCCTCCAGGGGCTGAAGAAGCAGTACGAGGACTTCCACGGCGTCACCTACGACAACGCGGCCCTTGAGGCGGCCGTGAAGCTGTCGGCCAAGCACCTCCATGACCGAAAGCTCCCCGACAAGGCCTTCGACCTCATCGACGAGGCGGCGGCGGGGCTCAAGCTCGTGCCGAAGAAGGAGGGGGACCCGACCCCGATCGTCACCGAGAAGCACATCGAGGAGACGGTGGCGCGGATGGCGCAGATCCCGCCGAAGCAGGTCTCCGTCGACGACAAGCAGGCCCTCAAGGACCTCGAGGGCGACCTCAACAAGGTCGTCTTTGGTCAGCAGAAGGCGATCGAGCAGGTGGCCACCGCCATCAAGATGTCGCGCGCCGGCCTGCGCGAGGCGGAGAAGCCCATCGGCTGCTTCCTCTTCACCGGGCCCACCGGCGTCGGCAAGACCGAGGTCGCGAAGCAGCTGGCGAAGACGCTCGGGATTGGCTTCCTGCGCATCGACATGTCCGAGTACATGGAGCGCCACGCCGTCAGCCGCCTCATCGGCGCGCCCCCGGGCTACGTCGGCTTCGACAACGGCGGCATCCTCACCGAGGCCATCAACAAGACCCCGCACACAGTGCTGCTCCTCGACGAGATCGAGAAGGCGGACCCGGAGATCTTCAACATCCTCCTGCAGGTGATGGATCACGGCAAGCTCACCGACAACAACGGCAAGCCCGCCGACTTCCGTCACGTCGTGCTGATCATGACCTCCAACGTCGGCGCCCGCGACCTCGCCAAGGCCCGCATCGGCTTTGGCGACAGCGCCAACGTCGGCGCCGACGACGTCGCCTACAAGAACCTGTTCTCGCCCGAGTTCAGGAACCGCCTCGATGCCCGCATCGCGTTCCTGCCGCTGCAGCCGGAGTCGATGGAGAAGATCGTCGCCAAGTTCATCCGTGAGCTCGAGGCCCAACTCGCCGACCGCAAGATCACGCTCGAGATCACCGATCGGGCGAAGGCCTGGCTCGGCGAGAAGGGCTACGACAAGGTGCTCGGCGCGCGCCCGCTCCAGCGCGTCATCCGCGACGAGGTGAAGCGGCCCCTCACCGAGGAGATCCTCTTTGGCGCCCTCGAGCACGGCGGCCACGCCATCATCGACCTCGATGCCGACGCGCCCCTGCGCTACGAGGCCGAGGCCGGCGACGGCCCGCAGAAGGGGCGCCTCGTCTTCCGCTACGACGCCACCCGCGCCATCGAGAAGGCGCTGTCGACGCCGGCCTGAGGGGCTGACGTCGTCGACCCGCCGGGTGCGTGAACCCACGCACCCGGCGCGCAAAAGCACGCTGGGGTGCTTCGCCGCGCGCACCCTGTGTCGACGTGGGGCGGCCGGCCGTGGCCCATGGCGTCGTCGCCGCGGGCTGCTAGCAGGCTGCTGAAAAACGGCTTTGCGTTTTTCAGCACCTGCCAGGTGTTGATCCGGCCTCGTCGGAGACGAGGCCCAGAAGTACCTGGCAGGGTTGCTGAAAAAGGGCCCAAAGCGGCCTTTTTCAGCAACCTGCTAGTGATCGGACATGGCTGACGACCGTCGCTACACCCGCACGTTCTTCGTCGACCTCGTCGACACTCCTCCCCTGGACCTCACGCGGGTCGACAACTTCCCCCCGAGGCCGACTGGCTCAAGGTGGCGCTGCGGGTCGGCGACCGCCTCGTGACCACGGCCGTGCGCACGCTGACCCACGAGCGGCTCGTGACGGGTCGCTCCGTCGTCGTGCCCACCGGCGCCTTCGTCGTCATGCGCATCGACCTCACGAGCGTCGGGCTGCCCGTCCTCGAGCTGACCGGTCTTGTCGAGCGGGCACGCCCCGGCCTCGTCGTGCGCTTCGAGGCCCTCGACATGACGGCCCGCGAGCGCCTCGTCCACGCCGTCGCCGTCCTCGCCGAGATGGTGGCGGCGAAGGCCGAGCCGTCGGTGGCGATGAGCCCGGTGTCGGTGCTCGCCGCCGAGGTCGACAGCCTGCGCGAGCTCGTGCTCGAGCTGCGCGCCGAGAAGGACGCGCTGCGCGAGCAGCTCGATCGCCAGCATCACGACCTCGCGGCGATGCTGCGGGCGCTGCACCGCGACCTCAAGCGGGAGCGCCACCGCGGGACGCCGCCGCCGCCGCCACCGACGAACGTCCTCGACGACAACCTCCACGAGGCCGTCGCCGCCTGGCAGGCCGTGCAGGAGGATGAGCCCACGAGCGTCACCCGCATCATCTCGAGCGACTCGCAGCCCAGCGCCGGCTGAAGCGCCCCGGTGGTCCTCGCTGCGGGCGCACAGCGCCCGAATGGCGACGCCACCGCCCTCCCGGGTCAGTGGCGTCGTGCCGTCGTCGGTGCGTCAGGTGCGGCCGTTGGCGTCGACGAGGGAGAAGCTGAAGCCGCGGCTGCCGACGGCCTCGAGGAAGCGGCGGTACTCCTCCGGCGGCATCGTCTGGCAGCCAATCGAGCGCGGGCTGTTGGCGGTGCCGGGGTGGAAGAGGATCTCGGTCATCGTGTCGCGCCGGGCGATCTCGCCGTCCTGCATGCGGCCGTCGGCGTTGCGGTCGCGGATGCCGGGGATGTTGCCGCTGCCGTCGAGGGTACGGACATGGAACGAGGCCATGCCGTTGTCCTTCGAGCGCACGCCGTTGGGGACGACGTTGAAGTTGCCGGTGCGGATGAGGCCGACGGCGCTCACCAGCGACGACGTCCGCTGGCCGGCGTGGGTCGAGCCCGACAGCTCGGTGACGCGGCCGTTGCGGTCGAGGACGACGAAGGTGTCGTCGTAATTGCGGTTGTTGGTGGTCTCGTGGCGGTTGCCGGCGCGGTCCATGCCACGGACACCGAGCACGACGGGCTTGTCGCTCGTGAGGGGGTCCTGGCCGCCGTTCTGCATGACGATGTTGCGGTAGTGGTCGAACTTCTGACGCTCGGTCATGTTCGACGGCGCCACCGTGGCGGCGGTCGGCGCCCCGGTCTCGCGCTGGCGCCGGGCGGCGTCGAGCTCGGCGCGGCGCTGGAAGTCGGCGCCCGTCTGGCCGGGGATGCGGTCCTGGGGCGCGGGGGTCACGCCACGGTCGGTGCCGCTGCGGCGGTCGACGCCACCGGCGGGCGTGCGCAGCTCGCGGAGGGTCTCGGGGCCGATGATGCCGTCGGCGGTGATGCCGCGGCTGCGCTGGAAGGCGACGACGGCGTCCTTCGTCTGCGGGCCGAAGTCGCCGTCGACGGCGAGCTGGTGGCCGTGGGCCTGCAGGAGGGTCTGGGCCTCGCGGACGCTGGCGCCGTCCTGGCCGGCCTGGACCATCCGCCCGGCGTTGATCTGGCGCTCGAGCTGGGCAGAGGTCGGAAGGGTGTTCTGGCGAAGGGAGGTGACGGGCATGGGATCTCTATCGGCGGCGTCCGGCGACCCGTCCCTCCGTCAACTGGCGGATCCGGGCGCAACGCGGAGGGACTTTCACCGATACTCTCCAAGCACCCGACATCACCACGAGGACCGACATGGCCATCCCCTTGATCGCTGCCGCTGGCGCCAAGCTCCTCCCGTTCATCACGAAGCTCGGCACGATGCTCGGGCCGGTCCTCAGCAAGTTCACCCCGATGGTGGGTTCGCTGCTGTCGAAGGTGACGACCGCGTTCCCGCAGCTCGCGGGCCTCGCCGGCAAGGTCTCGGCCTTTGCGGCCAAGAACCCGCTGCTGACCCAGATCGGCTCGATGTTCCTCCCCGGCCAGCCCGTCACCGGCCTCGGCGCCATGGCGCTCGCGAACCCCGGCGCGATGGCCGCCATCAAGGCCGCCTGGCTCAAGGGCGCCGGCGCCGCCGTCTGACGTCGACCGCTTCTCGACCGGGCCTTCGCGCCCGTGGCAGGCTCCCCGCGGAGCCTGCCGTCGTTTCATCGCCTGATGTCGTCGACCCTGCCCACCGGAGTCCTCCATGACCCAGTCCCCGCCCACGCCCAACACCGAGCGCGTCGTCAACGAAGATGTCCCCGACGTCGCGGCGGCGCTGACCGCCCTCCTCGAGGCGAAGAACGCCGACGGCACGCCGCGCTGGAGCCTCAAGGACTTCCACGCGACGTTCCCGCCGATGATGCTGCACCTGATGACCCACGTGCCGTTCCTCGAGATGCCGACCGAGGGGCAGGAGCTGTGCCTCATGGCCATGGGCCAGATGGGGCTCGATACCGAGGCCACCGACGAGCAGATCGCCACCGCTGTCGAGGCCTACGTCACGGCCAACCCGCCGAACCAGCAGCTCCTCGCCGAGATCCAGGGCCTGCTCGTGAAGGCCTTCGACCAGAACGACGCCCGCCTCGTCGACGCCGGCCGCAAGCTTGCCGGTCAGAGCAGCGCCGACCTCGCCGCCCGCGCCCCCAGGCTCGGCGAGAAGGCCCCCGAGGGCGCCATCTCCGGCGCCGACCTCGCGCGGCAGATGCAGAAGAAGATCCCGCTGCGATGAGGGCACCGATGGGCACCACACAGCAGCTCGGCTCTCTCGTCATCGCGGCGTCGGCCGTCGGCTGCCAGGTCCTCGAGCGCACCGAGGGTTTCGGCGAGGGGGAGCTGCGCGTCACCGTCGTCGACGACGCCGGAGCGCCGGTCGCCGGTGCCAGCGTCGCCGTCGTCGGCACGCCCCGCCTCGGCATCACCGACGCCGACGGCCTCGCCACGATCCGCGGCCTCCTGCAGGGTGATCATGCGCTGCACATCGGCGTCGACGACGACGGGGATGGCGTCTTCGACCGCGCGGCCGTCCGCGGCGACGTCGGCGCCATCCGCCTCGCCGAGATCCGCGGCCTCGCGCGCCGGACGACCTTCGTCACCGGCCCCATCGCCGTCGCCCCCACCGGTGCGATCGCCGGTACCGTGGCCGATGTCGCCGACGGTGAGCTCGCCCGCGTCGTCGCCGTCCGCACCGTCGGCCTCGGCACCGGGAGCGCTCGCGACGTGCAGCTGCCCGTCGAGGCCAGCAGCGGCGTCGACGTCGACGGCACGTTCCGCCTCCGCGGTCTCGCGCCGGGCGAGGTCACCCTCGTCGCGTTCGTGTGGCCGAAGCCGGCGTCGACGGAGCCGGCCCAGCAGCTGATCGCCGCGAGTCGGCCCGCGCGCTTCGCCGCCGTCGCCGTCGAGGTCGGTCGCGACGACGTCGCCGTCGGTGGCCTCGCGGCCGTCCCCGCCCTCGTCCCCGTCACCCTCGAGCTCGCCGGCACCATCGCCGACGCCCGCAACGACGGCGAGGCCATCTACACCGTGCCCCAGGGCGGGCCCGACGTCGCCGTCAACGTCGTCGGCGGCTTCGCCGGCCTCACCGCGGCGTCGCCGACGGCGACGGTCGACGCGCCCGTTGCGCTGTTCGATCTCACGGTGCAGGTCGCCGGCGTCGCTGGCGTCGTGCCTCTCGTGGTCGGATTGCCCGAGGTCGCGCTGCTCCCCGTGCCCATCGGCCTCGATCCGGCCTGCCCCGACGACGACTGCGACGCCGATGGCGTCGTCGACGACGACGATGACGACGGCGACGGCGACGGCGTGGTCGACGCGCTGGAGCCGACGGCCTGCCGCGTGCCCGGCGCCGGCGCCGACCGCGACGCCGACTGCCTGTGCGACGCCGCCGACCCGTTCCCGGACTGCGCGTCGAACGATCCCGTCGACTGCGTGCCCGCCGCGCCCATCGACTGCGAGTGAGGCGCGCGCCGTCGTCGGCGCGCGACCGCTGACGGCGCGCGCCGTCGGTGGGGCCTCAGCCGCCGCCGGCGGCGTCCTTCGCCTTCGCCTCCTGCATGAGTTCCTGCAGCGACTTCACCCGAGCGGGCGTGGCACCGTTCTCCGGCTCGCCCGCCTCCTTCGCCTTCGCCTCGTCGGCGTCCTTCGCCTTCGCCTCCTCCATGAGCTCCTGCAGGGACTTCACCTTGCCGGTGGGCGCGGGCTCGGCCTCGCCGGACTCCTTCGCCTTCGCCTCCTCCATGAGCTCTTGCAGGGACTTCACCTTGCCGGCGCCGTCGTCGGCGCCGCCGCTGCCCTGCTGCGACTCCTTCATGAGCTCGTCGAGGGACTTCACCTTCGGCGGCTCCGTCGGCGTCGTCGCACCCGCCGGCGTCTCCTTGTCGGCCTTGAGGGCCTCACCGAGGCCGAGGGACAGACCGGGCAGCCAGGTGATGACGACGAGGGCGAGGAACATGATGCCGAGCGTCGGCAGCACGGCCTTGATGACCCAGCCGAGGCTGCGCTTGAACAGCGTCGACGACACGAAGAGGTTCATGCCGACCGGCGGCGTGAGGTAGCCGATCTCGAGGTTGACGATGAAGATGATGCCCATGTGCACCGGGTGGATGCCCACGGCCGACGCCATCGGCGCCAGCATCGGCGCGAGGATCAGGATGGCGCTCATGATGTCCATGAAGCAGCCGACGATGAGCAGGATGATGTTCACGAGGACAAGGAAGCTCGTGCGCGACAGCTCCTGCGCCTTCAGCCACTCCACCATCGCGTCGGGGATCTGCTCGAGGACGAGAAAGTAATTGAGGGTGATGGCGAGGGCGATGATCACGAGCAGCGAGCCCATCACCACCATCGACTGCTCAGCGACGCCGACGAGCTTCTTCGCGTCGAGCTCCTTGTGGACGAACAGCTCGATGACGAGGGCGTAGATGACGCTGACGGCGGCGGCCTCGGTGGCGGTGAAGACGCCGCCGTAGATGCCGCCGAGGATGATCACCGGCAGCAGCAGCGACCACAGGCCGCGGGCGACGTCGTGGCGCCAGCGGGCGAAGCTGAAGGGCTCGCGCGGGATCTTCTCTTTGAGGCCGATGAAGACCGAGTAGCCGGCGAGCAGGGCGCCGATGAAGAGACCGGGCATCACGCCGGCGAGGAAGAGGTCGGTGGGGTCCACCGGCGTCGTCGACGACACCATGATCGAGTAGACGATCATGGGGATCGACGGCGGGATGAGGATGCCGAGCGAGCCTGCCGTCGTGAGCAGGCCGATCGAGAAGTTGTCGGGGTATTTCGCCTTGATGAGGGCCGGCACCATGATGCTGCCGATGGCGACGACGGTGACGGGCGAGCTGCCCGAGATGGCGGCGAAGAAGACGCAGCCGGCGACGGCCGAGACGGCGAGGCCGCCGGGCATCCACGAGAAGGTCGCCTTCATGACCTCGACGAGGCGGCGGGCCAGGGAGCCCTGGGTCATGATCTCGCCGGCGACGACGAAGAACGGGATCGCGAGCAGGACCTCCTTGCCGGCAAGCTCCATGAGCTTGCGGATGACGACGGTGAGGTCGTCGACGGTGCCGAGGCCCGACACCTGCGCCAGCAGGAGCACGCCGAGGCTGCCCATCAGCACGAACAGCGGCTGCCCGGTGAGCAGCGCCGCGGCGATGGTGCCCATCACGAGGAAGGTCACCTTGCCGGTGAAGAAGAAGAGGCCGCACAGCAGGGCCAGCCACACGAGGGCGCCGACCTTCCGCTTGCGGTAGGCGGCGACGGCGAGGGCGACGTCGGCGACGAAGAGCGCGATGGTGAGGGCGTTCACGACGCGGCTCCTTCCGTGCTGGCAGCGAGCTTCTCGACCTCGTTGAGGTCGACGCTGTGGGCGTCGACGGAGGACGGCGGACCTTCCCGCAGATCGTGGAAGGCGTTCTTCAGGAAGCGGAAGGTCATGACGCCGAAGGTCACGGGGATGGCGAGGGTCGCGATCCACATCGGGATGGGCAGGGCCGGGTAGAGGCCGACGCCGTCCCCGGTGCTCCACTCGTGGATCTCGCCGCCGACCTGGACGACGGCGAGGGCGAAGATCCCGCCGCAGAAGAGGGCCGACACGAGGTTGCCGATGAAGGCGAAGCGCTTGCGGTCGTCGCCCTCGAGCTTCTTCACAATCGGGTCGAGCACGATGTGCCGACGCTCGCGGGTCGCGAGCGAGGCGCCGAGCATGCCGGCCCACAGCATGAAGCCGAGGGCGAACTTCTGGGCGCCGGGCACGCTCGACGGAAAGACGAGCAGCAGCAGCTTCACGAACACGGCGCTGGCGACAAACGCCCCGAGGCCGCGGCCGATGCTGCCAGCAACGCCGGGCGCCGCGGCACCGGTGCGCTCGGCGACGATGGCGCGGGCGCTGTGGGCGGCGAGGCAGAACATGAAGGCGAAGAAGACGACGAAGACGACGCTGCCCGCCTGCTGGGCCAAGGCACGGCCCGCCTCGTCGAGGGGGCCGGTGACGGCCTCGACGACGGCCGCGACGAGGGCCTCGGTGCGGCCGATCGGTCGCGAGAACGTCCGCTGCGTGACGTCGAGGCCGACGAGCAGGGTCATCATGGTGAGCGCGCCCAGCAGGAGCAGGCGCTCCACGCGGGCGATGAGATCGTCGAGCGTCTGCAGCATCGGGGCCCTCATGCGGCCGGGTGCCATCGCGCGAAGCGACGGCACCCGGTGGAGTGGTTCAGGCGGTGGTCACTTGCCGGCCTTGAAGTCGGCCTTGGCCTTCAGCACGGCGTCGAGCATCGCCTGGTAGGCCGCGCCCTTCTTCGCGAAGGCGTCCCACACCGGCTTCGCCTTCGCCGCAAACGCGGCCGTCTGGGCGGCGTCGAGGGTGCAGACGGTCTTGCCGGCGGCCTTCAGGTTGTCGAGGAGCGGCTGGTTGAGCATGCGCACGAGGCGGAAGCCCTCCTTCTCCTCGTCACGCTTGAGCAGGATCGGCTTGAGGTCGGCGGGCAGGGTGTCGAACCACTTCTTCGAGTAGACGAGGATGCCCGGCTGGTAGATGTGCTTCGTGTAGGCGTAGGCGTCGATACCGGAGTACCAGCTCGTCGAGAACGAGAAGAGGGGCGTGTTGGAGTAGCCGTCGACGGTGCCGGTCTGCAGCGCCGCGAGGACCTCGGGCACGGCCATCTCGACGGGCGAGGCGCCAAACGCCTTGTAGGTGTCGATGTGGATGATCGACTCCTGCGAGCGCATCTTCAGGCCCTTGAGGTCGTCCGGGCTCTGGATGCACTTCACGGTGCCGTCGGCGCGCTTCTTCGTGCCGTAGCCGTGCCAGCCGTTTTCGGCCCACATGGCCATGACGAAGCCCTTGTCCTCGAGGATCTTCGCCACCTTGTCGCGGGTCGCGTTCATCACGTAGTCGGCCTCGGCGTCGGAGCCGAAGATGAAGGGCAGCTCGTAGACGCCGAGCTCGGGCGCATGCACCGAGGCGATGGCGCCGATGGAGCCGCCGAACATCTGCAGCGTCCCCTTCTTCGTGTCGTCGATCATCTCGCGCTCGCCGCCGAGCTTGCCGGACAGGAACGCCTTGGTCTTGATGCGACCGCCGGCCTCCTTGTCGAGGCGCTTGCGGACGCCGTCGAGCCACTCGGCCCAGGGCGTGCCTTCGGGGGCGACGGAGCCGGCCTTCAGTTGGAACTCGGCCTCGGCGGCGGCGGGCAGGGCAAGGAGGGTGGCGAGCGCAAGGACACTGAATCGCTTCAACATGGAGGGCTCCGGTGATGGTCGCGCGGCGACCGGAGGGAGGACGCTTCGGGGCGATGGAAGATTCGGACGCCGGGGGCGCCGGCAGGCGACGCCCCCGACGACGGCTCAGAACAGCTCGTCGATGCGGCCGAGGAGCTTCTTCGCCTTCAGCTGCTCGAGCTGGTTCTCGGGGGCGATGTCGGCGTCGGCGGCCGGGTCGGCGGCGATGACCTCCTCGAGGAGGCGCTTGAACTTCGCCTTGCCCTCGGCCTCGTCCTTCACCATCTTGGTGCAGTAGAGGTCGGCGTAGAGGACCTTGGTGCCGAGGTAGGCCGGCGCGATGGCGATGGCCTTCTCGAAGTTCTCGCGCGACTTCTCGAGGGAGCCACCGGCGATGCCCGAGGCCACGGCCTCGTAGCTGCCGAAGTAGCGCCAGGCGGCGCCGTAGAAGAAGGCCTCGTCGAGGGCCTTCACGTGGGTCATCGTCGCGAAGAGATCGTCCTTGTACTTGAGGCGGGTGACGATGCCCTTGCCGGCGGCCCACTTCCCGAGGTTGGTGGCGTACCAGTACATCGCCGGCACGGCCTCCTTCGGCGCGAGCTTGATGGCCTCGACGTGGGGCTTGCCGGCCGCCTTGGCCGCCGCGTACTCGGGGGCCGAGATCTTGAGGGCCTCGTTCGCCCAGTCGAGCCCGAGCTGGTACTCGGCGTCACGGGCCTCGACGTTGTCGGCGAGGGCGTAGTGGGCGTCGCCGAGCAGGTAGTGGCCGCGAGCGAGCTTCGTCGCGAGCTCCGCCGTCGGCGCGAGCTTGATGGCGGCCTCCCACTTCGCGAGGGCCTCCTTGAGCTTCGCCTCGGTGGCGCGCTCGGCCCAGAGGGCGTCGCCCTCGGCGACGAGGGTGGCGGCCTGCGAGGCCTCGGTCTCGGACGCCGTCGTGGTCAGCGTCGACCCGAGCTTCTCGTCGTAGGTCGTGGCGCAGCCGGCGAAGGAGAGGGCGAGGGCGGTCGAGCTGGCGAGGACGATGCGACGCATGGGACCTCCTGGGGTCGTGAAGGGAGCGGACTCAATACCCCGAAGCAGGGCGGCGGACAGCTGCGCAGATCTGCATGGAACAACGCCCCGCGTCAGCCTTGACAAACAATGACCGTTCAGTCATGAATGTCGCATCCAGGAGGGCTCCATGATCGGCATCCCCGTCGGCATCGTCTACGCCAACGCGTTCGAGTGGGTGATTCACAAGTACGTCCTGCACGGCCTCGGCCGGGACAAGACGAACTTCTGGTCCTTCCACTGGCACGAGCACCACAAGAAGGCGCGCAAGCACGCGATGCACGACGACCAGTACCGGGGCGACAACGTCTTCATCGCGATCCTGCGCGGCGACCAGACGGCGAAGACGAAGGAGGCCGTCGGCCTGCTGGCGGCGTCGGCGCTGCACCTGCCGCTGTTGCCGTTTGCGCCGTTCTTCACCGTCACGGTGTGGGCCTGCGCCGCCAACTACTACCGCGTCCACAAGAAGAGCCACCTCGACCCGGTGTGGGCCGAGGAGCACCTGCCGTGGCACGTCGACCACCACATGGCGAAGAACCAGGACGCCAACTGGTGTGTGACCTGGCCGCTGATGGACTGGATCATGGGCACCCGCGAGAAGTTCGTCGGGACCCCGGCGTGGGACGAGCTCAAGGCCCGCATGGCGGCCCACGCGGCCCGCGTCGCCGCGAGCGACGACGACGCCATCGCGCCGGTCGTCACGCCGGCCGCGGCCGTCGACGACACCGCGGGTCGCGCGGCCGCTTGAGGTCGGGCGCCGTGGCTGTCAGGGTCGCCCCGTGGCCCCTGGCACCATCGCCCTGCTCGCTGCCGGCAGCTTCGTCATGGGGCTCCTCGGCGGCGTGCTCGGCGTCGGCGGCGGCGTCTTCCTCGTGCCCTTCCTCGTCTTTGCCGCCGGTCTGCCGGCGAAGCAGGCGGTCGCCGTCAGCCTCTGCTGCGTGATCGGCACGAGCGCGGCGGCATCGCGGGCGGCGGCGAGCACCGGCGCGGCGCGGCTCGACCTCGCCCTCACCCTCGAGCCGGCCCTCGTCATCGGCGCCGTCGCCGCCAGCAGCGTGGCCGCCCGCGTCGCCGACGGCGCCGTCCTCATCGGCTTCGCGGTGCTGATGGCCGTCATCATGGGCCTCATGCTCATCCGTCGCCGCGCCACCGTCGACGGCGAGCCGCCTCCCCTCACGCCGGGCCGGCGCGTGGCCCTGTCGGTGGCGGCTGGCGCCTCGGGCGCCGCCAGCGGGCTCTTCGGCGTCGGCGGCGGCGTGCTCGTCGTGCCGGCCCTCACCCTCATCGGGCGCCTGCCCCTCAAGACGGCGGCGACGACGTCGTCGCTGGCCCTCATGACGAGCGCGGCCTGTGGGGGCATGGTCTACCTCGCCCATGGGCTGCTGCCGCCGGCGATCGTCGCCGTCGCCCTCCTCGGCGTGCTCCCGGGTGGCTTCCTCGGCTCGCGGGCGCAGCGCCGGCTCCCCGAGGCCGTGATGCTCGGGCTCTTCATGGCGCTGGCCGCCGTCGTGATCGGCCTGTCGCTGTGGCGGGGGCTGCGGTCATGACGAGCGCGCCCGGCACCGTCGTCGCCGCCACCACCGCCAGCGCGGTCGCCGCCGTCGTCGCCCTCGTGGTGCTCGTCGTGGCGGCGCTGTGGCCCTCGCCGGGGCTCGCCCGGGTCGGCCTCGGGCTGCTCTTTGCCGTGCCCGTCGTCAGAAACAGCGTCGTCGTGTGGCGGGCCCGGGGCCTCGAGCGGGCTCTCGCCGCCGTCGGCATCGTCCTCGTCGTCGTCGTCGCCGCCGTCGCCTTCCGGGCCGTGCTTGACCCGACGCCGTCGGCCCTGCCAACGTCGACGCCATGACGAGCTCCGGCCTGCCTGTGCCCGCGCCGACGCCCCGGGCGTCGCCGCTGCGCGTCGTGCGGGAGATCATCACCGCCATCGGGCAGGGGCCGCTGGGCTTCATCGACCAGGCGGGGCGCCTCGCCCTGTTCTGTCTGTCGACGCTGTTCTGGTTGCCCCGTCGACCATTCCGCTGGTCGCAGCTGTTCCGGCACCTGCGCGATGTCGGCTTCGGCTCGCTCTTCATCGTCGTGCTCACCGGCTTCTTCACCGGCATGGTGTTCGGCTTCCAGACCCTGCAGGGCTTCCGCCGCTTCGGCGCCGAGGCCCTCGTCGGACCGGCGACGCTGCTCACGCTGTCGCGGGAGCTCGGGCCCGTCCTTACCGGCCTCATGGTCGCCGGCCGCAGCGGCTCGGGCATGGCCACCGAGCTCGGCACGATGCGCGTCACCGAGCAGATCGACGCGATGGCCACGCTCGCCGTCGAGCCGATGCAGTACCTCGTCGTGCCGCGGGTGCTCGCCGCGACGTTCATGATGCCGCTGCTCACGGCGATCTTCACCGGCTGCGGCTTCCTCGGCTGCTACCTCATCGGCGTCGGCCGCGAGGGCATCGACCCCGGCGTCTTCCTCTACGAGACGTGGCTCGCCACCGACCCCGACGACTTCTACGAGGGCTGGATCAAGGGCGCATTCTTCGGGGCCCAGATCTCGCTCATCTCCTCGTACGAGGGCTTCCAGGCCTCGGGCGGTGCTCGCGGCGTCGGCGAGGCCGCCACCCGCGCCGTCGTGCTGTCGTCGGTCTCGATTCTCGTCGGCACCTACGTGCTCGCCGAGATGCTCGACCCCCTCATCCACAGCTACATCCACTTCGACGCCCTGCCGAAATGACGACCCAGCCCATGGCGAAGCCTGAGACCACCGCGGTGACGTCGTCGCGGGCCGAGCGGCCGCCGGCCATCGAGATCCGTGGTCTGCGCAAGCGCTTCGGCGATCGCGAGGTGCTCAAGGGCATCGACCTCGTCGTCCAGCGTGGCTCGATCCTCGTCATCCTCGGCGGCTCCGGCATGGGCAAGAGCGTGCTCATGAAGCACATCATCGGGCTGCTGCAGCCCGACGCCGGCCAGGTCATCGTCGACGGCGAGGACATCAGCCACATGTCGGCTCTCGAGCTCAAGCGCGTGCGCCGCAAGTTCGGGATGGTCTTTCAGCAGGGCGCCCTCTTCGACTCGATGACGAACTGGGAGAACGTCGCGTTTCCGCTGCGCGAGCACCGCAAGGACCTCAAGGGCCAGGCCCTCGACGACAAGGTCCGCTCCCTCTTCGAGCTCTTCTCGCTCAAGGCCGACATCCAGGGGCCGCGTTTTCCGTCGGAGTTGTCGGGTGGTCAGCGCAAGCGCGTGGCCCTCGCCCGGGCCGTGGCGCTCGAGCCGGAGATCGTGCTCTACGACGAGCCCACCACCGGCCTCGACCCGATCACGACCGACCAGGTCGACGAGATGATCCTCGACGCCAAGAAGCACCTCGGCATCACCAGCGTCGTCATCAGCCACGACATCGCCAGCGCCTTCAAGATCGCCGACCACATCATCTTCGTCTACGAGGGCGAGATCGTCGTCGCGGGCCTGAAGAAGGAGATGCTCGCGTCGGAGCACCCCTTCGTGAAGCAGTTCTTCGCCACCTGGGCCAGCAAGAACATCTGAATTTCATCGAGTGTTCCGGACATGGCGGAGGAACCGCCATGTCCGGAACACTCGATGAAATTCAAACACATGACGTCCCGCCAAGTGTTTGAATCATAAGAACTATTTGGGCGCGAAGCGCCCGAATTCAGGCGCTCATTGATTTCGGGCGCGAGCGCCCGAAATCTGTCGGCCTCCGGCCGACCCCCTGGATTCACGCCCGTCTTGTGCCTGTCAGCGTGCGGGTGTCACCCGCCACGTCGACGCGGTCGCGGCCATCGCTGACGCCGTCCCCGAGGGCGCGAGGCCGGTGACGCCCCGTCGGGCGACCACCACCGACGGGCGGAAGTAGAACGACAGCGCCGGCAGGTCGGCCATGAACGCCTCCTGCACCCGTGCGAGCGAGGTGCGACGCTGCTCGACGTCGACGGACGACTCGAGGGCCGTGAGCAGCCGCGTGACCTCGTCGTGGCGCCAGCCCGGCAGGTTCAGGCCGGTCCAGCCGTTGTCGGCGCCCGGGATGCGATCGGCGCGCCACAGCGAGGCGCCGCTGCTGTCGGCGTCGACGGTCCAGGCGTAGAAGGCGAGGTGGGGCAGCTTCCGCTTCTTCGCGCCCTCGGCGAAGAAGACCTTGAAGGGGCGCAGGTCGAGGACGACGTCGACGCCCACCTCGCGCAGCTGGGCCTGCACGAGCTGCAGCAGCCGCTCGGTGTCGCGCTGCCCCGACGCCGCCGCGAGCTGCAGCTGCCACGGTGTGCCGTCGGGACGGACCCGCAGCGCGTCGGGGGTGGGCCGTCGGAGGCCCGCCTCGTCGAGGAGGGCCGCGGCGCGGGCGCGGTCGACGGAGATGCGCGGCAGGGCGAGTCGGGCCGGGTGGTGCCGGGGCAGGAAGCCCTCGTCGACGTCGTAGGCGTCGCCGGCGATGGCGCCGACGACGGCGACCCGGTCGATCGTGTGGGCGATCGCCTGGCGCACGCGGCGGTCGCCGAGGATGGGATCGTCGAGGTTGAAGTCGAGGTGCACCCAGGTGGTGCCGGGGGCCCTGGCCATCGAGAAGCGGTCACCGTGCTCGGCGACGAGCCGCGCCGCCTCGGTGGGCGAGAGGCCGGCCTGGGGCAGGGTGGCGTCGACGTCGCCGGTGATCAGGGCCGAGGCGAGGGCCTCCGTCGACGGCACGATCTTCACGAGGACCTCGTCGACGTGGACGTCCCTCGCGTCGGGGCGTCGCTTGAAGCGCAGCCAGGCGCCGGCCACGTCGTCGACGAGGACGAACGGGCCGTTGCCGATCGGCCGGCGCAGGAAGCCGCTGCGGGCGAGCGCGACGGGGGCGCCGGCGGCGTCGAGGACGAGGTGGGCCGGCAGCACCCGGTGCACGCGCGGCGACGCGAACGACGGCGTCGGCGTCTTCCAGACGACCCGGAAGCGGCGCTCGTCGACGACGTCGATGCGCTCGACGGCGCGGGCGAGGTCGCGGCCGCTCGTGACCGGCTGGTCCTCGGCAAGGGCGACCTTCCAGCCGGCGACGACGTCGGCGCTCGTGACCGGGCGTCCGTCGCTCCAGCGCGCCTCCCGCAGCGTCCAGTCGACGAGGAGGCGGCCGGCCTCATCGATGGTGGCGCCGCGACCGAGGCGGGGCACCTCGGTGGCGAGGTCGCCGACGTCGCCATCGGGGGCGCTGCGGACGAGTTCGCGAAACAGCAGACCGCCGACCTCGCTGTCGACGGCGCTGCTGCCAAACAACGGCACCAGCGACGACGGCTCGGCGGTGACGCCGAAGACGAGGCGAGTGGGCGTCGTGGGCGTCGTCGTCGCGTCCCGGGCCTGTGACGGGCGCTCGCAGGCCGTCGTCGTGAACACGACGAGCAGCGCGAGCAGGGCGGCGACGACGGAGGGCCGCATCAGAAGGCGTCACCGCCGTAGGAGGCGCCGCGGTCGCCGCCCTCGATGATGCGCACGGGCTGCTGGCTGCGCGACCACGATGCCGTGATGGCCGCGCGGAGCTCGTCGTAACGGTCGGCGGGGACGACGCGCTCCACGGTCTGGATGGTGCGGATGTACGTGAGGACGCCGTCGGCGACGCTCCAGCGCTCCTGCACGTTCACGAGCGGACCCGGCTTGTCGACGCTGACCGGCAGCGCGTCGATGCCCTTGCCCGGAGGCAACGCGAGGTCGACCCGCACCACCGTCGTGCCGCGGGCGCCAAAAAACACCGGCGACTTGCGCCCCTCGCGCCACAGGAATGCAAGCGGCCGACCGACGATGTCGTCCATGACGACGACGTCGCGGGTGCGAAGCGGCGCGAGGCGCGACTGCAGCTTGATGGCCTCGTCGCGGCCCTTCGCATCGCCCGAGCGCGAGGCGGTGCGAAACACGTCGCCGATCGAGAGCCCGCGCTTTGCGGCCGGGTCGCCCGCCGTCTCGCCAAACAGCATCGTCGTCAGCGCCTGCGCCTGGGCAGCCTCCTCGAGCTCAAGGACACGCTGGGCGCGCGCGGCCTCGATGCCCGCGAAGGTTCCGCGCAGCTGACCCGTGATCGTGCCATCGGGGCCGAGCTTGAGGTCGTAGCGGACGTCGGCGACGTTGGCCTCGGGCGGATCCTCCGGCAGCGTGACGAGCTCGCCGCCGTCGGGCGTGACGAGGATGCCGACGGCGCCCTGCAGCACCGCGGGCAGCTTGCCGGTGGGCAGGCCCGGCGTCGACGGATCGATGTAGGAGAACGAGCCGCCCGCGGGGACGGCGACGACGACGTGGTTGAACGGCGCCGGCGTCGGCAGGTCGGGCACGCTCGCGAAGCTGCCCTCGCGCGACACGAGCAGCGGCAGGCCGTCGAGGCCGGCGGCGCGCAGCAGCGCGATGGTGAGGCTCGCCTGGTCCTTCGCGTCGCCGACGCCGAAGCGGATGACGTCGCCGGGCGTGCGGGGCCGCAGCGCCGCGAGGTTGATGAAGGTCGGGGCGTCCTTCACGTCGTCCTGCACGTAGCGCTGGATCTGGCGGACCTTGTCGGTCTTGCCGCCCTTGAGGCCCTTCGCGAGGCGGCCGATCTCGGCAGCCGACGCCTTGTCGTCGACCATGCCGCGCGTGAGCTCGCGATACCAGGCGGCGACGTCGTCGATGGAGCGGAAGGCGTCGCTGCCGCTGCGCAGCACGGCGTGGACCTGCGTCGCGAGGGCCTCGGGGGCGGCGCCGGCGCCCTCGGCGAAGACGGCGGGCGTGCGCTCGAAGACCCAGGCGAAGCGGGTGCCGCGGGTCATGGACTCCGGCAGGGGCTCGGGCTCGGTGAGCAGCTTCAGCGTCGTCGGGATCCGGGTGGGCTTGTCCGTCGTGATGCGGCCGTTCTTCGTCACCCGCAGATCGAGGTCGAGCTGCTGCTGCACGTCGAAGACGACCTCGCCGCGGACGAAGGGGAGGTCACCGCCGACGCTCACCGGTGGCAGCCAGCGGGGATCGCGCACCCGCGACACCACCGACACCTCGAAGATGTCGCCGACCTCGACGTCGGGGACGCGGGCGAGCTTGTACCCGGGACCGTCGTAGAGCTTCGCCGCCGGCTGGTCCTGCGTGAAGCGGTCGACGTCGATGATCGCGGCGTCGTTCATCTCGATGACGCGGCCGTCGGGCTTCTTCACGCGGCCCGTCACCGAGAAGATGCGGGTGCGCTCGTCGAACGGCAGCAACACCCGCGCGAGCTCGCGACCGGCCTCGGTGAGCACCTGGACCCGGCGGGTGTGGACGACCTCGGCGACGGGGCGGGCCCCCTCGCTGGCGGCGGCGACGGTGACCTCGGTGCGATCGAGGAGGATGACGGCGCGGGCGTCGGGGAAGGCGCTGCCGTCCTGCACCTCGCTGAGGCCGATGCGCTCGACGTCGGGGCGCACCTGCTTCGTGCAGCCGGCGAGCAGACCGGTCTGGAGGGCGACGACGACGACGAAGCGGACGGCGGACGCGGACATGGGTGGACCCTACCGGATGACGGCCCGTCCCGCATGGCCCGTCCGACGCCGGGGCCGTGGTATGACCGCGCCGGCCAGCCGCGCCCGCGGTTGACCAGGCGCAGAGCGCTTGAACACCCCGGGAGCCCGCATGTCGACCGCCGCCCACATCGTCATGACCGGCGCCAGCGGCGCCGTCGGCGCCCGTGCCCTCGCCGCGCTGCTGGCCGACCCCCGCGTGGGCACCGTGACCTGCCTCGGCCGCAAGGCCCTCGGCACCACCCACGAGAAGCTCCGCTCCGTTGTCGTCGACCTCCGCGACGAAAGCGCCCTCGCCGCCGCCATCCCCGCCGACGTCGACGCCGCCATCTGCGCCCTCGGCACGACGATGAAGCAGGCCGGCAGCCGCGACGCCTTCCGCGCCGTCGACTTCGACGCCGTCGTCGCCTTCGCCCGCGCCGCCCGCGCCCGCGGTGCCCGCCGCATCGCCCTCGTGAGCTCGCTGGGCGCCGACGCGTCGTCGTCGAACTTCTACCTGAAGACCAAGGGACAGGCCGAAGACGCCGTCGCCGCCCTCGGCTTCGACGCCGTGCACCTGCTGCGGCCGTCGATCCTCGACGACGACGGCGCACGCCGCACGCGCAGCGACGCCCGCCCAGGCGAGCAGCTCGGCCTCGTCGTCATGCGCGGCGTTGCCGGCCTCCTCGGCCGGGAGCACCGCTGGGCGCCGATCAGCGTCGACGTCGTCGGCCGCGCTGCCGCCCGCCTGGTTCTCGACGCGGCGGCTGCGGGTCGGCAGATCCACCTCTCGGATGCCCTCCACCGCATCGGAAAGCCGTGAAGGGTGATGTCGGTGGATTGACTACATGGGGCCGGCGGGATGACCGGGCCGTCTCGCCCGGTTGACCCCCCGTCGGGCGGGCGCTACCGCCCGGCTGCGGTCGTCGTCGACCATCGCTCTCTTCCATCACGCCGTCTGCGTGGCTTCGGGGTACTTCCATGTTTCGTGCGCGCAAGCTCCTGTCGTCGTCCCTCCTCGGCGTCGCGATCCTCTTCGCCCTCACGGCCTGCCCGAAGAAGGACGGCGACGGCACGACGGTGTCGACGCCGGCCGCCGGGGGCGCCATCGCGAAGGTGAATGGCCAGGACATCTCGCGCAGCGAGTTCGATCGCCAGATGGAGCGCACCCGCTCGCGCTTCCAGCGCGCCGGTCGTCAGATCGCCCCCGCCCTCGAGACGCGTTTGAAGGAAAACCTCATCCGCAAGATGGTCGAGGAGGAGCTCATCGCCCAGAAGGCGAAGGGTGAGGGCGTCAGCGTCACCGCCGAGGAACTCGCGGCGAAGGTCTCCGAGCACAAGTCGCGCTTCGGCAGCGACAAGGCGTTCGAGAGCTTCCTGCAGCGCACCAACCAGACCGAGGCCGACGTCAAGGACGACCTCGAGAAGAACCTGCTGCGCGACAAGCTCTTCGCGAAGCTCCTCGCCGCCGCCGAGCCCACCGAGGCCGACGCGAAGAAGTACTACGAGGAGAACCTCGAGAAGTACAAGCAGAAGGAGCAGATCAAGGCGAGCCACATCCTCTTCAAGGTCGAGAAGGACACGCCCGAGAAGGACAAGAAGGCCCGCCTCGCCGAGGCGAAGAAGGTCCTCGCCGAGGCGAAGAAGCCCGGCGTCGACTTCGGTGAGCTCGCGAAGCAGCACTCCGAGGGCCCGACGAAGGAGCGCGCCGGCGATCTCGGCACCTTCTCGCGTGGCCGGATGGTGAAGCCCTTCGAGGACGCCGCGTTCGCCGCCAAGCCCGGCGACGTCGTCGGCCCCGTCGAGACCCAGTTCGGTTACCACGTCATCAAGGTCTTCGAGAAGACGCCCGAGGCCCAGCGCACCTTCGACGAGGTGAAGGACTCCATCCTGACGTCGCTCAAGGCCCGCCAGCGCAGCAAGGCCACCCGCGACCTCCTCGACACCTTGAAGCAGTCGGCGAAGGTCGAGATCCTCGAGCCCGGCGTGAGCCTCGACGCGAAGCGCCCCGCCCTCGGCGCCGGGACCGACAAGCCGCTGCCCGGCGGCGACGACGGTGCCGAGGCCGCCGCCGGCGGTGACAAGGCCGACGACGGCGCGAAGGCCGACGACGGCGCGAAGGCCGACGACGGCGCGAAGGCCGACGACGGCGCCGCGAAGCAGTGATGTCTGCCCGCCTCGCCGCCGTCCTGCTGACGGCGGGCCTGTGGGCGGCCTGCGCCGGCCCGGGGACACCCGGGCCGGTCTCGTTTTCCCAGCCAGTCGTCGAGAGCGCCACCGACGTGGCCGACGTCGACGCGACCGTCGCCCTCACGACCGGGCTGCTGCTGGCGGCCAACACGAGCCGCGACGAGCTGTGGCGGACGCTCGAGGAGCGCCTCGGCCCGCGGGCCGCGCGCACGGCCCATGGCCTCGTCGTCACGTCGTCGTCGCGCGCGCCGACCGTCACCCTCGCCGTCGATCTCCGTGACCTGTCGGTCTGTCGCGATCCCGCCGCCGGCGTCGTCGTCGGTGAGCCACCGCGGGTGCTCGGCTGCGGCGCGCGCGGCCTCGCGATGCTGGCGGCCTTCGTGCTGGCGGTCGAGCGCACCGACGACGTCGCCCTTCTCGTCGTCGACGACGACGCGGTGGCGGCGCCGGCGCAGGCCTGGGTCGCTGGCGGCGGCGGCATCGTCCGCCACGACGATCGCGACGTCTTCGATCTCGGTGTCGTCGACGCCGGCGTCCTCGACCTGCGGCTGCGCCTGGCCGGCGACGGGGCCGACCTCGACACCGTCGTGGCCGCGGCCGGTCGCGCGCTTGCCTGGCGTGGCCCCGTGCGCCTCCCCCGGGTGCTGCAGGATCGCGACGCACTGTTGCCGCGGGGACCATGGCCGATGGCGGGCGACCCCGCCGAGCGCCTTGCCGCGTCGTCGAGCTCCGCCGACCTCGTCCGGGCGCGGTGCCGCCTGCAGTCGCCGCCGACGCCGTCGCTGGCGCGCCTGCGCTGCCATGTGCTGCCCGGCGTCCGCGAGGACGACGTCGTTGCCGATGTCCTGCACGCCATCGCTGATCCGACCGTGCTCGTCGAGCGCGAGGCGGTGACGCCGCCGACGTCGACGTCGTGGGACGCGCCGCTCGTGCAGGCCATCCACCGGCGCCTCGCCGACGACGGCGTGCTGGTGGCGCCGATGCTCGAGGTGCAGCCGCGGGGCTCGCTGTGCGCGCGCTGGCGGCAGGGTGGGGCCGCCTGCGTGAGCGGGAGCCCGCTGGCGCTCCATCCGGCGGCGCGGGGGACCGTGGGGACGGCCGCCGAGTCCGTCGACGTCCAGGAGCTGGGCCGGTTGGTCGGGCGGGTCGACGGCGTGTTGCGTGGACTCCGCCGATCGACCGAGGGCGGCTGACCGAGGCCCGTGACGGCCGGCACGGCCGATACCCTCCCTGTAGGGAGGCCACGATGGTCCAGGGAATCGGTTCGACGACGTCCACCACCCGTCGACAGGAGCAGGACACCCACACGGTGCGGTCCGGCGACACGCTCTCCGCCATCGCCCGTCGTCACGGCGTGAGCCTGCAGGAGCTCATCCAGGCCAACCCACAGATCGCGAACCCGAACCGCATCTATCCGGGGCAGCAGGTGAATCTGCCCGCCGGCGCCACCGCCGACACCGGCTACCCCGCCGACGCCAACAGCACCGTCGATCCCTTCCGGCCCACGCCGACGGGCTCGCGTCGTCTGCCGCCGGGCTTCGACCCCCGTGGCCTCGAGGTGCCCGGCGAGTCCCGCACGCCGAGCGGACCGGCGAGCGTCACCGGCGCCGAGCTGCGGCGGATCTCGCCCAACCTGTCGCCGGCGAAGGCCGACGAGGTCGCCCGACACCTGTCGTCGGCGATGCGCGAGGCCAACATCACGACGCCGCGGCAGAAGGCGGCCTTCGTCGCCCAGCTGGCCCACGAGTCCGGCGGCTTCCAGTTCATGGAGGAGATCGCGTCGGGCGCCGCCTACGAGGGCCGCCGCGACCTCGGCAACACCCAGCCCGGCGACGGCCAACGCTTCAAGGGGCGCGGCTACATCCAGGTCACCGGCCGCGCCAATTACGAGGCCGCCGGCCGCGCCCTCGGCCTCGACCTCGTGAACAACCCCGAGCTCGCCGCCCGCCCCGAGAACGCGGCCCGCATCGCCGCCTGGTACTGGAACAGCCGCAACCTCAACAGCATGGCCGATCGCGGCGACTTCGTCGGCGTCACCCGCCGCATCAACGGCGGCACCAACGGCCTCGCGTCGCGCCAGCAGTACTACGCCGACGCGCTGCGGGTCTTCGGCGCGCAGTAGTCACCGACGACGACGACGTCAGGGCACGATGGAGCCGCGCGTGTGGCGCAGCCACAGCGCGAGCACGACGAGCAGCCACGCCGGCAACGCCACCGCCGCCGACAGGGGCAGCGGACGACGCACCGGCGGCGAGCCGTCGAGGACGCTGCGGTCGAGGCGCTCGAGGATCGCCTGGAACGACGTTTCGAGACCGCGCTTGTCGCCGGCCTGGAAGAACGCGCCGTCGGTCTCCTTCGCGATCTTCTTCAGCAGGGCCGGATTCACCGGCATGTCGACGGAGACGTAGCGGGGGGCACCAAACAGGTCGACGCCGTCGGGGAACGGGACCCGACCACCCTTGCCGACGAGGATCGGGAACACCTTCACCGAGACGTCCTTCGCGAGCTGCATCGCCGTCTCGGGGGCGAGGGCGCCGCTGTTGTTGTCGCCGTCGGTCAGCAGGATCACCGTCTTCGTCTTCGCCTTCGACGACTCGAGGCGGGCGAGGGCCAGCGCGAGGCCGTCGCCGATGGCGGTGCCGTCGCGGATGACGCCGGTGCGGACGCCGTCGAGGACGGTCTTCAGCAGCGCCCGATCGTGCGTGAGCGGCGCCTGCGTGAAGGCCTCGCCGGCGAAGACGACGAGACCGACGCGATCGCGCGGGCGGCTCAGCACCTGCTCGGCGATGACCTCCTTGGCGACGAACAGCCGGTCCTTCGGCCGGAAGTCGGCGGCCCGCATCGAGCCCGAGACGTCGAGGGCGATGACGATGTCGATGCCTTCGCTGCTGCGGGGATCGGGCGCGCCGCGGACGAAGGGGCCGGCGAGGCCGACGGTGACGAGGGCCGCAGCGACGACGACGAGGCCCACCGGCAGGAGCCGGATGATCGGGCCGGCGCCCCGCGGCAGGCGGGCCATGTCGGCGCCGCCGGCGACCCGCAGCGTCGGACGTCGCCGCTCCCGCACCGTGGCGACGAGGCCGGCCAGCAGCACGATCGGCAGCAGCGCCAGCACGACGGGGCGCTCGAACTCGAGCGCGCGAGGGCCCTGGGCCCAGAGCGCCGCGAGCGGGGCGGTGAGGCCCGACAGGCCGTCGGCGAGCCACGGCGCGCTCATCGCGGGGCCTCCGGGGTCGTCGTCGTCGTCGACGGCGACGAGGTCGCAGCAGCCGACGGCGAGGGCGTCGCCGCGGTGGCGACGATGAGGGCGCGGACGCGGCCGGCCATGGCGTGGGCCTGCTCGGCGGCGAGGGAGGCCCGGGCGAACTTCACGAGGTCGGCGTCCTGGCCAACCCGCTCGACGAGCGTGACGTCGAGGTTGACCGCGGCGATCGACAGCAGGTCGGTGACGATCTCCTTCGTCGTGCGGCTGCCGGCGGCGAGGGCGAAGCGGCCGGCGAGGTAGTCGCGCAGCACCTCATCCATGAGCCGCTCGACAAACGCCGTGACGTCGCCGGCGGCGAGCAGCGGCATGAGGGCGTCGAGGCGCTCGAGGGCCACCTCGTGGGCGGGGCGCGGCGGCGGGGGCGGCGGCCCCGCGACCACCGGCGCCGTCAGCGCCCGGGCGCGGATGGCGGCGCGGACGACGACGACGACGACGACGACGATGACGAGCAGGGCGAGCAGCGCCCACGGGCGGGGATCGTCGACGCGGTAGAGGATGACGCCGGCGGCCGGCTCGAGCTGCATCGCGCCGTCGGGGACGCCGCCGTCGCTCGGGTCGGGCAGGGGCTCGACGAGGATCTTCACCGGCAGCGCCGGCACCTCGAGGACGTCGCCGCCGTCGGCGTCGCCCTCGGTGGTGACGGTGAGGGTGAAGCGGGGCGTCGACGCGTCCTTGACGTCGAGGGCGAGGAAGCCGAAGCGCAGGGTCTCCTCGATGCGGCCGTCTGCCAGCTCGCGGGCCTCGCGGCGCGGCGGCGCGCCGGTGCGGGGCAGCTCCTCCGCGGCGCCGACGTCGTCGGGCACGGCGATGCGGGCCTTCGGCGGCCGGGTGACGACGACGACGAGCTGGACCTCGCCGCCGAAGGGCACGGTGGCAGGCTCGACGCGGGCCTGCACGCTCCAGCCGACCGGGCCGGCGTCGACGGCGGCGGCGTCGTCGACCACGCTGTCGACCACGCCGGCATCGCCGACGCCGGCGTCGACGTCACCGTCGACCTCGACGGGCTCGATGGGCCGGGGGCCGGCGTCGACGGCGGTGGGGGCCACGAGGGCCAGCAGCAGACCGAGCGCCGGGCTCATGCCGCCCTCCGGCCGCGGCGGCGCAGCAGGCGCAGCAGCGGCACGAGGGCGTCGTCGTCGCCCACGACGACCTCGACGTGATCGACGCCGGCCTTGCGCAGCGCGGCGCCGGTGGTGGCGGCGGCGGCGCGGGCGCGCGCGGCCCAGGCCTCGCGGACGGCGCGCGAGCCGGTGTCGACGAGGGCCGGCTCCCCGGTCTCGGGGTCGACGACGGACATCAGGCCGACGTCGGGCAGGGCGCGATCGAGGGGATCGACGAGCTGTACGACGGTGACGTCGTGTCGGGCGGCGAGGGAGCGCAGGCGCTCGACGGGGATGTCGACGCCGACGAGATCGCTGATCACGACGACGATCGAGCGGGTGCGCGACAGGTGCGCCGCCGTCTCGAGGGCGGGGGCCAGCGCCGTCCGCGTCGCCGCCGGCCGCAGCGCCAGCACGTCGCGGACGATGCGCAGGACGTGGGCCCGCCCCTTCGCCGGCCGCACCAGGCGCTCGACGCCGGTGGTGAAGCCGACGAGGCCGACCTTGTCCTGGTTGCGCCCGGCAGCCATTGCGAGCACGGCGGCCACCTCGGCGGCGAGCTGGCGCCGCAGCGACGCCCGGGAGCCCGTCGTCATCGACGCTGAGAGGTCGACGACGAGCAGCAGCGTGAGCTCACGCTCCTCGACGAACTGCTTCACGAACAGCTCACCCGTGCGGGCGGTGGCGAGCCAGTCGACGTGGCGGGGATCGTCGCCGTCGGCGAAGGCGCGGCTCTCGGAGAAGGCCATGCCGCGGCCCTTGAAGCGCGAGTGCCAGGCACCCGACGTCGCCGCGCTCACCTGCTTGCGGGCCCGCAGCTCGACATGGCGCACGCGCTTCAGCAGCGCCCGCAGGGCGTCGTCGTCGCCGTCGGGGGCAGGGGCGGTCGACGGCGGCGCCGGAGCCGACGGCGTCGACGGAGGAGCGGGTGCATCGCGCTTCAGCCGGGCGAGCCATCCCATGGGGCCTCAGGCGTAGACGGTGACCTTCGCGGTGGGCAGCTCGGCGACGGCGACCTTCGTGACGTCGGCGCCGTCGAACTTCAGGCGCTCGAGGATCCACACGGCGATGTGCTCGGTGGTGGGGTTCTCGAGGCCTTCGACCTCATTGAGGAGGCGGTGGTCGAGGACCTCGTGGAGGCGGCGCCACTGCTGCTCCATGTCGTCGAAGTCGACGCACCAGCCCGTCACGGAATCGAGCGGCGCGGCGACCGTCACCTCGACGATGAAGCTCGAACCATGCACACGGCTGCAGCGGTGCTCCGGTGGGATGCCCGTGAGGTGTCGCGCGGACTCGAAGTGCCAGGTCTTCATCAGCTCGAAGCGTCGAGCCTTCGGGGGCGCAGCCGTCGTCATGGGCGATCGATGACGATCCCGACGCCGGATTACAAGGGGTACCTGCGGCATCGCGGCGCCCCGGGGAGATTCGACGCTGGCCCCCTTGCTCCGGCGGGGCCACCCGGAGAAACCCACCGGCAACGGAGGCGACACATGGGCAACGTGGTCTGCATCGGCGCGCAGTGGGGAGATGAGGGCAAGGGCCGCATCGTCGACCGGCTCTCGGAGCAGGCCGACGTCGTCGTGCGCTTCCACGGCGGCAACAACGCCGGCCACACCGTCATCGTCGACGGCGTCCGCACGGTCCTGCACCTCGTACCTTCGGGCGTACTGCACAAGGACAAGGTCTGCGTCATCGGCTCCGGCTGCGTCGTCGACCCCGAGGTGCTGCTGCAGGAACTCGAGATGCTCGCCGCGCGTGGCCTGATCGACCTCGACAAGCCCTCGCGCCTCATCCTCTCGGATCAGGCCCACGTGATCCTGCCGTTCCACAAGCGCGTCGACAAGGCGCGTGAGGCTGCCCGCGGCAAGGGCAAGATCGGCACCACCGGGCGCGGCATCGGCCCCGCCTACGAGGACAAGGCTGCGCGCCGTGGCCTGCGCGTGCACGACCTCATCCACAAGGACCGCGTCGCCGAGGCCGTCCGCTCCGGCGTGATGTACGCAAACTCCGTCCTCGAGGCCCTCGACGCCGAGGTCTACCAGGGCGCCGAGATCGAGCAGATCATCGCCCGCCTGCAGGAGCAGGGGCAGAAGCTCAAGCCCTGCGTCGACGACTGCGGCGCCCGCATCGCCGAGGCCATGGCCATGGGCAAGAAGGTCCTCTTCGAGGGGGCCCAGGGCGCGCTCCTCGACCTGGACCACGGCACCTACCCCTACGTGACGTCGTCGAACTGCCTCGCCGGCCACGCCGCCGTCGGCTCCGGCGTCGGCCCGAACCAGCTCGGGCGCATCCTCGGCGTGCTGAAGGCCTACTCGACCCGCGTCGGCGAGGGCCCGTTTCCGACCGAGCTCGACAACGACCAGGGCGAGGCCCTGCGCCAGCGCGGCGGCGAGTTCGGCGCCACCACCGGGCGCCCGCGCCGCACCGGCTGGCTCGACCTCGTGGCCCTCCGCTACGCCGTCCGCCTCAACGGCATCACCGACCTCGCCATCACCAAGCTCGACGTGCTGGCCGGCTTCGGTGAGCTGCAGGTCTGCACCGGCTACGAACTCGACGGCGCCATCCTCAAGAACTTCCCCCACGACCTCATCGCGCTGCAGCGCGTCAAGCCCATCTACCAGACCTTCGCCGGCTTCGACGGCGTCCCCGAGCGCCTCCACAGCCTCGACGAGCTGCCCGACGCCGCCCGGCGCTACCTGCAGTTCGTGAGCGAGACCCTCGGCGTGCAGCTCAGCATCGTCGGCGTCGGCCCAGGCCGCGGCCAGGAGCTGGTCCTGCACGACGTCATGGCCTGACAGATCCCCGGCGCCTCCGGGCCGTTGCACACCGACACGATGGTGATCCCCGTTGTCGTGTCCGGTGGCATATGCGACCACATCTGCATGGTGTGGAAGCGCCGCGTCCCTCGATCCCTCCTGCCCTCCGTGGCGGCCCTGGCCGTCGTCGCCGGCTGCACGCCGGCCGCGCCGCAGGTCGTCACCCATACGCTCCATCGGCCGCTGACCGGGCCGTGTCCGACGGACGACGGCGTCCTCGGCCGCGGTGAGTTCGGCGCCGAGGTGACCTCGTTCACCGCCACGGTCATCGGCCCCGGCATGTCCGAGCCGGTGGCGGCGAGCGGCGAGACCAGCGTCGTCCTCGAGGACGTTCCGCCCGGCGAGGATCGCATCTTCGCCCTCTACGGCGTGGCCTCGGGCCAGGCCCGCTGGCGTGGCGTCTCGGCACCGACCCCGGTCGTCGCCGGCGAAGACGCCGCCGTCGAGGTCGTCATGGCCGCCGTCGCCGACGTCACCTGCGCCCGCAGCACCGGCGGGTCGCGCGCGTTCCACACCGCGACGCCGCTCGACGACGGCACCGTCCTGCTCGTCGGCGGCGCCGGCGACATGGCCGACGCCTCCGCCGTCTGCAACGCCGAGTGCCTGCGCGCGACGGCGACCGACACCGCCGCCGTCTACGACCCGCGCACCGGCGCCCTGACCCCGGTGGGGCGCCTCACGAGCGCCCGCATGTTCCACACGGCGGCGAAGCTGCCCGACGGCCGCGTCGTCATCGCCGGCGGCACCGCCGAGGCCTTCTTCCGCGCCGTCGACGCCGCCACCACGCCGTTTCCGGTGGTGCCGACGCGACCCCTCGCCACCATCGAGATCTACGATCCGAAGGAGCAGTCGTTCGCGGCGTCGGGGGCCGACCCCGGCGGCGCCCGCGTGTTTGCGGCGGCGACGACCACGCTCGACGGCGCCGTGATCATCACCGGCGGCATCCCCGGCGAGGCCATCCCCCACAACCTCGGCAACGCGCTGTCGACGACGACGGTCTGCTCCGGCGCGACGCTGCAGTGTGTGCCCGGCCCGTCGCTCGCGCGGCCCCGCGCCGGTCACATGATCTTCTCCATCGACCCCGAGGGCGTCTTCATCTGGGGCGGCAGCGTCGACATCAGCAACGACGGCTTCCAGATGGAGCACCTGCCGACGGGGGCCACGACGTTTACGATGCTGTCGGTGGCCGGCATGCAGGCCACACGCAACGTGTTCTTTGCCGCCGGCACCCGGTATCTCGACTTCCGCTTCCTCGCCGCCGGTGGCCTCTTCCGTCGCGCCGATGGCACCTTCGCCGCCGTCGACGCCGACAACAACAACCTCGCCGCCCGCGCCTACGTCTTCGACATCACCGCCGGTGCCAACGGTGGCCTCACGCCGCCGATGAACCTGCAGTCCGGGCGCATCTTCGCGTCGGCGGCGCCGCTGCCCGACGGGGCCTCGGCCATCGTCGCCGGCGGGTTCACGGTGCCCGCCAACATCAACGGCCTCACCTGGGAGGCCGCCGACAACCTCGAGCTCTTCGACGAGGCCACGCTGCAGATGCTCACCATCTCGGTCAACGGCGAGCCCCGCACGCTGCGCCAGGCCCGCGCCGGCGTCACCGCCACCGGCCTCGGCGACGGCACGGTCGTCCTCGTCGGCGGCTACGCCGACAACAACGTCGCCAGCACCGCCGAGGTCTTCGCCGACATCAAGACGCCTCCCCAGGCCGCGGGGTTCCAGTGAACACCATCCTGCGCAGCACCCTCTCGACCCTCCTCATCGCCGCGGTCTTCGCGGCGCCGCTGGCGCGTGCCCAGGACGACGACGACATGCCGGACGGCGACGTCGACATCCGCGAGCAGCAGAAGAAGAAGCCCCCGCCGCCGCCGCCCAAGAAGGACCCGCCGAAGAAGACCGAGAAGGCTCCGGAGAAGGCGCCGCCGAAGAAGGACCCGCCGAAGAAGCCGCCGGTCGACGACGAGGACGACATCCTCACCGGCGACGCGACGCCGCCGCCGCCACCGCCGAAGAAGATCGATCCGCCGAAGCCGCCGCCGCCGCCCATCGATGACGTCGACGAGGACGACGATGACATGCCGGGGGGCGACGTCGACCGCGTGCGCGAGCCCGTGGCGCCGCGCGCGCCCGCCGCCATCATCGAGGACGACGACGAGGATCTGCCGCCGCGGGCCACCACGCCGGAGCCCGTCGTCGTCGCGCCGCAGTCCCCGAAGGAGCCCGTCGCCACCGACGCCGACGCCGAGGCGCCCGCTGTCGTGACGCCCCCGCGCCGCACCGTCGAGCCCGAGGTGCCCGAGGACGGCGAGGGCGCCCCCACGGGCCTCATCGTCGGCAGCGCCATCGGCGGCGCCCTCGTGCTCGCGGCCGGCGCTGGCGTCGGTGGCTACTTCCTGTTCACGTCGCTGCAGTCGGCGGGCGCGACGATCACCGTGTCGCCGCGCTGACGACGTCGAGGTCGACATCGACACTGGAGTCGCGATGGGCCTGCGCCTCGTCGTCTGGGACGCCACCGGTCGGGGCAGTGCCTGGTTCCAGCCGGCGCTGACGGCGTCGTGGCGGCATGGCGTCAGGCTCTACGGGCTGCGGCCGTCGTCGACGCGGGTCGACGCGAGCTTCGGCGCCACGAGCTGGCAGGACGCCTTCGCCTGGCTCTGCAGCGTGCGGCCCGGCGAGGCCATCGACGAGGTCCAGTACTGGGGCCATGGTCTGCCCGGCCGCGTGATGGTGGGCAGCGACGTCTTCAACACCGCCAGCCTCGCGCCCGGGGCGCCCCTCGTCGACGACATCGCCGCCTTCGTTGACCGCCTCCGCGGCCCCGACGCCCTCGTGTGGTTCCGCACCTGTGGCGCCTTCGGCGGCGCCGCCGGCCACGCCTTCGCCGCCGCCTGCGCCGCCCGCTTCGGGTGTCGGGTGGCCGGCCACACCTTCGTGATCGGTCCGTTGCAGTCGGGGCTGCACACGGTGACGCCGACGTCGCCGCCGTCGTGGCCCCTCGATGAGGGGCAGGCGGGCCATGGCCGGCTGCTGCCCTCGACGCCGACGGCGCCGCACACGATCACCTGCCTGCACGGGGCCATCCCGGCCGGCTGGTAGGTCGTCGTCCGTCAGAACGGGACATTGCGCAAGCTCGCTCCGCTCGCGTGCGCAATGTGCGTCGTCGTCAGCCCGGGATGAACGAGGCCTGCTTCGCGACCTGGAAGGTCTGGGCGAGCTCTTCGGGCGTGAGGATGCCGGCGTCGAGCAGCAGCGTGCACTCCTTCGCCAGCGACGTGTCGAGGAGGTACGGGCCGTCGGTGTTGATGGTGAACGGGATCTTCCGTTCCTTGAACTTCGACAGCACGAAGCCGAACTCGTTGAGGTCCTTCACGGCCTTCGTGGCAAGGTTCGACGACGGGCACAGCTCGAGGACGACGCCGCTGTCGGCGAGGCGGTCGAGGGCCTCGTCGTTGTAGGCGGCGCGGATGCCGTGGCCGATGCGGTGCGGCTTGAGGTGCCGCAGCGTCGCGATGACGCCCTCACCCGACGTGTGGCTCGTCTCGCCGGTGTGGACGGTGATCTTGAGGCCGGCGGCGCGAGCGCGGGCGAAGAGCTTCTCGTAGCGCTGGGCCTCCTTGAGGCGCAGCTCGAGGTTGTTGCTCTCGGGGCCGGCGAGGTCGATGCCGAGGACGCCGCGCGCCTGATACTTGATGGCCTTCTCGACCATGATCTCGTTCAGCTCGTAGCTGAACTCACGGGCGAGGCAGAAGATGAGGCAGGCCTTCACGCCGTACTCGAGGACGGCGAGGTCCATGCCGCGCAGGGCTGCGTGGATGATGTGGTCGAGGTCGCGCTGGCCATGCTGGTTGCGCTTCATCGGGTTGAAGCGCAGCTCGATGTGGTCGACGCGGCTGCTGCGGTACTCCTTGCCGATGATCTCGTAGACGGCGCGCTCGATGGCCGCCGGCGACGACTGAATCTTCTCGGTCCACTCGTGCATGACCTTGAGGTAGTCGTCGAGCGAGTGGGTCGTGCCGGGCCGGATCGTGACGAGCTCGACGAACTCCCAGTAGCCCTTCGTCGGCAGCTTGAAGCCCTGGTCCATCGCGATCGAGTAGAGGATGTGCGGTGCGACGGCGCCGCCGACGTGGATGTGCAGGTCGACGAGGCTCTGGGGCAGGCGCGCATCGAGGCCGTCGCGCAGGACGGACCCGCTGCCGGTGCCAAGCCCGCGGGCGGTCGGTGATCCTGCGGGGGCGGGCGGCTGCGTCGGCTGTGTCATGTCAGAACCCTAGGGATTTCAAGGCCTTCGTCAATGCGACGGCCATCACGGTGGAGCGCTGGGCGCCAAACTGGCGGCAAAAGAGCTACAACGAACGCCCCTTCGTCGTCGAGGACCCCATGAGTGTCTCCCTTCGCACCCACCAGGACATCGCCCAGGCCTTCGTGAAGCTCGGGGTGAAGCCCGAGGCCATCGAGTCGAAGAAGGACCTCGAAAAGGCCCTCGATCAGGTCAAGGGGAAGGATCCGGCCCTCGTGAAGGCCCTCGAGGACACCGTCCTCGACGGCATGAAGAAGGACGAGCGCGAGCGCCTCGCCACCCTCGTCGGCGACGTCGCCGCCGGCCGCATCGGCAACGCCGGCGTCTCTGTTGGCACCTCCATCGGCGGCGCCGGCGTCAACCGCTTCGCCCTCGACGCCATCCTCGACAAGAAGGGCCGCCTCCAGGAGAACCTCCCCGACGTCGCCGCCCTCCTCAAGCAGTATCGGGTCGACGGTCCCGTCGATCGGCCTTTCGAGCGCGTGCTTGTCCACGCGGCGAGGATCGACGGCCTGCTGCGCAGCGAGCCCGACGCCGACAAGCTCGTCGACCTCATCATGAGCAAGGACCTCCGCCGTCAGGTCTTCCTGCTCGAGGGCGTCGCCAAGCTCTACACCGACATCCACGGCAAGCCCGCCGAGCGCGTCTACCTCGGCGCCAAGGCCCTCGAGGACCGCATCGGCCACTACTCGATGACGAAGTCGAACCTCGCCACGGCCGAGAAGGTGGGCGCCGATCCGAAGGCCATCGCGACCCTGAAGGCGGACATGGAGGCCTCCCGTGCGGCGCTCAAGCAGCTCGTCACCGAGGAGTGGATGCCCGACGCGAAGGGCCGCATCCCCGGCATGCGCGACGTCGTCGAGGACTGGGGCGAGGCGAAGTGGGGCTCCTACGAGAAGGACCTCAAGGCCGTGAAGGGCGAGCTCTCCCGCCGCCTCGAGAAGATCGAAACCACGCCCTACGACATGAACCAGCTCGAGGACGGCATCCACGAACTCCGTCGTCAGCTGCGCTGGTTCCCGATCTACGCCGAGAGCCTCAACGGCCTCTTCCAGCTCGACGACAAGGCCAACCCCGTGAAGGCCTACGAGCCCATGCTGCAGCACCCCATCGCGCAGTCGAAGTACGTGAACCTGCCGCCGGCCGACCGCGAGAAGGACCCGATCGCCATCCCGAAGTCGGTGTACTGCGCCCTCATGCAGCTCACCCTCGACCTCGGCGGTCTCAAGGACGCCGGCGAGCCCATCCACTTCATCCGCGACGCCTACGTTCGCGCCGGCGTCGGTGACGCCGCCTCTGCCGAGAAGGCCGTGGCGAAGCTCTTCGTCGGCACCGCCGACGAGCATGAGATCCACGCCGGCGCCCACCAGCACTACGAGGCCATGAAGAAGAATGGCCTCGTGCGCGAGCTGCGCCACGCCGTCGAGAACGGCTGAGCCGCCTTTCGACGACGACACGAAGGAAACGGCGCCCGGGAAGGGCGCCGTTTCGTTTCGTTTCGTTTCGGGCACCACCCCTGTCAGGCGCCGGCCTTCTTCGCCTTCTTCTCGTGCTTGTCGCCCTTGTCGCCCTTGTCGCCCTTGTCGGCCTTGTCGTGCTTGTCGTGCTTGCCGGCCTTGTGGGCCCTGTCCTTCGTCTTCTTGCCGTGGTGGGCGTCGTCGTGGTCGTGGCTGGCGTGGCCGACGAGGAAGGGGTGGCCCATACCGACGCCGATGTCGCGCAGCATCTTGCGCAGCTCGAGGGAGTGCATCTCCTCGGCGGCGATCTGGGTGCGGGCGAACTCCTCGAGGTAGACGCTGCAGTCCTCGACCTCGTCGAGCAGCTCCTTGTAGAGCTTGAGGGCGCGCGCTTCATGGGCCGCGCTCTCCTCGAGGATGTCCTTCACCGCGTGACGGTAGGTCTCGTCGATGGGCGCGATCTGCAGCGTCGGGTGGCCGCCGAGGCCCGTGAGGATCTCGCCGGCCTGCTGCGCGTGCAGCAGCGACTCAGACGCCTGGGCCTTCATGAACTGCACGATCGGGATGCGGTTGGGGCCCGCGACCATGAGGGAGTAGTGGGTGTAGCGGACGACGCCCGCCAGCTCGAACTCCATGATGCGCGACAGCAGCTTCTGCGTGCGCTCGACGTTGAGGTCCTTCATCTCGTGTGTGCTCCGTCGGCAGGCCTGAGGGCTCGTGGGTGGGGTCGAAGGTCGGCGGCGAAGATCAGCGGCGCCCGCGCCGGCTCAGCAGCGCCTCGTCGACGATGCCGAGCACCTGCTCGAAGCGGAAGGGCTTCGAGATGACGAGGTCGACGCCGTGGGCGCGGGCCTTGTCGGGGTCGAGGGTGGCTCCCCAGCCCGTGACGAGGCCGACGAGCAGGTCGGGGCGCAGGCGCTTCATCTCCTGCGCGACCTCGTACCCACTCATGCCGGGCAGGCCAAGATCGGTGAAGACGAGGTCGATGGCGGGATCGCCCTGGAGCTTGTGCAGGGCCTCGGCGCCATCGGCGGCCGTGATCACCGTGTGGTCGCCGGTCATCAGCATCTCGGCGAGGATCTCGCGGATGTTCTCCTCGTCGTCGACGACGAGCACGCGGGCCCGGCCGGGGGCGCCCTCGGTGGCGGTGGCGGCGGCGGCGGCGACGGCGGTGGTGTTCTCCTGCCAGGAGGGCAGCTCGATGGTGAACGTCGTGCCGCGCTCGGGACCGCTGGTGCGGGACTCGACCCGCATCTGGCCACCGTGACGACGGATGATGCTCTGCGACACGCTGAGGCCGAGGCCGGTGCCGCGCTCACCCTTGGTGGTGAAGTACGGGTCGAAGATGCGGCTGATGACGTGCGCCGGGATGCCGCTGCCGGTGTCGACGACGGTGATGCGGACGTGGCCGTCGTCGCGGTGGGCGCGCAGCTGGATGGTGCCGCCGCCGTCGGGCATCGCGTCGACGGCGTTGTGCACCAGGTTGATGAGCACCTCCCGCAGCTCGGCGGGGTTGCCGGCGACGAGGGCGTCGGCGCTGCCGTCGGCGTCGACGACGATGCCGGGCCTGGTGGCGGCGCGCGCCGTGGTGAGATCGACGACGTCACCGAGGATGGCCGTGACATCGACGGCCACGAAGTCATCGACGCGGTCCTGCCGGCCGATCTCCTGGATGCGTCGCACCGTCTCGGCGCCATCCCGGGCGGCCTTCTCGATGATCTCGACGTGCTTCGCGAGGGCCGGCTCGTGCAGCTGCGCCCTCAGCAGCTGGGCCCGGCCCAGGACCGAGCCGAGAATGTTGTTGAAGTCGTGGGCGACGCCGTGGGCGATGAGGCCGATCGCCGTGACCTTCTCGTTCTCGACGAGTTTCTGTTGCGCGGCCCGCAGCTCTTCGAGGGCGCGCTCTCGGGCCTCAAGCAGAGCGGCGTTCTTTGTGGCGATGGCGACGTGGGTGCCGATCGCCGACAGGAGCTGCAGGTCGCTCTCGGGGAGCGTCGAGGTCGACAAGTAGCCGAGCCACAGCGCGCCGGTAACGACGCCGTCGATGATCACGGGAACGGCGACGGCGGTGCCGACGCCCTGCTGGAACATCGAGCGCTCGTAGGGGTGGATCTCGATGCTGCGGCCGTTGAAGGGGTCCACGCCGACGTCGCCGCCATCGCGCGGTCGGACCCGCTGGACCGGTCGGCGCTCACGGGCGGCGAGGCCCATGATGGTGTCGACGGCGGGGATCGGCACGGGCGCGGCGACGGGCTCACCATCGTCGAGCACATGGACCGGCGCGAAGAAGGCGTTGTCGCCGGCGAGGCGGGCGATCATGACCCGCATGGCCCCGAACAGCCGCCAGGTGGAGCGGGCCACCGTGAGCGCGATGTCGTCCGCATCCAGCGTCGACGCGAGGGCGAGGGCGATCTCGTCGAGTGCCACCAGCTTGCGGTTGGCGCTCTGCTCGGCCTCGAGGAGGGCGGCCTGCTCGATCGCGGCGCCGAGGACGTGGCCGATCGCGATCATCATGTCGCGGTCGCTCTCGTTCACCTGGCGGCCGCCGCCGACGAAGCAGAACGCGGCGCCGACGACGGCGTCGGGACCGCCTGACCCGCGACGCCGCAACGGCACGACGAGGGCTGCTCCAAAGGGACCCTGCCGAATGGAGTCGAGCGAGATCCGGCTGTCGGCCCTGACGTCCTCGACGACGGCGACGGCGCCTGAGCGGACGACACGGGCGACGAGGGAGGCCGAGTCGATGGGCAGCTCGGTGAGGTCGGCAGCGACGTCGTCGGGCAGGCGCTCGCCGACCCGCAGCGACAGCGTGCGGCGGTCCTCGGAAAGGAGCGAGATGCCGGCGGCACCGCCGCCCAGCATGCTCGAGATGTGGGCGCAGCCGAGGCGCAGGAGCTCATCGACGCCGATGGCGCGGTTGACCGCCGCCGACAGCGCGTTGAGCTGCTGCATCTCGCGGTTCTTCTGCAGCAGCAGGGCCTCGAAGCTCTTTCGCTCCGTGATGTCCTGCATGATGCCAAGGGCACCGGCCTGGCCGTCCTCGAGGTCGAGGTAGGCGATGGAAACCTGGGCGTCGAAGTGATCGCCGTTTCGGCGGCGGGCGACGAACTCATACCGGGGCTCGACGGGCAGGCCGGCATCGACCCGGCGTGACCGCTCGGCGAGGAAGGCGCGGGACTCCGGCGCCGTGATCTGCTCGCTCATCGAGAAGTCGGGCGCGGCGAGCTCGTCCGTGGTGAAGCCGACCATCTCCTGGAAGCGCCGGTTCGCCCAGGCGAAGTGGCCGTCGCGCAGGATGTAGATGCCGTCGGAAGAGGCCTCGACGAGGGCCCGGAACTGGCGGGCCTGGGCGTCGAGAAAGGCGCCGCGGGCATCGCCCTGCAGCACGCGCTCGACGAGCCCCATGAGGAGCGCGACGGGATCGAGCCCCGGCGCGAGCACGCACTCCCAGGCCTGGGAACGGGCCACAACGCTGCGGCGACGGTCACCTGCGTCGCTGAAGACCACCACCGCCTGTGGCGGGGCGGCAAAGGCCTGCACCTCGGCGAGCAGCTTGAGGCCGGCGCTGTCGTCGACGTCGGCGCCGACGATGACCAGGTCGCAGCGGCGGGTGGCGCAGGTCTCGACGAGGGCACTGGCCGTCACGCGCTCCACCCGCACCGGGGGGCTGCGCGCGAGCAGCGCCGCCGAGAGCGCAGCGGCGAGGCCGTCTTCCACGACGAGAAGGACGAGGGGCTCGGTCACGGGACCATGCTGCCTGCTCGGTGGTGCCCCCGGCAACTTTTCCTGGCGCGGGCCCGACGACCGGGCTTCGGGTGGCGCCATGAGGCCGAAACGGCCTTGGCGTGCTACACCCGCAGGGGTGAGCCACTCCGACGACAGCGAGCTCGAGGCCGAGGCCCAGGCCTTCGAGGAAGAGAAGACCTCGCCGGAACTCCGGTCCCGCCATGCGCCGCGTCCCCTCGACGACGGCATGAAGCCGTTCGCCGTCGTCGCGACCCCGGACGCCCGCCGGCGCCGCCGCTTCGTCGAGGTGCTCCGTGGCGATGGCTGGAACGCCCTCGAGGCCCACGACGCCGACGAGGCCCTCGAGATGGTGCTCACGGTGGCGCCGTTCCTCGCGATCGTCGACCCCGACATCCGCAGCGAGAAGGGCCAGTCGGTGCCCGAGCTCGTGAAGCAGCACCGCCCCGACGCGGCGCTGCGGACGGTCGCCATCATCGGCTCCGACAACACCGCCGAGCGCATCGCGACCGCCCTCGCCGACGGCTACGACGACTTCCTCACCGATCTCGACAACGAGATCAAGCTGATGACGCGGGCGAGCGCGAACCTGAAGGCGGCCCGCAACATCGCCCAGCTGAACAAGCAGCGTCGCGACGCGGCCCTGCTCCTCGAGCTGACCCAGACCCTCGGCTCCTCGATCGACATGCAGCTCATCCTGCACACGGTCAGCCGGCTGCTCGCCGAGGTGGTCACGCTCGAGCGTTGCTCCATCATCCTGCTCGACCCCGACGATGACGAGGCCATCATGGTGGCGGCCTCCGAGGATCGCACCGTCCGTGACCTGCGCATCCGCATCTCGAAGTACCCGGAGGTCCAGCGCTGCGTCGAGACGGCGGCCCCGGTGATCATTGCCGACACGACGACGGACCCGCTGCTCGCAGGGGTGTCGGCGTCGCTGCATGAGCGCGCGGTGCGCGCCATGGCCCTCTTTCCGATCGTGTTCGAGGAGCAGGTCACCGGCGTGCTGTTCCTGCGCTCGTCGAAGGCCCACCGGGTGCTGACGAGCCACGAGGTGCAGTTCGGTCAGACGGTGGCTGCCGCCTGCGCCGTTGCCATCCGCAACGCCCGCCTCTTCGACCAGTACCGCGACCAGCATCGGCACATGCGCACGATGCAGCAACAGGCCGAGCGCCAGAGCGAGGCCCTGCGCAAGTACCAGGACTTCTTCGAGTACGCCGCCGACGGCATCTCGGTGATCGACGTCGACGGGCGCATCCACTACGTGAACAAGGAGGGCCGCCGCCTGCTGGGCCGGACCCGCGATGAGCTCAAGGCCCTCGATTTCCGCGGGCTCCTCGTTGAGGACAGCGCCCGGCGCTGGTCCGAGGTCGTCGACCAGGTGCGCCTCGGTCGCTTCCAGCGCAGCTTCGACGTCTACGCCGTCGTCAACGACGAGGAACGGGTGTTTTCGCTGTCGGCTGGCGGCGTCGGGCAGGGGACGGGGCTCATCATCCTGAACTTCCGCGATGTCACCGAGATGCGCGAGATGGAGGGCGAGCTCCGCACCACCAAGGAGTTCCTCGAGAACCTCATCAACAGCTCGGTCGACGCCATCGTCGCCGCCGACATGAACGGCAACATCATGCTGTTCAACAAGGGCGCCGAGAAGATGTACGGCTACCGCGCCGAAGATGTCATCGGCCGCATGCATGTCACGCAGCTCTACCCGGGGGCCGGCGCTGCCGAAGTGATGCAGCGCCTGCGCGAGCCCCGCTGGGGTGGCATTGGTCGCCTTGCACCCGAGCGGCGCGAGATCCTCACGGCGAGCGGCGATGTCATCCCCGTCTCGATGAGCGCGAGCATCATCTACGAAGACGGCGAGGAGGTCGCCACCGTCGGCGTCTTCACCGACCTCCGCGATCGCATGGCCATCGAGCGCCAGCTCTCCGAGGCCCGCGACCAGCTGACGAAGGCCGAGAAGGCCCGCGTCGCCGCCGAACTCGCCGGCATGGCGGCCCACGAGCTGAACCAGCCCCTCACCTCGGTGCTCGGCTATGCCGAGATGCTGAAGGCCCGCATTCCGGAGACGGACACGCGGCTGCGCCGCCCCGTCGACACCATCTTCATCCAGGCCGAGCGGATGGCCGAGATCGTGCGCAAGATCGGCCGGGTCACGAAGTACGAGACCAAGCGCTATGGCGCCAACACCGACATGATCGATCTGAACCGCGCCGTCGACGACGCCGCAGCCATGGTGACGACGCCGCCGGCGACGCTGCCGACGATCGCCACGCCGTCGGCGTTTGGCGGTGTGGGGCGCCCCCAGGCGAAGCCGGGGCAGGGTGACGAGGAGTTCACCGACCCGCGCGGGATGCGCGCTGCGCCGGCGCCGTCGTCGCCAGCGTCGTCGTCGTCGTCATCGCCGCCGTCGTCTTCGGGCCGCTCCGACCCGGCGGCGACGACGAAGCTGCGTCCGGCCGGCATCATGGCCGCGTTGCTCGGTCGGCCCGAGGCCCAGCCGGGCACCGACCCGCGCGCCGCCGTCATCCGCATGGACACCGTCGAGGAGGAGCCGGCCGGCTACGCCCGTCGACTCAAGACGCCGCCGCAGGGGCAGCCCGTGGCCGGACCGCTGCCCCACGAGGAGGCCGCCGTGACGGGCTCGTTCCGCCCGCCGCTGCGCGCCGCCCAGCTCGACGTGCCGGGTGGCGGCGACGACGACGAGCACACGAACCCCGGCGTCAGGCTGAGCGACCTGCGCAAGAAGGCCCGCGACGTCGAGTAGCCGGAGGCGGCGCCCTCAGAACGGGCGTCGGATCGAGAGGATGCCGTCTTCCTCGGCGCGCATGACGTCGTCGCAGCTGAAGTCGTCGGCGACGCGGACCTCTTCGAACCACGAGCGCAGCGGGTCCGGGTGGGCGGCGGCGCTGCCTTCGCTCTGGCGGTCGAGGAGGGCGTTGTTGTTGCCGAGCTGCACGAGCTCGTTGGTGTTGACCGAGAGGCCGAGGGCGCGGTCCGGGCCGAGCACGACGCCCCTCGTCGTCACGGTCTTTCGCTGGATGACGTAGACCTCGCCGTTGACGGCGCCACTCACGATCGACGTGATGCCGGGGTTGCCGTCGTCGTCCATGTCGAAGATGCGGTCGCGGTGGGGGGCCTCTTCGGCCTCGACCTTGTCGGCGGGCAGCGGCGTCGTGAAGGGCTCGGGCAGGTCGCGCAGCCCCCACAGCTGGATGTGATCACGCTGGGCGTAGGCGCCGCCCTCGTCGATCTCGACGACCTCGTCGGTGCTCGGGGCCACTGCCCGATAGGTGGGCTCGGGCACAGAGGTGACGACGCCGGCGACCTCGACGTTGAAGCCGCCGCACAGTTGCGACGACTGGCGGTAGAGGCCCGCCGCCTCGTCGAAGGTGCGGGTGACGAGCCGGTAGTTCACGCCGCCGCCGGCGTAGTCGCCAAGGACCGGCACCTGCACCAGCGTCGTGTTCACCACCTTGAGGGCGAAGGTGCCGGCGGCCTCGCCGGCCGCGACCGGGATGGCCTCGACGCCGATGTCGTCGTCGAAGACCGGCGGCGGGCCACCACCGCAGGCGGCCATGAGCAACGCGAGGGCGGAGGCGGAGACGCGCATCATGGACGCGATCGTGCCCCGACGCCGCTCACGGCGCCAGCCCCGGTGGCCGGCGTCGTCGCCCGGCGCCGTCGCCCTCATCGTCCTCGTCGACATCGGCGGCGTGGACCTCGATCCGATGGTGCTCGGCGCTGTGGGGCTCGACGATCTCGTGGAGGGCCGACAGACCGGCGCCACCGACGCGGCGGAAGTCGCGGCGCGACATGGCCCGCCAGCCCGCCACCTGCAGGACCACCAGCACGACCACGAAGACGACGGCGGCCCACATGTCGCACAGTCTCGGCCCCATCCGATGCATGACAAGGATCCGGTGTAATGGTTTGAATCTCATGGTGAAATTCGATTGATGCGTCAGGAGATGACGCATGGGGAGCCAAGGGTGAGTCAGGAGCTTCCCCATGTGCAGCCGCCCCCTCGACACCCTGTCCCTCGACCACCTCGCCCTGCTCGCGTCCCATCCGCGGGCGACGCCGGCGGTGCAGGCGGCGTTCAGCCGGGCGCTGCTGTCGTGGACCCGCGAGCGGGCCCGCAAGCTCCGTCACCGCTGGCCGCCGGGCGTCGAGCTCGACGACGTCATCCAGACCTTCATGCTGCGCTGCCTCACCCGTCACCTGCCGGCGTGGCAGGAGCACCGGGTCGCCCTCTCGCCGTACCTCTACCGCCGCCTCGTCTGCGACGCCTGCGACGTCGTGCGCGGCCAGAACCGTCACGCCGGCCGCTTCGACGACGTCGACCCCGACGTCGTCATCGATGAGGAGCGCGAGACCGAGGCCTGCCTCGACCGCGTCGGCGCCGAGCGCACGTTGCGGCTCGTCGAGGACGTCGTCGCAGCGCTGCCTGAGCGGCAACGCCTCGCGGTCGAAAGCAGCATGGCGGGCGCGAGCCTGAGCGATGTGGCCGCCCGGCTGCGGGTGCACCCGTCGACGATGTCCCGGGAGCGGACGGCGGCGCTCGCGACGCTGCGGACCGTACTGCTGGCCGCCTGAGTGGGGTGGCCCGCCGGGGCCCTTCGTGGGCGTGGTCGGAGGGGAAACACGCGCCCACCAGGGCTCGAACCTGGGACCCCCTGCTTAGAAGGCAGATGCTCTATCCAGCTGAGCTATGGGCGCGCACGCCTCCCGAGGGAGGCGGGTGGTCGGGGCGACACGATTCGAACGTGCGACTTCCAGTACCCAAAACTGGCGCTCTACCAAGCTGAGCTACGCCCCGACGGCGAGCACTATTGCTGTCGCCAACTTGCTTCGCAAGCGGGACCACCGCTACATCCATCAAACGGTTCTGGCGCGCGCGCGCTGGTCGGAGGCAGTGGTGGTGCAGCCGAGCGACATGGTGGCCAGTCCGGCTCGCGTCGCCCGGCGCGAGCACATCCTGCAGGCCGCCCGGGCCCTTGTCGGCGTCACGGCCCCCGACGACTTCGACGCCGTGCGCTCACCGCTGTGCGCCATCGACGTCGTCATGGTCGCGGGCAGCCCGTGGCTGAAGGACGGCATCGAGCGCGACTACGTGAAGGATGAGGCCGGCTATCGCAAGATCGGCGGCGGCGCGAACTCGCCGGGGCAGAACTACTTCTTCCGCTCGTCGGGCAACCTCATCCACTACCTCAAGCGCGCCGGCTTCTACGTGCCGCGCGGCAGCCGACCGGAGCCCGTCGCCGGCATGGCCTGCTTCTTCGACTGGGAAGACCGCGGACGCTTCAACTTCACGCCCGACCGCGCCGGCGTCATCCTCGAGGCGCGGGAAGGCTCGATCCAGCGCGTCGTCCTCGCCCAGCGTGACCAGGTCGAGGGGCGAACGCTGTTGCAGGTCCGCATCCTCGACGTGGCCCGTGGCGACACCTACGACCGTGCCTTGATCGGCTACTCCGACCTGCCCTGACGGCCCACACGCTCCGCGGTACTCGCTTGCGACGCCGCCGTCGGGTTGCGAGAGAGCCGCCATGCGCGTCATCTCGTGGAATGTGAATGGCCTGCGGGCCGTGATGGACAAGGGCTTCGTCCGCTGGCTCAACGCTGCTGATGCCGACGTCGTGGGCCTGCAGGAGACGCGGGCGCACCCCGAACAGGTCGAAGATGAGCTGAAGAAGCTCCAGAAGCACGGCTGGCACGTCACGATCACCCCCGCCGATCGCAAGGGCTACAGCGGCACCGGCCTGCTCTCGAAGCGGCCGCCCGACGCGCTGTGGACGACGACCGGGGTCGGCGACTTCGACGTCGAAGGGCGTCTGCAGTTCGCCCGCTTCGGCAAGCTCCTCGTCGTCAACGGCTACTTCCCCAACGGCAATGGCAAGGAGCGCGACAACTCGCGCATCCCCTTCAAGCTCGACTTCACGAAGAAGGTCTTCGACATCGTCGATGCCGAGCGTCAGGCCGGCGGCCGCATCCTCGTCATGGGCGACTTCAACACCGCCCACACCGAGAAAGACATCGCGCGACCGAAGGAGAACGCGAAGACGTCGGGCTTCACCCCCGTCGAGCGCGCCGAGATGGAGCGCTGGGTGCAGGCCGGCTGGATCGACACGTTCCGCCGCTTCGTCGAGGACGGCGGCCACTATTCGTGGTGGTCTCAGCGGGTCGGGGTGCGCGAGAAGAACATCGGCTGGCGCATCGATTATGTGATGGCCTCCCACGGTGTGGAGCCCTTCCTGAAGGGCGCCTTCATCCAGCACAAGGTCAAGGGCAGCGACCACGCCCCCGTCGGGGTCGACCTCGACGACGCCATCGTCGGCTGAGCCATGGCCTCGCGCGCTTGACGCGGGGCCCGTTCATCGTGAACGTACGGGAATGCGCGCATCGCCCGGGCTCCTCCTCTCGTTGCTCCTCCTTGCCCTGCCGGGCCTCGCCCAGGGCCTCGCCGACCCGCGCAGCGGGGCACAGCTGCCGAACCAGCAGGCGGCCGCCGTCGACGACGCCACCGCCCTCTTCGTCAACCCCGCCGGCCTCGGCGCGGTGGGCGGCTTCGAGCTGGGCGCCGGCTACAGCAACCGCTTCCTCGGCCTCGGCGCCGACCAGGCCGTCGACGGCGTCGTGGCGATCGCCGGTCCCCTCGGCACCCTCGCCGCCGGCGCCACGACGTTCTACCCGGCGAGCGGGGCCTCGCGCCTGCTCACGTCGCTCGGCGGCGGGCTGCAGCTCGACGACAACATCCTCGTCGGCGTCGCGATGCACTCCCTCGACGGCGCCATCCCCACCTGGGACCTCGGCACGCAGCTGCGCCTGCACCGCGCGGTCGCCCTCGGCGCCGTCGGCGAGGGCCTCGGCAGCACGGCGTCGTCGGTGCGGGTCGGTCTGTCACTGCGCCCCCTCGATGAGCTCCTCACCCTCGGCATCGACGCCCGCTTCAAGCCGGCGCCGTTCGACGATCCGGGTCAGGCCATCGTCGGCGGCACCTTCACGCCCGGCCTCATGGCGCGCCTGCGCCTCGGCGGCGTCGTCATCGGCGCCGGCGCCGAGCTGCAGAACCTCGGCGGCCTCGGGCCGGTGTCGGCGACGGCGACGGCGCTGCTGCAGTTCGACCTCGACCGCGTCGGCGTGGCCCTGCAGGGCGGCGCCGTTGGCATCGGCGAGGACGTGACGTCGTCGCTGGTGGGCGTCCGTGGGCGCCTCTCGACGACGCGCTGGACGTCGATCCTGCCGCCGTCGGGCCGCTGGCTCGAGCTGCGCCTCGCCGGTGACGGCGGCGTCGTCGACGACAGCGAGAACCTGTGGGAGGCACTCTTCAGCGAGACCCCGAACGCCCTGCAGGTGCTCGCGGCCCTCGACAACGCCGTCGAGGACGAGAGCGTTGAAGGGGTGCTGCTGCGCTTCGAGGGGCTCCAGCTCGGCTTCGGCGCCGCCGCCGAGCTCCGCGCCGCCATCACGCGCCTGCGCGGCGCCGGCAAGAAGGTCGCCGTCTACCTCGTCGCCGGCGAAGACATCGACGCCTGGGTCGCGTCGGCCGCCGACAAGGTCTGGCTTGCGCCCTCCGGTGGCCTCGCCGTCGACGGCGTCCGCGCCCGCATGGTCTACCTCGCCGATACGCTCGGGCGCCTCGGCATCACCGCCGAGGCCGTCTCGGCGGGCCGCTACAAGAGCGCCCCGCGGACCTTCACCCACAGCGAGCCCTCCGCCGAGGAGCTCGAGGTGGAGGCAGCGCTCCTCGACGGCGCCTACGACGCGCTGGTGGCCGGTCTCGCCGAGGGCCGCGGCCAGACCCCCGAGCAGATCAAGGCCACGATCGACCTCGGTGGGCTCTCGGCTCCCGAGGCCCTCGAGCGCGGCCTCGTCGACGCCCTCGCCTACCCCGACGAGGTCGGCGGCCTGCTCGCCGAGCTGGCCGGGCGCGAGAGCCTGCGCACCGAGCTGCGGCTCTTCGACGACGAGCCGAAGATTGATCGCTGGGCGGGCTCGCCCCGCATCGCCGTCGTGCCGGTGATCGGCACCATCCAGATGGGGCGCGCCCGCGGCGGCCTCTTCTCCGACGACGGCGCCGGCGCTGACGACGTCGTCGACGCCATCAACAAGGCCGCCGCCGACGACAGCGTCGTGGCCATCGTGCTGCGCATCGACTCCCCTGGCGGTGACGCCCTCGCCTCGGACCTCATCTGGCGCGCGGCGATGCTCGCCCGCGACAAGAAGCCCGTCATCGCGTCGATGGGCGACGTCGCCGCGTCGGGCGGCTACTACATCGCCTCGGCGGCCCACCACATCCTCGCCGCCGAGAACACCATCACCGGCTCCATCGGCGTCTTCGGCCTGCTCTTCAACGCCGAGGGGCTGATCAGCGACCTCGGGGTCCGCAGCGTCGAGCAGAAGCGCGGCGCCCTGCCGGGGCCCGACCTCTTCCGCGGCACCACCGACGAGGAGCGGGCCCGCCTGCAGCAGAGCGTCGACGCCACCTATGAGCGCTTCCTCGACGCCGTCGTCGCGGGCCGCGGCGAGGACAAGCTCACGAAGGACGCCCTGCGGGTGATCGCCGAGGGCCGCGTGTGGACGGGCGCCCAGGCCCTCGAGCGCAAGCTCGTCGACGGCGAAGGCACCATCATCGACGCCCTCCGCCTCGCCCGCGAGCGCGCCGGCCTCGCCGGCAACGAGGAGATCACGCTCTCGGTGTTCTCGGGCAAGAACGACCTGCCCCTCCTCGGCGCCCTCGGTGGCGCGGTGTCGACGGCACTTGGCCTGCCGCGCGCCGAGAGCCTGAAGGCGGCCGCGACGCTCCTCTTCGGCGACCCGGCGATGGCCGAGCTCGCGACGTCGTCGTCCGGCAAGCCGCTTGTGCTCGCCCCCGCCGTGTCGGTGGAGTGAGATGTCCAACGGCCGGCTCCTCGTCGTCGACGCCGACGTCGTCGCCCGCACCCGCACCCGTGAGGTGCTCGAGGGCGCCGGCTTCGACGTCGTCGAGTTCGATGACGGCGCGCGGGCCCTGGCCTTTCTCCGCCGCGACGGTGTGCCGGCCCTGCCGATGGCCGGCGGCGCCCTCGCCCGTCGCGGCGAGCACCAGACGACGCTGCGGCCGGCCGCGATCGGTGCCGCCGACATCGACGGCCTGATCGTCGACTGGTTCCTGCCGGGCCTCTCCGGCGGCGAGGTCCTCGCCCGTCTGCGTGGCGACGGCGACGAGCGCCCCGTGCTCGTGACGGCCTTCGCCGCCGGCGGCGACGACGTGGCGACGATGCTCTCCCTCGGCGCCGACGACGTCCTCATCAAGCCGCTCAACGCGCGCATGCTGGTGGCCCGCGTGACGGCCCAGCTGCGCCGCCGCCGCGCGCCGGCGCTGACGACGGGGGAGCTCGTCGATGGCCGCTACCGGCTGCTGTCGCCCCTCGGCGAGGGGCGGGTGGGCGCCGTCTGGCGGGCCCGCCACGAGGAACTCGACCTCGCCGTCGACCTCGGCATCGTCGGCAGCCGCGGCAGCGAGGCCCTGCGGGTCGAGGCCCGGCGCACGGCCGCCGTGACCCACCCGGGCTTCCTGCGCGTGCGCGACGTGGCGCGGCTCGACACGTCCCGCCACATCGTCGTCGCCGACGCGCTGCCGACGACGACGGTGAAGCAGTGCATCGATCGCGGCGAGATGCCCTTCGAGCGCGCGTTCTCGGTGGCGACCAGCGTTCTCGACGTCATCGTGGCCCTGCACCGGGCCGGGCTCGCCCACAAGAACCTCTCGGCCAACAGCGTCTTCCTCGAGAAGAGCGGCGATGAAGACCGCGTCGTCGTCGTCGATGGCGCCACGCTGCGGCTGCTGTCGACGGCGCGCAAGCGTGTCGGCATGTCGGCCTACGTGCCGCCGGAGACGACGTCGGCGGGGCCGGGCTTCGAGGCCGACGTCTACGCCGTCGCGCGGCTCATCTGTCACCTGCTCACCGGGTTCCCCGATCAGCTGCCGGACCACGCCGTCACGCCGGCGCTGCAGGTGGCCTTGCACGCCACGCCGTCGTCGCGCTGCTCGGCGCGGGCCCTGCTGCGGGCGGTGGCCATCGCCGGCCGCAGCCGGCGGGGCGCCGGTCGGCGCCAGAAGGGCTGAGCCGCCGGTCGCTCAGCCCGCGGCGGCGACGACGGCGTCGACGAGCGCCGCGAGGGTCTCGTCGGTGGTGTGGGGGTTCTGCAGCGCGCAGCGGAGCCACAGGCCCTGCCGCTCCTTCGCCACGCCGTCGACGGTGAGGTGCACCTGCACCGGATAGAAGCGCCCGTCGGCGAGGATCTGGCGACGGACGGCGGCGTTGTCGCCTCCGGAGCGCCCCCGCAGCCGGAAGCAGACGATGTTCATCTCGGGCTCGCACAGCAGCTCGAGGGCGGGCTGCGCGCGCACGAGGCGGGCGAGCGTCGTCGCCAGCGCACAGCAGCGCCGGACGTGGTCCTCGAAGTGGCGGCGGCCGTACATCCGCAGGCTGCCCCACACCTTGAGGCCCAGCATCGCCTTGGTGCACTCGATGGTGCGACGACCGACGTCGGACCAGGAGTCGTCGACGTCGACGGCCCCGACGGCGTCATCGGGTGGAAACAGGTAGCCGGCCTTCTGGGCGAAGGCGGCGGCGCCGGCCCGGCCGTCGCGAAACAGCACTGCGGTGCAGAGGGCCGGCATCTGCAACAACTTATGGAAGTCGCACACCAGGCTGTCGGCCCGCTCGATGCCCCGCAGCGCCTCCCGACGCTCCGGCAGCAGCGCCAGCGGCGCGCCGTGGGCGCCATCGACGTGCAGCCACAGCCCCTCCCGCGCGCAGACGTCGGCGATGGCGTCGATGGGGTCGATGGCACCGGCGGCGGTGGAGCCGGCCGAGGCGACGACGGCGATGGGGCGCTTCTTGCGGCCGCGGGCCTCGGTGATGGCCTTCTCGAGCGCGGGCACCGACATGCGCAGCTGCTCGTCGACCGGGATGGACACGCAGCCCTCGTCGCCGAGCCCCATGATGCGGCAGGCCCGGGCGACGCTGTAGTGGGCGGTGTCGGCGACAAAGATGGCGAGCTGCGGCTGCACCCGCAGGCCCCGTCGCCAGGCGTCGTCGCTCTGGTGCTGGCGGGCCGCGAGCAGCGCCGTGAGGTTGCCGATGCTGCCGCCCTCACAGAGCACGCCCGTCGACGACGTCCAGCCGAGCCCGAGGGCCTCGCCGAGCCAGCGCAGCGACGCCCGCTCGAGCGCCGTGCCGCCCTTGCCCATCTCGAAGATGGCCATGCCGTTGTTGAGCGTGGCGCTCACGAGGTCGAACAGCGCCGCCGTCGGCAACGGCGTGGCGACCTGGTGGCCGACGAAGCCGGGGGCGTGCAGCTGCGTTGCCGTCTGCAGCGCCCGGGTGACGACGTCGTCGAAGGCGGCGTCGACGTCGTCGGCGGCGGCGGCGTCGGTGGCCGGGGTCGGAAAGACCGCGCAGGCCTCCGTCGGCGTGAGCGTCGGCATCACGAAGCCCTCGCCGCGGCCCTGGGCGTCGAGCGCGTCGGCGAGGGTGTCGATGAGGCGGTGCCCGAGGCGACGGAAGGCGGCGCTGCCGGTGGGATCGTCCGTCGTCGTCATGTGCCGCTGCCGGCCCACTGGCGCAGGAAGCCGGCGACGCCGCCGGGATCGAAGCTGCCGCCGCGGATGAACACCGTCATCGGCTGCGTGTGCAGCAGGTTCGCGTCGGCGTCGAGGACGAGCAGCACGGGGAAGCCGTGGTCGAAGGGCTTGCCCCAGCGCTGGTTGAGGTCCTCGGCGTTGGCGGCGTCGATGTGGATGGCCACGTAGCGGGACTTGAGGTCCTTCAGCGTGGCGTCGGCCTCGATGAGCTCGTCGAGGGCCTGGCAGAAGACGCACCAGTTGCCGCCGAACTGCACGAGCACGCGCTTCTTCTCGGCCTTCGCCTGGGTGTACGCCTTCTGCAGCTGTTCGGCGGGGACGGCCTTGCCGTCGTAGGCGCGGTAGCGCCCGAGGGCCTTGTTGATGGACGCCTTCGCCTCGTCGTCACAGCCGGTGGCGAAGGCGGAGGCGAGCAGGGCCAGGGAGAGGGCGACGACACGCATGGCAGCGGGATAGCAAATGCCGCCGACGGGCTCCACGGCGGCGGTGGTCTCGCGCCACCGTGCGCGCTGCCACCTATCGGGGAGGCCTCGCCGACACCTGCAGCCGCTCCACGGCGAGGTCGGCGGGGCTGTTGAGATCCCACAGCACGGCGGCGTCGTCGACGGCGAACTCGACGACGTCGACGCTGGCGAGCACCACCCGGGGCCCGCCGCTGGCGCCGGCCGCGCGCAGCGCCGGAACACAGCGCGACGAAAATGCCACCGGATGCCCGCGCCGGCCCGCGTGGACGACGACAGCGGCGTCGGCTCCGGCGGTGAGCGCGTCGAGGAGACCCCGCACATGTGACGCCTGCAGCCCCGGGGCATCGACGGGGCACAGCACGACGGCGTCGGCGTCGACGAGGTCGAGGGCGGCGAACAGCGAGCCGCTGAGGCCGAGCTCGGGCCATGGGTTGGGGGTCACGCGCGCGAGGTCGGCGACGGCGGCGGCGACGTCGGCGGCGACGTCCTCGTCGTCGGGGACGCTGACGACGACGTCGCTGGCGCCGCCCTCCAGCAGCCTGCGGGCAACGCGGCGGGCCCAGGGTTCGTCGACGCCGTCCGGATCGAAGCGTCGCGTCGACAGCAGCGCCTTGGGCGAGCCCATGCGCCCGCTCCGGCCGGCGGCGGCGACGACGCCGAGGACGCGCACGGTCAGCCCCGGCGTCCGGCGACGATGGGGTCGGCGGCGTCGGCGGCGACGGCGGCGTCACCGCGGGTGCGTCGATCGGCCGACTCCTCGCGCCGGCGCACCTGCACCATCTGGGCGACGATCGACAGCGCGATCTCCTCGGGGGTCTCGGCGCCGATGTCGAGCCCGGCGGGGCAGCGCAACCGCGCGATGACGTCGTCGTCGAGGCCCTTGTTGCGGCAGCGCTCGCGGGTGAGGGCGGCCTTGCGCTGGCTGCCGACGAGGGCGACGTAGCGGGCCGGCCGCGCCAGCACCCGCTCGGCGAGGCGCTGGTCGGTCTGGTGATCGTGGGTGGCGATCACGACGAAGGCGTCCGCCGAGAAGGGCAGGGCGTCGAGGTCGTCGTCGTGCTCGTAGCTGTTGAAGCGGGCGGCGTCGGGGAAGCGCTCGGCGGTGCAGAGCTCATCGCGGGGGTCGACGACGCTGACGTCGAAGCCCGCGAGCGCGGCGGCCCGCGCGACGGCCTCGCCGACGTGGCCGGCGCCAAAGAGGATGCAGGGAGGGCGCATGCGCAGGCTCTCGATGAAGATGGTCATGGTGCCGCCGCAGCACATGCCGAGCACCGTGGTGAGGGGGATCTCGACGAGGGCGGGCCGCGTCGTCGCGATCACCTCCATGGCCCGTCGGCGGATCTCATGCTCGACGGCGCCGCCGCCGATGGTCCCCCGGATCGCCCCGAGGGGGCTGCCGTCGTCGACGACGAGCATCGAGGCGCCGACCTTGCGCGGCGTGGAGCCCTTCGTGGCGACGACGGTGCAGGCGGCGGCGGCGCGCCCGGCGTCGTGCACTTCACGCAGCCAGTCGGGGTGGAGCATGTGGTGAAGTGTAGCATCGTCGGTCGACATCGCGACGTCGGCGCCGGGGCCGGCTACGCTGTCGCCCATGTGGTCCGCGCTCCTCGTCGCCCTGACCGTCGCCGCCGCCCCGTCGGCGGAGCTGTCTGCCGCCCAGAAGGCCTACGCCGACGTCGACTACGGCCGCTGCCTCGAGAAGGCCCGCGCCGCCCTCGGCCAGCCGGGCAGCCTGCCGGATCGGGTGTCGGCCTGGAAGCTCGTGGGGCTGTGCGCCGCCGCCGAGGGGGAGACCGACGTCGCCCGCGACGCCTTCCAGATGATGCTGACCCTCGACCGCGAGGCGCGCCTGCCTGATGGCCTCTCGCCGCGCTTCACGTCGGCCTATCGGGAGGCGAAGGGCGCGCTCATGGAGTCGACGCCGCTGCAGCTCAAGGTCGTCGTCGACGACGTCCGCGGCGTCCGCCGGGTGCTGCGGGTCCGCGTCGACGACACCGCCGACCTCGTCGCCCGCGTCGCCTTCCGCCCGAAGGGTGGCGGGCTCGAGGCGCCGGTGAAGAAGAGCGTCGAGCTCGAGCTCGAGGTTCCGGCAGCCGTCGACGTAGAGGTCATCGGCCTCGACCGCGCCGGTGGCGAGGTCGTCGTGCTCACGGTGCCCGGCGTCGGCAGCGGGCCGGCGAAGGATCTGGCCGAGGGCCCGCCACCAGTGGCCGAGGAGGCCGCGCCGTTTCCGTGGCTCGTCGTCGGTGGCGTCGCCGGCGCCCTCGTCGTCGTCGGCACCGGCGCTGCCGTCCTCGCCGTGGCCCTGGCGCCCCCGCAGGCCGTCGCGCTGACGACGGACATCGCCTTCAGCCCGCCGTGAGCGGCCACAGCGTCGCGACGAGGGCCGCGACGCCGGCGAGCAGCGCTGCCACCAGCAGCAGCTCGGCGACGAGGCCGCGCCGTGAGCCGCGCAGCGGCGCCAGCTGACGCCGTCGCGGCCGTCGCACGAGCACCCCGCAGCCGTCGCAGGCGACGCCGACGTCCTCGCCGATCAGCACCCGCCGCCGTGCGCCGCCGCAGGCCGCGCAGGCCGGCTCTGCCGTCGTCACGAACACCGCCCGCACCGGCAGTCGCCGCCCACGCCCATCCGGGAAGGTGGCACCGACGTCGACGCCACACGGGCAGTGGGCGGCATCGTCGACGCAGGCGGCGAGGGCCTGGCCGCAGTCGGGGCAGCGCGATGGCGGCAGGTCGGCCGGGGCGGGGCGGGCGAGGGGCAGGGGGCGCATGTCGGGATGGAGTCCACCGATCGTGCCAGCGTCGTCGTCACGGACCAGCGCGCGTCGGACACGCCGGGCGTGGCCCGCCGGCCACAACCATCCGTGGCTCCAGACACGTCCCCTCACGCGGCACTCGCCTGGCCGTCGACGCGGCGCCGCAGTTGCAGGGCCTCGGCGACATGGGCGGCACCGACGTCGACGCAGTCGTCGAGGTCGGCGATGGTGCGGGCGACGCGGCGGACGCGATCGTAGCCACGCCCCGAGAGGCCGAGCCGCTCCATGGCCCGCACGATGAGGGCGCGGGCGCGCTCGTCGAGGTGCACGTGCTGCTGCAGCTCGCCGGGCTCGAGCTGGGCGTTGGGCTTGTGCTGTCGCTGTTGCTGCCGGGCGCGGGCGGCGGCGACGCGGACGGCGACGACGGCGGATGGCTCGCCGGCGGGGGCCTCGCCGAGGGTCGCGAGGTCGACGGCGGGGACGTCGACGTGCAGGTCGATGCGATCGAGCAGCGGCCCCGACACGCGCGCCTGGTAGCGCGCCACCTCTACGGCACCGCAGCGACAGCGCAGGCGGGGATGGCCGAGCATGCCGCACGGGCAGGGGTTCATCGCGGCGACGACGAGAGCGCGGGCCGGATAGGTGACGACGCCGGCGGCCCGTGACAGCGCGACCTCACCGCTCTCGAGGGGCTCGCGCAGCATCTCGAGGGTCTGGCGCGCGTATTCGGGCAGCTCGTCGAGAAACAGCACGCCGTGGAGGGCGAGGCTCAGCTCGCCCGGGCGGGCGATGGGGGCGCCGCCGCCGACGAGGCCGGCCGCCGTCGTCGAGTGGTGCGGCGCGCGAAATGGGCGCCGCGCGACGAGGCCTCCGCCGATGTTGAGGCCGGCCACCGACGCGATGCGCGTGACCTCGAGGGCCTCGTCGTGCTCGAGGGGCGGCAGGATCCCGGGCAGGCGCCGCGCGAGCATCGTCTTGCCGGCGCCGGGACCACCGACGAGGAGGATGTGATGGGCGCCGGCGGCGGCGATCTCGAGGGCGCGGCGGGCCAGCGGCTGGCCGCGCACCTCGCTGAGGTCGGGGACGTGGCCGGACTCCGTCGAGATGATCGGCCGGGCGACGGGCGCCGCGTCGTCGTTGCCCTTGAGCCAGTTCACGACGTCGCGCAGGTGCCGCACCCCGCGCACCTCGACGCCACGGACGAGCGCTGCCTCGGCCCCGTTGTCGGCGGCGACGAGGACGACCCTGCGTCCGGCGAGCCGGGCGGCCTCGGCCGCGAGGAGGGCGCCGCGCACGGGCCGCACGCTGCCGTCGAGGCTGAGCTCGCCGTAGACGAGGGCGTCGTCGAGGCGGCGGGACGGGACGTCGCCGTGGGCCGCCAGCAGCGCGAGCGCGATCGGCAGATCGAAGCCGGTGCCGTCCTTCTTGAGGTGCGCCGGCGCGAGGTTCACGGCGATGCGGCCGACGGGGAAGCCGAAGCCGGTGTGGCCGATGGCGCCGCGCACGCGGACGCGGGCCTCGCGGACGGCGGCCTCGGCGAGGCCGACGACGTCGATCGACGGCAGGCCGGGGGCGACATCGACCTCGACGGCACAGGGTTGGGCGGCGACGCCGCGGACGGTGGCGGAGAGCACGGTCTGCATGGGGGACCTCGTGCCCGGTCCCTCACACAGGTCGTGCCAGCGTTGGCGCCGCCGCCGTCGTCGTCACCGTCGCGTCCGACCGCGCCGGCGGGGTCTGGCAGGATCGCCGCGACGTCGGGCGGGATCGCCGGCGTTCCACCGGCGATCTCGTCGGAGCGGGCCGTCAGCGGGCGGCGCGGCGGTCGTCGATCATCTCCAGCAGCGCGTCGGCGAGGGGGCGGGCGTCGGCGTCGACCAGCCCGGAGCGGACGACGCGCTCGAAGGCCAGCAGACGGGCCTCGACGTCGGGGCCGTGGTCGTCGACGACGCCGCCGAACCAGCGGGCGACCGCCTCGACGTCGCCGACGCCCCAGCGGGCCCCGCCGACGAGGACATGCTCCGGGTGCTCCTCGAGGAAGCGGGCGCCGAAGCGGACGATCTCGGCGGCGAGGGCGGCGGCGTCGACGGCGACAGCCCCCTCGGCCACGACGTCGACGAAGCGGTACCAGGCGGCCACCCGCTCGGCGATCGCGACCCGATCCCAGCCGGGCAGCCCGGGCAGCTCGGCAAAGACGGCGGCGGCCTTTTGCACCATCGGCAGGGTCCAGACCCCGGCAGCGGCGGCAGCAGGGGAAGCAGCAGCGGCGGCGGCGGCAGCGGCGCGGGAGGTCCTCGTGGCCATGCCCCGTTGTAGCCCCATGCCGGCCGGCCGGGCAGGGCGGAAACGCACGGGCCGACGCCGGCGGTCGGGGTGGCCCGGACCGTGTCGGTCGGGTGGCGGTTTGACGGCACGCACGCCGTCGCCGACGATGATGCCCGATGCCCCCTCCGCCCAAGCCTGCGCCCGGCCCGGACGACGAGCGTCGTCGCGATGCGGCCGCCGAGGCGGACCGTCTCGGCCGTGAACACAGCAACAAGCGCGAGCTCAAGGCGCGCGCGGAGCGCCTGCGGCCCACCACCGACGAGCGCCGCACCGGGGTGCCCGGCGTCCCCGGTGCACCTGTCGTCCAGCCGCGCCGTGAGAGCCGGGTGCCCGACGCCGACCCGCCCGGGCGGGAGGGCCGCACGCCCGCCGCCCCGCGCCCCGCGGCCGACCGGCCGGCGGACCGTCCGCCCGAGCGCCCCGATCGCGATCGCAGCGTCGACCGCGGCCTCGAGCGTCCCGAGCGTCCCGAGCCCCGGCCTGAGCGCCCCGAGGCCCGGCCCGAGCGTCCCGAGGCCCGGCCCGCCGCCGAGCGCCCCGCGCCCCCGCCGCGACTGGAGCGGCCGCCACCGCGCCCCGCCGTCGCCGTCGAGGATCCGCCCGGCAACATCATCGACGAGGTCGCCATCGAGGCCGAGGAACTCCTGCGCGACGGGGGCACCCTCTGGGGGCGCTGGACCATCGCCGACAAGGTCAGCGTCTTCGCCGACGTCGTCGTCGTCATCGGCACCCTGCTGCCGTGGCTGGTGCGCCCGCATGAGGAGGTCGTCCTCGGCATCGGCAGCGGCGGCATCCTCCACGTCGTCCTCGCCGTCGCCGCCGTCGCCCTCCTCATCAGGCGCGATCGCTCGGTCCTCGACGAGCGGGGCCTGCGGCCGTCGGCGAGCCGGCAGAAGCAGCTCGCGCGGCGCACGGCCCTCTACATGCTGCTGCTGTCGCTGGCGTCGACGCTGTCGGGGATCTGGTTCCTCCTCGTCTACGGCGTCGTCCGGCGCTTCGAGGTGCCGACGCTCGAGATCGGTGGCGGGCTGTACCTCGCGTTGGCCGCCGGGCTCGGGCTGTCCTACAGTGGCTTTGCGCATTTCTGGCGGGCGTCGAAGGGCGAGGGCCCCTGACGTCGTCGTCATCCGAGCATGAGGCAGGCATGAGCAAAGAGGATCTCAAGGGCTTCAAGATCTCCGACCAGGTGAAGGCGCCGGTGGAGAAGCCGCGGGCGAAGAAGGCCGAGGCCGGTCCACCGCCGTCGGTGGGCTTCCCCCGCATCGAGGCCGTCGTCGAGAGCGGCGACCTCGGCGGCCTCGAGGGGCGCCTGCAGCAGCTCAAGGAGATGCAGAAGGTCGGCGGCAACAAGGAGAAGCTGGCGGCGAAGAAGGCGGCGGCCGCCTACGAGCGCGCCCAGGCGCTCCTGCGCTACCTGCTGGAGACCAAGGCGCGGCTCTCCCAGGGGGGCTGAGCGCGTCGGGATCCCCTCCGTCAAAGGGCGGAGATCCCGGGACGGTCGCGCAACGCTTCGGCGGCACAGGCGATAATCCTCCTTGAAAAGAGGCTGCGCAGTTCGCTTCGGCGGCAGACGGTCTCGAACGATTTTGAACGACTCGGGCGGTCCGACATCGGCGCCCCCAGACAGGAGAGGCCACATGAACGTCACCGGTCCTGGTTCTCGCAGCGGCAGCGTCCAGCTCAATCAGTCCACCACCACCCCCCGGACCTCGGCCCGCACCGACTTCGGCACCCAGGTGCGCAACGGTGTGGCGGCCGGCGGCGGCGTCGCGGGCTCGGCCATCGGTGTGGCGGCTCCCTTCGTCCCCGGCGCGGCGGTGGTTTCGGCGGCGGTCTCCGGCGCGGCCGGCAGCGTGGGCGGCGGCGGCGGCTTCGGCGGCGGCGGCACCGCGGGCGGCGCGGGCGCCATCGGCGGCGTGAACGTCGGTGCCGACGGCATCCCGGTCGGCGGCTCGTTCCTCAATGCCCAGCAGGGCGCTGGCGGCGCGGCTGGCGGCGGCAGCACCGGCAACAGCGGCATGGACATGCTGAACGCCACCAAGAACATGCAGGAGATGGCCCAGTCCTTCAACCTGCAGTACCTCCAGCTGCAGGAGAAGATGCAGGCCGAGAACCGCTCCTTCTCGACGGTGTCGAACGTCATGAAGACGAAGCACGACACGGCGAAGAGCTCCATCTCGAACGTCCGCTGAAGCCCCTGCTTCCAGCGACCTCGACGCAGCCGGGACCCTGTCCCGGCTGTGTTGTTTTCCGGGCCTGGGCCGCCGGGCTGCCGGGCTGTCACGGTGGCGGGCGGTTGTCGTCGACGACCACCGCTGTGCTAGCGTGCCTGCAGCAGTCGCGAGGGATCCATGGCCGACGAGATGTTGAAGGGTTTGATCGAGGTGCCGCAGCCGGAGGCCGCACTCCTCCTCGAGGCGGGCTACCTCTACATGGAGATGGGCAAGCCGCGGGAGGCCGAAGAGGTCTTCGCCGGCGTCGCTGCGCTGCTGCCCCACTCCGAGATTCCCCTCGTGGCGCTCGGCAACCTCGAGTTCTCGCAGGGCCACTTCCAGCGGGCGCTGAAGCACCACCAGGACGCCCTCAAGCTCAAGCCCGACAGCGCCCTCGCCCAGGCCCACATCGGCGAGGCCCTGCTGTGGCTCAAGAAGGTCGACGACGGCGTCGCGGCCCTCAAGAAGGCGGTCACGATGGAGCCCGGCGGTGGCCCGGCCGCGTTCGCCAACGCCCTGCTCGAGGCGCACAGCCAGGGAGCCTTCGGCCGCTGAGCCGCGTTGGACAGTTGATCAGCGCACCATCGGCGCCGTCTCCGTCGACAACCCTTCATCCCCTCCACCCGGGCCCACGAGAACACGATGCGCATCAAGAGCGGCGGGCCGACCCAGACCCAGCAGACCCAGCAGGCGCAGAAGACGTCGACGGCGTCGAAGGCCGGCGCGGCCCGCTTTGCCGGCATGGTGGAGCAGACGGGCTCGTCGACGGACCAGCCGAGCCAGGGCAAGAGCAAGATGATGGCGGCCCTCGCCGAGCTCGCGGCCGAGATCGAGGCCGGCACGGCGACGAAGGAGGAGGCCTCGCGCCGCTTCGTCAGCCTCGTCGTCGAGGAGCGCTTCGGCAAGCAGACGGGCAAGGGCGCAAAGACGATGGAGGAGGCCGTCGGCGACATGGTCGAGGCCGACCCCCAGTTCGTCGCCCGCCTCCAGTCGCAGCTCAAGCGCCTCGCCAAGAGTTGAGGGGAGCCCGCGCTCCGAGGGCCGACCGTCCAACGAGCGCCTCGCGGCGCTCGTCGTCGTTTCAGGCCGTGAGGCGCCGGGCGATCACTCGGCGCTGAGGACCTCGACGACGACGCCCGTCTTCAACAACCGGGCCGCGGCGAGGCTGAGGCCGAGGTGCTCGTCGGGCAGGGTCGAGCCCTCGGCGAGCTTGAGGCGCTGCGGGCCCGCCGGCCAGGCGTTGAAGGTGGGGTCGACGGCGACGAAGCCGGCGCCGAGGTCCACCTCGACCCACTCGTGGTAGCCGGCGTTGCCGCCGTCGACGACGACGCCGTCGACGATGCGGGTGGGGATGCCGCTGCTGCGCAGCAGGGCCGACATGAGCACGCTGTGCTCGGTGCAGTCGCCGCTCCTGCTCTCGAGGGTCGCGATGGCGGGGGCGTAGCCGCGGTCGAGGCCCTTCTTCTGCACGTGGCGGTACACGAAGGCGCTGAGGCGCTTCACCATCTCGGCCTTGTCGGTCGTGTCGCCGACGGCGTCCTTCGCGGCCCGCACGATGCGCGGGTCCTTCACGGCCTCGTAGGGCGTGGCCGACAGGGCCTTCTCCCGCGCCGGCCGCGTCAGCGTCGTCGTCGTCGACGGCCCGGCCTTCACCTCGATGTCGACGCTCGTGGTCGTGCGGGCGAGGACCTTCTGGCGGGCGTCCTCGGGGACGGCGAAGGTGGCGGCGTCGGGCGTCGTCACCCGGTAGACGACGCGCTTCGCGTCGGCGGGCACGACCCGCGTCTTCCACGTCGACACCGCGAGGAGATCGGCCTTCTTGCCCTGCTGCAGCTGCGCCTGGACGTCCTTCGGGGCCTGGCCCCACGGATAGGCGACGACGCCGATCGAGGGCGTGCGGGCGACGAGGGTGCGGCCCTGGGCGTCGACGCGCTCCTCGGTCGTGAGTCCGGCGAAGCTCGCCGTGATCACGAAGGCGTCGCCGTCCTGCTTCACCGACGTCGTCATCGGCACGACCGCGCCCATCTCTTCGAGCACGACGGGGCGGGTGACGCTGAAGCCGTCCTTCGGGGCGCGTCGGACCTCATGCTCGAGGGCGACGGCGAAGGTGAAGTCGCCGGGCAGGGCGACGACGTTGTCGACGGCGGCGCCGTTCTGCGTCGTCGTGAGCTTCAGGCTCTTGCCGTCTTTGGCGACGACGCCCTCGGTGACGAGGGTGCCGGCGGGGTCGCTCTTCTCGAAGCGGTAGCGCAGGGGCCGGCGGCCGGCGTCGAGGGTCACCGTCGTCGTCGTCTTCACGCGGGTGACGGTCTGGCCGCGGCGGATCGTGAGGTCGGCGGTGCGCACGAGCGTCGTGCCCTTGCCGTCCTCGACGTCGCGGGCGGTCATGGTGCCGACCTCCTCGCCGGCGAGGTTCACGACGAGGTCCTGGGCGAACAGCACCTTCGGGCCCGGCTTCGCGGCGGCGGGCAGCGCGAGGGCGAAGGCGACGACGGCGGCGACAACGGGCGAGCGGAGCAGACGAATCACGGCCATGACCCCTTGGACGCCAGGGTGAACCCGGCGATTCCACAGCGGATTCCCGGGTCTTTTCAGATGGTTGCGGGTTCAGCCGCGACGGGCGGCCTTGCCGAGGCCGGCCTTCGTGCGGGCCTCGAGGAGCTTCTTCACGTCGTCGCCGGGCACGGGCTTCACGCCGCCAAGGGGCGCTGCCAGCAGCACCATCTTCGCCCAGTGCTCGACGAGCTCGAGGCGCAGGAAGGCCTGCTCGAGGTCGACGCCGACGGCGACGACGCCGTTGCCGGCGAGGAGCACGACGTCGGCGTCGCCGTCGTCGAGGGCGCGCTTGAGGGCCGCGTCCTGGGCTGGCGACTTCGGCATCGCGTAGTCGAGGGTCGGGACGTTGGCGCCCAGCGACACGACCATCTCAGGCAGGGGCGGAATGCCGAGCTGCTGCCGGGCGAGGCCGATGGCGGTGGCCGCGGCCGGGTGGGCGTGGATGACGGCGTGGACGTCGGGGCGGGCCGCGAACGCGGCGGCGTGCAGGTGCCACTCCCCGAACAGCTTCTTGCGGCCCGACAGCACCTTGCCGGCGGCGTCGACGACGATGATGTCTTCGGCCTTCACGAGGCGCTTCGACGTCGCCGTCGGCGTGGCGAAGAAGCGGTCGCCCTCACGGGCGCGGGCCGAGACGTTGCCGTCGTGGTTGGCGACCCAGCCGGCGGCGTGCAGGGCCTGGGCGGTGGCGGCGACGTCGCGCGCGAGGGGCTGCATCAGCGGGCTCCAGGCTGGCTCGGGAGGTCGACGGCGTCGACGATGCCGACGATGAGGGAGCGCACCGGCCAGTCCATCTTCACGGCCTCGTCGACGGGCTTGCCCATGTCGCGGCCGATGATCTGGCGCACGCCGCTGCCCTCACGCATGACGAGGACGCGATCGCCGACGCCGGCCTGGGCGCGGTCGATGGCGAGGATGATGGGGCCAACCGCCTTGCCAGCCTCGTTGAGGGGCTGGACCTGCAGCAGCTTCTCGCCATCGTAGGCGGGGTGCTTCACGGTCATCACGACGGTGCCGACGACGTCTGCCAACAACATGGGCGGGAGCGTCGCCTGTGTCGTCGCCGACTGCAAGTCCGGCCCCGCCGCGTCAGTGGGCCGACTTCTTCTTCGCAAACGGGTCGCCGGCCCGCGAGTAGACCGTGAGGGTCTCGCGCTGGGCGAACTCGTCGTCCTCGCGGGCGACCACCGTGATCACGTTGACGCCGGGCTCGAGCTTCACGCCGTGGCGCAGCGTCACGTCGGTGGGGCCCCGGCTGTCGAGGCGCTGGTAGAAGACCTTCTGGTCGCCGACGAAGACGTAGGCGTCGTTGACGCGGCCGTCGTCGACGATGCGGGCGACGATGTCGAAGCGGTCGCCGTCGACGACGGCGTCGGTGCGGGGGGCGCCGGCGGCGTCGACGAAGCGGATGGCGGGCGGGTCGCGGCCGTAGACGAGGCTCAGGCCGGTGGCCTCGCCGATGCCGACGCCCGGCTTGCCCTTGCTCGGGGTCACGCCGCTGCTCTGGATGTAGCCGTAGAGCGGCTCGCCGCCGAGGCGGACGCGCACGAAGCCGTTGGCCTCGCCGACCTGCTCGAGGCGGGCGCCGGCGTTGGCGCGGGCGACGACGGCGGCGCCGGCGTCGGCGGCAGCCAGGATCGAGACCGGTGCGCTGGCCTCGACGACGCCCTTCGCCTTCGAGGTCTGGCCGGTGGCGGGCTTGAGGGGGAAGCTCAGCTTCTCGACGAGGTAGTCGCCGAGCGCGTTGTCGAAGACGTGCAGGCGCAGCTCGACCTTCTCGGGCGGCGGCGCGTCCGTCGGCGCCACGACCTTGAAGGTGAAGCGGGCGACGCTGGAGGCGCCCGGCGCGAGGGCGTCGAGGCGCTGGCGGCCGACGTCGATGAAGACCTCGGGGCCGCCGAGGTTCTTCAGGAGGGCCGTAGGCTCGGCGGCGGCGCCCTTGCCGTTGTTCTTGATGCCGACGACGAGGGCGACGCTCTCGCCGAGCTGCAGCAGGCCGTCGCCGTTGCCGGCGGTGTCCTTGCCGGCGCCGTCGTCGATGAAGAGGCCGTAGGAGAAGCGGGGGCGATCGACGCCGCTGATCACGACGGGGACGTCGACGGTGGCGAGGTCCTTCTGGGCGTCGCCGACGACGACGCGCACGAGGTCTCGCCGGGAGGGCAGCTCCTTCGGCACCTTCATGTCGACGCTGAAGCGTTTGCTCTCGCCGGGGGCGAGCCGGCCGAACAGGAACTCGCGATCCGAGAGGTAGCCGAGGGTGGCCCGTGTGTTGCCGTGCACCCGGTGCAGGGGCTGGCTGCCGGTGTTCTTTGCCTCAAGGGTGAGCTTCCAGGGCTCGCCGGCGACGATGGGGGCGTTCTCGACGACCGACACGCTGAGGGTGGAGGCGGCGCTCGCGCCCTTCGACCAGTCGACGCCGAGCTTGCCGAGGGCCTCATCGACGCGCTTCTCCTCGGTGGCGGCGGTGGCGGCGATCACCGACTTCGCGGTCGTGATGAGCTCGTCGCGGCCCACCGACGACGGCGGCGCCGACGCCGGCACGGCCTCGAGGATCCGGCGGGCGAGGGCGACCTCGAAGTCCTCGACGAAGGCGGAGCTGGCGTCGCGACGCTCGGCCTCGGCCTGGTCGATCTCCTCGGCGAGGTAGGCGAGCTCGTAGACGGGCTTCGACGTGCGGGTGCGGGCGTCGTTGAGGTGGCGGTCGAGGTCCTCCTCGCGCGTGTGCTCGTCGGGCAGGATGTTGAGGTTCTCGCGGTCGGTGGCGCGGATCGCCGTGAGCTGCACATCGGGGGTGATGCCGACGGACTGGATGCTCTCGTCGCCCGGGGTGAGGTACTGGCCGATGGTGAGCTTCAGCGACGACGTGTCGGGGAAGTCATAGAGCTGCTGCACCGAGCCCTTGCCGAAGGTCTGGTCGCCGATGATCAGGCCGCGACCGCGGTTCTTCAGCGCGCCGGCGACGATCTCCGACGCCGACGCCGAGCCGCCGTTGACGAGGGCGATGACGGGGAGGTCGACCTTGTGGTTGCGGGCGCGGGCGAGCACCTCGCGGCGGCCATCCTTCGCCTGGCCCTCCTGGGTGACGACGATGACGCCGTCCTTGAGGAACAGGTTCCCGACCTCGATGGACTGGTCGAGGAGGCCGCCCGGGTTGTTGCGCAGGTCGAGGATGACGCCCTTGAGCGGCGCCTTGCTCTTCACCTTCGCCTTCTCGATGCCAGCGTAGACGTCCTCGGCGGTGTGCCCCTGGAACTGCTTGAGCTTCACGTAGGCGAGGTCGCCGACGCGCTCGGCGGAGACGCTCTCGACGCGGATCACGGCCCGCACGATCTCGAAGCGGCGCGGCTCCTCCCAGCCCTTGCGCATGACCCAGATGACGACGGGGGTGTTGGGCTTGCCGCGCAGGCGATCGACGGCCTCGTCGAGGCCCATGTTGACCGTCGACTCCTCGCCGATCTTCACGATCTTGTCCTGGGCCTTGATGCCGACCTTGTCGGCGGGCGTGCCGTCGATGGGGCTGATCACGGTAAGGCCGCCGTCGCGAATCGAGATGACGATGCCGAGGCCGCCGAACTCGCCCTTCGTCGAGAGCTTCATCTCCTGGCTGTAGCGGGGCTCGAGGAGCACCGAGTGCGGATCGAGCTTCGCGAGCATGCCGTTGATGGCGGCGTACTCGACCTCCTTCTTGTCGACGTCGGTGGAAATGCGCGGCTCGAGGAAGCGGAAGATCGCGTTGAGGCGGAAGGACACATCCCACAGCGACGTGACGTCGTGGATGTCGAAGAGCCGCTCCTCCATGCCGGCAGCCGTGCCGACGGCGACCTTGAGGGTGCCGTCGTCGACGTCCTCGACGAGGACCTCGGGCACGTTCTTCTCGACGGCGTCGAGCGCGGCGCGCAGCATCTCGCGGGGCTGGATGCGGGCGGGCTCGACGTACTGCTCCTTCACGAGGAGCACGACCTTGTTGAACACCCGCAGCTCCGAGAGCTGCTCCCGCTGGGCGTGGGCGCCACCGGCAAGCCCGACGACGAGGGCCAGCAGGAGGGCCGGGCCGAGGCGGCCGGAGCGGTGGAGGGTGGGCAGTCCGCGCATGAACGATCCTTCCGCCGTGGGTCCGGTGAGCGGACCGCACGGATGTGCACGATCGACCTTAGCGAAAGGTCTCGGGGCCGCGCACGTTTCGCGGGTCAATCTGTGGTCAAACCGGAGGGACCGCGCCAGCCAGCCGGCGCGCCCTGGTCACTCGCGCGGCGGTTCGTCGCTGGCGGGGGCCTGGGCCTCGATCTGCACGACCGAGACCTCCTGCGTGTGCGCTGGCGCGGCAAAGGCAGCAGCTTCGCTCTCGATCTGCGCGACCGAGATTTCCTGCGTCATCGCCGGCGGAGCGAAGCCGCCGTGGTCGCCGACGGCCTGGCTCAGCACCGGAGGCAGCGACGGCGGCGCCATCGGGATCGGCCCGGACGCATCAAGCGGCAACGGCGGCAGCGACGTCGCCCCCTCGATCTGCGCGAGGGAGATCTCCTGGGTGTGGGGCACCGGGGGCGCCGACGCCGTCGACTCCGGCGGCAGCGACGGATTCTGCAGTTCCGGCGGCACCTCGCCCGGCGGCAGGTCGCTCAGGCGCATGACGCCGGTGAAGGCGTTGCTGCGGTGGATCGGCTTCACCTCGCCGACGCCCTCGATGAAGGCGGGGCGCTCGTTGCGGCCGCGCTCGAGGGTGCGCTTGCGGGTACCGTTGATCCAGTCGGTCCAGGTCGAGGCGGCGGGGCTCTCGGCGTCGCTGCCAACGATGGCGGTGCCATCGCCGCACAGAGCGCGCATCGCCGTCGACGTCGTGAGGCCCTCGTCGCGGGCCGCCTGCTCACCGAGGCGGTTGGCAACGACGACGAACCAGCGGGTGGCGTCCTGGGTGACGGCGATCAGGTTCGCCTGGTCGAACCACGGGCCGCGGGCGACATGATCGGCCATCCCCGCTGAAGGCGGCAGACCCTGCTGGATGGCCGGGGCCATCTGGCCGACGAGGCTGCGGGCCCAGCGGACGAGGGCGTCGCGGCCGGGGCCGCTCGAAAACGCCACTTTCAGGCTGGCGTCGAGGTGGGCAAATGTCCGCTTGTGCTGCTCGGCGTCGGCGAGATCGTCGGCGGCGTGCCACTCCGCCTCGAGCTCGCGCACATTGGGGACCGCGCTTTGGAGCCAGAGGCGCGCCTGGGCCCGCTCGATCGCCGCGCGCTCACCAGCGGCCACCTGGGCCATTGCCGGCGCGAGCTTCGCCTCGAGGAGCTCGTGGGCGAGGCCGCCGAGAGCCAGCGACAGCCGGGCCATCGGCCCCGGCTCCGTCGACGCCGTGAGGTAGGCCGCAATGAGGCTGGCCCGCGGACCGCCGTGTGCCTGCAGGTGCTTCTGCCAGCGGGCAGCCTCGCTGCCGCCGGCAAACAGGCGTCGGAAGAAAGACATGCCCTGACGCTCGATGCCCGGCAGGAGCGGCAGCGTCGCCCCGAGCGCCACCAGCGATGGCCGGCGGGTAAGGGCCTCCCCGATCAACGGATGGAGGCCTTCGGCCAGGCGCAAGCGGCGCGCGAACGGGAGATGCAAGAACAGGTCGGCCATGAGCGCGTCGACCCTAGCCGGTTCCCGGTCCAAAGACCAACCGGCGACACATCCGCGCCGCCGTTGTCACACGGCGCCGGCCTGCTACAGCGCTTCCGACTCTCGAAAAGGACCTCATTCCCATGAAGCTTCTCGCCGTGACCGGGGCCCCCGAGGCCCGCAGCGCCGACCTCCTCGCCTGGGCCGTGGCCCTCGAGCCGGCTCCCGCGGCCCCGACGAAGAAGGTGACGAAGAAGGCGACGGCGAAGCAGGTGACGAAGGCGTCGCCGAAGGCCCCGGCGGCCCTCGCTGCCGTCGACACCGCCCTTGGTGGGGTGCTCTCGGAGGCGATTGCCGCCGAGGGCTTCACCGGCGCCGCCGGCCAGACCCTCGTGCTGCACACCCACGGCAAGCTTGCCGCGGCCCGCATTGTCCTCGTCGGCATCGGCTCCCCGGACAAGACGAGCCCCGACACCTTCCGCCGCTTTGCCGGCCAGGTCGTGAAGACGGCCGAGAAGCTGAAGGCGAAGAAGGTCGTCGCCGTGCTGCCCGAGAGCGATCGTGTGCGCCTCGAGGTCTCCGTCGAGGCCGTCGCCGAGGGCGCCCTCCTCGCTGCCTACCGATTCAACCGCTACGTCACGAAGGACCCGTCGACGTCGTCGGTCCAGCAGGTCGAGCTCGCCATCCGCGGCCGGGCGAGGGTGGATGCGGCGATTGCCCGCGGCGTCGCCATCGCCGAGGGTGTCTGCCTTGCTCGTGACCTCGTCAACGAGCCGCCGGCGTCGCTGACCCCGGTCGAGTTCGCCGCCCGCGCCACGGCCACCGGCAAGAAGAGCGGCTTCAGGGTCAGCGTCCTCGACGAGAAGGGCATCGCCCGCGAGAAGATGGGCCTGCTGATGGCCGTCGCGAAGGCGGCGCTGCCGTACACGCCGCCGCGCGTCGTCCGCCTCGAGTACCGGCCGACGGGCAAGGCGAAGAAGCACATCTGCCTCGTCGGCAAGGGTCTCACCTTCGACAGCGGCGGCCTCGACATCAAGCCCGCCGACGGCATGCTCGACATGAAGATCGACATGTCCGGCGCCGCCGCCGTCCTCGGCGCCATGAGCGCCATCGCCCGCATCAAGCCCGACGTCGCCGTGACCGGCTACCTCGGCTGCGTCGAGAACGGCATCGGCGGCAACGCCTACCACCCTGGCGACATCCTCACGTCGCGCAAGGGCCTCACCATCGAGATCAACAACACCGACGCCGAGGGGCGCCTGGTGCTCGCCGACGTGATCGACCTCGCCCTCACGAAGGACAAGCCCGACCTCCTCATCGACCTCGCGACCCTCACGGGTGCCTGCATGGTGGCCCTCGGGCCGACGACGGCCGGCGTCTTCACCGACGACGACGCCCTCGCCGCCGACATCCAGACGATCGGCAAGCGCTGTGGGGAGGACTTCTGGCGGCTGCCGCTCAACGACGACCTCATCGGTCAGCTCAAGAGCCCCATCGCCGACAGCAAGAACACGGGCACCCGCATGGGCGGCGCCATCACCGCTGCCCTGTTCCTCAAGATGTTCGTCGACGGCCGCGCCAACTGGGCCCACATCGACCTCGCCGGGCCGGCGTCGTCGGAGAAGGAGACCGAGTACCTGGCGAAGGGCGGCACCGGCTTCGGCGTCCGCACCCTCGTCGGCGTCATCGACCCGCGCTGATCGAAGCGTTCAGGTCCAGACGGGCGCCCGAGAACGGGCGCCCGTTTCTTTGTGCGCCCGGCATGGGCGCGATCTTGGAGGTGAAAGTCCACCCGTGAGCTGGTCACAGCGAGCGAAGCGAACCGCAGAGCGTCGAACCGCGAGGCCGGCGTGAAGGA
>Ga0172373_10000085_pt1 | contig 129237 bp, 122 predicted proteins | sample Lak10m_2_FD_114546 | JGI IMG/M metagenome (GOLD analysis project Ga0172373, IMG submission 114546) | Freshwater microbial communities from Kabuno Bay, South-Kivu, Congo - kab_092012_10m | ecosystem: Environmental > Aquatic > Freshwater > Lake | place: Democratic Republic of the Congo...
ATGATCCAGTCGGTGATGCGTTCTGGCGAGCGCGACACGACCAGCACGATGGTTGCGATGGCCGAGGGGCCGGCAATCGACGGGATCGCCAGCGGCACGATGAAGGGTTCTGATTCAATGGTGTCAGTGCCGAAGACGCCTTCGGGATGCTGGAAAATAAGCCGCAGTGCGATCAGGAACAGGATTACGCCACCGGCAATATTCAGTGACGAGTCCGAGAGTCCGAACAGGTCGAGGATGCTACGGCCGAAAAACACGAAAAACAGCAGCAGGCCGAACGCAATCGTGCATTCGCGCAAGATGACCAGACGGCGTCGCGCCGGATCGAGATTACGCAGCAGCGCCGAAAATACCGGTATGTTGCCGATCGGATCCATGACCAGCAGCAGTACGACCAGCGTTGAGGTGAAAGAGACTTCCATGCGGTGAGTCTACCGCGGACGACGCGTCAGAAGCCGAACAGGTTGCTGCGCGCGTGCTGAAGGTGGGTGAGAATGGCCGCACGCGCGCGGTCGGCGTCACGTGCTTTCAGCGCCTCGACAATGGCGCGGTGTTCTTCCTGGTATTTGAGCCGGCGTTCAGCGGTGACCACGCGATCCTTCAGCTTGCCCCATTCAGTCTGATGGCGCACCGCGGTGGCCATGTCGAACACGCGGATCATGAAGCGGTTGTGTGTGGCTGCCGCAAGCGCCTGATGCAGCGCTGCATCCCAGACTTCAAAGTCGTTGAGCGATGTCCCGCGTTCGGCACGATCGAGGCAGGTTTCCATGCGTTCGAAATCGGCGGGGGTGGCGTTGATGACAATCAGTTCGGCCATTGTCGGCTCAAGTCGCAGCCGAGCTTCCATCAGTTCGGCGGGGCTGGTGTGGCTGATGCTGCCCGCCGGAAAGCCGCCGCTGTCCGCGAGGAATGTGCCGCGGCCGACATGACGGGTGATCGCGCCTTCAGCTTCAAGCTGCGCCAGCGTTTTGCGAATGGTATTGCGCGGCAACGCGAAGCGCGTCGACAGTTCACGTTCGGTCGGCAGCTTGCCACCGGGGCCGAGTGCGCCCTGGGCAACGGTTTCGAGAATGTAGGCGCGAATTTCCTGTACGCCGTCGCGTTTGCTGTTGCGGCGGATGTCGGGTTCAGAACGTCGGATCGTGGTGGTCATGGCTGTTCCTGATTGCGGCGGATTGTGCAGCGCCTTACCAATTTGGTCAATTGGTTCATGAAAATATACCAATTGGCAACCATGAATTATTTTTGGTGAACCGGATGGCTTCAATTTTCACTCTTGTGCGGTGCGACAGAGGTGAATGATGGCGGGGGCCTTAATATCCAACCAATTTGGCTTAATGATTGACTATTGGTTGAACCAAGTTTAGAGTTTCGGGCGCTGTCGGGGGTGTTTTCATGCGGTCCGGACCATGGTGCGGATGCTGTGTACGCAGGCAGCTGTTGATCAACGACAATACGCAACCATTCCAAGAATCCGCGAGGGGACATGTCCGCAGCCGCTGCAGCGCCGGTAAAACTGGCGATCATTTCCGAAGGGGTCAATGCATGGCCTTTGTATGTGGCCCAGGGCCGCAAGTTGTTCGAGCAGGAAGGCATTGCAGTCGATGTCACGCTGACCGGTTCATCCAACCATCAGCTGGAGCAGATGCGCAGCGGCGGCTATGACATCGGTTTCCAGCAGTCCGATCATGTGGTGCGAGCGGTCGAGACCGGCAGTGATCTGTGCATCGTGATGGCTCAGGGGCATGCGCCGGAACTGTCACTGGTGGTTGCCGCAGGCATCAAGAGCATTGCTGATCTCAGGGGTCGTGACATTGCCGTCGATGGTGCCAATACCGGTTATGCGCTGTTGCTGCGCAAGCTGCTTGCTGAAAACGGCCTCGCCAAATCCGATTACCGCTTTATCGAAATCGGCGGTTCGCAGGAACGCTTCGATGCGCTGAAGTCATGGCAATGCGTGGCGAGCTGGCTCAACCCGCCTTTTGACCGTAATCTTTTTGCCGCAGGTTTTGCATCGCTTGGCACGACGATGCAGTTTTTCCCCGACTACCCGGGTTCCATTGCCGCGGCGCGCCGTTCGTGGGCTACGCTGAATGCCGACCGGTTGGTGGCTTTTATCCGCGCGTTCCGCGGCGCCTGTCACTGGCTGAAGGATCCGGCCCACAAGGCGGAGGCGATCACGTTGTTGCCATCGCGCCTGAACATAGCGCCAGAACTGGCCAGCAAGGCTTTTGATGCCTTTGTCGCGCGCGCGCTGCCTTCAATTGATGCTTCGGGACTGCGCCAGGTGATCGACGTTTACTGGCAGGCTGAAGGTCTGACCGTGCCCAAAGGCGAGCCGGGCAAGTACATGGATCTGTCGTATCAGCAGCGTGCAGGACTTTGAGTTCATCGGCTTATAAAATCATCCGCATCAACGTTCATCCATAACAAGTTCATCCAATAATCGAACCCACGGAGGGGCAACATGAAAAGCATCGGATATGCATTCAGCGGCATGGTGATGGGCGCAGCACTGCTCGCTGGACCGGTAATTGCGGCCGAACCGGCTGACAAGTTTCCGTCGAAGCCGATACGCATCATGGGCCAGGGTGCGGGCAGTACGGCGGATTATCTGTCGCGTTATATCGGCCAGAGACTGACAGAACGCTGGGGCCAGGCGGTGGTTGTCGACAATCGTGCCGGCGCCGGCGGCACGCTGGCGGCTGAAGTGGTGGCGAAAGCGACTCCCGACGGGTATTCGCTGATCATGGGCCATGCCGGGCCGATGGTCAGCGCCGTGTCGTTGTACAAGAACCTGCCTTATGATCCGCTGAAGGATTTTTCCCCGATCACCAAAACGGCCACTGGTGTCACGGTGCTGGTCGTCCACCCCTCGGTGCCTGCGAAAAATATTCCGGAGCTGGTGGCGCTGTCGAAACAGCGCAATCTCAGTTATGCCTCGGCCGGCAACGGCACGGTTAGTCATCTCACCGGAGAACTGTTCAAGCAGATTGCCAAGGTCAATGTGCAGCATATCCCGTACAAGAGCGCCGGCTTTGCGCTGACTTCCATTCTGTCCGGCGAAACGCAGATCTCCTTCTTGTCACCGGTGACTGCCTATGCCCAGTTGAAGTCCGGCAAGGTGCGCGCGCTGGCAGTATCAGGGAAGGAACGTTTCCCCGGTGCACCAGACATTCCGAGCACGGTTGAAGCCGGCATCGCGGGGATGGAAGCCGAGTTGTGGTTCGGCCTGTTTACAACGGCCAAGGTACCGAAACCCATCGTCGCCAAACTGCACAAGGAAATCACTGGCATCCTGAGTACGGAGGAGGTCAAGGCTTCGCTGTTGCAGCGTGGTGCCATTGCAGCGCCGACGACGCCGGATGAACTGCAGGCCTATGTGAAGAGCGAACTGGCGAAATGGACGCCGATCATCAAGGCTGCCGGAATCAAGGCGGACTGAGGATTATTGCAAAACGTTTATAAGTATTTGATTATAATGGAGAAATTTTAATGGCGCGGAAGAAGAAGCCAGTCGAGCCGAAACTCATCAAGACCGCCAGCATCAATCCGCACAAAGGTGTGTCGTCAGCACCTGATGTGCTGTTTGATCCGGCCGATCCGGGGCATCGCTGGGAGCGTCCGCTGCAGGCGCCGGGCCGCATGCAGGTTGATTTCGAAGAGCGCGTCAATTTCCAGCGCCTGCATGAATACCGCCTCGCGCGTACGCGCAATGCGCTGAAAAAATCCAAGCTCGGCGCGCTGCTGGTGTTCGACCAGATCAATATGCGCTACATCTCGAGCACGGTGATCGGCGAATGGGCGCGCGACAAACTGACGCGCTGGTGTCTGCTCACCGGTAATGGCGAACCCTGGGTCTGGGACTTCGGTTCCGCCGTGCGCCATCACAAGCTGTATGCGCCGTGGCTGCCGAAGAACCACAACATCCCGGGTCTTGCCGGACTGCGCGGCGCGGTGTCGCCGAAGGTCGGCCTGTTTGAAGCGGCCGCGAAGGAGATCTACGACATCCTCAAGCAGGAAGGCGTCGCCGATATGCCGATCGGCATCGACGTGGTTGAACCGCCCTTCCTGTTCGCGCTGCAGAAACTCGGCCTGAAGGTGATGGACGGCCAGCAGGTGATGCTCGATGCGCGCGAGATCAAGAGCTACGACGAAATCACGCTGCTCAATACTGCGGCGGCGATGGGTGACGGCGTGTATCAGGATATTTTCGAAGCGCTGAAGCCGGGCATCCGCGAAAACGAAGTGGTGGCGATGGCGGCCAAGCGTTTTTACGAAATGGGTTCGGATTGCGTCGAGGCGGTCAACGCGATTGCCGGTGAACGCTGCAGTCCGCATCCGCACAATTTTACCGACCGCATGATCCGCCCAGGTGACCAGGCTTACTTTGACCTGATCCATTCCTATATGGGTTACAAGACTTGTTACTACCGCACCTTCACCGTGGGCAGCGCCACACCGGCGCAGCACGACGCCTACAAGCGGGCGCGGCGCTGGATGGACGATGCCATCGACATGCTCCGTCCGGGCGTGTCCACCGATACCGTGGCGCGCGCCTTCCCGAAATGCACCGACATCGGTTTCGAAACCGAGATGGCGGCCTTCGGCCTGAACTTCTGCCACGGTCTCGGCCTTGGGCTGCACGAGCGGCCGCTGATCTCGCGGCTGAACTCGTTCAAGGACCCGTACGAACTGAAGGCCGGCATGGTCTTCGCGGTCGAAACCTTCTGCCCGGCCAAGGACGGCGTGTCGGCAGCACGCATCGAAGAGGAAGTGGTGCTGACGCCCGACGGCGCGAAAGTCATCACGCTGTTCCCGGCGCAGGAACTGCCGATCGCGAATAAATATTGAGGAAAAGCTTTTACCGCCAAGGCGCCAAGGCCGCCAAGAAGGTCAAAAACAAAGTGTTTTTTATTTTTAAAGATTTTCTTGGCGGCCTTGGCGCCTTGGCGGTAAAACGAATTTGAATCAGGAGTTAAATTGGATACCAAAGCGAAACGTAAAAAGGATGCGCCGGCCGATGACGATATCGGCCGTGATATCCGTCTTGAGCTGTTCCGCATGCAGCTGGAGTTGCGGCTCTGCGAAAAACGTGCCTACGACCTGTTCCTGCAGAACCTGATCAAGGGCACCAGCCATCTGTCACTGGGACAGGAAGCGATTGCCGCGGCCTTCGGCGTGGCGATGCGTCCGGATGACTGGACCTTCTGCACCTACCGGGGTCATGCACATACGCTGGCGCGCGGCGCTTCGATGAGTGGAGTGCTCGGCGAACTGATGGGACGCGAGTGTGGCCTGCTCGGCGGCAAGGGCGGTTCGACGCATCTGACCGACGTGTCCAAAGGCGCGATGGGTTCCTACGCGATCATCGGTGCGCATCTGCCGGTCGCGGCGGGTGCGGCCTGGAGCGCGCAATACCGCGGCACCGAACAGGTGGCCGTGTGTTTCTTCGGTGACGGCACTACCAATATCGGTGCCTTCCATGAGGCGCTGAACTTCGCGGTGATCTGGAAGCTGCCGGTGATCTTCGTCTGCGAAAACAACCTGTATATGGAATACACGCCGATCCATACCGTGACCGCGGTTGAGCATCCTGCGGCGGACCGTGCCGCGGCCTATGGCCTGGAAAAGATTGTCGTCGATGGCAATGATGCCGATGCGGTTTACCGCACGGCGACCAAATACATCGACCGCGCACGCAAAGGTGGTGGTCCGGCGTTGATCGAATGCATGACCTACCGCCATTCGGGCCACTCCCGCGCCGATCCGGGCAAATACCGTCCTGAAGGCGAGCTGGAAAAATGGCTCGAGCGCGACCCGATCAAGATTTACCGTGAACGCCTGCTGGGCCTCGGCATTGTCGACGCCACGCTGAAAGACATTGAGGACGAAGTGACGCAACAAGTGAATGAAGCTACCGAAATCGCCAAGGCATCGGCGCCGCCGTCGCTGGACGGCATCTATCAACATGTCTGGGCGGATGGAGGTGCGTCATGGCGGAACTGACCTACCGCGACGCTGTGGCTGCAGGCATCGCGCAGGAAATGGCGCGTGACGAGCGTGTGGTGTTCCTCGGCGAGGATATTGCCGCTGCCGGCGGCGTGTTCAAGGCCACGGTCGGCCTGCTCGACCAGTTCGGTCCGAAGCGCGTGCGCGACACACCGATTTCGGAGCAGGCCATCCTCGGCGCAGCCATGGGCGCGGCGATGACCGGTCTGCGGCCGATTGCCGAAATCATGTTTTCCGACTTCCTTGCGGTGTGCTGGGACATCGTCGCCAACGAGATCGCCAAATCGCGCTACATGACGAATGGGCAGGTGCAGGTGCCGCTGGTGATCCGCACCGCCAACGGTGCGGGCTCGCGTTTCGGTGCACAGCACTCGCAGTCGGTGGAGAACTGGGCAATGATGATTCCGGGCATCAAGGTCGTCGCACCGGCATTTCCCGCTGACGTCAAAGGCCTGATCGCTGCCGCGGTGCGCGACGATGATCCGGTGCTGATCTTTGAACAGAAGTCGCTGTACCCGATGAAGGGCGAAGTGCCCGACGGCGAACATGTCGATGAACTGGGCAAGGCACGCGTACTGCGTCGGGGCAAGGACTGCACGATCGTCGCGCTGGCTTTGATGGTGCACCGTGCGCTGGCGGCCGCGGAAATCCTCGAAAAGGAACACGGCATTTCCTGCACGGTGGTTGATGTGCGTTCGCTGGTGCCGCTGGATACCACGACCATCCTCGCCGAAGTGGCGCTGACCGGTCGGCTGGTGACGGTGGAAGAAAATCCGCGGCTTTGCGGCTGGGGCGCGGAAATCGCCTCGATCATCGCAGATGAATGTTTCTGGGAACTCGACGGCCCGATCATCCGCATCACCACGCCGCATATTCCGCTGCCTTCGGCCGACCAGCTGGAAGACAACACCATCCCGTCGGTGGAACGCATCGTGCGCGAGATCGTGGAAAAGATTGATTAAATAAAGACCGTTTTACCGCCAAGACGCCAAGAACGCCAAGAAAACCGATCAAAACTAAAAACAAGTTTTTTTGTTTTTGCACTTCTTGGCGTCTTGGCGGTGAATAAGATTTACAGGAGCAGCATATGAATGTGATCATGCCGCAGCTCGGCGAGACCGTGGCCGAGGGCGTAGTGACCAAGTGGTACAAAAAAGTCGGCGATCCGGTGAAGGCCGACGAAACGCTGTTCGACGTTGAAACCGACAAGGTCAGCACCGAGATTCCGTCGCCGGTGGCGGGAATTGTTGCCGAGATCGTGGTGGCTGAAGGCGTCACCGCCAAGGTCGGTGCGACGCTGGCCGTGATCCGTGAAAGCGGTGATGCAAAAGCACCCGCCAAGCCCGCGGCTGCCGCACCCGTAGTGGCCAGTGCCGCGGCGGTGGCTGCTGCGCCGGTGCTTTCCCATGCGCCTTCAGGCCGGCCCCGCGTCAATGCGGCCGACCGGCTGTCGCCGGTGGTGCGTCGTCTGGTTGCCGAACACAGTCTGAATCCGGCTGACATTCCCGGTACCGGCCGTGACGGTCGCATTACCCGCGAAGACGTCAAGGAGTTCATCGCGCAGCGTGGTTCGCGTCCGGCATCTGCACCGGTAGCTGCCGCACCCGCACCGGTTCAGCCCGGGCAGGCGGTGGCTTTTAACGGCATCCGCAAACGCGTCGCCGAGAACACCGCGAAATCCTGGCAGACCGCGCCGCATGTGCTGCAGGTGGCCGAGGCCGATTTCCTGCGCGTCGATCAGGCGCGCCAGCGGCATGGCGCGGCATGGAAGGCGCGTGAAGGTTTTTCGCTGACCTATCTGCCGTTCATTGTGCGTGCGGTGTCGATTGCGCTGGGCAAATTCCCCAAGCTCAACGCCAGTCTGCAGGGTGATGGCCTGGTGCTGCATCGCCGGATCAATATCGGTATCGCCGTCGATCTGAATTTTGACGGGCTGGTGGTGCCGGTGCTGAAGGACGTACCCGCCAAATCGCTGCCGCAGATCGCGCGTGAGATCAATGATCTTGCCAGCCGCGCTCGCGCCGGCAAGCTGCGTCCGGACGAGATGACTGAAGGTACTTACACCATCACCAACAACGGCGCCTTCGGTACCGTGATCACCGCGCCGATCATCAACCAGCCGCAGGTGGCGATCCTGTCCGCCGACGGCATCCGCAAGAAGCCGGTAGTGGTCGAGAGCGACGGCGGCGATTCGATCGCGATCCGTCCGGTCGGCGTGCTGGCGCAGAGTTTTGATCATCGCGCGGTGGACGGCTCCTATTCAGCGGCCTTTCTTGCCGAAGTCAAAAACGCGATTGAAACCCGCAACTGGGAGCAGGCGCTGGAAGCCTGAAAAACAAAAACCTTTAGCCACAGAGGACACAGAGGACACAGAGAAAAACCAAAGAAAATCCCGATGGGGTAAGGTTGAACATCCCTGCTTTTGCAGTTCTCTGTGCTCTCTGTGACCTCTGTGGCTAATGCCTTTGATCTTGATCTTTAAGGAAATCTAAAATGTCAGACATGAAAAAACACAAACTGGGCTGGATCGGCATCGGCCGCATGGGATACGCGATGGCGGAGCGTCTGGCGAAAGCCGGCTGCGACATCACCGTGTGGAACCGTACGAAATCCAAGGCTGAGCCGCTGGCCAAGTCGGGCGCCAAGGTGGCCGACAACCTGACGGATCTCGCCGGCTGCGACATTGTGTTCACGATGGTGTCGACGGGCAAGGACGTCAAGGAGGTGCTGTTCGGACCGAACGGCGTGATGTCCAAGGGCGGCAAGCCGAAGATGATTGTCGACAGTACCTCGATTTCGCTGGAAGAGTCCGCGGAAATCCGCGCCAAGCTGGGCGAGAAGGGCATCCAGATGCTGGCGGCACCGGTTTCGGGCAACGCCAAGGTGATCAAGGCCGGCAAGCTGACCGTGGTGGCTTCAGGGCCTGAAGATGCCTTCAAGGCGGTCAGCCCGTACCTGGAGGCCATCGGCCGCGGCGTTTCCTATGTCGGCGACGGCGAACTGTCGCGCATTGCCAAGATCTGCCACAACGTGATGCTCGGCGTGGTGATCCAGAACCTCTGCGAAATCACCGTGCTTGCTGAAAAGGCCGGCATGCAGCGCCACGCCTTCCTTGATTTCCTCAACAAGAGCGTGATGGGCTCGATGTTCACCGCCTACAAGACCCCGGCGTTGTCGAATCTCGATTTCCATGTCACTTTCACGCCGGAACTGCTGCGCAAGGACATTGACCTTGGTCTCGCCGCGGGCCGAACCTACGGCGTGCCGATGCCGACGACCAGTGTCACGCGCGATCTCGTGCAAACCCTCATCGGTAACGGCTATGATCAGGATTTCTCGCAGTTGCTGCTGCTGCAAGCCAAGGCATCCGGCGTCGAACTCAAATCCGAAAATGTGGATATCGGCGACGGACTCTGATTATTAACTGGAGGAGGAAGACATGAAAAAAACAGCAAGGCTGATGCTTGCGGCGCTGGCGTTCTGCAGCGCTTCGGCGGTTGCCGCGGATTACCCGACAAAACCGGTGCGTTTCATTGTCGCCTTCCCGCCGGGCAGCGCCACCGACATCGTCGGCCGCCTGTATACGCAGAAGTGGACGGAGATGTGGGGGCAGCAGGTGATTGCCGACAACCGGCCCGGTGCTGGCGGTTCGATCGCCGGCGCCATCGCGGCGAAAGCCACCCCCGACGGCTACACGCTGCTCATGCACTCCTCCGGGCACACGGTCAATCCTTCGCTGTATGCCAAGCTGCCCTTCGACACGCTGAAGGATTTTGTCGATATCGGCCCGCTGGCGCAGCAGCCCAACGTGATGGTGACCCACCCGAGCAGCCCGTACAAGACCGTGCAGGATGTGCTGAACGCGGCCAAGGCCAAGCCCGGCGCAATCAATTTTGCATCAGCCGGTGTCGGCAGCGGCACGCATCTCAACCTCGAGAAGCTCAAGCTGATGGCCAAGATCGACATGAACCATGTGCCGTACAAGGGTTCTGCCGAGGCCATGGCCGACGTGGTCGGCGGCCGCGTCGATTTCTATTTCGCGCCGGTATCAACGATGCAGGGGCAACTGCAGGCCGGCAAGGTCCGCGCAGTCGCCGTGAGCACGATCAAGCGCAGCAGCGTGCTGCCGAACGTGCCGACCATCGCCGAGTCCGGCGTACCGGGTTTTGACTTCTCGCTGTGGTTCGGCATCTGGGCGCCAACCGGCGTGCCGCAGTCGGTGATCACCAAAATCGCCAGTTCGATCAAGGCGGCAGGCAACGACCCGGTGGTCAAGGGCAAGCTGGCCGGCCTCGGCAACGAGCCCATGGAGATGGCGCCGGCCCAGTTCGCCAAGTTCGTGCGCGAGGAAATCGCCACGGGCGCGACGGTACTGAAAGCGGCGGGCATCAAGCCGCAGTAAATTTCAGTCCCGGTGCAAGCGGGCGGCACAGCATTGTGCCGCCCTTTCTTTTTGATCTGTTTTTGATTCGTCTCCGCAACCCAAATCATTTCAGGAGTTCATGTGAGTGCTGCCGCCGGTAATCCGCTGAATCTCGAGCCCCGCTTGCAGGCCATCATGCAGCAGCAGTATCCGCGTTTCTCCGATGCTGAATATGCAAGACGCCAGGCCGCGCTGGCCGCGGCAATGGAAAAACACGGCTGCGACCATCTGCTGGTGGTGACCGACCATCGCGCCGGCAATGCGGTGCAGTGGCTGACCGGCTGGCCCGGAACGGTTGAAGCCTATGTCGTGTTCAAGCCCGGTGAGCGCATGGTCATGCACATGGAGTGGTTCAACCACTTTCCGCTGGGCCGCAGGATCGCCCGCGATGTGGATGTGCGCTGGGGGCAGCATCAGGGCATCGCGCTGACCATTGAGGAGCTGAAACGGCGAGGCGCCAAACGCGTCGGGCTGATCGGGCCGCTGGTGGTGTCCAAGTTTCGCCAGCTTGAAGCCGCATTCGACATGGTACTGCTGGATTCGGACTACACGCAGCTGCGCATGCGCAAATCAGAGGAGGAAATCGACTGGTTGCGTATCGGTGCCGCGTTGTCCGATGCAGGTCTGCGCTCACTGGTTGCCGGCACGCGGGTGGGCATGGATGAACGCGAACTCGGTGCGCTGGTGGAGAGCGCCTATATCAAACACGGCGGTACGACGATGATCCATTACATCGGCGTGACCTCGATGGTGCAGCCGCATATCTACGTGCCGCCGCAGCATCCGTCGCCGCGCAAGGTCCAGGCGGGCGATGTCATTTTCTGCGAACTGTCGGCATTCTGGTGGGATTACCCCGGACAGATCCTGCGTACCTTCACCGTCGATGCCGATCCAACGCCGCGTTACGCGGATCTGCATGCGACGGCTGAGGCCGCATTCGATGCGGTGACCAGGGTGCTGCGTCATGGCGCCACCATGCAGGAGATCATGGATGCCACAGGCTTGATCGAGCAGAAGGGCTACACCGTTTGCGACGATCTGGTGCATGGTTTCGGCGGCGGATATTTCCAGCCGATCATCGGTACTAAAAGCCGCATGGCCGGACGCGCGCTGCCGCAGATGACGCTGGAAGAAAACATGACCGTGGTGGTGCAGCCCAATCCGGTGACGACTGAAGCCGATGAATCGAAACGCGCCGGTGTGCAGGTCGGAGAACTGATGCGCATCACCCGTGATGGTTGCGAACCGCTGCACCGCGCGCCGCGCGGGTTGTTCCGCGCAGGTCAAGAAATATAACAATTAAAACAACAGGTTATATTTGTTATTTAAGTCCGGCCACGGGGCAGTAATACGGCTGGCTTTGGACTAGAATCATTGCAGTCGCAGCGCGGCGTCAGACCGCGCGCACGAGGGGCGCAATGCCAACTCAAGGAGGAGTTCATGAGCAACGTCACCGTGACGCTGACCGTCAATGGTCAGCGCCAGACCATCACTGCCGCCCCCGACACGCCTTTGCTGTGGGTGCTGCGCGAACAACTGAAACTCACTGGCACCAAGTTCGGCTGCGGCGTCGGCCAGTGCGGCGCCTGCACCGTGCACCTCAACGGCGAGCCGACGCAATCCTGCCTGCATGCGATCAAGGATGTCGATGGCAAGCAGATCACGACCATCGAAGGGCTGTCACCCGACGGCAACCATCCCTTGCAGAAAGCCTGGCGGGCCGAGCAGGTGCCGCAGTGCGGCTACTGCCAGTCCGGGCAGATCATGCGCGCCGCCGGTCTGCTCAAACAGAATTCAAGGCCGTCGCGTGAAGACATCGTTGAATACATGAGTCCCAACATCTGCCGTTGCGGCACCTATGTGCGCATCACCCGTGCGATCGAACGCGCAGCCAAAGGGGAGGTGTGAGATGAGCGCAAATACCGTGATCAAAAATCTATCGCGCCGCCGTTTCATGACCGGCGCCGCAGGGCTGACTTTTGGTGTCGCCGTGGCGACACCGGGCTTGCAGGAACTGGTGATCGGCGCTGCGGAAGCGGCGACCGGCAGCGCCAAAATCAACAACTGGGTGACCGTGTTTACCGATGGTACGGTGGTGATCCAGTCGCCGGCGGCCGAGATGGGCCAGGGGTCGCTGACTTCGCTGCCGCTGATTGTTGCCGAGGAAATGGATGCTGACTGGTCGAAGGTGCGCATCGTCGCCGCACCGCCAAATAACAAGATCTACGGCAATCCGGCCTTCCGTTATCTGCAGTACACCGCGGGCAGCGCCACGGTCACCGGTTATTTCACCAACCTGCGCCAGTTTGGCGCCCAGGTGCGTTACGTGCTGCTCGACAATGCCGCGCAGCGCTGGGGCGTACCGCTGGCTGAAGTCGTCAGCGGCCCCGGCTTTGCCGAGCATTCGAAGTCGGGCCGCCGCCTGAGTTATGGCGAGATCGCGGCCTTCGCCAAGGTGCCGGCGCAGGCGCCGGAGGTGCAACTGGATCCGCTCGACAAGGCGCATTTCCGCCTGATCGGCAAGGATGTGCCGCGGGTCGATGTCGCCGGCAAGACCAACGGTTCTGCGCATTACAGCATTGATGTGCAGGTGCCGGGCATGGTTTACGGTGCGATCCTGCGTGAACCGGTGGATCGTGCGCAGCCGGTGCAGATCGATGATCGCGAAGCGCGCGCCGTGGCTGGCGTATTGCAGATCGTGCCGCTGAAATACGGCGTCGGCGTGATTGCCGATTCGCCGTGGGCGGCGTTCAAAGCCAAGCAGGCTTTGAAAGTAACCTGGTCCAAAGAAGCGCGCGGCTGGAAACATTCCAGTGGCAGCGGCTTTGAGGCCTTCGCCCGCATCGCGCGTGATGAAAGCAAAAAAGGCGTCGCCTGGGAAACTGTCGGACAGGCGGTCTCCGAACTGGGCAAGTCACAGACGATTGTCGAGGGCGAGTATCGCGCCGACTACGCCTATCACGCGCAGATGGAGCCGCTGAACTCGGTGGCTGCGGTGAGCAAGGACGGCTGCGAGATCTGGTGTGGCACGCAGAGCCAGACCATTGCCGTTGATGCAGTGGCGGCTGCCCTCGGTATCCCCGCAGACAAGGTCAAGTTCAACGGCATGTTGCTCGGCGGCGGATTCGGACGGCGCGGCAACCGCGATCTGGAGTTCATGGTCGATTCGGCGCTGCTGTCCAAAGCCGTGGGCAAGCCGGTGAAAGTACTGTGGACGCGCGAAGACGACATCAAGAACGGCCGCTTCCGTCCGCAGTATGTGAACCGCATCCGCGCGGCGCTCGATGCCAAGGGAAAAATTGTCGCCTGGCATCACCGCGTGGTCAGCGATGAAGCGCTGGCGTACATGGACCCGGTGCGTTTCAAGGCCTCGCAGGGGCGCGACAACATTGCGATGCGCGGTACTGAGCTGCCGACCTATGACATCCCGCACCGGCTGGCCGAGGGTCTGCAGCAGCCTACCGGCATCCGCACCGCACCGCTGCGCGCCATTGGCGTCGGCCAGAACAGTTTTGCCAACGAGGTGTTTGTCGACGAGGTGGCGGCAAAGGCCGGTATTGATCCGGTGGAGTTCCGTATCCGCCAACTGGCGGGCACGCCGCGGGCGCAACGCGGCCGCCGGGTGATCGAGGAAGTCGCGCGCATGGCTGACTGGGGTCGCAAGCGTGAGGGGCGCGGGCTCGGTGTGGCCTATCTGGATTACAGCGGCACACAGCTGGCCGGCATCGCCGAAGTTTCACTGAACAAGGATGGCCGCATCAAGGTTCATGATTTCTGGTGCGTGATCGACGCCGGCGTTGCCATACAGCCGGACAACATCATCGCCCAGACCGAAAGTTCGATCGTCTATGGCATCGGACTGGCGCTGACCGAGCACATCGATGTCAGCGGCGGCCTGGTGCAGCAGTCGAATTTTTTCGACTACCAGGTGCCGCGGATGCGCGACATACCGAACATCCACATCAAGCTGGTGCAGACGCCCAACCATCCGACGGGTGCCGGGCAGATGGCAACGCCGCTGGTGCCTTCGGCGATCGCCAATGCCTTCCACCAGTTGACGGGTGTGCGGTTGCGCCAGCAGCCGTTGCTGCCTGAGCGGGTGCAGCAGGCGATGAACGAGGCGGGCATGCGTCTCGCCTGACTGTAATGTGACGGATTGTCGTCTGAGAAACGGAGCCTGCGGGCTCCGTTTTTTTTGAGCGGGTGATCGGGATTTTTTGATCAGCCCATGCACCGGGCAATTCGATACGGGCCTGCACCTGTGATCGATGATGGGATGGTTGCGGTGTCACAGGTTAGAATCGCCGCATGGCCAAACAAAAAAAACATGCAACAGCTGCACGTAGAGTACGTTGCGATATCGCATTATTGGTCGATGCCGAAGCGGTGGATCGCCGGAAAAACGGGGTTTATGTTCCTGATCGCAGCAGCGTTGAGGCCTATCTGCTCGCCGAGCTGCGCAGCCAGGGACTGCAGGTCGCCGCACTGCCTTTTGTTGCCGGTGTTGAAGCCACCATTGCCGAATTGCGCGCACTGAAACCGCGGCTGGTTTTCAACCTCACTGAATGCGTCGATGGTGATCGCAGTCAGGACTCGGCCATAGCCGGGCTGCTGGATCTGCTGCAGATCCCTTATACCGGCTCCGGTCCCGGTGGTTTGCGGCTGGCGCGCGACAAGGCGCTGTCCAAACACATTGTTGCTGACCTGGGTGTGGCCGTGCCGCGCTATTTCGTGATTCCGCCCAAAGGGCCGATCCGCAATCCGCGCGTGCCGTATCCGCTCATTGTGAAACCGCAGTTCGGCGACGGCTCCGACGAAGTGCGCGTCAACTCGCTGGTGAAAAACGAACGTGAACTGCTGCAGCGCGTGCGCATGCTGCGCAAGCGCATCCATGCGCCGCTGATCTGCGAGGAGTTCATCGAAGGACGTGATCTTTATGTCGCATTGCTCGGCAACAAACCCGAGGTGATGCCTGCGGTGGAATTGTTCATCGGCCGCCGCGGTCCCGGCGCGCCGACCTTCGCGTCATACAAACTGAAAAATGACGGCGCCTATCGCAGCCGCTGGCGCATTCGCTGGCGCGTGGCGAAGCTGTCGAACAATCTGCGGCGTGATGTCGAAACCGCCAGCCGCGCGATTTTCCATGCGCTGGAGCAGCGCGATTACGGCCGCATTGATTACCGGCTGACGTCCGACGGACGCATCGTGTTTCTTGAGGCCAATGCCAATCCGGATCTGCATCCGCACGCGATGGGCATCAACCAGTGTTTTGCCGGCGTGGTCTGGGGCGATGCACTGCGGCGCATCGTCGATGAGGCGCTCACTCGGGCGCGCCGTAAAAATATAAATAAAAACAAATAGTTATATTCATCGTCATTCCGGACGGGCGAAGCGCGATCCGGAATCCAGGAGTTATGCCGACCGTGTTTTCTGGATTCCGGCTTTTCCCCCAAGAGGACTTCCTTCGGGGCGCGCCGGAATGACGGCAGGGGCCCTAGCTTTGCGCCCGCAACAGCGGAGCCGTCAATGACGACAGGCTGGCCTTCTGCCGGCCCTGTGGATCGAAATTCCCTGGTGCCAGCCACTGTTCGTGTGCCGCGCGGATCGCCGGCCATTCGCGATCAGTGATCGAAAACCAGTCAGTATCGCGGTTGCGTCCCTTGTAGACGATGGCCTGGATGAAGCGGCCTTCGTACGAAAATCCCAGTCGCCGTGCCGCGGCGCGCGATGGCGCATTCAGCGAGTCGCATTTCCACTCATAACGCCGGTAGCCGAGCGCGAACGCGTTTTTCATCATCAGGTGCATGGCTTCGGTGGCGGCGCGGGTCTGCTGCAGCAACGGCGAAAAATTGAGATGGCCGACTTCGATCACGCCGTTGGGCGGGTCGATGCGCATGTAGGAAGCGACGCCGGCGGCCTTGCCGGTGTTGCTGTCGATGATGGCGTGAAACAGCGGGTCATGGCCGAGGCAGGTCGTATTGATCCACTGCCGGTAGGCGTCCAGAGTGTCGAAGGGGCCGGAGGACAGATAGGTAAAAGCACGACCGCTTGGATCGAGGTTGTTCGCACTATGAAGATCAGCCGAATGACGATCCGGATCCAGAGGTTCGACGCGGCAATAAAGGCCGGTCAACGTTGCGCTTGGCGGCCGCGGCGGGGCTGTCCATTCGGGCAGCGGGAAACCGATTGGCTGACCCAGCGCGTTAAATTGCTGTGTCACGACCCGGTCGCAGCGCGTTTGGCCTGCCACTGCTGCAGCCAGCCGGCATTGCCACCGAGTTCGACGATTTCCATCAGCGAGTCGGGGATCGGCGGATATTCGCGCCGGATGTCGCGGGTGTGGTTGATGAAAAAGCCGTCGCGGAAATTGACTTCGAGTTCATCCCCGGTCTCGCACATCTCGGTGGCATTGACGCAGTCGGTCATCACGCGCACGCCGCAGCCAATCGCCGCACGGTAGGCGAGGAAGGGCATCGACTCGCACAACAGCCCCAGTCCCAGCGCCTGCATCGCGATATAACCGTTCATTTTCGGACCCATGCCGAAATTTTTGCCGGTGACGATGATGTCGCCCGGTTTGCAACGGGTATGGAAACCGGGGTCGGTTTCCTCAAACAGGTGGGGGATGATGTCCTTGGGATCGAAGTGCCTTCCGGTTATGACCCAGTTCGGCACCACGCCGCCGGCGTGCCACACGTCATGGCCCAGTTTGTAGCAGCGGCCTTTCAGTACCCATTGGAATTCGCTCATGATTTTCTTATGTCCCTATTTCTTGGCTCGTCATTCCGGCAAAAGCCGGAATCCAGAAAGCATACCTGCGACTCAAGCCAGATTTGTATAGAGATCCAGCCACTGCGGATTTTCCTTTTCGATCAGTTCGAGTTTCCATTTTCGTTTCCAGCCTTTAATGGCTTTTTCACGAGTGATAGCTGACTCCATGGTCTCATGTATCTCGAACCACACCAGGGTATGTACGCCGTAGCGTTGGGTAAAACTTTTGACGACATCATTTTTGTGTTCCCAGATGCGTTTGATGAGGTCAGAGGTTACGCCAATGTACAAAGTGCCGTTCCGGTTGCTCGCAAGTATGTAGACGCATGGTTGCTTCACGGTCTGGATTCCGGCTTGCGCCGGAATGACGGGTTAAAAGGGTGTTCTTAAAGTTTTCTTGCATCGGCGATTTTTCCGGCGACCGCGGATGCAGCAACCGTTGCCGGACTGCCCAGATACAGTTTCGCGTCTTTGGCGCCGAAACGTCCGGCGTTGTTGTTAGTGGCCGTCGACATCGAGACTTCGCCGGAATGCACGGGGCCGATCACGGCATCGTTGCAGGGACCGCAACCGGGCGGCAGCATCACCGCGCCGGCTTCGATGAACACGCCGAGCAGTCCTTCGCTGGCCATGCGGCGGTTGGTGGCCTCCGAGCCCGGTGCGACAAACAGCCGCACATTCGGTGCAAGGCGGCGGCCCTTGAGAATCGACGCCGCAGTGACGAGATCTTCCCACATGCCGGAGCCGCAGGAGCCGATGAAGGCGTGGTCGATGGCCGTGCCTTCCACCGTTGAAACATCAACCGCATTTTCAACGCTGCCCGGCAGCGAGACCTGCGGTTCGAGTCTGGAGATGTCGAGCGTGAGATTGGCGTCGTAACGCGCATCGGCATCGGAATAAACCGGCGTGAAGGGTTGCTGACTGCGTGCCCTGGCATGTTCCAGTATGGCTTCTGACGGCGGCACGAATACACCGTAGGCGCGGATTTCGGTGGGCGTGGAACACAGCGCCGTGCGGGAGGCGAGGTCAAATTGCTCAAGGTCGCCGGCGTACTCGAGCACGCGGTAATCGAGATCGGCGGAAAGCCTGCCTTGCTTGAGCATGGCTGCAAAGTGAAAGCCCACGTCGCGGGCATGCACCCCGCGCTGCAACCGGCCCTTGAGGGTCAGGCGCACGGTCTTCGGCACCATTACCCAGTTGGTTCCGGTCGCGAGTACACGGGAGATTTCGGTACCCATGCGGAATCCGAAAGCGCCGATGGCACCGGCATTGGTGGCATGGCGGTCGTTGTCGAAATAGAACATGCCGGGCAGCAGCAGGCCCATTTCCATCGGGAAAATATGGCCATGGCCGCCGCGGCCGACGTCAAAGAAATTTTTGACGCCCCATTGCGCTGCCGCCTTGCGGTTGAAGGCGCCGCGTTCGGCGGCGCGTGCGCTGCCGTAAATGACATCATGATCGGTGACCATCATCACTTTGTCCGGCGTCGCCAGCCGGGTGATGCCCAGCGCGTCGAGCTCGCGTTTGGCCGCCATCACCACGCCGTCGTGGATCATGATGTAGTCGGGATCCGGGGAAACGACATCTCCGGGTTTGACGGAGCTGCGGCCGCTTTTTGCGGCCAGCACCTTTTCCACTGCGGTCATGCCCATTCAGTTAACCATTCGCAAAAAGTGTCGAGCGTAATTTTGTGTGATCTCAAGGTCAATCATCAACGATTACAGAAATTCCCGCGGATCAGTAATGCGTCCGGTGGCCGCTGAAGCCGCGACGGTGGCCGGACTGCCGAGATACAGCTGTGCGTCTTTGGCGCCGAAACGTCCAGCGCCATTGGCGACGGCGGTGGATATCGAAATTTCACCGGAATCGATCAGGCCGGTGCGACCGCTGGCGCAGGGGCCGCAGCCCGCCGGTATTATCATCGCGCCGGCGTCATGGAAAATGTCGAGCAGGCCCTCGCGCGTCATGCGCCGGGTGGAATCTTCCGATCCCGGCACCACGATCATGCGTACTCCGGGCGCCAGTTTGCGGCCCTTGAGAATGGAGGCGGCGATTTCGAGGTCTTCATACATGCCGGACGCGCAGGAGCCGATGTAAGTATGGCTGACCGGCGTGCCCGCGACGCTGGAGAGGTCTGCAGCCTTGTGCGGGCCACCGGGCAAAGCAACCTGCGGCGGCAGCGTGCTGACATCCAGTTCGACTTTGGCGTCGTAGTGGGCATCGGCGTCGGCATAGACCGGGGTGAACGGCCGTTGTGCCCGTTCTTTCGCGTAAGCCAGTATCGCTTCCGATGGCGGAAAGAACACGCCGATGGCGCGCATCTCGGTGGGCGTGCTGCACAGGGACATGCGCGCGGCGAGGCTGAACTGGTCGAGGTCGCCGGCGAATTCGAGCACTCGGTAGTCGATATCGACATTCCATGCGCCGTCCGCGCCGAGATGCTTGCCGATGACAAATCCGAGATCGCGTGCGAACACGCCGGTCTGTAATTTGCCCTTGATGGTCAGCTTCACCGATTTCGGAACCAGGGTCCAGTTGGTGCCAGTCGCAAGTACGCGGTTGATTTCGGTGCCCATGCGGATCGCCAGTGCACCGATGCCGCCGGCGTTGGTGCAGTGGCGGTCGTTATCGAAATACAAGGTGCCCGGCAGTACCCAGCCGCGCTCGGTCGGGAAGATGTGGCCATGGCCCCCACGCCCGGCATCGAAAAAGTTTTTGACGCCCCACGCTTCGGCCGCCTTGCGGTTGAAGGCGCCGCGCGCTGCCGCGCGGTCATTGACGTACACCACGTCATGATCGGTGACCATCAAAACCCGGTCGGGATCAAACAGCCGGGTGATGCCCAGTGCATCGAGTTCCTCTTTCGCGCCGCGCACCACGCCGTCATGGATCATCACGAAATCGGGCTGCGGGTAGACGATGTCGCCGGCCTTGACGGTGGCGCGGCCGCTGGTGCGGGCCAGTATCTTTTCTGCGGCGGTCATGCCCATCGGTGGATTCCGTATTGTGCAAGTCAGGGGTCTGGCTGCCAGTTGCGGGCCGGCAATGAGTATAACGTGAACGTTTCCCGCAAACGGCGTGCTATATTTTGTTGACACTTCGGCAAAGGAGTTCACATGACGCAAGTCCGGTATGCGGCAGCATTTGTTCTGGCAGTCATCGCAGGCACCGTTGCTGAGGCGGAGGCGCAGTGGAAGCCTGACAAACCAATCGAGATCGTTGCGCCGTCCGGTCCCGGCGGCACTACCGACCGTACTGCGCGCGTGGTCGCCAAAATCCTCATCCAGCACAAGCTGGTTGATGTCCCGGTGAATGTCGTCAATAAACCCGGCGGCAGCGGCACCATCGGTCTTAATTATCTGAATCAACATCCTGGCGACGGTCATTTCATGATCGTGGCCACCACCGGCTCGATCAGCAATCACATTCTCGGCCTGATTCCCTATAACCACACTGCGTTCACGCCGCTGTCGATGCTTTTCGAGGAATACCTTGGCGTCAACGTACGCGCAGAGTCGCCGATCAAGACTGGAAGGGATCTGGTGGATATGCTGAAAAAGAATCCGGAATCTGTCAGTTTCGGCATCTCGACCAGTCTGGGCGGCGCGAATCACACCACGCTGATCACTTGCCTGCGTGCCGGCGGAGTTGATATCCGGAAACTGAAGGCTGCGGTGTTTCCCGGCGGTTCTGCGACGACAACCGCGGTGCTGGGCGGCCATGTCGATGTGGTCAACACGGGACTGGGCAATATGGTTGCCCATCTGCGCACCGGCAAGCTGCGCACTCTGGCGATTTCCTCGCCCAAGCGGATGTGGGGTGACTTCGCGTCAATACCGACCTGGCGTGAGCAGGGCGTGCCTGCGGATTCATCCAGCTGGCGCGGTCTGATGGGGCCCAAGGGGATGACGCCGCAGCAGATCGCCTATTGGGACAAGGTGCTGGCGGCGATGGCTGCGACCGACGACTGGAAAAAAGAGCTTGAAGAGAACTTCTGGGTCAACGGCTACGTCAATGCGCAAGCCGCCAAAAAGCGGCTTGATGCGGAATACATCGAATACCAGACGGTGCTGACCGAGGTGGGACTGGCCAAAGCCAAATAATACCGTGCTCCCGGTTGGACATTGATTGCTGCGGGGTGTTGCACTTACGGGGCTGAACATGGTTTCTTCAGCAGGCATCAGGATTATGCGCTGCACGGTATTCGCGCTGGCAATCAGCGCGGGCCACTGGGCAGCAGCTGCAGATGCTGTTGAACGATTTGATCACCTGGCAAGCAGTCCTTCGGTTCACTGCGCGTTTTACCGCGATTACGACATTGATCCGCGCACCGGTGATCGTCTGCTGGTGGAGGGCCGTTCCAACTCATTGACCCATTACCAGCGGCTGCGCGGCGAGCGCGTGCGTTCGATCGATACCCGGCGCGCCGGGGCTGTCGATGTGCAGGTCGTGCAGGGGCGCTATCTGCATTACATCGAACGCAGTGCGGGCATGTTCATCGTCACTACGGTATATGCCTGCCTGGAGCGCGATCCGCAAAGCAATCTTTGCATCAACTACGGCGCGGTCAATGCGCGGCATTTTGATGCGCGCGTGCTGCGCGAGCCCGACCGGGTTTATGAGGAGTTGCAGACCCGTGCCGAACCCGGTTTCTGCGACCACAGCTTCATCCATCTGCAGGAGGCGGCGCGCTCGTTGCGATGATGCAAGGGACTTGCCGTCATCGCCGCTGGTGTTACGTGATCAAGCTGCGAAAAAAAGCCGGCGCAAGCCGGCTTTTTTGTGGGGCGCGACGGTCAGTTTTCAGTGGCGATCTTCACCGGCGGCACCTGCCATGAGCCGTCGATGATCGACGGCGATTTTTCCCGCGGCCAGTACATGCGCAGCATCAGCACGAACTTGTCCTTCGGCGCCGGCAGCCAGTTCGACTCCTTGTCCTTGCCCGGGGACTCGTGCTGGATGTAGATGTCGACGGAACCGTCCTTGTTGGGCTTGAACTTGCTGCGCGAGCTGACGTTGTAGCGGTTCAGCGGATTGTCGACGAAGAAATACTCACCGTTGTACATGGTCAGCGACCAAAAGCCGTCGGCCGGCGGCAGTTCGCCCTTGTTGAAGCGCATCACGTACTTGTTGGCGCCGCTGTAGGGTTTGCCTTCGGCATCGGTTTCGGAGGTCGGGTAGATCGCATCCTGCGGCCGGTTGGCGCCCAGGCCGATGGCGGTGATCATGGCACGCTGGATGTAGTTGGTGCCGTAGAGACCGGTCTTGGTGGTGAACAGCCAGCCGTTTTCGAACTTGCCATCACCGGTTTTGATCGACTCCTTGAAGTAGCCCATGATTTTTTCCTGGGCAACTTTCGGTGCGCCGGCAACCCCCTTGGCCACCGCCGCATCGAGCTTGGCGGCATCGAAATCCTGCCCGGGGACGATGCCGACCTTGGCCAGCGTGGCCAGCATCGGCGCATCGTCGGCCTTCGGCGGGTTGGTCTTCAGCAGTTCGGCCAGCAGCTTGAAGTAGGCGGCGGCATCGAGTTTGTGCACCTGCTCGCGCACGGCGGTTTTCATGTCGATGGAGGCATCGACAGTGCCCGGCTCGGGCTTGTAGGGCTTGCCGTAGGCCGACAGCGGCACGGCTTGAAACTGGTCCTGTAGCGCGTGCACGGCCTTGTAGTCTTCCGGGGTGCCGGTGCAGTAGATGCGCCCGATCAGCCAGACCTGGCCGGTCGCGGACTTGTACTCGGTGACGCCCGCGGGCAGGGTGCCGGTCCAGCCCGGGCCGGTGATGGCGTATTTCTGCGCCTTGGTGCCGGTGGTGCGCTTGCCGGGCACTTGGAACACGTCGGTCCAGCCGTCGAGCATCGGGAACAGCGCATAACGGTTTTTCATGTCCGGAATGCTGATGACCCAGGGTTCCTTGGAGACGTCAAGAAAGATAGTGGTGTACAGCGTATCCGCATTGGGTGCGGTGACGGTATTGAACTTGGCGTCAGGGTAGCTGCGCAGCTTGATGAACTGCCCCATCGGTCCCTTGGCACCCTCGGGGGCGACGACGTTGGTTGCCACGCGCCGGGTGTATTCCATCGTCACCAGCGGATAGCCGAACACGTAAGCATCCACGGCCGCGGTCAGGGCCTCTTTTTCCTTCGCTGCGGCCGCGTCGGCGGCTGCCTTGGCCTTGGCGACTTCCTCCGCGGAGGGTTGCGCTTTCTGCGCGGCCGGCGGCTGTTGCTCCCCGCAGGCCGTTAACAGTGAAATCATTGCGGCGATCAGAATCAGATGCAGGCGTCTAGACATGGTCGTCGGGCTCCGCTTGATGTTGACGAAAGATGGAAAAACAACAGTCAAATAATACTCAAAAAATCCCCGGTATTCACGCGGCCTGCAGGCGTCCTGCACGGCAATCCTCGATCTTTTTGCTCAAGTAATCCGCGGCCCAGTCGATTTCCTCGATCGTGTTGAAGCGGCCGACGGTGATGCGGATCGAATTGCCGGCGATTTCTGCATCCGATCCCAGCGCCTGCAGCACATGGGATACGCCGCCGGTGGAACAGGCTGAAGTCGATGACACGGCAATGTCGCTCAGCGTGGTAACGAGTGAATCGCAATTCGGTATGTCGAGGCTGATGTTCAGGTTGTTGGCGATGCGTTGCTCAAAATCGCCGTTGAGCAACACACCCGGCAGGTCTTTTATTTTTGACCAGAAACGGTCGCGCAGCATGCGCAGCTGCGGCAACTCGGTCGCCATCAATTCACCGGCGATGCGGAAAGCCGCGCCCATGCCGACGATCTGGTGCGTGGCCAGCGTGCCGGAACGCAGGCCGCGCTCATGACCGCCGCCGTGCATCTGGCATTCGAGGCGCACCTGCGGGGCGCGCCGCACGTAAAGCGCGCCGATACCCTTGGGGCCGTAGGTCTTGTGCGCGGTCAGCGACATGATGTCCACCGGCTGCTTCGCGAGATCAATGGCGACCTTGCCGGTGGCCTGCGCGGCGTCAACGTGGAACAGCACGCCGCGCTCCCTGCAGATCGCGCCGATGGCATCGATGTCCTGGATCACGCCGATCTCGTTGTTGACCAGCATCACCGAGGCCAGCACGGTGTCGGGGCGCAGGGCGGCGCGGAAGGCTTCGGGATCGAGCAGACCGTTTTTCTGCGGCGCCAGATACGTCACGCTGAAACCCTGCTTTTCCAGCCACTTCATCGTGTCGAGCACGGCCTTGTGTTCGGTCTGCACGGTGATCAGGTGTTTGCCGCGCGACTGTGCGGCCATCGCGGCGCCCTTGATCGCAAGGTTGTTCGATTCGGTGGCGCCCGAAGTCCAGGCGATGTCGCGCGCCTCGGCGCCGACCAGCCGTGCGACTTCGGCGCGCGCCGCTTCAACCGCCTTGCTGGCGGTTTGACCGAAGGAATGGGTGCTGCTCGCGGGATTGCCGAACTGCTCACGCAGGTAAGGCAGCATCGCGTCAACCACTGCCGGGTCCAGCGGCGTGGTCGCCGAATTGTCGAGATAGATGGGTGTCTTCATTTGGAATCCTCAGTGTTTCTGCGTCAGCGCGGCAATGACGCGTTGACGTTTTTCTTCAACTTCCTTGGCAAAGCCGGGGTGGCGTTGTTCGATAAAACCGGTGGCCATGCCCAGTTTCAGCAGCGCGACCGCGAAAACCGCGGAAAGATCATCAAGATCTGGACTGACCTTGGCCAGCTGCATGGCCTCGATGGTTTCGTCATACAGTTGCTGCATTGCATCGTGCAGCTCGCCTTCGAACAGCGGGGGGGTGCTCATTGATGTGTGATCTGCCGGGTAATGCGAACGGATACGTGAATAGGCCGATTTTAGCGCGATTCGCCGCGGCTGCAGATTACAATTCCCTGTGCATATCCTTTACCGCAGCGGTTTCTCGCTCTGTCTTGTCTGCGCCACGCTTGTCGCTGCAGCGCAGGGTTATCCCAACCGTACCGTGCGCATCGTGGTTCCGATCGCCGCCGGCGGCGCCACCGATGTTTTTGCGCGCACGCTTGCCGCCTATTACGCCGATGCCTGGGGCCAGCAGGTCATCGTCGACAACCGTCCGGGCGCCGGCGGCATGATCGGTTCCGAAATGGTGGCAAAAGCCGTCCCCGACGGCTACAACCTGCTGATGGCCTACACCGCGCATGTCACCAATCCCTCGCTGTGGACGCGGCTGCCCTATGACACGCTGCGCGATTTTGCGCCGGTGACCATGGTTGCGCGGGTGCCCAGCGTGCTGATCGTGCATCCGTCGCTGCCGGTTCACTCGGTGAAGGAACTGATCGCTTTCGCGAAGCGCCGCCCGCACGAACTCGACTACGGCAGTTCCGGCGTGGGTACCGCGGCGCACCTGGCTGCGGCGCTGTTCGCACAGCGCGCCGGCCTGTTTCTCACCCATGTGCCGTACAAGGGTGGCGTGCCGGCGATGTATGAACTGCTCGGCGGACAGATTTCGATCATGTTCGGCAGTCTGGCCACGGCGATCCCCAACATCCGCAACGGCCGCGTGCGCGCGCTGGCATTGACCAGCCTGCAGCGCGTGACGACGTTGCCGGAGGTGCCGACGATGGCCGAGGCAGCGCTGCCCGGCTACGAGGCGATCGGCTGGTTCGCGCTGTTCGCGCCAGCGCAGACTTCGGGCACGGTGATCCACAAGATCAATACCGAGACCGTGCTGTTGATGAACCAGCGCGAAATGCGTGAACGTTTTCTGGGGCAGGGCGCGGAATTTGCGCCGTCGTCGCCGGCCGAACTGGGCGACCGGGTACGCAGCGAGATCACCAAATGGCAGGGCGTGATCCGCGCCGCGGGCATCACGCCGACAAAAAACTGAAGTGTTGCTGCTTCAGCGCCGGTTCAGGGCGAACCGTCCGGGTCCGACCAGCGCGACAACGATGGCGGTGAACAGGTAAAACCCCTGCAGTTCGAGTTCCCATCCGCCCTGTTTGCCGATGGCAAACAGCTGCGTGCTGTGGGCCAGCGCAATCGCCACCACCATGTTGAAGGCGATGATCAGCCCGCCGGTGCGCGCGTGCCAGCCGGCGATCACCATCAACGGGGCGATCACTTCTCCGACAAACACGCCATAGGCGAGAAAACCGGGCAGGCCATGGCTGGTCACCATGCCTTCGATGCCGGACACGCCATAACGCAGCTTGGCGATGCCGTGCAGCAGCATCAGGATGCCGAGGGTCAGGCGCAGGATGAGTTTGCCGATGTCATCGTACATGCAGGCCCCCGGAATAACGCGGCCGCTCAGGCGACCGGATTGCTGACGCTTTCAATCGCGCGTTTGACCGCCATCGGATCCTTGACGGTACGGAACAGCACATCGCTGGCGCCGCGTCCGCTGACCTTGATGTTGCCGTAACCGAGCACGCGGCCGAGGATGCCCTGGTCGATCTCGACGGTTTCAATCGAGGTCAGTTTCATTTCCTCGGATTTTCGGCTGATGATGCCGGTCTTGAAAATCACGCGCTTGTTGGTGACGCCGAGTTCGGTGTAGCGCACGCGCAGGTATTCATAAATGGCCAGCGGGAAGGTGATCCCGAGCAGCAGCCAGATGACCATCGGGATGCGCACCACCCAGTGCTGCGAGAACAGGCCGGATATTTCTTCGCCTGCGGAAAGGGATTCGTCGATGTAAGCCATGGTTTATCCCGGTATCCGTATCCCAGATACTTTATTCATGCCGCCTTCGTCACTCCGGCGCGCCCCGAAGGAAGTCCCCTCGGGGGACAAGCCGGAATGACGGCTGTAATGCGGCTTGGATGAGTATTGGAATCAGTGATCCCAGCCCGTGGTCTTCGCGCCCTCGGTGGCGAGCAGCACGTAGGCCATGATGCAGGGTTCCTTGCCGCGGTTTTCCCAGTTGTGCATGGTCTGGCGCTGGATGATCACGGTGCCCGGCGTCAGGTGCACTTCTTCACCGCCGTCGAGCTGCATCCACAGTTCACCGGCGAGGCAGATGGCGTAATCGACCGAATCAGTGACGTGCCAGCGCTTGGCGACCCCCGGATCGTACTTGGCAAGGCGAAACACCGAACCGCCGGCCAGGCTGGTGCCCAGTTCCCAGGTGTTCGGATCTTCAGTGGTCATTTCCGCGGGCAGTTTCTTGGTGGCCCACATCGGAATGTTGTGGAAGCCGGGGCGCATCGGGATCGGATCGATCACGGCATCGGATTTGACGTAGGCCTTGCCTTCTTTGTTGGTGTCGGTGACGACTCTGCGGAATTTCATGATTGCTGCGTTCTCCAGTAAAACGGCTGTGCTGCCGGTTCAAAAAAATGCCGGCAAGCCGGCGATCATCATAAATATTTGATTTTATTGATATTTCAATAAAACACGGGGCGGGCTTAGATTTCCGCTCCCCCGTGTTTGTACCACATCAGCTGGATACTTTGATATTGGCGGCCTTGACCACTTTTTTCCATTTTTCAACGTCGCGTGCGATGGCGTTGAGGAATTGCTCCGGCGGTCCGCCTGCTGGTTCGACACCGTCGCCGGCGAGTCGCTTCTGCATTTCCGGGGTTTTCAGAATGCGCGCAACCTCACCGTTCCAGCGCGCAATGATCGGCTTGGGAATGCCCTTCGGGCCCCACAGGCCGTACCACAGTACAGCCTCGTAGTCCTTGACGGTTTCACCGATTGCCGGAATGTCGGGCAGCGCCGGCGAGCGTTTCGCCGTGGTGACGCCGATGCCGCGCAACTTGCCGCTCTTGATGTGCGGAATGGTGGCCGGGAAGGAACCGAACAGTACCTGCACCTGGCCGCCGATGAGGTCGCTCAGCGCGGGACCGGTGCCCTTGTACGGGATGTGCGTCATCTTCGTGCCGGCCAGCAGATCGAACAGTTCAGTCGCGAGGTGGGTGATGCCGCCTGTGCCTGTGGAAGCGTAGTTGAGCTTTCCCGGGTTTGCTTTGGCATTGGCGATCAGTTCGGGCACCGATTTCACCGGCACCGACGGATGCAGCGACAGCGCAAAGCCGCTTTCGCCGATCATCACGAGCGCCTGGATGTCCTTGACCGGATCGTAGGGCAGCTTGTAGAGCGCGGCGTTGGTGCCATAGCTGCCGGAAACCATGATCACCGTGTAGCCGTCGGGCGCTGCGCGTACTGCGGTCTCCGCACCGATGGTGCCGCCGCCGCCGGCACGGTTGTCGACGATGACCTGCTGGCCGAATGCTGCGGTGGCGTTGGACGCAATCAGACGCGCCGTGATATCGGTGCCGCCACCTGGTGCAAAAGGTACCAGCATGCGTACCGGTCGATTGGGATATTTGTCGGCCTGGGCTGCGGCTGAGTACGGCATCGCGCAGACGGTGGCGACCGCCAATGCAGCGGGCAAATGTTTAATGATGTTCTTCATATTTACTCCTCCTGTTGTATTGCAAAACCCTCGAACCGCAATCAATCCGCCTTGATGCCGGCTTCACGGATGACTTTCGCCCACTTGGTCATTTCCGCTTGCAGGTACTTGTTTGAATCTTCAACGCTGCCGCCGATCAGGTCCACACCGGAAGCCGCAAAACGTTTTGCGGTTTCGCCATCACGCAATGCACTGCCGATATCGGCATTGATCTTGTTCAGCGTGCCGCGCGGTGTTTTTGCGGCGGCGAACACGCCGTACCAGACATCGAAAGCGTAACCGGGCAATCCGTTCTCGGCCACAGTCGGCAGGTCCGGCGCAGCCGGACTGCGTTTGGCGCCAGTCACTGCCAGTGCGCGCACCTTGCCGCTTTTGGCATGTGGCAGCATCGTGCTGACGCCGGCGATGCCCATCTGCACTTCACCGCTGATCAGCGCGGTGGTGCTGGGGCCGGTGCCTTTGTAGGGCACATGCACCATGTCCACACCCGCGGTGACGCGGAAGAGCTCGGAGCCGAGGTGCGAAGCGCCGCTGACGCCACCCGATCCAAACCGCAGCTGGCCGGGCCTGGTCTTGGCCAGGGCCACCAGTTCCGCCACTGATTTTGCCGGCAGCGACGGATGCACGGCCAGCACGAAGGGTTGCGAGCCGACGATGGTGACTGCGGTGATGTCGCGCTTCACATCAAATGGCAGCTTGCTGTACAGCGCCGGCGCATACGAAATGCCCACGCTCTGCAGCAGCAGCGTGTAGCCGTCAGGCACGGCTTTTGCCGTAATGTCGGTGGCAATCACGCCGCCGCCTCCGGGACGGTTGTCGACGATGGCCTGCTGGCCCCACACATCCGTGAGTTTCTGGGCAAGCAGCCGCGCGATGATGTCGGTGCCACCGCCGGCCGCCGATGCCGCCAGCAGGCGTACGGGACGCTCGGGGAATGTCGCTGCATTTGCTGCGTTTGCGGTGATGCACAGACCGGTGATGGCCGCCACAGTGGCGCATTGCAAGATGATTTTATTATTCATTCAAAACTCCTCCGGAATCGGCATTATGGCCCGTCAGACGGGCGCGGTGCCAACCTTCTCCTGCAGCAGCGCATAGTTCGACGCGTCCATTTTGAGCTCCCCGCGGTTGATCCGGTGGTCGAGTTCGGTGACGGCGTCATTGGCAGGAGTTGCAATGCCGAGTTCGCGACCCTTGCTGGAGACCAGGCCGCTGATGAAAGCGATTTCGCTGGCGCGGCCCTTCAGATGATCGTGGATCGGTGCAGTGCGCCCGCCGCCGACATGCGACATCAGGGTTTTCATCGTGGTGATCAGGTTTTCATCGCTGGAACCGGCGAATTCATCGGCGCGCAGTCCGAAGATCGGTTCCATGCGGTAACCCAGCGCCTTGCCGACGTTCATCGATTCACGGCCGAGCTGTACCGAAATATCAAACATGCCGGGCAGGGCGCAAGCTTCGAAATTGCGCAGACCGAGCAGGCCGAAAGGGCCCATGGTCATCGTGTTGGCGATCAGCTTGGTCCACTTCGCGCCATAGATGTTGTTGGTGACGTCACAGCGGCCGACCTTGCCGAGGATCGCGGCGATTTCCTTGACCCGCGGAGTCAGCCGCCCGTCGAGTTCGCCGACGCCGAACCACGTACCCTTGCGCGTGGTGTTGCGCTGAATGGTGCCCTGCGTGAACAGCTCCGCCTGCAACTCAACCACGCAGCCGATGACGCGTTCGCGGCCGACGATCGAGGCGATGGCATCGTCGTTCATGCCGTTCTGCGCACCGACGATGATGCCGTCGGATTTCAGATAAGGCTTGATGAATTCGGTCATCCAGCGCGTATCGTTGGATTTGCACGCCAGGAATACGATGTCGAATTCAAGGTTGGCCGAGGTCAGCATGCAAAGGTTCAGTGCGTTGACCGGCACCTGGAAGTGCGAATCCTTGAACTGGATCTGCAGCCCGTTGTTTTTCATGGCGCGAACATGTGACGGCCACTGATCGATCAGCGTGACATCAAAGCCGGCATGGGTCAGGTCGGCGCCGATGCTGCTGCCGATGGCGCCGGTACCGAGGACTGCGATTTTTTTGGTTTTCATGGGTCAGAGCCGGTTACTGTTATCTGCTGTTGTTCATGGGGACTTGCAAGTTTTCCCGTTCGCCCCGAGCTTGTCGAAGGGTGAACGGGCTTCGACGAGCTCAGCCCGAACGGTTGTTGTGGAGAAAGGTCTTGTGCTGAATCATTACCGGCGTTGCGCCGCCAGCGCCAGGAGGTCGCGCACTGAATGGTTCTCGATGTCGAGTGCCACCTTCGCAATCTCATCCACCGGCAGTTGCGGATTGATGCCGCGGAATTTTTCGGTAACGCCCTTGGCGTCCACCGGATTGTCGATCGACCCTGTCGGATTGAGGATATCGGTTCGCACCCACTGGCCGTCTTTCTCTGCGGCAACCCAGCCGGCGAAATGTTTCGGATACAGGGCGTCGAGTTTCGGATCGTGTTCGCAGTCGAGTTGCGCGGCGAGCTTGATCAGCGCCGGATCGTTCATGCGCTCCTCGGTAAACTGCGGCGGCAACACCTTGCCGTCCACCAGCGCAGCGGCGATCACGTAACGCAGACTCATCTGCGCGTTGAGCGCGCTGCCCGGCGCATAGACAAAGCCGCATTGCACATCAACCACGTTGGACAGACCGACCTTGACCTTGCGATTCATGTCCCACGGCGCGCCGATCTTGCCGCGCACTGCCAGCGCCGCATCAATATAGGCATGCGTGCTGCCGCAGCAGGAGTAGGGCTTGATCGAATTGGTTTCGGTATGCCAGACGCGGCCGAGGTCGCGAGTCAGCAGCGCAGCGTCGGAATCATCGGAATGCGCCTTCAGCACGCCGCCGTCGCCGTATTCATAAATCTGCGTCGGACCGGTGAAGCCCAGCGCCGCAAGTTCTGCAGCGAGCACGCCGGAATGTGCGGCCTTGCCGGCATGCAGGCGTTTGCTCATTGTGCCGTCGGCGTTGAAGGCCCAGGTACCCGCGCCCTGGGTGCCGGCGAGGCCCAGCGCCCATGTGGTCTGTTCCGGATTCAGTTTCAGCAATGAGGCGCATGCGGCGGCGGCAGCGAAGGGACCGTAAATGCCGGTGATGTGCCAGCCGCGCAGCCGTGTGGCCGAGGGATTGGAAGCGAGGCTGGAGCGGATCATGGTTTCATAACCGGCAGCGATGGCCGTGACCAGAGCCTTGCCGTCGGCATTGAGTTTTTCCGCCATCGCCAGTGCGGCGGGTACTGCCACTGCGCCCGCGTGCAGCTTGGCATTGTGATAATCATCGAGCTCGAAGGCATGTGAAGCCACGCCGTTGACCAGCGCCGCATCGGCGACACGCATCGAAGGGGACTTTTCACCCCACACCGTGGCTTCGCCCTTGCCGCTGCCGCCGGCACGTGCCCATTTCAGCATCATGTCTGCCCAAGGCGTGCACCAGCCGTAAACCCCGCAGCCCAGCGTGTCGAGAATGGCGATGCGCACAACCTCGCGTGTTCGCGGCGGAATGTCTTCGTATTTCAGGCTGCTGATCCAGGCGGCCAGTTCACGGGTCGGTGCGCCGATGGCGCGTCGATCGTTGTTCATTTGGACATCCTCCTTTTGATATCTGCGAAGTTTACCCCACCGGCGCATGTTGCAAACGTTTGCCGGATGGCTAGTCCACATATTATTAAAAAAGCCTTACTCGCTTCCTTGACACCTTTTTACCGGCCGTCGCATACTTCCGCCACTGGTGAATTCCGCAGTCTGCACAACGCATCCACGGGGTTTTTCCGGTCCAATCGACCAACTTGAAGTGATCAGGAGTCCATTAAATGGAATATGATGTGATCGTTGTCGGCGGCGGCAATGCTGCCTGCGCGGCAGCCGTTTCGGCTCGTGAAAACGGCGCTAAAAAAGTGCTGCTGCTGGAGAAAGCGCCCAAGGGGCAGCGCGGCGGCAACACCCACTTCAGTGGCGCCATTTTCCGCTTTGTGTTCAACCACGCTGAGGAAATCGATCGTTTCGTACCGAATGTTGAAGATGAATATCCGGGATTTCATGCCGGCGTGCCGACTTATCCGCACGAGGCCTTTACCGAAGACCTGATGCGCGTCACCGACAACAAGTCCGATCCCGAACTGTCGAAACTGCTGATCGACGAATCGTATGACACCACCTGCTGGATGCAGGATGTGGGCAAACACCACTTCGAACTGGCCAAGTCAGTGATGGGCATCAAAGTCGGCGACAAGATCAAATGGCCCAAGGGTGCGATCGTGCGCACCGTGCACGAAGGCGTCGGCCTGTCGCAGCAATGGTTCAAGACCTGCGAAGACATGAATGTTGAAATCCGCTACGAAGCGCATGTGCTCGATCTGGCCATGGACGGGCAGGGCGCGGTCAAAGGTGTTGTTGTCCGCGGCGAAAAAGGCCTGCAGACGATCAAGGCCGGTGCGGTCATCCTCGCCAGCGGCGGTTTCGAAACCAATCCCGCATGGCGTACCCATTTCCTCGGTCAGGAATGGGGTCACGCCAAGGTGCGCGGTTCCAACTTCAACTACGGCGACGGCCTGCGCATGGCGATCGACGCCGGTGCGATGCCCTGGGGGCACTGGGGTGGCTGCCACGCTACGCCCATTGTCGCCAGCGCACCGGACTACGGCCGCAAGGACCTCACCGACAAAACCAACCGCCTGTCCTATCCCTACGGCGTGATGATCAACGTCGAAGGCAAACGCTGGATTGATGAAGGCGTTGATTTCCAGGCCTTCACCTATGCCAAATACGGCGGCCTCATCCTCAAGCAGCCGAAGAGCCTCGTCTACCAGATCTTCGATGCGAAAACGATGCACCTGCTGGAGCCGCGCTACTCCACCAGCGAACCGTTCAAGTCCGATACGTTGGAAGGTCTGGTCAAGCAGCTCAACGTTGATCACGCGCAGGCGATGAAGTCGCTGAAGGAATACAACGACGCCTGCGAACACGGCGGCCCGTTCAACGCCGCGGTCCTCGACGGCCTGCACACCGAAGGCATCGATCCGCCGAAAACCAACTGGGCGCAGAAACTCGACAAGCCGCCTTATGTATCGTGGCCTGTCACCGGCGGCATCACCTTCACCTTCGGCGGCCTGAAGATCGACAAACAGGCGCGAGTCATCTCCACCGGCTGGAAACCCATCCCCGGCCTCTACACCTGCGGCGAAATGGTCGGCGGCCTGTTCCACTACAACTACCCGCTGGGCACCGGCCTGATGTCCGGCGCCGTGTTCGGCCGCATCGCCGGCCGTGAAGCGGCGAAAGAGGCGATGGGCGGCAAGACCAAAGGAAAATCGGCGACTAAAAGCGCGGTGAAAAAAGCCGCGCCGAAAAAGGCTGCAGCCAAAAAAGCACCGGCGAAAAAAGCAGCCAAGCCGGCGAAGAAGACGGTGAAGAAAAAGTAACTGTTTTCAGCGCAGTTCAGTAAAACAAAAAGCCGGGGCGAGTCCCCGGCTTTTGTTTGAGCGGCGTTGCTTATGCAAAAGGCGAAATCAGCGGGATCACCTGCCGGCCGTTTTTGCGGTACACCGAAAAATCACGGTCAAGCGTGATCACCGAGGCTTCATCATAAATCTCGGCGAGCCGCACGAGGCAGGCATCGGCCAGCGACATCGGCTGATCCTTGTAGCGGGAGACCAGGCGCCGGACCGCGGCCAGTTCAGCCATCAATCCGAACTCGATGGTCAATGTTCCCGCGGCCAGCAACTCCAGCAGCGCAGACTGCCCGCGCGCTGTGCCACGCAGCAGATGCCAGGTTTCGGCGAGCACGGCTTCGCAGGTGATGCCGGGCGGGGAGATCGCCGCAAAACTGGATCTTGCCCATTGGTGATGCGTGTCCCGGGCGCTCAGCAGTGCGACCAGCGGGCCGGTGTCGACAATGGCCCGGTACATCAGCGACCGAAGTCGTCGAGATACTTCGGGTTGGTGGAAGTGTCGGGCGCGAGATCGTCCACGCAACCGGCCAGGTCACCGGCAAGCGCGAGCAGCGATCCGCTGCGGGGAGATTGCGCATCCGCAAGATATTGAGCCAGCGCCTCGCGCACAACATCGCTCTTGGCGACACCGCGTTGCTTTACGGCCGCGGTCAGTTTGCGATCAAGCTCGTCAGGCAGCTTCAGTGACATGGTTTTCATGGCCAGTATCATAAGTGGGTAATACGATTATGGCAATAACGTATCTTTACGATGGATTGTCAATCCTAACCAATTGTTTTTATTTAATATTATTTCCGCTTTGGTTATCGATGCCTGGGGTTTTGGCGGCTGCAAACTGTCTGTGATCAATGGCGTCGTCACTCCGGCGTACGCCGGAGTCCAGGGCAGCCCGGCCATCCAGCGAGCCCAGGAAATCATCTGCATTGCCAACTGCCCAGCCTGCTGCCATCAGTTTTTTAAGTCTCGTGGAATTCATCGGGTTGTTATTCGTGCCAGAACTATCGTCCGGATCATTTCAGCTTGATCATGTTTTTGATTTTTGTTTCTGCATCGCCGCTTCCTTCAGATACGCCGGCATCTCCTGACGCAACACCTGGCGCAGCAGTTCGGCTGTAACGGGCTGTTCCGTGCCGCCGAGATATTTGCGCAACGCCTCGTTCATCATCGTCTGATAACCGGTTCCGGCTTTTTCTGCGCGTGCGCGGAATTCATCCAGCACTGCGTTATCGATAAAAATCGAAATGCGCGTCTTGCCCTTCTGCGGGATGACGGCGCCGCGCTTGCCTTTTGAAAAATCGTATTTGGCGTTCATGGTCGTAATGTTGTCGGGATGTATTTGTATGTATATTATACATATACTATTTGCTGAGGGCCCTGCGCCTGCCGCTTGCAATCCACCGGAATAAATCACGTCCCTTTTGTATTTGTGGAAATGATGAGGAAGACAAAGATAAAAGCCGCAAAGAAAAAAACAGCCAAAGACCGTGCGCATGACGAAGGCATGGCTGAACTTTTTGCAGAAGATGCCGGCTTTGCAAAGCAATATCTGGATCACGTGTTCGCGGAGGGTGAAGCACTCGATCAGGATGCAGCCCTGCGCCAACTGCGCGCAGCAATTGCGGCGGGGCGGGTGAGCGGTCCGGGGCAATCGGCTCATGTTGTGTTGAAGCGCTTGGAGGCGCGGTACCGCAAGCTGGCAGGCTGACAGTAGGTTGTGGTGTTTTAAGGCTAATCGTTTTATTGATAATAAAATTAATAACTAATTGTTTTTAAATAGAAATTGTCTTTTAACGCTAATTTGAAACTCATGGACTGAGTCATCTTTCTTCATTCGATTTGACCAAATCGAACGATTTGATCAAAATCCGCTGATGAAATAACAGGCAAAGGAAGGCCATGAAAACCTACACCGCCAACGAAGCCAAAACCCGCTTCGGCGAGTTCATCGACCAGGCGCAGCGTGAGCCGGTGCGCGTGATGCGCCACGACCGCGTCGTCGGCGTGATGGTCAGCGCGCAGGATTACGACGCGATGCGCGCGTTTTATGCCGACCGCCTGCGGCAGACCATAGACCGCACCGCGGACCACGCCGCGGGTGCGGGCCTGGACGCGGCAACGCTGGACAAACTGCTCGCCGATGAAAGCTGAGCCGGACCGGCGTGTCGTCATCGACAGCAATGTCTGGATCAGCGCCTTCCTGATGAAAACCGGCGCACCGGCCATCGTGGTGCGTCATGTCATCGCCTTTGGCCGTCCGGTGTTTTCGGCGCAGACCTTTGCCGAACTCGAATCGCGGCTGTGGCTGCCCAAGTTTGACCGTTACCTGCCGATGGATGAGCGGCGGCGCCTGCTCGGCGACATCAACGCGCTCGCCTACTGGGTGGACATTCCCGAGAAGATCGCCGCACAAAAATTCTGCCGCGATGCCAACGATGACCCATTCATCCATGCCGCGCTGGCCGCGGAAGCGCCGTGGCTGGTGACCGGTGATCGCGACCTGCTCGAAGCGCCGGCGGTGCCGGGGCTGCGCATCCTCACACCCGCGGCGGCATCGCAGTTGCCGGGGTTTCACGGCTGAGCGCCGGCGATGTACCGAAAATTCAAGCTCAACTCCAAGACACCGCATTCCAGCGAGGAGCTTGAATTCGAGTGGGATGCCGCAACTGGTTCGTTCCGGGGTTCCGGTGCGCCCGAGGTGGCACGCATGATTGAACATGCCATGCGTGAAGGCGTGGTGATCAGCGACCCTTACCCGTCGCCGTACGAAATCGCTGATCCACGGCACAAGGCTGCCGATCTCGCGGTGGTACTCGGGCAATTCTGGATACTGCCGGCGGAACTGGCGCGCGTGCATCCCGAGCCGCCGCCGGACAATACACCGCCGGGCGGTTTGAATTGATGCGGATTGGGTGTTGCATCGATATTACGTGGCGGGCATCATGCAGTCTGGCGTGATAAATAAAAATATCAATAAAATCAATTGCTTATAAATAAATTATTTATATAGATTCCGGAGAATCGCTTGAGCCAGCTCCTGATCCAGCAATACCTGAACCAGCTCTCCACGCTGAAAAAAATCTCCGGCACTTCGCGCGAGAGCGTGGTGCGTGAAGCGTTCAAGGATCTGCTCAAGGGCTGGGCGCGGCAGCATGACCTGGTGTTCATTCCCGAACACGAAATCGCCTCGCCGACCAAGGAACGCCGCTACGTCGATGGTGCGCTGATGCACACGCTGCGCGTGCCTTTCGGCTACTGGGAAGCCAAGGACGAGAAGGACGACCTCGACGCCGAGATCGAACACAAGTTCAAGCGCGGCTATCCCAAGACCAATATCATTTTTGATGACTCCGAAACCGCGGTGCTGATCCAGCACGGCCAGGAAGTCATGCGCTGCAGCGTCGAGGATGTCGAAAAACTGGAGCAACTGCTCAAGCTGTTCTTCGGTTACGAGCGCCCGGAGATCGAGGCCTTCCGCAACGCCGTCACCCAGTTCAAGACCGACCTGCCCGCGGTGCTCGAAGCGCTGCGTGAAATGATCGAAGCGGCGCACACCGCCGAGCCTAAATTCCGCAAGGCGGCGGAGGCTTTCCTCAAACACGCGCAGGAGGCGATCAACCCCAGCCTCGTCGCCGCCGACGTGCGCGAAATGCTGATCCAGCACATCCTCACCGGCGAACTGTTCGCCGCGGTGTTTCCCGGTACCAGTTATCACGAAGATAACAACGTCGCGCGCGAGCTGCACAAGCTCGAAGACACCTTTTTCACCGGCAACACCCGCTTCCAGACGCTGAAAGGCCTGGCGCCGTACTACACCGCGATCCGCAAGGCCGCCTCCGAAATCGGCGACCACCACGAAAAGCAGACCTTCCTCAAGGCGATCTACGAGAATTTCTACAAGGTCTACAACCCCAAGGCCGCCGACCGGCTGGGCGTGGTCTACACGCCCAATGAAATCGTGCGCTTCATGATCGAATCCGCCGACTGGCTGTGCGAAACCCACTTCAAGCGCAACCTGATCGACAAGGAAGTCGAAATCCTCGATCCGGCGACCGGCACGGGCACCTTCATCTGCGAACTGCTGGAACACTTCAGGGGCCAGCCGGCCAAGTTGAAGCACAAGTACCTGCACGAGCTGCATGCCAACGAAGTGGCGATCCTGCCGTACTACGTCGCCAATCTGAACATCGAGGCGACCTACGCCGCGATTGCCGGCGAATACGAGGAATTCCCCAGCCTCTGCCTCGTCGATACGCTGGACAACACCCACGGCCTCCGGAAACACGCCGGCCACATCGATGACATCTTCGGCAGCGTGACGGATGAAAACGTCGGCCGCATCCGCCGCCAGAACGGGCGGCGCATCAGCGTGGTCATCGGCAACCCGCCGTACAACGCCAACCAGTTGAACGAAAACGAAAACAACAAGAACCGCGAATACCCGGAAATCGACAAACGTATCAAGGACACCTATATCGCCGAAAGCACGGCGCAGAAAACCAAGCTCTACGACATGTATGCGCGCTTTTTCCGCTGGGCCAGCGACCGGCTGGATGCTAATGGCATTCTGGCCTTTGTGACCAATCGCAGTTTCATCGACAGCCGCACGTTTGACGGTTTCCGCAAGATTGTGGAGCGGGAATTCAATGACATTTATGTGGTTGATTTAGGCGGAAATATCCGTTCGAACGCCAAACTTTCCGGGACAACGCATAACGTATTCGGCATTCAGACCGGCGTGGCGATCAGCTTCATGGTCAAGCGTGCACACGCGGGCAAGCCGGCGAAAGGTTGTCGTATTCATTATGTGCGGCGACCGGAAATGGAAACCGCGGAGGAGAAGCTGTCGTTTTTGAACGGGACGCGCATCGCCAACCTGAAATTTGAAGAGGTGACGCCGAACGAGAAATCAAATTGGGTTAACCAGACCAACAATGATTTTGATTCCTTGCTTGCGATTGCGGACAAGGCCGTCAAGCTTGCGAAGCCTGGCGTAAAAGAAAAGGCAATCTTCAAGCTATTTTCTTTAGGAATCGTTACGAATCGTGATGACTGGTTGTATGACTTTTCCAAAGAGTCATTGGCACGGAAGGTCGAGTATTTTTGCAAGCAATATGCTTCGGAAAGTCAGCGCTGGAGTAACTCCGGGAAGCCGGCTGAAACCGGAGATTTTGTGGATCGAGATATCAAGTGGACCTCCGAACTTGAAGCGCATATGAAGCGCGGCACGGTGCTGAAGTTCACACCGGATGATTGCATTGTTGAATCGTTATATCGGCCTTTTGTACGGAAATACACATACTTTGCGCCAGTACTGACGCATAGAACCTATCAAAATCTTGATCTGTTTCCACCGGGAGGGATTGCAAACCCGGCCATATCTTTTGCCGCCGAAGAGCGCTCGGAGTTTGGCGCGATTGCATTTCAAGTTGTTCCCAATAAAGACATATTCATGCCGAGCGCTGGTCAGGTATTAGCGCTGCGCAGAATAGAAGATGGCAAATACGTCGATAACATCACCGACTGGGCGCTAGACCAGTTCAACAAACAGTTCAAAACCGGCCGCGGCAAAAAAGACCGCCCAATCACCAAGGAAGCGATTTTTCATTACGTTTACGCCGTGCTGCATGACCCGGTGTACCGCGAGAAATACGCGATCAACCTGAAGCGCGAATTCCCGCGCATCCCGTTTTATGCCGACTTCTGGCAATGGGTGGATTGGGGCAAGACCTTGATGGATCTGCATATCGGTTATGAAACCGTCGAGCCGTGGAATATCTCGATTGCGCATGTCACGCCGTCCAAGCCGGTCGGCGGCGCACTGAAGGCGCTGCTGCGCGCCAACAAGGAGGCGGGCACCATTGCCATCGACGAGGTGACCCAGCTCGGCGACATCCCGCCGCAAGCCTGGGACTACAAACTCGGCAACCGCTCGGCGCTGGAATGGATTCTTGACCAGTACAAGGAAAAGAAACCGAAGGACCCGACCATCCGCGAACAATTCGACACCTACCGCTTCGCTGACTACAAAGAAAAAGTCATCGACCTGATCGCGCGGGTGACGCGGGTGTCGGTGGAGACGCAGAACATCGTGGCCGCGATGCGCGCGGCGCAGCGCTGATTCATCAGCGTTCTTTTTTCAGCGCGGAGGGCAAATGGCGAATCAGGACCTACCGAACGCTTTCGAATGTCTGGCGGCGATTAACAAATTCATCGCCATGTTCAAGATTGATCCGGCGTTTCACCGGAAGCATTATCACGCGATTGAAATGACCAGTGCTTTTTTGCGGACGCTGGCGACCAACGATCCGGAACTGGAAGCCGTTTTGCGCAAAACCTTGCCCTCACCGGTGCGCGAATCCGGACGGGAAATCGCGCAGGTGATTCCGCGCCTGAATTGGGACGAAGAGCAAATCGCGTGGTTTGACGGACAACTCACCGCAGTGCTCAAACAGTTGCTGCCGGTGGTGGCTGACGAGTCGATCAATGCGTGGTTTGTTCAGTTCGGATGCCGCTGGGCGATTCAAGGTGCTTTTGAGGCTAAAAAAGACGGTAAATAAAAGATAATAAAAACAAATACTTATATAATTCCATCCCGCAATCATCGAGTTCAATTCTGTCTGCTTCCCCAATGCTGTCGCGAAACCGCTCCCGCAAACCGGTCTACATCCTTGGCGCCGCCGCCGGCATCTTGTTCGCCGCTGCGTGGGGGCTGCATGCGGTATTCACTTCCCCCAGTTCCATTGCGCCCATCGATTTGATCCTGATCCCGATTTGCGGCGCCTCTGTGCCGCTGATCGGCTGCGCGGTGCTTTTGTATGGCATTGCGCAGGCCGATACGATGGCTGATCTTGTTGAGCCGGGGCAGATCGGCGAGGTGTTCGGCGGATTCCAGAAATATCTCTATCAACCGGTGCGGGTATGAGTATTGCGGGCACTGCCGGCTTGTTTGTCCTGACCGCCCTCGCCGAAATCGTCGGCTGTTACCTGCCGATGTTGTGGCTCGCCAAACGCGCGCCGGTGTGGGTGCTGCTGCCAGCTGCGTTTTGTCTGGGTGCCTTTGTCTGGTTGCTGACTTTGCATCCGCAGGCCGCGGGCCGTGTATATGCGGCGTATGGCGGCATTTATGTGGCTACGGCGCTGTGCTGGCTGTGGCTTGTTGAAGGCATCCGGCCCACGGCGTGGGATCTAGGCGGTGCTGCGATCGCCGTGATCGGCATGGCGGTGATCATGCTGGCGCCGCGGGGTTGATCGGTGATGCTCATATCCAGTCGTTTGCGCAAGCTGATTTACGCCTTTGGCGCGATCGCCGGCTTCCTGATCGCCACCGCGTGGGTGCTGCACGCCGTATTCACCTCGACCAGTTCCACCGCACCCATCGGTCTGATCCTGATCCCGTTTTACGGCGCGATGGCTGCGCTGATCGGCTACGCGGTGGTGTATGTCGGTTTTACCGCTGCGGATGTGCTGGCGGGGCGCCTGACCTGGGGCAGTGTGCCGGTGTTGACGGCATCGGCGTTTGTGGCGGTTGCCGTGCTGTTTGGCGGCGCGGTGTTTTTATATCGCGATGCGCTGGCCGTTGCCGAAAACCCGCAGTCGCCACAGGATGAGTTGATGGCGGTCAGCCAGCGCTGGCTACCGCTGTGGCGCGAAGAGATTTTCGTGGCGCTGGCCAAAAATCCGGCCACGCCGGCAGCCCTGCTGGCGGCGATGGCCGAGCAGAACGAGAGCCGTGCACTGGTGTCGCTGATTGGCGCGAATCCCGGCACGCCCTTGCTGGTGCTGGAAAAGATTGCCGAAGGCCGGCGCAGTTACGAACGCGATGCAGGGCTGGCCGAGAATCCGCACATCACGCCGGCCATCGCGGAGCGCCTCGCGAATGTGACGCAACAGGATTTTCGCGACGATCTGGAATTCAAGCTCTACCAGACCTTTGTTCTGGCCGCGCTGGCGCGCAACCCGGCGACGCCGCAGTCCTTGTTCGACCGGCTGGCGGCATGGGAAAAGCCTGAATATTTCCTGGCAGTGGCGATCATTTATGCCGATCGTGCGAGCTGCGCGCAGATTGCGCGTGCGGGTGAAAGCGGCGGCGACAATGCGGTGCTGCGCAACACTGCGCAGTCGCAACTGAAGAGCCGTCGCTGTCCGGTTTAACGCTTTTTCTTCGCGTTTTCCTTTTTGTACATCTTCTCGACGGTCTCCTCTTCGATCTTGTAGTACTCCTCAAGCCCGATCAGGTCTTCGATCTGCTTGCGCGCGGTGATGTAGTCCTTGGTCTTGATGCCGGTGTAATCGCCGGTCTTGCGCAACTCCAGCAGGGCCTTGCGCATGAAGTGGAACTGCACGCCGACCGAGAGGATGGCGTCGATGCTGCCGGCATAACCCATGTCTTCGAGCTGTTTGAATGAATACAGCGGCCGGCCGTCACGGTTGCCGCGGCTTTGCACATAAACCATCGGCAGTTTGCATTCCTTCGGCGCGCGTTTGGTTTCCTCCGGCGTGCGCGGGAAGATCAGGCCCATATCTGCGCCCTGGTCGCGCGACATCACCATGCGCTTGACCGCTTCCTTGTAACCCTGCTCGCGGCAGGCGTCGGAGCGGGCGATGATGACAAAGTCCTTGTCGGTCTTGTCGCGCTGCTCGCAAGCCATGCGGATCTTGTCGCGGAACTCGTTGAAGGGAATGTTGTGCGCGACATAGGTGTGGTAATGCGCGCGTTTCGGAAACAGCTGGTCTTCGATGTGCACGCCGGCGATACCGGCGCGGATGCATTCGCGCACGGTGCGCATGGTGTGCAGCGGTTCGCCCCAGCCGGCGCCGGCGTCCATCACCACAGGGATATTCACGGCGTTGGCGATATTGCTGCCGACGGTGAGCTGTTCGTTCATCGACAGCAGCGGTTCGCTGATCGTGGTGCTGCCGCCGGTGACAAAGCCGCCGTTGTAAATGGTTTTGAAGCCGACGCTTTCGGCGAGGCGTGCGGTCAGCGGGTCATGCACCGCAGGCAGTTCGAGGAATTTGCCGGCTTTGACGAGGGCGCGGAGTTGGGTGGTGGCGCGTTTCATGAATATCCTTTCAACGGGAATGGCAATCAAGCATGACCTGCGCATGATAGCCAGCCCGCCATCGCCTGAGGTCCTGCGGTCCGCATGTTGCGCAACAGAGTTTTAACACTTGTGGAAGTTGTTGGTATATCAATTAAATAATTGATTTAATTGAATTATTATAATATTCGTGGCGTAGTGTGAAGCCAAGGGCGATAGCCGGCTCATGTCAGTTGTTCACCTTGTGGCGCGCTACGCCCGTGGTGCCCGATGGGCGTATTGCGACCAAATGCAAGGGGGGTCATTGGTGCCGACGCAACTGTATTAATATCGGGAGAGGGCGCGTTGTTTGCTTGCATGCAAACCGTTGGCCTTGCGATGAACTCTTGAATCTGACTCTGGAGCGTTGATGAAGACAGCAACAAACCGCGTGCGCGGCGTTGAACACGACATCGTGCAGACACCGCAGGTCGGCGACGTGTCGCCTTATTACGAGCCGCAAGGCAATGAAGTGGCGATTTTCGAGGCCGCGTACAAACGCCGGCTGCCGATCATGCTCAAGGGCCCGACGGGGTGCGGAAAAACGCGGTTTCTGGAGTACATGGCATTCCAGCTGAAACGTCCGCTGGTGACGGTGTCCTGCCATGAGGATCTGACCAGTTCCGACCTCGTTGGGCGTTTCCTGCTCGAAGGCGCGGATACCGTGTGGCATGACGGCCCGCTGACCCGCGCGGTGAAAGCCGGCGCGATCTGCTACCTCGATGAAATTGTTGAGGCGCGCACCGACTCGACCGTGGTGATCCATTCGCTGACCGACCATCGGCGCAAACTGACCATCGAAAAAAAGGGTCAGGAAATCGACGCGCATGAGGATTTCATGCTGGTGATTTCTTACAACCCCGGTTACCAGACCGTATTGAAGGATCTGAAGCCGTCGACCAAACAGCGTTTCATCGCGCTTAACTTCGATTTCCCGTCGGAAGAAGTTGAACGCAAGATTCTGGTCAAGGAAGTGCCGGGCACCAAGCCCGATGTTGCCGAGAAGCTGGTGGCGATCGGTCGCAAGGCGCGCCTGCTGAAGGACCACGGCCTTGAGGAATCGACATCGACGCGCGCGCTGGTTTATGCGGCGAGCATGATTTCCGCCGGACTCGATCCGGTGGTGGCGTGTCAGGTGGCGATGGTCAATCCGATCACCGACGACGTTGAGTTGTCGGATGCGCTGATGGAAATTGTCAACGCGCATTTCGCCTGATTGCCAGATCCGTCGTTCCGGCACACCCAAAGGGGACTTCCTCCGGGATTGCACCGGAAAGACGGGTTTAGCGCTTCACCAGCCACTCGCCACGCGTTTTAGCCACGAATCATCAGCCATACCTTCATGAAATACACCCCCACCGTTGCGCAGACTTTCGCCGGGATCAAGGATCTCAGCATCGCCGCGCACAAGGATATCGAGGCGGTGCTGCCGTCCATCGCGCCGCATGGCGAGGCCGACACCCTTTACTGGCTCGAAGCCTGCAAGGCGCTGTACAGCTTTGAGCGTGACGCCGGCCGCGCCTTCATCCGCGGCAGCCTTGAGGCGGAGCAGGTTTCCGAAGAAGTGCGGCAATGGACCAGCCAGGCGCTGGCCTTCATGCAGTGGCGCGCGTCGTGGCGTGCGCTGGAAGGTTTCATGGCCAACGTCGCCCGGGCTTACGGTTCGCTGGGTCATGCCGGCGAGAAGCGCTGGGCGGAAATCGGCTTCGGCTGGTGTGCGCGCCAGATCGAAAGCGGCGCAGCGTATTTTTCGATGCCGGTGCTGGATCTGTCAGGCCGCCTTGGCGGCATTACCGCGATTGAGCAGATCGCTGGTCCTGCCGATGAGCTTTATGAATCGCGCAAGCTGATGCTCGGCACCTACCTCACGGGCGCGGTGCGCGTGCGCAACCTGCTCGGTGCGCAGGCGATCCTGCCGTGGGCGTCGCGCGGCGCCGACATCATGCAGACCGGACGCGCCCGTGGTGAGGCTTATTTCCGGCTGGAATCCGAGGAAAGCCTGTCGATGCTGCTGGAGCATCTGCCCGGTTACCGGCTGACCGACCGCAACCGTCTGCTCGGCATGCTGCTGGATGTCTGGTTCGGCGGCGAGTTCGACCTGAAGGAAAGTACATGGTCGCCGGAAAAGGGGCGGCCCTTCATCGAGACCGACGGCAAGAGCATTTATTTCCCGGCGGTGATGGCGGATCGCGAAGAGGCCATCCTCGCGCTGCTGCATACCGCGGGCCATATGCGTTACCGCACTTTCGAACGCACGGCGCTGGAGCAGATGTTCGCCGAGGCCGGTGTTGATTTCCCGAAAAGCGGCGCAGTGTCATGGACGCCGCTGTTCATCAAGTATGGCGATGATGCGCTGCGTTTTCAGTTGCTGTTTGATATCTGCGAAGACCTGCGCATTGATGCCGGCGTGCAGCGTAATGTGCCGAATTATCTGAAACGGATGCGCAATGCGGCGCAATTGTTGAACACGCGGCATGCAGAATCAGCCGCTTACTACGATCTGGCGCTGGAGAGCATCGAGGCGGCGCTGGCGCAAATCAGCGGCGGTGCAGTCGATGAACGTTTTGCGGCGCTGCTGGTGCCAGGTGCAACGGTGGCCGATGCTTACCGCGCGGCGGCAAAGCTCTATGACGGCAGCACGCTGCCGGTGGTGACTGATCTGGAGGCCTTCCAGGCAGCCTATCTGCCGGGCCGCAGCCCGAATGCAACGCGTCTCGCCCATCCGCAGGAATCCGACGAACAATCCGACCAGCAACAGGCCGGCGCCGAGCAGCAAAGCCAGCAGCAGGAGGAGGGCGGCGAGGAAACCGAAGCGTCGAAGAATGCGGAATCCGGCGAGCAGCAGGAGGACGGCGAAAAGCAGGAAGTGCCGAGTTACGGTGATTCCTCGGGTCAGTCGGCGCGCGCCTCGGGTCAGAGCGACAAGGAAGGCCCCAACACCGGCAGCAACGACAAGGGCATTCCGTACCCGGAGTGGGATTACCGCGAGTCACGTTACAAGCGCAACTGGAGCTGGGTGCAGGAGAAGCGGCTCGCCGAATCGAATATGGGTGAGACCAACCGCCTGATGAAGCAGTATGAAGTGGCGCTGAAACGACTTAAAAAAGCCATCCAGTCGCAGAAGCCGACACGTGCCGCGCCGCTGACGCAGCAGATGGACGGTGACGACATGGATTTGAATGCGGTGGTGTCCTTTGTCGCGGAAAAACGCGCCGGGCAGTCGCCGCGTCCGGCGATCTACCGGCGTCGCGAAATCCGCCAGCGCGAGGTAGCGGTGACGCTGCTTGCCGACATGTCGACGTCGATCATGCAGCATCTGCCGGAAGGCGGCGGCCGCCTGGTCGACCGTATCCGTGCCGGCGTGCTGCTGTTTGCGGAAAGTCTGGAGGAAGTGGGCGATGCCTACTCAATCGCCGGTTTCTGCTCCAAATACCGTGACAACGTCAGCTATTACACGCTGAAGGGTTTTGATGAACACATGTCCGACGACATCCGTGCGCAGATCGGCGGCATGTCGGGACGGCTGGCGACGCGCATGGGCGCGGCGATCCGCCACGCCACGGCTTCGTTCGATGGCGTCGAGAGCCGCCGGCGTTTGTTGCTGTTGTTATCCGACGGTCGTCCCGAGGATTACGACGACGGCGGCGACCGGCGTTATCTGCACGAAGACACGCGCATGGCGGTGAAGGAGGCGGTGGCCAAGGGCGTGCATCCCTTCTGCGTGACGGTGGACACGATGGCGAATCAGTACTTGCCACAGATCTTCGGGCCCGGACATTACCTCGTGCTTGATCACATCAACAGCCTGCCCAACAAGCTGGCTGAGATCTATCTGCGGTTGCGGCGCTGAGGTGTTGGAGCGCAGAATGTCCGCAATATGTTGAACAGCGATCTCATTGATATCCTGATCCGCCTCGGTGCGGCGCTCGCCGCCGGCGGCATGATCGGTCTTGAGCGCAGTTATCACGGGCGTCCTGCGGGTTTCCGCACGCATACGCTGGTATGCCTGTCGTCAGCACTGCTGATGCTGGTGACGGTGTATGAAAGCCAGTGGTTTGTGCCGCATGGCACGTCACGGGTGGTGGTCGATCCGACGCGCATGGCGCAGGGCATCATGACCGGCATCGGATTTCTCGGCGCCGGCGTGATCATGAAGGAAGGCCTCGCTGTGCGTGGGCTGACTACAGCGGCGTCGATCTGGGTGACCTCGGCCATTGGCATCCTTTTCGGAATCGGCTTCTGGGTGCCGGCGATGCTGGCGGTGGCGGCGACGCTGGGTACGCTGTCCTCGTTCCGCTGGATCGAAAGCCGCATGCCGACCGAGTTCTACGCACAGTTCCGGGTGCAGTTCCGTCGCGCGGATGCCATGCCCGAGGATGTGTTGCGCGACTTGGTCAAACAGTATGGTTTCAGCGTGGCCAACCTGAACTATGTGCTGACCAAGGACGGCGAGCGTTTTGAATACCGCATGGTGCTGCGCACGCTGGATCAATCGAATACGCCGAAACTGGCGGACCATCTTGGCAAGGAGCCTTCGGTGGTGGAATTCCGCATCGCGCCGATCGGCGCCTGAACCGAAACGCAAAGGGCCGCGTATTCAGCGCGGCCCTTTGTTTATCATCAGCCTGATTCCCGGATCAGTTGACCTTGGCGCCGGATTCCTTGACGACGCCGGCCCATTTCTTGTGGTCTGCTTTCAGTTTTTCCGCAAACGCTTTCGGGCCAGTCATCACCTTGACGCCGGGCAACCGTTTCATGGTGTCCGGGTGGTCTAGGGCTTTTTCGATTTCACCGGCGAGTTTCTGGACAATCGGAGCCGGGGTTCCCGCAGGCGCCAGAAATCCCCACCAGGTGACGGCTTCAAAACCCTTGTATCCGGCTTCCGCGATCGTTTCGATCTCCGGTGCGTCCGGCGCCCGCTTTACGGAAGTCACTGCCAGCACGCGGATGGTTCCGGATTGCATGTGTGGCTTCGCACTTTCGAGCGAGGAAATGTAGAAGTCGGCCCGACCTGCGATCAGATCGGGAATGGCTTGCGCCGCGCCTTTATAGGGAATATGGACAAAAGACATGCCGGTGGCTTTTTTGATCAATTCCCCCGTGAGATGCGCCACCGTACCGTTGCCGGGCGACGCAAAGTTGAGGCCGCCTTGCTTGGTCTTTGAAAGGGCAATCAGTTCCTTGACACTTTTGATCGGGGAGCGGGCCGATACGCTGACCGCAAGCGGCGCTTCATAGACCAGGCTGACCGGTGTGAAATCGCGAAAAGTGTCGTAAGGGAGCTTTGCATACAGGGCCGGTCCGATGGCGAGATTGCTGGTTTGACCGATCATCAGCGTATAGCCGTCGGGGGCTGCTGTTGCCGCCGTGCCGATACCAAGGGTTCCCCCGGCGCCGCCGCGGTTATCGACGATGATCTGCACGCCCAGGGTTTCCGACATCCTGGTGGTGATGATGCGCGCGACAATGTCAGTGCCGCCGCCGGGAGGGAAGGGCACGATGAATCGGATCGGCTTTGTCGGATAGCTTGTTTGTGCGCAGACATTGCTGCCTGCAACGGCGATCAGCAGTGCTGTAAGGCCGGTTAAAAATTGCTGTTTCATGGTGATCCTCCTCGGTTGTTGTATGGCCGTTCGGCCTGTTTGACTCATGTTGCTCAGCGCGATGCTTGAGCCGGTTGCGGTTGTCGCTGAGGCGGTAGCTGCAGTACGTCGATGACGTTTTTTGCGGCGGCAATGCCCATGTTCACGTAGGCGTCGCTGGTGACGCCGCCAATATGGGGGGACATCACCAAATTGGGCGTATTGCGCAGCAGGTGATCGGCTTGTGGCGGCTCGCTTTCAAAGCTGTCGAGTCCCGCCGCGCGCAGTTTCCCGGAAATCAGCGCCTCGCGCACCGCGGCTTCATCGACCAGGCCGCCACGCGCGGTGTTGATCAGGATGGCGCCGTCTTTCATCTGCGCCAATGTTTTGTTGTTGATCATTTTTCGGTTGTCGGCGGTCAGCGGGCAGTGCAGCGACACGATGTCGGATTGCAGGAGCAGATCCGGCAGACCGACCATCGCCACGCCGGCGGGTGCGGCCTTGGCGTAAGGGTCATGTCCAATCACCTTCAGGCCCATGGCCTTGCCGACCGTGGCGACGCGCTGGCCGATTGCGCCAAGGCCGACCAGGCCCAGCGTGCGTCCCTTGAGTTCGAGACTCTTGTGGGTTGACTTGTCCCAGTGGCCTTCATGCATGCGCGCATTCAGTTGCGTCACCGATTTCGCGCAGGCCAGCAGCAGCGCCCAGCTGTGCTCGGCGACGGCATCGGCATTGACCGCCGTTGCAGCCCTGACTTCAATTCCCGAAGCCTTTGCGGTATCACTGTCGATGGTGTCGATGCCGCTGCCGTGTTTGGAAATCACCCGCAGCTTTTTCGAGGCGTGGATGATCTTCGGCGTGATGCGGCCGTAACGCACGATGATCGCCACCGGCTGGTGTTGTTCGCACAGTGTGGCGAGCGTTGCTTCGTCGGGTGTTTTGCCGGCATAAACGATGTCGAAACCGTCGAGCAGGGCGACGGCCTGCGCTGCAAGGTCGGCCGCGGTGACCAGAACCACCGGTTTGCCGGTGCTCATCGGGCTGCTGTCCCGGAGCGCACGCCGGCTGCCTTCAGCGCGCCGTCGAGCCAGCCCGGTATCAGTTTGCCTTCATGGATGCTCTTGATCCGGCTTTGTTCGTCCGCGACTTTCTTGCGGCCGGCCTCGATCATTTCCGCGACGCGTTCACGTTCGATGACGACCACGCCGTCAGCGTCGCCGACCACCAGATCTCCGGGATTGACCGAAACACCGGCGACCGCGATCGGCCAGTTGACGCGGCCGGGCACGAATTTGGTCGGGCCGGCGGGATTCGCGCCGAAGGAGAAAATCGGGAAGCCGTTGGCGCGCAGCGCTTCGACATCGCGCACCGCGGCATCGAGCACCATGCCCGCCAGCCCGGCTTTCTGGGCCTGCGTGGTCATGATTTCGCCGATCAGCGCGCAGGTCTGGTCGGCCTTGCCGTCAACGATGATGACATCGCCAGGCTGCGCAATGGCCAGTGCGGCGTGGATCATCAGGTTGTCGCCGGGGCGGATTTCAACAGTGAGCGCGGGTCCGGCGACTTTCATGGTCGGCGACAGCGCTGCGACGCGGCCGTGCAGTGTGCCGCGGCGGCCATAGACGTCGGCGAGGATCGCGGCCGGCAGTTCGCGCGCGGCGGCGACGAGTTCGGGGGAGACGCGTTCAAAGTTGGTGCGGATTTCCGGGTAATCGCTGGTGCTCATGTTGTCCTCGCAGGTGGTCCGGCGGGTGTTGCTGCCGGAAGTGCGCGGACTCTAGGCCGGGGGTTTGATATCCGCAACAGTGTTTCGTAGAATGAAACAATGGCAGATGAACGAATGGCAGATGAACGAATGAATGAGCGCAGCAATCCGGCGGGCAAAAATCCGGCTGCACAGGAGGGCGTCATCGCGGTAACCCGCGCGATGGCCATTCTGGATGCCTTCCAGAGCGGCGAAGCCGCGCTGACGCTGGGTGAGCTGGCGCGCCGCACGACCCTGCACAAAACCACGGTTCTGCGGATCGCGCGTACCATGGCGAGGGCGCGTTATCTGGTGCAGATGGACAACGGTTCGTGGCGGCTCGGACCCGGCGCGGGCTGGCTGGGCGCGCGTTATCAGGCGGTGTTCGGACAGACCGCAAGCATCGAGCCGGTGTTACGCGATCTGTCCCGGATTACCGGGGAAAGTGCCGCGTTTTACGTGCGCGAAGGCAGTTCGCGCAGCTGTGTAGTGCGCGTCGATGGTCCACAGGCGATCCGGCATCACGTGCGCATGGGCGAGTTCCTGCCGGTCAACCGCGGGGCGATCGGCCGGGTGCTGCTGGCTTTTTCGGACGAGCCGGGTGCGCCATACGACGAAATCCGCCGCGCCGGTTATCACGTCACCCGCGGCGAACGCGATCCGCAGGTGGCGAGCGTCGCCGTCCCGGTGTTCGGCATCAATCACCGCCTGATCGGTTGCGTGGCGGTGACGGGACCGCTGGACCGTTTCACGCCGAAGGCCTGCGCCAAACATGTTCAGGCCTTGCGCAAGGCTGCATCGCGGCTTGGTTATGAACTGGGTAGCGGCCTGCTGCCGGTGGCGTCGTCCAGCGCCTGACGCTGCTCTGTTGACGGCGAAATTCCGCAATGCGGCCGCCGATCCGCTCGGGTTTGATCAGGGTCAAGCGCAGCACTTTCCATCGGTGGCTCAGCGCGGCACAATGCACGTTCCGTTTCACGAAGAGAGGAGAACATGATGGGTCACACCCTGGAACAGTTTGCGGCGCAATGCCACGATTTCATCAAGGCCGAGCCGGGTCCGGCAGGCCGTAAAAAAGTAGCTGCCTTGCTGCAGGAAGTTTTGAAGGACAAGTCGTTTATCGACAAGCATGTCGATCCCAGCGTCGGTGAGCGCAAGATCCTTTACGAAGATCCCGAGTTCGGCTTCTGCATCCTTGCGCACGACTATACGGATGCGAAAACCAGCGATCCGCACGATCATGCGCACTCCTGGGCCATTTACGGCCAGGCGCGCGGCGAGACGCAGATGCGCGATTACCAGTTGCTTGAGCCGGCAACGGCAGACAAGCCGGGCAAGGTCAAGGAGACACGTTCCTACAAACTGACGCCGGGTATTGCGCATGTCTACAACGAAGGCGACCTGCATTCGCCGAAGCGTGTCGGGCCGACCAGTCTGATCCGCATCGAGGGCACCAATATGGCGAAGGTCAAACGCTTCAAGTACCAGCCCGTCTGATTCGCATCCGGGATCAACAAAAAAGGCTGCCCGTGGGCAGCCTTTTTCATGCCTTGAATAACTTGGTGTCAGTGTTTGGCGTCGGCCGGGATGGTCGGCAGCGGACCGGTGGCGAGGTTGTGCAGATGGCGCTTGCGCACCAGCATCATCGACAGCGAGACAAAGGAACCAAACATCGCGATGACCCAGTAAATCGAGAAGTCGAGTTTGATCAGCAAGGCATAGAGGCCGAGCATCGCCAGGATCGACAGGTTTTCATTGAAGTTCTGCACGGCGATGGAGTGGCCGGCGCCCATCAGGATGTGGCCGCGGTGCTGCAGCAGCGCGTTCATCGGCACCACAAAAAATCCGGCAAGGCCGCCGATGAGGACCAGCAGCGGAATGGCGACGGCAATCGAACTGACGAAGTTCATGGCAATGACGATCAGTCCCATTGCGATGCCGACGGGCACGACATTGACGGCGCGGTTCAGCGGCACGACCTTGGCGGCAATCACCGATCCCGCAGCGATGCCCACGGCGCAGATGCCCTGCAGCATGGTGGCTTTTGAAAGTGTGTAGCCCAGCGCCACTTCAGCCCATTTCAATACGATGAATTGCAGCGTTGCGCCGGCGCCCCAGAACAGCGTCGTGGTCGCCAGCGAAATCTGCCCCAGCTTGTCGGTCCACAGCAGCTTCACGCAGTGCGCGAATTCGCGCACCAGGTAAATCGGATTCTTGTTCGGCGCCCGGTGATCGACACCGGTATTCGGGATGTAGAGATTGAAGATCGCTGCAACGCCGTAAAACAGCATGATCACGGCGATGGCGGCTTCAGCGGGCGTGTCCACGCCGGTGTCGATATGCGGCAGGTCGATGGCCAGCAGCTGGCCGGAAACGGTCGCGCTGATCAGCACGCCGCCGAGCACCGTGCCGAGGATGATCGAACTGACGGTGAGGCCTTCGATCCAGCCATTGGCAACCACCAGTTTGTGGTGAGGCAGGTATTCAGTGAGGATGCCGTATTTGGCCGGGGAGTAAGCCGCAGCCCCCACGCCGACAACGGTATAGGCCAGCAGGATGGGCAGGTAATCCGGTGCGCCGGGAATCTCCCAGAGCTCATGGAAAAACATCAGCAGGCAGCCGACGACCTTGATGCTGTTGGTGATGAACATCACCCGGCCCTTGGGCATCGAGTCGGCAAAGGCGCCGACGAAGGCGGCGAACAGCACATACGACACTGTGAAAAAGAATTTCAGCAGCGGCGTCATCCATGCCGGGGATTCCATCTGCATCAGCAGCGCAATGGCGGCCACGAGCAGCGCATTGTCGGCCAGCGACGAAAAAAACTGCGCGGCCATGATGATGTAGAAACCGAAGGGCATGAATCCGGAGGGCGGGTGCTTCGCCTGAGTGTCTGGTGGGGGCTGTGTGCTGTATGGGCTGTGATTTCTGGGCGCCTTGCCAGGCTGCCGTGGTGTCGATCCGGTCTTTTTACATGGCGGGCGATGCAGTGACCGCGGCTTTATACCATAGTTCGACTGCGGCTATTGCGGTTGTCCGGCTGGACCTTTTGCAAGGCGGCGCTCATGGGCGGGCGGCGCGGCTTTTTCGGGACGGCCCTAACGGGTAGTATCGGTGTTTAGCCACTATCCGCCAGCAATCGCCCGCACTCACCCATGGCCGACCGCCGCCTTCAGGTTTTTCACGCCGTTGCCCGTCAGTTGTCGTTTACCAAGGCGGCTGAACAACTGTTCATGACCCAGCCCGCCGTCACCTTCCAGATCAAGCAGCTGGAGGAACATCTCAATACGCGGCTTTTCGAACGCAACCATGGCCGCATTGCGCTGACGCCGGCGGGCGAACTGGTGTTTGGCTACGCGGAAAAGATCCTGACGCTGTCTGAGGAACTGGAAACCCGCGTGGGCGAGCTGACCGGCGCCATCAGCGGACCATTCCTGCTGGGGGCCAGCACGACCGTGGCCGAGTTTTACCTGCCGCAGATCCTCGGCGAGTTCAAGGCGCTGCATCCGCACGTGCAGGCGCATATGACCGTCGCCAATTCCGAAATCATTGCCACCCGCGTGGCCGAGCATGCGCTCGATCTCGGGCTGATCGAATCGCCGGCGCAGTTGAACGGCGTCAATACCGAAGTCATCTGCGAGGATGTGCTGGTGCTGATCTGCAGTCCGAAACACAAGCTCGCAAAAGAACGCAGCGTGTCGGCTGCCGATGTTGCCGCCGAACCCTTTGTCAGCCGCGAATCCGGTTCAGGCACCCGTGAAGTGGTAGACCAGTATTTTCTCCAGAACAAAATTTCTCCGGACGCGATCAATGTGGTCATGGAGCTGGGCAGTCCGGAGTCGATCAAAGGTGTTGTGGAAACCGGGCTGGGCGTATCCATACTGTCACGCGCCACGGTTTCGAAGGAACTGAAGCTCGGCGTGCTGGTCGCGGTTCCGCTGGATCCGCCGCTGATCCGCGCCCTGTCGGTTGTGACGCCGCATGGCAAATTCCGCTCGCGCCTGCTGACGACTTTTGTCGAATTCGCGATGACGCGCATGAAGGAAATGGCGGCGGCGCGGTGAAATCTGACGCCGAAGCCCGCCTGCTGGCGATTTTCCGAGCGCTTGATGCCGGCGACCGTCATGCGCTGCAGGCCTACGCCGAGTTTCTTGAGCTGCGCGGCGGCATGCGCGCGTCCGATCCCGTGGTCAATGTCGAACCCGGGCCTGAAGGCGAATCGGTGGTGATGGCGATTCGCCGCCTGACCCGCAGCTATCCGATGCTCGACCGGCGCAAGCTGATCGGCCGGACCTCGCAATTGATGGCGGAACATGCCTTGCAGGGGCGCGCTGCGGCTGAAGTGATTATCGAACTGGAGATGGTGTTTGAAGCGCATTACCGTAAAACCATTCTGCAGCGCGAAACCTGAGCAGGCATAACGACAGCCATGCCCAGACCGATCACCGCAACCATCAATCTCGCCGCACTGGCGCACAACCTCGGTGTCGCGCGCGCCCATGCACCGCACGCCAAGGTGTTTGCGGTGGTGAAGGCCAATGCCTATGGCCATGGACTGCTGCGCGCGGCCGGTGCTCTGCGCGCCGCGGACGGTTTTGCTGTTGTGGAGTTCGAGGCGGCGCTGCAGTTGCGCGCTGCAGGCTACGCGCAACGCATTGTTTTATTGGAAGGTTTTTTTGACCGCCGCGAAGTGGCCGAAGGCGCGGCGCGGCGTCTGGCCACGGTCGTGCATGGTGAAGCGCAGTTGCACATGCTTGATGGTCTGGCTGCCGGCACGCGACTCGATGTCCTGCTCAAGGTCAACAGCGGCATGAACCGGCTCGGCTTTGCCCCCGATGCCGTGGGCGCCGCTTACGCGCATCTGCAGGAACAGGCGGGTGTCGGCAAGGTGACGCTGATGAGCCATTTCGCCGATGCCGACGGTGCGCGCGGCGTCGATTGGCAGCTGGCGACGTTTGAGCGCGCGGCGGCGGGCATTGCCGCGCCGCGCAGCCTCGCCAATTCGGCGGCGACGCTGCGTTATCCGTCCACGCATTTCGACTGGGTGCGCCCCGGCATCATGCTTTATGGTTCGTCGCCTTTTGCCGAGCAGAGCGCTGCCGCGCTGGGCCTGCAGCCGGTGATGACGCTGGCCGCGGAAATCATCAGCGTGTGCGATCTGCAGCCCGGCGATACCGTCGGTTACGGCGGAATGTTCCGCGCTGACAAACCGATGCGCATCGGAGTGGTGGCTTGCGGTTACGCCGATGGTTATCCGCGCCATGCACCCAACGGAACGCCGGTTTTGGTGGGTGATAGACTCAGCGGCACTGTGGGGCGGGTGTCGATGGACATGCTTTGCGTGGATATCACTGATCTGCCGGAAGCGAATGTGGGTACGCGCGTCGTCTTGTGGGGCGAAGGCAATCCGATTGACGACGTCGCTACAGCCGCGGGCACGGTCAGTTATGAACTGATGTGTGCGTTGACCGCACGGGTGCCGGTCATCGAGCAGGGTTGATCTGGCGTTAACAATCAAAACGAGCGATTGCGAGAGGAGAGCAGCCATGCCCTGGCGTGACTGGCAGCACGATATCGAAAGACAATTCAATCCGCGGGCCTGGGCGACCGATGTCGAAGCCCAGCATGCGCTGCGCGGCAAGCTGTCCAAGGAGGCGCGCGAGCGGCTGAAGGGCGAGTTTGATGTCGCCTATGGCGAAACGCCGCGGCAGAAGCTCGACATCTATCACTCCGAACCCTCGGCGAATGCCGGCAAGGCCCCGATCGTCGTTTATCTGCATGGCGGCTACTGGCGCGTCGGTGAAAAGGAAAAACAGGCGATCCTCGCCGAAGTGCTGGTCAAGGCCGGTTTCCCGGTGGTGATGCTCGGCACCGATCTCTGCCCGGCGGTGACGCTCGACACCATCGTTGAGCAGGTGATCCGCGGCATCGTCTGGACGGCAAAGAATGCGCAACGGGTCGGCGGTGACGGTAGGCGCATTTATCTCTATGGACATTCCGCCGGCGCGCATCTCGCGGCGATGGGTCTCGCGGAAGACTGGACCAAACACGGCCTGCCCGCCGACCTGATCCGCGGCTCGACCATGGTCTCCGGCATTTACGATGTCGAACCGGTGCTGCACATCAGCGTCAATGACCTGATCCGGCTGACGCCGGACCGCGTCAACGCGCTGAGCCCGCAATTCCATCTGCCGCGCAAACCGGTACCGCTGGTGCTAGCCGCCGGTGCGGAGGAAGCGCCGGGCTGGGTGGCACAGACCCATGAATACGCCGACGCCTGCCGTGGTGTCGGTTGCAAAGCCGAAGTCATTGTCGTGCCGCATGAAGGCCACTTCAGCACGATCCCGATGCAGGCTGATCCGGCGCATCCGATCAACGTCGCGATGATCCGCGACCTCAAGGCACTGGGCTAAGGCGGAACTCACAACATGGCCAAGGCGCGGACCGTTTATTCCTGCACCGAATGCGGCGGACAGTCGGTGAAATGGCAGGGGCAGTGTCCGCATTGCCAGGGCTGGAACACGCTGGTCGAATCGGTTGCTGAAACCGCGCCGCAGTCGGCCAACCGGTTTTCGCTGATCGCTGAAACCGGCAAGCTGCAGCGCCTGTCGGATGTCGAAGCGCGTGAAGAAGCGCGCATCCCCAGCGGCGTCGATGAATTCGACCGCGTACTCGGTGGCGGGCTGGTTCGCGGCGCCGTGGTGCTGATCGGCGGCGATCCCGGCATCGGCAAATCCACGCTGCTGCTGCAGTCGCTCGCCACCATCGGTGCAACGCGCAAGGTGGTTTATGTGTCGGGCGAGGAATCGCCGCAGCAGATCGCGCTGCGCGCGAAACGGCTCAATGTCGATGCACACCACGTGCAGGTGCTGCCCGAAACAAGCCTCGGCAAGATCCAGGTGGTGATCCAGGAAGAAAAACCCGAAATCGCCGTCATCGATTCGATCCAGACGCTGTATTCCGATGCGCTGACCTCGGCGCCGGGTTCGGTGGCGCAGGTGCGCGAATGCGCGGCGCAGCTGACGCGGCTGGCCAAGGCCGGCGGCACCACGATCATTTTTGTCGGCCATGTCACCAAAGAAGGCACGCTGGCGGGTCCGCGCGTGTTGGAGCATATGGTTGATACCGTGCTCTATTTTGAAGGCGACACGCATTCGAGCTTCCGCCTGATCCGCGCCTTCAAGAACCGCTACGGCGCCGTCAATGAACTCGGCGTGTTCGCGATGACCGACAAGGGTCTGAAGGGCGTCGCGAATCCTTCGGCGCTGTTCCTGTCGCAGCACGACAGCGAAGTCGCCGGTTCCTGCGTGCTGGTGACTCAGGAGGGCACGCGGCCGCTGCTGGTCGAAGTGCAGGCGCTGGTCGATGAAGCGCATGCACCGAATCCGCGGCGATTGAGCGTCGGCCTCGAACAGAATCGCCTCGCGCTGCTGCTGGCGGTATTGCACCGCCATTCCGGCATCGCCTGTTTTGATCAGGATGTCTTCGTCAACGCGGTCGGCGGCGTGCGCATCACCGAACCCGCGGCCGATCTCGCGGTGCTGATGGCGGTGGTGAGTTCACTGAAAAACAAACCGCTGCCGAAAAAGCTGGTGGTCTTTGGTGAGGTCGGGCTGGCCGGCGAAGTGCGTCCGGTGCAGCGCGGTCAGGAGCGTCTGAAGGAAGCCGCCAAACTCGGCTTCACCCATGCGCTGATTCCGCATGCCAATCAGCCGCGGCAGGCGGTGTCGGGGATCAAGGTGATTGCGGTCAGGCGGATTGAGGATGCGGTGCTGCGGTTTCGCGACGGATTCTGAAAATACTCAATAAAAACAATGAGTTGCAGAAGTCGGAATTGAGAAAAACGTTTTAAAATCAATGTGTTATTGGTTGCAGTGCGGGGTTTGCCGTTTTTGTTCATCATGATTGAACATACAGTGGTCGCTGGTAACCGGATGATTGCGCAATGATTTCGGAAAATTTTTCAAAAGTGTTATCCCGCAGAGGCCGATGTTATCCGGCAGATTTGCGGTCTAAAACAAGTTAGATTGCAATGTCACTTACGTGCCCAAAATGCAATGCGCGACTCGGCATTTTTGAGGCGCAAGGTAATTTTGAATGCCCCAACTGTGGCGCGAAACTGAAGGCGCATACGTTGGCTCCAACAATAATTGGGCTCTTAGTTTGGACGTTAGCTGATTTCGTCATTCATCCAGCGGTCTATTCTCAATTTGGCAATGGGCTCACCGCCTTAGGACTTCGTATTTGCATAAGTGCCGTTGTCGGATTCTCAATGTTATTCATCTTGATAAGTTCCATGGGGAAAATTGAGATCAATGATGGAGAGTAAGAAATCTAACCGCGCGTTCGAGAGCGGACGCCAAACTTCCCCCAAATTAGTTGACACCTTGGGCTAACAAGTCCGGAGGTGTTGGATGGCAAGATCAGGGCCACGCAAGGTGGCGCGGTATGGGGAGCAGTTCAAGGCAACAGCGGTGAAGCTAAGCAGTTTGCACGGGGTGCTGATACAGGATGTGGCGCACGCGCTGGACATCCACCCGTTCATGCTGTCACTGTGGCGCAAACAAGTCCGTGACGGGGTGATTGTGGCCAAGAGCGCAAAGCTGGATGTGCAGACGAAAGCTGAACTGAAGCGACTGCGGGAACTGGAGCAGCGCTACAAAGTGCTCAAGGAGGAGCACGAACTCCTAAAAAAAGCCATCCGGTTTGCTTCCGATCAAAAGCGGAAGTCTTCGAATTCATCGAAGCAAACCGGGCCAAACACGAAGTCGCGCTGATGTGCCGACTCTACGGAGTGACGCGGGCGGGTTATTACGCCTGGCGTGCACGGGGTCCCAGCCGGCGCTCGCAGGAGGACGGCGAATTGGTTGAACGCATCCGCCACGTGCATCACCGCAGCCGCCATACCTACGGCAGCCCGCGGGTGTATCAGGCGTTGCGAAGCCAGGGCTGCCCTGCAGGTGAAAACCGGATTGCGCGGGTGATGCGCCAGCACGGCATCAAGGCGCGGGTGGCTACCATCCGCTATACCAACCCGAGGCTCAGGCATTTCTTTGCCGAGGTGGGCAATCGGCAACTGGATGCCGATCTGACCGGTCCCGACCAGGTCTGGGTGGGCGACATCACGTATCTGAAGGTGGGCGGCATCTACCGCTATCTGGCCGTGGTGATGGATAAATACTCGCGGCGCGTCATCGGTTGGGCCTACGGGCATCGTAAGGATGTGGCACTGACGCTGAAGGCATTGAACCGGGCGGTCCGTTACCGCAAACCGCTGCGGGGCCTGATCTTCCACACCGACCGGGGCATCGAATATGCCGCCGGAGCCTTTAAGGCCAGGTTGCAGGCGCTGGGCATCACACAGAGCATGAACCGGCCGGGCACCATTACCGACAACGCCTACATCGAGTCCTTCTTCCATTCAATGAAATCAGAGATCTACCACGGCCTGCACTTCGACGAAGATCGGCAGATCAAGAAAGTGCTGCGTGACTACATGCCGTTCTACAACCGGGGTAGACTTCACTCATCGCTTAACTACGTGTCGCCTGCGACGTATGAGAAACAGCTGGCATGAAAACCCGGTGTCAACTAAACCGGGGGAAGATTCCGCGCCAAAAGCGGCGCGCCCGCTCAACGCGAACGTTAGGCCGCAGAAACAAGCGCCAACTCTCCTCCGAACTATTAACCCCAATGCAAATTCGCCCTTACCTTGAAGCTGACGAGCAAGCAGTCGTTGAACTATGGCAAGCCTGCGAGTTAACGCGACCCTGGAACAACCCACGGAAGGACATCGCTCGAAAGCTCGAAGTTCAGCGGGAGCTTTTCCTCGTTGGAATGGTCGAGGAGCGAATCGTTGCCTCCGTCATGGTTGGGTATGACGGACACAGAGGGTGGATCAACTATCTGGCGGTGCATCCGGACTTCCAACGGAAGGGCTTTGCACGCAAACTGATGGAAGCGGCACAAGACCTCTTGTTTGAACTGGGTTGCCCCAAAATCAACCTGCAGGTTCGTCTGTCTAATGGCGCTGCAGTCGGCTTTTACAAGAGCATCGGCTATGTGCAAGACGAAGTGGTCAGCTTTGGCAAACGCATCATTCCCGACACTGCGGCCTAACCCCTCGGTCAAGCTGAGCACCAACGGCAGGCCACCAAGCCCAAGCCACAGTGCAATAGGGCGCAATAACCAACGGGCATTGCGCCGTATGCAATAAATATGAAATGTGGTCAGAGCAAGATTTTCAAGACTTACGCAGTCTGACCCTGACAAGAACACCAAGGGAGATACGATGATCAAAGAATTTCAACGCTGCGCGCCGAACGGCGTCGCCGCACTGCTGCTGTGCATGGTCGCCGCTGCGCCGGTGGCGGCTCAGCAAACCGCCGACAGCATCTGGTCGGGTGGCCCCATCCTGACGATGAACGACAAGGCCATGCGCGCCGAGGCGGTGGCCGTGGCCAATGGCAGGATCATCGCCGTGGGCCGCCGCAGCGAGGTCATGAAGCTGAAGGGGCCGGCGACGCAACTGGTGGATCTGCAGGGCAGGACGATGGTCCCCGGCTTTGTTGATGCACACGGGCATGTCGTGGTCGGCGGCTTGCAGGCGCTCGCGGCGAATCTGCTGGCCGCGCCCGATGGCAAGGTGACGGATATCGCATCGCTGCAGCAGACGCTGCGTGACTGGGCACAAAAGAACGCCGCCATTGTCGCGAAGACGAAGATCATCGTCGGTTTCGGTTACGACAACTCCCAGTTGAAGGAACTGCGCCACCCGACCAAGGAAGAACTGGACGCGGTGTCCAAGGACGTTCCGATCATCATCATCCACCAGTCCAGTCATCTGGCAAGCGTCAACTCGGCGATGCTCAAGGAGATGGGCTACGACGCCAACAGCAAGGATCCGGCCGGTGGCGTCATTCAGCGCAAGCCGGGGACGACCGAGCCCAACGGCACGCTGGAGGAAACCGCATTTTTTGCCGGCGCGCCGGTGGTCATGAGCCGCGTTGGTCCGGAAGGGCTGAAAATCTTTGCGCGCGAGGGTGCCAAGCTGTGGGCCAGCTTCGGCTATACCACCGCCCAGGAAGGCCGTTCGACGCCGCAGGTGGCCGACATCCTCAAGCAGGTGGCGTCCGAAGGCGGTTTTGAAAACGACGTGACGACCTATACGGACGTACTCATCGACCGCGCTTACATCAAGAAAAACCAGAGTGGCACCTACACCAACCGCTTTCGGCTCGCAGGCGCCAAGCTGACCATCGACGGCAGCCCGCAGGGCTTCACCGCATGGCGCGACCGGCCGTATTTCAAGCCGGTGGGCAACTACCCGCAGGGCTATTCCGGTTATGCAGCGGCGTCTGCGGAGCAGGTGATGGATGGGGTGCAGTGGGCTTACGAGAACGGCATTCAGGTGATCACCCACGCCAACGGCGAGCGCGCGTCCGATGTGCTGATTGCCGCCCACCGTGCGGCGCAGGCCCGCTTTCCGGAAGGCCGGAAGCTGCGCCATGTGCTGATCCACGGCCAGTTCATGCGGGAGGACCAGGTCGACAGCTACAAGGCGCTCGGGGTGATCCCGTCACTGTTCCCCATGCACACCTTCTACTGGGGCGATTGGCATCTCGATCACACCGTCGGCCCGCAGGCGGGGATGAACATCTCGCCCACCGGCTGGGTGCGCAAGCGCGGCATGATTTTTTCCAGTCACCACGATGCGCCGGTCGCCTTTCCGGACTCGATGCGCGTGCTGGATGCCACCGTCACCCGCCGCGCCCGCGGCTCCGGCCGCATCGTAGGCCCCGCGCAACGCGTTGACGTGATCACCGCGCTGAAAGCGATGACGATCTGGCCCGCGTACCATCATTTCGAGGACAAGACCAAAGGCAGCCTGGAGCGCGGCAAGCTGGCCGACTTCGCGATCCTGTCCAAGGATCCCACTGCGGTTGACCCGGTCACGATCGCCGAGATCAAGGTCACCGAGACGGTGAAGGAAGGCAAGACGATCTACCGGCTTGATCCCGCTGCGCGCACGTCAAGCATCGCGCCCGATATCACGCCGCTGCTGGTCGCCTTCGGTGGCCATCGCGGACAAGTGAACGACAGCTGCGCGCACGACGCGATGTTCCGGATGACTGCGGCGATGGCGGGTGGTGCCGTAGGCCGTTGATGCAGGCACGGTACAGCATGGCAGTAGGGCGCAATAACCGGCGGGCATTGCGCCGTATGCGTTGAATATCGGTGCAATGCGCTGCGCTTATTGCACCCTACAAATATGACTGACTGGCACCCGATGAGCTTGACGTGGTTTGTAGGTGCGGTAGATATAAATAAACAATAAAAACAATAGTTTACGAAATTTCCCTACTCAGCCCGCATTGAGCCAAAGAATGCTGCTCATGCGCGCCACAGCCTGACGCAACTGGGCAACATCGTGTTGAGCCGTGCTGTAGCCCGGATACGCCCCGAAGGAAGCCCTCTTGAGGGTACGAAGCGCCCTCCAGTCTCTGATCCGCCCCTAATTGCCTGCAAGCGTCAGCGGAACCCGCCGCCACCGCTGACATACACCGTATCTGCAGTCATGAAATGGCAGGCATCCGAACACATGAACAGCACCAGTTCGCCGATCTCGTCGGCATCGGCGATGCGTTTCATCGGAATGCTGTTCAGCGCACGCGCGGCCTGCTCTTTCGGAGTGCCCGAGGCAGTTTGAAAGGCGGTATCGACGGAAGCCGGTGAAATCGACAGGCAGCGGATGCCGCGGTCGGCGAATTCACGGGCGACACCGAGGGTCATGGTGTGAACGGCGCCCTTGGCCGATGCGTAGTGCACGGAGGTGCCGGGGCCGCCGCGCTTGTGCGCCATGCTGGCGATGTTGACGATCGTTCCGGCGCCGTTTTCCAGCATGTGCGGCAGCACTTCCTGCATGCCGTAGAAGGTGCCTTTCACGTTGAGGTCGAAACTCAGATCCCAGAGTGCGTCATCAATTTCGAGGAAGGTTGACCGCTTCAGTGCGCCGCCGGCCGAGTTGAGCAGGAAATCGATTTTGCCGAAGCGCTCGCGTCCTGCGCGGATGAAGCGGCGCACGTCCTCCCGCTGGGTGACGTCGGTCGGCACGAAGATGGCTTCGCCACCCGCGGCGGAAACCATGCGGACGGTTTCCTCGCCGCCGGCCACGTTGATGTCGCCGCAGACGATGCGTGCACCTTCGCGGGCGAAGATCACCGCTGTGGCGCGGCCGATGCCGCTGCCGGCGCCGGTGATGGCGATGGTTTTGCCTTTGAAGTAATCCGGGGTTCTGGCCATGCTGTTTTCCTTGTTGTCCTTGATTGGGTGTTTGAAGCAGGGTGCTAGTTGAGTACGAGACCGATGTCCTTGATGACTTTGGTCCACTTGTCGAGATCGGCCTGGATGACGGCGCGGAATTCCTCCGGCGTCGAACCGACCAGCCGCCAGCCGTCGGCTTCGAAACGCTGTGTGATGTCCGGTGATTTGATGGCTGCGGCAATGCCGCTGCCCAGCTTCCGTATGATTCCCGGCGGCGCCTTGGCGGTGATCATCGCGCCGTAGTACTGGTTGAGTTCATAGCCGGGCAGACCCGCTTCCGACACTGTGGGCAGATCGGGCATCGCGCGCATGCGTTCCCGCGACGTGACCGCCAGTGCGCGCGCCCGCCCTGCTTGCAGGTGGGGTCGTGCGCTGGTCAGGGTGATGAAGCCGATCTGCACTTCGCCGGCGATGGTGGCTACGATGGCCGGCGCGCCCCCCTTGTAGGGGACATGGTTGAACTTTGCGCCGCTCATCTGGCTGAGCACTTCCCATCCCAGATGCTGAAGGCTGCCGTTCCCCGGTGTGCCGTAGTTGAGTTTGCCGGGCTGCGTGCGGCCTTGGGCGAGGAGATCCTTGAAAGCGGCAATCTGTACCGATGGATTCGAGTAGACGAGATAGGAGAGTGCGGTCGCCTGGCTCAAGGCGGTGACGTCGCGGCTGATGTCGTAGGGCCGCTTGACCGACGGTACCGAGTTGATCACGTGATCAGCGGACATCATCAGCAGGGTGTAGCCGTCCGGTATGGCCTTGATGGCTGTATCGAAGGCAATGACGCCGGATGCGCCGGTCCGGTTGTCAACGACGACCTGCTGCCCCCAGGCCTGCGTGAGTTTTTGTGCGATGGCGCGCGATGTGACGTCGAGTCCGCCACCGGCCGAAACAGGTACGATCAGCCTGATCGGCCGCACCGGAAACTCATTCTGCGCCAGTGCGTGTTGGCTCAGCAGGCTGGCGGCCAGAATGGATGCCAGCAGAACGCCGCGCCGCAAGTTGATAGGGTTCATGGATCCTCCTGTGACGGATATGCCCGGTTTTTATAATTAAAGTCAGACGGCAGAAATGAGATGAGTAAAAATAAATAGTATTGGCATGTTTTCCTGCTTAGCCCGCATTGAGCGAAAGAATGCTGTTCAAGCGCGTCACCGCCTGACGCAACTCCGGCAATACCGTGTTGAGCAGTTCCTGCCGTTTCACCGCGCCGGTATTGAAGGCGATGTTCATCGCCGCGATGGTGCGGCCGCCGGCATCGATGATCGGCGCGGCCACGGCGGACAGGCCTTCTTCCATTTCATCAACGATCAGCGAAAAACCCTGGCGTCCGCATTTGCGGATTTCTTCTTCGAGCGCGGCGCGCTGCCAGATGGTTTTCGGCGTCATCGCGCGCAGGTCGCTGGTGTCGAGCACGCGTTTGAGTTCATTCGCGGGCAGCGCGGCGAGCAGCACGCGACCCATCGAAGACACATAGGCAGGCAGACGCATGCCGGCGAGCGAGATGCCCGGCGTGTTGAGCAGGTTGCGCTTGGGTACGCGCAGCAGGTAAACGACTTCGCTGCCGTCGAGTGCAGCGACCGACACCGAATGGTTGAAGCGGTTGCCGAGCTCGACCATCACCGGCTGGGCGAGGGTGGCCAGCGGCATCGACGACAGGTACGAGTATCCGAGGTCGAGGATGCGCGGGGTCAGCGCGAAGGTCCGGCCGTCCTGCGACACATAACCCAGTTCCAGCAGCGTCAGCAGGATGCGCCGCGCGGCGGCGCGGGTCAGTGCGCTGCGTTCGGCCACTTCGCTGAGCGTCATGCGCCGGCTTTCCGGGCCGAAACTGCGGATCACCGCGAGGCCCTTGGCGAAGGACTCGACATAGGCGTCCGAACGCCGCGGTGCGACGCTATCCGGAGCGGTCTTCTTTGTGGACTTTGCGTTGACTTCGCCGAGCGCTGTGGCCATGATTATTTCGTTTACCGAATTATTGTTCGTATAACGAACAAATGTTTGATTACCGTAAATCATCCGGCTGCCGCGTGCAAGCCCGTCCGCCGGATCGCGAAAGGGTTGATGATGGATTTCAGGTTCACCGAGCAGCAGGAAATGTTCCGGGATTCGGTTCTGGCGTTCGCGCGCAAGGAACTGGCTGATGGGGCGTTGGAGCGGGCGCATTCGGCACAGTTTCCGCATGAGGTCGCGAAAAAAATGGCCGAGGCCGGGCTGCTCGGCATCACCATTCCGGAAAAGGACGGCGGCAGCGGCGGCACGCTGATGGATGCGGTGATCGCGATTGAAACCATCGCCACGGTCTGCCCGCGCAGTGCCGACGTGATCCAGGAAGGCAACTTCGGCGCGATCCGCGTGCTCGCGCATTTTGCCAATGACGACCAGAAAAAACGCTACCTCGCGCCGATCCTCAAGGGCGACGAAGTGATCGCGGTGGCGATGACCGAGCCCGAAGCGGGTTCGGCGACAACCGATCTGGTTACCAGTGCGACGCCGGATGGTGCCGGTTACCGTATCAACGGCCGCAAGGTGTTTCCGAATCCGCATGCCGACCAGTATCTGGTGTATGTGCGTTACGGCCCGGGCGTCGGCGGCATCGGTTCGGTGATGCTGCGCCGGACCGCGCCGGGTTTCAGCACCGGCAAGCCGTCTAAGTTCATGTCGGGCAATGACTGGGCGACGCTGTATTTCGACAATGTCTATGTGCCGCCCGAGGATGTGCTGCTCGGCCCCGGCGGCTTCAAGAAACAGATCGCCGGCTTCAATGCCGAGCGTATCGGCAACGCTTCGCGTTCGCTGGCCTATGGCCGCTACTGCTACACGCTGGCGCGCGAGTATGCGATGACGCGCAAGCAGTTCGGCCGTCCGCTGTGTGAATTCCAGGGGCTGCAGTGGAAATTCGCTGAAATGAAAATGAAGCTCGATGCCGCGCAGTTGCTGCTGTATCGTGCGGCGGTCAACGCCGATCGCGGTTTCCCGGCAGCGGACGAAACGACGGTGGCCAAGCTGATGTGCAATCAGACCGGTTATGAAGTCGCCAATGAATCGATGCAGGTGATGGGCGGCCTGGGTTACACGCAGGAGACCTTGGTGGAATACTGCCTGCGTCGCAGCCGCGGCTGGATGCTGGCCGGGGGTTCGATCGAGATGCTGAAAAACCGGATGGCCGAAATCATTTTCGAGCGGCGGTTTTCGCAGCGGCCGCCGAAACCTGCTACAGCCTGAACATTGTTCGGAAATGCACGAAAAAAGCGTTCGTCATTCCGGCGAAAGCCGGAATCCAGAAGATCCTGGGTCCCGGCTTTCGCCGGGACGACGCGACTTTGTAAAGTGATATTCGAACAACTGGAAGATCAATGAATACAGGCGCCGCAGAGCGCTCTATCAGGAGAGGACTGATGAAAACCACAACAATTGTGGCCACCGCGTTATGCGCGGCGGCTTTGCTGTCCGCCGTGATGCCTGCCGCGGCCCAGCAGTCCGGCAATGCACCTGCCTATCCGACCCGTGCGCTGCGCATGGTGATGCCCTTCCCGCCGGGCGGCCCGACCGACATCCTCGGCCGCCTGCTTGCGCAACGCCTGACCGAGTCGCTGGGGCAGAACGTGCTGGTCGACAACCGTCCCGGCGGCGGTGGCGCGATTGGCGGCAGTGTTGCCGCGAAGTCGCCGCCCGACGGCTACACGATGTTCCTCGGCGGCATCACCACACTGGCGACCGGTCCGTTCATCCACAAGAACCTGCCCTTCGATCCGCTTAAGGATTTCCAGACGGTGACGCAGGCGACGCTGCAGCCGCTGCTGCTGATGGTGCATCCGTCGCTGCCGGTAAAGACGGTCAAGGAATACATTGCGCTGGCGAAAAAGAACAAAGGCCAGATCAATTACGCGACTTCCGGTCCTGCCGGTTCCGGCCATCTCGGCGGTGAACTGTTCAACTACATCACCCAGGCCGGTGTTGTGCACATTCCGTATAAAGGTGCGCCGCCGGCGTTGCAGGATCTGGTCGCAGGGCAGGTGCAGTCGATGTTCGGCACGATGCTGGCCGCTGTCCCTGTAGTCCGTAATGGCAAGATCCGTGCAGTCGCGATCACCGGACCGAAGCGGTCGATTGCATTGCCGGAGGTGATGACTTTCGCCGAATCCGGATTGCCGCAGTACGATGCGAGTTCCTGGAACGGTATCCTGGTGCCGGCCGGCACGCCGCGGCCGATTGTGGATCGTCTGAATGTGGAGTTGGTGAAGATCCTGAAAGACCCGAAGGTGCTGGAGCGTCTGGTCAACGATGGACCGTTGGCAATCGGCAACACACCTGAAGAGTTCACCGCTTTCATCAAGAGCGAGCAGGCGAAGTGGAGCAAGGTCATCAAGGCCGCCAATATCAGGATTGATTAAGCTGCAGTTGAACAAAAGCAAAAGGCAGGGCAAAACATGAGCAAGGAGCAAGACCGGCTGGAATTGGGCAAAGCGCTGTTCTCACCGCGCACCGTGGCATTGGTCGGCGCATCTGCGGATGCCGCGAAGCTGGCGTCGCGTCCGCAGCGTGTGCTGCGCAAGCATGGTTTTACCGGAACCATCATTCCGATCAATCCGGCGCGCAGCGAGATCAACGGCGACAAGGCCTGGCCCGACATCAAATCGGTTCCGCAAAAAATCGATCACGCATTCATCATGGTGCCGGCGAAGGCCGTGCCCGGGGTGATTGAGGATTGCGCGGCGGCCGGCGTCAAGGCGGCCACCATTTTTTCCGCGGGTTTTGCCGAAACCGGCGAAGAAGGGCGGTTGATCCAGCAGCGCATGGTGGAAACCGCGCGTGCCGGCGGTGTGCGCCTGATCGGGCCCAACTGTCTGGGCATTGCCAATGTCACCGGCAAGACCGTGCTCTCGGCGAATGCAGTGCTCGAAAGCCAGGTGCTGGTGCCGGGTAATCTGAGTCTGGTGTCGCAGAGCGGTTCGATGATGGGCGGCACGGTGTCTCGCGCGCAGGAACGCGGGCTCGGCTTTTCGAAAATGGTCTCGGTCGGCAACGAGTGCGATGTCGGTGTCGGTGAAATTGTCGACTGCATGGTCGATGATCCTGATACGAAGTGCATCCTGTTGTTCCTGGAAGCCTTCCGCGATGCGCCGCGTTTGGGTGCCGCCGCGAGACGCGCGTTTGAACTCGGCAAGCCGGTGATCGCGTTCAAGCTGGGTCGTTCAGCTGTAGGCCGCGAAATCGCGACAACGCATACCGGCGCGATTGCCGGGGCGGATGATGTGGCGGAGGCTTTTTTCCGTGACCACGGCATCATCCGCGTGAAAACCTATGAGGCGCTGTTCGAGGCGCCGCAACTGGTGATGGGTTTCAAACCGCCGAAGGGCAAGCGGGTGGCCGTGTTCACCGGCACCGGCGGCGCAGCGGCGATGGTGGTGGACCAGCTGGGGCTGGCCGGCATCGAGGTGGTGCCGCCGCCGCAGAAGGTCATCGATGAACTGGGCGGCAAGGGCATCCACATCAATGATGCGCCGCTGACGGACCTGCCGATGGGCCGCGCCGAAGGCGATGTCTATCCGACCATCATCCATGCACTGGAACGCTCGGACCACTGTGATGTGATCATCGCGGTGCAGGGATCGACCGCGACGCAGCGGCCGGACTCGGTGCGCGAACGCATTCTCAATGCCGGACGCGTGTCCAAACCGATGGCGAGTTTTCTCGGGCCGGCGGCGAATGAAGCGCTGGGCATCCTGCAGCGCGGCGGTGCGGCGGCTTTCCGTACGCCGGAAGCCTGTGCCGATGCGGTGCGGGCCTATTGCGAGTGGCGTGCGCCGCAGAAACATCCGGAAGTGGATGCTGCGCAGGCCGCCAGTCTGGAGTCGGCATTGAAGACGGTGACTGCGGCGACGCTCAATGAACGGTCGGCGGCGCAGGTGCTGGGCACGCTGGGCATTCCGTTTGCGGCATCGCAGGTGGTGCAGAACGGCAGCGAGGCGGTCACAGTTGGTTTTCCGGCCGTGGCGAAAATCCTGTCGTCGGATATCCCGCACAAGACCGAGGCCGGCGGTGTGCTGCTCGGCATCGGGAATGCAGCCGAATTGAAAACGGCAGTCGATGACATGCTGACGCGTATTCGTGCGGCGCTGCCAAAAGCCAAGCTCGATGGCGTGCTGGTGCAGCGTATGGAAAAAGGCATCGCCGAAGTGATCGTTGGTTTTCGCCGTGACCGGGATGCCGGGCCACTGGTGATGGTGGGTGTTGGTGGCATCCTCGCCGAACTGGGCGGCGGTCATGCCGTGCGCCTCGCGCCGGTCAGCCTGGACACTGCCCGTGAGATGATCGATGAAGTGGCCGCCTTTGCGGTGCTGCGCGGTTATCGCAACAAACCGAAGGGTGATCTCGATGCGCTGGCGCGCGTGGTGCAGGCGATGTCGAATCTGGCCTGCGCTGCAAACGTTGAAGAGGCGGAAATCAATCCGCTGCTGGTCAAGCCTGATGGCGTGGTGGCGGTGGATGCGCTGCTGAGCCTGACAAAACAACAATAACTGCGCAATAACTGCGCAATAACTGTGCGATAGCGGTGAATCAACAGCCGTGAACGATCAGCGGCGAGGAGAAAAGATGTACAAGATTCGTTTCATGGTGGCAGCACTCGGCGCTTGCTGGATCATGACGGCCGGCGCGGCGTCGAACGACTATCCATCCAAGTCGGTGCGGTTCATCTCCCCGTTCTCGCCCGGCGGCGGCACTGATACGGTGGCCCGTGCGCTGGCACTGCGTCTGGGAGAGGCGCTGGGACGTACTTTCATTGTGGATAATCGCCCGGGCGCGGAAGGCATCATCGGCACTGAACTCGGGGCCAAGTCACCGCCTGACGGATATACGCTGCTGGTCGGCAATCTCGGCACGCTGGCGATCAATCCCAATCTGCGCAAGGTGCCCTATGACCCGCTGCGCGACTTCGCGCCCGTCGTGCAGACCACGGCTTCATCGACGGTGCTGGTGGTTCATCCTTCGTTGCCGGTGAAGAACTTGCGGGAACTGGTGGCGCTGGCGAAAACGAAACCGCTGAATTACGGTGCCAGTTCGTCGGCGACCTTTCTGCCGATGGAACTGCTTAAGCAGATGGCGAAAATCGACATCACGCATATTCCGTACAAAGGCACCGGTCCTACACTGGCCGGCATTCTCAGTGGCGAAGTGCAGGTAATGTTCGGTGGTTCGATCAACACAACGCCATTGGTCAAGAGCGGCAAATTGCGCGCGCTGGCGGTGGCCGGTGATCGCCGTTCCAAGGCCTTGTCCGATGTGCCCACCGTGGCTGAAGCGGGTTACCCGGGTTACGAGGCGAATAGCTGGAACGGCATTCTCGCCCCTGCAGGTACGCCGCGCGCCATCGTGCTGCGCCTGAATCAGGAAATGCTGAAGATTCTCGGCACGCGGGAGATCATCGATTACATGGTTGCAGACGGCGCGGAGCCTGCGGGCAATACCCCGGATCACTTTGCCGCCTACATCCGCAGTGAGCATGCGAAATGGGCGAAGGTGATCCGCGACGCCAAGATCGGTCAGTCAAATTGATAAATTATTTAAATTAATCAAATACTTATGAGCTCACCTGTGAATACTCCCGTGATTCCGGAAGAGGCGCGCGACGCCAGCCGCAAGCTGGCGCGTTATGCCGCCGAACTGGATGCGCGTAAGTTGCCCGATGCGGCCGTGCATGCCTTCCGCCGCGCGCTGCTGGATTACCTGACCTGTGCGGTTGCCGGATCAGGAACGGATGCCGCGCGTATGGTTCTGGATTATCTGCAGTCCTGGGACCAATCGACAGAAGCCAGCGTGATCGGTACGCCGCACAAGCTGTCGGCGCAGAACGCCGCCTTCGTCAACGGTACGGCGACGCATGGCCTGGATTTTGATGACGGCATGACCCGCGGTTCGGTGCATCCCGGCGGCTCGGTGTTTTCGGCGCTGCTGGCGATGGCGGAAAAACTCGGCTCATCCGCGGAAGACCTGATTGCCGCCGGCGTTGCCGGTTATGACGTGACGCTGCGCATTGCCTCGAGCGTACATCCGCATACCTCGCGCCGTGGTTTCCATAACACGCCGACGGCCGGGGTGTTTGGCGCAGCCGCGGCGGCAGCGCGGCTGCTGCACCTGAATGCCGAGCAGACGCTGAATGCGCTGGGACTGGCTGGCAGTTTCTCCGGCGGCCTGCGCGCCTATCTGCAGGATGGCGCGGAAGTGAAACGCATCCATCCCGGCAAGGCGGCGCGCGACGGCATTGTCTCGGCGGAACTGGCCAAACGCGGCCTCACCGGGCCCGGTGAAGTGATCGAGGGCCGTTACGGTTTCATCCAGGCCGCGGCCGGCGGCAATGCCGAGTGGGCGCTGCTGAACGAAGCGCTGGGCGAACGTTTTGAAATCTGCAATGCCTACTTCAAACCTTATCCGGCCTGCCGCCATTTCCATGCTTCGCTCGATGCGGTACGCAGCATCGGCCAGCGCACGCCGTTCAGGATTGATGAGGTCGCGCGCGTGCGCATCGGCATGTACGAAGCCGGTGCGGCGGGGCACGACCAGAAAACCGCGGAGAACCTGCTCGATGCGCAGATGAGTGCGCCGGTGACCACGGCGCTGGCGATGGCCTTCGGCAATGTCACGGTGCCGAGTTTCGACCGCGCCAATCTCGACCGCCCCGACATCCGCCGCCTGATCGACGTCACCGACGTTTACGTCGATGAGGAATGTGAACGCATTTATCCGGGCCGCCGTTCCGGCGTGGCGCGCATTGAATTGCGCGACGGACGTGTGCTCGAAGAGCGCGTGCTCGATCCGAAGGGTGAGGGCGAGAATCCGATGACCGATGATGATCTGTCGACCAAGTTTTCTTCCAACTGCGAGCCGCTGCTCGGCGGCGCGCGCACGGAAAAGCTGTTGCAGTTGGTGATGGGCATTAAGCCGGGTAGTACGGTGGACGCGTTGTATCGCTGGTCCTGATTACGCAGTTCATGATCTGGGCGCAGGTTTGGCGCATTTGTCCTGCTGCAGCCAGCGCTGCAGGAGGCTGATCGTCCGTATTGGCCCATTATGTGGCCGCGTGCGGTTTCGCCGGGTAGGCCGATGCGCTAAAATCAGCGTTCAGCACAGGTGTATTCCCGTGCCGAAATCCCTGAATTCCTTTCCGGAGCATTCATGAAGGTTCTAGTGACAGTCAAACGTGTCATCGACCCGTACGTGAAAGTGCGCGTCAAGTCGGATGGCACCGGCGTGGAGACCGCCAACGTCAAGATGGCAATGAATCCCTTCTGCGAAATCGCGGTCGAACAGGCGGTGCGCATGAAGGAAGCCGGCATCGTGACCGAAATCGTTGCGGTATCTGTCGGTACGATGCAGTCGCAGGAAACGCTGCGTACCGCGATGGCGATGGGCGCCGATCGCGGCATTCTCGTCGAAGTTGCTGGTGAGGTACAGCCGCTGGCCGTGGCCAAACTGGTCAAGGCGATTGTCGACAAGGAGCAGCCCAAGCTGGTGATCATGGGCAAGCAGGCGATTGATGATGATTCCAACCAGGCGGGTCAGATGACCGCAGCGCTGCTCGGCTGGCCGCAGTCGGCCTTCACCTCGGCGATTGCCGTCAATGGTGATACTGCCGACGTGACCCGCGAAATCGACGGCGGTCTTGAGAAGCTGACGATCAAGCTGCCGGCGGTGGTGACCACCGATCTCCGGTTGAACGAGCCGCGTTATGTCACGTTGCCCAATATCATGAAGGCGAAGAAAAAGCCGCTGGAAGTGCTCAAGCCCGAAGCGCTGGGTGTGGATGTCGCGCTGCGGCTGAAGACCGTCAAGGTTGAAGAGCCGGCCAAACGCAGCGCCGGCGTCAAAGTCGCCGATGTCGCTGAGCTTGTCGGCAAACTCAAGAATGAAGCGAGGGTGATCTGATGTCCGTACTCGTCATTGCCGAACACGACGGCAAACTGCTCAAACCCGGCACCACCAACACCGTGACCGCCGCTGCCAAAATCGGCGGCGACATTGTGGTGCTGGTTGCCGGTCATCAATGCGCCGATGCCGCGCAGGCCGCCGCCAAAATCGCCGGTGTCAGCAAGGTGCTGCTCGCCGATTCGCCGCTGTATGCCGGCGGCGCTGCGGAAAACCTGACTGCGCTGATCCAGATGGTTGCCGCGCAATACAGCCATATCCTTGCGCCGGCCACCGGCTACGGTAAAAATTTCATGCCGCGCCTCTCCGCGCTGCTCGATGTCCAGCAGATTTCGGATATCAGCGCCGTGGTGTCGGCCGATACTTTTATCCGCCCGATTTACGCCGGCAACGCGATGGCCACGGTGCAGTCTACCGACAAGATCAAGGTCATCACCGTCCGCGCCACCGGGTTTGATGCGGCGGCCGAAAGTGGCAGCGCTACGGTCGAGAATCTTGCAGCGGGCCCGGATACCGGCCTCGCCAAATTCAACGGTCAGGAACTGTCGAAATCCGACCGTCCGGAACTGACGGCGGCACGCATCATCGTTTCCGGCGGTCGCGGCATGGGCAGCGGAGAGAACTTCAAGATTCTCGAAGCGCTGGCCGACAAGCTTGGTGCTGCAGTGGGTGCTTCGCGCGCCGCTGTGGATTCCGGTTATGTGCCCAACGACTATCAGGTCGGCCAGACCGGCAAGATTGTCGCGCCGGAGCTGTACATTGCCGTCGGCATTTCCGGCGCGATCCAGCATCTCGCCGGCATGAAGGACAGCAAGGTGATCATCGCCATCAACAAGGATCCGGAAGCGCCGATCTTTGCGGTGGCCGATTACTGGCTGGTCGAGGATCTGTTCAAGGCCGTGCCGGAGTTCACGACTGCGCTTTAATCAGTAATTGCTGGAAAAAAACAAAGGGCGCCCGCGTGGCGCCCTTTGTTTTTGCCGCGAAAGCTGCTGTTGCCCAGCCGGCTGGCGGTCTTGGTGATATGGGTTTATTATGGCCAGACTAGCCAGAATAAGGATTTGCCATGAACACCCAATGGCAGCTGCAGGAAGCCAAAAACCGGTTCAGCGAAATCGTGGATCAGGCCTTGAATCACGGTCCGCAGACGGTCACGCGCCACGGTCGCGAGGTGGTGGTCATTGTTTCCGCCGAGGAATTCCGCCGCATGAAGCGGCCGAAGGGCAGCCTGCTGGAGTGTTTGCAGGTCCCAGCCAAATATGCCGTTGAGCTGGATGTTTCCCGCAGCGCCGACCAGCCGCGTGAGACAGGCTTGTGAAATTTCTGCTCGACACCTGCGCGTTGTCCGAACTGGTCAAGCCTTCACCGAATGCGGGGGTCGTGGAGTGGTTCTCGCAACAGGACGAACTGTCGCTTTATCTGGCAGCAGTCTCGGTGGGTGAGTTGAATCGGGGCATTACCAGATTGCCCGCTGGCAAGCGAAAATCCTTCCTGCAGAAATGGCTTAACGAAAATGTCGTCAAGCGCTTCGCCGAGCGGATCCTGTCATTGGATACCGAGACCTTTATGCGCTGGGGAGAGTTGCAGGCGCGGCTTGATGTTCAAGGTGCGCCCATGCCTGCCTTCGACAGTCTGATTGCTGCCATTGCCCTGCAGCACCGGCTCACCATCGTGACGCGTGACGTCAAAGGCATGCAGGGCAGCGGCGTTGATGTGGTTAATCCCTGGCGCTGAATCAGGGTTGTATCGAAGTGCTGTATCAGGGTTGTATCGAAGTGCTGTTTTTGATGCGCATTGTTTTTGAGGAGTTGCTGCGATGTCGACCTATACCGCACCGCTGAAGGACATGCAGTTTGCGATCGCCGAATTCGCGGGACTGGAATCGGTCGCCGCGTTGCCGGGTTGTGAAGAGGTCAATGCAGAACTGGTCGAAGCCGTACTCACTGAAGCCGGGAAATTTGCCCAGGGCGTGCTGGATCCGCTGAACCGGGTCGGCGACAAACAGGGCGCACAGTGGCGCGACGGCGTGGTGACCGCGCCGGACGGGTTCAAGGAGACTTATCGGCAGTTCACCGAGGCTGGCTGGAACGGTTTGGGCGGTTCGATATCCTACGGCGGACAGGGCCTGCCGCACATCATCGCAATGCCGCTGCAGGAGATGTGGAACAGCGCCAACATGGCCTTCTGTCTGTGCCCGATGCTTACTACTGGCGTGCAGGAGGCGCTGCTGCATCACGGCTCGCAGAATCTGCTCGACATCTATATGCCGAAGCTGGTGTCGGGTGAATGGACCGGCACGATGAACCTGACCGAACCGCAGGCCGGTTCCGACCTGTCCGCAGTGCGCGCACAGGCAATACCCGAAGGCGATCATTACCGCATCCGCGGCACCAAGATTTTCATCACCTGGGGCGAGCACGACATGACGTCGAACATCGTGCATCTGGTGCTCGCGCGCCTGCCTGATGCGCCGGAGGGCGTGAAGGGCATCTCGCTGTTCGTGGTGCCCAAGTTCATGGTCAATGCCGACGGCAGCCCCGGCGCGCGCAATGACATCCGCTGCGTATCGATTGAACACAAGATGGGTATCCATGGCAGTCCGACCTGCGTGCTGGCCTACGGCGACGGGCAGGGGGCGGTGGGTTATCTGGTCGGCGAACCCAATCGCGGCCTCGAATACATGTTCACGATGATGAACCATGCCCGGCTCGGCGTCGGCATGGAGGGCATTGCGATTGCCGAACGCGCCTATCAGCATGCACTGGAATACGCGAAGACGCGGGTGCAGGGGCGTGCGATCGGACAGCGCAGCGGCGACCGTGTCACCATCATTCATCACCCGGATGTGCGGCGCATGCTGATGACCATGAAGGCGCAGACCGAAGCCATGCGTGCCCTCGGTTATTACGCGGCGGGTGAACTCGACCGTTCGAAGCACCATCCGGATACACAGCAGCGGGCGCAGCACCAGGCGCGACTGGATCTGCTGACGCCGGTGGTCAAAGGCTGGTGCACGGAAGTCGCGGTGGAAATTGCATCGATCGGCGTGCAGGTTCATGGCGGCATGGGTTTTATTGAGGAAACTGGTGCGGCGCAGTATCTGCGTGATGCGCGGATTTCGACCATTTACGAGGGCACCACCGGCATCCAGGCCAATGACCTGATCGGTCGCAAGGTTGGTGCCGAGAAGGGTGTAACGGCGCTGGTCCTGATTGCAGAGATGCGGGAACTGGATGACGGTCTTGTCGCAGCAGGCGAAGCGTTTGTACTGATGAGCAGCAGCCTTGCTCGGGCCGTCGATGCTCTGGAAACGGCGACCGTTTGGCTGGTCGATCACTACCGTCAGCAACCTGAAGCTGCGGCTGCTGTCGCGGTGCCATACCTGAAACTGTTCGGTACTGTGGCGGGAGGGTGGTTGATGGCGCGTGCTGCATTGATCGCCACGGAGCGGTTGGCGGCGTCCGGCGCCGACCGGGAATTTCTCGAAGCCAAGCTGGCCACGGCGCGTTTCTATCTGGAGCATCTGATGCCGCAGGCCATGGCGCTGTCGCAGACGGTGACGGCCGGCGCTGCAAGCACGCTGGCGCTGGATCCGGCGGCGTTTTGAGCGGGATGCCATGCTGATCCGCGTGCTGTTGCTGGTGATGGCGTCTGTTGCCGTTGTTCCGGCGCACGCTGAATTGACTTGCGAGCAGCTGGTGGGCAGCGCGCAGGCGGCCATTGCCTTGCGCGACCAGGGGGCGCCGCTCAGCCGTGTACTGGCGGAGACCGAAAAGCCTGAGATGCGCCAGCGATTCGCGCCGGACGAGCTGGGCATGATCCGTCAGGCGATCCGCCTGACCTTCACTGGAGAGGTATCCGTTTACGAACTGGCGGATACCTGTAACGAAAACCGCGGCGGCAAAAAGCGCTGAATGCGTTATATTGACGCGCGTTTTTCGCGATGCATATACAGGAGAGGGTGGACATGAGCAGCGGCATTCGGTGGGCATCGGTATTGTTGGGCTTGTTGGTTTCATTCTCGGCCGTGGCGCAAAAACCGCCGGCGAAGCAGCCGCATGTGCCGCCGGAATACGAGCGCAGCGGCGGGCCTTATGTGCCGACGCCGAATGTCGTGGTTGACCAGATGCTGGGTCTGGCCAATGTCGGCGCCAGGGATTTTGTGATTGACCTTGGTTCCGGCGACGGCATCATCGTGCTGACCGCGGGGCACAAGCTCAAGGCCAGCGGTTATGGCGTGGATATTGACGAAGAGCTGGTCCGCCTCAGCAACGAAAGGGCAAAGAGTCTGGGGATTTCGGATCGTGTGCGTTTCGAGGCGAAGGATATTTTCAAGACGGACGTGAGCAAGGCCTCGGTCATAACCTTGTACCTGCTGCCCGAGATGATGCAGAAGCTGCGCAAAAAGCTGCTGACCGAGACGCGTCCGGGTACTCGCATCGTTTCACACGATTACTACTTCAAAAACTGGAAACCTGATTCAGAAATTGCTTTTGACGTGCCCGAGAAGGAATTCATCTCCGGCGTGCCGCGGGCCGTTCTCTATCTTTGGGTGGTGCCGGCGAACATCGACGGCAGCTGGCGCATGCAGATCGATGGGCAGGGTGAGTTCGGTCTTGCAATGAAGCAGGCTTTCCAGCAATTCGAAGTTAAGGCCGAATCCTCGGCGCAGAAGTTCGTGCTGTCGGAGCCCCAGCTGAATGGCGCAGAAATCCGTTTTGTGATGACTCAGGGTTCGAGCCGCGGGCGTTTCTTCGGCAAGGTCAATGGTGACCGTATGGAAGGTACGGCCAATTTCGGCGAAGGCAAGGTCCTGCGCTGGCGTGCAATACGCGTGAAAGGCTAGTTCATCAGCAGCGCCGGCGGTGCGCTTTCCAGTACACCCTGGCGGAAACCGGACTGACTGGCGGCAATGTCCAGTGCTGCGGCGTTCCATGCGTCATGGATGATTTTGCCGCCTGCGGTCAGCTCTGCGCCGACAGCGCGCGGTTTGGCCAGCATGTCCCACAGCGTGGCTGAATGACGCTCCGGTACATCGCCCATCGTGACGCGCTGCGGTGCCGCCAGCGGCGAGGCTGAGGCCACCAGGAAACTGTTGATGCGGCGCGCGCCCGGCCAGTCCGGACGATACAACGCGGCGTGCGGCAGTTCGCTGGTCAGTGTGGCGAGCAGGTGGGCATAGGCACGCGGGTCTTCAACGTCGGCAAAGGTGTTGAACACGGCGATGCCGCCCGGGCGCAGGCAGCGTTTCAGGTCGCTGAAAAATTCACGGGTGATCAGGTAATCCGGTGTGCCGTCGCCGTGGAAAAGATCGACCAGCACGACGTCGTGGCGCGGTGTGCACTGCCCGACATGGGTGCGGGCATCGGCCTGATGCGTGGTGACGCGCTTCGCGTCGAAGCCGAAGTAACGCGTGGCCACTTCAACCGAGGAGGGGTCGATTTCGACGACTTCGACGTTGCTGCCGCTTGCGGCGAACCGTGTGGGAACGATTCCCGCGCCGAGGCCGAGCATCAACACCTGCTTCGGCTGCGCCTGATAGGCGCGGGCCAGCGCTTCCAGTGCATAGGTGTAAAACGATACCGAGCGCTGATTCGAATCCACGGTGTTCTGGATCAGGCCGTCGTGGAAATAAAGGCGCAGGAATCTGCCGTCGCCGTCCTTGTCGCTGCGCAGCACCTTGACCGTGCCGAACAGCGAGCTGTGCACGGCTTCAACCTGCCACTTCGCGCCGCTGAAAGCCAGGGGACCCTGCCGGCCGGTGTAACGATCACCCTGCCAGGCCAGCAGGGCTGCGCCAAGCATTGAGACAATGCCGCAGGCAATGACCATGCCCCGGCTCGTCATCGGCAGTTTTGATGCGGCAGCAAGCAGCGACAGCAGGCCCAGCAGCAGCGCGACCATCAGTGTTGCGGTGAAGTTGCTGATATATGGAATCAGGCCGAAGGCGGTGACCAGCACGCCGGCGACGGAGCCGAGCGTGCTGACAAAAAACACCAGTCCCGCGCCGGCATCTCCCTGGCTGCCGCTGTGCTTGCGCTGCAGCAGCAGTGCGACCAGCAGCGGGTTCATCGCCGATGTGGCAATCAGCGGCAGCAGCAACAGGATCAGGCAGGCTGCGAATGCGCCGCCGACCAGGCTCCAGCGCGCCAGTGGATGAAAGGCATGGGGATAGACAAGGCAGGCGGCGACGATGGCGATGCCGGCGAGCGCCGGCATCACCGAAAACAGCAGGCCGAGTCGCTGCGGCGTCGGCGCCTTCGCGCTGCCGGCGAGACGGCCGCCCCACCAGTAACCGAATGCCAGCGAAACCAGGGTGATCGACAGGATGCCGGTCCAGATGTAAAGGCTGACGCCGAAGTACGGCGTCATGATGCGGGAAGCGAGCAATTCCAGCGCGAGTATGGCGCCGCCGGAGATGAAAATCAGGGCGAATGGCATGGGGAGGGAAGAAAGCTGTCGGTTATAATTCGCCGCCAATCTACCACACGCGCCGTCGCATCCAGTTGACGACAACGAGGCCTGTGGTGGTGTCGGCGTCCCGTTTCAGCTTCCCGTCGCAAGGAGCCGATCGTTCGGCCGTGGAGACAATCATGCAGCGTCTGATGATGATGTTGAAAGCAGCCCTGTTGCCGCTGGCCTTGGCTGCTGCATTGACGAACGTCAGGGCCGAAGATGTGGTGCGGCCCAGCGTGCCTTATGTGCCCACGCCGCAGGCTGTGGTTGACCGGATGCTGGCCATGGGGCGTGTCACCGGACAGGATTACCTGATTGATCTCGGTTCCGGTGACGGGCGTATCGTGGTCACCGCCGCGAAGAAATTCGGCACCCGCGGCTTTGGCGTCGATCTCAATCCGGTGCGCATCGCCGAAGCCAACGACAATGCGCGTCGCAACGGCGTGGTCGACAAGGTTGCGTTTTTCCAGCGCGATCTGTTCGAGACCGATCTGTCGCAGGCGACGGTGATCACCATGTATCTGCTGCCGCGCGTGAATCTCGCGCTGCGGCCGAAGCTGCTGGAGCTCAAGCCCGGTACGCGTCTGGTGTCGCATGACTTTGACATGGGCGACTGGAAGGCGGATGAGCACGTGAGCATGGATGCTGTGGACAAGTTTTCCGGCGCCGGCGGGGACAGCGATATTTATCTGTGGATTGTGCCGGCGCGGTTGTCGGGCGCATGGCGAGTGCAGCTGGCCGTCGGCGGAAAGCCCCAGACCTACGATGTCAGCTTCGAGCAGAAATACCAGCAGGTTTCGGGTACGGCGCGGGTCAATGGCCGCCCGGTGAGGATCGACTGGGCGAAGCTGAGCGGCGACGAACTGAAGTTTACGTTCTCGGCGGATGTGAATGGCGCCGCGGTCAAACATGAATTCAGCGGCCGTGTCACTGGCAATGCCATGACCGGCCAGGTCGTTCTTTCCGGCAGCCGCATGGCGGCGCGCGTGGAGTGGACGGCTGAACGTGCGGCGCGTACCGCCGCGACACCGCTTGCGGCGGAAGAGAGGAACGCGGTTAACTGATGGCATTCAAACGGATTGCGGCCGGCGCCACAGCGCTGGTCTGGATGGCGGCTGCTGCAGCACAGGATTTCGGCGACACCCCTTATGTGCAGACCCCGCAGGTGGTGGTTGATGCGATGCTGGAGACCGCAAAAGTCGTGAAGAGTGATTACGTGATTGATCTCGGTTCGGGCGACGGGCGCATGGTCATCACTGCCGCGAAAAAAATCGGCGCCCGCGGTTTCGGCGTCGATCTCGACAAACGGCTGGTGGCCCTGGCGAACAGCAATGCACGCAAGGCCGGCGTTGCCGATCGCGCGAAATTCTATGCGCGCGACCTGTTTGAGACCGATCTGTCGCCGGCCAGCGTGATCACGATTTATCTGCTGCCGGAAGTGAACCTGATGGCGCGCTCGAAGCTGCTGGCGCTGGCGCCGGGTACGCGCATCGTGTCGCATGACTACGGCATCGGCGACTGGACGCCGGACCGCGAATTCGAAATGGATGCGCCGGGCAAGCCGGTTGGCCGGTCGCAGAAAAGCAAGGTGCTGTTCTGGGTGGTGCCCGACAAGGTGGCCGGGCGCTGGGTATGGCAGGTCACCACGGGCGGCGAAAAGCGCCAGGTCGAACTGACGCTGAAGCAGAATTACCAGAAGCTGGTTGCGACCGCGAGGATTGATGGCCGCACTGTAACTGTTGATGAGGCAAAGCTCACGGGCCGTCAGGTTGATCTGACAATGACGCTGCCTGAACTCGGTAAAGTCATGTTCAGCGGACTGCGTATCAATCAGGCTCTGGAGGGGGAAATGCGTGTTGCCGGCAAGGCGACGCCGTGGACTGCGGTTCGCGTGGAGATCCAGGATCCCGACCATGTCACCGCGCCGCCGCCGGTGATTCGCGAATTTCAGTGAGCGTAGTGATGGGATATCGTAAATATTTGAATTTAAATAAAATTATTTCGACTGCCGTATTGGGCCTTGTGTTGCTGCCGGGCGCACGCGCTCAGCAGCAACAGCAATATTTCGATGTGCCCTTTGTGCCGACGCCCTATGTGGTCATCGAGGAAATGCTCAGGCTCGCCAAAGTGACGCCGCAGGATTATGTGATGGATCTCGGTTCCGGCGACGGCCGCGTGCTGATTACCGCTGCGCAGCGGTATGGCGCCCGCGGCATGGGTGTTGATCTTGATGGTGATCTGGTTGCGGAGAGTACGGCGTCTGCTGCTGAAGCCGGCGTCGCCGAGCAGGTCAGCTTTGTGCAGCAGGATCTGTTCAAGACCGATCTCAGCCGCGCCACCGTGATCACGATGTATCTGCTGCCTGGCGTGATGGGACGTCTGCAGCCGCGACTGCTGGACCTGAAGCCCGGCACAAGGCTGGTGTCACACGATTTCCGGCTCGGCGACTGGAAGCCGGATGTCACCACGCAGATCCGCAAGAATACTTTCCTGTGGATCGTGCCGGCGAAAGTTGCCGGCCAGTGGCGCATCCGTGTGGCACTTCCCGGCGGCGAATATGATATTGATCTGGAGTTGCGCCAGCAGTATCAGGAAGTCGATGGTTTCGGCAAATTCAGCACCCGCCATGCCCAGATCTGGGAGGCGCGCTTGAGCGGCGACCAGCTGAGTTTCGTGATGGTGGATGACCGGGACCGCGAGAGTGAGGCGGCGCTGTATTTTGAGGGGCGCGTCAACGGCGATGTCATCGAAGGGCGTGTTCGTCGCGGCACCGGAAAAGCGCAGACCGTGCATGCCTGGCGGGCAGTCCGGGCCGCTGTCCGATGAGTCTGCTGCAGTTCAAGCGCAAGGCAACCCGCGCGCTGTTGACCTGCATGTTGTTTGCTTCGTTTGCTGTCCAGGCATCGGATGTGCATTACGTGCCGACGCCGATGAATGTTGTTGATGCGATTCTTGAACTGGGCGGCGTCGGTCCGGGCGATTTTCTCGTGGATCTGGGGTCAGGCGATGGCCGGATTTCGATCCGTGCGGCGAAACGGTTCGGTACCCGCGGCTTCGGGGTCGAAATCGAGCATCATCTGGTGAATATGGCGCGTGATGACGCGCGCCGGCAGGGCGTGGCCGACAAGGTCAGTTTCGATGCCAGCGATCTTTTTGCCACTGATCTCGGGCGCGCGAGCGTGATCACGGCTTATCTGCTGCCGGCACTTAATCTGCGGCTGCGTCCACGGCTGTTTGAGCAGTTGCGGCCGGGGTCGCGGATCGTGACTCATGATTTTGATTTTGGCGACTGGCCGCCGGACCGCAAATTGACGATTGCCGTGCCGGACAAGCCATACGGTGCGCCGAGCAGCGATATCATGCTGTGGGTGGTTCCGGCGGATTTCAGCGGCAACTGGCAGTGGACCTTGCCCGGAGACATTCGGGTCGAGGCCGTCGTTGCCCAGCGGTTTCAGCGGCCTGAACTGGTGCTGACTGTGCAGGGGCAGCGGGTGCCGGCCAGCGACGCGCGGATATCCGGCAACACGCTGTCTTTTGCGGTGCGGGGGGCAAGCGGCCTGCAGCATTACCGCGGCGATATCAGCGGCAAGACGCTGCGCGGGCAGGTGACCGGTGTTAATGGGCAGGTGATGTCATGGAGTGCATTACGTGTCAAAACAGGCAAAATGGATATCGGGGCAGGCGACGCAATGCCTGTCACGGTCGGCAATTGACCAAGGAGCGGTGATGAAACTGGCGAACGTGTGGGTGGGTATGGCAGTGGTGTGCCTGGGGCTGGCGGCTTCGCCGGCGGCGGCGCAGGAGGGGCGTGGCGACGTGGTTTACGTGCCGACACCGCAGGTTGTCGTCGATACCATGCTGGAGATGGCGAAGGTCGGGCCCAAGGATTTTGTCATTGATCTGGGTTCCGGCGACGGGCGCATCATCATCACCGCGGCGAGCAAACGCGGCGCCCACGGCTTCGGGGTTGATCTGGATACCGTATTGCTGAAAATGGCCAACCAGAACGCACAGAAAGCCGGCGTCACCGACAAGGTGCATTTTGTCGAACAGAATCTGTTCCAGACCGACCTTTCACGGGCAACGGTGATCACTTCCTACCTGTTGCCACATATGAATCTGCGGTTGCGTTCGAAAGTGATGGCGCTGAAGCCGGGAACCCGCCTGGTTGCCCATGACTATCACTTCGGCCAATGGGATCCGGACGAGCAGCGTGATCTGGTCGTGCCCGAGAAAAAAGTCGGCCAGGAAGGCATGAGTTATATCTTTTTCTATGTGGTTCCGGCCCGGGTTCCGGGCAAATGGCAGTCGCTGGTGACCATTGATGGTCGCGAGACGCCGATGGAATTCACGTTGCAGCAGGAGTTTCAGGAGCTCGAAGGCAAGGTTGATATCCGTGACCGCAGCGCCGATTTGCGCGGCCGTCTTAACGGCGAGAACATCCGCATGGTCGCGGGTGGCCGTGGCGGCGTTCCGCGACACGAATTCACCGGCAAAGTCGCTGGCGGTACCATCACCGGCATGCTGGCGATCGGTGAAGGTACGGCTCGAAAACAGATGCAATGGACTGCGAAGCAGGTTCTGCGCGGTGAACTCAAGCGCGCCTCGGACGAGCCGGAAGCCGAATAATATTCCAGGCCTGTAATCACCAATAAAAGCCGCGGCATTCCTGTCCGCGGCGGGGGAGCATGCATGAGCACTGAACAGACTTCGGCAACACCGCGCCAGACACTGTCCGTCACCGACGCCTGCGCGATGATTGTCGGCCTGATTGTCGGCGCCGGGATCTTCGGCACACCGTCGATTGTGGCGGGCGCCGTGGGTGACTCCTCGACGCTGTATATGGTGTGGATTGCTGGCGGCATTTTTTCCATCATCGGTGCGCTGTGTTACGCCGAGCTGGCAACGGCCTTTCCCTCCGCTGGCGGCGAATATCATTTTCTGCAGCGCGCCTTTGGTCGGTCGCTTGCCTTTCTCTACGGCTGGGCGCGGATGACGGTGATCGTCGCCGGCTCGATTGCCGTATTCGCTTATCTGTTCGGCGATTACCTGTCGCGGGTGATCAATCTCGGTGCGTACTCGTCGGCGATCTGGGCGGCGCTGGTGGTCGTGGTGCTGACCACGGTCAACTATCGCGGCATCCGTGAAGGCAAGGCGACGCAGAACCTGTTCACCGTGCTGGAAGTCGGCGGTCTGCTGCTGATCATTGCGGCGGGCCTGTTTTTCGCCGCGCCGCCTGCTGCCGCGCCCGCTGCGGCCGCGGCAGCCGACCAGCCTTGGTACATGGGCGCCGGGCTTGGCTCTGCGATGATTTTTGTGCTGTTTACCTACGGTGGATGGAATGATGCGGCCTACATTTCCGCAGAAGTGCGCGACCGGGAACGTAATATGGCGCGTGCGCTGCTGATTGCGATCAGCGTGGTGGCGTTGTTGTATGTATTGGTCAACTTTGCCTATCTCAAAGGTTTGGGCTATGACCAGATGGCGCGTTCGAATGCGGTGGCTGCGGATCTGCTGAAAGCCGTGTGGGGGCCGACCGGTGAAAAGGTGATTGCGATCATGATCGCCATTGCCGCGCTGACTTCGGTCAACGGTTCGATGATTGTCGGCGCCCGTTCGAATTACGCGCTGGGCCGCGACTGGCCGATGCTGGGTTATCTCGGGCAGTGGCATGAGGCGAGCGGTTCGCCGCGTAATGCGATGCTGGTGCAGGGCGTCATCGCGCTGGCGCTGGTCGGCCTGGGCGCGATCCAGAACGCCGGCTTCAAGGGGCTTGTTGAATATTCGCTGCCTGTGTTCTGGGGCTTTTTCCTGCTGACCGGCATCGCGCTGTTTGTGCTGCGCGCGAAAGAACCGGATGCGCCGCGACCGTTCAAAGTGCCGTTTTATCCGGTGGTACCCGCCATTTTTGTGCTGATGTGCGGCTATCTGCTGTATTCCAGCCTGACTTACCACCGGGCGCACGCCCTGGTCGGGCTCGGTGTGCTGGCTGTCGGCGCCGTAGTGCTGTTGATTGCCAAGATAAAAAAACAATAAAAACAAATACTTGCGTTTAATTCGCCGGGGGCGCTGCCGCGCCGCCCGGCATCCGTTTTTGCGCTTGAAATCGGGGTCTGCCGCCCCAAACTCCCCCTCACTGTTTTTGTTCACCCATTCCGGAGAAGCAATGGTCGAGACCACCAACAAAGAAACCCTGGGCTTCCAGGCCGAGGTCAAACAGCTGCTGCAGCTGATGATCCACTCGCTGTACAGCAACAAGGAAATTTTCCTGCGTGAACTGGTATCAAATGCCTCGGACGCCTGCGACAAGCTGCGTTTCGAAGCGCTGACCGACAAGGCACTGCTGGAAAACGATGCCGAGCTGAAAATCCGCGTGTCCTTCGATGCCGCGGCGCGCACCGTGACCATCAGTGACAACGGCATCGGCATGTCGCGGCAGGAAGTGATCGACAACGTCGGTACCATCGCGCGCTCGGGCACGCGCGAGTTCCTGTCGAAACTGACGGGTGATGCCGCCAAGGACGCCAATCTGATCGGCCAGTTCGGCGTCGGTTTTTATTCGTCGTTTGTTGTGGCTGATCGCGTGACGCTGACCACGCGTCACGCCGGCCTGACCGCGGAACACGGCGTGCGCTGGGAGTCCGATGGCGGCGGCGATTACACGCTGGAGATCGTCGAAAAAGCCGAGCGCGGCACCACGGTGACCCTGCATCTGCGCGAAGGCGAGGATGAGTTCGCCGACAACTCGCGCTTGCGCAACATCCTGCGCAAGTACTCGGACCACATCACGCTGCCGATCATGATGAAGGCCGAAGAGTGGGATAAAGACGCCAGCAAATACGTGACCACCGACAAGGACGAAACCGTCAACCAGGCCAGCGCGCTATGGGCGCGGTCGAAGTCGGATATCACCGATGAGCAGTACGCCGAGTTCTACAAACATGTCGCCCACGACTTCGAGGCGCCGCTGTCCTGGTCGCATAACCGGGTCGAGGGCCGCAAGGAATACACGCAATTGCTGTATCTCCCGGCGCGTGCGCCTTTCGACCTGTGGGACCGTGAACACCGCCGCGGCATCAAGCTCTATGTGCGCCGCGTGTTCATCATGGATGATGCCGAGAACCTGATGCCGCATTACCTGCGTTTCGTGCGCGGGGTCATCGATTCGGCGGACCTGCCGCTCAACGTGTCGCGGGAGATCCTGCAGGAATCGAAGGATATCGAGGCGATCCGCGCTGGTTCGGTGAAGCGCGTGCTGTCGATGGTCGAGGACCTGGCGGAAAACCAGAAGGAGAAATTCGCGACCTTCTGGAAAGAATTCGGCAAGGTGTTCAAGGAAGGCATCGGCGAGGACCAGCCCAACCGCGAGCGCATCGCCAAACTGCTGCGCTTCGCGTCCACGCACAAGAACAGCGCCGACGAGGAAGTGTCCCTCGCCGATTACATCGCGCGGATGAAGCCGGAGCAGGAAAAGATTTATTACGTCACTGCGGATACCTTTGCCGCGGCCAAGGCCAGCCCGCACCTGGAAGTGTTCCGCAAAAAGGGCGTGGAAGTGCTGCTGCTGTCGGACCGGGTGGATGAATGGATGATGTCCTTTTTCACCGAGTTTGAAGGCAAGCCGCTGCAGTCCGTGGCCAAGGGCACGCTGGATCTGGGCAAGCTGGAAGACGACGCCGAGAAAAAAGCGCAGGAGCAGGCCGCCGGCGAGCACAAGGACCTGGTCGAGCGCATCAAGAAGTCTCTGGGTGAACGGGTCAAGGATGTGCGCGTGACGCTGCGCCTGACCGAATCGCCGGCCTGTCTGGTGGCGGATGACCATGACATGACGGCGCATCTGCAGCGCATGCTGAAGGCCGCCGGACAGAATGTACCGGCGTCACAGCCCATCCTCGAAATCAACACCGCGCATCCGCTGGTGCAGCGCCTGCAGGCGGAGAGTGATGAGGTGCGATTCGGCGATCTTGCTGCCGTGCTGTTTGATCAGTCATTGCTGGCCGAAGGTGGCCAGCTGGAAGACCCGGCAGGATTCGTCAAGCGACTCAACCAGCTGATGCTGGCACTCGGAAGCTGAGTGAAGCCGCGGCCGGTCAGCGTAATGACCGGCCGCAGCCGCGACGCTTGACGCCGTCAATCTCGATATTGACCGTGTAGGGAAAAGTCTCGTCCGCCATGGTGTCGGCGCAGGTCTGAAGCTGCAGCGTCACCTTCAGTCGTTGTGCGCTGGAGCTGCTTTCATGGACGGTGATGCCGGGCGGGCTGTCGGTTCGCGGCGGCAGCGACTGGAACACGACGCGCATGCTGCCGTAACCGTCTTCAAACATGAGCCGGTTTGCCGGGCCGATTTCGAGCAGCCATCCCGGTTCATTGCCGGTGCCGCGGAAGGTGACGCCGCGGACACGGGCGTCTTCCAGCAGCGACTGCGAACGGATTTCGCGGCATTCGACGGATTTTCCCGGTTTACGCTCGAAGGTCGCGGCATTGCCCCTGGTCCAGAACTGCATCGTGTGATCCTCGTAACGGACTCCCGACGCCGCGCGAACCTGCGGCAGCGTGCGGGTCTCGTTTCCGCTGCGCAGCGCAATGCCCGGCGGGGATGCAAGGTTGCGGGTATGGACGGTGACGCCATCTGCACATTGCCAGACATGGGCCTGCAGCGTATTGCGCGGCGTTGCGGACTGCGTGGTGTCTGCTGCTGTCCGGCATCCGGCAGCGGTCAGCGCCGCCATGACGAAAATGGCTGTCCGTATCGGCAAATGTGCCGTCCGCTTCAGGCGGGGCTCCGGGTTCATGTTCATGGCGCGGCATTCCGGTCAGGATTTAACGAGGGTTATCTTAGCTCCAGCCGGAGTCAAAACGTTGGCCCGCGGTGATCGCCAACAAAAAACCCGGGCATGCCCGGGTTTTTGATGTCATGTAGCCGGTGATCAGGCTTTTTTGCGGTTTTTCTCCAGCCAGCCTTCGACCAACGTGACCGTGCGGTCGAGTTCTGCGAGTTGCTGGCCTTTCTGGCCGGCTATAGTTTTGACCAGCAGGTCGACGCGTTCGATGTTTGGTGCGCCGGCAGCCAGTGCGCGGGCTGCCGAAGACGGGCTGCCCAGCGACAAGGCGGCATTGGCGTATTTCTCGAACGGCACCATGTCCTTTTCACTGGCGCCCAGCGATACGCAGAGTTTGACCACCCAGTTGTAGACGGTGCGGGTGGCTTCAAGGTCGCTGTGCACGGCGTCCTTGATCGGGCGCATCGCATCCGCCTGCACGCAGCGGTAGTTGCCGGCGACCAGCATCGCCCATTTGGCGAGGGGCACGAACACCGAGTCATGCACTTTCAGCTTGACCGGCAGTTCGATCTTCTTGCCGTCGCCAGCGTCGAAGCGCACGGCTTCGATGTCGGCTTCGAGATTGCGCAGGATCTGGGTATGGGCGTCGGAATCGAAACGCGCCGCCTTGAAATTGGTCGGCAGGCGAACCTGCAGCACGTTGACCTTTTCTTCCGGCGGGCGGAAGGCCTGCGGATCGGGGCTGCACAGCGTCAGGGTTTTCGGATCGAAACTGTCCCACACCGAGGCATCGGTGAAACAGTTGCGCAGGCCGTCGGCGTTGAGCCCCGGAATGCGTTTCAGGTAGGGCAGCGGCGGCATGTTCATGATGGACATGCAGGGCACGCGCGATTTGGCGACCTTGTCGAGCAGTTCACGCACGCCGGGCGAGCGGTATTGCGGCTCCTGCATGGCCAGCGCAATCAGATCATAGTCGGAGGGGTTGACCGAATCCGGTCCGCCGGCTGAAAGCTTCCCGGGCAGATCGCGGGAGCGGATTTCCACCAGGCCTTCACGGCCCTTGACCGGCATGCGTACGATTGCGCCCTCGGTGTTGAACAGATCGGCTTCGGCGGGGAGGCACACCATCTTTACGGTGTGTCCGGCGAGCAGCAGCTTGGTGGCGAGCAGCGAACCGTAAGACGCGCCAAGGATCAGTATCTTGTAAGTGGGCATGCAAACTTCCTCAAGAGATTAGGCTGGATTTGCGCGCCGTACGATAGCGTCGAATCGTTTTTATGGCTTTACCGCAACAACTGCGCAGTCGCAATGTTAGTCAGTAACGACCATTGACGCAACGAAGGCATGGCGTTGAGTAAGGTGATTCAGGGCTGTCATCACGGATGAAAGGATTTGTTGCTGCCGCAGTGCAGCATCTTCCTGATGAAATGTTCTTCTTCAGGGATTGATTTCAGGCAAGCGCCCGACCCACTGCGGCCGGTCGTGAGGCCCTGCACGCACCACGAAGATTTCACCTTCCGCCGGATATTCCCCGGTCAATGCCGTGATATTCACCTGATGCGTAACCATCATCAGGTTGCCGGGGCCATTGAATGACTGGATGCGGGCGCGGACGGCGGCGGTGTGCGCATCGGCCTGCGCACGACGGTCGCCGAAGAACGAATCCAGGGCCGGATAAGGCTTTGCCTTTCCGAAAGCCTTGCGCGCGGTTTCAAGGCAGCGACACCAGCGGCTGGAGAGAACCGAACTGATTGTTACTCCCTGTTCCATCAATGTCCTGCCGATCCGGGCGGCCTGCAATTTGCCGACCGCGGACAGGTTGCGCTGCGTACTGCAGTCATCAAGCCTGAACTGCGGCGGATCGCCCACGCCGGGGTTTGTCGCCGCGTGACGCATCAACAACACATGTCCGCCTGACTGCAAAGCAGTCCATAGCCGGTCATCAGCGTGTGCCGGTACAACGACCCAGATTGATGCCAGCAACAGTGCGGTAATGAGTCCCGTGACTCGGGGCAAAACGGGAAAGCCGGTTTCTCCGGATGTGTTCAATCAATTACGCCGAGTTTGCCGTTATGTGAGCCGACATACCAGACCAGGCCCGTGCCGTCGATCGCAAGATGTCGTACGCCATAGTTGATTGAAGGCAGGCGGATGGTCTGCATCGCATCGGTGGCGGCATCCAGCCGGATGATCGTATCGGTTTTCAGTTCATTGACCCACACGATGCCGGCGTTGTCCACGGCGACTGATTGCGCTCCGGCATTGCCCCCGGGCAAAGCATAGGTTTTGACGGCTTTCATGGTCTGGGCGTTGATTTTGACGAGCTGGCCTTTGCCATAAAGCGTGACCCACAGCATGCCATCGGTCGATGATGCGATGCGCCGCGGGCGAGTTCCGCGCCCCAGATCAATTTCGGAGATTTTTCCCGAGCGGGGCTCGAGACGCCCGAGTTTGTTGTCGGTGCTGCGGCACCACCACACGTTTCCGGCACTGTCCATTGTGATGCCGCTGGGGCTGCCGGAGGTCTCGTATTCAACGATCCGGCCTGTTGCCGTATCAAGACTTCCCAGTTTGTCCCCGGTCTGTATCGTGAACCACAGTGTTTCTCCATCGTCACTGATCACAAGAGAGTGCGGGCCGCCGCCGCCGGATGGCACCGAGAATTCGGAAATCATGCCGGTTGCAGGCCTGAGCCGGCCGATGGTGCCGTTGCCGTATCCGGTGGTCCACACCGTACCGGTGCGATCAACCGCAACACTCGCGGGTTGGTGGCCGCGCGGCATTTCCCATTCGCGAAACGACTGGGTGCGCGGATCAAAGCGTGTGACCTTGTTTGCGTTGGGGACTGCAATATAGATCAGACCGTCTGGACCGGCAGCGACTGACCGCCCGAACATCGGTGAAGGCAGTTGCCACTCGGTGACTTTCGGAGTGATGGCGGGCAGTTCCGCTGCAGCCGTGATGGAGGACAGCAGCATGAGCGTCGCAGTGGCGAGCAGTTTCAGGAACATGGTCGCGTTGTCTTCCCGGTTATCGCTGCGGGTGTTTGGCATCAAGGTTCACTGCCACCAGTCGCCTCTGAGATGCGGCGCCCTGAAACCTGCAGCGAAGCGCTTCTGCAGGTTTGACTGCAGGCGCCGTATTCATGCGCTGAAGTTGTGGCGTATATGCATGTTTTGCAAACGATTATAGCGTGCAGAACCCTTGCAACCCCTGTTCCCGGCAAAAAAGAAAGGCAGCCCGCAGGCTGCCGTTTGTTTCCTGGGCCGTCGCGATGGATCAGACGATCCGGTTCCGCAGGGTCATTGGCGGATTCTCGAAACTGCACTCGACGACGTCGCCCGGTTTCAGGTACAGGGCTTCGGCATCGGCCTTGCCCACGGCGACGCCCCCCGGCGCACCGGTCGCGAACATGTCGCCGGGCTGCAGGTCAAGAAGGCGCGAAAAGTGCGGAATGATGTCCGGCAGTTTCCAGATCTGGTCGCTGGTGTTGACACGCATGCGTTGCACGCCGTTGACGCTGCAGGTCACCCAGATGTCGTACGGGTCGGCGAATTCGTCCATGGTGATGATGCAAGGACCCAGAGGGCCGAACGAAGGCGCATTTTTCGAGGTCCAGAAGCGCGAGCCGGAGGCGACTTCCGCTTTTTGGGTGTCGCGGCAGGTCAGGTCATTGAGTATGGTGATGCCGGCGATGTAACTCACCGCATCCTCGCGTTTCGCGCCGTGGGCGCGTTTCCCGAGTACGAATACCAGCTCGGGTTCGTAATCCAGGCGTGAAACGGTGGCCGGGCGCGGCACGTCGGCGCCGTGGCCTGTAAGGCAGGAATTCAGCTTGATGAATCCGGTCGGTTCGCCCGGCATTTCCTTGATCAGGTCGTTGCGTTTCAGTTCTTCGAGGTGGGTGCGGTAGTTTTTTCCGACGCAAAGGAATTTGTCGGCATCCGGAACCGGGGGCAGATAATGCACGTCGTTATCCGGCGCCAGTGTTTTGGGGTCGAGCTTCGCGGCATTCTTGCCGGCGAATTCGAGAACGGCACGGGCGCGCGCCAGTCCGGCATCACCCAGTGCAAGCAGTTTTCTCATTGATGCCGGGATGATCAGCCTGCCGTCGTTCAGCACGCGCTCGCAGGCGGCAAGATCGAGCATCTTGCCGTCAAGCTGTGCGCCGATGCGTACGGTGGTCGGATCGGAGTTGAGGGTGTAGGTGGCCAGACGCATTGTGAAATCCTCAGAAAAAACGGCGCGTATCACGCGCCGCCGGAAAAACAGGTGATTGGAGCGCGCATTTTAAGTCTTTAGGGGGTGCTGTTTCCAGAGCCGGAATGTCCTGGCGCTCAGGGCTTTGAAAGATGATCGAATACAAGCTCGCGCGCAACCTGGTGCGTGAATTCCATGAAAGCCTTCGCCAGAAGGGGCAACTGCTTGCCTGCCGGGTAGGCAAAAAACCAGCTGCGTTCCACCGGAAAACCCTGCACGTCAAGAACCGCAAGCTGTTCGTGAGCCACATCCAGCCCCAGCGTGTAGCGCGACATGATCGACACGCCGAGCCCGGCAATGATGGCCTGTTTGATGGCTTCGTTTGTTGAAAGCTCCATGCGGACCTTGGGCTCGCAGTCGTGCTGTGCAAAAATTTCCCGCGCAATCATGCGCGTTCCGGAGCCGCTTTCGCGCATCAGGAACGGCTCCTCGGCGAAGCGGGTAAATGGAATGTTTTTCTGCCTGGCCAGCGGGTGATCCGCTGCAGCGTAAGGCACCATGGGATTGGGCAGGATGAATTGCGTGACCACGTCGCTGTCGGTCGGGGCGCTGGCAAATATGTAAAGGTCATCAAGGTTGCGGGCCATTCGCTCAAGCAGCGTGCTGCGGTTGTGGATCTGCAGGGAAACTTCCACTCCCGGATGCTGCTTCACGAATTCGGCGAGCACCCGCGGCGCAAAATATTTTCCGGTGGTGCTGACCGCCAGTTGCAGGCGGCCGCTGTTCATGCCCCGGAGGTCGGACAGCTTTTCTTCCAGTTGCCCCAGTGTCTTGAACAGATCATTGCAGGTTGCGTGGATGATGCGGCCCGCTTCGGTGAGATGAACGCGTTTGCCGATCTGCTCGACCAGCGGCAGTCCGACGGTTTCCGCCAGTTTTTTCATCTGTACCGATACGGTGGGTTGCGCCATGTAAAGCTCCTCGGCGGCTTTGGTATAGCTGCCGAGACGGGCAACGGCTTCAAAAACGCTGAGTTGCGGGAGTATCCCGTGTTTCAGGTAGCGGCGAATCTTGCTGCGGGGCATGTCTGTCCTTTCGTTGCGGGCATCAATGCGCCATGCCGCAGGGTTTGCGGGCACGGCGAGACTCTCACCTCGGACGGACAGGCCGCATCACGGCCATCAACAAGACCTTGCCCGTTCAGGCAAAGGTCTCGCTTGCAAGGGACGGATGGAAGCCGCACCACATTGCCGGAGCAGCCGAGGACCAGATTGCATCCCGAATTGACGACTGCACCGCTACGGCCGGGGCCGCTCAAGCTACTCCCCTTTGGAGGGGCCGCGCGTCACCGCGCGAACGCTGCGGATTACAACACATGATCAAAACCATGACAAGTTGCAGCGGGATGCGTTGTCTGATTTTGGAAAACGTAATGGCTGGCATTGTCTTTCTTCATTTTACTTTGATGAGGGGTTTTTTGATAATCCGCGGGCACGCTGAAGCTGGCGTGTGTCGGGTGTTTCCGGACTAGGCCCGGAAACTGTAATCCGCCGACTCAGGGGAGCCAGGGGAGTAGCTTCTGCGGCATTGCAAAGGTGCCGCTTGTGGTGTTGTCGTCAATACGGGCTTTGCCCCGGCGACACCGGCAGTGATCCAGCTGCAAGCGAGACCAGGCGGTGGCAAGCGTGTTTTTTTGGCGCCTGTTGCTGATGGTTAACTCGCATCCATAACTGGAGATGCACGCATGGAACTGTTTTCTGCTGAATTTTTCTCGGCTCTGCTGGCCATTATCGTCATCGATCTGGTGCTTGCAGGAGATAACGCGATCGTGATCGCGCTGGCGGCCCGCAATCTTCCGAGCGATCTGCGCAAGAAGGCCATCATCTGGGGCACTGTTGGCGCCATTGCGGTGCGCACGGCAATGACCCTGGTGGTCGTCTGGCTGCTGAAGGTGCCCGGGCTGATGCTGCTCGGCGGCGCACTGCTGGTGTGGATCGCCTACAAACTGTTGGCTGACAACGATGGCGATGGTCACGAGGTCAGTGCGGCGAACAGTTTCTGGGGAGCCATGAAGACGATTGTCGTTGCCGATGCGGTGATGGGCCTCGACAACGTGCTGGCGGTCGCCGGCGCTGCCCATGGCAGTTTCATGCTGGTGGTGATCGGTTTGCTGATCAGCATCCCGATCGTGATCTGGGGCAGCCAGATCATCCTGAAATACGTGGAACGTTATCCCGGGATCATTTATATCGGTGGTGCCGTGCTGGCCTGGACGGCTGCGAAAATGATCATCAGCGAACCGCTGGTCAAGGAATTCTTTGATGCCTATCCGGCGGCTCTTGCCTACATCGCCATCATCGGCGGTGTGCTCGGCGGAGGATTCTGGGTCAATCACGTTCCGGCCCGCGCCCGCGTTGCCGGGCATGTGGTCGAACACGGTATCGCAGCGCTGGCGCCCGCCGCTGCCGGTGTTACCCGACTGCTTCTCCCGGTGGATGCTTCAGCCAACTCGCTCCAGGCAGTTGAACATGTCATCGCCCGTCATGCAGCCGGGGCGCAACTGGAGGTGCATCTGCTGCATGTGCGCGTGCCATTTTCCCAGTACATCGCCCGGTTTGTCAGCCGCCATGACCATGAGGCCTATCATCGCCAGGAAGCAGAGCGTGCGCTGGCTCCGGCCCGTGACATGCTCAACCGCGCCGGCATCCCTCATACCGATCATGTCGAGTTTGGCGACAAGGCGGAAACCATACGCGAGGTGGCCAACCGCCTGCAGGTGAGCCAGATCGTCATGGGTACGGCGCGCAAGAACTCACTGACCCGCATGATTGAGGATTCGGTCACCAATCGCGTGCTTGAGGTGGTCGAGGTGCCGGTTGAAATCGTCGTTGGCCGTGCCGTCTCCCGCATCGAAACCATCGGCTTGCCCGCCGGCCTCAGCGCTGCGGCTGTCCTCCTGCTGACCCTATCCCTGCAGTAGCACCCTCCCCTTTGGCAGGGGTTTGAAATCCCGCCCGCGTGGCGGGATTTTTTTTTGCATTCATTCGTTGATGCATTCAACGTTGTTTATGGAAATCCATCATCGTATGGATATCAAAAAATACGCCTGATCTGAAGAACTTATTTGAGTCGGCATGATCAGATTGAACTGAGCGGAAGTGTGGTGCGGAGCTTCGTTGAAACATGGTGAGTAACTTCATGGACGGAAGGGGGTAAGGCGAAGAGCGGTGAAAGCAAGTCAAGGCATCAAGTAAGCAAAGTATCTGAATTACCGAACGGATGGCCCGAGCCGTCCGCCGGACAGAAGGGGAGTAGCTCACCTGCCTGAGCGTCGTCACTCCGGGGAATTTTTCTCCCGGCGTTCAGGGGGCCATCACGGCCCGAGCGAGACCTTCGCCAGGAGCTGGCGAAGGTTCGTGTAAGCGGCCTGCGTCCAGTGCGGATGAAAGCAGTCATCAGCAGGGGACTCTCGAAATGGAAAGTATCGGTACGTGGTGGATGTGGGCCGCATTTGCGGCCTTTGTGGTTGTTGCTCTCGTGGTCGACCTGGTCTTGCTCCAATCCAAGGGAACAGCCAAGGTTTCCTTCAGGGAGGCACTCAACTGGTCGATCGTCTGGATCGTCCTCTCCTTCGTCTTCAATGGTCTGTTGTGGTGGTATCTGGACGTCAACTACGGACGGGAGTTGGCCAATGAAAAATCGATGGAGTTTTTCACTGGCTACCTGATCGAGAAATCGCTTGCCGTAGACAACATTTTTGTGTTCCTGATGTTGTTCACGTTCTTTGGCGTGCCGATCGAGTACCAGAAGCGCGTGCTGATACTGGGCATCATCGGCGCGATCGTGCTGCGCGCGGTGATGATTCTGATCGGTGCGTGGCTGATTTCGCAGTTCCACTGGGTGCTCTACCTCTTCGGTCTTTTTCTGCTGGTCACCGGCATCAAGATGCTGATAATGGCAGAGGCGGAGTCCGACCTCGAAAAGAACCCCTTGTTAAAGTGGATGCGCGGCCACTTCCGCATCACAGACGGATTTCATGGTGAAAAATTCATGATCATGAAAGACGGCGTGCGCTGGTTCACGCCTCTGTTCGTGGTCATGGTGATGATCGGCATTACCGACGTGATCTTTGCGGTGGACAGCATCCCTGCGATTTTTGCGATCACGCTGGATCCGTTCATCGTGCTGACATCGAATGTATTTGCGATTCTGGGCCTGCGCGCCATGTACTTCATGCTGGCCGACCTGGCTGACCGTTTCCATTTGCTGAAATACGGCCTGGCTTTCATCCTGATATTCATCGGAATCAAGATGTTGTTGCTGGATATTTACAAAATTCCGGTGGGTTTCGCGCTTTCCGTTGTCGGGATCGTGCTGCTTGTATCGATGGTGGCCAGTCTGTATGTGTCGCGTCCCGCCAGAAGGGACTAGATGGGCTTTGTCCTGATGGGGTGGAGGGCGCGGCTGGCTTGCTGGATGGACCAGCCGCGCCTCCAGCATTTACTGCTGCTGTTGATCCTGGCCAACGCAGCGATTCTGGGTCTGGAAAGCTATCCTTCAATCGAGTCCCGGTGGGGGCGATGGCTGGGAATGGCCGATCAGGTGCTGCTCTGCATCTTTGCCGCCGAGATCGCTGCCAGGATTGTTGGCCACGGCAGGAATTTTTTCCGGGATCCGTGGAGTGTTTTCGACTTCACGGTAATCGTGATCGCATTCATTCCGGCCAGCGGTCCGTTTGCGGTGTTGCGTGCGCTGCGTGTTTTGCGGGTGATGAGGATCATTTCTCTGGTGCCGAGCATGAGGCGGGTGGCTGCCGGATTGCTTGCAGCCATTCCCGGGCTGGGCTCGGTGGTGGGCATGATCACGGTGATTTTGTATGTTTTTGCAGTGATGGCCACCAAACTCTTCGGAGCGCAGTTTCCAGACTGGTTCGGTACCTTGGGCGAAAGTGCCTATACTTTGTTTCAGATAATGACCCTGGAAAGCTGGTCGATGGGTATCGTGCGGCCGGTCATGGAGGTATTTCCGCATGCCTGGGTGTTTTTTGTGCTGTATATTCTGGTGTCCACCTTCACCATGCTTAACCTGTTCATTGCCGTGGTCGTAAACGCCATGCAGAACGGGCAGCATGACGGCAACGGCAGTGAACCGATTCAAAGTGCTGGCGAAGACGGTCTCAAGGGGGAAGTGGCAGCACTGCGTGCCGAGGTTCGCGAGCTGGGCACTGTCATCAGAAATCTGAATCTTCTGCAAAGCGGGCAGCCGAAAGCATGACTTCAGGCAATATCGAAACGCAGGACGCGAAAGCCGGCGGCAGTTTGCTGCGCCGGTTGCGCGGTTTTTTCGATACCGAAGCCGCGCCCGGCGTGTTGTTGTTCATTGCGGCGATGCTGGCGATGGTGGTTGCCAATTCGCCGCTTGCGGCGGATTACCGGGGATTCCTTGATATTCCGATCGTGTTCAGCGCCGGCAGCTTCGCCATCGCCAAACCGCTGCTGCTGTGGGTCAACGACGGGCTGATGGCGCTGTTTTTCCTGCTGGTCGGGCTTGAGCTCAAGCGTGAACTGCTGGAAGGCGAGCTTTCGGACATCCGCCAGGCGCTGCTGCCGGTGGCGGCTGCAATCGGCGGCATCGCAGGTCCGGCGCTGATTTATGCAGCCATGAATGCAGGCGATGAGATCGCCATGCGCGGCTGGGCGATTCCGGCGGCCACTGATATCGCCTTTGCCCTCGGCGTGATTGCCCTGCTCGGCGACAGGATCCCGCGGGGACTCAAAGTGTTCCTTCTGACGGTTGCCATCGTCGATGATGTGGGGGCGATCATCATCATCGCGCTGTTTTATTCAACAACCCCGCCATTGATCACCCTGGCTGTGGCCGGGGCGGCGCTTGCGGTGCTGGTGCTGATGAACAGGGCCGGGGTCCGCTACATATCGCCATATCTGCTGGTCGGTCTGGTGTTGTGGGTTGCGGTGCTCAAGTCCGGCGTGCATGCCACTCTTGCGGGCGTGCTGCTGGCGCTGACGATACCTCTGCGCGATGACAGTGGCGGAAAAACATCGCCGTCACGTCAGCTCGAGCACGATCTGCATGTGCCGGTGGTGTTTGCAGTACTGCCGCTGTTTGCTTTTGCCAATGCCGGGGTTTCGTTCCAGGGAATGTCGCTTCAGGATTTCGGTCATTCCATCACGCTGGGAATTGCCGTGGGGCTGTTCCTCGGCAAACAACTGGGCGTCATGAGCGTCACCGCCCTGCTGATTGCGCTGCGCCTGGCGAGGCTGCCGCAGGGCGCCAGCTGGACGAGTTTTTACGGGGTTGCGGTGATTACCGGAATAGGCTTTACCATGAGCCTGTTCATCGGCGGACTGGCGTTCAAGGAGAATGCTGCCGAACTGGCTGTGGATGAACGCGTCGGTATTCTGCTCGGTTCGGCCGTGTCTGCCATTGTCGGTTTTCTGGTGCTTCGTTTCGCCACATCCGGCAAGGTCGCCGGGGCCGAAAAATCACCGGGACCCGCCTGGTGAGGAACTAGAAGCGCGGCTTTCGCGAGGTTTTTTTGTAGCGTTTGACGCCTTCGGTGATTTCCTTTTTGGCTTCTTCGGTTCCGACCCAGCCGATGATCTTGACCCATTTTCCGGGCTCGAGATCCTTGTAATGTTCAAAAAAGTGCGAGATTTGCGCGAGCGTACTGGCCGGCAGGTCCCGGGGCGACTGAATTTTTGAATACAGTGGCGTCAGTTTGTCGATAGGCGCAGCCAGGATCTTGGTGTCGTCGCCGGCTTCATCTTCCATTTTCAGCATGCCTACCGGCCGGCATCGCACAACCACTCCTGTAATCAGCGGGACCGGAGACAGCACCAGTACATCGACCGGGTCGCCATCGCCTGAAAGAGTGTGCGGCACATAGCCGTAGTTGCATGGATACCGCATGGATGTCGACATGAAGCGATCGACGAACATGGCACCGGTGGTTTTTTCCATTTCGTACTTGATCGGTTCGGCGTGCATGGGTATTTCAATGATCACATTGAAATCATTGGGCACATCGAAGCCGGAGTTGACTCTGTCCAGATTCACGGCGGATTCCCCCGGGGATGAATGTGCGCATTATAGCGTCACAGCCTGCCGCCGCAGGGTGTACATGCTAGGATTGCGGCTCGATTAATCAGGGAGCGTTTCATGAAACTGTATATCACTTCGACCTCCGGGAATGCCTGGAAAGTGCGTCTGCTGCTGTCAATGCTCAAGTTGCCTTTCGAGACTGTTGTTCTCGATACCGACAAGAAGGAACACAAGACCCCGGGTTTCCTCAAACTCAACCCGCGTGGCCAGGTGCCGGTTCTGGTCGATGGCGATCAGGTGTTCTGGGATTCGACGGCATGTCTGGTCTATCTGGCACGCAAATACGGCGGCGAGCAATGGCTGCCGACGGATGCTGCGGGTATGGCCGAGGTGCAGCAATGGCTGGCGCTGTCGAACAATGAGCTTCACTACGGTTTGCAGTGGGGCCGGGGCAAGAAGATCGGGATCCGCAGCATCGGTGACTACGAAGAGTATGCCGCCTATGGCCGCAACGGTCTTGCCGTTCTGGAAGGCCGGCTGAAGTCAAACCAGTGGCTGGCCTGCGGTCGGCCGACCATCGCCGATCTGGCCTGTTACTGCTATACCTCGGTGTCGCCGGAGGGCGGTTTTGACCTGAATGCACACCCGTCGGTGGCGGCCTGGCTCAAACGCGTTGAAGCGTTGCCGGGCTGGATCAAGCGCGTCTGATGCGATCATGCTGAAGCGGTTTCGCCTCGGTCACTCCGGCAATCCCGACTGGCGTGCCGCGGCGGATGACTGTGTCGCCCAGGTTGGCGGCGGGGCCGGCAACCTGGGCTTTATCTATGTCACGGATTTTTTTGCAGATGCCTTGCCGGAAATTCACCGCTACATAACGGGACTCACCGGGGTCTCTCATTGGACCGGGACTGTTGGAATCGGCATTTGTGCGACCGGTACCGAATACCTCGATCAACCGGCGATGGTGCTCCTGGCGGGGGATTTCCCGCCGGACAGCTTTCGCATATTCGGGGACAAGCCGGCAGCGCCGGATGCCGCCGACTTGTTCTGCGGTGGCGCCCCGGCCAGTATTGCCGTTGTACACGGCGATCCATTGCGTGGCGATATAGCAAAACAAATCTTGGATCTGGCCAAGTGTACCGAGACCGGTTTTCTGGTGGGTGGCCTGGCCAGTTCGCGGCGTGGTTTGCAGTTTCTGGCGGATGGTCCTTCGGCAGGCGCCGTGTCCGGCGTGGCATTTTCGGATGCCATTGTGGTCGCCACCCGGCTGACACAGGGCTGTTCCCCGATACGCGCTGCACATGAAGTAACGGGTGCGCAGAACAATATCGTTCTCGAACTCGACGGGCGTCCGGCGCTGGACGTGTTGCGCGAGGATGTCGGCCTTGATGAGCATGAAGACCTGTCACGTTTGGGCGGGCAGATTTTTGTCGGTCTGTCGGTTGTCGGCAGTGACATTGCTGAGTATGTCGTGCGCAACCTGATCGGCATTGACCCCGGCAACCGGTTGATCGCAATCGGCGATCTGGCCCGAAAGGGGCAACGGCTGCAGTTTTTCCGTCGTGACCATGAAACTGCTTGTGCCGACATGGCGCGCATGCTCGACAGCATCCGTGAAGGACTCTATACCCCTCCGCGCGGCGCTCTGTACTACTCATGTCTGGGGCGCGGCGGCGCTTTGCTTGGCGGCGAATCGGAGGAGCTGCGCATGATTCAAGCAGCGCTCGGTGATGTGCCGCTGGCCGGTTTCTTCGGCAATGGCGAGATATCGCACAACCGGCTGTATGGCTATACTGGGGTGCTTACACTCTTTCTCTGATCCTGTTTTTACCCGAGGCGTTGGAGATCACATGGCCGATAGTGTTTATATTTCACGTTTCTTGAGCGAGCTCAGCCTGACCTGGCTCGATATCGCGGGTGTTGTATTTTTTGTTTTTTCATGGGTCGGTTACGCGTTGTTTGCGCAACGGCATGCCCGCACCGTGCCGTCCCTTCACAATACGATGGACCGCTACCGCCGCGAGTGGATGTTGCGCATGATCGAGCGCGACAACCGCATGGTCGATGTCAACATCATGCGCAATCTGACCCGCAGCTCACAGTTTTTTGCTTCCACAACCATGCTCGTGCTGGGTGCGCTGATCGCGCTGCTGGGGTATGTGCAGCAGGCAATGGATGTGGTTTCCGGTTTGCCCTTCACGGTCAAGGCTTCGACCCGCCTGCTCGAGATCAAGGTCGTGATGATGGTGCTGATTTTCGTATATGCGTTTTTCAAGTTTTCCTGGGCCATCCGCCAGCTTGGATTTTCTTCGACACTGATCGGCGCCGTGCCCAAGCCGCCCAAGGACAATCCGGAGCAGTATGCTGCGCGCATCAACCGGATCGCTGCTGTCACTTCCTATGCCGGAACCAATTTCAATGACGGCCTGCGTGCCTATTATTTCGCACTGGCGGGGATGACCTGGTTCCTGCACCCCTACCTGATGCTGATTGCGACAGCATGGGTTGTATATGTGCTGTATCACCGGGAATTTGCTTCCCGCACGCTGCATGCGCTGACCGGGGAGGATACGACGCCGGGCCCTGCAGGCTGACAATTCCGGGGAAATTCGGTGTCCGTACTGCTCTTGCTCGATAACGACGACATTGCCGGCGTCATTGATGTCGCCGACTGCCTTGGTGCACTGGACGAGATGTACCGAGCCGTAGCAAAGGGTCATGCGTTTGAAGGGACTCGCAGCCAGACGCATGTTCCTCTTGATGAGCCGGATATCGACTATTGCCTCAAAACCATGGACGGCGCCATATCCGGTTCCGGTTACATGGTTTTCCGTCTGACATCAGACATCATTGACAGTCGCCTCGTAAACGGTGTTCGCCGTCGGGAGAAACTGCCGCGCGGACCGGGAGGGCGTTATTGTGGTCTGATCATGGTGTTTTCCACCGAAACGCTGACTCCAGTAGCGATATTGCATGACGGCTTCATACAACTGGTGCGGGTTGCCTGTACCGGTGCACTGAGCACGCGCTGCCTTGCCCGCGAAGATGCGGGCAACCTTGCCTTGCTGGGTTCCGGCGCGCAGGCCTGGTGGCATCTTGTGGCCATCAGCAAAGTGCGTCAGTTGCGCGACGTGCGCGTTTTCAGTCCAAACCCGGGGAATCGTGCTGCATTCGCTGTGCGTGCCACCTGTGAACTCGGACTGAATGTGCGTGCGGTCGATTGTGCGCAGTCAGCAGTTGAGGGTGCTGATCTGGTTGTTGCGGCTACAAATGTCAGTGAACCCATTCTCCACGGTGAATGGCTGTCCCCCGGTGCTCATGTTGTTTCCATCGTAAGCGGTGACAAGTCGGCGCCGCGTCGTGAGATCGATGACGAGGTGGTACGCCGTGCTTCCCGGGTGGTCGCGCACTGGAAAAAGGGTGCCATGCATCATCAGACCGGTGATCTTGCAGGTCCCGTAGCTGCGGGTGTCCTGAATTGGGACGATGTGGTTGATCTGAGCGAGGTTGTGTCCGGAAAAGTGCCGGGACGCGCACATCGTGACGACATTACCCTGTTCAAGAACAACGGCGGCATGGGCCTGCAGTTTGCCGCCATCGCCCCTGCGGTTTATCAAAAGGCGCGTGAGGCCGGCATTGGCAAGGCGTTACCGGTGGAATGGTTCCTCGAGGACATGAAGCCTTGAGCCGGGCGACATAAAAAACGGCCGGGCAAGTCCCGGCCGTTTTTTCTGGTGCCTTGATGATTACAGCAGCGGCACGATTAGCAGCGCCACAATGTTGATGATCTTGATCAGCGGATTGATCGCCGGGCCGGCAGTGTCCTTGTAGGGATCACCCACGGTGTCGCCGGTGACCGCAGCCTTGTGGGCTTCGGAACCTTTGCCGCCGTGGTTGCCGTCCTCAATGTATTTCTTGGCGTTATCCCATGCGCCGCCACCTGTGCACATGGAGATGGCGACAAACAGGCCGGTGACGATAGTGCCCATCAGCATGCCGCCCAGTGCCTGGATGCCGGCATCCTTGCCCATCAGCGCGCCGACGATGAAGGCCACGGCAACCGGTGCCAGCACCGGCAGCAGTGACGGGGCGATCATTTCCTTGATGGCTGCACGGGTCAGCATGTCCACAGCGCGCGAATAATCGGGCTTGGCGGTGCCTTCCATGATGCCGGCGATTTCCTTGAACTGGCGGCGCACTTCGACGACCACCGAACCTGCGGCTCGGCCGACGGCTTCCATCGCCATCGCACCGAACAGGTAGGGAATCAGGCCGCCGGCGAACAGGCCGATGATGACCGCGGGGTTCGACAGGTCGAAGCTGACGACGCGGCCGGTTTCCTCGATCTTGTGGGTGTAGTCGGCGAACAGCACCAGCGCGGCGAGGCCGGCGGAGCCGATGGCGTAACCCTTGGTCACCGCCTTGGTGGTGTTGCCCACCGCGTCCAGCGGGTCGGTCACGTCACGCACCGATTTCGGCATTTCCGACATTTCGGCGATGCCGCCGGCGTTGTCGGTGATCGGGCCGTAGGCGTCGAGGGCGACGATGATGCCGGCCATCGACAGCATTGAAGTCGCGGCGATGGCGATGCCGTAGAGGCCGCCCAGCGTGTATGACACATAGATCGCCACGCAGACCGCCAGAACCGGCCAGGCGGTGGAGCGCATCGACACACCGAGGCCGGCGATGATGTTGGTGCCGTGACCGGTGGTGGAAGCTGCGGCAACGTGCTGCACCGGCGCGTACTCGGTGCCGGTGTAGTACTCGGTGATCCACACCAGGAAGGCGGTCAGCACCAGGCCGACAACCGCGGTACCGTAAAGCTTCATCACCGACAGATTCGGATAATGCTCGCCGATGTTGCCGAGCATCCAGTTGGTGATCGGGTAGAAGGCGATCAGCGCCAGCACGCCGGCGACGATCAGGCCGCGGTAGAGCGCGCCCATGATGTTTTTGCCATCGGAGGTCTTGACGAAAAAGGCGCCGATGATTGAAGCGATGATGGCGAAGCCGCCAAGGACCAGCGGATACATCACCGCGCCCTGGACAATTTCCGGTTTCGGCAGCATCAGCGCGGCGAGAACCATGGTCGCGATGATCGTGACGGCGTAGGTTTCGAACAGGTCGGCGGCCATGCCGGCACAGTCGCCGACGTTGTCACCGACGTTGTCGGCAATCACCGCCGGGTTGCGCGGGTCATCTTCGGGAATGCCGGCTTCGACTTTACCCACCAGGTCGGCGCCGACGTCAGCACCCTTGGTGAATATGCCGCCGCCCAGACGCGCGAAGATCGAAATCAGCGAAGAACCGAAGGCGAGGCCGATCAGAGGCTTGATGACGTCGCTCATTTTGATGCCGGCGCCGGCAGTGCTGGTCAGATACCAGAAAAACAGCACGGTACCGAGCAGGCCGAGACCGACCACCAGCATGCCGGTGATGGCGCCGCCGCGGAAGGCGATGTCCAGCGCCGGGTTGATGCCTTTGCGTGCGGCTTCGGCGGTGCGCACGTTTGCGCGAACCGAAACGTTCATGCCGATATAGCCGGCCAGTCCCGACAGGATGGCGCCGACGGCGAAGGCCGCGGCGGTGGTGCCGCCCAGCGCGATCCAGATCAGCACGAACAGCACCGCGCCGACGATGGCGATGGTGGTGTATTGGCGATTCAGGTAGGCCTGCGCACCTGCTTGGATTGCAGCTGCGATTTCGCGCATGCGGTCATTGCCGTCAGGTTGCGCGACGATCCAGCGGATCGACACAACGCCGTAGACCAGCGCGGCGATGGCGCAAACCAGCGCAAAGATCAAACCATTCGTCATGATTACTCCTAAACTATTGTTTTAATTGAATAAATTTTGCAAGTGCGTAGCCGAGGCCGCGCTAGGGTGCCTTTAATCCGGTTTCTGCGCAAGACCTGTGCGGAATTGAGGTCTCAATAAACCCGAATTTCCCCGACACCTCTTACTTTTCCGACCCGCATTATAAAACCCCGGCACCGGGCTTGCACCCTTTGTGCGGGATTGTCGACGGGTGGAGGTTTCAGTCGGGAGACCGGAATGCGGACTTGAGTTTCTGCGGTACGGATTGGAGCTTCAGCTTCGCATGGACCGGCAGGCCGCCGGCAAAGGGTGGCCAGGCTTCACCCTCGATCAGCGGGGCGAAATAAGCGCGGGCTCGCGCGGTCAGCCGCCAGCCATCGACGGACAAGAAGCTGCGGGGCAGGTGTTTTTCTCGGTTCATGATCGCGGCGAGGGAGGCAGGTTCTATCTGCCAGCGATAAGGCTTGTCACTGCGGCGGCGGATTACCGGCATGACATCCGAGTGGCCGGCCAGCGCGAATTCGACTGCAGCTTTGCCGACCGCGTAAGCCTGTTCAACGTCGGTCGCCGAGGCGAGATGGCGCGCAGAACGCTGCACGTAATCGAGCACGCTCCAGTGCACTTTGACGTTCAGCGCCGTGCGCAGCATCGCCGCAATGATCGGCGCAACGCCGCCCAACTGCTCGTGGCCGGGAATGCCGTCGCCGCCAGCCTGGGTGAGCCGCCGGCCGTCACGCAGCTTGACGCCTTCAGCCACGGCAATGGCGCACCAGCCATGGCGTTCGATCCTTTCTTTCACTGCGGTAACAAAGTGTGTGCGGTCGAAATGAATTTCCGGCACCAGTAACAGCAGGGGTCCGTCTTCGCCAACCGGCCGTGCGAGACCACAGGCCGCGGCAATCCAGCCGGTGTAGCGGCCCATGACTTCCATGACAAACACTTTGGTCGAGCTGTTCGCCATCGACGCCAGGTCAGCCATCGCCTCGTGCATGCTGGTCGCTACATATTTGGCGACCGAGCCGAATCCGGGGCTGGAATCCGAACGCAGGATGTCGTTATCGATGGTTTTGGGCACGGCAATGGATTTCACCGGCCAGCCCAGTTGCGGCAGGATGGTGGCGACCTGATGTGCGGTTTCGGCCGATCCGTTTCCGCCGTTATAGAAAAAGAACCCGATGTCATGGGCGCGGAACACCGCGGCGAGACGTTCGAAGTGGGCGCGGCCCTGCGGCAGCGAAGGCAGGTCATGGCGGCAGGAGCCGAAAGCACCGCCCGGTGTATGCAGCAAGGCGCGGATGGCCGTCGGGGTTTCCGCTGTTGTATCGATCAGGTCTTCCTGCAACGCGCCGACGATACCGTTACGCGCCGCATAGACGCGGCCGATGTATTTTTTGTTACGGCGCGCTGCCTCGATCAAGCCACAGGCGGAGGCGTTGATGGTGGCGGTGACGCCGCCTGACTGGGCGTAGAGGGCGTTTTGCGCAGGCACGGAACGGATCGGCCGTCCAGGCTAGGCGCGCGACGGTTTCGATTCGATCGCGGCCAGTATCCTGTCGCGGACGGTCTCGACGGCCTCGCTGCCGTTGACATTCACGTAATCGGGGGCTCGCGCATCACCACGGGTTTTCCAGCTGTTGTAGTAATCGATCAGCGGCTTGGTCTGGTCATGATAGGTCTTGATGCGCTTCATGACCGTTTCCTCATTGTCGTCGGAGCGCTGCACCAAGGGCTCACCAGTGATGTCGTCCTTGCCGGCAACTTTCGGCGGATTGAATTCGAGGTGATAGGAACGACCGGACGCGAGATGCACCCGGCGGCCACTCATGCGGCGGAGGATGTCTTCATCCGGCACTTCGATTTCCACGACAAAGTCGAGATCGATCCCGGCGTCGCGCAGGGCTTCGGCCTGCGGCAGGGTGCGCGGGAAACCGTCCAGGATGAAACCGTTGGCGCAATCGGCGGCCTTGACCCGTTCCTTGACCAGGCCGATGACTACCGAATCCGGCACCAGAGCGCCACGGTCCATATAGGTCTTCGCTTCCATGCCCAGCTTCGAGCCTGCCTTTATGGCTTCGCGCAGCATGTCGCCGGTGGAGATCTGCGGGATCTTGTAGCGCTGGATCAGGAACTGGGCTTGGGTGCCTTTGCCGGCGCCAGGCAGGCCGAGAAGGAAAATGCGCATTGAATTGGGTCCGTTTAAATGGTTCGAACAGCGAGGTTGTTGTAATAATTTTTGCCAAGTATAGCCCCGACACCATCAGGGGCAAAATGCCGGTGAGCAATACCTCAGCGTTTGATCATCCGGCGCAACCGTTGCAGGTCTGCAGGCGTGTCCACACCAGGGTGGGGCGCACTGGCCGTGATGGCGACACTGATGCGGTAGCCGTAGGCCAGCGCACGCAGCTGCTCCAGTGCTTCCGCCTGTTCGATGGCGACCGGCCGCAGACGGCTGTAGGCGCGCAGGAAACTGCAGCGGTAGGCATAGATGCCGAGGTGACGCAGCACCGGCAATTTCGGCGGGAGTGCGCGCATGCCTTTGAAAGATGTTATGGGCGAAAACGCATCGCGCGCCCAGGGAATCGGCGCGCGGCTGAAATACAGCGCGAGTCCGCTGTTGTCGAGAACGACTTTCACCACGTTCGGATTGGCCATGTCGCGGGCATCACGGATGCGGCATGCGGCGGTGGCAATCGCGGCGTCACGATGCGCAGCGAGATTCTCGGCCACGCGGCGGATCAGCGCCGGCGCGATCAGCGGTTCGTCTCCCTGCACGTTGACGACAATGTGCCGGGTGTCGAGCCGCAACTTTGCCGCGACTTCGGCGATGCGGTCGGTGCCGGACTCGTGGTCGTCCCGGGTCATCACGACCTGGTGGCCGTGGTCATCCGCTGCCCTGGCGATGCGCGCGTCATCGGTGGCAACGATGACCCGGCTTGCGCCGCTTTTTGCGGCACGCTCGGCCACGCGCACGACCATGGGTTTGCCGCCGATGTCGGCCAGCGGTTTGCCGGGAAAGCGCGACGAGGCGTAGCGCGCCGGGATGACGACGGTGAATTTCACCGGGTTACAGCTCTTCTTCCGAGGGCACCTTGCGTGCATCTTCTTCCAGCATCACGGGTATGCCGTCCTGCACCGGATAACCGAGGCGGCAGGGTTTGCACACGAGTTCGGCGGCGGCCTTGCGATAGAGCAGCGGCCCCTTGCAGATCGGGCAGACAAGTATGTCGAGCAGTTTTTCATCCATGGCGGCGGGTCTCGGCTAGCCGGGCGAGAATCATTTCGCCCAGGCGGGTGTCGGGTTCGGCGTTGACGACAAGTGCCCAGTGGCGGGCGCTCGCGAATGCCGCACATTTTACCGCATCCTTTTCGGTCATCACGATGTCCTCGTCGCCGGCGAATGCGAGATCGGCAGCACTGTACGCATGATGATCGGGAAATTCGCGCGGCATGCACGAAACGCCCATGCGTCCGAGCTGCGCGAAAAAACGCTGTGGATTGCCGATGCCGGCAATGGCGTGGACGCGCCGGCCGCTGAAGTGGCCGGCCGTTACGGTCTGTTGCGGATGAACGAGATTGCGGAACGTATCACCCTGCAGGCGCATGCGCAGCGCCTGCGGCCATGCCTTTGTGGCGTCGTCGCCGTTGATGACCACCGCATCCACCGAGTCGAGGCGTGATGCCGGTTCGCGCAACGGGCCCGCCGGCAGCGGCCAGCGGTTGCCGAAACCGATGGCGCCGTCAATCACGGCGATTTCCACGTCGCGCGCGAGACGGTAATGCTGCAGTCCGTCGTCACTGATGATGACGTTGGTTTCGGGGTTTGCAGCAAGCAATGCCCGGGCAACATCCACGCGATCGGTGCCGACCCAGACCGGACAGCCGGCACGCTGTGCGAGCAGGCAGGGCTCATCGCCGTAATCCCGTGGAGTGCCGTCCGGCGGAACCGCGCGTGCATGCCTTTTCCTGGCGCCGTAGCCGCGGCTGATGATTCCGGGGTGGTAGCCATGATCCATCAGGAATCGGGCGAGCCAGAGCGTCAGGGGGGTTTTGCCGGTGCCGCCCGCCGTAATGTTGCCGACAACCACGACAGGAACGCCTGCGTTGCGGGCTTTAAGCAAGCCTTTCCGCCACGCGCAACGGCGCAATGCCGATATGGCGGCGAACAGAGAGGCAAACGGCAGCAGCAACAGGGCAAGCGGGCCCCGCTGCTGCCAATGGTTGGGGGAAGCCATGGCGCGGTCAGGCTAACCGGTTTGCCGCAAAGCGTCGAGATGCTACTTGCGCGCCTGGGTGGTGAAAGTGATCTTCGGGTAGCCGGCGATTTGCGCCGCTTCCATGACCCGCACGACCGACTGATGGGATGCATTGGCGTCGGCGTTGATCACGATCACCGGGTCCTTCATGTCGCCGGCGGCGCGTTTCAGTGCTTCGCCCAATGCGGCGGCGTTGCCGGTGGGCGCTGCATTGCGGTTGATCGTGGTATTGCCTTTGGCATCGACTGCAACATCAAGCTGTGCCGGGCGTTCCGGCGGCTTGCCGGCTTCCGCCGTCGGCAGGTTGATCTGCAGCTCGGCAAAACGCGAATAGGTGGTGGTGACCATGAGGAAGATCAGGATCACCAGCAATACGTCGATCAGCGGGATGAAATTGATTTCCGGATCTTCGCGGAAAGTGCGACTGCGGAATCTCATTGCTTCGCTCCCGGTTCCTGGCTCAGGGGCATTGCCGTTTCAGGCATCTCTTTCGCCATGGATCATTTCCACCAGTTTGATCGCCTGAATCTGCATTTCGACAAGCAGCGCATCCACCCTGGCGCGGAAATAGCGGTAAAAGACCATGCTGGGTACGGCCACGACCAGGCCAAAGGCCGTGTTGTAGAGGGCGATGGAAATGCCGTGGGCCAGTACCAGCGGATTGGTGCCCGAAGGGGATTGGGCGCCGAAGATTTCGATCATGCCGACAACGGTGCCGAACAGGCCCAGCAATGGCGAAATGGCGGCGATGGTGCCGAGGGTGGTCAGGAAACGTTCAAGGTCGATGGCCACGGCGTGGCTGGATTCCTCGATGGCTTCTTTCATGATCGCCGCGGAATGTTTTTCATTGCGCAGGCCTGCGGCGAGGATCTGGCCGAGGGGCGCAGTGGCGGAGAGCTGGGTCAGCAGTTGAGACGTGACGCCGTTCTGGCGATAGGCCTGAATGGCATGTACCAGCATGTTTTTCGGCAGCACCACGTTTTGACGCAGGGACCACAGACGTTCGCCGATGATGGCGAGAGCGATGACGGAACACAGAATCAAAGGCCAGATGGGCCAGCCGGCCGCTTCGATGATGGATAGCACGCGGGGGTTTTCCGATTGAAGTTTGCAAAATCGGCGACAAGCGCCGCGAAAAATTCGCGTAACTGTAGCCGCCACGCGCTGAATCAGCAAGCACGAAGGCATTCGCGACCGGTCGAAGCTGTTGAGCTGTAACGCATTTTTGGGCTTTTCCACAAAAGCTGTGGATAAGCCTGTGCACAGCATGTCGACGTGCGATCTAAGTGGCATGCCGGCCACGTTTTTTTGCCGATTGCACATTTGTTAAACGATATAAAAATTACATTAAAAACAAATAGTTGCATTTTCCCCTCGCTATTGCCCGCTGGAGCGCTGTTTCCGCCCCCCGGCAAAGTCATTGCGCTGTGGATGGAGATACCGCAAAAATTCCTTTGCCTGCATGGAGTTGCGTGCCGGAACAAGGCGGAAAAGGTCATACAGCGGCTATACTCGGGTCGATGGCATTACTCGCAATCGACAACGCTGAACTCGCGTTTGGCCTCCACCCCTTGCTTGATCGCGCCAACCTGACCGTCCAGGAAGGTGAGCGCATCGGCCTCATCGGTCGCAACGGCACCGGGAAATCTTCACTGCTCAGCATCATCGCCGGCCGCGGCGCGCTGGATGACGGCGAGATACGCTGCCAGGATGGCTCGCATGTGGTGATGGTGGAGCAGGAGCCGCTGCTGCCGGATGCCGACAGCCTGCACGCCAGCCTGACCGCGCGCGGTGGTCTTGAAGACATGCATGACGAACGCGAACGCTGGCGCACCGATGCGCGGCTGTTCGAGTATCTGCACCGCTTCGGTCTGGATGAATCTCGTTCACCGCAGACGGCTTCCGGCGGCGAACGCAAGCGTGCGGCATTGGCATTGGCGCTGGCCATGCAACCGGATCTGCTGTTGCTCGATGAGCCGACCAACCATCTCGACATTGCCGGCATTACCTTGCTCGAAGACTTGCTGGTCAAAGGCCAGGTCAAATCTTCCATCATCATCACGCACGATCGCGCCTTCCTCGACCGCGTGGCCACGCGCATTGTCGAGCTCGATCGCGGCCTGCTGCGTTCTTATCCGGGCAATTTTGCCGCCTACGAGGCACGCAAGGCCGATCAATTGGCCGAGGAAGAAAAAGCCAGCCGCCGTTTTGACAAATTCTGGGCGCAGGAAGAAGTGTGGATCCGTCAGGGCATCAAGGCGCGGCGTACCCGCAATGAAGGACGCGTACGCCGGCTGGAAGCCCTGCGTGTCGAGCGCGCCGCGCGGCGCGAGCGCATCGGCAACGTCAAGCTGGCGCTGGATGCGGGTGAGCGCTCCGGCAAGCTGGTGGCCGAATTAACCAAAGTCAGCAAGGCCTATGGCGGAAACATGCTGATCCGCGATCTCGAACTGCGCATCCTGCGCGGCGACCGCATCGGTCTGATCGGCGCCAATGGCGCAGGCAAATCGACGCTGATCAAGATCATTCTCGGCCAGCTGGCGCCGGATACCGGCGATGTGCGTCTGGGCACCAGGCAGGAGATCGCCTATTTCGACCAGTTGCGCGACCAGCTGGATCCGGAGATGACGCTGGTGGAGACCATCAGTCCCGGCTCGGAGTGGGTGGAAACCGCGAACGGCCGCAAACATGTGATGAGTTATCTGTCGGATTTCCTGTTTCCCCCGCAGCGCGCCCAGGCCAAGGTCAGCATGTTGTCCGGCGGCGAGCGCAACCGCCTGCTGCTGGCGCGCCTGTTCGCGCAGCCGGCGAATGTGCTGGTGCTGGATGAGCCGACCAATGATCTGGATATCGAGTCGCTGGAGCTTCTGGAAGACACGCTGCAGTCGTACTCCGGAACCTTGCTGCTGGTCAGCCATGACCGCGCCTTCCTCGACAACGTGGTGACGCAGACGCTGGCGGCCGAAGGCGAGGGGCGATGGAAAGAATATGTTGGCGGTTACAGCGACTGGCTGGCGCAGCGGCCGCAGCCGAACAAGCCTGACGCGGGCAAGGCGTCGGAAGCGGAAAAATCCGCACGCGGCGCCGCCCCGGCTCCGGCAAAGGCCAGGCTCAGTTTCAAGGAGCAGCGCGAACTGGCGCAGTTGCCCGCGGATCTGGAGGCGCTGGAGCAGGAGCAGGCTGCGCTGACCCAGCGCATGGCCGGCGCCGATTACCATCGCCAGGGGGCAGCGCAATTGAAGGCGGACCGCGAACGCCTGACGGAAATCGAGCGATTGCTGGAGGATAAATTCAATCGCTGGTCGGAGCTGGATCAGCGTGCGGCACCGGCTGTTGGTGCTGCCTGATCGCCTTCTGCCCTTCCAGACATAGGCTGATGAAACTCAGCGTATCCCGATGAAAGGTTTTCTGAAGCTGCTGGGTTCGTGGATGTTGTCGGTCGGACTGATGCTGGCCTGCGGCTATATCTGGCTCGCGTTTGGCATCGGCAACGACCTGACGCCGCTGATCAAAGCGGTTCTCGGGCTGATTGTTCTGGCGACGGCGGTTGCGCTGGTCACCGGTGCGATGCTGCGGAAAAAAGCGACCGTTATCCTGCAGTGCATTGCGCTGGCGGGTGTCATCGGCCTGATCGTGCAATCGCAGTTCCGGGTTTCCGCGATGCGCGAGGCCGACAAACCCGGCCGGATCGCAAAAAATGCCGAGCTGATTGCTTCGGCGCTGTCGGTTCTTCCCTGCGGTAATGGCGATACGGCCATACTGGATGAAAGCCGGCACGCGTCGAGCCATTTTCATTCGAAATCGATCTGGATTGTTCCGCGCGACCGCACGCAAATTGCCGGCATCCTGGTCTCGGCCAGCGGCAAATTCAAGCCGCCGTCGGACCGGGAGGTCAGGGATTATCTGCGCCGCAGCGCTACGGCATGCGGCAACCGCGAATTTCCGACGCTGATGGATCTGATGCGCCACCTCGAGGCCCATCATCAGGCGGAGAGCGTCAAATATCAATAAAACACCGGTCTGCGATGTGGCCGGTCATGTATGGAGAGGCGTGTCATGGGTGCTGATGAATTGTCGGGCAAAGTCGCAATCGTTACCGGTGCCACACGGCAACGTGGTCTGGGCCGGGCAATTGCCGTCTGTCTGGCGCGGGCCGGCGCTGACGTTGCGGTGACGGGATCAAGCGTGAAAGGCAGCCTGACGGCGGAAGAAGTGGAAGCCGGCTGGCGCGGTCTGCCCAGCGTGGTGGATGAAATCCGCGGACTGGGACGCCGCGCCTTGGGGGTTTATGGCGACGTCGGCAATTCCGCTGAAGTGCAACGTATGGTCGGCGAAGTGGTGGCCGGGCTCGGCCGTATCGACATCCTGGTCAACAATGCTGCTTACCCGCGCACCCGCGACCGTGTGCCGGTGCAGGACCTTGATGACGATCTGTGGCAGCGGATTGTCGAGGTCAATCTCAACGGCGCGATGTTCTGCTCGAAATATGCGGCGCGGCAGATGCTGAAGCAGGGGCAGGGCGGCAGCATCGTCAGCATCTCCTCGGGCGCGGCGATCAAGGCGCCGGTCAATTTCGCTGCCTATGCGGCGTCCAAGGCGGGGATGCACGCACTGACTTCCTCGCTGGCCGATGAACTGGGGCCTGCGGGCATCACCGCCAATGTCATAGCACCGGGATTCCTCGACACGTCGCGCATCGACATGCTGCGCGAGGGCGGACGCTGGGAGAAACGGTTGTCGACCATACCGATCAAGCGCCCGGGTACGCCTGATGAGGTCGCCGAACTGGTGCGTTATCTGTGCGGACCGCATGCGCGCTGGATCAGCGGGGAAGTGTTCATGATCAATGGCGGCGAAGTGCGCCGTGCGGCAAACTGAGCGGTTGACCGGCGTAGAATCCATTCATGTCGAGTTTGTTTGAGCAGACCACCCAGCAAACGGTCATTTCAGTCGCCGAACTGAACAGGCTCGCCCGTACCGCGGTGGAGCGCGGTGTGCCGCTGGTCTGGGTGGCCGGCGAAATCTCCAATTTCAAGCGTTATGACAGCGGCCACTGCTATTTCACGCTGAAGGACGATGCGGCGCAGGTGGATGCGGTGATGTTCCGCCACAAGGCGCAGTACCTCGACTGGCAGCCGCAGAACGGCATGCAGGTCGAAGTCCGCGCAACGGCCACGGTGTACGAAGCGCGCGGCAAATTCCAGCTGGCGGTGGATGCCATGCGCCGCGCCGGCCTCGGTGCACTGTATGCGGCCTTCGAGAAGCTGAAGGCAAAACTCGAGCAGGAAGGCCTGTTCGATCCGGCGTTGAAGCGCGAATTGCCGGCGTTTCCGCGCACCGTCGGTGTGGTCACGTCGCCGCAGGCGGCGGCGCTGCGCGATGTCATCACCGCGCTGCGCCGGCGCATGCCGGGCATTCAAGTCATCATTTATCCGACGCCGGTGCAGGGCGAAGGAGCCGGTGCAAAAATTGCCGAAGCGATCGGTCTGGCCGGCGAACGCGCCGAATGTGATGTGCTGATTGTCTGCCGCGGTGGCGGCAGCATCGAGGACCTGTGGGCTTATAACGAAGAGGTCGTGGCGCGGGCGATCCGCGCCTGTCCGGTGCCGGTGGTCAGCGGCGTCGGCCACGAAACCGATTTCACGATTGCCGATTTTGCGGCCGACTTGCGTGCGCCGACGCCAACCGCAGCCGCGGAACTCGTCAGTCCGGATGGCGTCCAGCTGCGGCGGGATGTCGGGCTGTTCGGCCAGCAGTTGTCGCGCATATTCGAGCGCAGTCTGGAAGACCGCATGCAGCGACTGGATTTTCTGGCGCGGCGACTGACTCATCCCGGCGAACGCATCCGCAACCAGCAGGTGCATCTGCAGCATCTGGCGAGGCGGATGCGCGGGGCCTGGCAGCGCGGCGCGGATGAACGGTCCTGGCAGCTGCGCGATGCGGCGCAGCGTCTGCGTTCTTCGGCGCCGGATGCGGGGGCATTGCAATTGCAGCAACAGGAACTCGCGCGTCGTCTGTACGCGGCGATGCGTAACCGGATGACGGCTGCGGCCGAACGGGTCCAGGGGGCGCAGTCGCATCTGCTTCATCTGAGTCCGGAGCGTGTGCTGGACCGCGGCTACAGTATTACCGAAACCGCTGCGGGGGCGATTGTGCGCGACAGCGCGCAGCTGGCGATTGAACAGGATCTGCGGATTACGCTGGCCCGCGGTTCTGCCGCTGTCCGCGTCAAAGGCAAGGGCTGATGCGCCTGACGGCTTGACGCGAAGAGTATTGCTGCATATAAGGATTTGAACTGGATGGCGATGTAATCCGGCCAGGAATTGCGGTGCACAGAATAAAACGGTCGCATGAGTGGCCAACAAAAGAGGTTTGACCCATGGATGATTTTGATTTCACGCGCCCCGCGCAGAGCGAGGTCTATAACGCCAATGTGGCGCGGCTGTTTTTTCAAGCAAATGGCAAGACACGCAGTGCGGCTGCGGGCAGTGCGCTGTTTGCTGAAAATACGTCGGGCAAGAGCATGTATTTTGTGGCCAGTGGCGAGGTCGCGCTGACCCGCAGCGGCAAGCCGCTGGACGTGATCAAGGCAGGCGAGATTCTCGGCGAAATGTCGGTGCTGACCGGTGAGCCGCGCAGTGCGACCGCGACGGCGCGCGTGGCCTGCGAGGTCATTGAACTGGATGCCGGCGGTTTTTCCAAGGCCATCCAGAAGACGCCCGAGTTCGCGCTGATGCTGCTGGCCATCCTGATCAAGCGCCTGCGTCTCGCACTGGTCATGCAGATGCTCGGCAAGGGACAGGCCGCAGGCACCATTGAAACCATTCCGACCTCGGGTGCGGTATTCGATGCCGCGCTGCTGAAGGATCTGACTTCGAATTTCCCGGCGCGGCCGCCGGCTTATCAGCCGAAAAACGCCGTGATCATGCGCGAAGGCGAGGCCGGCATATTCATGTATGTGGTGATGGATGGCGCCGTGCGCATCACTTCCGGCGAGAAGGTGATCGAACTGGTCAAGGCCGGCGGCGTGTTCGGCGAAATGGCGCTGGTCGACCAGTCCAAGCGTGCTGCCTCTGCGGCAGCGGCAAGCGACTGCAATCTGATGTCGATCAACCGCAATGATTTCCTGACGCTGATCAAGACCAATCCGGCCTTCGGCGTGTCGCTGCTGAAGACCCTAGCCACGCGTCTGCGCAACACCGGCCGCAAATAAGCGGAACGGCGGCGGTCGTCAGGCGGATGGGCTGACTGACCGCGGGTCGCGGGGTTTCCAGCGTTTGCCGTCCACCAGCGTGAGGAAATCCAGCAGATTGCGGTTGAAGGCGTCAGGCTCTTCGGTGTTCAGCGTGTGTCCCGAAGCCGGGCAGATCCACAGCCGGGCGTTGCGACAATTGCGTTTGATGAACAACGCCGGTCCGACACTGCTGTCATCCTCGTCGCCGCACATTACCAGCAGCGGCGGACGGAAATTGCGTAATTCCTTTTCCAGGTCGTAGACCGGCGGTCGCTTCGCCTGCACGCCGCGCAGTACCCGCGCCAGTCCGATGCCCGAGTGGCTCTCATGGATGCGCCGGAATTCGGCAAAACCGAGTGGATCCTTCAGCATCTGCGGAACGCGTGCGGCGGAGATTCCGCGCTGCTTCAGTGCGGCGGCGGTGCCGGCGTTTTCAAATAGCGTTGCGTGCGCTTCGGTGACTTTCAGAAAAGATTTTCGCGTCGCCGGGTCCGAGCCGGCGCCGGCCCCCAGCGATGTGACGGACAGGGTCATCGCCGGATAGCGCATGCCGAATTGCAGCGCCGAGTATGCACCCATCGAACAACCGACGACATGCGCCTTGCGGATGCGCAGGTGGCGCAGCACGTCGGCAATGTCGTCGACCGCAATGCGCCATGAATATTTCGATTGTGCCTGCGGCACTTCGGAGGGCGGATAACCCCGGGCATTGAAGGCGATGCAACGGTAACGCCGCGCAAAAAACCGCAGCTGCGCTTCCCAGCTGCGCGAATCGCCGGAAAACTCGTGCACAAAAATCAGCGGCGTGCCTTTGCCGGTCTCGTCGTAGTGGAGCCGGATTTTGTCGCGGGTAACGGCGTAGGGCATGTCAGGTGCTCCTGAATCAGGATTCCGCGTCGATGACCATCGCTTCGAGTTCCTGGCGGATGTATTCCAGCACCAGGTCGCCGACGTTTTCGGTCAGGCAGTCGAATTCGGTCAGGTTTTCCGTCGAGCGCAGCCAGGTCAACTGGCGTTTGGCGAGCTGCCGCGTCGCGGCGATGCCCTGTTCCAGCAGTTCGGCGCGGCTGATGCGGTCGCCGAGAAAATCCCAGGCCTGGCGGTAGCCGACGCAGCGCATTGACGGCATGTCCGGTTCCAGCGCGTATTCATCGCGCAGCGCGCGCAGTTCATCAACGAGCCCGGCATCGAGCATTTGTTCGAAACGCAGCGCAATGCGGTCATGCAGCGCGGCGCGGTCGCTGGGCAGCAGCGCGATGCGGATCGGCGTGTACGGGAAATAAACGTATTTCGGTTTTTTCAGCAGGTCGGTCATCGACTTGCCGGCGATGTAGTAGATCTCCAGCGCGCGCTGCACCCGTTGCGCATCATTGGGTTCAAGCCGTGCCGCCGTTTCGGGATCGACCTTGCGCAGTTTTTCGTGTACCGCGGGCCAGCCTTCTTCCTCGGCCATGGTTTCGATGATCAGGCGTACGGTGGTATCCGCTTCCGGCAAGTCATTGAGGCCTTCCACCAGCGCCTTGAAATAAAGCATCGTGCCGCCGACCAGCAGCGGGATGTTGCCGCGTTCGGTGATCTCGCGCATCAGCGTCAGCGCATCGTCGCGGAAGCGCGCCGCCGAATAACTTTCATGCGGCTCGATGATGTTGATCAGGTGGTGGGGTGCGCGTTCCAGCGTTGCGGCATCGGGTTTGGCGGTGCCGATGTCCATGCCCTTGTAGACCAGCGCTGAATCGACGCTGATGATTTCGCAGGGCAGCGTGCTCGCCAGTTGTACCGCAACGGCTGTTTTACCGCTGGCTGTCGGGCCCATCAGCAGGATGGCGGGGGGCTGCACGGCGGGGGGCATAAATTATTTAATAAAATCAAATACTTATTATTCGCCGCGGCGGAACAAGCGGTCGAGGTCGGCAACGCTGAAGGCGTGCCAGGTCGGCCGGCCGTGGTTGCATTGACCGGAGCGTTCAGTGGCTTCCATGTCGCGCAGCAGCGCGTTCATTTCCGGCACCGTCAGTTTGCGGTTGGCGCGCACCGCGGCATGGCAGGCAATGGTGCCGAGCAGTTCGTTGCGACGTTCGGTGGCAATGCGACTGGCGCCGTATTCGCGTACTTCGTGCAGCACGTCGAGCGCCAGCGCCTGCGCGTCGGCATCAGCAAGCAGTGCCGGCACGCCGCGCACGATCAGCGCGCCGGGTCCGGCGGGTGCGATGTCGAAGCCGAGGCCCTGCAGCGCTTCGAGTTCATCTTCCGCTGTCGCGACATCCAAGGCTTCGGCGTTGAAATGCACCGGCACCAGCAGCGGCTGCATCGGAATGGCCTGGCCGTCGAGCGCGTTTTTGAGTTTTTCATACATGATGCGTTCATGTGCGGCATGCATGTCGATGATGATCAGGCCCTTGCTGTTTTCGGCGAGGATATAGATGCCGGCCAGTTGTGCCAGCGCATAACCCAACGGGTGTTCGTCGCCGGTGGGCGGCAGCGGCGGTGGGGCTTCGAGGGTGGCTGCGGCAGCCGGTGCTGCTGATGCAAACATCGCCGCATAAGCGCCCGCCGGCTGCGCGACACCGAGGCTGATCGAGCCCTGTCCGCGATATTGCGGCATCGACGGCGGTGGCGATGACGGGAAGTACGGCGCTGCTGCCGGTGCCGGCACGGGGTTCGTGTTGTCGTTACCGGCCGGTCGCGACAGCGTCTTGTGCAGCGCGTGGAAAATGAACTGGTGTACTGCGCGTGAGTCGCGGAAACGCACTTCGGCCTTGGCCGGATGCACATTGACGTCGACCAGCTGCGGGTCGATGTCCAGGAACAGCACAAAAGCCGGATGGCGGTCGTGGTGCAGCACGTCGGCATAGGCCTGGCGGATCGCATGCGCGACCAGCTTGTCGCGGATGCAGCGGCCGTTGACGAAAAAATACTGCGCATCCCTGGTGCCCTTGGCGTGGGCAGGCGAACTGATCGCGCCGCGGATGGCGATCTGGCCGCCCGACTCTTCAACATCCAGCGCGCCGGCGCCAAAATCATCGCCGAGGACTGCGGCGATACGCGCGGCCAGCGGCTGCGGCTTGACCTGCAGTCGCGCGCGGCCGTTGTGCGTCAGCGAGAAGGCGACGTCAGGGCGCGACAGCGCGATGCGGCGGAAGGCTTCTTCGCAATGCGCGAACTCGGTCTGTTCGGACTTGAGGAATTTGCGCCGTGCCGGGGTGTTGAAATACAGCTCTCTTACATCGATGCGTGTGCCGCGCGGCAACGTTGCGGGTTCCGGCGGCGACAGTGTGGGGCCTTCAGCGGCGACGCGCCAGGCATGACGGTCATCACTGCGGCGGCTGGTGAGTTCCATGCGCGATACCGAGGCGATGCTGGCCAGCGCTTCACCGCGGAAACCAAGACTGCCGACATGTTCCAGGTCATCCAGGGAAGCGATCTTGCTGGTGGCGTGGCGGGCGAGTGCAAGCTTCAGGTCGTCGCGGGCAATGCCGCTGCCGTCATCGGTGACCGAGACGAGTTTGACGCCGCCGGCGGCGAGTTCGACGCTGATCGCCTGAGCGCCGGCATCGAGACTGTTTTCCAGCAGTTCCTTCAGCGCGGATGCAGGTCGTTCAATGACTTCGCCCGCGGCGATCTGGTTGATCAGGAGTTCGGGTAGAACACGAATCGCGGACATGCGCGGATTATAAGGGCTGCGGACCGGTTATAAGCGGACCGTGATCAGGCATAAACGGCATCCATTTTCGCTGCGCAGTCAGGGCCGGAAAATATGTTTTTGCCTTATAATCAAAACCATAACGTCATGCAAAACGCAAGTTTCCGGTTTTGGTTCCGCGCAGACCTGCATCACGTTCGCTTGGTCTGATCTAACTCAATATCCAGCGATCCATATCCTCCAATATCCAGTTCCAGTGCCAACCAAGAAATGAAGGGGAATTCATGCCTCAGATCATAGGTGTGCCAAAAGAAACGGCAGCCGGCGAAAAACGCGTCGCCACCGTACCCGAAGTCGTCGAGAAGCTGATCAAGCTGGGTTTCAAGGTCATGGTGCAATCGGGCGCTGGTGATGCGGCCAATTGCAGCGACGATACTTATCGTGCGGCCGGCGCGGAGATCGCCGCAACGGCGGCCCAGCTCTGGTCCGGGGCTGACATCGTATTCAAGGTCAGTGTTCCTACAATCGAGGAAGTCGGCCTGCTGCGCGAAGGCGGCACGCTGATCGGCTTCATCTGGCCGGCGCAGAACCCGGAGTTGATGCAGCAATTGGCGGCTAAAAAAGCCACGGTGCTGGCCATCGACTCGCTGCCGCGTGTGCTCTCCCGCGCGCAGAAGATGGATGCATTGACCTCGCAGGCCGGTGTGGCCGGCTACCGTGCGGTGATCGAAGCCGCCAACGCCTTCGGCCGCTTTTTCAACGGCCAGATCACGGCAGCGGGCAAGGTGCCGCCGGCCAAGGTGTTCATCGCCGGTGCCGGTGTGGCCGGTCTTGCTGCGATTGGCACTGCGGCAGGTCTAGGCGCCATCGTGCGCGCCAATGACACCCGTGCTGAAGTCGCTGACCAGGTGGTGTCGCTGGGCGGTGAGTTCGTCAAGGTGGATTACGAAGAAGAAGGTTCCGGCGGCGGCGGTTACGCCAAGGTGATGAGCGAGGGTTTCCAGCAGGCCCAGCGCGAGATGTACGCCAAACAGGCGAAGGAAGTGGACATCATCATCACCACCGCGCTGATTCCGGGCAAGCCGGCGCCGCGGCTGATCACGGCGGAGATGGTGCAAAGCATGAAGCCGGGCAGTGTCATCGTCGACATGGCGGCGGAGCGCGGCGGCAACTGCGAACTCACTGAAGCCGGCAAAACCGTGGTGAAGCACGGCGTCACCATTGTCGGTTATACCGATCTCAATTCGCGTCTGGCCAAGCAGTCGTCCACGCTGTATGCGACCAACCTGTTCCGTCTGACCGAGGAACTGTGCAAGACCAAGGACGGCGTCATCAACGTCAATATGGAAGACGACGCGATCCGTGGCCTGACCGTGGTCAAGGAGGGCGGCATTACCTGGCCGCCACCGCCGATCCAGATGCCGGCAGCACCGCCGAAGCCGGCAGTAGCGGCCGCCAAACCGGCGGAAAAGAAGGGGCATGGCCATGGCGCCAGCAGCGAGCCGATGGCGGCGCAGACGCTGGCGATCGTGTTCGGAATCGGCGCGCTGGCCTTCTGGTTTGTCGGCGCCTATGCGCCGCCGGCCTTCCTCAATCACTTCACGGTATTCGTGCTCGCCTGCTTTGTCGGATACATGGTGGTGTGGAACGTGACGCCGGCGCTGCACACGCCGCTGATGAGCGTAACCAATGCGATCAGCAGCATCATCGCGATCGGCGCACTCGTGCAGGTCGCACCGCCGCTGCAAAGCACGGCGGACCGTCCCGGCGCCCTGATCCTCGGGCTTGCGGTGGCCGGCATCGTGCTGACCACCATCAACATGTTCGGCGGATTTGCAGTGACCCGCCGCATGCTTGAAATGTTCAGGAAATAAGGGAGACCCACATGTCATCAAGCCTCGTTACGGTCGCCTATATCGCCGCCACCATCCTGTTCATCCTCAGTCTTGGAGGCCTGTCACATCCCGAGACCTCCCGCCGCGGCAACCTCTACGGCATCATTGGAATGACCATCGCGGTGCTGGCCACCGTGTTCGGCCCGCAGGTCACGGCCAAAGGTTACGCCTGGATCGTCGCTGCCATGGTGGTCGGCGGTTCGATCGGCCTTTATGCCGCGCGAACCGTCAAGATGACCCAGATGCCCGAGCTGGTTGCGCTGATGCACAGCCTGGTCGGTCTCGCCGCAGCTTTAGTCGGCTTCGCCACCTACATCGATCCCGCAGCTACCGGCAACCTGCAGGGCGCGGAAAAAGTCATCCACGAAATCGAGATTTACGTCGGCATCCTGATCGGCCTGGTGACCTTTTCCGGATCGATCGTTGCGTTCGGCAAACTCTCGGGCAAGATCGGCGGCAAACCGCTGATGTTGCCGGCGCGGCACTGGCTGAACCTGACCGGACTGCTGGTGGTGATTTATTTCGGTGCGAAATTCATTCAAGCAGATTCGATTGATTCCGGCATGACACCGCTGATCGTGATGTCGGTGATCGCCCTGTTGTTCGGCATCCACATGGTCATGGCGATCGGCGGCGCCGACATGCCGGTGGTGGTGTCGATGCTCAACAGCTACTCCGGCTGGGCGGCTGCGGCAACGGGCTTCATGTTGTCGAACGATTTACTGATCGTCACCGGCGCGCTGGTCGGCTCCAGCGGTGCGATCCTGTCCTACATCATGTGCAAGGCGATGAACCGCCATTTCATCAGCGTCATCGCTGGCGGTTTCGGCACTGGCGGCGGCTCACCTGCGTCGGCGGCCGGCGGTGCGGCGCAACCTGCGGGCGAAGTCGTTTCAGTGAATGCGCAGGAAACGGCCGAACTGCTGCGCGATTCCAAGAACGTGATCATCGTGCCCGGTTATGGCATGGCGGTGGCGCAGGCCCAGCACACGGTGCAGGAAATCACCAAACACCTGCGCGACAAGGGCGTCAACGTACGTTTCGGCATTCATCCGGTTGCGGGACGCATGCCCGGACACATGAACGTGCTGCTGGCCGAGGCCAAGGTGCCTTACGACATCGTGCTGGAGATGGATGAACTCAACGACGACTTCCCCGACACCGATGTCGCGATGGTCATCGGCGCCAACGACATCGTAAATCCGGCGGCGCAGGATGATCCGGCGAGTCCGATTGCCGGCATGCCGGTGCTGGAAGTGTGGAAGGCAAAGACTTCCATCGTGATGAAGCGCAGCATGGCTTCCGGTTATGCAGGTGTTGATAACCCTTTGTTTTATAAAGAAAATAACAGAATGCTCTTCGGTGATGCGAAGAAGATGCTCGACGAGGTGCTGGTCGCGCTGAAGTCCTGATCACAGCAAGCGCCAGAAACGGCCGCACCCCTTGGGTTGCGGCCGTTTTGTTTTTGGGTATTCCAATGTCTGCGCGGCGATCAAGGGGCGCGTGTCGTGCCTCCTGAGCCGCTTCCACAGTGCTGAATCCGGCGCGGCCACAGAAGCACTTCTGATCGGCAAGCTGTGCCTCGGGCTGACCCCATCCGGTTTGATTCGGTCATGTTGTACCCCGGCCGGCAGGAGGTTGCTCCCATGACCGGGCTTCGTGCTTACGGTAATTTCCCGAAAAAAGCAGAATCAAGCAAGTGGAAGTCGGAACAGGCGGTTGCCGGAGGGGCGGTCCTCAAACCGTGCCGCGAGCGGCTGAACGGGATCAGAAAGTCTACAGGGGAGCAGGCATGACCATCGGAAGACGCACGCGGAATTTTGTTTTTTCCATCGCCCTGGCGCTTGCACTGCCGGCCAGCGCCCAGGCGGCCACTGTGTTTGCCGATGGCAAGGAATGGCGGCAGGTCACGGACACGGTGATGACCTCCTGGAACACCCTGGCAGCGTCCTGCGACACGGGCAGCGGGGTGTGCGGGGGCGCCTACGACGGGTGGACTTGGGCGAACGGTTTTGAAGTTTCCGAAGCGTTTGCTGATCTGATTGTCGCGGATGATGGCGTCACGTTGCTTCACCCGCAAGTCATCATGGATAATTTCGCCCCGACATTTGACAACCGTTCGAATGCTGTTTTCCTCACCGGTTGGGTGCGCAGTTCGCCTCAGCCCGGTTATGGGGGGTTGGCGGGCCTTACCATCTATTCTCTACCGGAATCGTTCTACTTTTATTACGGTAGCGAATGGGAACCGGCGTCCACGGCGTCCCCTTATTTCGGCGCCTGGATGTACAAGACCGCGACTCCGGTACCTGAACCCGAGATCTACGCGATGATGGGCTTGGGATTGGGCCTGGTGGGTTGGGCGGGACGCCGGAAGCGGCTCAAGGCAGTGCAAACCGTCTGAATGGTTTGACGTCCGTGCAAGTGAACCCCGCTGCGGCGGGGTTTTTATTTGGGATTTCTTAACTCAAGGGAATTTTCACGCCCCCCTCGGCCAAGCTGTTTTCGTATTCTCCGCTTCAGCAGGACATGACAATCAGTCGAGCTGCACTTTCACCTGCCGCAATACGTCTTTCCAGCGCAGGTCTTCGGAGACCAGCAGCTTGCTGAAATCTTCGGGGCTGCCGGTGGTGATGTCGAAGGTCATCGAAGTGAAACGTTCCTTGACGTCGGCAGCCCCCAGTGCCTTGTTGATGGTCTTGTTCAGCACGGCTGTGACGTCCTTCGGCAGGCCGGCGGGGCCGAGCATGCCGTACCACTGGAAGGACACGAAGTCCTTGACGCCGGATTCAACAAAGGTCGGTGCGCCGGGCAACAGCGGGTGGCGCTGTGGACTGGTGATGGCCAGTACTTTCAGTCGTCCGGAGCGCACATGAGGCAGTGCGGCAGGGACTGCATTCATTACCAGCGGAATCTGGCCTGCGGCAGCGTCGGCCAGCGAAGGGCCGCCGCCTTTGTACGGCACGTGGTTCAGATTCAACCCGGTTTTCAGGCGCAGCCATTCATAGACCAGATGCGGGCCGCTGGCGAGGCCGCTGGAACCCATCGCCAGTTTTTCGGTTTGTGCGCGCGGCATCGCCAGCAGTTCCTTGAAGGTGTTGGCGCTGAATTTGGGGTGAGCCAGCAGGGCCTGCGGCGAGGTGGCAACAAGATTGAGCGGCGTGAAATCCTTGATGGCATCGTATTGCGGTTTTGCATAAACCAGTGAATTGATGGTGTGGGGGGCGTCCGCAAGGAGAATGGTGTAGCCGTCGGCGGGGGCGCGTGCGGCCAGCAGCGTGCCGATCAGTCCGGTGGCGCCGGGACGGTTGTCGATGACAAAGGTCTGGCCTAGGTATTCGGTGAGTTTGTTGCCGATGGCGCGGCCGGTGATGTCCGAGCCACCGCCCGGGGGGTAAGGCACGATCAGGCGCACCGGGCGTGACGGATATTCACCGCTGGCGGCTAGTGCAGTATTGGCGCTTGCAAATGCAATTGTCGCGGCAAACAATGCAAGAAAATGGTGCATGTTGGTGATCCTTCCCGGCGTTAGTTGACTTGATGATTTAGTAAAGCAAACCTCGTACCTAAGGATGAGTGGTCTGGAGCAAATGGTTCGGGCACCGGATGCAGCTTGCGGATTCAGGTTATCAGCATGCCTGGGCCGGTGGAAGTGGCGGTGCAATTGATCTGATTCGACTAATATCGCTTTTTCGCATTCCGAACCATTCTGCACAAGGAGCAGCATGACCGACGTGAACTGGAATCAATTGCGCGAAGAGTTCCCGGGGTTGGCCCACTGGACGTACCTGGATACGGCGCGCAAGACGCTGCCGCCGCGTTGTCAGGAAGCGGCAATGCAGGACTACTGCCGTGATATCCGCGAAACCGCTGGCGCCGAGGCTTGGTCCGCAGAGAACGTTGCCGAAACCCGCGTTGCGATGGCGGCATTGCTCGGCGCCAGGCCTGCCGAGATCGCCTTCACCAAAAACACCACCGAAGGGCTCAATATCGCAGCGCATGCCTTTGACCTTCGCCCCGGTGACAACATCGTACTGACGGACATGGAGCATGTTGCCAACATCTGGGTGTGGCAGCACTGGGCCGCAAAGGGTGTCGAGATCCGCTTCGCGAAAAACCGTGAGGGTCGCCTGCCGGTCGAGGCTTTTCTTGAGCAGATGGATCAGCGTACGCGCGTGGTATCCACCGCGTACATCACTTACGGCAATGGTTATCGCGTTGACCTGCCTGCACTCGGCAAGGCCTGTCGCGAACATGGCGCAAGGCTGGTGGTTGATGGCGTGCAGGCCGCCGGGGTGCTGGCTGCACCGCTGACCAGCCTGGGTGCCGATCTGGTGGCGATTGGCGGGCACAAGAACCTGTTCGGCCTCACCGGCACCGGCCTGCTGTATTGTCGTGAGGAATTGATTGACGATCTGAAGACGCCCTTCCTGAAGGCGCCGGTGGCGTCGGGATCCGCGAAAGCCAGCGCCCATCTGAAAAGCCAGTTTGATTACGTGCGTACGGCGCACCGTTTCGAAGGCGGCAATCCGAATTTTCTCGGCCTGCATGTCCTGCGCCGCAGCGCTGCTTTCATTTCCGGAATCGGGCTTCCGGCGATCGAGGCACGGGTCCGGGGGCTGACGACGCAGTGCATGGCCATGATCAAGGCGGCGGGATTGACCACGCTGACGCCGGAGCCGTGGGCGGAACGTGCGCAGATCGTCAGCGTGCCGGTGCCGGATGCGGGGGCGCTGATGGACCGCTTGCGTGAAAAGCACCGCGTCATCGTCAACGTCAAGGATGGAGCGCTGCGTATTTCGATGGGTTTTGCCAACAACGAGGATGATCTGGAACGCACCGTTACGGCGATCCAGAAGGAAAACGATAGGTAATTAAGTTGGCATTTGGTAAATCAAGAGCGAAATGAGCGGTAGATGATGGGGGGTTTCCTGCTTAACGCGCGCGTAGCGCGCCGACTCCAAATTGAGCGGAAACTTCCGCTCAATTTGGAGTCGTTGCGTTCCGACACCCCACCATCGGAACACTTGATACACTCTCTTTGCTGGCTTGTTCCAGCAGGTTCAGCGTTCCGACACCCCACCATCGGAACACTTGATACACTCTCATCCGGTCCGCCGTGGAGACACATCGCTGTTCCGACACCTCACCATCGGAACACTTGATACACTCCGTCATCTGGAACAGCGCAGACAGTGCCCTTGTTCCGACACCCCACCATCGGAACACTTGATACACTCCAAAAACTCTTGACCATACATAACTAAACAAGTTCCGACACCCCACCATCGGAACACTTGATACACTCGCTGCAGGCAGCGGGTATCACCGTAACAACGTTCCGACACCCCACCATCGGAACACTTGATACACTCAAAAAGTAAAAGGAGAACGCCATGCACAATGTTCCGACACCCCACCATCGGAACACTTGATACACTCACGGTTTCCGCTTCATCCATGCAACCGCCCGTTCCGACACCCCACCATCGGAACACTTGATACACTCGTGGTTGTGGCCGGCATTGCAACTGACGAGGTTCCGACACCCCACCATCGGAACACTTGATACACTCTGACTGGGCCTACGGTAACGCCACTGTGCTGTTCCGACACCCCACCATCGGAACACTTGATACACTCACTGAAGTTGGAGCACCCTGAGTAGCATTAGTTCCGACACCCCACCATCGGAACACTTGATACACTCCCAGGCGATGAGTGGCAGAACCGTCCCGCTGTTCCGACACCCCACCATCGGAACACTTGATACACTCCCAATGCGGTCACATGGGGCGGAGGCTCACGTTCCGACACCCCACCATCGGAACACTTGATACACTCCCCAACAACTGGACACCCTTCGCGATAGCCGTTCCGACACCCCACCATCGGAACACTTGATACACTCTGTCGTATCCCTCAGTAGTCAGCAGGATTTGTTCCGACACCCCACCATCGGAACACTTGATACACTCCAAAGTAGCGGCCGCCCCGACTGAAACAACGTTCCGACACCCCACCATCGGAACACTTGATACACTCCAGGCCGTCACCGGAGACTTCCGCGGCGACGTTCCGACACCCCACCATCGGAACACTTGATACACTCCCAATCAAGCCGCCGGTCGACATCACCAACTGTTCCGACACCCCACCATCGGAACACTTGATACACTCTGGATGCCGCTA